>VOFB01003570.1_pt1 | contig 210702 bp, 214 predicted proteins | sample 5384141 | NCBI WGS metagenome assembly VOFB01 (sample SAMN12384721, study PRJNA508395) | human gut metagenome | isolation source: healthy gut A | host: Homo sapiens | reverse complement strand
CAATTGTCGGCTGGGATGATGATTTTAATTTCAGCAAGGATGCCCGAATCCGGGGCGGCTCGCTGATCGAAAATAGCTATGGCACCAATTACCCAAAGATGAAATGGGTATTTCTGGGTATCTTATTATGATCCATCACTTTGTGAATATTACACATTTGAAGGGTGTTTGCAGATACCTACCAGACCATCTTTCAATACGATGGCAATGGTTGGAACAATTCGCCCGTTCGCCGGAAGAAGGAAGAACGCCAATGTATACAGCAGATGGATCACAGCAGTTACAGGGAAGCTGCTTTTTATACAGTACAGAGGATCAGCCATATACAGTAGATATTTATCGTTCCTGTATCAGGGAAAGATCCAAACCGCAGATCAAAGAAGGAGTGTGGAGTGGCAACTTATTAAAACAGGCTATCATACGGTACAGATTCCGAAAGAGTTCGCGTTGCAGATGGCGAGAAGTTTTCGGTGGTTATTACATATGCGACCGTGGATGATTCTGCCTGCGTTCCGCTAGAGGGACAAAATGATCCGCAGAATGGACACTGTTATAGTGCCTCAGCGACAGAGTTATACTTATTTCGCGGAAGACGCCAAGTGGTATGACAATACGGCGAGGTCTGTAGATGGTGCAATATGATCTGAATAATGCCCGCATCAAAGTATTTGGCAACCCTGCTGACGAACCGGTGGCAACACTAACGCCTACAGCAACACCTACGGTAGCACCTGTGGTGCTGCCGACAACAAAACCATCGACGTCAGCACACCGACACGACAGCAAAAACATCGACGCCGCTAACACCGACATCGACAGCAGCACCTTCGATGCGACAGAACAGCCGAAACGGACGGTTTCACCAAATGCCGGTGGCCGCTATCAGACCAAGATTAAGGCGAAAGCCAAATATACGATCGGTAAACGTGAGAAGATCACTTTCCGGTGACTGTTACCGGCGGTTCGGTGCAGGCAGCAGTTGCTGGACCAGCTCAAATACGAAGGTTACAAGGCAACGAATAATGGCGGTTAAAGGTGTAAAGAGGACGGCGAAAATCTATTCAGACGGTAGACGGCAAGAAAAAGACCATACGTGTCACAGCAAAAAGGCGCCTAAGAAAATAAAGATTACCGCTCAAAAGGCAAAAAAAAAAAAAAGCGTTACAGACAAGGACAATATTAAGCAAAGGGGAGTGGTGAGTTATAAACTGCGTTTTTGTGTCATCCAATAAGAGGATAGCAACGGTAAACAGTACCGGAAAAATCAAGGCAAAAGACGAGGGACAGTGCGTATTTATGTATACACGTATAATAATAAAAAGTCTCAAATAAAGATCAAAATTGTTTGAGAAAATCCCTTTGACATCGCCCTCATAATGTTAGACAATGGGCTTGGTGAATTTAAGGAGTTATGAGAAATTCTCCCATTATAATATTATTAAGTGAAACGAAAGAATGGAGATGATGATGTGTTCGGTTTTGGACAGTTAATAGAATCTTAAAGAAGAATCCTAAGAAGATCGTATTTACAGAGGGTGAAGATCCACGTATTTTGGAGGCATCTTCCCGATTACTTGCAAGCTATTTCCTGCACCCTATTTTGATCGGTCATGAGAAACGTATCGCGGATGCTGCAGAGGAAAGTGGATTTAACATTCGCGGTGCAGAGATCATTGATCCGGAGAAGTTTGACAAGATAGATGAGATGGTGGAGTTATATTGTGAGCTTCGTAAGAAGAAAGGTGTCACACCGGATCAGGCAAGAGAAATACTGAAGCAGGCTAACTATTTTGGAACAATGTTGGTAAAGATGGGATTTGCAGATGCACTGCTTGGTGGTGCAACATATTCAACAGCAGATACTGTTCGTCCTGCTTTGCAGTTGATCAAGACAAAACCTGGAAATAATCTGGTTTCTTCCTGTTTTATTCTTGTTCGTCCAAGTGCTACCGGTGATAATGAAGTGCTTGCTATGGGCGATTGTGCGATCAATATTAATCCTACGGAAGACGATCTGGTCGAGATCGCAGGAGAAACAGCGAAATGTGCCCGTATCTTTGATGTAGATCCTAAGATAGCATTTCTTAGCTATTCCACACACGGATCCGGTAAGGGCGAGGCAGTAGATAAGATGCGAAATGCAGCACAGAAGACCAAGGAGAAGTATCCGGATCAATCGATGGAGAGCTTTCAGTTTGATGCAGCAGTATCGGTGGCACGCACGAAGTGTCCGGAGTGCAATCATCGAATACCTTTTATTTTCCCAGATATCAGTTATAAGATTGCACAGCGTATGGGTAATTTTGATGCGTATGGTCCGATTTTGCTTGCACTGAATGCACCGGTTAATGATCTGTCACGTGGTTGCAATGCATCAGAGGTATATTCGATGGCAATCATCACAGCTGCGCTGGCTGACAGCGATCATGGTGAGGAAGCATAATTTAAAACAAGCTTTTATGTGTATTATATGATCCATGAGTTTTGCTGAAACATCGTATTAAAAAATGCAATACATGACAAATTAAAATCAAAAATCCTATTTTTCCTTTTCCATTCGTATTAGAATGGTGGCATATAATTGCCTGATAAAAGGGAAGATAGGATTTTTTGTCGGTGCAAATATATACTTATTCATGTATAATAATGATAACTCTCAGAGAAAAATAAATGACGATGAAAGCAGATGAATAGGAGAGGAGAAGGTTATTATGTTTCATGCGAATTACCCGGTTATTGGAATACAGGAATGTTATCCGGTTTATTTGACCGGGATAGGGATATCAGATCCGGAATTTCACACGCATCGCGAGGAAGGATTAATATCTCATCAAATATTATTTACAATGTCGGGCAAAGGAAAAATAATTGTTGGTGATAAGGAATACACAGCCGGTAAAGGCAGTATTTTTTATATAGCTTCCGGTGAGTCGCATACATATTATCCGATCGATGGTGACTGGACAACATATTGGGTGGTCTTTCGTGGGGATTCTTTGGATGCTATGATGGCACGCTTAGGGTTTGGACGTTATGTTGTAAAAACGATCAATGATATTACAGAAGTCAAAAAGCTTTATGATCAGATTGCGGCTGCTGCAAGAGAACCGGGAGATGGTGCAGGACACTGCTCAATGTTAGTTTATCAATACATTTTGCTTATGCATAAATTATTAATCGTACAACAGGAAAATCGCACAGGAACAGTGGTTGATAATGCCATAGTGTTTATGGAAAAAGAATTATAGAGATGATATTAGTTTGCAGACGTTGGCATCTGTTTGTGGGATATCTACCCAGCATTTTTGTCGAGTATTCCATGATAAAATTGGCATGAGGCCAATGGAGTATTTGGCAAGGAAACGTATCGGCAGTGCAAAAGTCGCATTACTGGATACCAATGCGCCGATTGCGCAGATCGGAAGACGGGTAGGGTATAAGGATGCTAATTATTTTGGAATTGTATTCAAAAAATACGAAGGGATCTCTCCGAGAGAATACAGAAATAGTCATAATCACATAGGATAAAAAGTATGTAGTAAGCACCACCTATGTACTAATATTTTAAGGGTTTGCAAAATATTTCAGATTGTAAAGAATTAAGGATGACGATTATAATACCTTGTGAGTAGTAAGTATAACAATTTATACGGAAGGAGCAAGGTATGAGAAAAAATGGGGAAACCGAATAGGTGCCATTGTTTTGGCATGTGCACTTACGATGAGTGGCTTACCGGTGCAGTCGATCAGTACATCGACGCGGAAGGCTTATGCGGCTGCGAAGTCTGAAACGGAGAAGCAGGATGTTTCACAGCCTGAAACGAAAATGGGTAATGTTGTTTTGAATGGAAATGATATCGCCGTAAATAATGTGAATGGTCTTACCTATAAAGGCTTTGGCATGCTTAGCGGTAATTCTACCAGTGATCTGCTAATGGATTATAAGGCAGAGCAGCCAAAGGCATATGCGGAGCTTATGCAGTATTTGTTTGGCGGTAATTATCCAATCATGAATCATGTAAAATTGGAAATGGGAAATGATCGTAATACATCAACAGGACCGGAATCTTGCACAAAGAGAACAGAAAAAGAGAAGGCAAATGTGTTGCGTAATCCAGGATGGCAGTTAGCTGCTGATGCTAAGAAGATCAATCCTAAAATCAAAGTGAGTATATTGCGCTGGGAAGCTCCGGTGTGGGCAGAAACAGATGAAAAGATTTATCAATGGTACAAAGAGACAATTTTAGACGCGTATGAAAAGTACGGCTATATGGTCGATTATATTAATCCAAATATCAATGAAAAATGGGATGTGGACAGCGATGTAGCGTTTACCAAAAGTTTGCAAAATGGATCGCGGCAGAAACCAAAGAAACGATTCCGGATGAGAAAGCACTTGCGTTGTATCATAAGATCAAATTAGTTGTTTCGGATGAAGCCGGAACAGCGTCTGATAGCGTTGTGGAGTCCATGAAATCGGACAGTGATTTTTATAATTCGGTAGATGTTGTTGGATACCATTACAGTCCATGGGATGATTCCAATGGTGGAATGAAATGGCTTGCACAGACCAAAGATAAAGAGGTATGGAATAGTGAGGCACAGGCTACATTTTCCAATTCAGCATTTCGTCCTTCTAATAATGTGAAAGATCCGACGACAGAGGGAACAGGTCTTGGAGGAACCGGCAGTGCACTGGAAATGGCGAATACATTTATCAAAGGTTTTGTACAGTCCAGAAGATCGCATGTGATCTATCAGCCGGCAATTGGATCATTTTATGAGGGAGCACAGTTTTCCTTCAAGGAATTAGTGAGCGCGCGTGATCCGTGGTCAGGCTGGATCCATTATGATGCCGGATTACTCATGCTTGCACATATAAGCAAATTTGCAGTAACCGGCTGGGAAAATGAGGATAATACAGCGGGAATCTGGCGTGCTGTACCGCAGGCAAGTAAATGTACTGCGGATGGAACGAATCCGGTAAATGGACGTAACGGCGGAGAAAATTATATGACACTGGCATCTCCTGCCAAGGACAATTTCTCGACAATGATCGTTAATGATAGTGAATATCCAATGGAATATAAGATCCAAACTGAGAATATGAAGCTTGCTGAAGATCAGAATTTGGAAATATGGGAAACACGTGCGGCAGATGATGGTGCTTTTAATGAAAATTATATGAAATGCATCGGTACAGCGAAAGCAGATGATAATGGAGTCTATACGGTAAAGGTTAAACCATATTCTGCAGTGACAGTTACTACGCTGCAAGTTGCAGACGATGAAGAGCATACGAAGGCTCTTCCTGTCGAAGGTGAAAGAGTGGTATTGGATACGGATCGTACCGGAAGTAAACAGGACGTCGAAAGTGATTATCTGTATGCAGATGATTTTGAGTATGCTGGGAAGACGGTTCCGGTGCTTGATGGCAAAGGTGGTTTTACCGGTGAGACGGAGGATTATATCCAGTCTCGTGGTGGTGATACCGGTGCAATGGCACGTTATACGCATACCATGAATGGTGCCTTTGAAGTATATAAGACGCAGTCTGGTGAACATGTACTGCGTCAGCAGGCAGATATTACAGAGACCGGTGTGGGTGGCAGCTGGAATTCCGGTGCTCCGGTAACCTTGATTGGAGATTTTCGCTGGACAAATTACAAAGCCTCTGTGGATGTTTTATTTGAACGGGAAGATGTTAAAAATTATGCGGCTGTAGCAATACGAGAAATGGGTGGTTCTCATAATATTACATCTGCAAGCGGTTACACATTCAAATTATATCCGGATGGTAAATGGGAATTGTATCGTAAAGCCAAAAAAGTTGTGACCGGTACCTGTGATGCCAAAACACAGTTTGATGCAGGAGCAAATCAGTGGAATACGATCACGCTGGAAGGAAAAGGCAATACGATTAACGCATATGTCAATTATACGCTGGTTGGCAGTTATACAGATGAACAGCCTATCACTGCAGGACGAATAGCGTTAGGAAGTTCCAATGTATATACACAGTTTGACAATCTGGAGGTCAAAAAGCTGGACGGTTATGTACCGTATTGTACGGAATTGTTAGATAATATGGAACAATATGATCTGTCCGCACAGAAAAACACGAAACTTGAATACAATGACAAATGGCTGCACACGAACGGTCAGGGAATGTATGTATATCAGCGAAGTGTGTCCAAAAATACGGACAATGGAGCAACTCTTACGTATACTTTTACCGGAACAGGATTAGAAATCTTAGGAGAGATGAAAAAGACCTGTACTGTGCAGATGACTGTCGATGGAAATCAGCAGGCGAAACAAGAAACACAAAAATCAGCTAATATGAATATGACAGTTGCAGTAACAGATCTTGCTTATGGAAAGCATGTAGTAACTGTAGAGGTATTAGATGGAACACTGGCAGTAGATATGGTTGGTATCTTAGGCGCTAAACATACACAAAAAAGAACCGGATGTTCAGCCGACGAAACGTCCAAATGTTAAACCGACACAGACACCGTCCGTGCAGCCAACCGTAAAACCTACAGTTGCTCCGCAACAAACGCCGAAAGCGGATCGTCCGAACAACCCGAAAAAGGGGAACAAAGGTCAATAAGAATATTGAGTTTATCAAGTGACTAAGGCAGCAACAATGAAAAAAAGCCGGAACTGTTAAGTTGTCCGGTTTGAATAAAAGTACAAAAAAGCGGCTGCTTTGGTTATACCAGATAAGATCAAGATTGGAGCATATCAATATCGTGTTACGGCAATTGGAACGAAGGCGTGTCAGGGTATTAAGGCTTCCAAAGTTACTCTTGGAAAAATGTGAAAGAGATAGGAAAGTATGCATTCCGAAAAGCGAAAAATCTCAAGACATTTGTTGTAAAAGGAAAATTAACAAAGGTGTCCAAAAATGCGTACAAAGGATGTAAACACAGAATAAAATTAAAAGGTTCAACTGCAGCAGTGCGAAGAGCGAACCTGAAAAAATTAAAGAAAAGCGGTTATAAAAAATTCAGCCGCTAAAAGGAGGAAAAAATATGAGATTACAAAAAACACACAAAACGATTTTGGCAGGTCTGCTTGCTGTAGCACTGACGATACCGGCAGCTACTGTGGTAAAGACCGTGCATGCGTCAGAAACACAGATTCCGTTTGCACAGAGTGAGGATGGAACAGTTCACGAAACCAGTTTTGATCTGGCGAGGGTATCTGACGAAGAGGAGTTAAGCAGCTACGAAAAAGACAATGGCAAGCATTGGGTTAAATTATTTTCAAAATTTGATGGAGAAAAAATATTTTGGACGATGCACAGTTACCGGATGATACTGCGAAAGTAAAAGTAGTGTTTGACATTACAAATTATGATCTGGATAAAGCATATCCGCTTACTTGGGCAACAGGTATCGGAGGATGGGCATCTGGTAAGCCAACAGGGGTAACCATTGACCAGAGTGGTACTTATGAAGCAATACTTGATTTTGCTAGTGAGACCGATGGAATTGGAAAGACGATTTCAAGTGCTGATATTAGTGCGGCGTCTATCCAGCTTGTATTCCAACTGGGAGAGGCAAAGCAGGAAGACATCGCAAATACAAAGAAGATTCATGTAAACTTTAAGGCTTGCTATGCATATAGTGCATCCGACGAGGTGAAGGCAGCTCCGGTAGTACCAATTGTTGATGTTACACCGACTCCGGTTCCGACAACACCACAAGAAACACCTGCACCGACACCTGGGAATACAGCAACACCAACGGCAACACCTGACACCAACAGCAAAAAGGTTATTCCAATTTCTAAAAAACAAATAAAGCAAATGTTGTAAAGAAGATCAAAGCAACGAAAAAAACAGTTGTGATCAAAAAAGGAAAAACCAAGAAAGTGACATTTAAGCTGACAACAGCACTCAAAAATACGAAAACAACAGATAAGATCAAGAGTGTAAAATTATCTGAAAAAACAAGGCTAAAGTACTGAAGAAAACTTTAGGGAAAAAAGACTTGTACGATTAAAGTAAAAGGTGTTAAGAAAGGCAAAAGTGTTCTGAAAATTAAGATTGGAAAGAAACAAGCGAAGGTAACGATCAAGGTAGTATAGTGTAACACGAAAATAGAAATAAATTGCAAACAAGCTCGGCTATTTAGTCGGGCGTTTGCAGATATATAAGATGATGTATGTCAGAATGGAGGATTAGGATGAAAAAAATATGGGGAAAGCGAATAGGCACTGGTGTACTTGCAATATCGCTGATGCTTAGCAGTTTACCGACACAATTGTCGATTGCATTACCACATAAGGCAAAGGCGGCGGATACAGAGTTTAAGAGTGAGGCATTTGATTACGGAAAACTGCCGGATTCTACGGCAGCTAAGATTACGAGAAAATCCCTTACCGGCAGAGAATGGACAGGAGAGGATAATAATTTAGATATTACTTCGGTGAATACATTGCCGGATAGTTCTAATTTGGTTCCGTATGCAGATATTGCATCTGCATATGCCGGTGCCAAAGATTATGCAAGAGACAAGTCGTCGTATTACCAGTTACTTACCGGAGAAGGACAGGACTGGGATCTGACCGTATTTGATAATCCGGCAAAAGCAGAAGCAGTCGGTGCATTTCAAAATACGAACTATAAGATGGATGCAAAAGATGGCTGGAAAAAGGTCACTCTTCCGGCCAGCTGGACAAGCTATGGATTCGATCACTCAATCTATACGAATTCAGCGATGCCATTTGAAGAAAGTACAGAGTTTCCATTGGCACCAACGAAGAAAAATCCCGTGGGTCTTTATCGTAAAACTTTCACGGTGAAAGATTCTATGCTGCAAAAGAATGGAAAGGTTTATATTACTTTAGGTGGAGTAGAGTCGGCATATTATCTATATATTAATGGAAAGGAAATCGGTTATAGTGAGGATAGTTATGATCCACACACATTTGATATTACAGATGCGTTAAACGATCCTGGCAAGGAGAATGTACTTGCCGTGAAGGTATATAAGTTCTGCGATGGAACATGGATGGAAGATCAAGACATGATCTATGATGGCGGAATCTTCCGCGATGTATATTTGACAAGTACACCTACAGTGCATGTACAGGACTATACATTAGCGACAGATTTGTCAGACGATTATTCTACAGCTGATCTTAAAGTGAAAATGCAGACGATCAATGATTCTGCAACAGAATCATCGAACATGGCCGCGCAGCTTAATTTGTATGATGATCAGGGAAATTTATGTGCTACAACGCAGGAAGATATTGCAGCAATCGCATCCGGTAAACAGACAGAGACGTCACTGCAGATGCAGATTACAGATCCAAAACTTTGGGACAGTGATCATCCAAACCTGTATACAATGGTATTATCTTTGTATGATAAAAGTTCCAAACTTCATTACGAAAGTGTGAGTCAAAATGTAGGATTTCGTAAGTTGACTTTTACATCGACAAAAGTGACAAATGATGGAAAGTATAACAATGCAACCGACCATTATGATACCGTTAAATTAAATGGGAAACGACTTCTTATCAAAGGCGTGAATCGACATGACACCGATCCGGAAACCGGCAAATATATTTCCAAAAGGTGTATGAAAAAGATATTATGTTGATGAAACAGAATAATATCAATGCAATCCGTACATCGCATTATCCAAATGATGATTATATGTATTATCTATGCGATAAATATGGACTGTATCTAATGTGCGAATCGAATAATGAATCGCATGCATTGATCACAGATGAGGATGCAATAGCGACACTTGAAAAGGCTGCAATGACAAGACAGACTGCTTCGTACGAAAGATTTAAGAATACGACAAGCAACTTGTTTTGGTCTATTGGTAACGAAAGCTCTCAAGGATGGACACAAAGAGATGGTAATTATGCTAACGGCGCATTTGCACATATGGTGCAGTATTTTAAGGATCGCGACGATAGCAGAATGCTTCACTATGAAGGTATGAGTGGTGGAGACAAAGGCTCTACGGCAATTGATATGATAAGTCATATGTATTATACACCGGACAGCATTATCGGTTATGGTACAAGTAAGAGTCAAATGCCGTTCTTGCTGAATGAGTATGATCATGCAATGGGTAATGCGGTCGGCAATTTAAGCGATTATTGGGATGTTATCCGCAAATATGATAGTATGCTTGGAGGCTTTATTTGGGATTGGGTAGATCAGTCCAGAAAAGTCAAGATCGGAGAAAAAGATTGGAATTATTATAGCAGTAAAGATGCTCATCAGAGCGGTTTGAATCAGTTAGATGGATACTTCCTGGGATACGGTGGTGACTGGGGCGACACCGGCGGAGACGAAAACTTCTGCCAAAATGGTCTTGTGTCTGCAGATCGCGACCCACAGCCAGAGTTGAAGGAAGTGAAATATCAATACCAGAGCTTTTGGTTTAAATCCGATCAGGATAAGTTGACAAATAATGAATTAACGGTAAGCAACGAAAGTATTTCTGCAAAATTGTCCGAGTATGATGTGACATGGGAATTGCAGGAAAATGACCGGATCATTTCACAGGGAACACTGAATGATGAAGTTCTTCCGAAAGAGGAGAAAAAAGATCACGGTTCCTTATGTGATGCCGGAACAGCTTAAGTCTGGTGCAGATTATTATCTTAATATTCATGTAAAGACAAAAGAAGATTCAGACTGGGCGAAGGCAGGTTACGAAGTTGCATATGCGCAATTCACCATTGATGCTAAAAGTACAAAAGTGGCACATACTTTGAATGGAAAGAATGTGCAGATCAAGAAGCAGAGCCATTATTTTATAGTATCCGGCAAAGACTTCCGGTTCAAATTGAATTTGGATACGGGATTACTGGAGTCCTATTATTACAAAGACCAATTGCTCATGAAGGAAGGTCCGAAGCCTAATATTTCCAGAGCAAAGCTTGACAATGATTCTTCTCATTTCAAGGATATAATGAGTTATCTGACATTAGATGGCGAACCAACGGTGGGAAAGAGTGCAGATGGTAATTATATGCTTACCACGAAATGGAATTCTTCCTATCTGTTGGACAGCAAAACAAAGACTCCGGGAACGATAGTAATGAGTTATTTGATCGAAGATACTGGGGCGGTAACGGTACGTATGAAACTCGACTTTACGAAAACAAAAGTCAAGAAGTTTATTAAAGTTGGAACACGATTGTCGCTTGCGAAAGGGACAGAAAATGTCTCTTGGTATGGAAATGGTGATGATGAAAGTTACTGTGACAGACAGACTTATACGAGGGTAGGAGCATATACTTCTACGGTTAATAAGATGTTCTATCCATTTGCAAAACCTCAAGATTGTGGAAATCTGACAGGTGTGAAATGGATCCGTCTTGACAATGAAACAAATGGAATCGGAATGTTGATCTGTGGCAATGAGGATGTCAATGCATCTGCTTTACATTTCATGACAGAGCAGCTCGACAAAGCAAAACATGTCAACGAGTTAAAGCCACTTACCAAAACATTTGTCACTGTCGATGCTGCAGTCAGCGGAACAGGTAATGCGTCTTGTGGATTTGATACGTTAGATCCATACTTGGTGAAAAACAACAAAGTGTATGACTATCGTTACACATTGGTACCGGTCAGCAATACGGATGACAGCATGACTGTTGGTAAGAAGTACAGGGATCAGACATTTGATATGGATCAGGTTTCTTATGAAAAAAGTTGATCCGGTGGTGACAGACGGAGAGCCTGCAGCTGATCCGGTCGATGAGGATGAAGCAATTTTGAATCCGCCGAAAGAAGATGATAACAACTGTGGAAATAATAGTGGCAGTAATACTGGAAACAATACCGGAAATAACACTGGAAATACTGGAAACAATAATACCGGTAATAACGGTGGCAGCATAAATAATGCCGGGAAAAATCCGGGCACAAAACAGACTGCTAAAGCTCCGAAGAAGGTTACGAAGATCAAAGTGAAGAAGCTGAAAAAGGCATTATCACTTCGCTGGAAGAGTCAGAAAATGTGACCTATCGTATTGCGTACAGTACAAGCAAAAAGAAACTGTCCAAGATAAAGAACGGAAAACTCAAAGCCGTAAAGGGAACGAAGGTTATCAAGGTGACAAGCGCCAAAAAGACCATTAAGAAATTGAAAAAATCTAAGAAATACTATCTTAAGATTTGTGCTGTCAGTAAAAATAGAAAAAATATTGGCAAGTGGTCCGGTGTTATTTCAGCAAAGACGAAATAATGTTGTGAATTTCGTATCATGATACGGTAAAATTTGAGAAGATACCTTAGAAACAGATGATTTTTAGGAGTCCTTCTGTTATAATGAGTCAGGCGCTGTTAGCGTTACTCTTTATAACAGAAAGGACTCATTTTGTTATGAATGAAACATTTATGAAAGAAAAACCGGTATTTTCATTGTTGGTATCGATGGCATTTCCCATGGTGATATCGATGCTTGTCAATTCTTTATATAATATTGTGGATAGTTATTTTGTCGCTAAGATCAGTGAAGATGCGATGACAGCACCATCACTCGTATTTCCGGTACAGAATTTTATCAATGCTGCCGGTATTGGTTTTGGCGTTGGAATGAATGCGGTTATCAGTTTTATTTGGGTGCAAAGGATTATGAAAAAAAGCAGATATGGCAACGACGCAGGGACTGCTTTTGTCGGCAGTGCACGGTGTGCTTTTGACCATAGTTAGTATTGAGATCATGCCGTTTTTTCTGCGTTTATTTACCGGATCAGAAGCGGTTGCAGCTTTAGGAATACAGTATTCCGATATTGCATTTTCTTTTTGCTTTGGTTGTCTCGCTCAGCATGGCATTTGAGAAGATCTTTCAGGCAGTGGGGCGTATGAAAGTGACAATGATCAGTTTGCTGATCGGTTGCTGCACCAATATTGCATTAGATCCTGTCCTGATTTTTGGACTGGGATTTTTCCCGGAAATGGGGATCAGAGGTGCTGCGCTTGCTACGGGGATCGGACAGGTATTAACGCTGTGCGTTTATTTCGTGATCTGTAAAATACGGCCATTGTCGGTACATGTGAGAAGAAGTTATTTACGGCCGGATAAACATATGGTTGGAAAGTTGTACGCGATTGGCATTCCTGCGACTTTAAATATGGCGTTGTCTTCCGTGTTGATCTCTGCACTGAATGCAATTTTGGCAGTGTATTCCGAAGCCTATATTTTAGTACTCGGGATCTATTATAAGCTGCAGACATTTTTATATCTGCCGGCGAATGGCATTATCCAAGGGATGCGTCCGCTGATCGGTTATAATTACGGTGCGGGAGAACACAAGCGTGTGAAAAAGATCTTTGAACTTGTTCTTGTAATGAATGGTTTGATCATGTTAGGTGGAACGGTGATCTGCATGACGATCCCGGCAACTTTAATGGGACTGTTTACGCATACTCCGGAGACGATCCGTGTTGGAGAAACGGCACTTCGATTGATCAGTGCAGGATTTCTAACATCTGCGATCTCTGTGACAGCCTCCGGGGCATTAGAAGGATTAGGGAAAGGAATGCAATCGTTAGTAATCTCGTTGTGCCGTTATATTGTGATCATTATTCCGGCAGCGATGTTGTTGAGTTACGCAATAGGAGCGACGGGAGTATGGCATGCGTTTTGGATCGCAGAAGGATTGACGGCGATCATCTCTATGTTAGTATTTCGGCATTGCAAAGCATATTAACCCAAGGTATAATATTTTCAAAATGACACCAAGGCGGACAAAATGCGAATATGATTCGCAATGCACAGATATGCCTAATGATTGGAAGTATAAGATTGTATAGGCGTGGAGGATAGTTATGATTCAGATTAGCGAGATTTTGGAACTGTCCCTATTTAAGGACTTTAAGATAATATGTGGGGAAAAATACCTTAATAATTTAGTGAATGCGACGGTTATTTTGGAGTATGAGAGCAGCCGGATCGATTATGAAGGATATGGTTATGGATATTTTGTACTGTTATCCTATTTCTTTGCTGATTCTGATCCGGAATTGGTCAATGGGACACTCCGTACCTTGATCCAAAAGCAGGTATCCGGTATTGCAATTAAGATTCCGCCGGATCGGGAACTGCCGGAAGATATTATCAAGTTAGCGAAATTGTATCATGTACCGTTGTTTTCTTTTTTATGAGCAATTTATGGAAGATCTGATCATATGTATCAATGAGTCGATGAAGACGCGTGCGCAGTATGTTATTGCAGAGGAAAAATTAAATTCTATTGTGAACGAAAACATAAACCGTCTACCGTAGAAAAAATTGCATTGGAGATCAATCCGCACTTTCATCCGAGTATTATTACGGCCAATATTACATCGAGGGATATGTCGAACAACTTGAAGATCCATACATATTTTGACAAGTTAATGTACCGTCAGTATCGTGACACAAAAGTACACGATTATTCTTTTGTAAAGATGGGGCATGGCATTATGCTGATCTGTTCTTATCAGGAAGATAATATACCGGAGGATTATCAGAATATGCTGCATCATATTAATGATATATTGGTAGAGGCGGGTTTTTTACCTGAGTCGTATCATATTGGTATTTGTGATGAAATTTTGCCATTAGATCGCTTGAATGAGGCTATCATTAAATCAAAAATGCAAATATCGTCGGACAGTTTTTCGAGCAGACGGATACAGCGTATTCCCAGATCGGAATTTACAAATATGTTATGTCGCTTGTAAATAATCCGATGCTATACCATGAGGTAGAGGAAAGCGTATCCATTTTGCAAAAGTATGATGCATCTCATGATGTCAATTTATTGGAAACCGTTATTTCTTATGTCAAAAATAATGGTGATTTTGCAAAGACGTCGGAGGAGTTGTTTCAGCATAGTAATACAGTGCGCTATCGCATTCGCAAAGCAGAACAGTTACTGGGACTGCCGGATTTTGCTACGGCAGAAGAGATGGCATTGATCATTCGCTGTTATTTACTGTATAATGTAATGACGTTGAACGATTGACTTAGCCGAACGGTGTGATTATATAACCATCAAAGATAAGCTGAACGGCAAAGCTTCTTTTACGAAAGAATTAAAAGCAGCTTGCAAGGTATAAAATCATATCTTGCAAGCTGCTTTTATAATGTCAATTGTTTTTAAGTTTTATTTGAGAATTTCTTTCATGATTTTTAAGAATTTTTCGTTCATTTCCGGTTTGCCAAGGCTGACACGGTTCATGCCTACGTGAACACCGATCAACACATCCTGCTCTTCCAATTTGGTATAAACTTCCATTGTATCGATCGGAGCCTTAAACAGTATGAAATTAGCCTGTGAATCATAAACGCGGCAGCCAAGATCACAGAGAGCCTTAGTGACTTTCTCACGCTCCTTCGCATTGATGTCGTGTACCATAGAAATATGCTCCTGGTCCTTCGTAGCTGCAGCAGCAGTTTTCTGACCGATGAAGCTTACATTCCAGGCATTGCTGGATTTACCGAAATGATCCGTCATATCCGGACTTGTGATCACATAGCCGACGCGAAGTCCTGCCATACCGTAGATCTTAGAAAATGTTCTCATGATAATGAGTGGCTGGTCGATTTCTTCTTTGATCAGCTTCATCATACTGTAACTATTTGGGTCATCGACAAATTCCATATATGCTTCATCAATTACAGTAATGACATGCTTTGGAACCTTACGGATGAATGCCTCCAGCTTAGCAGAGTCGATGAAAGTTCCGGTTGGATTGTTAGGATTTACGACAACTAAGATCTTCGTTTTGTCAGTAATAGCTGCCAACATAGCGTCTAAGTTATAGTTCATATCATCATCCAAAGGAACAGCGACCGGAACGGCACCATAATCATTGGCAACATCACGAAATGCTTCATAACTTGGATCACCAAATACGAATTCATCACCTGGATTAATGAAAAGTTCTCCAAGCATATTGATCATTGCACTGGATCCGGGACCAACGGCGATATTTTCAAATTTAAGGCCATACAATTCGGCAAGATTCGTTTTAAGTTCTACAGAGAACCAATCCGGATACACATAAGGAGTTTTTATTGCTTCCTCTAATGCGGCCTGTGATGCCGGTCCCAAACCATAAGGACTTTCGTTATAATTGAGACGGTACACATGAGGTGGTGTAGAGCTGCTCTTCTGGCGGGCTGCTCGTAAACTTTCCGGTTTTACCTGCATTGGCTCTCTAAGTAATTCTACATATTTCTGCATAATCAACACTCCTTTTTAGTCATAAATTCTGGGTCAACGTGTTCTGTGTGAGGTCATGCTTTGATTTGCTTATGACTGCTATGCCCTGCATTCTAATACGATTAAGATAGAAAAAGCAATGTAAAAATTACAAAAAAAATCCATTTTTTTTCAATATTTACATTTTTTGGCATTTTTTTCCAAAACGTTTGACTTTTTATGAGTGCCTACTTACAATTAGCAATTATCAGAACACAAGATATATGTAGTTTCGGAATCGTTTCATAAAAATGCAGCCGAAATAACTCGTTTTGAGAAGACTCCGAGAGTACATTTCTTAAGAATGGAGGAATGAATATGCAAGAGACGACAGCACGAGTTCAGTTTGACAAAAAATATCTGATTGCATTAGTTTTGCCATTAGTTATTGAACAAGTTTTAGCAGTTACTGTAGGCATGGCTGACATGATCATGGTGTCGGGTGCCGGGGATACCGCAGTATCCGGTGTATCCCTTGTCAATACGATCAGCAATTTGTTGATCTACATATTTAATGCACTAGCAACCGGTGGCGCAGTAGTAGCGGCACAGGCGTTAGGTGCCAAGAAGAAAAAGACTGGTCAGATTGTTGCTAATCAGCTTGTACTGATCTGCCTGATCGTATCCGTTGTCATATCGGCAGTGTGTATCGTATTTGACCGTGCGATCTTAACATTAATTTATGGAAAGGTTGAGCAGGCCGTTATGGATCAGGCCGTTACTTATTTCTTTATTACGGGTTTCTCTTTTCCTTTTTATTGCGGTATATGACGGTGCATCTTCTTTGCTTCGATCAATGGGAAAGGCATCAATATCCTTGTTTGTATCTGCGATTATGAATGGTTTGAATATTTTATTTAATGCAATCTTCGTATTTGGTTATAATATGGGGATCGCAGGTGTTGGATAGGGTACTCTGATCTCGCGCGTGGTAGCAGGTATCGTTGTTGTATTTATTCTGCGCAATGAAAAATACGATCTTCATATCGACAAGTATTTTCGGTTTGGCTGGGACGGTCAGATTATAGGCAAAATACTAAGGATTGGTATTCCGAGTGGTATTGATAATGGTAGGTTCCAGATCGGCAAACTGTTTACACAGAGCTTGATCACCAGTTACGGGACGGCGGCGATCGCAGCCAATGCGACCGGAAGTACGATCGAGCTGTTAGCCACAATTCCGGCTGCGGCAATGGGATTAGCGCTTACAACTGTTGTAGGCCAGTGTGTTGGGGCAGGCGACTATCAGTCGGTGAAAGAGTATTCTTGGAAGTTAATGAAATGGGCATATGTGATGTTATGGGGATTGAACATCGTCATTATCTTTATGACGCCAACGATTGCAAGCTGGTACAATCTGTCTGCGGAGGCAGATCGCTTAGCTCGTATTTTGATCTGGTATCATAGTGCCTGCTGTATGGTGATGTGGCCGGCAGCGTGGACATTACCATCAATTTTGCGTGCGGCAGGTGATGTCAAGTTTGTCATGGTCAGCTCCATTATCATTATGTGGGTATTTAGAATTGGTTTGGCCTATGTGATCGGTGGCTTGATGCAGCCAATGGGACTTGGCGTCTGGGGCGTTTGGATCGCCATGACGATCGACTGGTTTGCAAGATGCGTCTGCAATGCATGGCGATTAAAGAGCGGCAAATGGAAACGCGGTGCAGTTATTTAATAACGCAGACTACTATACTTGAATTTACTCGGTCAGATTTGACAAAATCGAAAAAAAGTGCTAAACCATAGTTGCAACTAAAAAACATAACATGAGAAACGAAACGCCAATTTAATATCGACATTCCGCAAACTTCCCTATGTTATCGATTTGTATGAATGGAGGAACAGACAAATGACTACTTTAAAAGTACAAAAGAAGAAACATGGAAACTAAGGCAAAGAAACTCAGAAGAGAGGGCTATGTGACAGGCAATCTGTTTGGCAAAGGTATTTGAAGGTTCAATACCGTTGCAGATTGAAAAAGGGTGAAGCTGATCGTATTCAGAGAGAGTGCATGAAAGGAAGTCAGTTGTACTTAGAGCTGGAAGGCACGACTTATGATGTATTGATCAAAGAGTTAGATTTTAATGCGCTGGATCATCAGATTTTGGAAATGGATTTTCAGGCTTTGGTCAAAGGTGAAAAAGTACATTCTGTTGCAGAAGTAATTTTGCATAATAAGGAGAAAGTTCCAGAAGGTATTTTGGAGCAGCATCTGGAGGAGATCGCATATAAAGCCACACCAGAAAATCTGGTTGAGAAGATTGAGATTGACTGCACTGGTATGCACATTGGAGATGTACTTACTGTCGGCGATCTTGCGATTGCAAAGGACGGAAAGGTTGATATTCAGACGAGTTTGGATGCACCGGTTGTAAGTGTTGTAGCAGGTCGGAATGATACTGTAGAGGATGAAGAGGAAGCTGCTGCAGAAGAGACAGCAGAAGCATAATTCATGAGCTTGTAAACGGAATAATAAGATTATTTAACAGGGCTACACCTTGACATAAGTAATGTCAAGGTGTAGTTTTAACTTTTTTTCATTTAATCTTATAAAATTCTTAACTTAAATTTCCCATACATCAAATCCCTCACAACCACATATTGCTTATGATGTCGATGACTATATTGCATTTTGCAGCCACCAAAAAGTGGTTTCTGCCATTCGAGAAGTATAGTAATTGCCTTGCCGCATTTTCGTTTTAGTGATTTCTAAATTTTGTTGTCTCTGATGATTGATTTACATGCTTTTCAGAGAATTCGAAGTCCCGGAAGCAAGGTATTTATCATTTTTGAAAGGGACTTTGCGCTCGTCGTTACTTATGTCTCGTACTTCAGAGACCTTAAGTAACGTGACGTAACGCATCGTAGCGAAAGCGTCCCGTCCAAAAATTGATGATACCTTGCTAAACCGGGACATCTCAAACACTCTTTCAAGCATGTATGCATCAGAGACTTAACAAAATAAGAAATCACGTAAAAACGTTGCGTTCTGCGGCAATTATCTTAGTTCTCGGATGACAGAACAATTTAGTTTGTCAGCTGCAAAATATTCTATTTATTGCCAACATAATAAGCAATATGTGGTTCGGGCAATAACTTCCGGTATGGGAAGTTTAAATTTTAAGAATTATTAAGATTATGCTGCTATTGTTGACACTGCACAAAATCTATGGTGTACTAAAAGATGTAACTAACGGAAGTTCTGTATAAAGTAGATTGTTTTTGTATCTAAAGTATCTATTTTTACATGTGAGAAGTGACATGGGTAAGGAGAAGCAAATGAAAAAGAACCGAGTAAGAGCATTACGGAAACCATGAACAGTGATTCTGCCAAAGGTGCAGTCATTGGTCATACTTAGGATACAGAAATAAAATCAGTTATTATAATGCACAGAGTGACTGTGCAGGAAAGGATGGTGATCACCATGAAAATCAGATATTGTGTGAGTTTGTTGTTGCTGTGTGCCGCAACAATATTTTCGAAGTCGACAACAGTAAAAGCAGAGGATAAGTATTATAAGTTTTTGGAAAAATATTTTACCATTGAAGAGAAGTATAAATCAAAATGGGAACAACAGGATGGATTTACGTATCTTTGTGAAAAAAAGATAATACCGTCACCATTGTTGGAATACCTATGGATAAAAAAGAAGGTAGTTGTACCCGCCAAAATCAATGGGAAAAAAGGTGGTAAAGATTTCTATTATGCCGGCGTTTGATTGGGCAGCGAATGAGGAATACCGCAACGAATTTTACGGAGAACATGAGGATGTCCCAATCCCAAAGGTGGAATACTTGAGTATTCCAAAGACAGTTAAGGTTATAGACTGTTATGAAGGGGATGGCTGAACGAGGGGTATTGTAAGGGAATGCAGTCATTTCTACAGAATCTGAAGAAATTTAACGTGGCATCCGGTAACAAGTGGTATAGGTCATACAAGGGAGTGTTGTATACTAAAAATGGAAAGAAATTAATTACTGTACCAAGAAAGTATACGGCAAAAACGGTCAAAAGTAAAAAGGAACAACAAAGATAGCAGATTCCGCGTTTTCCTTCTGCACCAACATTAAAAAGGTGATCCTGCCGGATACGGTAAAGGTGATTGAACAGAATGCGTTTGTGCGCTGTTCGTTGAATTACATTAGGATGCCTAGAAGACTGAAAGAATTAGGGTCGTATGCATTTTATAGCTCTGCGTTGAAGAAGATAACCGTATATGGAAAAGTAGAACTGGGAGAAACATTTAAATATTGCAAAAAGTTAAAGACAGTAGTGCTAAAGGAAGGTGTGAAAGAACTAGGAGAGCTTGTATTTCATCAATGCCCGAAATTAAGAAGTGTGACGGTTCCCAAAAGTGTGAAAAGCTTGGTATGTATTTATGACAACATATTTTATTATCGGGGATTAAAGTGCAACCTTTCCAAGCTTACCATAAAAACGCCAAAGAATTCAGAAATGTATAGGTATCGCAAATTTTGGAAGAAACAATACAAAATAAAAGTGAAAGTCATCAAGTAGCATTTGCAATAAGTGCTAATAGCGAACAAACTACGGAGCAAGGCTTATAACATCCCAAATGCCTATACCGGGACCAATGCGGCTGCCAATAACAGAGCACTGCGGGTGCTTGGAATGGCACTGCATGTAGCAGGGGATGCATTTTCTCACAAATCGATTGTGCCAAATAATGATGACATGAAAAGTAAACTTAAGGCTAATATGATCGGAGAAGGAGGAGAGGATATATTTACTAAAGAAGAGTATAAGAAAATTATAGATAAATTAGATGCTTATACATCAACGACAGGAATGACATATTCGGCTTTGGATGATAACGTGGCGGATTCCGGAAGAAAAAGAAATCACATCAAAATTATGCAGATAATCCGGGCTGAAGTGGAAGAAGATATACCCATGGTGCCAAGGTTGTGGTTACAGGATTGCTGAAAGATTATTATTACATTCATAATAAGTTTGACCATAATGTATTTAATAATTTCGGCGGGACATATGATACAGTGGTTTCCGGAAAAATAATATCTATATGTATAGAATATACACTTATGCCAGAAAATTGGATACATCATTTGCACCAACATCCACATGGCGAACATATTCGCGGGGAGATGGTTGATTTATTATGAAATAAAGTTATCAATAACAGTCAGCAATCAGGTGGCAGAGATGAAGGAAAGGACAGGTGATTATTATGAAAAGCAGATATTATGCAGTGATGTTATTATTGTGTATCGCAACAATATTTTCGAAGTCGACAACAGCAAATGCGGATGACAGATATGTAAAACTGTGTGAAAGATATTTTACCGAATTTGCAGAGGATTATGGTAAGTTTTGACAGAAAGATGGATTTACCTATCTTTATTCGGATAAGAAGAATACGGCAACGATTGTTGCGATGCCAATGGAACAAAAAAAGGTTGCCGTACCGGGAAAGATCAATGGTAAAACAGTAACGAAGATTGAACTGATGGATGTATTTAGCCGTAGTTCAAATTACTATTTTCGAGATGAATTTTACGGAGAACATGAGGACAATCCGGTTCCAAAGGTTGAGTACTTGAGTATTCCGAAGACAGTCAAGGTTATAAATATTTATGCAGGAATAGGGCTGACTGAGGGGCATTGCAGGGAACTGCAGTCTTATCTGATACATCTGAAGAAATTTAACGTGGCATCGGCTAACAAGTGGTATAGGTCATACAAGGGAATGTTGTATACGAAAAATGGAAAGAAACTGCTTCTTGTACCAAGAAAGTATACGGCAAAAACGGTCAAAGTAAAAAGGGAACAACAAAGATAGCAGATTCCGCGTTTTTTTCTTTCTGTACCAACATTAAAAAGGTGATCCTACCAGATACGGTAAAGGTGATTGATTGGTATGCATTTAATAAATGTTCGTTGAATTACATTAGGATGCCTAGAAAACTGAAAGAATTGGGGGCGTATGCATTTCAAGGATCTGCTTTGAAGAAGATAACCGTATATGGAAAAGTTGAACTAGGTCAAACATTTTCAAGTTGCAAAAAGTTAAAGACAGTGGTGCTAAAGGAAGGTGTGAAAGAACTGGGAGAGCTTGTTTTTTGTGGCTGTCCTAAATTGAGAAGTGTGACAGTTCCCAAAAGTGTGAAAAGTTTGGTATGTATTTATGACAACATATTTTATTATCGGGGATTAAAGTATAACTTATCCAAGATTACCATAAAAACGCCAAAGAATTCAGAAATGTATAGGTATCGCAAATTTTGGAAGAAACAATACAAAATAAAAGTGAAAGTCATCAAGTAGCATTTGCACTGTTGCTTGAAACATGAGTTGATAACTAAAAAGTGTATAACTTTAACAGGGGATGTGGCATTTATGCCACATCCCCTGTTAGCTGTTTCTATGTTTTGTAGTAAGGGTGTTTATTTATTGATCACGGATACAGGTTCTCCCCGTAGATATGCCTTAAAATTATCAATGGCAATATCAATAGCACGTAAGCGTGACGCGCGGGTGAGCCATGCAATATGAGCTGTAATTGCAGCATTATCCTGATGCAGCAGAGGATTGTCTCCCTTTGGAGGTTCATCCCGTATTACGTCCAAACCGGCGCCGTATACTTTGCCGGATTGCAGAGCATCGACCAAAGCTTCCTCGACGATCAAGCCACCGCGTGCTGTATTGATCAGGATCGTACCATCCTTCATCTTGGCAAAGGCATCAGCATCAAACGTATCCTCCGTGGAAGGTGTTAGTGGTGCATGAATGGAAATAACATCACTTTCCGCTAACAGCGTATCGAAATCAACCTGCTCAATAAAGTCATATTTCGGATCTGTCTTTTTGTGGCGGGAGTAGCTGATCACACGCATGCCAAATCCCTGCGCCATCTTGGCAAAGGCAAAACCAATCGCTCCCAGACCAAAGATACCACACGTTTTACCGTACAATTCAATCTGCGGTGTTAATACACGGCCAAAGGTTTCATAATCTTCTTTGGTGGCATGTTGCCCAATCAACACGTTTGACATCTTTGGCATGAAGATCCACGTGATGACATACTTCCATAAGAAGTGCCCATGCATATTCCGCAATAGTCTGTGCACCATAGATGGTGTTGGTGATCACCATCCCCTTTTCCTTTGTCATAGGAACATCAAATTCGCCAAAACCATGACCAAGTGTTGCAACATATTTGAGATTAGGATGTTTGCTTAAGAATTCTTCATTTATATTGCTGCCGTTGACCCACACGCCGATAGCAGCGTCGGCATCTGCGATGACGGGATGAAGTTCTTCATTGCTGGGATAGCCGTCAAAATGCTTGATTACCAGCTCATCGACTTCCGGTAATTCTTTTAACAGGTTCCACTTTAAGTCCATATCTTCTTTTGTAATGTCCGGCTGAAGCACCGGCTCCGGGATAACTACAACTTTCATAATAAGCCTCCATTCCTTATATCCACTTGCATGAGCAGCGGATACATTTTCGTGAAATCCAAATGTATATTATATTGATTGATTAACATATTAATTCAGTCAATAGCAAATCATATGGGAAAGAATAAGAGAAGTTTGTAAAAAAGTCAATCCATTTGAATAAATTACGTAAAATTTGGAATCTGAACAAGTTTGTTTGTAAAAATTACAAAAACGTCAGTTTTTGTTGACACCGCTTTGGATAAATGATAAAAATGTGCTTGTGTGAGAGATGCAAAGCAAAAATTTAATAGTAAGATCATAACGGCAAAGGCGCTGACAAAAAGTCCTTTGCCGTTTTCTTTTTGCAAAAGAAAGGAGTGGATGTATATGGTCAAATACATAATAAAGCGTGTGCTGCTCGGTATATTAACCTTATTCGTATTGATCGCGATCACATTCGCAATGACCAAGGTTATGCCGGGAAGTCCGTTACAATCCAAAAATATATCCGGTGATGTATTGAAAAAGATGGAAGCAACTTATGGATTAGACAAACCGCCGGTAGAACAGTTCATTATATATTGTAAGAACTTGCTGCATGGCGATATGGGAACCTCTTATAAGAAGGTTGGTAAATCCGTAAATGAGATCATCGCACAGACAATGATGCCAACGTTGCAGCTTGGTATTGTAACTTTTGTATTAGTATTAGTGGTTGGTGTCAGTTCGGGAATCCTGATGGCACGAGCGAAGAGTAACGCAGTAAAAGGTGTTTGGCTATCGGCATTGACCTTTGGTGTCAGTGTTCCAAACTTTATCGTAGCATTGCTTCTTCTTATTATATTCGGTGTAGAACTGAAGATGTTCCCTGTGCTTGGTCTTACAACACCAATGCATTATGTGCTTCCGGCTATCGCCCAGGGATTGTATCCAATCTCAGCAGTTGCCAGACAGACACAGAATAGTTATGAAGAAGTTGTTAAGCAGGATTACATAACGATGGCAAAGGCGAAGGGAATCAGCAAACGGACATTATTGTTCCGGCACATTCTTAAAAATGCGATGCTTCCGGTCATTACCTATATGGGACCGATGATTGCATTCTTATTAACAGGTAGCGTCGTTATCGAACAGATCTACACAATACCGGGTATTGGTAAAGAATTCGTATCAGCGATCACCAACCATGATTATACGGTGGTTATGGGAATTACGATCTTTATCGGTGCGATCATTATTATATGTAACTTGTTATCCGATCTGATCTGTGCGGTCGTTGATCCTAGAGTCCGCAAAACATTGTAAAGGAGGGAACGCGTATGGATGCCATGGAAACAAAATTATTTCGTAAATTAGATGATGATGAAAAAAACGACGAGTTTATTGCTGTAGAGAGCAGAACGTTCCTTCAGTCGGTATGGCATGATTTTACCGGAAATAAGAGAGCTGTAGCCGGGGCGATCATTTTGATCATTGTTGTATTGATGGCGATTTTCGGACCGATGATGTGTAAATATTCTTATGCCGAACAGAATATGTCACTGAGAAATGCAAGTCCCAGCATGGATCATTGGTTTGGTACTGATCGAATGGGAAGAGACATTTTTGTACGAATCTTATTCGGTGCAAGGATCAGCTTAGCAGTTGGTTGTTTGGCAGCCGTGATCAATCTGATCGTCGGTACGATCTATGGTGGTATCGCAGGATATGTTGGTGGTAAGGTCGACATGGTCATGATGCGAATCGTAGATATTATTTATTCGGTACCGGCAATGCTTTACATTGTATTGATCATGTTGATCTTTGGGGCAAGCGTGATTAGTATCATGCTTGGTATATCGATCACCTGTTGGATCGATATGGCGCGTATCGTAAGGCAGCAGGTCAAGAGTTTGAAAGAACAGGAATTTACGATGGCAGCGTTTGTGTTAGGTGCAAGCCCAAGTCGTATCCTGATCAAACATTTGCTGATCAATACGATGGGACAGATCATTGTTACGGTAACTTTGATGGTGCCGCAGGCAATCTTTACCGAGGCTTGGCTGAGTTTCTTAGGTGTCGGCATTTCCGCACCGATGGCAAGCTGGGGTACTTTAGCACAGGATGCAAGACAGTTGATCATGACATATCCGATGCAGACGGTATATCCAATGATTGCAATTTGTATCACGATCTTCTCGTTCAACTTCGTTGGTGAGGGATTAGAAAAGGCGTTGGATCCTAAGAGAAAACGTTAAGCAATTTGTCTGGTGTCCTATATGTTGGATAGTATATAGTATGTCCGAGATTTTGGACAGCATTGGACGGCGAAGAAAAACGAGAGAAAGGCATGGTGATGGATATGAGTTTGTTAGAGATCAGAGGATTAGAGACAGAGTTTCAGACAGAGCAGGGCGTAGTAAAGGCACTGCGGGGAATAGATTATACCGTTGACAAAGGAGAAGTCCTTGGAATCGTAGGAGAGTCCGGTTCAGGTAAGAGTGTGGGAATGCTTTCACTGATGGGATTATTGGCACCGAATGGTACCGTAACCGCCGGAGAAATGATCTTCGACGGAGAAGACATTTCTCCGGTTAAGTATAAGACAAAGAAAGAGAAAAAGAATATGAAAAGAAGATGAACGCGATTCGGGGCAACGACATCAGCATGATCTTTCAGGATCCTATGTCATACTTAAATCCGATCGTAACGATCGAAAAGCAGATGACAGAGGGGATACGGGCACATGATAAATGCAGCAAGCAGGAAGCTAGAGAGCGTGCCGTAGAACTGATGAAAATGGTAGGTATTCCGGCACCGGAATCCAGATTGAAACAGTATCCGTTTGAGTTTTCCGGTGGTATGAGACAGCGTATTATTATTGCGATCGCACTGGCCTGTAATCCGAAGCTGATCGTGGCGGATGAGCCGACCACAGCATTGGACGTAACCGTGCAGGCGCAGATTTTGGATCTGCTTCGCAAGATTACCGAGGAAAGTGATGCCGGTGTTATTATCATAACACATGATCTTGGCGTAGTTGCTTCCTTATGTGACCGTATCAGTATTATGTATGGTGGTAATATTATGGAAGAAGGAACGACGGATGAAATCTTTTATGATCCAAAACATCCTTATACAAAAGGCCTGTTAAATAGTATTGCTAATTCCAATGCAGATCATAGAGAACCACTTAAGCCAATTCCCGGTACACCGCCGGATCTGTTAAAACTTGGTGATCAGTGTCCGTTTGCTTCCCGATGCAGCGAGGCAATGGAAATCTGTACAAAGGCAACACCGCTTGTGACAGAATTTGGCGAGACACATAAATGCAAATGCTGGCTTCACTGCAAGGAGCGCTGGCAGGAAGTGATGAAGGGAGAGGATGCACATGAGTAACGAACCAACACCATTATTAGAGGTAAAAAATTTAACGAAGCACTTTCCCGCAGCACACGGCCAAAAAGTACATGCGGTGAATGGAGTTTCTTTTAAGCTGGAACGTGGCGAGACACTCGGTATTGTCGGAGAATCCGGCTGCGGTAAAAGTTCCATGGGACGTACGATCCTAAAGGTACATGAACCAACGAGTGGTCAGATTATTTTTGATGGAGTTGACATTACCGGGCTTAGTAACCGTAAAATGTTTCCTTATCGCAAAAGATGCAGATGATCTTTCAGGATCCTTATGCATCCTTAAATCCAAGATTTACCGTTGGAGAGATTATTGAAGAGCCAATGATCATTCACAATATGGGTACCGCACACGAACGTAAAGTTATCGTACAGGAGTTGATCGAGACAGTTGGATTAAAACCGGATCACATCAGACGATATCCACATGAGTTTTCCGGTGGACAGAGACAGCGTATCGGTATTGCCAGAACATTAGCACTTCGTCCGGAGTTTATCGTTTGTGATGAGCCGATCTCAGCGTTGGATGTATCAATTCAGGCACAGGTTATCAACTTGCTTGAAAAGCTGCAGCGTGAAAAAAGGATTTAGCTATCTTTTCATTGCCCATGATCTGGAAATGGTACATCATATCAGCCATAAAATCGGTGTTATGTATTTGGGAAATATGGTAGAGCTTGGATCATCCGATGATGTTTACAAGAAACCATTGCATCCGTATACGAGAGCACTTATTTCCGCAGCACCGATTGCTGATCCAAAGATGGCCAAAGAAAAGAAACGAATCATCCTGGAGGGCGAGGTACCAAGTCCGATCAATCCGCCAAAGGATGTCCGTTTGCGGGAAGATGTAAGTACGCAACCGAGGAATGTAAGTCCAAAAACCGGACACATATATGTATGATAACAGACAGGTTGCCTGCAACTTATATTCGCCAAAAAATTTGGCACAGTATAAGGCAGTTGGCAAAACTGTTGAACAAATTATTGCTTAAAAGATCTTTAAGGATCTTTTAGATATAATGAGTATGTTTTAGAAACATCGCTCATGCATCAGATAGTGCGAAGTGCATTGTCTGCGAATGGATTAGGGTAAATGGGAATGCAACTGACACAATGTTTGAGACACAAGGAGGGAACGCTTATGAGAAAGACAAAGAAAATTATGGCGGCACTACTTACAGCGGCAATGGTGATAGGGAGTCTTACCGGCTGTGGTGGAGGAAACAGTGCAACAAGTACCAATGACAAAGGAGAAATTGCGGAACTGATCAATGCGGTACAGCCGGAAAGTGGTGAGTATGACCCTGCAGGAGCTGCTGCTTACGAGTACTTCAGCGTACAGACGAACTGTTACGAAGGTTTTGTAAACTACGATAAGGAAGGCAAGATCGTACCTGCGGCAGCAGATCATTGGGATGTCAATGATGATGCGACAGAGTATACTTTCTATATTAGAGACGATGAGAAGTGGTCCGATGGGTCGGATGTTACAAGTGCTGACTTCGAAAATACGATGAAGAGAGCACTGGAGCCGGACAATGGTTCTTGGTACGTTGACTTCTTGTTCGTTGTTAAGAATGCAGAGAAGTGCTTTAATGGAAAATGCGACTTCAAAGATGTCGGCATCGAGTGTATCGACGACAAGACGATTAAGTTTACATTAGAAGAGCCATGTTCTTACTTCTTAGATCTTTGTAAACTGCCTACCTATATGCCATCTAATTGCAAATATGCAACAGATGATAATAAGGATTGGGATATGAATCCGGAACAGAACTTAGGTAATGGACCATATCATTTGTCTGAGCATGTGGACGGAGATCACGTATCTTTTGAGAAGAATAAATATTACCGTGATGCAAAGAGCACCAATGTATTAAAGATTACGGATAAGTTTATGGATGACGATCAGGCAAAAGCATCGGCATATCAGACAGGTGAGATCAACATCCTGCAGGGTGCACCTAGTGAGATCGCAGAATCTTATGAAGGCAAAGATGACTTGTCGATCCGAGAGGTTCCACAGACAAACTACATCTTATTCAATATTAATGAAAAACCATTTGATGATGTTAAAGTACGTCAGGCATTTTCACTGGCATTGAATCGTAAAGATATTGCAGCAGTCGTTGGTGCGGCTTGCGAGCCGGGTACCAGTTTCGTCGGTAAGAATTACAAGAGCAAAGCCGATGGCAAGAAATCGGGCGAAGTACAGGGAGATCTGTTAGATGAAGATCTCGCAAAGGCAAAAGAGCTTTTGGCAGAGGCCGGTTACAAAGATGGCAAGGGCCTTCCAACGATCACATATACTTATCCGGCAATGAGTTATGAGGCAAACGTAGCACAGGTATTGCAGGCACAGTGGAAGAAACTGGGAGTAGATGTAAAATTAGAGGCAATGGAATATGAAGTATACGTTGATGAGCGTCGTAACGGTAAGCTGCAGATGGCAAGAATGCAGTGGTACGCTGATTACAATGATCCGACCAGCTGGCTGAAGATGTACCAGACCGGCAATGCACAGAATGATGTGAAGTGGAGCAATGCGAAGTATGATAAACTGATTCAGGAATCTGACAAGAACTTAGATGAGGCAAGCCGTCAGAAACAGTTGATGGAAGCAGAAAAGATTTTAGTATCCGAAGATACGGTTATCTGCCCATTATTCAGCCCATCCAATCAGGACTTGATCGATCCATCTCTGACAGGTTATTATACAGATGGTCTCGCTTATACTTTTTTCTATAAGACAACGAAGAAATAAGCCATCTCTTACAGAGATGAATCCCAGATAAAGGAGGGGAGTGCAATGACAACAGAGAAAGTAAATGATCTGGAACTGGTAAAGTTATCTGATTATTTTACGCCCGGCAAATTTCGTACCATACCGGGTACCGCAATGACAGATCGTGGTGGTATTACCGAGATGCAGGCTGTGTTTAATATCAATACAGACTTTGCAAAGCGTTTGACCTTTCAGTTTTCTACCATGTTAGTGATCTATGGATTTGGCATATTGAATGATAAGCTGATTGAGATCAACAAGAGTAAGTACGTAGGATATAAGGAAGAGAATGTGTTGAAACGTATTACCTTTAATGACTGTGGGGAGCGGTTTGTCATGGTGTTGGAGCTGAGCGATGCACCGGATAAACTGCTGGCAGTAACAGCAGATGATGTGGAATATTTATTGAACAATTGTCTGCATCCGGCAACTTGATAACGAACTGTAATGGCATTTGAACATGGAGCCTGCACGCGATTAAATTCGTGTGCAGGCTCTTATTTGTTCAAGTCTCTGATGTAGGGTATGGGAAGTTTGAGTAAAAAAATGAAAAAAGTTCTTGACAAATGGATGTGACTGCTATATTATAACATACAATTCATATATAAATGATATGAAAACAAGGAAAAAGAATCGTAGGAGGTGATACTTCCATGGATGCATTGATCACGGTTGAGGGTGTGGAGAAAGATTTTGGTAATCAAGTCAAAGCACTCGACCAGATTAATTTGGAAATTGCAAGTGGAGATATTTATGGAATTATCGGTATGTCCGGTGCGGGTAAGAGTACATTAGTACGATGTCTTAATTACTTAGAGAAACCTACCGCCGGTGTTGTCAAGATTCATGGCAAAGATTTATCGACTTTGAAAGGCAGACAGCTTCGCAAAGAGAGACAGAAGATTGCAATGATCTTTCAGCATTTTAATCTGTTGATGCAGAAGAATGTGTTGGACAATATTTGTTTTCCGCTTGTGATCGCCGGAGTAAGCAAGAAACAGGCAAAGAAGAGAGCTATGGAATTGCTTCAGATCGTGGGACTTGCTGATAAAGCAAAAGCATATCCGGGACAATTGTCCGGTGGACAGAAGCAGCGTGTGGCAATTGCAAGAGCATTAGCGAATAATCCGGATATCCTGCTTTGCGACGAGGCAACGAGTGCTTTGGATCCGCAGACGACACAGTCTATCTTGGAATTGTTGCAGCAGATCAACCATGATTACGGTATCACGATCGTGCTGATCACCCATGAAATGTCCGTGGTACAAAAGATATGTAATAAAGTTGCAATCTTAGAAAAGGGACATTTGGTGGAGACGGGAAGTGTTTCCAAGATATTTGCCAATCCGGAATCTGCGGTCGCTAAGAAGATGATTTTTGGTGAAGATACCAGTGTTCCAAAGATGGAAGGAAAACATCTGGTGCGAATCGTCTTTAGCGAAAATTCATCGTTTGAACCGGTTATCGGTAATATGATCCTTCGATACAAGACACCGGTTAATATATTGCATGCCGATACCAAGGATATCAACGGCATTGCAACCGGAGAAATGATCTTGCAGTTGCCGGAGGATGAAGATATTGCAAAGCAGATGATCACATATTTACGTGATTGTAAGCTGACGGTAAAGGAGGTGGAAGCAGATGTTTCACTTTGATGCAGTTGTTCAGGAGATGATCATTAATGGTATTTGGGAAACGCTGTACATGACCTTAGCGTCAACCTTTATGGGATATGTGCTTGGACTTCCACTGGGAATCGCTCTTGCGGTTACCGACAAAACCGGAATCAGACCACAGCCGGTTGTATATCGTGTGCTGGATGTGATTTCGAATGTACTGCGAAGTATACCGTTTATTATTTTGTTGATATTAGTGATCCCGCTTACCAGATTTATCGTGGGGCAGTCTTATGGCTCTTCGGCTACAGTCGTACCACTGGTTATCGCTGCCGCTCCTTTTATTGGACGTATGGTGGAATCATCGCTCAAGGAAGTAGATCATGGCGTGATCGAGGCTGCTCAGAGCATGGGCGCCGGCATCTTTACGATCATTTGGAAAGTATTGCTCGTAGAAGCAAGAACATCCTTGATCGTCGGTGTGACGATCGCACTTGGTACAATCCTTGGATACTCCGCAATGGCAGGCGCTGTCGGAGGCGGCGGTCTGGGAAATATCGCAATTCGGTATGGTTATTATCGTTATCAGCCGGATATCATGATCGTAACGATCGTTATTTTGATTGTCCTCGTTCAAATTTTGCAGGGAATTGGCATGTTGATCTCCGCAAAGCTTGATCGAAGAAAATAAATACCAGCTTTCGTATTGAAAGATTGGAACACAAAAAGAATTGGAGGAAAATTTATTATGAAGAAGAAAGTAGTAGCATTGACATTAGCGTTGACATTGGCAGCAGGTTTGGTAACAGGCTGCGGTAATGCAAAGAAAGACGATAACAAAGCAGATAGCAAAACAATTACAGTAGCTGCATCACAGACACCACATTCCGAGATTTTGGCAGAGGCCGCTAAGACCTTAAAGAAACAGGGATATGATCTGAAAGTTACAGTATTTGATGATTATGTACAGCCGAACAATGTTGTTGAGAGTGGTGAATTTGATGCCAACTATGTAGAACATAAGCCATACATGGAGCAGTTTAACAAAGAGAATGGTACTCATATCGTTGATGCCGGCGATATTCACTATGAGCCATTTGGAATTTACGGTGGAACTAAGACAAAGCTCGAAGATGTTGCAGAGGGTGATACCATTGCAATTCCAAACGATACAACAAACGAAGCGAGAGCATTATTACTTTTGCAGGATAATGGTTTATTGACTCTTAAAGACGGTGCAAGCCTGACAGCAACCATCAACGACATTAAAGACAATCCTAAGAAATTAAAATTCCAGGAGCTTGAAGCAGCACAGGTATCCAAAGTAAAAGGTGAGGTTGCTTATGTAGTATTAAACGGTAACTATGCATTAGAGGCAGGATACAGCGTTGGTAAAGATGCTTTAGCATATGAGAAGTCCGATTCTGAGGCTGCTAAGACTTATGTAAATATCATTGGTGTCAAGGAAGGTAATGAGAACAGCGATGCGATCAAAGCTTTGGTAAAGGTATTAAAATCTGATGAGATTAAGAAGTTTATCGAAGACAAATATGATGGAGCAGTTATCCCATTTGCGGGCTAATCAGATCCTCTAAAAACTCATAAGAAATTGTTAATAAAGGAAATAGCCTTTTGCCTGTTTTGTGCAGGCAAAAGGCTATTTTGGCTGTAGTAGAAATATTTCACTTTCTATATGGAATTATTGTATATAACTCAAATTTCGCACATCAAAAATTATCATGCTGTTACATATTGCTTATTATGTCAAAGCATGCTAAGTGTTTTGCAGCCACAATATAGCGGCTTCTGCCGACAGAGAACTATAGTAATTGCCTTGCCGCATTTTCGTTTTTAGTGATTTCTAAATTTTGTTGTCTCTGATGATTGATCTACATGCCCTTCGGAAACTCGAAGTCTCGGAAGCAAGGTATTCATCATTTTTGAAAGGGACTTTGCGCTCGTCGTTACTTATGTCTCGTATTTCAGAGACATTAAGTAACGTGACGTAGCGCATCGTAGCGAAAGCGTCCCGTCCAAAAATGGATGATACCTGCTAAACCGGGACATCTCAGACATCCCTTCGGGCATGTATTCATCAGAGACTTAACAAAATAAGAAATCACTCAAAAACTCTGCGTTCTGCGGCAATTATCTCAGTTCTCTGCTGGCAGAATAAGTTAGCTTTGTCGACTGCAAAATATGCTATTTATTGCGACATAATAAGCAATATGTGACCTGACAGAATCTTTTGAAGTGCGAAGTTTGAGTATATAAAAATGCATACAGAAAGATGACGGTTTTTGAAAAGAATATGGTAATATGATTATATAGATGAATAGAGAATAGCTAATTGAGTGGAACAAGATGAATGATAGATTTAGGGGAGACGCTCTATGAAGAAAAAAATCGTATTTATATTATCACTATCCTTCTGTATGATTCTATTAGGCGGCTGTTCTGAAGCAAAGCAGGAAAAGCAGAAAACAAATAATCCTTTTCGCATATACTTCGACAGAATTTGAGACGACAGAGATTTCGGCGCAGGAAGACTCTTATGTTCTACATGCATCAAAAATACATTATAAGGAACCCAATGTCTTAGAAACAGCAATCAATAATATTATTCGTGATGAGAAAGGATATGAAGACGAACATGAAAAATTTATAGGGTTCTTGGATTGTGCTGTAGATGATGAAAATCTACCTGCTTTCTATGGACAGCAAACGATTATTGCTTCTGAAAAATCAATCTATTATTGGAATATTAGTGCGAATAAAGTGGATATGAGAGGGTCTGCGCGGTATGTGTTTCCAGAGAACACCAAGGGATGCGCTTGTGTTCGATTTATAAATGATGGACAGCGTGTATCTGCTGCGGGATTAGAGGAAGTAGATAGTGCGATCGCGGAATTACTTCAGAAAAATCCGAAAAGAACAATATGTGTTTCTGAATGGAATCTCAAGGGAAGAATATCCAAGTACAGAACCGTTATTGTTGAATGCCAAAAATCAGATATTATCCTGTGACAAAGGCAACCATTACGCCGTGGATCGTTTTTATGTGGTGGATGGTGACTGCTTTGGAAAGTTATCTGACATGGCAGTATCCTACGAGATGCTTTGTCGCAAGAATGACGAGTATGTCCAAATTCTTAAGAATTATTAAGATTGCCCCAAGGTCGTTGACGCAAGCAGAAATGTATGGTGTACTGGAAATGTAACAAAGAAATTTAGTGCTATGATGGTAGAATGGGAGGAGATCTTATGAATAAACTAAAAAATATTGGCATGTATGATAATTACATTGGGAATTTTGTATCTACCGGAAATTCATGCAAATGCATCAACAGTAACTATAGATGAAGCAACATTTCCGGATTCATGTGTACGCAAATTTGCACAAGAACAAGACGTCAATAAAGATGGTGTTTTGTCTGATGAAGAAAGAAATATAGTTGATTATGCATTATGGGATTGGTATATGGCAGCTGCATATGGGGTAGATGGAAGCCATTTAATAGATTTTACAGGAATGCAGAATTTCCCAAAAATCACCAAAGTTCGACTGCAATTGGGCTGTAAGGTCAATGGAAAGGAAATATATTGGAATTATAAAGCATCTAATTTATTCCAATGTTTTCCTCATGTAAAGCAATTGTCGATTGTTTCTTTTGGAACTAAATCAATTGAACTTAGTGGAGAATCTAATACATTAGAAGCGTTGGATATTTCTTTTGAAAATGAAATATTAAAAACTGGAGAAGTAGTATGCAAAATGTATGCGCCAAACATAAAGAAATAGATATCACTGGAAATATCTCGACAAAAAGTTATTCTTTAGGAAAATGTTTTCCGAAGGCGAAGTACATTTATTTGTATGATACAAATGTTGGAAAATCTGGTACGTTAGATGGCTTTCAAGACATTGAAACGTTATTCATTAGTGGTAAAAAGGTAACAGACATGAATTTATCCTTTTTGTCGGGAATAACAATACATCGATTGGAAATTGAAAAAACTAAAATTAGTAAATTGGATATGGCACCTCTTCGCAAAACAAAATTGAATGTGTTAGATATTGACAATTGTCCGATCAAAAAATAAATGTTATTACCTTTGAAGAATACCGGGATTGTTAGTTTGTCAATATCAAATTGTTATATTACATCTTTGAATTTGAAAGAAGTATCCAACAAAACACTGACCACACTTTCTATCATTAATTGTCCGTTGAAGAAACTGGATGTTAGCCCATTGAAAAATACATTAGAAACGTTATATGTGGGAGACAGACAGCAGTTTTACACGAAATATCGGGAAGTATATAAAAAGACAAAATTTACTACACTTGATTTATCGATGATGAAAAAAGTTAAAAGAGGTATATGGAAGTGGCGCTGGTTCTATTAAGACAGTGCGGCTTAAAAATCCAAAAAAAAACATGTAAGAGTTAAAACTTTGCAGGAATTACATTTATATGGGACTAAAATAAAGTCTATAGATGTATCAGGATTGACAAAATTAAAAAAACTTTATGTTGGTAATTGTACGACCAAGTGTAATATCAACAAGTGTACAAAGCTTGAAGAACTTGGTATTATAAATCGAGGAACGACAGATTTATCACTCAAGAGTAAAAGCTTGAAACACCTGCAGTACCGAGGCGGTAAAGTGAAAAAATTGTCAGTCAAAAATGTCCTAAGTTATATGCAGTTACGATAAGGGGAACCAAGGCGAAATCTTTAGATTTTAAGGGCAATAAAAATCTGCTTTATTTATCGATTTATAATAGTAATATTGGTAAAGTGGTTTATCCGAAAGTAAAAAAAGCGGACTGGAGATATGAGTATAAAATACAAGATAAACGCTTTAGCTCTGACCCGATAACAAATGCTGAAGAAAGTGGGATTTTTTACTTATGAGCATTACTTAGGTGGATACAATATAAATCAAGCAAAGACTGTGGATATATCTGCGTGGAAACGGTTGAGCAGCGCAATGAAGAAACGGCAATTGGCCAATGGTTATAAATTTGTCATGAAACAATATACACCGCGCCGGATTATTATTAACAAGAAGTTACGCAGTTCTGACAAAAAGTGGATACGTGCAGTAGCAAAGAAGATTAAAGCAAAAGTAATTATGTGGTAAGTATGAAGAAGCTTAAACTTACCAATTGCAAAAAATTACGAAGACTGGATCTTACACCATTTGATATGAAATCATTGGATATCAAGGGATCAACAAGGCGGATATTGTTTGTTGATCCCTTTTTGGTTATTGCGCATTATTATATCTAACGTGTTTATCATTATCGCCGGATAGCACTTATTCCGCACTGGCAACTTGTGATATGTCATCAGCCTGTTCTGCTAATAACTGTTTGACGTAATCGCGAATGAAGAAATCGTCCTCCGGCATTTGACAGCCGACAATATACATCCCTTCGTTATTCGAGCATCGGATGACATGTCCGGTCAATTCATTATGATTTGGCAGATCAAAATCATGGATCGTAACATGGATGTCTGCCCCCTTGTGATCTGTAAAGAAGGGATCCTTCGTTAGAAAAGCAAATCCATTGGCGCTGATGTTATCCATTGTGGCATCGATTGGTAGTGGTGCGATGCCGTCTGCGGACGTATTAGCAATAGTGATGCTGCAGGTGTTGGAAAGATCTGCACGAGGATATTTGCGGCGGTTATTGATCTTAGGTCGGGACTCGATAATGATCTGCGAGTCTTTCGTGATCAGTCGACGTTTCCAATGGTACAATACATTGCCGACGGTTACCTGTAATTCGCACTCTGTCGTTTTAGTGATTGGTGGGAAATTGTCCAAGGAAACAGTCAGTGTATTTTCGGTGCGTTCTACTATATCGCCATGATAATTTGAAGAATCCTCCAAAGTCACTGTGAATTTCATGCCCGGCTGTAAGTCCTCAACGCCCATAAAACCACCAATACCAAGCTCACACATCAAAGATTCAACGACCGTTTCGATCGAATTGATATTATTGGCGGATTCATCATATTTGCTCAGCATACGATGACTGATCTCGTTGGAATCGGAAATGTGTTTTGACATTTTCGTCATGATCGAGGATACCTGATCCATGTTGTCGACTAATTGGATATTGGATTGTTCCACATCTTTCATTGCCGTATCAATGATCTGAATATTCTCTTCCAATTGTGCGGTATCTTCGGATATTTTGGAAATGCTGGCACCAGCGGTTGTTACCTTGTTGAGAGTCATGCGGATCAATGATAACGTTTCTTCCATCGTGTGCATCATCTTGGTAGAGGTTTCTTCCAGATGCATCAAAGACTGACTGATCTTGCTGGAGGAAGCTTTTGTACCGGTGCTGAGGGTACGGATCTGTTCTGCGACAACGGCAAATCCCTTACCGGCTTCTCCGGCGCGGGCGGCCTCGATCGATGCGTTTAATGCCAATAGGTTAGTTTGGCTGGAAATATCCTCGATCGTTCCGGTTTCCTCTTTTACCATCGCAAAATCGTTTTTGAAGTCTTGTAAAGTCATTTCGATTTCCTGTGATAGTGCAGCCATATTGTTCGTTGTGTCAATGAGACTGTCAAGATCTTTGGAACTTACTTCGGTGTGCTTGCCGGAAGTGGCAGTCAGCAGAACCATTTTCTCAATCAAATAAGCAACATGATTGACCTGAGCCTTGATCTTGGCGGTCATTTCATTGGAAGAAGCCGTTGTGTCTGTCAGGTGAAGATTATTTTCTTCGACTTGCTGCATGCTTCGTGCAACGATTCCGGCTCCGTGTGTGTTCTCTGAAGCAAGTTCTCGAACGACCGTGACGCCATCCATAATGGAGTTACTTGCCTGTTTCACCTGTTCTACTGTTGTAATAACACGGGTTAGATCCGCTTTGATGCTGTCTGTCATGGCACCATCAGACTCATTCAGGTGCTTGATGGACATGACATAGCAGATATAACATAAAATAATACAGGATAATTGTAATTGATAGTCTTTTACATTTGTAGCCGAATTAAACCCGTTCATGTAACGATATACAGCACTGCCGATAATAATGATGGAATTCGCAATGCCGCAATTTATCATGAAACGCCTGTTTTTGTAGAGAACCAGCAGGCTCGTCACCGGCAGGATATAAGTAAAGGCGATGGGAGAAGCGGTGGTACTTACAACAAAAGTATAAAAGATACCATAGCCGATCACCAGATCATACTTATAAATATCCGTTGTAAACCCTTTGACACGTAGTAATATCTCGCCAAGGATGATCGGCAGCCAGCACAGGATCAAAAAAGATGATATAGTAATCTGCTTTTTGAAGGCCGTTAGCAACGTCACTGCCGTAATTAGCCGATAATAATAGCGCAAAGATCAGCCATATCTTGCGTGCTTTGCGGTTCGCCTTTTCCTTAAAAATGTTTTCGTCATAATTCATAATCGTTAACCTCATAGTTCTTTCCTATATTGTTATTTTGCGATTCACTGCTCATGTATTTCGGCAAAATACTCTGCAATTGCCTGAATCGTCTGCGTGCTTTCCGGCAGGAAAGGTTCAAATACACTAAAAGCGTGTGTAAGTTGTTTGTTTTTTGGAAAGTCAAGCAGGCGGTGTGGCATATTGTATTTTGTCAATGCCTTCTCAAACTTCGTGGTGTAATGATGTAAATTATCGTTCTTACTTGTTACCAGCAGACAAGGCGGCAGTGCTTGTACTAATTTCTGATAGGTTGGATTCACATACGGCGCAAAATCACTTTGTTTATAATCCGTGCCATATAAATATTTTGGTAAAGACAAGCCAATCTGGTCAAAGCGGTTGGTGTAAAACATACCGCTGATCAGCCCCAGTGCCTGAAGTGGTGCAGGGCATACAGACACTTGCGCGGCAGCAGCCATTTCGGCGTTGTTCTGCATGGCAGCACAGTAGGTTAATAACATGGCTCCCCCGCTGTCTCCGACACCATAGATCTCGTCAGTTTTACCATAATAAAGATTACCGTAGTCTTGAACATACCGCAGCGCCTGAAAGAAATCCGTGCACTGATGATAGAAGGTATATTCTGGGACGAGACGGTATTCGATGCTAAACACGACATAGCCAAGTTTGCATAATCTGGCACAAAAAAGTAACGGTTGAACTCTTTGCATCCCATGATCAGGCCGCCGCCATGCACATTGAAAATGATCGGAAGCTCTTTGTCCGGCGATTCAGAAGGTCGAAATACATCCAATCGGTGTGCTTCGTTCTGATCGTTCACATATTCGATATCAAGATACATGTCCACGCCGTCGGGGATGGAAAAACGCTTACGGCGATCCGGCAATGTTTTCATGAAATCTGTTCGCTGCTGCATGAATGCAGTTTCAATATAATTACTCATATGTATTATGTATCCTTTTCAAAATGTTCTAGCTATTATAATAAACCAGATTGCCGTCACAATCAATAGAACCGTCAAAAGTGCCAAAGAAATTGTAAAAAAGAATGCAAGAAAAGTGTAAGCCAATATGCTTGTATACATGTAGTAATAGCAATGATGAATATTTTCGATGGCAGATATTTGCTGCATCAGAAAGGGGTATGGGATGGAATAAATCGAAACAGTGAATAAAAAGTTAGATTAGTTTAGAATACGGTTCCAAGTATTTAGTAACTGTGTAAAAGAGCAAGCTGCATTAGCGGGGCTGGTCGATGGTAGTAGTGCGATTGGCAGCCCCGTATTATCATACACATATTTTTGGTATAGGTCGTATGCTTTGCGTCCATTGGCATAGACAGCGGTTATGGAGGAGCGGGTTATGATCTTAGGAATATCATTGGGGATCACATTCCGAATAGAACTGTCACTAGACCCTTTGATATCGCACTCGGCGATCACGTCCCAGAGTGCGATATGGTGTCTGTGCAATAGAGCCTTTTTGTCCGCGATACTTTCCGGGACAGGCTCATTGCATAATTCAGCGATCACTTTCCAAAAGCGGTTGCGCGGATGCCCGTAATAAAATTGCTGTTCTCTTGATTTTACCGATGGAAAGGATCCTAAGATCAATACGGTAGAATCTGCATCGTATACAGGGGCAAATTCATGTACAACGTGAGTATATTCCAAGGCGAACCTCTCCTTTCTGTATCCACGGCTTTTAATTTTCTATTCTAACTTCGTATTTCTCAACTACTATCCAGCCATATATTGCTTATTACTGACATAATAAGCAATATGTAGGCTGTCAGTAAGGTTTGGTATGTGAAGTTAGCGTTACTATGATTTTTTTCTGCGGTTGCAGCTATCTTCCAAGAAGAGCTGTACGATAGGATCAATCTGTTCCTTTGCAAAGCATGGAATGCTGGTAAAGCTATTCATCGCTCCGGCGAGGATATAGACGATCCCGTGCTGGAGATGCAGCAGGCGTTCTACCGGAGTCTGCTGCAATTCTATATATTGTACTTTGTGATAATCAATAAATTGTGTAGAGGAAGCAAACATTCCGTTTGTTATTGCAATGTAATTCTCACGAAGCTGCAATTTGTTGGCTTTGTAAGTGCCATAACAGCCGATCAGATATATCAACATTGCTAGCACGAAAGAGCCGATACAGCCCAGGACTGCCGGTAGACCGGTTACGCCAAAGACTGTAATCATAAGAGTCCACCCAATTGCTAAAAATACAAGCAGTTGGGCAGAATCGATGATCTTTTTCCACCAGATCGCTTTCGGTGGACGGATCGGTGCAGTATCACTTTCGGTGAAATAAGCATCGAATTCCGGAAGCAGACGATGCAGTAATTCGGGTAAGTGTTTCTCTGGGATAGAGAGCAGTAAACGCGTGTTTTCTTCTTTTTCATCGCCCATACCGATATTTATAATATCGACAAAGCATCGCTTTGAAATACGGCTAAATACCGGACGCTGTACGATGATCGAACTGATGCGTTTGATTGGAATTTCATAGCTGGTGCGTTTGAACAGACCAAATTCCATATGCAGATGATCCGGCATACGTTTGATCCGGAAGCTGTAATAGCGGAAGAAATCACCGATCAGACTACGCAGTGCTGCATAGACAAAGGAGCCAATGACAACGATTCCACCTAATGCAGTTGGGATCATTTGGATCAAGGAACCGATGCTGTGATCGCCGAAAACAACCATTTTTAAGAAAAAAGCAATAATGGCGATCAGAGCGGCAAGGCATACGAGCAGACTTATAATAGAAGCACTGTAAACACAGTGGGTAAGCACTTGCTTGGTATTGTAAGCTACTTCGGATAATACCTGTCTGCTGTTTGGAGCAGCATTTGCTGAGGTTACTTGTCCGTTATCTGGGACAGAAGAAACAGTACTCATCTGCCCACTATTTTGGACGGAAGTGGCTCTGCTTATCTGATCGTTATTTGGGACAGAAGTAGGATCACTTATCTGACCGTCGTTTTGGACGGAAGTAGGATCGCTCGTCTGACCGTTATTTGGGACAGAAGCAGCAGCCCCTGCGGTTCCATCAAGCTGTTCGTTGGCAGCTATAGTTTGCGTATGTTTGGCAGCGGTTGCCCCCGCTAAGAGTCTCTCTCTAAGTGCCTCGGCTTTGTCTTTGCGAAGCAGAATGGTGACGTCTGTAGTATCGGCGGTACTTCGGCTTTCGGTATCGATCTTAACCGTACTGGTGCCGAGAATGCGTTCCAATAGATTACGCTCGATGTTGATATTGGAAATATTGCGCAGGCCAATCGTATTTACAGAACGAAAAATGGTATTTTTCGTAATCGTGATACTGGTTTCATCTACCGTGATCCAAGTCTTATACCAAACAATGGTGTTAACTGCCAGTCGAAATAGTATCACAGCAAGGATTACTAATATGACGATAAGCAGTGTGGTGCTATCAGAATTTTTGATATCGCCCAGTATTTCGTCAAGATCATCCAAGGAGGATATTAAAAATGTGATAATAATGACACCGAATACACCAAGCTGCTCTAACATTAGAGACGGGTGATTTCGAAACTTATTGTCCATTAGCACGTTCCTCCTCTACGATTTCGTTAATGCGCTGTTTCAAGCTGTCAGCAATATGTTCTGCTTTATCTTTTTCAAGAAATTTGATCGTTACGTCTCCGCCGGCAGTAGTGATTTCAACTTTGGCAAGGCCAAACAGGCGGTCAAGCGGACCGGAAGAAATTTCGATTTTATGAAGGCGGCTGATCGGCACGATCGTATGTGTTAAGAAGAGGTAGCCTTCCTTGATCTGTACTTCTTCATCGGTCAATCCGTAAGCATAACGCTGGTAGCGAAAAAGTGGGGATACGATCGTTTCAATGATCTCGAGTATCATAATAATGGCACAGATGATAGTAACCCATCCAATGACTGTTTTATTGGAAGTGAAAGCTTCAGTTCTGGTAAAGAAGACAATGACTCCCAGAACGGCGGCAATGACCACACAAACGATAGAGGTGACCAAATACATGCAGTATAATGCTTTTTTTGTTTAACTTTTCTAATTTCATAAAAATTTTCAATCCTTTCTCTTGCTCTCTGTAAATGCTTTTCCGTGATACGCCCTCCCTTAACGCGTATTATCTCAAGTATAGCAGAACAAGAGATGCATGACAATTTTTGAAATGACAAATGCGTTGCAATTTGACAAAAATTTAACAAAAATGTGGCAAAAATATGTCATTGTAATAAAAATGTCATTTATTAGAATTTGGGGTTGTGTTACAATGTAAACGTAGGAAAAATGGTGCTAACATGTTTTGTCGCCTGATGGGTGACGCTGGTTTACGAAGGGGGAAGAGTCCTATTCAAAATAACCGGCATAGGATATCAGCACTGCATTATGTACTCTCAGAATCTTGAGTGTATATTATTAAGAAATGGAGGAAGCATATGGAGAAATTTAAGAAGCGTCACAAACGATTGACAAGCTTAGTACTTTCTGCAGCCATGATTTTTAGCTTGGTTCCGGGTACGGTAGGAGCAAAAGCTGAAACTCGCGTAGAAAAGCAAGTCAATCAGACAGCAGAGAGGGACACAAATAAGAAATCGGTTTCGAAAACAGCGTTGAAAACGATATCAGCGGATTTTAAGGCACAGAAGTTTGCAGAACTGTATGAGGAGGGGGGCTTTCTTGTACAACAGAGGGGATTACATTTGACACTGAAACAGCAGCCGATAACTTGTTACTCACCGGTAAGAATAAGGTGGTATCCGGAGCGGCTATTACATTAAAGAACACATTGGATTTTGGCACAGACAAGGTGCAGCGTATCCAGATCGATGCATTGGCTAAGAAAGCGACAAAGACCTATATGGAAGTGTATTTGGATGATGCTGTTACACCAACTGTGAGAGTGCGAATCCCAAATCAGCCAAAGACAGACAATTGGACAAGGACCAAAGTTTACAGCTATGAATTTGCAGAGAATGAGAAACTGACCGGTAAACATAAGGTACGTGTTCAGCTTCAGGATGAGACAACGGCAGCAGACAAAAAGACAAGCGTGCTGCTGCGTTCCATCCAGTTCGTGCAGGAAAGTATTCCGACCGTATCTTTTGATATTGATGAGTCTTTGGGAAGCATTAGCGAGATGAACGGTGATAGTTCACATAATACGGAATGCTATGGCAAGATGAATATCGATGTACCGGAAGGCTATGCAGCAGAGTATGGCAAGGATCCGGAGGCGGCAGCGAAGAAGACGGCTGGCAGCTACGATATGGAATATATACGCGGCCGTGGCAATTCAACTTGGACTGTCTCAAAGAAGCCATATAAGATCAAGCTGGATAAGAAAGCGGATCTGTTTGGCATGGGTAAAAATAAGCATTGGGTATTGTTAGCAAATTATTATGATAATAGTTTGGTACGTAATCGCCTGACCTATTATTTGGGACGTAAGCTTGGCATGGAATATACACCAGAATGTGTACCGGTTGACGTCATTATGAATCATGAGTATTTGGGCAGTTATTTGCTGTGCGAACAGATTCGTCTGGATGAGAATCGTGTGGATGAAAATAATCTTGAAAAGGCAGATAAAGGTGCCGATGTCAGCGGTGGTTATCTGTTATCCATGGAACCAAACGAAGAGACAGACAACGTGATCAAAACAAAGTATAATTCGTATTTGATCGAATCTCCGAAAACGGGAGCGTGTCAGTCACAGGCAAAGGCTTATATCGAGAATTACATGAAGAAGACAGAGGATGCAATTTATGGAGATGACTTCAAAAATGAGGATGGAACATCGTATCAAGAATTAATGGATGTGAAGTCAGCAATTGCCTATTATTGGATGCAGGAGGTCTCTATGAATGGAGATGCATTTATTTCCACGAGCACCTATCTGTACAAAAAACAGGACACAGCGGATGCCAAGGGTAAGCTATATTGGGGACCGTTGTGGGACTTTGATTATGTAGCCTGGTCTTCCAATGACTATAGCGAAGAGGAAGATTCCTATAGCGGATTTGTTACTCAGAGAACATGGTTTAACCGCTTGATGGAAGATCCGGAGTTTGCACAGCAGGTAAAAGAGTATTGGGTAACGCTAGCAGGAGCATTGGAGGATGCCATTGCTGACGGTGGAATTTTGGACCGGTATGCACAGGAACTTGCGGTATCCGCAGATAACAATTTCAATAAATGGGGATTTAACGATTTTAGTGACGACGGGTATGACGATAACTATAACAGCGCAACAGGAAAGTTGAGCTATGCACAGGAAATTCAGCGTTTGAAAACTTGGATCGCAGATCGTGTTGACTGGATTGATAATAATCTGGACACTATTGCACCAAAGCCGGTTACACTGACTTACATGGTGGATGGTGAAGTTTACAAGAAAGTTACCACAACATCGACAAAGGAAAACGATATTCCGAGCGCACCAACCAAAGAGGGATATATTTTTACCGGTTGGTACTATGATAAAGATGATTTCAGTGTCAGACAGCAAAAGGGAGACATCTTTACAGAGGATACCACTCTAACAGCACAGTGGGAAGATGAGAGTAAGTTAGTAAAGCCAACTAAGATTGCGTTGGAGCGGTCAGAGATTTATGTACCGGAGTGGCATGAATTCCATATTAACTATGGTGTAGCACCGTATAATGCCAACACAGCGAATGTTACGTTGACGAGTTCAGACAATACTGTTGTGCGGTTACAAGAATCAGATTATGAAGATTCTGATTATATAAAGCCAGACTCACGTGATTGGATGGCAGTCAAAGCAGGAACGGCAACGATTACCATTTCGGCAGGAAATGGTGTCTCTGCCAAATTGGTTGTCCATGTTATTCCGATTTCAGAATATTTTGAGAATGAGGAAGCATACACTGCGAAAGATTTCACTTTGGATCAAAATGATATTGTACTGAAAGTGGGACAGGAGAAGAAATTGAACCTGAAACTGGATCGAAACGAAGTCTATACATCCTTTTACTGGACATCCAGTGACGATGATATCGTTGAGCTTCTCGGCGGTGGTCTGATCCATGCGAAAAAAAGCAGGTACAGCTTATATTTTGGTAACTATGAATGGAATAGACAAAACAAAGGTATGCCGTGTGGTTGTTCAGGATGGCACAGCCGTGAAACCAACGCCAGCGCCGACAAAGACGCCGGGGAAGGTAGTTCCATTGCCGCAGGAGAAGACAGAAATTATCCAAGTGGGAAATGTTCGTTATAAGCAATTATCCGCAAATACTGTCAAGATGACCGGTATCAAAAAGGATGTCAAGAAAGTGACCGTTCCTGCAACGATCAAATACAAGGGTAAAACCTACAAGGTAACAGAAGTTGCATCAGGAGCTTTGCGTGGCAAGAAGAAATTGCAGACCGTTGTTATCGGTAAGAATGTTACAAAGATTGGCGCCAACGCCTTTAGCAAGTGTAAGAAGCTGAAAAAGTACAGATCACTTCGAAAAAACTTAAGAAAGTTACGAAGAAGTCCTTTGCTGGTATTGCGAAAAAGGTTGTGATCAAGGTGCCAAAGAGCAAGAAAAAAAGCGTATAAGAAATGGCTTAAAAGTAAGAAGGTAGCATAGCGAATTTGTGATATGATGAGCCTCAGAGAAAAACAAGCGGCTGCGAAGCAGACATTTGTTTTTCTGGGCTCGTTAACGAACAAGTAAGTTTGTGAAACAAACGGAAAAGCTTTGAAAGAGCGAATTTGCGAGTTTGATAAAAAGCACCCTCTGGGGACGGATCGTTGGATTTACGTCCGCTCGGAGGGTGCTTTTCTGCTTATGTTGCTGCACAGTGAGGTACAGGTGCCTTTTCTGCTTATGTTGCTGCGCAGAGAGGTACAGGTGCCTTTTCTGCTTATGTTGCTGCGCAGTGAGGTACAGAACCTTTTATGGGTATGCGATTAAGTGGTGTGATGTTGTATTTTGTATTTATTGTTTGCTGCTATTCAGAGTGATGCTGCAATTGTTATCGGCGGAACCAAATTCATAAGTAATAAGCTGGTTGTCCTCCTTGTTTTGTACTGTTTTGCGTACAGTAGTTGTGCGTATGAAGCGACTGGTATGACCGCCGGCATATGCATCGCGGCTCGTATCTTCGTAGATATACAGGACGCCATCCTTATTTAGAATATAATCATAAATCGCATCACCTTCTACCGTAAACTGCACGATCACTAATGCCTGCTTATAGGAAAGCTGCTTTTTTTTACATTTTTGAAAACGTGAAACAAATTCGTTCAATATCGCAGTCGCAGTTTGTGCTTGCTTGGCAGAACTGTTTATGGTTGGAATCATAAGAACCTGTTTTTTGGCAGCAGCGTTCGCCGATGAGTATGATGCCGGGTACGATGTAAGTCGTTTTTGAATGGCAGCTTCGTTGGTTGAATACCATTTGGCATCCATTTTAGGGGCGGCAAAGGCTGTATCCATGGACAGTAATTTGGCACGGTATTTATAATTCTTGTCGCAAGTGATCCGTATAGCCTGTGTTCCGAGCAGCTCTCTGCCTTTGTATAAGCGCACGGTTAAACGGCTTGTGCCGGGGTTGAAAGACTTCGGTGCCCAGTAAATAATGTCACCGGGTTTGCAGGAAAGTTTTTTCGTTTCTCTTGTCATAGTCAGGCTGCCTTCGGATGAATTCTTGCCCCAAAGCTGTATGCTGCCATGTGAATCGGCTGCAACTTCAATGCGGATGTTTTCGGCAGAAGAAGACAATTCAAACGAAAATGGCATAGCCGGAACGGAACTCATGTAAGGAGAATATTCGCCAAGAAGGCATGGATTTCCCGCTTTCAAGGTGACTTTCTTGTAATCCTCTAAAGGTTCCGACTGTGATTGCTGCGCATCTTCTGCGTCAGAGTTCCCAGGCTGTATTTCAGCATTGCTTTTCGAACGAGAGTTTTCTGTAGGAGTTTCTGTATCGCCTTTTGAACGGGATTTCTTAGCTGTACCCTCATCATCAGTTTCGTCCGATGGTGCTTTTGTAGGGCTGCTATAGCAACCGTATTCCTTGCTGCCTTCGTTTTCTTTTGCGTAGGCGATCACCTGCAGACCTAGAGAGAGGCTAGATTTGCTATGGAGTTCGAATTGTCCTCCATCTCGTTTGTGGCAGCCCCGGAAGCATTACTATCGTCTGGATTTGGAGATGTGTTGGTAAATGCATAATCTGATGAATTTGTTGCGTTTGGATCACCATTATTTTGAGACGTATAATGATGTGCTAACAGGCATAGACCGATACCAATACCTACCATTGCAGCAGCGGGAAACATTTGTGGACGCAACAATTTTGCGCCTCGATGCTTCGTAAATGGTAAGTTTTGTGGTGCTGCCTGTGCGATCATCTCATCCGGCAGCTCGCCAATTGCCTGCAATAACAGTTCTGATTTGCGGTTATGGTCTTGCTCTCTCATCATACCCAGATCCCTCCTTCTTCTAAAACGCTTTTTAATTCCTTTCGCATGCGTGAAAGGATAGAGCGTATACTGGTTTCTTTCATTTGCATCATATATGCGATTTCGGCAGTATCTAACATATAAAAGTAACGCTGTAAAAAAATGATTCGTTTCTTTTTTGGTGAGCGTTCCAAAAACTGTTGGATCACGGTTTTTAGATGCTCTATGTTAATCTTTTCCTCAATTTAGTTAGAACCGGAAATACATTCTTCCAATTCTTCAAGACTAGCCTCCAAGTGTCCCCCTCCTCGTTTCGCGGCATTGTGCTGACGGTATTTGTCCAATGCAAGATTGCGGGCGATTTTTTGCCAGATATCCTGCTAAATGCTTGGGCTTGCCGGGTGGAATAGAATTCCATACTTTGAGCCAAACATCATTGACACATTCATTAGCATCTTCTTCATCAATGATGATACGTCGCGTGATCTGCATAAGATATGTACTATATTTATCTTGTAAGTGTGCAAGTGCAGGCTCCTGCCGTTCCCAAAGAAGCGCTACAATATCGTTGTCTTCCATGATTCCCTCCTTTTTTGTCAGTGTTGTAAATCCCATCTATCATACCATGAATAGGGAAGATTCTCTATCGTGGTACGATGCGCAGAAATCTGCGTTTATGGATGGTTTTTATGAGTTGCTCAAACTTCGCACATCAAAAATTATCATGTTGTCACAGATTGCTTATTATGTCAGAATACTAAGTATTTTGCAGCCACAACATAGCGATTTCTGCCGGCAGAGAACTATAGTAATTGCCTTGCCGCAATTATCTTAGTTCACTGCCGGCAGAACAAGTCAGCTTGTTGGCTGCAAAGTAGCTATTATTTTTGTGACATAATAAGCAATCTGTGACCTGGCAGTAGATTTGGATGTGCGAAGTTTGAGCTGGTTACATTTAAATAGACGCAAGGAAATGTTATTTGTTGCAAAGGAACGTCATTTTCTGCAATAAATTTATTTGGATTGATGAGAGATTTTTGGTATCTATTTGGACTAGAGATTTTTGATATCTTTTTGGGGGGATTGAATACTGTCATGGAGAAAGCCGATACAAAATAACTGGAAAATTGAAAATTAAGAATCCAGTCACCGAAGTAGGAGGAAAAAGCAAGCTGGAATGTCGGAAATGGAGAATCCAATCACCGGAATAGGTGAGGAAGGCAAGCTGAAATGTCGAAAATAGAAAAAAAAGTCAACTAATTGGGCAGGAAAGGCAAGCTGGAATCCTCAAAATCATCAAAACAGTCAACCAAAGCAAGAAAAAGACAAGCTGAAATGTCGAAAAAGAGAAAAAAAGTCAACGAAGTAGCAGGAAAGACAAGCTGAAATCTTCAAAATCATCAAAACAGTCAACCGAGGCAAGAAAAAGACAAGCTGGAATTATAAAAATCATCAAAGCGGTCAACCAAAGCAAGAAAAAGACAAGCTGAAATGTCGAAAATAGAGAAAAAAGTCAACGAAGTAGCAGGAAAGACAAGCTGGAATTATCAAAATCATCAAAACAGTCAACCGAGGCAAGGAAAAGACAAGCTGAAATTATCAAAATCATCAAAGCGGTCAACCGAGGCAAGAAAAAGACAAGCTGAAATGTCGAAAATAGAGAAAAAAGTCAACGAAGTAGCAGGAAAGACAAGCTGGAATTATCAAAATCATCAAAACAGTCAACCGAGGCAAGAAAAAAGGCAAGCTGGAATCCTCAAAATCATCAAAACAGTCAACCAAAGCAAGGAAAAGACAAGCTGAAATGTCGAAAATAGAGAAAAAAGTCAACGAAGTAGCAGGAAAGGCAAGCTGGAATCCTCAAAATCATCAAAACAGTCAACCAAAGCAAGAAAAAAGACAAGCTGGAATTCCCAAAACTAAAATTCCAGCCATTTATCTACTCGTATGCCTATATATACAACATAATAAGTGGATTTTATATTAATTTTACTCTGCAAGAGAATATATTAACGTCATGATTTATAGGAGAAAAAAGGCAAAAATATAAGAAAAGTATATCCACTTAGATTGCTTTGTAGTATAATAAAGGAAGTATATAGGAACGTGATGTGCATGAAGAATTTATCGTATTTGTTGTACGGGGAGAGCGTATGTTCGTGGGAAAAGAATCTAATAATCAACAGAAAGGTATGGTGAAAACATGCGAAAACAAAAGAGAATATGGGCGTACTTGCTAAGTGCGGCGATGGTTGTAACATCATTTACAATGTCTAGCGCAACAGGAAAGGCAGAAGGAACAACAGAAAAAGGTAAGATCGTCAGCGTGACGGACAGAACCTCGACAAAGAAAGCGGCGAGCGCAACAGAAAAAGGTAAGATCGCCAGCGTGACAAACAAAGTTTCGACAAAGAAGACGGCGGGGACAGAATCCTTCCAAGATCTAAACAGACAACAGATCACGGAGGCGATGGGTGTTGGATATAATTTAGGAAACTCCCTGGAAGCAAATAGCGGAGGAACTCCAAACGAGACAGCATGGGGAATCGGTTTTAACCAAAGAATTTGTTTTGGCAGCAAAGGCAGCAGGATTTCAATCAATTCAATTCCGGTATCTTATTTGAGTAAAATTGATGATAACAATGGATACAAAATTGATTCTGCATGGCTGGATCATGTACAGGAAGTAGTAGACTATTGTGTACAGAACAATATGTATGCAATCGTTAATATGCATGGAAACGGTTACACAACGGTAAGCGGTAGCTGGCTGCTCTGCGCAAGCAGCGATCAGACTAAGATCAAAGTTAAGTACAAGGCATGTTGGGAGCAAATTGCTGATCGTTTCAAAAATTATGATGAACATTTGATTTTTGAGTCAATGAACGAAGAATTTGACGGAACCTATGGTACTCAAATAAGACAGCGTATAACAATATCAATGATTATAATCAGATTTTTGTGGATACGGTTCGTCAAACCGGTGGCAACAACGATCGCAGATGGCTGTTAATACCTGGTTGGAATACAAACATTAATTATACGGCAGACAATTATGGCTTTGTGCTGCCAACGGATCAGTATTTATCGTCTGATATTGCATCCGGCGAAAAAAGAATTATGATTTCTGTACACTACTACGATCCATGGGATTTTTGTGGTACAGAATCAGCCGACAAAACGCAGTGGGGCAGCGAAGCAACAAACCAATCCAAAGTACCGACTTGGGGTGATGAAAGTTATATGGCTTCGCAGTTTAAGAAAATGAATGATAAATTCGTGTCTCAGGGATATGGCGTTATCATCGGCGAGTTTGGAGCCATCAACAAAGCAAACTATGATAGTCGGAATAAGGCATGTCGAGCCGATTATTATCAGAAAGTATGTTATTATGCAAAACAGTACGAACTGGTGCCTGTCGCATGGGATAATGGATACGATGGCGACTATGGCTTTTGTCTGATAAATCGGTATTCTTGTCAGGTAACGCATCAAGACATTATTGATGCAATGATGGAGATCTATCGTGCATCTTCCACGGCAACCGGGATAGCTTTGGATCAGCAGGAAATCACAATTCATGTTGGGGATGCGGGAACACAGCTTAATGCAACCTTAACACCATCTGACAGCAAAGATATTATTAAATGGACATCCGATGATGAGAAAGTAGCTACAGTAAATTCCAACGGTTTAGTCACAGCAGTGGGTGCAGGTACTTGTACAATTACGGCAGCAATTGCGTCCGGATGTCAGGCAACGTGCAAAGTGACCGTGCCAAAACCTTCCTATATACGGACAAAGCTGTATATGTTAGATACATCCGGCTGGACAACGATCGCCAGTGAACAAAGTGCAGATATTTCAACGAAAGATGAAGAATTTACGTTGTCTGTTAAGCCGACAGATACGCAGCTTAAAAAAACATCGGTTCATTATATATCAAAGATATTCAGGCAGCCGAAGCGGCAGATTCAGCACTTAACTATGCAGTTATTACGCTGAAATCAATAACAGTAAATGGGAAACAGTACACGATCAAAGATGACACGTATACCTATGATGGCAGTCTGAAATCGGCAGCATCCGATGGACTATCGAATAATGTGTTTGATTTTTCTTTTTATTAATATTTGGGCAGATGTCATGACACATATTCAGGATGTGTCGGCAGAAAGACAGAAAAAAGCTTCCTTTAATAACGCTTCGTATCAGGGAAACAATACAGTGGAAATTACCTTTGCTGTTAGCGGTGCAAAGGCAAATGGGTCGGTAGAGCCAAGTACAAAACCGAGTGCAACGCCAAGCGTGAGCCCAAGCACAGCACCAAGTGTAAATCCAAGCGAGGCGCCAAGCGTGAGCCCAAGCACAGCACCAAGTGCGAAACCGGGTACAACGCCAAGCGTGAGCCCAAGCACAGAGCCAAGTGCAAAACCGAGTGCAACGCCAAGTGTGAGCCCAAGCACAGCACCAAGTGCAAAACCAAGTACAAAACCAAGCGTGAGCCCAAGCACAGCACCAAGTTCGAAACCGAGTACAACGCCAAGCGTGAGTCCAAGCATAGCGCCGAGTCCGAAACCGAGTACAACGCCAAGCGTGAGCCCAAGTACAAGTCCAAGTGTGAATCCGGGCACAGACCCAAGCATGAGCCCAAGTGCAAGTCCGAGTGCGACGCCATCGCATCAGCTGGGACAACCAAGTGTAACGGCGAAAGGATTTGTTGTGTATGCCAAAGTTAAGGGAGCAGGTAAAATTGCAGTGGGTTCTCGCTATAAACTTGCTGCTAAGAAAAAAATGAAACTTACTGTTCAGTGGGTTCCGAGAAATGCTGCAAGTCAAAACTAACGTTTAAGAGCAGCCGACCATCCATCGTGAAAGTAACGGCAAATGGTACTGTAAAAGCAGGCAAAAAGCAAGGCAGTCATTACGATTACAACTGCCAATGGATTAAGCAAAAAAGTTCGTATCCAAGTCATGAAAAAGCCCGTAAAGAAACTTACCGTTAAGGCAGGAAAGCGTAACCTTAAGAAAGGCAAAAAGCTGAAATTAAAGGTAAAAGCAAAACCGGGCAAAAGCTGGCATCCACGCAGTATTGCTGGAAATCTTCTAATAAGAAGATAGCTGCAGTATCTGCAAAGGGTGTAGTTAAGGCCAAGAAAAAAGGTACTGTGAAGATTACAGTTTATGCAACCGATGGCAGTGGCAAAAAGAAGAGCGTAAAGATCAAGGTAAAATAGGAATATCAAGGAATTAAAGAAAGATAAGTGTTGTGGGATATAGGAGACCGCCGATTGGCGGTCTCTTTTGCAATATAGGAAACAAAAAAAATGTCCCATATTATAAAAGCACTCTGTGAGGATGCAATCGCGGTATAAAAGAAAATTACATAGGCAATTGTGTAACGTAAAGAGTGTTAAATGCAAGTTGTTCTAGTGCGTCTGCGAGATATTGCGCATGAAAACAACAATATTATTCATTCTTTTAAATTTTTTCTTAAAATATTTCACAAAGTTTTCCAATAAAATTGTGCATAATATATATTTTATGTAAGGGGAGTCAATTGATTAACAGATTTCCATAATGACAAAAACATAGAAAAATCAAACAATATCGATGGTTTGGTTCAATATAAAAGAAATGAAAAAAACGGAGAAATGTTTGAACATGGATGGGGTATGCTTAGGACGAGATAAGTAAAATAGTTGCATGAAGAGGGAAGGAGTAAGATACCATGGGAAAAAAGTAATCTTATTAAAATTGCTGCATTGTTGTTAGTGATGGCATTGGCAATCATCGCTTTAATTCCAGAACAAAGTACTGATAATAATTTAACGGGGAAAGAGAAAACACAACAGATATTGATGGATGATGCCGGAAAATAGGTATTAATAATATTGTTATATAACGATGACCGTTTCGCATAGATTTTGCGTAATGGTCATTTTATATTGTCGACACTAAAAAAAGTTGTTGTTATTTTAACTAAAATTATATTTGAAATATTGTTGAATCCGCACAATATCAGAATATGAAATTGTCTCAAAAGTACATAATTCATCGAATAAATCATGTTTAATACTCCTTATGGAAATGAAAATAACGGAAAAGGGAATAGAAACGTTATGTATTACAATGAACATCTAGAGGCGTTGATAATTACACCGTAAACGAGGAGGACGATGATATGAGTAGGAAAAGTATTAGATTGAAAATCTTTCTTGCACGACTACTTGTGGTAGTGATGGTTGTAACTAGTATACCATTTTATCAGAAGCAGGAGGCAAAGGCGGCTGGTAACTTACTTTGGCCGGTATCTGGAGGTAAACTGGGATGTGGATTTAATTGCTTTGTGCAACCCATAGGGGATATCATAATGGAATTGACATTAATGGAGTTCCTGAGGGAACCAGTATAATGGCGGCGGAGAGTGGTGTTGTTATCTGTTCTAATAATACAACATCAGGAAGAACTGAAAAAATGCAATCGTGGATGTCAGGGACAAGGCAATGGACATCATGTTGAGATTAAACATGCCAATGGAATGATTACACAGTACAATCATATGAGTCGAGTTGATGTATCAATTGGACAGAGTGTTACCCGTGGACAGGTAATAGGTGCTGTTGGGCAAACGGGAAATGCCTATGGGGCGCATTTACATTTTGTTGTATCAATTGGTGGACGTCATACAGCATGGTCAGGTACAGGTAACAGGGTGGTAAATCCGTTGGACTACCTCGGAGGTTCCAATCCGCAACCGGTTGCAAATGCTTCTGTCCAAGCCGTATCATGTGACAAATATGATAATAATCTTGTGCCACGAGCAAAAAGTATATAATCCAAATGGACAGAGAGTTACTACGGTAGGAATAACAATTCGAGATAATAATAACGTGATCGCCAGCAAGCAGGAAACTATGAAGCCAGAGGGGCAGTATTCACACTCTTCCAATATATGGTTTGATTGTAGGACGGAGTGTGGCGTCACATTGCGTCCGGGGCATGTATATAATTGGCAGATATATGCTAATGTTGGCGGTAAGACCCTTTATACCGATTGGATATATGACAGGACAACCGGTACAGAAAAACCAAATACACCGGCATTTAGTACTGCTAAGACACATTATGCGGTTGGGGATGCAGTAACGGTTAATTGGGGTGCTGATAGCAATGCTACAGGGGGGTATTCCCTAACAATCACACAGACAAAAGGTGGAACATATACGAAAACATTAACAACCAGTACTGCGAATGCTACTTTTTGGCATTTGCATTACCAAGTGCCGGGGAGTATAAAATTACAGGTTTTGCGCGAGGAAGTTCTAATAGTGATGTAGCAACGTTAAATAAAACGATAGTTGCACATGATCCATGCAAAGTACGCTTCGTTGAATTTGACAAAGATGGAAAAGAGAATCTTTTATGCGAGCAGACAGTAAAATACGGATATGCCGCAACTGCGCCACTTGGTATTTCAAGAAAGGGATATACTTTCTTGGGCTGGAAAGGAGAGTACAGCAATGTTACATCTGATCGTACGATAGAGGCGCAGTTCAAGAGAAATACATACAAGATTACATTTTGTGACAAAGATGATAAGGTGATCAAGTCAGAGTCCGTCTTGTTTGAAGACAGTGCAACTGCACCGGAACCACCAGAGGCTGAAAAAGGTTATGTGTTTGCTGGATGGGATTCTGAAGATTATAAAATGTACAGGGAATGCTACGATTAAGGCAACTTATGTATGGGCTAATGATGATCTTCCTGTTGTCATTACTTTGAACAAATGCGAGTTTAAGGATGACGGATATATTGTCAATTATGATATTAAAAACAATCCAAATAAGCGTACAAAAGGACGTGCCCTGGTATCTTTAAAGACATCAAAAGGGAAATTGTTAGATTCGACAGAATCAAAAAGCTTTTTCTTTGGGGGAAAGGAGAAGAGAAGAAAGGCATAGAGATTTATGTGCCATATGAGGGGCTGCAACAAAGGCAGATTTATATATTATTAATGGGTTTTCCAAAGGAATCCCGATTTCAGAGGTGGCTACTATTGATGTGGCACGTAATTGGAGTGAGTGGAGTCCGGAAAAACCAGATGATAATAATGAAATTGAAACCAGAACAGAATATCGACATCAAGATAAGGAAACAACGACGACACGAACAAATGCTAATGCAGGATGGACATTAGATAAGTCGGTTCTTGATGGAGATTGGAATTATGGTGCTTGGAGTGGATGGACAAGAAACTCAATTAGTGGATATACGAATGAGACATCCAAGAGAGAAGTGCAAACGCAAAATGTACAGGACTCTGCAGCACGTACATTATATAATTGGTATTATTACAGATATTATAATACCAATGCAAAAACATTTTATTACACCTACTCATCTAGTATGGGTGGCACCAGGTATGATTGGCAGACAGATTATTGTCTGCCGGTAATTGGGAACTACTCTGGTCATACCGGGTATAAACCTGCTGGTGGTAAAAACTTTTCTGCTGAGATATGGTTCTTAGCATCAACGCAAAATATAGCAGCTTCTTCGCATACTGAATGGAGATATCGTGATGCGACAAAGGGATATACATATTATTGGTCGCGTTGGAAGGATTGGACCGAGTGGAGCACGAATGAAGCAAAGGAAAGCAATACTAGTAAGGTAGAGACAAGAACAGCATATCGTTATCGTGCCAAGATGGAAGACGTAGAGGATAACTCCGGAAAGAGTTATACGGTATCAGGAACACTTGATAAGGAGCTTGCTGGGAAACAGGCGACATTATTGGTATACAAAAATGATGAACCATCAGATTCTAATAATGAATATGTGGGTCAGGTTGCGATTGGAGAAGATGGCAGCTACGCATATACATTTATCCCTCGTCAGGCTATTAGCGCAAAAACAGGCGATTATACCGTAGCACTTGCGATAGAAGGTGCTGAGAATCCGGTGTTTTTGGAAAAGATCATTGCTCCTAAGCCGGAATATACGGTTACCTTTAAGGATGATGAAGGAAATATCATTGATACACAGAAGGTAATGGAGGGAAGTAGCGCAACTTCGCCGAAAGTACCAGATAAAGAGCATTATTCCTTTGTGGGTTGGGACTTTGGCTTTACCAACGTTAGAGACGACATGGAGATTACAGCACTGTATGTGAAAAATAAATATAGTGTTGCCTATGTAAATTGGGAAACCAAAGAGGCAGAAACTAAAGTGTTTTCTTATGGTGATCCATTAGACTACCCGGAGGAATCAGTTATTGAGGGCTATGATTTCGTTGGCTGGACAACATTAGATGGTAAGAAGGTTAATGAGGTGACTGATAATTTGGTGTTGATGGCAAATTATAAAATACAGACCTATACGATTAATTTCTATGATAAAAATGAGAAATTAATTAATTCTCAAAAGGTAGAATATGGTAAAGATGCTATCGAGCCGGAACATGAAGATGTTGATAAGATGGATTTCAAAGGATGGAATACCTATGGATTTATCCAAGTCAAGTCAGATCTGGATGTATATCCGGTATATGTATGGAAAGAAACAACAGAGACGCCATCTTGTGACACAAAATCAGGTGTGTTTACAGAGGCAACGAAAGTAAAACTTTCTGCAGAAAAGGATGCAACTATTTATTATACAACAGACGGCACCACGCCTAATGAATTTAGTAATAAATATACAGGGGAATTAACAATATCTGCCAATACATATCTTCAATTTGTGGCTGTTGCACCACAAAAAGAATATGAGTGAAGTACAGGCAGTATCATTCCTTGTGGCATCTGGAGAAGATGATCAGGGAGCATTGGTGGTGAAAAAAGAAAAAGTATAAAATGGATCGAGGATCTGAAACCAAGATCACTTATTTCTTGAGTCACGATAATCCGAATATTGGTGTGAACTTTTACAGTTTGGATGATAATATTGCCACTGTAGCAGAGGATGGAACGGTGCATGCCAATAATGTTGGAATGACACAGGTATTTGTTAGTACGAAAGACAATAAGTATGCAGATTATTGTGAAATTGAGGTTACAACAGATGATGTGGATGTAGAATCTATTTCACTAAATAAGACTTCTGTGACAGGAATAAAAAATGACACGATTCAGATGCAGGCTACTGTTTATCCTGAAAATGCAACAGATCAGGAAGTTGATTGGTATGTAGATGATAATAGTGTAGCATCTATCACAGATCAAGGAGAGCTTACTATTCTTAAAAAGGAACAACGAAGCTTCGTGCATATGCAAAATCCGGAACATGCATTGCGGAGTGCGATGTGCAGGGATTAAATGAGTATCAGGAAAGTAAGTTGCAGCTGTCTACACAGTACATGTATTTGTATGAAAATGATCTGGATATTCTGTATGCATATTATAATGATGCGGCAGTAGAATGTGTACATGGACAAGTCAAAATGAAGATGTGGCTACGGTAAAAGATGGTGTAATAACAGCGAAAAAGGAAGGTCATACGGTTATCACAGCAACCGCAGAGGATGGAACGCAGGTAACAAGTATGGTTATTGTAAGCAAAGAGAAGCTTGCAGAACCTGGCGCCTCACCAGAACCGACTGAAAGTGCAAAACCGACAGTAACGCCAGTTGTCACACCAGGACCGACGGCAGATGCGAGTGAAGAGCCGCAAGTAACACCAACGCCGACAGTTTCGCCAAGTACACAGCCGACAGTGACTCCTAGCAGTAGTCCAACGATTGCCCCATCCAATAAGCCTGTAGTGCAGCCTACAAAACGACCGAATTACAAGAAGCCGGTTGTGAAAGCACCGGCGAAAGTAAAGGGCGTGAAAGTAAAGAATCTCAAGGGCCGTAAACTGAAAGTTTCATGGTCATGGGATATAACGGATGGCTATCAGATACAGTATGCTATGAACCGGAAATTTACGAAGAAGAAAAAAGACAGTCACACTGAATTCTTTGCTGTCTAAGAAGACGTTCAAACATCTCAAAAAGAACAAGACATATTATGTACGTGTTCGAGCATTTAGGGAGTCTGGAAATGTTAAGAAATATGGTAAGTGGAGCACAGTAAAGAAAAATTAAGATTAAGAAGTAAAGTTGATTCATAAGATTCGTAGCGATGACCGTTTCGCATAGATTTTGCGAAACGGTCATTTTATATTTATGGAAAAAATTGAAAAAAAAGTTGTTGTGATTTTTAACGAAATTTAATTCAAATAATTGTCAAATACTCACAATGTTTATGGAAATAACCATTTCAGAAATACGTATTAGATTGAATTTATCATGCTTTAGGAGATCACAAAATGAAAATAACGGAAAAAATAGACAACATCTCCTATATTACAATGGGTATTGTTATGGAGAAATGAAATTTATGGAAAAAGAGGTGATAGAATGTTTTGTCCAAATTGTGGAGCGAATAATTATCCAAATGCATCATATTGCGTTTCTTGTGGTATGCGGTTGAACTATGCGCAAAACACATCATCACAATTTCCAGACTTACCAATGAAATGGCACAAGTATCTGGTGTATATTGGGATGTGGTCAAGCATAGCGTATTATCTATACGAGGCAAATCGAATGGTGCAATATGATCGGATTTCACCAATGATTACAAACAAAATTTTTATATTTCAATACTTTGCTTATGCTGTACTTTGTTTTTGGCTTTGGTGGCAGTTGAAAAACTTTAATAGAAAAGCCTGGAGTGCTTATGTCATATTTTTTGGTGCTATCAATATGGCCTAGTATGATCATCAGAATTGTTTTCTTAATTACGAATGCACAAGCATATATAATGGCAGGACCTGGCGGAATTTTAGATGAAGCTGTTACTTTTTTGGTAGTATGTATTGCTTCGGAACTAACGGCACTACTCAATTTTATTTACTATAAGAAAAGAGCAATGTATTTTGTAAATTGATACGGCAAAACGGCATTTTGGGATGCGTTGTAATATAGTTTGGGTACAAAGGTACGACAGATTACACAGGGAGGATGAAACAATATGCATTATCAAGGCATAGACGGATATGTATATAATGTGCTCGAGGATGAGAAGATTGCCGGTGGTGGAGAAGGAACGATTTATGCGATACAGGGCAATGACAAACAAGTTGCTAAAATTCTTCGTGATGATAAAAAGACAAAAGATCGTGAGGAAAAATTGCGGTTAATGGTGTCAAAAAAATGACAGACGAACAATTGGAATATTTTACATGGCCACAGGACGTATTATATAGTATTGAAGGATTTGTCGGATATGTAATGCCTAAAGTGACAAATATGCGCATGCTGACAGAGTTATATAGTGAGGATAAGTATGATATTGAGTGGCGATTGGCTGCCGCAATTAATGTATGCATAGCTTTAGAAGCGATTCATGAAACAGGGCAGGTATGTGGAGATTTGAATCCGTTAAATATTTTGATCAATTTGGAGGAAAATTCGGCAGAACGTTGTCATGTTACATTAGACAATATGTAATGACCTCCACTTTGTAACTTCGTGGATTTACCTGTATACTAATGATTGTCAAAAGCAAATAGTAACAGGGATTACCGCATACAAAGGGAGGTCATCAAATGAATTATAACACAGTTTACGTAGGAATGGATGTTCACAAGGAAAGTTTTTCACTTTGTGCTTACACAATTGAAGCCGAAAAGGCTTCTCACTACCAGAGGACAGAAGCTGATTACAAAAAGTTCTGAACTGTCTGGAGTTTCTTAGAACCATCTACGGAGACGATGCTAACTTCATATGCGGTTATGAGGCTGGCTGCTTCGGTTATACTTTGTATCACCAATTAACGGAGAACAATGTAAAATGCATTATTCTCGCTCCTACTACAGTGCTTGAACAGCGTAGTAAAAAGCGTATAAAAACAGACAGACGTGATGCTGAAATCATTGCCAAATGTCTTGCACAGCATAACTACAGCCCTGTTCATATCCCAACTGCAAAGGATGAAGAAACAAAAAGAATTCCTGCGCATGAGGGACGATCACAAACTAGCACTGAAAAAGTGAAGCAGCAGATTCTTGCGTTCTGTTTACGCCATAACTATCGCTATGACGGAAAAAGTCATTGGACAGCAGCTCATCTTAAATGGCTTAAGGCCTTAACTCCTGAGGCTCTGTACAAGGAGATCCTCGACGAATACCTGCTGACATACCAGACACTATCAGACAAGATTGAACGATTGGATAAGCGTATTGAGGAGCTTGCAACACAGGATGAATACAAGGAAGCAGTGAAAAAAGCTTTGCTGCTTCATCGGTGTGAAGACACATACTGCACTTTCTGTTCTGGTTGAAGTCGGTGATTTCAAGCGCTTTGCTTCTGCCCAGCACTTTGCTTCTTACCTCGGTCTTGTACCTGGTGAAGATTCCAGCTGATCCAGAACAGACTAGGAATACCAAAGCAGGGAAACAGGCATGTACGGCTACTCCTAACAGAAGCGTCACAATGCTATGCAAGAGGACAGGTTGGTTTCAAATCCAAAGAACTGAAGTCCCGTCAGTCAGGGAATACACCTGCAGTCATCGCTTATGCTGACAAAGCTAACGAGCGTCTAAGACGCCGATACTACAAGATGATTGCATAATAAGTATAAGAAACATAATGTAGCCAAAACAGCAATCGCAAAGGGAACTTGCATGCTTCATGTGGGGCATGATGACAGATAACATTGTCTGACGTGGGTATAACATCGTGCTGCTACTGTCAAGACCAAGCCGCCTATGGCGGTGCTTGCGCAGCCTTGACATCATCATCCCGCTGTTATGGTGGGTAATTAAGCAGATGTAAGATGGCTTACGCCACATACATCTGGCCAATACAAAGTAACAACTGAAGACATCTTGAAAGGGCTTCGGCCATTTCAGGTTCATCTACGATTCAACTATGTCGGTACAGAGATCTGTGATCCACGCTTTTAGACGGTAGAGCTCACGGCGGACCATTGACCTGTAGGTAACCAATCCACGTATATCAGAGTGGCCAAGGCCGAGGAGGCTCTTTCTGGGTGCCTTCAGCAACAATTAAATAAAGTTTGTGGTGATTTCTGTTAATTTGTACTTGACAAGAGGTCATTACATATCAGTTGATACGGACTCTTACCATGTGGTCACCGATACGCAGGATTTTCGGTGTGAGGTTGGATTAGGTGATTATCTTGCTCCAGAAATACAGAACAAATTAACCAATGGATTAACATTGCGAACAGCACCATTACCTACGTATACAATAGAAACAGATGAGTTTGCGTTGGCGGTGCATATATTTGCATTATTGATGAATGGCTGTCATCCGTTTGCCTGTGCAAAACAGATGGGCGAACAGATACAGGATGATAGCAGTTATGGTCAGATGAGTACAGTGCAGGATTCCGTGGTGGCGCCACAACCAATTGAGAACATCAAGAAAGGATTCTTTCCATTTTCTCAATATAAGGCGGGAATTACCATTCCAATTAGTGCACCTGACTTTACCACATTACCGGAATCCTTGCAAAAACTTTTTTATTAGGACATTTTGTGACGGGTATATGAATCCGACAAAACGAGTTTCAGCAAGTGAGTGGATTGAGGCCTTAATGCCATTATGGAATGAGGGATTTGTAGAATGTGAAGCAGGACACAAACATTTAAGGCAGTCGTTAATCTGTCCGATATGTCAGGTTCAAGAAAAGATTGCCCATTTCTTTGGGGGTATATCCAATGGAAAACCACCAATTGATGATCCTGAGCATCCACCAAAGAAATCTGGTGATCAGAATCGTCCACCGATAGCATCTTCATCAGGAGTGTCAGGTGGCGGTAATGGTTTCGGTCCAGTGACACCGCCGGATTTGCAACCGTATTATGATCCTGAAGAGACTAAAAAAATCTGTTAATACAATATGGAAGTTATTTGGTGCAACAGTAGCGTTTCTTTTTATTAATCGTTTTCTTATATAATGGTATCATAAATTAAGACACTGAAAGAGACATTTCTTAATGAATCTGATATACTTTAACCAACAAATGAAAGAAGGTACTTATCATGTCCAGATCAAGAAGAAATTTCAGTGCTGAATTTAAAACCAAACTCGTCCTCCAGCTGCTCAAAGGTGAGAAGGAACTAAATGTTCTTGCCACCGAAAATGATATCCAACCCAATCTCCTCCGTAACTGGAAGAAGGAATTCCTTGCAAATGCTTCTTTGGCGTTTGACAACAAGCGGGAAGATAATCTCCGGGAAAAGCTTGCAGAAGAACGCAAAGAGAAAGCGGAATATGCAAAAAAAGTTGGTCAGTTAACCATGCAGGTTGATTGGCTCAAAAAAAAATCTGAAGAAGTTGTCGGACCTGACTACGAGAGTAAATTTAGTCCGAAACCTTTCGACGACTAAGGAAATACCTGTGTCATCTGGAGCAAAACTCCTTGACATTAATCGCACCAGCGTTTATTACAATGGCACACCTGTTTCAGCAGAAGAACTGGAGTGTAAAGCAATCATCGATCATCTGCATACTGATAATCCCGCCTGGGGTGCTCGTCAGATGTCAGCACAGCTTAAGTTACGTGGTTATAATGTCGGACGTCGCAAAGCTGGACGATATATGCGTGAAATGGATATTACACCAATTTATCCTAAAATGAATTTATCCAAGCGAATGAAACAGGCAAAAGTTTGTCCATATCTTCTTCGGAATGCCGTTATTGACAAACCAAACCAGGCATGGTCTGTTGACATCACATATATTACTATGAAGCATGGATTTTTATACCTGACTGCCATTATAGACTGGTATAGTCGTTGCATCGTAGGATGGGATATTGACGACACTTTGGATACCAACATGGTTATCAATGCCTGTGAAAAAGCATTTAAAGTTGCCAAACCTTTGATAATCAATTCAGACCAGGGTTCTCAATTCACAAGTGAGAAATATAGAGATTTTATCCGCACCAACGGAATACGCCAGAGCATGGACGGAAAAAGCCGCTGGGCTGACAATATCATGATTGAGCGTTGGTTCCGCAGCTTTAAATACGAGGAAGCATATCTTACAGAATATGCCAATCTCAAGGAAGCCAGGGAGAAAATCGGGGAATATATCTACGCTTATAATTTTGAACGTTGCCATCAGGCTATTAATAATCAGCGCCCTGCTGAAGTATACTATCCAGCAATGCTTTTGGATGATGCCAGAGTTGCTGCATAATATAAAATCCAGGTGGGGGACTTCGCCCTTCCATGTAACCAGTCAACATATCAGTTCATTATAAAAATCTCAGATTTTTGTCTTGACAACTGAGCCATTATATAACAATGGAAGACTACGTCAGCCTGGTAGTTTGTGGGGATATCGAAATACAAATGATCAGGATAATTATGCTGCGACGATCATGAATCAGTATTTGAGATATGAGTATTATATCAGCGGAGAATATGATAATTATCGTAGAAAATATGTTAGTTATAATTTTAATGCGATGGATGGGGTGAATTTGCTCCCAGAAAGTGAGATTTCAGTTCAAAATGGCTCAATAATAACGGTTAATTATACTGTAAAAACTCGTGATGATTATGAAGAGAATGGTGGAAACTTACAGTGCAATGCTGCATGTACCGTGGATATAGGTCGTACAGAGTCGTTATGTGCTAGGGCCTATGGAAATAGTTTAGAGGATTTGAAAAAAGATAGCAGGAAATGTCACATGGATTTCATCAAATACAAAGGTAGCACAGGTGAATAATTATGGTTTTATTTTGCCAAAGTCAGCAAAAACTTGCGACAGATAGTGGATCTAAGGATGTATGGGAAGCGACAGGCTTGCTATCCGTAACAGGAATTACTGAGGGAACGGCAACCATTACCGGAATGGCAGCAGATGGTTCTACGACCACATGTGAAGTGACTGTGACAACTCCGACATCGGATAGTGGGACCACGGGAAATGGCGGCAGTCTGATACTGGGAGAGGATGTTTCTGGTACGCCAGACAATGAGACAGCCAAATTCTTTCCGCAGAACTGGACTTTAAAAATTTCTTCTTTTCCGATCACGATAACTCGTAAAGTGGATCAGGAAGATGGCAGCTATACGATCCGCGGAAGTGTTGGAATTGGAAAGAGCGACTGGTTGGATGAAGATGCGAAGTGGACGACTTTCAAGAAAGATGTAGAGGAAGCAAAAAAGAATTCAGGGAAATATAATTGTCTGGAAAAGCACAGAAAAACGTGGGATGTTAAGAAAAAAAATGCAATGAATGTTAGTAAATTTAGTAAAACACCATCAATATCAATAATGGGATATTTTGAAAATAAGTATGACAGAGATGGCAATAAAATAACAGGGACAGGAGCACTGGCTATGGATGCGGAATGGAAAGGGAGTGTAAGCTGGCAGTTCGCAACACCGATCGGTCCGATGTACCTGAATCTGAGTGGTTCCGGAAAGCTGTCCGGAGAGATTAGGGGAGAGTATGACTATTCAAAAAGAAATTTTCCGTCACTTGATGGAAGCGCAAAAATCACTCCTGCCATCAGCTTGGAAGGAGGTTATGGGATAGATAAGGTTGCGGTAATAGGTGCGAAGGGTACTATATCGTTTCCAGTTACGATACTTCCTGCAACAAAGGGGGAGATTCAAGTAGAGGCAGGGGTTCATGTCAAGGTGGCATTTGTCATTGATTGGAATCACACTTTGGCAAAAAAGAGTTGGACAATGTGGGATACGACAGGCAAAAAGAAGCTGGGGATCCTAGACGATGTTTCCCTGAGTGACGGGGTTCTGTCAGCGATGGACACATCATTTGCGAAGGCAGAAAGCAAATGGTATCCGAAGAAGGATCAGACGAGCTCTTCCCGCAAGAAAGCACAGGCGCAGTCGGATACAAGGGGTATCGTGACGGCTTTGAAGGAGGGCATCCTGCCGGCATCGCTGCCAAAGCAGGCACAGATCGGAGACCGGAAAGTCATGGTATATCAGGCATATGACGCAAGTCGTGAGACGCTCGACAGTTCTGTACTGAAATATTCTGTATGGGAGAATGGTAGCTGGTCCGAAGACCGTCCGGTCTGTGATGATGGCAATGCGGATTTGTTTGCGGATATGAAGGTCGTGAATGGAAAGCTTGTTCTCGTATGGCAGAAGCAGAAAGCGGAGACGGCAGGAGATATCAGTGCCGACAGTGCTGCAATGCTGAAAGAGATGGCACAGAATTCGGAGATTTATTGTTCGATCTTTGATGAGGAGACGGGAACTTTTGGAGAGGCAGTCCGTGTGACGGACAATGATGTTTGTGACATGATGCCGCAGATTTGTGCCAACGGCGAGGATATTACTGTCGCATGGGTCAGAAATGATGCGGGTGACATGATGCAGGAGAGTGGAAACAACAGTATCTGTACGGCTAAGTGGAATGGCACGGACTTTGACGGCGAAGAGGTGCTGTCACAGGCACCCGGCACGATCGATTCTTATACGGTATATGAGAAGGATGGTAAGACGGAGGCGGTCTATGATGGACAGGCAAACGGCATCAACGCTGTTTTTGACACGAACGGACAGGTAATACCGGCATTGGAAGATCTGATGATGGACGCAGAGGATGGTGCCGTATCCGGTCTGCAGTATACAGACAGGGGCTGTCAGTATGGTGGTAAATGGTACATTGTATCGTTATCAGATATCCGATGGCAGCGTCACTTCCTTCTCGGCGGGGGAGAGTGCATTTGGCTCTGCTGTGCAGTATTGCACCAATGGGGACAAGAGCGGTTATATCTGGAGCAGATATGAGGAAGAGACTGGTAAGGGGCAGATCTTGGCGTCTATGAAGACAGACGATGGATGGTCAGAGCCGGTCGTGGTCTGTGAGCAGGAAGGCACTTACTGGAGATATTTCTCACCGATCCTGAAGGAAGACGGTGACTGGGAGATCGTGGCAAATGAGGAAAATGCCGATTCCGGTTTGAATGTTTTAGTGGACATTACGAAAGAGCAGGCAAATCATTTGCAGCTTGTTAGTGCGTATGTAGATGAGAGTGACATACAGGATGGCAAGACAGCGGTCAGATATATGGTTACCAATACGGAGGATACAGCGATCGATCATCTGGATCTGCTGGTGAAGCTTGCGGATGGAACCATCGTGAAGAAAACGATCTCCGTAAATATCGCACCGGGAGCGAGTGTGGTCGATACGGCGTATGTGGATCTGAGTGATGTGGATACGGAACAGAGTGTGAACATATCGGCATTGGCAGAGGGCCAGGACGACACGACAGACAGCAGTGTGACGGATCAAAGTCGGTCAGGCGGATGTTGCAGTTGAAGCGTCCGGTGAGGAGACAGAAGATCAGCTTACGATCACGGCAGTTGTGAAAAATACAAGTACCATGGCGGCAGACACGGATGTATATTTGTATGGAGATGAGAAAAGTCATCCCTGCTACAGAGCAGGAAAGGGATTACTCTGCAGGCCGATGGCTCCAAGCAGCTCACTTTTACGGTGGATAAGAAGGATATTACCTATAACAAGAACAAAGCGGCATATCTTACACTGTATGCAGAGCCAAAGGGTGGAGACTATGATATGGATAACAATACGGCATATGTGATCCTGTATCAGGAAGATCAGGAGCCGTCTGCAACACCAACAGTCAGCCCGACGACGAAACCGACCGTTAAGCCAACGGCAAGACCAACAGTCACTCCGGGGCAAATATAGCGAAGAATCCAACACAGTCATCCGCTGCACCGAATACTTCTGCACAGAAGCTTCGCAAGGGACAGCTTGTCAAGAACACGAAGACAAAGGCTTATTATAAGATCCTTTCCATCACTTCGTCGGGCGGTACAGTCGCTTATGTGAAGCCTGCCGGCAAGAAGAGCAAGAGTATTACGATAGCGACTTCCACGGTACTTGATGGTCATATCTTCAAAGCTGTCGCAGTGTCAGCAAAGGCATGTAAGGGTTGTTCGAAACTGCAAAAAAGTAACGATCAGCAAGAATATTACGTCTATCGGTAAAAATGCATTCCGAGGATGCAAGAATCTTAAGATCATTGTTATCAAGTCGACCAAGTTAACAAGCCGTTCCATTGGAAGCAATGCCTTCAAGGGAACACATAAGAAATTAGTCATTAAAGTGCCGAAGAAGATGCTGAAAAAATACAAGAAATTCTTAAAGAAAAAGGAAATAAGAATGTAAAAGTAGTTAAGGCATGATGACGAAATTATTAGAAAATAGTATATAAACATAGGGCTGCCACTTTAACAATATAAGTTGAGGTGCAGCCCTGTTTTTTCTATTCTGTCTGTTTCTGTGTCCTTCATCCCCTATACTTTTCACACCCTATTTTGACCATTCACGCCACGTGGGCACCCCTCCCTCCAAAGATGATATAATTTCTACATGGGGAAATCAACTTTCCAGCCGGTAAATGTGATAGGAATGCGGTGTGGCAGGTTGAAGAAAGTATAGTAATGTATGAGGTTTTTGTTTTGCAACAGACAATGGAAACAATAGAAGAAGGTGGGAACCTATGAATTTACACAAGGTTATGAAGCGTGTGATCTGCTGTGTGCTGACGTTGGGGAATGGTCTTTTCGTCAACATCCTTTGAGGGAATCACGATCAAGGCAGCATCAGTAGACTCACAGTCTGTGGTAAGGGAAGGAGAATACACGACAGGTGTTTTTTTTCAGGATGCTACGGTATTGATCAGTTGTTTGACTATATCATGAGTACCGGTAGACTGAATGCACTGCCATATGATGCATCGTGGGGCAGTGCTAATGATTCCGAGGGTCAGCAGCTGACAACGGAAATTATGAAGGAACGTTATTTTGTTCTCAAGTATTCCGGTGACGAGGATTATCCGATCGCACTGTGTTTGTACGATGAGAATGGTACACCGGTCGTTGTAGATCAATCGGATCGCCTGCTCGAGGGATCTCGTATCGGACTTGAGAAAAATGTCACACTGACGGCCACTGCTAAGAAGTATATGAAGGAAACGTATGCCGATGGTGTGGAAGGTGTTATGGCACTTTGCAAGGTCGGAAAAGCAGATTCTAACGGAATGTATTTTATAAGTAAAAATAAATTTGGTTATTACTTGAGCGGCAATCAGGGGCGTGGTATTGGAGAGAAGATTGTATGGGAATCGACTGCGAAGAAGACAACCGTGAAAGAGCTTGCTGCAATGACGGATTATTCGTCACACCAGTTGACTGCCGGTGAGTTTGCAGTCATGTATCAGGCAAATGGTGAAGCGGTTACGGATATGCCGGAAGATCAGGTCAAACAGGGAGGACAGCCGTTGACGTTGTCTTCAAAAGTGCCGAAGAGAAGTGGATATACTTTTACCGGATGGAATACACGGGCAGACGGAAGCGGCACCACGTATGCAGCCGGCGGCACGTATACTTCAATCGAACTGCGACCATGTATGCAACGTGGGATCGCCATTATGAGTCCGGTCTGTTTAAGGTAAAGTTAAGCAGCAATCAGTTTTTTGATAATGTAACGTCAGCAAATAAGATCAATGGTTATCCGTATGATGCTTCTTGGGGAACGGCCAACGCCTCAAGGGGACATCAGTATTCGGAGAAGCAGGTAAAGGATCGTTATTTTATATTCCGTTATAGCGGAGATGACAGATATCCGTTTGCACTGTTTATGTATGAGAAAAATGATAAGCCGGTTGTTGCTGGCACGTCTAAGAATCTGCCGGACAAATCTTTAGTCGGTACAGCGGATAATGTATGCTCGACCGCTAAGGGCAAAAAATATATGAATAGAGTATATGAAGATGGTATTAAGGGCTTGCTGTGCATGGGTAAAGTTACGAAATATGATGAGAATGGAATCCAGTTTGTAAGCTCGAATGGATTTGGCTATTATATGTCTTGCAACAGAGGATATAAAAAAGGGCGACTACATTGCTTGGGAGAAGCCGGTAACAAACGGTATCACGCCGGAGGTTATGGATGCGGTCGATACGTTTTCGGATAAAGCAATGGCAGATGGCGAGTATGCATTGAATTACAATGTGAACACTACGGATAAGGTGATAGAATCGCCGAATACGCAGTGTAAAGAGGATACTTATAATTCGGTGCTTACGGTGGAAGAGCCGAAGAGAACAGGATATGAGTTCATAGGTTGGAATACCAAGAAGGACGGTACTGGTGATATGTATGAGGCCGGTTCCCGTTATGAGGGTGAAAAGACCTTAACGATGTATGCTACTTGGGAAAAGAAAAAGAAGACCCCGCTTTCTGTGGAGGAAAATGGAGAACCTATATCAAAAATTTATAGACTTTCCAATCGGACGGCGATTGCCAAAGCAGTAAAAAATGCAGATGATGCGGATACCTTTTACAATGAGCTGAATCAGGCTACGATGGTACGTCATTTGGATATTAAGGGCGGTGCATCGGAAGACGATGTATTTACGGCGGTATCTTCAAAGGAAGATATCTTAGATTGTTCGGTAGAGGGACGAAGCTTACGTTGATCGGCAAAAATGAAGGTTTTGCCTATGTGACGATCATGGATGAGACCACAGAACAGATTTACCGTCTGAGTGTTTATGTGACAACCTTAAAGGATGCGCTTTATATTATCAGACCTGTCACGGCTGACAGCTACAAGTCCTATTTGGCGGACAATGACAAAGCAAGCTATGCAGCAAAGGCAGAGGTTAAGAAGAACGTTAAATGGACACAGATGAATACTTCCAATCAAACGGTGAAACAGTTATCCAACGGAGATGCTGTGGTATGGAAGCTTGGAACAAGTTATCGTGATGTCGGAGTAACTTGTGGCGTGTGCAAGTCCGAAGTGCCGTTAGAGGATTTGAAGAGTGGTGAGAGTGATGGCTCTTATCCGATCAATATATATCCGGTATCGTCCACTTACAAACAAAATGTGACGTTAAAAGGATATGGACATGATGATGAGGATATTGATATTACAGTTCGATCCTTTATCGTGGATCTGGATGGAAACGTGATCGCTTCCGCCAACAAAACAGAAGCGAAGAAATTGTCCAGGAGTTCAGAGACGATCACATTAGAGTATGAGGATGTGCAGGAACTGAAGGACGCCGATGTGTTAGTGGAGGTCACGGCAAAGGATGATGCCTATGCGGCACAGCTTGTGCGTTATCCATTGTATCGAGACGGATATCAGGAAAATACCGGAACGTCCATATGGCTGCAGCCTTGCTATGGAACGAATGACTGCGTATTAACATCCAGAGATCAAAATTATGAGTTTGTTCGCGATCTTACGCTTTATAAAGGATATGATAAGAAAGTGATCGTATACTCTCAGGTTTCACAGAAACATACGGTTTCCATGTTTATTAATGACAAGGAGATCCCTAGCGTTTCTGAGAGCGTGGCATCCGTCGATGGTATGAAATATGAGTGGAAGCAAACAGAATTTGCGATCAACACCAAAAACGCAGCAGTAGGTAAGTTTACGCCGCAGTATCAGATCAAAGCAGCGAGTGGAGAGGTGCTTGCAGATCAGCCGGCAGACTATACCGTATGTAATATTTCAGAGATTGGTAAGCCGGCGAAGCCGACAGAGGTAAACTTCTGTGGAACGATCGAGACGCCGCAGATATCAGCCGGAGAGGTCATTAACCGTAAGTTATCCTTTAATATTCCGAAGGTATTGCCAATGAAGATCGCATACCAGGATACCGACAATCCGCTGAAGAAAACCTTTATGGTTGCCATTGGTACAGCGGGACTCGATGAAAATAATGTTGTATCGGTAGTGACAGAGACGATCAATGATCTGCGTGACAATAAAGTGTCCAAGACGCTGTCCGGATATGCATTTGGTACGGCAGACTATATTGATGGCAAATGGATCTTGACCTATACCGGTGGTGGTATTGCCGGAACACTGGGTTATGAATTTGGTTTTAATAACAATACGATGGTTGGCATCATCCCGATCTATTATGGCATCAAAGTGGGATGTACTGTCAGTGTCGATGCGCTGCTCAGTGGCCAGAATCCATATCATGATAAGTTCGTTGGTATGAATTTCCAGACGAATAATCTGACGGTTACCAGTGAATATAATTTTGTATCAGACATTCTCGTAGGCGTAGAGGGTTATGTATGTGCCAGTGGAGGAATTGGTTTTGATGGTAAGATTGTAAAGATCAAGTTTGGTCCGGTTGGACGGTTGTCTATCGGATATGACAATCGTATCGTTACATTCAGTGATCTTAAGAAGACCAAAGCTTATTATGGTGGCTGTTTGAATTTTACCGGAAGTATCTCCTTAGATTTTGAGTACAAAGGATTATTTATTCGGTATCACAAACAAATATGCGGAACCGGCTTCAGTAAGGTACGAACGTATCAGGATTGGGACAAATTCCCGGCAGGGCGACCGAATCCGTTGGACTTTGCAAATATGAGTAATGAGACTACCGGTAAGGTGGTACGGTATTCTTCGAAGAAGAAGGGCGCAGATTGGACACAGTATATCAATCCGGATGTGCCGCCGGTGCTTGCAGCCAATGGCAACAGTATGGCACTCACCTATTCAGATACGCTTGAGGATCTTGTAAGTATCAATCCTGCGGTTAGCACAAAAAGAAAGCGGAGAATGGACGAAACCGGAAGTACTTACTTCATGGAGAACAGAAGGCAAATCGGAAACGGTTAATTCAGTAGATTATGCTTCTGATGGCAGCTTAAAGGTATTAGCCTTTGATTCTGCTGTGTATGATTCTGACATTGATTCGGATGGAAATGTTGACAGCAAAGAATTAAACGCTACGTTTAACTCCTCCGAGATCCATGTATATGTTAATGGAAAGCATACGACGCTTACTGCAAATAATGTGGCCGATATGGCACCGGAAGTAGCAGTAAACAACGGAAAAGCAATTGTAGTATGGCAGAGTGACACCTATAATCTTGCGGATACGGATGCAGAAACACTTCAAAAAGATATGATGGGAGAAAAGAAGATCTGTTATAGTTACTATGATGGAACAGATTGGAGTGCACCGGCTTATTTGGAACGTGGCGAGATTAAGGGAGCCCAGGCGTATGATGTAGCACTGTCTGACGATGGTACGGCGATGGTATTGGCAACCATGGGCAGCAGTGAAGAGGTGCAGGAGAGAGAGCTTTATTCATATATTGTGAAGGATGGAGCCCAGAAGAGTGTAAACCGAATCACCTGTAATGATGCGGGAGAGACGCAGCCACGTGTGAAATATGTAACGAACGACGGTGGTATGTTCTTAGCAGCATGGAAGCAGTCGGAATACAAAAAAGGTGAACTTACAGATTCGTATTTGGCATTACAGGGTTATCAAAAAGACGGCAGTGCTAATGCAGTTTCTATGAAAGACTCCGGAGAAGTTACGGAGAATTTTGATTTTGCCAAAGGTGGAGATACGATCAGTGACACTGCTGTGTATTGGCAGTCGGCAGGCGATGACTCTAAGATGCATACGTATGTGAAATACTTGAATGCAAAGACGGGGACACTGTCGATGCAGTATGAGATTACCGGTACGGCGTCTGCTAATGAGATGTTGGTAGGAGGCAGTGTGGTAGTAGATGGTGACCGTTTTACAACAGTTTCATGTGCGCAGACATCAACACAGTCTGAGACGACGAAAGATACCGATCTGACGCAGACAAAGGACGAGGAGCAGCCGGCAAGACTGATCACCGGTACGAAGACCATTCAGAATGAGTTATCAGAGGTATCGGCAGATACTTTTGGACAGAACGTGGAGCAGAATAGTACGATCAATGTGACACTGTCCTTTGCGAATGCCGGACGGAAGGCTATGGATTCTGTCACAGTGAAACAGTCAGGTACAACGGTTGCGGATGCGCTTCCAATTCATTTGGAGAGTGGAGAGCGTGGTCAGGTGAGCTTTAGTTACACACTTGGCAATACCTTGCAAAATGAGACTTTTGAGGTTGCAGCAGACAATGGAGCAACTGCGAAGGCACAGTTAACACTGCTTGGTACGGATATGGTACTTGGTAATCCGGAAGTGGTAGAGAATCTGCAAGGTGGAGAGCGTATTGTACAGGTCGTTATCAGCAATGCCGGTACAAAGGCGTTGACAGAGGATGATACGATCCGTGTTGCCTTGACATCTGTCGATAAGAAAGCAGTGACTGTGAAGCCGACAACTGCCGGTGCATCATTTGATGAGGATAAGAAGTTGATCGTTATTAGTGGTAAAGATGCTATGGAAGCGATCAACCGTGGTGAATATGTGTTACAGTTTAACTACACACCGAAATTTACCAGTGAAGCCAAGAATGTATCAATATCGTTGCAGGCAACAGCATACAATGGCAGTGCTGCAGCAGAGGAACTGAATCTGATCGATAATACGGCAGCCTTTAGTATTGTAAAACCTTCGAAGCAGTATGACAGACCATTGACGTTTACTTCAGTCATTGAAGATGGAAAGCTTAAAGCATTGGATGTATATAATCGTTACGAGAAGAAGGTTGCAAGAACCATTATCGTATCCAATGGTATCGAGACGAAGAAGATCAATGTCACGTTGGGAGCAGAGGAGGGCAAGACGTATGATGTTGGAATGGATGCAACGCCTGATGTTTCATATGAGATGGAAGGTGATGATCCGGTTGTCATTCCGACACCGGAGCCGGAAGATGATCCAAATGTGACCCCATCTCCTAGTGGCGAGCCGACACAGAATCCGGTTGCAACTGTTAAGCCGACGAAGAGACCGGTTGTTAAGCCGACGAAGAGACCGGTGCCAACACAGACTGTCAAACCAACACATACGCCGCTGGTGAGACCGACTGTAAAACCAAGTGATAAGCCGAAAAAGGCGGCACCAAAGATTGTCGTTGGCAAAGCGAGATTCTTATCGGTTAAGAACAAGGCTTCCAAGAAGTTAGTCATTTCCATGAAAGTAGTTGCCAGAGCGAATGGATACTGCGTGCAGTATAGCACGAACAAAAAGTTCAAAAAGGCTAAAACGAAACTGACGAAGAAGAGAAAACTGACGATCAAGAAGCTGAAGAAAAAGAAGACCTATTATATTCGTGTACGCGCTTACCGATTAGATGGAAAGGTAAAGAAGATATTTGGTCCATACAGTAAAACGAAGAAGATAAAGATCAAGAAATAAGAGAGTTATCTTGTTTGTCCTGTGTTCCGCACAGGAACAATGATCCTGTGCGGACAATACTTATAAACCCTCTTTCTAAAAAAGCATAGTCAATTCGAGAGATCGAAAAGACTATGCTTTTTTGCTTTAATAGGAAATTGCTGTTGTGTAGTGTGATAAAAGCGCTGGCTTTGCTTTTTTGCTTCTTGTATCGGCTGGCGATTATCGGTATAATAAAAGGAGTTTAATCTGAACGGATGGAAATATCCTGTAGATTTTTATGGTGAATGAGTAGAATTATGGTAAGGGGAGCATTATGAAAATAAGACAAAGGCGAATTGCGTGTATTGTGGTACTGGCATTATTGTGTTCGATGCCAGGTTTTTCAAATAGCATGATCCAAAAAGCGGCGGCTGAGGAAAATGAGACAGTGTGTGGTACGCCAAATTATGAAGCGACAAAGCAGTTCCAGGGGAAAGACGATGACTTTCGTGTAGGGATCAGTTATGTGTCAGAGAATTGGGATGAGGTGATCTTTGCAGATTTTACAACTACAGATGTGATGCAGATCACAAAAGAGGGAGATTATACCATTTCTTACACGACAGCATTGGATGATGGAATGAAGATGATCTGGCTGGATACCAATCTGTATTCGGGAAGCAAGATGAAAGTAGACGTTACCGGTATGACGATCACATCTGCGGACGGTACACAGAAGAACGAGTATTCTTTTTCTAATGGAAAACTGTTGCACCCGGGAAGTGTATGGGGATATCGTGATTCGGATGAAGAAAAAAATTACGCAGCAACGATTCTAAATCCGTATTTGGCATATCATTATTATGTTGCTGATTATTGCAACAATTATCGAGAAGAGTATACGTCATATGGTTTTAATGAATGGGATATGATCGATCTGTTCAGCGAAAAGATACTGACGTTAGGCGCCGGCTCTGTCATCGAGGTGGCGTTTACGGTATCCGACGTTTCAAAGAATACCAATACGAATGGAAATGGAAATGCGAATGGGAACGCGCACGAGAAGCCAACGGCAACGCCGGCACCGTATATCGATCACGAGCTTTGGGCGCAGAAAGGCATACACGCCTATGTATCCTACCAGATGGATTCGACTTGGGATTATCGCAGTAGTTTTACCAAAGACACCTACCTATCCAGTTATTCATATATTCGAGCAAATGGTAAGGAAGTGGATGCGGCAACGACAACCGTGAAAGATGTGTTTATTAACCGGGATGGTGAGTATACGGTTGGCATTAGTGGAATTAATTTAAGCGCGTCTCAAAAAGTATAATATACTGCAGATCGCAACGGATCTGTCTGTGAAGACAGAGAAAAAATGGGACAGGAATCTATTCCGGAGTTAACATTTCTAATGTCTCTCTGAAAGTAGATGGTGTGACGGTAGAACAAGGACTTACCCGGTTTTATTGGAAAACGAGGACGCTGCCTGTTATGCATTGACATGTTGCTGGGAAACTTGCGGACCGTTATATGCGGCTGCCAGATATGGCAATATTGCGGTACCGATGGACAGCATAGAGATCACGTTTACGATCACCGGTCTCAAGGCGGCGCTCAATGATCTGAAAACGGAACATATCGGGATCCGATGACGGGTAAAAAAGGTAGCCAATGATACGATCACGCAAGAGGACATTGATGCTTCAACGGGGATAATTCCGATTGCAACGGTCAAACCAACGATCAGACCAACCGTGAAACCACGTGCGACAGCGAAATCAAAACCAAAGAAAAATGCAATATCCAAAAGATGACGGCATCCAGACAAAAGGCTGCCAATAATATGATACGTCCAAAGATCAAAGCAGGTGCAGGACGGGTCGGCGTGATCCGTTATATTTCGCTGCGATTGTGTAAATACAAGGGCACAAATGTTATAATTTATTACCGCATGAAAAAAGAGGTTGGAAGAGACTGCCGTTAACATCCAGTTCGATCCGAAAAAATCGCCGTCGTTTTCGTATACGCTGCAGCAGTCGCAGACAAACATATTATTTTCGGGTGAAGACCTATCGAAAAGTGCGAGGAAAAAAAGTAAAAAGTGTGTATTCTAATGTTGCGAAAGTGTCGATACGATGAAGAATGAAAAAACGGAAAAATTTTAATGGGTATCAAGTTTGTGATATAATAACTCCCAAAATCCAGATGCTTCGCATCTGTCGTGCATTGCACTTTATGATTTTGTCGTTCACAAATTCTGCGCAAGTGAACAAGCTCCCTTGCGTTGCGAATTTGTGATATACTATTCTTAAAAATGTAAGCATAAGTAATGAATAACAAGGATGGACAGCGTATGACAACAGAACGAATGACATACTGCATGGGGTGCATGAAAGCCTTTCCCAAGGGAAAAGACAAAAGATCAACTTGTCCACTGTGTGGGTTTTCTCTGGAAAGTTATGATAGAGCACCACGTTGCATTCGTCTGGGGAGTATATTAAAAGAACGATATTTGATAGGCAGAGTTCTCGGTGAGGGGAGCTTTGAATTACATATATTGGCAGGGATATGCTTCTCGACCAGATTGTAGCGATTAAAGAATATTTTCCGATCAATCATGTGAGCAGAGATATGTTGGAAGAGGAAAGTGATACGGGAAACACGGTATATGTGTATGCCGGGGACGAGGACGAAAGTTACAAGAATGGTCTGGAAAAATTTTATAATGAGGCAAAGATCTTAGCAAAGTTTCACGGCATCGCCGGCGTGGTTTCTGCTATTAATTTCTTTTATGCGAATGGAACAGCTTATTTGGTTATGGAATATGTAGACGGGATCACGCTAAAAGAATATATCAAAGAGCACGGTCCGATTGCCGGAGAGCGTGTACTCCAAATGATACATCCGGTGATCAAAGCATTATCTGCGATCCATAAGACAGGGATCATTCATAGAGATATCAGCCCGGATAATATATTAGTCAATCAAAAGGAAGAGTTAGTCTTAATTGATTTTGGGTCAGCCAGAGCAGAACGTCAGACTATGACACAGAGCATGACGGTGTTATTTAAGCGCGGATATACGCCGGAGGAGCAGTATCGCGGCAGAGGTAATTGGGGAGCTTGGTCTGACGTGTATTCTTTGTGTGCGACAATGTATTTTATGTTGACAGGGATCGTGCCAAACGAGTCGATTGAGCGAATGATCCATGATGACATCAAGCTGTTGCGGGATATGCCACATATTCGATTGTCTGCGACAGAAGAGGATGCGATCATGCGAGGCATGGCGGTCAAAGCAAATCGCAGATTTCAAAGCATGGAATCATTAGAAGCGGCACTGTATGAATCGAGAGGCTGGGTGCAGCGAGTGGTATTGTATTTTCAGCACAAGAGCAAAAGCGTACTGTTGGCAGGGGGCGCAGTGGTGTTGGCAGGAGTGTTAGCTGTCTGTGCGCTTTTTGACAACGGGCGGCAAATTGTCAGCCATTGGATCACCTGTGGCGTCAGGAAGACCAGGCATGACAGAATCAAAGACTGCTTCCGGACAGGCAATCAGTACCGATCATGCGGATGAGACGAATGCGAAAGCTTCCGCAGGGGCACAGAAGAACGATCCCGCAACATCGACAGTGGGGGAACCGAGGCAGACAGCGGATGCAAAGCAGACAGCGGATGCAAAGCAGACAGTGACGCCAAAGAAAACGGCAAAGCCAAAGCGCACCACGAAACCAAAAAGTCAGCGAAACCGAAGCGGACTGTTAAGCCAAAAAGCACTGCTAGATCCAAGGAAACAGTATCTCCACAGAGAACTGTAACAGCGACGAAGAAACCTTCCAAATCTAAGAAAAAGTTTGTTGGTGTCATTCCTTAATGAATAAAGACAGTAAGAAGAAATGGAGAACGTACGGCATGAATACAACAAGACGCGATGAATCAAAAAAGAAATTTTATGCGGAAGTAAAAGATATTCTGGAGAAAAAGCACCGGGAGAGTAGTTGGTATATGATGGAACTCATGGGTGTAGAGGGGAAGGAAGAAGCCGACCGTAAAAAGGCATTCCGCATTATGATGAATAAGCTGACCGAACCATATCCGGCTTCCAGACCAACAATGCGCCGGTGGTTTGGAATCAATGGTATGGCTACGCCAAATCGAGCTCAGGCATACATGATCAGCTTTTGTTTGGGATTTAGTGTGCAGCGGTTGAATCATTTTCTGCAGGAAGGAATTGGTCAGCCGGCGGCACAGTATAATGATTACAGAGAAGTTATCTTTTTATATTGTTTGGATCATCATTATTCTTATGAACAGGCACTTAAGATGATCGATGGCTATGAGAAATCGTTCCAAACGCAGACGCAATTAATACATACGCATAGTACGAATCAGCTCATGCAGGAGTTTGCCTATCATAAAAACAGCAGCAAAGAGGCATTCATGAAGTGGATGCGGGAAAACAGCCAATTTTTCAAGGGATATAGTCTGACAACTCTAGACTATCTGAATACTTACAAATATATGATAATAGACGTGATCAGAGAGGATGCAAAACGCAGCCTGGATAATCTGATCCGCGAGACAGATTTTGCAACATGGATCAGGATGAAATGTTCTGCGGAATCTGAAAAGGAGTATCAGTTGATCGAGAAATATATCGCCGGAGCCAGACGCAAGAAAAAAGATGTAAATAATGATGTATTGAAATGCTTCACGAATTGAATCATATGGTCAATTCTAAGAAGGCGTATAATTCTACGATCATTGAACTGTTTTCAAATGAGGTAAAGCAATCACCTCTGCCGGAATTAACGTCCAAACATTTGTCGGATATGCTAAATACTCCTTTACAGAAAGAGCGGGAAATACGCACCAATATTGCGCTGAATGTACTTTCCGATATGGAGTCAAAGGAGGCTTGCCCGGAATGGATCGGTCGATTTATTGCAGATTACACGAAGGATAGTTATTATGCGGAGACGGTCTTGGAGGCTAAGGTCTGGGTCGAGAAATTCAGCAAAGAACATCATCGAAGATGCCAGCTCATTCAGCGCGAGGATTTTCTGCCGATGATACTGTATGTTGCACAAAAGCAATATCAAAGTTCGATCGAGCAAAAAGAGAGCAGATATGAGCAGGGAGAAGCTCTAGATGTTTTTCGTGACATGGTCAACAGCACATTTGCAGCATGTGGTATGCGTAAATGGAATCCAATGTATGAGTTGGATGCATTGCTGGCAGCCTGCTATCAGGAAGATGAGATGTTTTATTTTGGCGAATTATGTGATGCGGTAAATAAGGCGCAGGAACAGGTTTTGACGGCAGGTCATGCGATGTAGTAAATCCGTAGAAATAGGTTTTGACGGCAGGTCATGCGATGTAGTAAATCCGTAGAAATAGATTTTGCCTGCAGATCGTCAAAAAATGTGGTAAAATGATAGACAAGTGAGCATGTCAGACAACGGATACCTTTTGCTGCTGCCTTGATGCGGTTGCTGGCAAAGACGTCTGAGATGGGAGGATTGTTTATGCGTTTATTTACTACATTACATAATTATAAAAAAGAATTATTTGGCAAAGGATTTGATCGCGGGCGTTGTAATGGCGGCAGTGTCTATTCCAATCGCCATGGGATATGCGGAAGTATCGGGCCTTCCGGCCGTTTATGGGCTGTATGGTTCGGTACTTCCGATTCTTTTGATTTGCCTGCTTTTCGACATCGCCACAGTTTATCTTTGGCGTGGATGCCGCACCGGCAGCAATTGTTGGCGCCAGTGTGAGCTCCCTTGGAATTGCATTTGGATCTGCGGAAGCGATCGATTATATTTCCATGATCGCCTTATGCACCGGATTGTGGTTGTTGCTGTTTTATGTATTGAAAGCCGGAAAGATGGTAGATTTTATATCGACACCGGTTATGGGTGGTTTTGTCAGCGGCATTGCTGTGACGATCATTTTGATGCAGATACCAAAGGTACTGGGTGCTTCCTCCGGAACAGGGGAGCTTCCGGAACTATTGCACCATTTATGGAAAACTATGCATCACGTGAATGGGATGTCAGTAGTATTGGGGTGTGTTTCTTTGCTGATCATTGTAATAAGCCGTAAAATAACGCCGAAGTTTCCGATGGTTGTTGTTGTGATGGTGGCGGGTGTGCTTTTGACGAAATATGCTTCCTTAGGGCAATATGGCGTGCGTATGCTTGCAGATGTAAAAACGGTCTCCCGTCATTTCGTCTGCCGGATCTGGGCGGAGTAAATATGACGCAGGCCGTCGGAAGAGGACTTATCGTGGCAGTGGTGGTGATGGCAGAAACACTGCTTTCTGAAAATAACTTTGCTTTTCAAAATGGCTATAAGATCAAAGACAATCGTGAAATCTTGGCATGTGCTGTCGGAAATTTTGGTGCAGCCGTTGTTGGATGCTGTCCGGTCAACGGGAGTATTTCACGTACTTCCATGAATGACCAGTATGGCGGCAAAACGCAGTTAGTTTCGATTACAGCGAGTTTGACAATGGTATGTGTGTTGCTGTTTGGTACCGGATTTATAGGGTATTTGCCGGTACCGGTGCTTACCGCTATCGTGATATCAGCCTTGATGAAAGTGGTGGAATTTGATCTGGCGGTGAGATTATTCCGCGTGAGTCGGATTGAATTTTATATTTATATGGCAGCTTTCTTTGGTGTACTGATGCTTGGAACAATTTACGGCGTTATCATTGGTATTATCTTATCTTTTGTAGAAGTTATTCTGCGTGAAACAGATCCTCCACGTTGCTTTTTGGGGATTATTCCGGGGCGGGATGGATTTTATGACCGCGCCAAAAATCGTTTTGCGTATCCGATCGATCATGTTGTTATGTATCAGTTCAGTGAGAGTTTATTTTTGCAAATGTCAAAATTTTTGTGGATGATATTGAGCAAAGTATTACGGATGACACAAAGGTGGTCATTGTCGATGCCGGAGCTGTCACAAATATTGATATTACAGCGGCGGATCGGTTGGAACAGCTTGCAGACAGTCTGCAGGGCAGAGGCATTGCATTTTATATGACAGAGCATCACGAGGGGATCAACGCTAAGTTGCGAAAGCTTGGTAAAGGGCAGATGATCCAAAAAGGATATGTGCGCAGAACAATTACGGCTGCTTTACATGATGCAGGTATTAGGGAGCCTTATCCGGTAACTTCAATGCCGGAGCAGAAACGACAGTTTATTATGAATATTCCGGCAGAAGCAGAAAATACTTTGGAAGAATTTGCGTGGGCATTTGGAGAAGATACGGTTAATGAGATTGAGCGGCGTGTGCATATTGTGTTGGAACATATCCATCAGATGCCGGATCTCGAGCAGTTGGCTGAGCAGGGAATTGAGGAGTTGATGGAAACATGGCATACGCTTGGTGCGATCGATGAGGATGAATTCCTGCGTCGTATGGAACTTCATATGGACGAATTACCGGAGCATATGACAGAAGAACATAATCGCAGAGTTGTACTGGAATTGATCGAAAAACGTCGTCGTCATATTGCCAGACAGCTGCAACAGGATAATCCTGAGATTTTAGAGAAATTGAAGGCTAGCCGTGTGAAGTTGGAAAAGCGTCTGGAAAAACAACAGCCGGAGGCCGCAAAACGGCTGCGCCGGCTGGAAGAAAAACTGCATCATAAATAAAACAATGGTTTAGAGACGGAACTGCGATCCAATCCCCGAAATGCAATTAGAGATGCAAATAATATCTAATATACGAAAGGGATCAGAGGCGGAAACGATATCCGACGCCCCAGATCGTTTCAATATATTTTGGCTTTGAGGTGTTTTCTTCGATCTTTTCGCGTATTTTTTTTTTGATGTGTACGGTAACAGTTGCAATGTCACCGACAGATTCCATTTCCCAAATCTTCTTAAAGAGTTCTTCTTTGGAGTAAACATGGTTTGGATGTTCTGCCAAAAAGGTGAGGAGATCAAACTCTTTGGTGGTAAATGTTTTCTCTTCACCGGCAAGAATGACGCGGCGGGCTGTTTTATCAATAACCAGATCGCGGATCTCAATGACTTCATTTGTCTCCTGCCCGGCAGAGGTGAGCCGTTTGTAGCGGGACAGGTGCGCTTTGACGCGAGCTACCAGTTCGCTTGGACTGAACGGTTTGGTCATGTAATCATCAGCCCCCAGACCTAAACCGCGAATCTTATCAATGTCTTCCTTTTTGGCGGAAACCATAATGATCGGTGTGTTTTTCTTTTCACGGATCAGCTTACAGATCTCGAAACCATCCATGCCGGGTAACATCAGATCCAGTAAGATCAGGTCGAAATCTTCATCGATAGCTCTGGCAGCACCCTCACTGCCCTCATGTTCGATCTCTACATGAAATTCGCTTAATTCTAAATAATCTTTTTCTAATTCTGCAATGGCAGTGTCATCTTCAATGATCAAAATATTGCTCATGAATGTACCTCCTTAGGATAAATCAGTGTTTTTGCTTTTTTCAGGGTAAATATAATGCTCGTTCCAACGCCTTCTACACTTTCAGCCCACACTTTACCGCCGTGTGCAGAAATGATCTGCTCGACGATGGAGAGTCCCAGACCGCTTCCACCTGTTGATGAAGTTCTAGAGGCATCGGCGCGGTAAAATTGTTGGAATATATATGGTAAACTGGCTGCGGCAATGCCGGGGCCTTCATCCTCAATGTGGATTCGTATAAATTCGTCTGGTGGCAATGCAGGCTCAATCTCGGAACCGTCCTTATTGAGCTGTCGATACAATGGCGGCTGCTCCGGTTTAGAGGGTTCTTCGGTGATAATAACGTGCAGGGTAGACGGTGAATGATCCATATATTTTTCAGCATTATTCACGATGTTAAAGATCACTCGTTTTAATTTCTCGGGATCTGCCATCACCTTGGTGTCTGGCGGCGTAGAGTTAAACATGGACAATGTCATGCCGTAACTCTGCAGATCAAGGGAAAGATCTTCCATACAATCCGTAAAGTAATCGGACAGATTGATTGGAATGAGATCATAGTGAAGTCTGCTCTGTTCCATTTTGGCAAATAGAGAAAGTTCTTCGACCAAATAGGTCATATCGTTTGCTTTGGCATAAATGGTATGCAGATATTTGTGCTGCATTTCCTCGGTGCCCGCTATGCCGTCCAACAGTCCTTCGGAATACCCTTTGATCGCTGTTAATGGCGTCTTTAGATCATGAGATACGTTGTTTAGCATTTCACGGGTGGCGTCTTCGTAATGAATACGTTCATCCATCATAGATTTTAAGCGGATACGCATTTCCTCAAATTCCTGACATAATTCACCAATTTCATCCGACGATATCGGATGGATCGGGTAATCCAGATTACCGGCACCAATTTGAATCGTGGCAATGCGCAGTATGCTGATCGGATATGCGATACTTCGATAGAGCCAGATCACGAGGAGCAGCGCGGTGATCAAAATGATCGCTAAGAAAGAGTAGATCAGATCAAATATCGCTTTTTTCCAATGAGGTGCCAGAGATGCTAAATTGGTCACCAAAAGAGCTGTCCCTGTGTTCCGTTGGAGAAGTAAAAGTCTTTTTTTTCTTAGTTACCATTGAAGCACCTTGATCCATATATACAATGTTATCGGTACCTTTTTCATATTTAATAAAGCCTGGGAGCGTTTCCATTCTTTTGTGCTGCTTAGAATTGCCGGTGAATGTTATTTTACCGTCTATTTTCAAAATGAGGAACGAGTCGCGGCTTGCCAAATGGTCATTTGCTTTCTGGAGATAATCAGTATCGTAAAAGCGATCCGGGTTCTGGTCTGCCGTCTGCACTAGGGCAACATAGTCGTTCATCGTTACATTAAAGATGATCGTGATCGGATTGAGAGATAATTCGTAGTCCGAAGATTCAATATCGTAGTTGCTTTTGAGAAATGTTGTCTGTCGTTCCATCACGAAGTGTACGCAAAGTACGCTCATGCCAAATGGAAATAAGATCATGATCAAAAAGGCAATAATAAGTTTGGTACGAATCTTCATAGTCAATCCCCCACAGTGGTCATGAAACCACTATCGTAAAGCTAATTGCTGGTTTCTTTGCTGATCGTGTGTACAAGTTTGCTTGGCTCGTAATTGTCGGTTCCAAACAGTTCTTTGTGCAGTTTCTTTACATTGGATACGAGTGTCGTTGGGAAGTCATAATATATACCGTCCCGCCCGCGGTGACAGCTTAATTTGTACGGAAATCCCTGTTGATCGCCAATCTCATAAAAAGGCAGGTACTTCATGAGTGACAGGATGTCCGATGTCGATAGGCTGGTGTATATCTGCGGAAAGATCTTATTCATGGCAGAGATCAGCGCAGTAGGACTCGATTTTTTTGCCTTGGCAAAAATAGCCTGAAGGACGGTTCGCTGTCGTTCTGCACGGGTGAAATCGCCACCCTTTGTATAGCGTACGCGGCAGTAGCCGGTAGCCTGTACGCCGGTCACTGTCTGTTTGCCGGGATGCTTGATCTTGGTATATTTTTGACCATTAATCTTCGCAACGTCGTGACCATAGGCGTTTACCCATTTTAACTCTTCTTTTTGATCGTGAGTTCAACACCGCCCAATTCGTCAATAACATTTGTTAAAGCACTAAAGTTTACCGTGACAAAATCTTTAATATTCAGATCAAAGTTTTTGTTGAGTGTATTGACGGCAAGATCAGGACCGCCATACGCATAAGCGTGGTTGACCTTAGTGCAGCCATGATCATGGATCTTTACATAAGTGTCCCTGTAAATAGACACTAACTTGACGTCGTGTGTTTTATTATTAATGCTTGCTACGATAATGGAATCACTTCGTGTATTCTTTCTTAGGTCGTTGGCACGGGAATCCACGCCGAACAGGGCAATATTGGTGTAATTCTTGATATTTGCATCCTGTTCCCCGCAAAGTGTCACATCTGATAGCGGATGATTTTCAATCGTATTCAGTGATTTTACCAAATAAACAAATATGCCGCCGACACATAAAGCAACGATCAGTAAAAGGCATAGTAAAAAACGGCGGATCGGATGGCGGCGTTTCTTATTACGTCTACCTGCTGCACCAACAGAGCGCATATCACGTCTGCGGCTGTCTGTTACATTGCCGGAGCGTGCGTTATGACTGCGGCTGCCGATGAAACTGCCGGACCGTGCGCTATGACTTCGGCTGCCGGTTGAGTTGCCCGATCTCGTAGTTTGTCTGCGCTTTGCGTTGGTACCTGATCTTTTTGTCGAACCAGTCTGACGAGCTCGTCTGACCGGCTCGCTGTAATCTTCATCCTCATAATATCCCGCGCTGCGGCGTGTTTGCATAGTCAGCGTTGCGTCTGCGGCGCACCGCCTCCTGCGTACGCTCATTGCGGCGACGGTAATCTTCATAATCCTTTGCCATACCTCTATCAAACCCTTCCTCTTGTTATTAATAGGCATTTTTGTTGGTGTTGCGTCCAAAGAATGTTAAAAACAGTATTTTAAAATCCAACAAAAGTGTCCAGTTTTCTACATAATATAAATCGCATTCAATACGTTTGGTAATGGATGTGTCCCCGCGGTATCCGTTTACCTGTGCCCAGCCGGTCATCCCCGGACGAACCTGGTGCTTGATCATATAACGCGGAATCTCTTCCTTAAATTTATTGACAAAATATGGTCTTTCCGGTCGAGGACCAACGAGACTCATATCACCCTTCAGCACGTTAAAGATCTGTGGAAGCTCATCCAAATTGGTCTTACGCATAAATTTACCAATGCTGGTAACACGAGGATCATTGGCCGTTGTCCAAGCCTTTTTCTCAGCAGACTCTTCCTGCACACGCATAGAACGGAACTTGTACATGGCAAATTCACGGTTGTGCAGTCCGACACGTACCTGCTTAAAAATAAGCGGTCCCGGTGAGGTGATCTTGATGATAAGAGACAACAGTAACATTGGAATGGCAAATATGATCAGAGCCACAATGCCGCCAAACAGATCAACGATACGCTTGATCGCATTGTTAAAGGAGGAACTAAGCGGCACATGGCGCACATGAATGACAGGGATGCCATCCAGATCCTCTGTATATGGTTTTGTCGGGATGATATGATTATAATCCGGGATAAATTTTGTATGGATTCCCGATTTTTCACAGGTTGCCACAATCTTTTCCAATTTGAAAAACTCCTGGATGAGAAGTGTGATAGCAATCTCATCGTACTTGTTGGTAGCAAGCAGATCGGCAAGTTGTCTGGTGTTGCCAATCACGTCCACATTTCGGTAAGATTCCCCGATCGGTTTGTTATCGTCCAAAATACCGTGTACATAATAGCCCCATTCCGGGTGAGCACGAAGACGGTCGATATAGCCCTCTGCCATACGGCTGTATCCAACTAATAGGATGTGTTTCAGGTTTTTGCCGCGTTTGCGTAACAGTTTCAATATGCTCATTACGATCAGACGGAAAATGTAATCTGCAGTCAGGTTGATCATAATAAACATGGTCAAAAACAGACGGGCGTAATCAGTCTGTTTGATAAAGTACAAAATCGCTGTACCATATACGATACCAAACAGGTTTGCCTTGATCAGGCAGTAAAGCTCATGACGTTTGCTGTTGGTTCGTTTTGGATCATATAAGCCGCAGAAACGGTATATAATGATAAAACATGGGATCAAAAATACCAATGTGTTGAGATATTGATCCAGCCGCAAATAATATCCGATGGGCGGACTGATAATGTGGTGACGGATCAACGGACTCCAAAGCTCGTTAAAACGCAGTTCGTAAGACAGCAGGAATGCTGCTGCAATAATAAGGGCATCTATTATAATATGAAATAAATTCAATAATCGTTGATTTTCTCGTATCAATGTAATATAAACCTCCCGCTTTTATTAATCTATCAGCTACCACAGTATTATAGTATTTTCTTCCATTATTCGCAATATCCAACTGGGATTTAACTTTTTCTTAAAGAAGTTTTCACAATAAGAACACAAATCACTGGTAGACTTACAGTCAGAAACTAAGAACAGCACATGAGATTCTTAGTTGTAAATGGTTAGAGCGTATGAGATACATTCGACAATCTGACCGACGAAAAATGTACGCTCGGAGTGACTCGTTTTGAGAAGATACCGAGAGGACATAAAATAGAAATGGAGGGTTAGATATGGAAGAGAACAAAAGAACAGATCCAGGATACACAGGTGAGTACGGTAATCCGGTGGAGCACAACGATGCACCACAGGTAGAAACAGAAAATGCGGCGGCTTACAGTGAGACAGCGCAGTCTGCTTCTGAGCAGGGCGCAAGCGCACAGGCAGAGCAGAGCAGTACTTACAGCTACTCTTACAAGAATGGAGAGGGCACAAGCACACACTCCGGAGATTATTATGGCGGTGGAGCTGCACAGCCAAATAATGAATCTGCGCAGCAAAGCGGAGCCGGTCCACAGCAAATGAATGGTTACGGTTCACAGATGAACGGTGGCCCACAGCAGATGAACGGCGGTCCACAGATGAATTTCAGACAGCCGAACCAAAAACCACCGAAAGCAAAGAAATCAAAACAGCTGGGCAGCGTAAGTACCGGAAAGAAAATTGCATTTTGCATTGCATGTGCCGTTATCTTTGGTGTTGTTTCCGGAATATGTTTCCAAGGCGTTCGCTATGTAACGAATCGCTTCCTGCCTACGACAACATCATCTACCACGAAATTGCAGTCAACAACAGACGGTAAGAGTGCGAGCACAGCACAGAGCACCTCTTCTCCTTCGACTACGCAGACAGGAACCACAGACGTTTCCGGTATCGCGGAGCAGACTATGCCGGCAATCGTTGCTATCACAAGCACTTCACAGGGTGCGAACTATTATGACTTGTTTGGACAGCAGTATCAGGGACAGGATACGACCAGTGCCGGTTCCGGATTTATTGTAGGACAGAATGATAAAGAATTGCTGATCGCAACCAACAATCATGTTATAGACGGTGCAAAGACAATTTCTGTACAGTTTATTGATGAGCAGATTTACGAGGCAACGGTAAAAAGGAACAGACAGCAGCAATGATCTGGCTGTTATCGCAGTACAGACATCTAAGATCAAAGAGAGCACGATGAACAAGATCCGCGTAGCTGATCTTGGCGATTCGAGCAAGATTAAAGTTGGTGAGATGGCAGTTGCTATCGGTAACGCACTTGGTTATGGTCAGTCGGTAACGGTTGGTTATATTAGTGCAAAAGATCGTGAAATTTCAGAATCTGAGAGTGGCAGCTCCAGTTCTTCCTCCTCTAATACGATCAAGGCAATTCAGACCGATGCAGCTATCAATCCTGGTAACAGTGGTGGTGCTTTGATCAATATGCAGGGGCAGGTTATCGGTATTAACTCTGCTAAGATCGCAGCTTCTGAAGTAGAAGGTGTTGGATATGCGATCCCGATTTCCGTCGCAAAACCGATCATTGAGGATCTGATGAATAAAGAAAACCTCAAAGATAGTGAAAAAAGGCTATTTAGGAATCAGCGGAAGAACGGTTTCTGACGAGATGGCAGCCTACAATATGCCAAATGGTGTTTATGTTGCAGAAGTATCTAAGAATGGTGCGGCAGACAAAGCAGGCATCCAGAAAGGCGACATCATTACATCCATTAATAATATGGAAGTCCGTTCTATCGAAAGTCTGCAGGAAAAAGCCAATAGCTATAAAAGGGAACTCAGGTAGAGATCATTTTGCAGAGAAGTGATTCTGGAACGTATAAAGAAAAGAAAGTGAAAGTTACACTGCAAGGTTCCAGTTCATTAAACGGTTTAAGTTCCGGCAGCTCGTCCAACAATGACAGTCAGAGCGGCAATTCTGGCAACAACAGTCAGAATGGTAACAACGGTCAGAACGGCAGCAATGGCAACAGCGGTCAGAATGGCAGCAATGGTAACATCGGCAACAACGGCAACAACGGCAACAACAGCCAGAATGGCAACAATGGTAACAACGGAAATTCCGGCAGCGACAGCGGATCCGGCAACGATTGGTTCGGATTTGGAGATTTGTTTGGTAACTAATAGATACATGATAGAAAGACTCTAATAAGGAACTCAAACTTTGCACATCCAAAGCTGCTGTCCGATCACATATTGCTTGTTATGTCAGTAATAAATATGATATTTTGCAGCCGACAAGCTAACTTGTTCTGCCGTCAGCGAACTAAGATAATTGCCGCAGAACGCAGAGTTTTTGTGTGATTTCTTATTTTGTTAAGTCTCTGATGAATACATGCCTGAAGGAATGTCTGAGATGTCCCGGTTTAGCAAGGTATCATCGATTTTTGGACGGGACGCTTTCGCTACGATGCGCTACGTCACGTTACTTAATGTCTCTGAAACACGAGACATAAGTAACGACGAGCGCAAAGTCCCTTTCAAAAATGATGATTACCTTGCTTCCGGGACGTCGAGTTCTCCGTAAGGCATGTAAATCAATCATCAGAGACAACAAAATTTAGAAATCACCTAAAACGAAAATGCGGTAAGGCAATTACTATAGTGCTCTGACGGCAGAAATCGCTATGTTGTGGCTGCAAAATACTTAGTATTCTTTGACATAACAAGCAATATGTATCGACAAGATGATTTTGGATGTGCGAAGCTTGAGCAAGAAATAAATGGGCCTGCCGTATTGACGGCGGGTCTTTTGCGTTGCATAATAACGCTATTGTTATTTTCTGAAGAATGCGGTTTTAGCATGTTTTTGTTAACGAATCGTTTTTGGAATTCGTGGAATGGGGGAATGTTATGCTGAAAAAATGGTATGCAAAAGTTATTTTCTTCATACTATATAGTTTCGCATCGTATTGTATGATGCAGTTATTTCTTGATGCGAATCCTTTCACAATAGGAGTAAATGGGATTGCACGCAATATGTTTTTGTTCATGATCTATTATGGCGTGCTGCTTTGTTTCTTTCGCAAAATGCGCCCTGCATTATTGTTTGGTGGAATATTGATGATCCTTATTGGAGGGATCAATTATCTCGTAGTGCAATTTCGTGGCTATGGAATCATATTTATGGATTTTTACGCTATTTCTACGGCGATGACAGTGGCGGGGCGGTATACCGTTAAGATCATACCGTGCCTGATCGCGGCGACAGCGGTAGCGGTGTTGCAGATTGTTGCAGTGTGTGGGCTGCTTCCGAAGGAAACTGTTTGGAAACTGCGTGGTTCTTTGATCGGACTGGTCGTGTGTGTCGGGATAACGGTGGGAATGTTTGGCTCAGGACTTTTGATGGATGGTGTTAGTTCGGTATATTGGGATCATCAAATCGGTATGCAAAAATATGGCTACTTTGTTTATTTCCTTGCCAATGCACAGGTACATACGGTATCGGAGCCGGAAGGGTATAGTAAGGCGGCTGCTCAGAAGATATTGCAGCAATATGAAAAACAGGCAGTTTCCACAGGGCAGGAGCAGTCGCCCAACCTGATCATGATTATGAACGAAGCCTTTAGTGATCTGCGTGTATGGGGAGATTTTCAGACAAACCAAGCCGTGATGCCGTTTTGGGACAGCTTGCAGCAAAATACGGTAAAAGGGTTTGCACAGTCATCCGTTTATGGCGGTTATACAGCAAACTCGGAGTTTGAATTTTTGACCGGCTGTACGAAAGCATTTTTGCCGGGAAATCCCTATTTGGAATACATACATACCAAAACGCCGTCCCTATTATGGGACATGAAAAACAGGCAGGGGTCGTTCATTTATGCGATGCACCCGTATAATGCATCCGGTTATAATCGAAATCGTGTCTATCCGTTGATCGGGGTGGATTCTTTTGTGACGAAAGAAGAGTTTGTGGGAGCAAAGAAGGTACGAGGTCTGATTTCAGATGAAGCAGATTATGACAAGATGATTGAGCTTTATGAGCAGCAAAAAGGGGATAAGCCGTTTGTTATGTTTAATGTGACAATGCAAAATCACAATCCCTATACCAAGAAAAGTTCTTTCAAGGAACCGATCAAGGTCACATCTTTTCAGGCGGATCCGGAGGTAGAGCAGTATTTGTCCCTGATCCACGAATCGGATGCGGCATTGCAAAAATTAATTGCATATTATGAGAAACAGGCGGAGCAGGCAGTGATCGTTTTCTTTGGAGATCATCAGCCTCATTTGCCGGACTCCTTTTATTTCCAAATGACAGGAAAGATTCCTGCCGGTTTTACCAAAGAAGAGGCACTCAAAAAATACGAGGTACCGTTTCTTATTTGGGCAAATTATGATATTACGGAAAAAGAAATTGATCATATATCGCTGAACTATTTGTCGACAGAAATGGCTGTGGATACCGGGCAGAGCATGAGTGCTTATCAATGTTTCTTACAGGCGATGCGACAGGAAATTTCTTCCTTGTCTGATAATGGCTGTTATGATGCAGAGGGGCGGTATTACACGTTGGAGGAAGCACCGGAATCCATGCAGCAATGGATCCGGGAATACAAGATCCTGCAATATTATATGTTGTTTGACGGTCAGGAGAGTTAGCTACTTTACGAACGCCATATTTTTCGATATAATACGTCTTATGTAATGCGATAAGGAGGAACAGCATGAGAAGATTTTATACAGTAATGACTGCAGTGGCGCTTACCGTAGCGACCGTATTTTCCGGGTGAGTACGGTACAGGCGGGCGGATATCATGAATATGATGTTGAAAAGTATGTCATGAATCAGTTATCCGCGGCAAGTGTGCCAGGGGTCAGCGTATCGATCGTCAGCGATCAAAAAGAAATTTACAGCGCTACGTTCGGTGTGGATGGCAAGACACAGTCTGATTATGTGTTAGGTAATCTGACACAGTCTATGACAGCGTTAGGTGTGTTGAGTCTGGCAGAAGATGGTGAGATCAAGTTAGAGGATGATATTACGACGTATTTGCCAAAATACAGTGCGCTGAAGGGTGTTACGATCGAAAAATTGCTTCATCAGACCACCGGGATCAAAAAAGAAACGATGTTAGATCAGGTGAAGGCCGAGGGCAAAGAAGGCATTTATCAGAATGCATATGTGAATTATTCCATTTTGGGTGAATTGATTGAAAGTGTTTCCGGTGAGACTTACGAAGAATATCTGACGGAAAATATATTGGATGCTTGCGGTATGACATCCACCTACAGCTTGCGCCAAAATCCGGAAATGCAGGAGGAAATGTCACCCGCATATAAAAATTATTTTGGTTATCCGGTTGCAGCCAAGTATCAATACAATGCATCGGATCAGTGGGCAACAGTCTCTTCGGGATATATGATCTCTGACGTAAAGGACATGGGTAAATATTTGCAGATGTACCTGAAGGAAGGCAGGGGATGTCGTAAATCCGGAAGATATTGCAGGGGTATTACAAAATACCGTACCGGTTATTAACAAGAGTAAAGAAGATAGTTTGTATGGAACCGAGGAAGCCTATGGTATGGGCTGGATGGCAACCCAGTACAAAGGCACGGATCTGTATTATCAGTCGGGTGTTCTGGAAAATCAAATGACAATGATGGCATTGATACCGGACAAAAAATCGGTTTTGTCATGTTGTTTAATGGCGGCGATTACTTGGTCGGCAAACAGTTGATGGAGAAAATCTGCGTTGGTGTAACGGATATCCTTTTTGGGAGAAAAAAGCAGCGAACATTCCGTCAAATAGTTATCTGCTTCAACATGGACTTATTGATCTGCTCCTTTTGATCGTATTGGTGGGCTGCAGTCTGCCGATCTTTATGAGCGGGATTTGGAGAAAACGTGCGGCAGCAGGTTTTCATGCGGCTCGTTTGGTCAAGGATATTTTCATCCAGATCGTATTACCTACGGCAGTGCTTGTTGTTGTGCAGAAGGAAATATTCCCATGGAAGTTGTTGTACCGTATTGTACCGGATGTGGTGATCGTAGCGGTCATTGCGATTGCACTTCTTTATATCGGTGGTTTGCTTAAACTTCTTCGCAGTGTCGCAATGGTGGTTCGATACAAGCTGGATCCGGAAGGATTTCACGCATCCTTAACAGTACAGGATGGGGAAGAGGTTCAAGCCGGTGAATTGATGGAATTAGTGCTTGACACACCGGACAAGTCGGAAGAAACTGAAGCCGAGGTGGAAGCTGCGGCAGTGCAAATGCAGCAGGATGCTGCGTCACAAACATCGGAAGCGACAGAAACGTCGGAAGCGACAGAAACGCCGGATGTGTCACAAACATCGGAATCCGAACAAAAATAATTTATGGTATTAAAAATGTGCTTGCAGTAATCTGTGGCATTCGTTGGGGGCAAAATATTTTTGCCCCCAATTTTAAGATTTTTAACTCAAACTTCGCACATCCGAAATCACCATGTCGTCACATATTGCTTATTATGTCAAAGAATACTATGTATTTTGCAGCCACAACATAGCTATTTCTGCCAGCAGAGAACTATAGTAATTGCCTTGCCGCATTTTCGTTTTTGTTGATTTCTAAATTTTGTTGTCTCTGATGTTTGATCTACATGCCCTTCGGGAACTTAAAAGTCCCGGAAGCAAGGTAATCATCATTTTGAAAGGGACTTTGCGCTCGTCGTTACTTATGTCTCGTATTTCAGAGACATTAAGTAACGTGACGTAGCGCAGTGTAGCGAAAGCGTCCCGTCCAAAAATGGATGATACCTTGCTAATCCGGGACATCTCAGACACTCCTTCGGGCATGTATTCATCAGAGACATAACAAAATAAGAAATCAAACAAAAACTCTGCGCTCTGCGGCAATTATCTTAGTTCGCTGCCGGCAGAACAAGTTATCTTGTCGACTGCAAAATATCATATTTATTGCTGACATAATAAGCAATATGTGACCGAACAGCAGCCTTTGGATGTGCGAAGTTTGAGTTTTAAAATTAGTAGGAAAGGATAAGATGAGGATGAAAAATTATATTTTACACGTCATGGACAGACGATTTGGAATGTAGAGAATAAAATATGTGGTGCGACGGACATTGCATTGACAGAGCTGGGACATGAGCAGGCAATGGAACTGGGACGTAAGATTAGAGAACAAGGATTGAAGATAGATGAGATCCGTTATTCTCCGTTAATGCGTGCGGCAGACACCGCACATCATATTGCAGAGGCTACAGGAATCCCCTGTGTGGAGGAACCAAGGCTCAAAGAACAGAACTTTGGCAAATACGAATCTACTGCTAGAAATGGCGCAGAGTTTAAGGTCGCTAAGAGAGAGTTTATCAATCATTATGAGGGTGGCGAATCCATGCTGCAGCTCGCACAGAGAGTATATAATTTACTGGACGAATTATCGAAGGATGATAAAACGTATCTGCTAGTTGCGCATAACGGTATAGCCCGCGTTGTGCGGTCCTATTTTGTGGACATGACGAATGAAGAATACGCAGCATTTGGTATTGATAATTGTCAAGTGCTGGAATATGAAATTTAATGTCAAATTCTTAAAAACTCAAACTTCCTATACCGGAAGATTTTACAAGCCCATATAATAGGCAATATATGGCAGATATGGATGACAGTAGCATTTGGTATGGGAAATGCAAGATAATATGATATTCATTTACTATGTTATTGAAGTAGGGGGGGGTGAATTGAATTAGTTGACTGGAATTAGAATTCTTGGAAATTCAGCTTGCGTTTCTTGGGGAGTTAGTTGACTGGAATTAGGATTTTGGGAAATTCAGCTTGCGTTTCTTGGGTAGTTAGTTGACTGGAATTAGGATTTTGGAAAATTTAGCTTGCCTATTTGTGCTTTTTATGGATATATGTTTTGCCCTCAATGTTCCAGTTATTTAATCACTTTTTTCATGATGATTAAGGTGTTAAAAGGTTTGAATTTTCCTTGCAGTATTTTGTGAATCTTCAACCAGATATCCATCAATTTCGCATCTCAAAAGGGGCGAGGTTTTTTTATATAGATGATCAGATATGTCCAAATTCTTAAGAATTATTAAGATTATGCTGCTATTGTTGACAAGGTAATAGATTTATGGTGTACTAAAGATGTAACTAACGGAAGTTCTGTACAGAGTGAATTATTTTTGTATCTAAAGTATCTATTTTTACATGTGAAAAGTGACATGGGTAAGGAGGAGAAAATGAAAAAAGAAACGAGTAAGGAAAGGGATCGTGGTCAGCATATTGGCGGCATCTATGGTCCTTGGCGGGGCACAAGAGACATTTACAGTTCGTGCGGCAGCGCACAAAGAAACAGCAAAAGATTACATCGTGAACGTGGCAGACTAGCATAAGCTTGACAAGCTGGCAAAAGAGTATGACACTGTGGATCATAATGAAAGTACGGCAGAATTATTGGAAAGTTCCGGCTGTGTGAGCTTGGAACTAACCGATTCACGAGCACAGCAATTGGGACAGGAGTCCGGAGTGGTATCCGTAGAACGTGATGAAATGGTAAGCGGCTGTGAATTGGATGAAGCAGACCAGATCATTCAGTTTGCTAAGGAAGCATGGAATATCGATGCGGTCAATGTGGAGCATGGAGTATCTGACAAACCGAAGACGGCAGAAAACAGCAAAACGAAGATCGCTGTGATCGATTCCGGTGTAGACATTACAGAGGATATTGATGTGGCTGACCGTGTGGATCTTCTGTACGCCGGGGAAGAATCCTCTGTTCTATGCTGTGATATGACCGGTCATGGAACGGCAGTTGCCAGTATCATCTGTGCGAAAGATGATGACAATGGCGTGACGGGAATCGATGAAGATCTGGAAGTCTATTCCGTGCGGATTTTGGATGAAAACAACGAAGTACCGATCAGCAGAGTGGTTGCGGCGCTGCAGTGGTGTGAAGAAAATGGTATTGATATTATCAACATGAGCTTTGGTACGAATTACGATTCCGATATTTTAAGAGAAGAGATCAAATCTGTTGCAGACAAAGGTATTCTGATGATAGCAGCAGCGGGAAATGATAAAGAAGCGGATCAAATATTATATCCGGCAGCATATGAGGAAGTCATGGCTGTTGGCGGTGTCAGTGCGGATATGTCGCCGGCAGACTGTTCGGTACAGGGAGCGGGAGTTGAACTGTCAGCACCGGGAGAGTATATTCCGGTACTTGCCCAGTTGGGAGGATTGACTGTAGAATCCGGCACCAGTATGGCAGCACCGCATATTGCTGCGGTAGCGGCGAAGCTGGGAGAACCATACAGACTGGTCCGCCGATAAGATACGACAATGCATGGATGTCAGTGCCAAACAGCTTGCTGATGGGAACGGAAAGATCGTAGACTATAAAGCTGCATCGGAACTGGCGAAAGATTTTGATGCTGTTTATAAGCCTGATAGCAGCACAGGTGATCTGCCGGAGTGTGGGAGCCATGTTACTGCAGAAGACCGGTATGAGATACCGGGAGTGGTGGCGAAGTGGATGAAAAAAGGACACAATAGTCTTATTAGAGATGCTGTATCGGATGCGAATTTGAAATCAAAATACACGGATAAAAAGATAGCTGTGCTAAAAGCAGTTAGTCTGGCAGTGGATACCTGCAGTGGAACAAGCAGGGGGCACCACAGTGAATCTGGCAAAGGATGTACCGAACCTGCATGCGCACAAATTTACCAATTATATTACAACAGTCTACTATCTGTATAAGATCGCATATTTACAGAAAAAGAATCCGAGTAAGAGCATTACGGAGATCATGAACAGTGACTCTGCCAAAGGTGCAGTCATTGATCTGGCAAATCTGTCATATATCAATAAGGCGATCAATATTATCTGCACCAAACAGATTAAGGACAGTGACGGTATAGTAAGTATACCAAGTGCCTATACCGGGACCAATGCGGCTGCCAATAACAGAGCACTGCGGGTGCTTGGAATGGCACTGCATGTAGCAGGGGATGCATTTTCTCACAAATCGATTGTACCAAATAGTGACGACATGAAAAGTAAACTTAAGGCCAATGTGATCGGGGAAGGAGGAAAGAATATATTTACTAAAGATGAGTATAAGAAAATTATAGATAAATTAGATGCTTATACATCAACGACAGGAATGACATATTCGGCTTTGGATGATAACGTGGCGGCTTCTGGAAGAAAAAAAGAAATCACATGAAAATTATGCGGATAATCCGGGCTCAAGTGGAAGAAGATATACCCATGGCGCCAAGGTTGTGGTCACAGGATTGTTGAAAGATTATTATTACCGTCATAATAAGTTTGACCATAATGTATTTAATAATTTTGGCAGTGTTTCGGATGGCAAGAATAATATATGCATGTTTAGGATTTATACATATGCAAGAAAAATAGACACCTCAATTGTCACGAATTCGACAACAACGTGGCGTTTATTTTCAAGATGCGACTGATCATACTTACGATACAGAAATAAAATTAGTTATTATAATGCACAGAGTGACTGTGCGGGAAAGGATGGGTGATCACTATGAAAATCAGATATTGTGTGAGTTTGTTGTTGCTGTGTGCCGCAACAATATTTTCGAAGTCGACAACAGTAAAAGCAGAGGATAAGTATTATAAGTTTTTGGAAAAATATTTTACCATTGAAGAGAAGTATAAATCAAAATGGGGACAACAGGATGGATTTACGTATCTTTGTGAAAAAAAGATAATACCGTCACCATTGTTGGAATACCTATGGATAAAAAGAAGGTAGTTGTACCCGCCAAAATCAATGGGAAAAAGGTGGTAAAGATTTCTATTATGCCGGCGTTTGATTGGGCAGCGAATGAGGAATACCGCAATGAATTTTACGGAGAACATGAGGATGTCCCGATCCCAAAGGTGGAATACTTGAGTATTCCAAAGACAGTTAAGGTTATAGACTGTTATGAAGGGGATGGCTGAACGAGGGGTATTGTAAGGGAATGCAGCCATTTCTACAGAATCTGAAGAAATTTAATGTGGCATCCGGTAACAAGTGGTATAGGTCATACAAAGGGAGTGTTGTATACTAAAAATGGAAAGAAATTAATTACTGTACCAAGAAAGTATACGGCAAAAACGGTCAAAGTAAAAAAGGAACAACAAAGATAGCAGATTCCGCTTTTTCCTTCTGCACCAACATTAAAAAGGTGATCCTGCCGGATACGGTAAAGGTGATTGAGCAGAATGCGTTTGTGTGCTGTTCGTTGAATTGCATTAGGATGCCTAGAAGACTGAAAGAATTGGGCGGGAGTGCATTTCATGAATCTGCTTTAAAGAAGATAACCGTATACGGAAAAGTGGAATTGAATGAAACATTTAAATATTGCAAAAGTTAAAGACAGTAGTGCTAAAGGAAGGAGTTAAGGAACTTGGAGAATATGTATTTATTCATTGCCCAAAACTGAGAAGTGTGACGGTTCCTAAAGGCATAAAAAATCTTGAGTGGAATATTGGCGGTATATTTTATTATCGGGGATTAAAGTGTAACCTTTCCAACATTACCATAAAAACACCAAAGAATTCAGAAATGTATAAGTATCGTAAAGTTTTGAAGAAACGATACAAAATAAAAGTGAAAGTCATCAAGTAGCATTTGCAATAAGTGTTAATAGCGAACAAACTACAGAGCAAAACCAGCGTTTTGCTCTGTTTTTGACTTTATAGGAAACTGTATACTAATGATTGTCAAAAGCAAATAGTAACAGGGATTACCGCATACAAAGGGAGGTCATCAAATGAATTATAACACAGTTTACGTAGGAATGGATGTTCACAAGGAAAGTTTTTCACTTTGTGCTTACACAATTGAAGCCGAAAAGGCTTCTCACTACCAGAGGACAGAAGCTGATTACAAAAAAAGTTCTGAACTATCTGGAGTTTCTTAGAACCATCTACGGAGACGATGCTAACTTCATATGCGGTTATGAGGCTGGCTGCTTCGGTTATACTTTGTATCACCAATTAACGGCGAACAATGTAAAATGCATTATTCTCGCTCCTACTACAATGCTTGAACAGCGTAGTAAAAGCGTATAAAAACAGACAGACGTGATGCTGAAATCATTGCCAAATGTCTTGCACAGCATAACTACAGCCCTGTTCATATCCCAACTGCAAAGGATGAAGAAACAAAAGAATTCCTGCGCATGAGGGACGATCACAAACTAGCACTGAAAAAGTGAAGCAGCAGATTCTTGCGTTCTGTTTACGCCATAACTATCGCTATGACGGAAAAAGTCATTGGACAGCAGCTCATCTTAAATGGCTTAAGGCCTTAACTCCTGAGGCTCTGTACAAGGAGATCCTCGACGAATACCTGCTGACATACCAGACACTATCAGACAAGATTGAACGATTGGATAAGCGTATTGAGGAGCTTGCAACACAGGATGAATACAAGGAAGCAGTGAAAAAGCTTTGCTGCTTCATCGGTGTGAAGACACATACTGCACTTTCTGTTCTGGTTGAAGTCGGTGATTTCAAGCGCTTTGCTTCTGCCCAGCACTTTGCTTCTTACCTCGGTCTTGTACCTGGTGAAGATTCCAGCGGCGATGATCAGAACAGACTAGGAATTACCAAAGCAGGAAACAGGCATGTACGGCTACTCCTAACAGAAGCGTCACAATGCTATGCAAGAGGACAGGTTGGTTTCAAATCCAAAGAACTGAAGTCCCGTCAGTCAGGGAATACACCTGCAGTCATCGCTTATGCTGACAAAGCTAACGAGCGTCTAAGACGCCGATACTACAAGATGGTGCTTAATAAGTATAAGAAACATAATGTAGCCAAAACAGCAATCGCAAGGGAACTTGCATGCTTCATGTGGGGCATGATGACAGATAACATTGCCTGACGTGGGTATAACATCGTGCTGCTACTGTCAAGACCAAGCCGCCTATGGCGGTGCTTGCGCAGCCTTGACATCATCATCCCGCTGTTATGGTGGGTAATTAAGCAGATGTAAGATGGCTTACGCCACATACATCTGGCCAATACAAAGTAACAACTGAAGACATCTTGAAAGGGCTTCGGCCATTTCAAGGTTCGAGCTATCTACGATTCAACTATGTCGGTACAGAGAGATCTGTGATCCACGCTTTTAGACGGTAGAGCTCACGGCGGACCATTGACCTGTAGGTAACCAATCCACGTATATCAGAGTGGCCAAGGCCGAGAACTGATACTCCGAGGCTCTTTCTGGGTGCCTTCAGCAACAATTAAATAAAGTTTGTGGTGATTTCTGTTAATTTGTACTTGACAAGAGGTCATTACATATAGGGGCGAGGGGTTTTTTATATAGATGATCAGATATGTCCAAATTCTTAAGAATTATTAAGATTGCGCTGATATTGTTGACACGGCATCCAATCTATGGTGTACTAAAGATGTAACTAACGGAAGTTCTGTATAGAATATATTATTTTTTGTATCTGAGTATCTATTTTTTACATGTGAAAAGCGACATGGGTAAGGAGAAGCAAATGAAAAAGAAACGAGTAAGAGCATTACGGAAATCATGAACAGTGATTCTGCCAAAGGTGCAGTCATTGATCATACTTAGGATACAGAAATAAAATCAGTTATTATAATGCACAGAGTGACTGTGCGGGAAAGGATGGGTGATCACTATGAAAATCAGATATTGTGTGAGTTTGTTGTTGCTGTGTGCCGCAACAATATTTTCGAAGTCGACAACAGTAAAAGCAGAGGATAAGTATTATAAGTTTTTTGGAAAAATATTTTACCATTGAAGAGAAGTATAAATCAAAATGGGGACAACAGGATGGATTTACGTATCTTTGTGAAAAAAAGATAATACCGTCACCATTGTTGGAATACCTATGGATAAAAAAGAAGGTAGTTGTACCCGCCAAAATCAATGGGAAAAAAAGTGGTAAAGATTTCTATTATGCCGGCGTTTGATTGGGCAGCGAATGAGGAATACCGCAATGAATTTTACGGAGAACATGAGGATGTCCCGATCCCAAAGGTGGAATACTTGAGTATTCCAAAGACAGTTAAGGTTATAGACTGTTATGAAGGGGATGGCTGAACGAGGGGTATTGTAAGGGAATGCAGTCATTTCTACAGAATCTGAAGAAATTTAACGTGGCATCCGGTAACAAGTGGTATAGGTCATACAAGGGAGTATTGTATACGAAAAATGGAAAGAAATTAATTACTGTACCAAGAAAGTATACGGCAAAAACGGTCAAAGTAAAAAAGGGAACAACAAAGATAGCAGATTCCGCTTTTTCCTTCTGCACCAACATTAAAAAGGTGATCCTGACGGATACGGTAAAGGTGATTGAACAGAATGCGTTTGTGCGCTGTTCGTTGAATTATATTAGGATGCCTAGAAGACTGAAGATATTGGAGGTGACAGCATTTCGTAGCTCTGCGTTGAAGAAGATAACCGTATATGGAAAAGTGGAACTGAATGAAACATTTACAGGTTGCAAAAAGTTAAAGACAGTAGTGCTAAAGGAAGGTGTCAAGAAACTTGGGGAATATGTGTTTACTAATTGCCCGAAACTGAGAAGTGTGACGGTTCCTAAAGGCATAAAAATCTTTGGTTGTACATTGACAGCATATTTTATTATCGGGGATTAAAGTGCAATCTTTCCAACATTACCATAAAAACACCAAAGAACTCAGAAATGTATAAGGAACGAAAATTTTTAAAGAAACGATACAAGATAAAAGTGAAAGTCATCAAGTAGCATTTGCGATAAGTGCTAATAGCGAACAAATTACAGAGCAAAACCAGCGTTTTGCTCTGTTTTTGACTTTATAGGAAACTTCTCGTTTCCTATAAAGCAAAAAACGCTCCGCGAGGATGCGCATCTCGCGGAGAAGAAGTTAGCTGCAAACAGCACCGCTCGAGCGCGAAAGAGTCGCAAGCGACTCTTTGTTCTGTGGAGCTTCTTTAATATTGTGTTCGCAACCCTTTTGGATAATGATTTTTCAGTATGCCTTTTGTGGCTTTGGCAAACCCCTAATGGAAATCCCTGATAGCACACAAGCACCCATCCTTGCAATGAGGTAGAGGTCATCAGCGTCTCTCCGTGCAGATACCTTGCAGCTTCTTCCTCTGTAGTTTCATAAGAAAGCATAGAATCTGAACATAATGCTTTTGGCAAGCGCATACGATGGTTCGAAACGATTTTTCTTAAGGGTTCCCAAGTGTAGTCCCGGACGAATTACTTTGAGTCCCTTTAGAGATGGAGTCTCCGCTGGGAGCGCATAGAGTTCATCTCCAAAAACAGTAAGGGAGTCCATTGCAATATCTAGGGGTTCATTTGTAAAAACTTGTTTTGCAAAGTCCGTAAAATAGGACAGATCAAAAGTGCTTTTTGACGCTTTTTTCGAATTTTTTTTGGCTCGTTTTTGACGTGTGTCGATCGGATCAGAAGTATCCAATGCTGTGTGTGGATCGCCCTGCCCCTTGCGCAGACGCACAGCGAAGTGCCCTTCACCAGAGATCAGATGGGGATATAAACGCATGGCACCTGCAATGGTGCCATCTTTAATGCCACAGTCTGTCGGAAGAAAATCTTCCCACGGTTCGATAAAATATTCGTCATGTTTATCCAAAAAGTCGGACACTTGTTCTTCATCCTCCTGCGGCGCAAATGTACAGGTAGAATACACCAAGACACCGCCGGGTTTTAACATGGCATCGGCATAAGCTAAGATCATTTCCTGACGTTCTCTGCAAAGTGTGACATTTTCTGGTGACCATTCAGAAATGGCATCGGCATCTTTGCGGAACATCCCCTCCCCGGAACAGGGAGCATCCACTACGATACGATCAAAAAAGAGCGGGAAATGCGAGGCAATACGTTCCGGAGATTCGTTACAGACCAGTGCATTGGTAGTGCCCATTCGTTCCACATTTTGAGATAGGATCTTCGCTCTGCCGGGAATGATCTCATTGGAAACGAGCAGCCCCTGTCCCTGCATACGGGCAGCAATCCCGGTACTTTTGCCGCCGGGAGCCGCGCAGAGATCGAGAATACGCTCGCCCGGCATCGGATCTAGCAATGTGATAACAGACATAGCACTTGGATCTTGAATATAATACGCTCCGGCCTCATGTAATATATGTTTGCCGGGGCGTTCGGTACTGCTTACATGAAATCCCTCCGGAATCCATGGGACGTTCGTCAAGGCAAAAGGAAGGACTGGGATGATCTCATCCACAGTCCCTTTTAAAAGATTTAAGCGAAGTCCATAAGAAGTATCCGCATCATAAGATGCGACAAATGCATCATATTCTGCTCCAAGCTGTTTTTTCATACGTGCTAAAAAATGCTTCTGGTAAATTCATAGGAGTTTCTCCAAATCTATTTGATCAAATCAGCAATATCGATGTTATCGCCAGTGATTCCAATATGTGCGCCGTCTGCTGCTTCCGCAGTGTCCTTATGAGCAAGAAGCCACTTGTTCTGAGCCCACAGAAGATTATCTTCTGCATTCTTAACGGTCAAAGCAGGCTTATCTTCGTTTGTGCCCTTAGGGAGTACGATAACAACACGGAAACCTTCACCAAGCTTGGCACTGCATGGCGCATAATGTAAGGTCGTTGCGTAGAGCTCAACAGCAGTTCCCTTTGGACATAAGAAAGCTTCTGTCTTGGATGAATCAATCTTGCCATCCTGTATATCCTGCTGTCTTGCTACCAATAAGATGACATCATCGGCAGCAATATCGATCTCGCTGTCACGATGATATTCAAAACAATTTAACTTGGTATTTGTTCCATTACAGTAACCAATCTGGATCGGCATACCGCCATAGCAGTTGATCTGAAGATCCTTGTAAGCAGGTGTTGCCTCTAACTCAGCACAGCCCGGAACGTAGATCACAGAATCGGCAGGCTTCTCAGAGCACTTCTCCAAGGTGGCAAGTAGTTCGGCATAATCGTAACCGTCTACGACGCGTCCATATACTTCAAATGCTTTGTCATTTACTGATTGTATGTTCATTTTTTCCTCCATTCTGAAACGTCTCTATACGGAGAGAACATTTCGATAAAATATTGTGATTATTATAGCACACATCTTTTTTTTTGACTATGTATTTATCATGGATCTTCGAACTCTAATATGTTGAGTTGTCAGATTGTTCAAATTTTCCTTGCAAAAACTGTCGCAAATCATATGGAGTTGTGCTATACTGAATAAGATAGTGGGAAGATAGATTCTTAATGAAATGCATCGAGAAAGGTTTGGTGATTACAAATGCGGATAGCACTTGGACAACTGGACATGGTGTGGGAGAATGCAGATGCATCTATAGATAGAGCGGAGACGCTGATCAAGCAGGCGGCGAAAGCCGCGGCAGAATGCATTATATTTCCGGAGATGAGCTTTACCGGAGTCACTCTAAACACGGCAAAAGTGGCAGAAGATCCTAAGGATTCTCGCACAGTGCAGCGAATGAAAGAATTGGCAAAATCTTACAATCTTGCCATTGGCTTTGGATGGGCAGCAAGCCCGGAGGGAGAAGAAAAGCTTGTAACCAATCGCTTTACACTATTGGACAAAGAGGGAACGGTAGTCGGAGAATATAAAAAATGCATCCGTTTACTTATGGGGGTGAATCGGATTGTTATGCCAAAGGAAATGAAATTGTTACTGTCCCGTTTTTGGGACGGAAGATAGCCCTGTTTATCTGTTATGATCTACGTTTTCCGGAGATCTTTCAGATCGCAGCACGGGAAGCGGATGTTTTGCTGGTGATCGCTAACTGGCCACAGATCAGGCGGGAACATTGGCAGACACTACTGCGGGCACGTGCAATCGAAACACAGTCTTATGTAGTCGGCGTGAATTGCGTGGGAATGCATGATGGCTGTGCGTATTCCGGAGACAGCATGGCAGTAGATTCGATCGGTAATATTTTAGGAATGCTGTCCGGCAGGGAAGGAATTCTTGTTTGTGATCTGGATGACAGAGCGTGGTCATTGCGTCACAAATTCAGCACTAGGGCAGATCGCAGAGAAGATCTGTACCGCACTTATTTTGCTTTAGATAATTAAAGTAAATGACATGGAGGAAGATATGAGACAATATGAAATAGCGATCCGCATTGCACAGGTGCATCATTTAGCGGAAGAAAGAAAATATAAGAAAGCATTGACGGTCATCCAGACGTTAGACATGCGTCAGGTTCGTAATATCAGTGACCTCAAGGTATTTGCGGAGGTGTACACCCGCACAGAGCAGTTTGAGGCGGCGAAGGCAACTTATCTGCGGATTTATAAAAAGTCTAGAACACGCCGTATTTTATATCGTTTGATCTATTTGGCGATACGCACCAATGAACTGGACGATGCAGAAAGCTATTATAAAGAATTTGTACGCATGAATCCAAATAATAGAGATGCTTTGATCTTACGGTACCGCATTGATAAAGCTGCGGGCGTGCCGATCAGTCAGTTGATCGACACATTAAAGAGTCTCAAAGAAGAAGAATACATAGAAGAGTGGGCATATGAGTTAGCGAAACTGTATCAGCAGGCGGGGCGCTACGAGGAATGTGCGGAAGAATGCGAAGATATTAAGTTATGGTTTGGTCAGGGCGAGATCGTAGAACGCGCCAAGCTTTTGCTGGAGCATATTGAAGAGAAAAATCCGCTGCCTTTTATGGATGATAAGGATTTTACGGTTAAGACCGAGAAACCAAATCCGGATGATACCGGATCACTTCCGGCGTTGAATGAATATTTGGAGGCGGGAAATGAACAGGAGATGAAATATCTTAAGAAAGTAGATCCTGCGAAGTTTGAGGAGACGATGGTTAAGACAATATCTGAGGAGGAGCAGGAAAGCGAGTCGGAGATGGACGAACAGTCTGCATCGACAGAGAGTACAGAGAAGTCAGCAGAAGAGGAATCTACAGATATATGGAAACCAGAGACTCCGGTGGAATCGGCTGCGACAGAAGAGGCGCAGGAAATCTTTTCGGATGCTCCGGTAGACGCAGAGCCGGAGAACATTGCAATGGAGACTGCGTCAGAGCCGGCTAAAGAACCACAAGAACCTAGGGCGGCACAGACAACGGTTACAGCCCAACCGGCAGACAATAAGTACAGCGCGATCAATCCTGCAGATTTTCCAAGGATTTCACAGTCAGGAACCGGGATCACACAGGACCTTGCGGCAGAGATCTCTGCTATTTATGAGGCGGAGCAAAATGAACAGTTAAAAGAAAAAGCAGTTGCTGTATACCAGGAATTGCCAAATAAAACAAATGAAGTATTTGAGCGTATGACAGAATCATCTGCGCAGACACCAACAAAAGAGTATGTTCCACTCTCTTCTCAGAACAAAGAAGTTACAGCAGAAGAGACAGATATGGCGCAGACGAATGTCATTCCGACCGTGGATGTACCGGAAGAACCGATGTTTCAGGAGACAGTGGTTATTCCACCGGAGGCAGAGAGAGAATCTTTACCGGAGCAGTCTGCAGAAGAAAATGTATCCGGCAGTGTAGAACAGCCGGTGAATGACGATGTCGTTGATGCAGCTTTCAACGGACAGACGGAACAGGATGCGGCAATGACTGCCGAGTCAGAAATTAACACATCAGAGGAAACACAAATACCAAACGAAGATGGTGATCCGCTGCCAGAGCAGCAGATCGCTGGCACAGAACAAACAGCGGAGGCGGTATTAATGGACGAATTAGAAAAAGAAGTACAGCAGCAGGACGCAGCGATCAGCCAGTCTTTGACCGGAGAAACGCTGCCGGAAAAGGATTTGCCAACGACACGTGCGTTACATCGTTCTTTTGCCGATATTTTGATCTTGATCGGAGGAGAACTGGATCCATCTCATTTTGTTTTGATGGGGGATGGAGAAGAACGTATTCTTGGAATATCCAAGAAAATAGCAATGGTTATGCGGGAAACCGGATATTTAAGTGCAGGACGTATCGCGCGTATTGATGCAGAACAGTTAAATAGTATGGATCTGATGCAGTTTAAGTCACAGCTCAAAGGAAACTGTCTGTTAGTTACCAGAGCGGCAGATCTGTTATTCCCAACGATCACGAAGATTTTCTCCATTATGGATGAATATTACGGTGACTTTGCAGTGATCTTATCGGATGAGGGAGCGACGTTGGATCAGTTATTCCGTTTTGTTCCGGCGTTGGCAAGAAGATTTAAATATATTATTGATATTTCACAATATACAGAGCAGGACTATCGATAAACAATCGTGGAAGTTAGACTTGACTGGATTTTGAAGTCAGGATATCAGATGCATGGAGGTTAAGTATGTCATATAAATATGAATCCGTTGTGAATGTGATCGGTCATATCAATCCGGATACTGATTCCGTTTGCTCAGCGATTGCATATGCGAATCTGAAGTCGCAGAGTACCGGAGAAAAATATATCCCGAAGAGAGCGGGACAGATCAATGCAGAAACGCAGTTTGTGTTGAAGCATTTTGGTGTGTCGGCACCCGACTATATGGGCGATGTCCGGACACAGGTTATTGATATTGATGTGCAGAGAGTGACTGGTGTTAGTCAGGAAATATCTTTGAAACGTGCATGGGAGTTGATGAAAACAGACACGCTGCAGACACTTCCGATCGTCGATGCTTCCCAAAAGCTGTTGGGGTTGATCACGATTGAAGATATTGCGAAATCCTACATGGATGTGTATGACAGCCGTATCATTTCAAAAAGCAGGGACACCATTTCATAATATTGTAGAAACCTTAGATGGCGATATGATACACGGTGATATGGATGAGGAGATTACTTCCGGTAAGTGCCTGATTGCAGCCGCTAACCCGGATCTGATGGAAAGCTATATTGAAAAAGATGATATCGTCATATTGGGAAACCGTTATGAGTCACAGCTTTGTGCCATTGAGATGGGCGCAAAATGTATTATTGTCTGTGATGGAGCATTGGTTTCTTATACCATCAGCCGTCTTGCAGAAAGCAGGGGCTGTTATATTATCAAAACGCCTTATGATACGTTTACGGCATCACGTCTGATAAACCAGAGTATCCCAATCCGTTTCTTTATGAAGAGTGAAAATCTGATCACGTTTGGTCTGGGAGAATATTTGGATGATATTCGTGACACGATGGCGAAAAAGAGATACCGGGATTTCCCAATCTTAGATTGGAATGAGAATTATTTTGGTATGATTTCCGTCGAAGTCTGCTCGGTGCGCGTAAGAAAAAGCTGATCTTAGTAGATCATAATGAGCTGACACAGGCAGTAGATGGCATGGAAGAGGCCGAGATCATCGAGATTATTGATCATCACCGTATTGGAAGTATTGAAACAATGGGACCGGTATTTTTCCGCAATCAGCCGTTAGGCTGTACGGCAACGATCATTTATCAAATGTACCGCGAGTCAGGTGTGGAACTCACAGAGAAGATTGCCGGGTTATTGTGCTCCGCAATCTTGTCCGATACGCTGATTTATCGTTCTCCGACCTGCACAGATACAGACCGCGAGGCGGCAGAGGCGCTGGCAGAGATTGCCGGCATTGATACGGAACAGTATGCGGCAGAAATGTTTGCGGCGGGCAGCAAATTATCTTCGAAATCTCCGGAAGAAATTTTCTATCAGGATTTCAAGAAATTTGTGGCAAATGACCTTGTCTTTGGGGTTGGACAGATCACTTCGATGGATCGTCAGGAACTTGTTGCGATCAAGGATAAATTGTTACCATATATGGAAAAGGCGCTTGCCAACCATGAGGTGGAGATGTTGTTCTTTATGCTGACCGACATTTTGCAGGGCACGACAGAGCTATTGTATCATGGCAATGGGGCAAGAGAATTGGCAGTGAAAGCATTTCATCTGCCTGAGGATACGAAGCAGATCATTTTGCAGGATACGGTTTCTCGTAAGAAGCAGATCATACCTGCGATGATGATCGCAGCACAGGAATAAAAGATAAAGCAGGGAGTATAAATATGTGTCCATTCCTTTGGCAGTAGATGAACGGATACATGGAGGATGAGTATGATAAAAAATAGCATTATGTGATGACAATGAGGTGGAAAGAAGATTACTTCGCAAAATAGTAACGGCAGTTTTACAGGAACTACATCAGGAAGTGTTGATCGTGGAGTTTTCCTCAGGTGAAAAGTTACAGCGTAATTTTTCGAGAGGAGATTATGACCTGATCTTTTGGATGTTTTTATGAAAGAGATGGACGGAATCGCTACCGGACGTGCGATTCGTAAAAAAGATGTCAAAGTGGAGATCATATTGGCAACCGGAAGTGATCAATATCTGCGGGAAGGCTATGAACTGCATGCGTTTGCATATCTGATGAAACCCTATGATGTTATGCAGGTACGTGCAACGATATGTGATTACTTTTCGAGAAATCAGGTCAGTACACATGATGAAGATATGGAGTTTTTGCGTTTCAGCGTTCAGCAGAAGAAATTCTGCATTAAACAGAGAGAAATTAGTGTGATAGAGTCGGAGGGGCGCGTGGTATATATTTATCATGGAGATGAAAAATATCGTGCATATCAGCGGCTTAACACGATCGAGCAAAAAACTCAATATGAAATATTTTTTGCGCTGTAATCAAAGCTATATTATTAACGTGGAGCAGGTCGATGGCGTCATTGATTACGATTTTCATATGAAAAACGGCATGGTGATCCCGATCCGCAAACGCGATAAAAAAGATATTGTACAAAAATATTATCAGAAAAAAGTGAACTGAACGATTGACAAAGTGAAAAGATAGTATTAAGATTACGAATACAAAGAAGTAAAAACGTTGATGAGACGAGTACATTTCATGCGTGATGACAGAGAGAGATGGGAATCGGCAGTTGCCGAGGCGCTGGAACATCTTATCACAAAGAAATGGAAAACCACCTCGGAGTGACCCCAATCCGGTCCGGCTGACACCGTTATCGTCGAATGAGTTGCAGTGACAGAAGATGCTCACTGAACAAGGGTGGAACCGCGCTGATATTACGTCCCTTCTATAGAGATATAGAAGGGACTTTTTATTTTATAGGAAACTGCTCGTTTCCTATAAAATAAAAAAAGCTCTGCCCTTTCCGAACAATGCTTACAACTTCGCCGTCCGTGTGCTGCCTGACGGTGTAGTTATAATAACACGCAGCACAGAAAAGAGGAAAATCATGAAGATTACATTAAAAGATGGCTCTTTCAAAGAGTATGAGAGTGCAATGGCAGTCATTGATATTGCAAAAGATATCAGTGAAGGTCTGGCACGTGTTGCTTGTGTCGCAGAAGTAGATGGAAAGATCGTTGATCTTCGAACTACCGTAGATAAAGATTGTACCTTGAATATTTTAACCTTCGATTCTGAGGAAGGTAAGAAAGCATACCGTCATACCTGTGCACACGTTATGGCAGAGGCACTAAAGCACTTGTATCCGGACGCAAAGCTGACGATCGGACCTGCGATCGACAACGGTTTTTATTATGATTTTGATATGCCAAGTCTTACAAGAGAAGATTTAGATTCGATTGAAAAAGAGATGAAGAAGATCATCAAAAAGGCGATAAGCTGGAGTATTTTACATTGCCTAAGGATGAGGCGATCAAGCTGATGACAGAGCGCGATGAGCCATATAAAGTAGAGATGATCAAAGAGCATGGAGATGATGAGACATTATCCTTCTATCAGCAGGGCGATTTCATTGAGTTCTGTGCCGGACCACACTTGATGAGCACAAAGCAGATTAAGGCATTTAAGCTTACTTCTTCCTCAGGAGCTTATTGAGAGGCGATGAGAAGAACAAGATGCTGACTCGTATTTATGGTACAGCATACAATAAGAAAGCAGATCTGGAAGAATACTTAGAGTATCTTGCAGATATTAAGAACCGCGACCACAACAAACTTGGCCGTGAGATGGATCTGTTTACAACGGTTGATGTAATCGGACAGGGGCTTCCATTGTTCATGCCAAAGGGAACAAAAATGATCCAGAAATTACAGCGTTGGATCGAGGATCTGGAGGATAATGAGTGGGGTTATGTTCGTACTCGTACACCACTGATGGCGAAGTCCGATCTGTACAAGATTTCCGATCACTGGGGACATTACAAAGAGGGTATGTTCATTCTCGGTGAGGATGATGAAGATGAGGAAGGCAACAGCATTTCCGGTAATGACATCTTTGCACTCCGTCCAATGACCTGCCCATTCCAGTATTATGTATACAAGGCTCGTCAGAAATCTTACCGTGATCTGCCATACCGCATGGGTGAGACATCTACCCTGTTCCGTAATGAGGATTCCGGAGAGATGCATGGACTTACTCGTGTACGTCAGTTTACGATCTCCGAGGGACATTTGGTATGTATGCCGGAGCAGATCGCAGACGAATTTAAGAATTGTGTAAATCTTGCAAAATATTGCTTGGAGACACTTGGCTTAGAGGAAGATGTAACATATCGTATGTCTAAGTGGGATCCGGAAAATCCGGACAAATATCTTGGTGACGCGGCAGAGTGGGACCGCGTTGAGGGCGCAATGCGTGAGATTTTGGATGACATCGGTCTGGAATATACAGAGGAAGCCGGCGGAGCTGCTTTCTATGGCCCTAAGCTTGATATCCAGGCGAAAAACGTATATGGCAAAGAAGATACGATGATCACGATCCAGCTTGATATGTTCTTGGCTGAGCGTTTTGATATGTATTATATTGATCAGAATGGTGATAAGAAACGTCCATATATCATTCATAGAACTTCTCTTGGATGCTATGAGCGTACCCTTGCATGGCTGATTGAAAAATATGCCGGTAAATTCCCAACATGGCTTTGCCCGGAGCAGGTTCGTGTACTCCCGATTTCTGAGAAATACGCAGACTATGCCGAGAAAGTTTTGGCAGAACTCAAGAAAAACGGTATTGACGCAACGGTGGATAACCGTTCTGAGAAGATCGGTTACAAGATTCGAGAGGCAAGACTGGATAAGCTTCCTTATATGCTCGTTGTTGGTGCAAAAGAAGAGGAAGAGAATAAAGTTTCTGTTCGCAGCCGCTTTGCAGGTGATGAGGGGCGTGAAAGATCTGTCCGAATTTATCGATGCGATCTGCAAGGAGATCCGCACAAAAGAGATCCGCAAGGAAGAGCCACAGGATCAGGATAACAAATAATGTGATTGTGGGAACCTGCAGTCAAACAAAAGTTTTGTGTGAACAGACCGCATAAGCAGGAGTAGAAGCATGGTCAAAAGAGAAAGAATCCGGTGGAGCATATTACTCCTCCGGAGAATTTGCACGAATGGCACAGATCACTGTGCGTACAGTGCGTTATTATGATAAACAGAATATCCTAAAACCGTCCCTTGTCACGCCGACAGGGGCGCGTTTTTATACGGAAGAAGATTTTGCCAGACTGCAGCAGATCATGCTGCTAAAATATCTTGGTTTTTCGTTGGAAGATATTCGTGAGTTGACAGTGAATGACAGCGATTATTCGTATTTGGAACATTCACTGGAACAGCAGCAAAATCTTGTGCGTGACCGTATTGAGCAGTTGCAGCTTGTGGAGCAGGCGATTGGTGAGACGGTAACGGAGATCAGGCAGCAACAGAATGTAGACTGGAACCGTATGCGGGAATTGATCCATTTGACGGGCATGGAAAACAGTCTCAAGGCGCAGTATCGCAACTCGACCAATATATCGGCAAGGATCCGATTACATCGTCTATTTTCCAGCAATAAGCAGGGTGGTTTCCTTGGATCTATGAACAATGCCAGATCACAGAAGGCATGAAGATCTTGGAACTGGGCTGCGGCAATGGCCGTCTGTGGATAGAGAATAAAGCCAAGCTTCCTGCAGATTGTGAGATCATTTTATCCGATATTTCAGAGGGAATGATTCGAGATGTCCGTCGTGAACAAAGTCTGCAGGATGACCGATTTTCCTTTGCGGCGTTTGACTGCCATGCGATTCCGTATGAGGATGCATCCTTTGATCTGGTGATTGCAAATCATGTCCTCTTTATTGCAAAGATGTGGATCGTGTCTGCAGTGAGGTTGGCCGTGTGTTAAAACCGGGTGGACGATTTGTGTGTGGAACGTATGGTGTGGCGCATATGCAGGAAGTGAGCCGGCTTGTTACACAGTTTGACGATCGGATCACGTTGTCCGGCGAGAATTTGTACGAACACTTTGGCAAAGAAAATGGTGCACAGGCACTTGCACCATATTTTGCGGAGGTGGACTGGCAGCAATACGAGGATGCACTTATCGTGACGCAGGCAGAGCCGTTGATCGAATATGTGTTGTCGTGTCATGGCAATCAGAACCAGTATATTTTGGAGAAATACAACAAATTTCGCAAATATGTCGAGGGACAGATTCGCAATGGATATACAATCACAAAGGATGCCGGGATATTTATCAGTGTATCGGATGCAAACGATTCGCAATGATCGGTGAGAGATGATTGACGGTAAATGATTGATAACAATATACAGAAGTTGCATCAATTGATACAGTTAGCAGTAATGTGCAGAATTATTTGGTGAAATACCACAAAATCAGACGTGCAATATTGTATACTATTCACAAAAATGAAAAAACTACTTGAAGGTGACGTAACGTCACCTTTTAGTATGCAATTAGACAAAAAAATAAATTGCAGAATAAGAGACAGATGCTGTTAGGATAGAACGTTCAGTTATCCGGAGCATCAGAAACAGTTTAAGCTTTTCATAGGAAAGGAATGGTAACACAATGAAGGGAATAATTCTTGCCGGTGGTTCCGGAACCAGATTGTATCCATTGACGAAAGTAACCAGTAAACAGCTTTTGCCGGTTTATGATAAACCGATGATCTATTATCCATTGTCTGTATTGATGGATGCCAAGATCAAAGATATTTTGATCATTTCCACTCCGGAGGATACACCTCGTTTTGAGGCGTTGTTAGGAGACGGACATCAGTTTGGAGTGCAGTTGAGCTATGCGGTACAGGCAAGCCCGGACGGTCTTGCACAGGCGTTTATTATCGGCGAGGAATTTATCGGCGATGACTGCGTTGCTATGGTGCTTGGTGACAATATTTTTGCCGGACATGGTTTTAAGAAAAGATTGCATGCGGCAGTAGAGAATGCGGAACAGAAGAAAGAAGCTACGGTGTTTGGATATTATGTGGATGATCCGGAACGCTTTGGTATTGTTGAATTTGATGCGAATGGAAAGGCAGTTTCCATCGAGGAGAAGCCGGAGAAACCAAAGAGTAATTATTGTGTCACCGGACTTTACTTCTATGATAATGATGTTGTGAAACTTGCCAAGAGTTTGAAACCATCTGCGAAAATGAGCTTGAGATCACGGATCTGAATAGAATGTACCTGGAACAGGGAAGACTGAATGTAGAGCTTTTGGGACAGGGCTTTACTTGGCTGGATACCGGTACTCATGAGAGCTTGGTAGATGCAACGAACTTTGTCAAGACGGTTGAAGTGCATCAGCACCGCAAGATAGCCTGCTTGGAAGAGATCGCATACCGCAATGGTTGGATCACCAAAGAAGATGTATTGGAAGTATATGAAGAAGTTAAGAAAACCAATATGGTAAATATTTGATGGATGTACTGGAGGGAAAATATTATGAGTAAGACAATTATTGTGACAGGTGGAGCAGGATTTATCGGCAGCAACTTTGTATTCCATATGTTGAATACATACCCGGATTACCGCATTGTATGTTTAGACTGCCTGACGTATGCCGGCAATTTATCAACATTAGCACCGGTTATGGATAATCCGAATTTCCGTTTTGTAAAAGAAGATATTACCGATCGTGATGCCGTTTATCAGTTGTTTGAGGAAGAGCATCCGGATATCGTTGTGAATTTTGCAGCAGAAAGCCACGTTGACCGTTCTATCGAGGATCCGGAAGTATTTCTTCGCACGAATATCCTTGGTACGGCGGTACTTATGGATGCATGCCGTAAATATGGCATTGAGCGTTATCATCAGGTATCTACCGATGAAGTGTATGGAGATCTTCCATTGGACCGCCCGGATCTGTTCTTTACCGAGGAAACACCGATCCATACTTCCAGTCCATATTCTTCCAGTAAGGCATCTGCGGATCTGTTAGTATTGGCATATCACCGCACATACGGTTTGCCGGTAACGATCAGCCGCTGCTCTAACAACTATGGACCATACCATTTTCCGGAGAAATTGATCCCGCTGATGATCGCAAATGCGCTGAATGATAAGCCGCTTCCGGTATACGGCAAGGGAGAAAATGTTCGTGACTGGTTATATGTAGAGGATCATTGCCGTGCGATTGATTTGATCATTCATAAGGGCAGAGTCGGTGAAGTATATAATGTAGGTGGTCATAATGAGATGAAGAACATTGACATTGTAAAAATTATCTGTAAAGAACTTGGCAAGCCGGAGAGTTTGATCACATATGTCGCTGACCGTAAGGGCCACGATATGCGTTATGCGATCGATCCAACAAAGATCCACAGTGAGCTTGGATGGCTTCCGGAGACAAAGTTTGCCGATGGTATCAAGAAGACAATCCAGTGGTATTTGGATAACCGTGAGTGGTGGGAGACGATCATTTCGGGAGAGTATCAGAACTATTATGCAAAAATGTATGGAAATCGTTCCGAGGAGAAATAAGCAATGAAAGTATTTGTAACAGGAGTCGGCGGACAGCTTGGCTATGATGTGATGAATGAATTGCACCAAAGAGGAATAGAGAGTATCGGCAGTGATGTTTTGCCGGAGGTGACCTCTATTGATGCACCGTATTATTCACTGGACATTACGGATGGGGCTGCTGTGAGTGCGATGCTGGAGAAACTGAAACCGGATGCGGTGATCCATTGTGCTGCTTGGACTGCGGTAGATGCTGCAGAAGATGAGGATAAGCAGGAGACCGTACGTAAGGTCAACGTAGAGGGAACGAAAAATATTGCTGCTGAGTGTGGAGCGTTAGACATCCTGATGATGTATATCAGTACAGATTACGTATTTGACGGTCAGGGACAGACCCCTTGGAAGCCGGACTGTAAGGAGTATGCACCGCTTAATGTTTATGGTGAAACGAAATTGGCGGGAGAGCTTGCAGTGGCAGAGTTTGCATCTAGATTTTTCATTGTGCGTATCGCCTGGGTATTTGGCTTAAATGGCAATAATTTCATCAAAACCATGTTAAAAGTCGGAAAAACGCATGACACGCTGACGGTTGTAGACGATCAGATCGGAACACCGACTTACACATATGACTTGGCAAGGCTGTTGGTTGATATGATCCAGACGGATAAGTATGGTTATTATCATGCGACCAATGAAGGTGGCTATATCAGTTGGTACGACTTTGCGCGGGAGATCTTTGCACAGGCGGCAGCGCTTGGTCACGAAGAATATGATGCAGCGCATTTGACGGTAAAGCCGGTGACAACGGCAGAATATGGAGCGTCGAAAGCAGCAAGACCGTTTAACAGCAGACTGGATAAGAGTAAGCTTACCGAGCAGGGATTTACACTGCCCCAACTTGGCAGGATGCGCTGACACGGTATTTGCAGGAAGTGCTGTAATTGAATGTATACTGAAATGTTCGTAGGACAGAGAGTTGCTGTGATGTAATGGTGTGTCCGTGGAACAGAAAACTGTTATAATATAAAGGTGTGTCCGTGGGACAGAAAACTGTTATGATGTAAAGGTGTGCCTGGGGATCAGACTACAGGACGGAAAGGAATATGGATTCATATGGGACAGATAAAAGTAGAGAAAATGCAGGTGGTATTGAAGGGTTGTGTGTGATCGAGCCAAAGGGATTTGGCGATAACCGCGGTTATTTTGTAGAGACTTACAATAAGCAGGATATGGTGGCAGAGGGACTGGATATGGAATTTGTACAGGATAATCAGTCCCAGTCTACCAAAGGAGTGCTTCGTGGTCTGCACTTCCAAAAGCAGTATCCGCAGGGAAAACTTGTGCGGGTCACAAAGGGATGTGTTTTTGATGTAGCAGTTGACTTACGTACCGGCAGCAAGACCTATGGAAAGTGGTTCGGTGTGGAGTTGTCCGAGGACAATTTCAAGCAGTTTTACATTCCGGAAGGATTTGCACATGGATTTTTGGTATTGTCGGATGTAGCAGTCTTTTGCTACAAATGTACGGATTTTTATCATCCGGGAGACGAGGGCGGTCTTGCTTGGAATGACCCGGAGATTGGGGTGGACTGGCCGGAACTGACAGGTGAGTACAAAGGAACTGCCTCAGCGGAAGGATATGCTTTGGCAGACGGTACCCCACTTAACTTGAGTGATAAAGATCAGTTGTGGCATGGTCTGAAAGATACGTTCCACTTTGATATGTAAGGAACCCAAACTTCGCACATGCGAAATTATCCTGTGCGAAGTTTGGGTGAAAAATATGGGAATACGAGCCTTGGCGCTGTGTGCAGAGATGTGTGCAGTGTCTTTTTTGCTTTGATATGTTCTTGAGGTTAGTCTTGTCTACTATTGATAAAAAATGTCTGATAATATTGACTTTTTCGTACAAATGCTACAATAAAGGGTGAGTTTTGGCATGATAAGATGTGGAAAAAATGCCAAGGTAAATCAACAGAAAGGAGAAACGGAATGAGTATAGCAACATTTCGTGGGGGTGTACACCCTTACGAGGGAAAAGATTTATCCAAGGACTTACCGATCAAGACTGTACAGCCTAAGAAAGAACTGGTATTTCCGATGGGCCAGCACATTGGCGCACCGGCAACGCCAATTGTCGCAAAAGGCGATAAAGTTTTAGTTGGTCAGAAGATTGGAGAGGCAAGCGGATTCATTTCTGCGAATATCTGCAGTTCTGTTTCGGGAACGGTAAAGGCAGTGGAGCCAAGAATGCTCCTCAATGGTTCTCAGGCAACTTGTGTTGTCATCGAAAATGATGGAGAATATGCAGCAATTGAAGGATTGGGAGAGGATCGTGATTACACGAAACTTTCTGCTGATGAGATCCGCGACATTGTGAAGGAAGCTGGTGTAGTCGGCATGGGCGGTGCCGGATTCCCAACCAATGTAAAGTTAGCGCCGAAAGAGCCGGATAAAATTGATTATATTCTGGTCAATGGTGCGGAGTGTGAGCCGTATCTGACTTCGGACTACAGACAGATGTTAGAAAGATCGGAAGAGATCGTTGGCGGTTTGAAAGTGATCCTGCATATTTTTGACAAGGCGAAAGGACTCATCTGCATTGAGGACAATAAGCCGGAGGCAATTGCTAAAATGCAGGAGGCTGTCAAAGATGAAGACCGCATTGAAGTGAAGGTGTTAAAGACGAAATATCCGCAGGGCGGTGAGCGTACACTGATCTCTGCTGCAACCGGACGCAAGATCTATTCTGCAAAACTTCCGGCAGATGCAGGATGTATTGTGGATAATGTATCCACGGTAATTGCAATTTATCGTGCGGTGTGCAAACAGACGCCACTGATCACACGTGTTGTAACATTGACAGGTGAGGCATTCAATACTCCGATCAATGTAGATGTGCGTATTGGATGCAGTCATGCAGAACTGGTGGAAGAAGGAGATGGATTTAAGGAAGAGCCTAAGAAGATCATTTCCGGTGGTCCAATGATGGGATTTGCCATGTTTGATCTGAATGTTCCGGTGACTAAGACGTCTTCTTCTATTTTGGCAATGACAAAAGACGAGGTAGCAGAGAATGAACCGACACCATGTATCCGCTGCGGTCGCTGCGTAGAGGCATGTCCGGGCAATCTGGTACCACAGAAGATGGCAGAAGCCGCTATGAACAAAGACTATGATACTTTTGTAAAGTTAAATGGCATGGAGTGCTACGAATGTGGCAGTTGTACGTATGTATGTCCTGCTAAGCGTCCATTGACACAGAGCTTTAAGCAGGCAAGACAGTATGTCGCAGCACAGAGACGCAAAAAATAATGTATGAGCTCCCGGAATTGCCTTGGGCAGACGTTTCAGGAGTACATACTACAAATAATGGAGGATTAATATGAGCAATTTATTAAACATATCATCATCTCCGCATGTGCGTGACAAGTCGTCTACGAGAAGTATCATGTGGGATGTGATCTTTGCCTTGATACCGACGAGTATATTTGGCATTTACAATTTTGGTATTCGGGCAGCAGTTTTGATTGCTGTCTGTATTGCAACCTGCCTTTTGTCCGAGTACATATGGCAGAAATGTATGAAATTGCCGCTTACCGTTAATGACGGAAGTGCGGTACTTACCGGTTTGCTGTTAGCATTGAACCTGACTCCGACATTCCCGATCTGGATGGCGATCTTAGGAAGTATTTTTGCAATTATTATTGTAAAGCAGTTGTTTGGCGGTTTGGGTCAGAACTTCATGAACCCTGCGCTTGGTGCAAGATGTTTCCTGATGGTATCTTTTGCAGGACAGATGACAAGTTTTGCACACGATGGAATCACCGGTGCTACACCGCTTGCGATCATTAAAGCAGGCAGCAGATCAGATTCGATTCAGAAGATCTTGGCATCCGGTGATGGCAAGACACAGGAGGCAACTTCCCTCTTAAAGATGTTTATCGGAAGTACCGGAGGTACGATCGGTGAGACTTGTGCGATTGCACTGTTGATCGGAGCTGCGTACTTGTTGATCCGCAAGATCATTTCTTGGAGAATTCCGGTATGTTATATCGCAGTATTTGCAATCTTTATCTTGCTCTTTGGCGGCAGAGGATTTGATCTTACTTATCTTGCTGCAGAGTTGTGCGGTGGTGGATTGCTGTTAGGTGCATTCTTTATGGCAACCGATTATGTAACAAGCCCGATCACACCGAAAGGACAGATCATATTTGGTGTACTGCTTGGTCTTTTGACCGGAGTATTCCGTGTCTTTGGTGCATCCGCAGAAGGTGTATCTTATGCGATCATTATCTGTAACCTGCTTGTTCCATTGATCGAAAGAGTAACGATCCCGGTTCCATTTGGAAAGGAGGGTATCAAGGATGGCAAATAAAGAAAAAGAAGAAGTTAAGAAGAAGAGCACATTGGTGCATGACACCATTTGCTTATTCATGATCACATTGATCTCCGGTCTGCTTCTCGGTGCAGGTTATACGATCACCAAAAAACCGATCGCAGCGCAGGAGGAAAAGAACAAACAGGAAGCATACGAAGCTGTCTATCAGGGAGCATCTTTTGAGGAAGACAGTGCTCTTAACAAGTCATTGGAAAAGTTCAATAAAGACCTTGCGGCAGGCAAGGTAAGTTCGAAGGCTCTCGGTTCCTTATCTGATGTTGAAATTGCGGAAGCATTGAAAGCAAAGGTAGATGGAAAAGATGCCGGTTATGTTGTTTCTTGCAGCGGCAAGGGCTACGGTGGAGCAGTAAGCATTGCACTTGGTATTGACGAAAAGGGCGAGATCAAGGGCATTCAGATTACCGATTGTTCCAATGAGACGCCGGGTCTGGGACAGAAATCTTCGGACAAAGAGTTCAACGGACAGTTTGTTGGCACCAATGCATCACAGGATCTGAACGTTGTAAAAGATGGCAGTGGCAGTACCAAAGATGGTACGATCAATGCGATCACCAGTGCAACGATCACCAGTAAGGCAGTTACAAGAGCCATTGATGGTGCATTTCAGTTTATTTCATCATTAGAATAGGAGGGTTCCCATGAATACATGTGTAGAACGATTAAAAAATGGTATCATAACGGAGAATCCTACGTTCGTTATGATGTTGGGTATGTGTCCGACCCTTGCGGTAACAACATCCGCCATTAATGGATTGGGCATGGGACTTACGACAACAGCAGTGCTTGTGTTATCCAATGTGTTTATCTCACTGCTTCGTAAAGTGATTCCGGATAAAGTGCGTATTCCGGCATTCATCGTTATTGTTGCATCTTTTGTAACATTGATCCAGTTGTTATTACAGGCGTACATCCCATCTTTGAATAAGTCCTTGGGTGTGTACATTCCGCTTATCGTAGTAAACTGTATTATCTTAGGTCGTGCTGAGGCATATGCGTCTAAGAACAAAGTGATTCCATCTTTGTTCGATGGACTTGGAATGGGTCTTGGATTTACATTCGGACTTACTTGTATCGGTATTTGCCGTGAGATCTTAGGATCTGGTGCAATCTTTGGAAAGACATTTATTCCGGACGATTATCACATTACGTTTTTCGTATTGGCGCCGGGTGCATTCCTTGTGTTAGCATTTTTGACAGCAATTCAGAACAAATTGAAGCTGCCATCAGCGACAAATGTAGAGAATGATTCAGACATTGCCTGTGGTGGTAATTGTGCATCCTGTGTAGGCTGTGCAAGTGTTGCCAATAAAGGCATTTTAGAAGCAGAGCGTGTTGCGGCTAAGGCAGCAAAAGCGCAGGCAGCCAAGGAAGCTGCTGCCAAAGCGAAAGCAGCCAAAGAGGCCAAAGCAAAGGAAGCTGCTGCAGCGGAAAAATCCGAAGGAAAGGAGGACTAATTAGATGGGAGAATTATTTGTTATTGTTATTTCATCCATGTTAGTCAGTAACGTGGTATTAAGCCAGTTCCTTGGAATCTGTCCTTTCCTGGGCGTTTCCAAAAAAGTTGAGACAGCAGCCGGAATGGGAGCTGCAGTAACGTTCGTTATTACGATTGCGTGTATTATCACTTACCCGGTTCAGAAATGTATTTTAGAGCCGCTTGGTTTGGAATATTTACAGACGATTGCATTTATTTTGATCATTGCAGCATTAGTACAGTTTGTAGAGATGGCACTCAAAAAGTTTATGCCGGCATTGTATGAAGCACTCGGTGTATATTTGCCGTTGATCACAACGAACTGTGCCGTACTCGGTGTTGCTATCAAAAACATTTCCAATGGATATGGATTTATCGAGAGTGTTGTTTGTGGTTTCTGCACGGCATTTGGTTTCCTGATCTCTATTGTGATCATGGCAGGCATCCGTGAGAGAATTGAACACAATGATGTTCCAAATGCATTTAAGGGAACACCGATCGTGTTAGTAACAGCAAGTTTGATGGCAATTGCATTCTGCGGTTTCGCAGGATTGGTGTAGAAAGGGGACGAATATATGATACAGAGTGTGGTATTAGCATCTGCAGCAGCAGGCGTCCTCACAGCAGCAGCCGTGATCGGTATTACCGGTCTGTTGATAGCCGTACTTCTTGGTGTGGCAGCCAATGTATTTGAGGTACCGGTCGATGAAAAGGCAATTGCGATCCGTGATGTTCTTCCGGGAGCCAACTGTGGTGGTTGTGGTTATGCCGGTTGTGATGCGATGGCAGCAGCGATTGCTGCAGGGGAAGCACCGGTTAATGGCTGTCCGGTAGGTGGACCGGCTGTCGCTGATAAGATTGGTGAGATCATGGGAGTATCTGCCGGTGAAGACGTAAAGAAAGTTGCGTTTGTAAAGTGTGCAGGTACTTGTGATAAGGCAAGTGTCAAAGCAAACTATTATGGAATTTCTGACTGCAGAAGTGCTGCAGCAATTCCGGGCCGCAGCGATAAAGCATGTGCATACGGCTGCATGGGATTTGGTTCTTGTGTTGCAGCGTGTGGCTTCGATGCGATTCATATTGAGCATGGCGTTGCGGTTGTGGATAAAGAAAAAGTGCGTTGCTTGTGGCAAATGTGCTGAGGAATGTCCAAATCATTTGATCGAACTGATTCCATACGATGCTACGAAAGTGGTATCCTGTTCTAATCAGGATAAAGGACCAAAAGTGATGGCAGTTTGTGAAGTGGGCTGTATCGGCTGTGGTCTTTGTGCAAAACAATGCGAAGCGGAAGCAATTACCGTTGAGAACAACATTGCACATATTGACCAGTCTAAATGTACGGGCTGCGGTAAATGTGCTGAAAAATGTCCAAAGAAGATTATCTTGGCACACTAGTTCGGCTTATCAATATTTTCAGTATTAAGACCTCCGGGGAATCCCGGGGTCTTTTCTCATTTATCAGTCAGCTCAAACTTCACACTTCCAATGCTACTGTCTGGTCACATATTGCTTATTATGTCGGTAATAAATCGAATATTTTGCAGCCACAACATAGCGATTTCTGCCGGCAGAGAACTATAGTAATTGCCTTGCCGCAATTACGTTTTCGGTGATTTCTAGATTTTGTTGTCTCTGATGATTGATTTACATGCCCTTCGGAGAACTCGAAGTCCCGGAAGCAAGGTATTCATCATTTTTGAAAGGGACTTTGCGCTCGTCGTTACTTATGTCTCGTATTTCAGAGACATTAAGTAACGTGACGTAGCGCATCGTAGCGAAAGCGTCCCGTCCAAAAATGGATGATACCTTGCTAAACCGGGACATCTCAGACACTCCTTCGGGCATGTATTCATCAGAGACTTAACAAAATAAGAAATCACACAAAAACTCTGCGTTCTGCGGCAATTATCTTAGTTCGCTGCCGTCAGAACAAGTCAGCTTGTTGGCTGCAAAATAGCTATTATTTTTGTGACATAATAAGCAATATGTGGTTCTTACAGTAACTTCTGGTATGGGAAGGTTTAGTGATCAAGTTATGGCACTATTGAGAAATGTTGATCAGTAACTATATTGTAAAGTAAAAATAACAGTGTTACAATAACACTGTTATTTTATTGTGCAGAAGAAAAAAGGAGGGATCGCATGAGACAAGAGTCAGCAGGAGTTACAGAAGCACTTCTTGACAGTGCACGTCAGGAATTTATGGAACATGGCTTTCATGGGGCGAGCCTGCGGCGGATTTCAGCGGATAGTGGTGTGAGTACCAATTCTATCTATACGCGTTTTGGAGACAAGGCAGGGTTATTTGCGGCTGTTGTTGGACCAGTGGCAGATGGGCTGATGGAGTATTATCTGACTTGTGTGGATCAGGCGGCAGATACACAGGACTCTTCCAGTGCCATGGAGACGGGAGGAGAGGGACTGACGGGGTGTTGCTGTATATATATCAGCATTTCGATGTGTTCTACTTGATCTTTTGCAGATCGGCAGGAACGGAGTATGAGCAGTATTTTGATCGGCTGGCGCAGATTGAAGAAACCTACTATCGAGCATTTGCCGATAAATATGCCAAGAGTCCGGAGCAGATCACGGATTTTTTGTTCATGTGGTTTGCCGTACCGGGTGGCAGTATATTTATGAGATCGTGTCACATAAACTGCCTTTTGAAGAAGCAAAGGTGTTTATGGACAACATAAAACAATATTGTTTTGCCGGCTGGAAAGCCGTGCTCGACCACGAGTAAAGCAAAGCATCAAGAATGGAGGGACAATTTTCAATGGAAAAGAAAAAACAGAGTGCATTGTCTAGATTGATGGACTATGCCGGAGGACATAAGTATTTTACCTATGCTTCCCTTGTGCTGGCAGCGGTCAGTGCGATCATTGCACTGGTGCCATTTTATGAAATTTGGCGTATGTTGAAGGAAGTGTTAGAGGTATGTCCGCATTTTGAAAATGCGGTTTCTTTGAAACAGTATGGTTGGCTGGCTGTTGGTTTTGCACTGCTAGCGATGGTATTTTATATCGTAGCGTTAATATGTTCCCACAAAGCGGCATTTCGCGTGCAGGCCAATATGCGTATTAAGCTGATGCAGCATATTATGAAGCTGCCGCTTGGTTTCGTTGAATCCGAAGGCAGTGGTAAGATTCGTAAAGTGGTTATGGAATCAAGTGCAGCGACAGAAACATTTTTAGCACACAATTTGCCGGATAAGGCAGTATCTGTCGCAACACCGATCGGTTTGCTCGTGATGATGATCGCCTTTGACTGGCGACTGGGTATTGCCAGTTTGATCCCGGCAGCATTAGCATTTATTCTCATGGGAACCTTTATGATGGGACCGAAAATGGTAGAAGATATGAAACAGTATCAGAATGCGTTGGAATCAATGTCTTCGGAAGCGGTAGAGTATGTGCGAGGCGTTCCGGTGTTAAAAACGTTTGGACAAACGATTTTTTCCTTCCGACGTTTTCGCCATGCTATTGACGAGTATGAGAAATGGACATTAGGATATACCAAAAATATGATGCTGCCGATGGTATGTTTTACGACAGCGTCCAATGGAATCTTTGCGGCATTGATCATTGCAGCGTATTTATTTAGTGGTCATGGAGTGACGGATACATTTATCTTGAACGTATTCTTTTATATTTTGATCACCTCCATATTGACGGTGACTTTGATGAAGGTTGCATACGCCGGAGAGTCGCAAATGTTAGTAGAGGATGCATTGACGAGAATGGATGCGATTTTGGAGATGCAGCCACTTCCTACAAATGAGGTAAACGTTCCGAAAGATTCTTCGGTTGTCGTAGAAAACATTCAGTTTGCTTATCCAAACGCAAAGAATCTGGCTTTGGACGGTGTGAGTATGCAGATCCGGTCCGGAGAACATATTGCGTTGGTTGGACCATCGGGAGGCGGCAAGACAACATTAGCGTCTCTGATCGCCCGTTTCTGGGATGTGAAATCCGGTGCGATCAAACTGGGCGGCGTCAATGTGAAGAATATAAGCGGCGATGAGCTGATGAATCAAGTGTCTTATGTATTTCAGGACAGCAGACTTTTGAAGATGAGCATTTTGGATAACGTGCGTATGGGACGCCCGGATGCAACGGACGAGGAAGTCATGCAGGCGTTAAAGGATGCACAGTGTATGGATATTATTGAGAAATTCCCGGATGGCGTACATACGATGATCGGTTCCAAAGGAATTTATGTTTCCGGTGGTGAGAGCCAGCGATTAGCCATTGCAAGAGCATTTCTTAAAAATGCACCGATCCTGATCTTAGACGAGGCAACAGCATTTGCAGATCCGGACAATGAACGACTGGTGCAGCAGGCATTTGAAAAACTTTCCAAAGGTAAGACGGTGATCATGATCGCCCACCGTCTGTCAACAGTGACGGCTGCAGATCAGATTTATGTGCTTGCCGATGGCAAAGTTGCCGAACATGGCACGCACGAAGAACTGCTTGCCAAAGATGCTGTTTATGGACATATGTGGAAAGAGTATAACAGATCTGTAAACTGGCAGGTAGGAAAAGGAGGTGTTACAGCATGATCGAAAGATTACAACATAAATATGCATTATCCGAAAAAGGTACCAAAGATATGTTACGTGCCTTTGTGGCAGTTACCATTGCCAATCTTGTTCTTATGCTTCCGGTAGGACCTTTTTGTATTGCTTGGCATCCTATTTACTGAAAGGTGATGTTCCAAGAGCAAAGATTCCATTTTTTACGGTTTCGATTATAGTAGTGCTGATTTTGATCGCTGCGTCTACGGTGTTTCAATATATGTCTACTTTCTATTCGACTTATGTAGAAAGCGGTGTCAGACGTTGTACTTTAGCAGAAAAAAACTGCGCAAGATCCCGCTGTCTTTCTTTGGTAAAAAGATTTGGCAGATCTTACGAACACGATCATGTCCGACTGTGCATTGTTAGAGACAGCCAGTTCCCATTGGATCCCAGAGCTTGTGGGTGCTATTATTTCTACAACACTGATCGTGATCAGCTTGTTTTTCTTTGATTGGAGAATGGCATTAGCGGCTGTATGGGTTATGCCGGTTGCTTTTCTGGTCGTATTGTATTCCAGAAAAGTTATGGGAAAAGTCTATGAACGCACCATGCAGTACCGTATTTCCTGTCAGGATGGTATTCAGGAAGGTCTTGAGACATTACGTGATCTTCGTTCTTACAATATGACAGATGCTTATATGTCCGGACTGGAAAATAAGATCAAAGCGGTAGAAAAAAATGCTATCTTTGTAGAATTTACCAATGCAGCATTTGTATGCTCTGCGCAGATGATCTTAAAGCTTGGGATCGGAACCGTTGCAGTAGTAGGAGGTGCTTTGTTACTGAACGGACAGATTACGGTCCTTACGTTCTTTATGTTTTTACTGGTAGTGACACGCATGTATGAGCCACTGCAGATCTCTTTGCAGAATCTGTCTGCCATTATTAGTGCAGATACTAACTGCAAACGCATGGATGAGATTTTGTCGTATGAGGAGCAGGAAGGTGACAAGGAGTTGACGAATGATGGCTATGACATTCAATTTGACCATGTTTCTTTTGCTTATAAAGATGGCGAGCAGGTATTATCGGATGTCAGCTTTATGGCCAAACAGGGTGAAGTTACTGCGTTGATCGGGCCGTCCGGTGGTGGTAAGACAACAGTAACACGCCTTGCAGCCAGATTTTGGGATAATGACACAGGAAGTATCACGGTTGGCGGTATGAAGGTTACAGATATTGACCCGGAGAAACTACTTTCGTTATATTCCATTGTTTTCAGGATGTTACATTATTTAATACCGATACGATCATGGAAAATATCCGTATCGGCAGACAGGGTGCAACGGATGAAGAAGTCATGGAGGCTGCTAGACTGGCACACTGTGACGAATTTGTAGAGCGTATGCCGGAGAAATGGAATACGATGATCGGGGAAAACGGATCGGAACTTTCCGGTGGAGAGAGACAGCGTATTTCAATCGCCAGAGCGTTCCTAAAGGATGCACCGATCATTTTGCTGGATGAGGCAACGGCATCTCTGGATGTTGATAATGAATCCTTTATTCAGGAATCCATTTCGAAACTGATCTGTGACAAAACGGTGTTGATCATTGCGCATCGTATGCGCACTGTGGATGGTGTTGATAAGATCGTGGTACTTAAAGATGGTACAGTCGCAGAGCAGGGAAGTCCTGCTGAGTTAAAGCAGACCGATGGTATTTACAAGCATATGGTAGAGATGCAGATGGAATCTGCCGCTTGGCGATTCGAATAAGAATACGGATTTTGTATAACAGTGGCTTATGGCTGCTTAGATTAGAACATAGACGTTCATGCATGCAGTTTACAGGGCTGTCTTCGATCAGAAGATGGTCCTGTTTTACTGTATAAAATTTCGTAAGACAGCGATCGTTGCAAGATATCCGTTCGCTTTTCCCGGCAGGTGGGACAGATTGACAGTTGCAGAATATGATGATAAACTAAAAATAATGCCCACATTTCGCATTTTTTTGTTGGAATACTGTCTTATACAGAGCAGTCAGCCTGCGAAAAGTCGGGATAAATAGGAAATGGAGAATACCATGGACAAAGAGATCATGATGGAAGACCGGATTTCGTCAAGACGGCTTACTGCGACGATCACGAAAATCTGGTGGGAACGAATCATTGTGCATATCGATTTACAGCTTGCGTATGCGGATGAGTCGTTAAAAGGTGAAAAATTTGATGTATATGCCGTGGATCAAAACTTTCATGCCAAAGCACGATTTAAGCAGACGATTGTGGATGAAGAGCATATTCGACTGTCAATGAATATGACAAATCCGGGGAATTGCCAATGTCTGCCGATGGGAAGTTATTTCTTTTATGTTTGCCGTAAACAGGAGATTTTGGCAAAATGTGTGATGGCGCATGAATTGGTTCCGGAGGCAGAAAATGTATCGCGTTCTTTCCTGCATAACAACCGGACGAGAGGTTATCTTGTAAACTTCTATGTCACGGAAGGGGAAAATGATCTTCCGCTCCTAATGCATATCATGGATGCGATGAAGGTCAGCATGGAACAGGAAAGCAATGGTGAGATCGTGAAATCTGCGGTGACAGATCCAGCGATCAAAATGAAGAAAAAAAAATGCAGGCCGGATGCGTTGGAAAGCGTATTATCACGGTCAGGTTAAGAAGTATAAAGACCGTCAAAAGGTGATCATGTTTATGACGGAGCAGAGCGATACGATCGGTACGAATCTGCAGGCGGTTTATGACCGAATGTGTGAACGTGGATTGGATAAGGAATATACCATTCTTTTTTCCGCAAGACCTGCTTCTTATATCAGACAGGCGCGCAGCTCAACCAAAGAGCTGCTCCACAAATTAGCACAGTGCGATATGGTATTCATTGACGATCATGTACCGCTTTTTGACTGGCTGACATTAGATAAACGGACAAAGCTGATACAGCTATGGCATGCGGGGGCGGGCTTTAAGTCCTCCGGTTATAGCAGATGGGGACACTTGGGATGTCCGGCACCAGTGAGCTGCCATAGACAATACCGCTATGGAATCGCCGGTTCCAGACAGATCGGGAAGTTCTTCTCTGAGGTGTTTGGCATTAATGATGATCAAATCTTGCCAACCGGTATGCCGCGTATGGATGAGTATCCGGATAAAGCCTTTCGTGAGAAGAAAACGGCAGAGCTTTATGAACAGTATCCAATGTGTAAAGGCAAAAGGTGATCTTGTTTGCACCAACCTACCGTGGCAAAAACCGTAAAACAGCCTATTATCCGTATCACATGATCGATTTTCAGCGATTGTATGATTTCTGCGGAGAGGAATACGTTGTGTTATTCAAGATGCACCCTTGGGTGAGGGAGGCGGTACCGATCGAAGAGGCTCATAAAGACCGCTTTGTGGATGCTAATAAATATCCAAATATCAATGATCTGTTTTATATTACAGAGATATTGATCACGGATTATTCGTCCAATATATTTGAGTATAGTTTGATGCGTAAACCAATGCTGTTTTCGCATTTGACAAGATCCAATATTCTTTTTCAAGAGGGTTCCATCGTGATTATGAGGAAGCGGCACCGGGTAAGGTCTGCTATACCTTTGCACAGATCATGGATGCACTCGAACAAAAGGATTATGAATATGAAAAAGTTGAACAATATGTAGACAAGCATTTTGACTATATTGATAGTCATGCGTCAGACCGCGTGATTGACTGGATCCTGCTTGGAAATATTCCGGAGGACATTCAGAAAAACTGCGTCATATTGAGAAAGTAAACCAAAGACTTCCTCTGCTTAATTTTAGCGCATTGGAGGAAGAAGAAAGGAGTTAATTATGAATATTGCAATGATCTTTGCCGGTGGTCGTGGAGTTAGAATGGGTTCCGGTATTCCAAAACAGTTTTTGGAGATTCACGGAAAGCCGGTACTTGTGCATACATTGGAGCTCTTTCAGGAGCATGATATGATCGACAAGATCTATATTTCCGTATTGGAATACTACATTGGTAAGACACAGAAATTAGTAGACCGTTATGGATTGGATAAAGTAGTATCGATCATTCCGGGTGGTGCAACTGCTCAGGATTCCATCTACAATGTGTTGAAAGATGCAGAGAAAGAAAATGATGGGGATTCTATCGTGCTTTTGCATGATGGCGTGCGTCCGTTTGTATCCTATGATACGATCAAACAGAACATTGAAAGTGTACAGAAGTACGGTAGTGCGATCACCTGCACAGCTTGCTACGAGACAATCTTACTCAGCAAGAGCGGTGAGAAAGTAGATTCTGTACCATATCGTAAAGATACCTTTGCGGCACAGGCACCACAGAGTTTCCGCTTAAAAGATATTATTGCAGCCCACGATGAGGTGCGTGCGATCAATCCTTCGTATGAAAATATGGTGGATGCCTGCACGATCATGACAACGCTTGGCAAAGAAGTGCATATGATCTCGGGCAATCGTGTTAATATTAAGGTTACTACACCGGAGGATGTATATATGTTCCGTGCGCTGCTCAACTCCAAAGAGAATGAGCAGACGTTTGGTATCGACCTGACGAACGGAAGTCGTTAGCAGACAGTTTAAGAGAAGTATGAGGTATAAGAAAGTAACAGATGGACGACAGAAATGTTTGTGAAATTTGATTACGGATGGAAAGGAAAACTACATGAGTAGAATAGAAAGTCCGGATAACCGGGTGCTTCAAGAAGATTTAGAGCGTGCCGCAGCGCTTGATCTGCCAATTGAAGCGTTAGACGGCAGTCGTATTTTTGTGACAGGTGCAACGGGACTGATCGGCTCACAGCTCGTTAAATTTTTGTTGTGCCGCAACCGTATCTGCCATTGCAATACGACAGTCATTATCTTTGCGCGCAGTAAAGAAAAAGCGTTAAAGGTATTTCCTTATTTAGAGGAAGAGGAGCATTTGGAGATTGTGCTTGGAGATATTTCAGAGCCGATCTGCTATGATGGAGACATAGATTATGTGATCCATGGGGCAAGTCCAACGAGTTCCAAATATTTTGTCAGTCATCCGGTAGAAACAATCGGTGCGGCAGTGGATGGCACTCGCTATGTGTTAGAACTTGCCAAACAGAAACAGGTAAAAGGTGTTGTATATCTGTCATCACTCGAAGTGTATGGAACTCCTGCGGAAGATGCGGGTATGATCACAGAGAAAAGATTATGGATATATTGAGCCACTCAGTGTACGAAGCAGTTATTCGGAGGAAAGCGTATCGTTGAGTGTTTGTGTGCATCTTATGCGAAAAGAATACGATGTTCCGGTCAAAGTTGCCAGATTATCGCAGACATTTGGAGCAGGCGTAGCTTACGATGATGGCCGAGTATTTGCTGAGTTTGCACGCTGTGCGATCGAGGGCAAAAATATCGTGCTCCATACTGAGGGCAAGACGGTTCGTACATACTGTTACACGATCGATGCTGTTACGGCATTGCTTACCATTTTGGCAAAAGGGCAGGCTGGGGAAGCGTATAATGTTACGAATATGGATACGGCGATCTCAATATATGATATGGCAAAGTTAGTCAGTGGAATCTTGCCGGAGTCGAATATTGCGGTGGAACGTGACATTCCGGAAGATCTGGCAAGTTTCGGATACAATCCGGAGATGATCGTCAAGCTGGATAGTACGAAGTTACAGAAACTTGGCTGGAAGGCGACGGTTGGCTTGCGTGAAATGTATGAGCGCCTGATCGAAAGTATGAGTCTGGTACATTAGATCTGAGTAGAGTTTAGAACGTACAGGAAGAGCATATTGGTATTGACAGAGCCGGTACATGGATTTGAGATCAGAGGCTTGAACAATAGAAAGAGAGGAATAATAATTATGGGAATGACAATGACACAGAAAATTCTTGCAGCACATGCAGGTCTTCCTTCTGTAGAAGCAGGACAGTTGATCATGGCAGATCTGGATCTGGTATTAGCAAATGATATTACAGGACCGGTTGCTATTCATGAGGTTCAGAAGTTAAATAAAAAGACAGTATTTGACAAAGATAAAGTAGCGTTGGTGCCGGATCACTTTGCACCAAATAAGGATATTAAGTCTGCAGAACACTGCAAATGTGTTCGTGAGTATGCCAAAGAGCACGACATTACGAATTATTTTGAAGTAGGTCAGATGGGTATCGAGCATGCGCTCCTTCCAGAGAAAGGACTTATCGTAGCAGGAGAGACATGTATCGGTGCAGACTCACATACATGTACATACGGAGCACTCGGAGCATTCTCAACAGGTGTCGGAAGTACAGATATGGGATGTGGAATGATTACCGGACAGGCATGGTTTAAGGTGCCTTCTGCCATCAAGGTAGTGCTTACCGGCAAACCATCCAAATGGGTAAGCGGTAAAGATGTGATCCTTCATCTGATCGGTATGATCGGTGTAGATGGAGCGTTGTATCGTTCCTTAGAGTTTACCGGTGATGGTGTGAAAAACCTGTCTATGGATGATCGTTTTTGTATTGCAAATATGGCAATTGAGGCAGGTGCTAAGAATGGAATCTTCCCGGTAGACGAGAAGACTATCGCCTATATGGAAGAACATTCTACGAAGAAATATACAGTATATGAAGCAGATGAGGATGCGGTTTATGATGAAGAGTATGTCATTGACTTAAGCAAGTTAGAGCCAACGGTTGCGTTCCCTCATCTTCCGGAGAATACTAAGACGGTGAAAGAAGCGGGAGACGTTAAGATCGATCAGGTTGTGATCGGATCTTGTACAAATGGTCGTATCGAGGATCTTCGTACAGCGGCAGAGATCCTTAAAGGCAAAAAAGTTGCAGATGGTATCCGTGTGATCGTGATTCCGGCAACACAGGCAATTTATATGCAGGCAATTGAAGAGGGCTTAGTGCAGACCTTTATTGAGGCAGGTGCTATTGTCAGCACACCAACTTGTGGACCGTGCTTAGCGGTGGCTATATGGGAATCCTGGCAGCAGGTGAGCGTGCAATCTCTACAACAAATCGTAATTTCGTCGGACGAATGGGTCATGTGGATTCCGAGGTGTATTTGTCCAGCCCGGCAGTGGCAGCAGCGAGTGCGGTGACCGGTAAGATTTCTGAACCGGCAGAACTTGGTCTTTAATCAATTAATGTGAGCAGTGAAAGGAGATAAACATGAAAGCTTGTGGTACAGTACATAAATATGGTGACAACGTAGATACAGATGTAATCATCCCTGCAAGATATCTGAATTCATCAGACCCTGCAGAGCTTGCAAAGAGTTGTATGGAGGATATTGATCCGGATTTTGTAAAGCGTGTGCAGAAGGGTGATATTATGGTAGCCAACAAAAACTTTGGCTGCGGTTCTTCCAGAGAGCATGCTCCGATCGCGATCAAAGCATCCGGCATCAGCTGCGTTATTGCGGAGACATTTGCACGTATCTTTTATCGCAATGCGATCAATATCGGTCTTCCGATCATTGAGTGCCCGGCTGCAGCCAAAGAGGCTATGAAGCAGGGGACACCGTAGAGATCGATTTTGACAGCGGTATGATCTATGACATGCTTATTATGTCAATGGATACTAAGTATTTTGCAGCCGCTACATGGCGATTTCTGCCGTCAGGGAACTATAGTAATTGCCTTGCCGCATTTTCGTTTTTAGTGATTTCTAGATTTTGTTGTCTCTGATGATTGATTTACATGCCTTACGTAAACTTAACTGTCCCGGAAGCAAGGTATTCATCATTTTTGAAAGGGACTTTGCGCTCGTCGTTACTTATGTCTCGTGTTTCAGAGACATTAAGTAACGTGACGTAGCGCATCGTAGCGAAAGCGTCCCGTCCAAAAATCGATGATACCTTGCTAAACCGGGACATCTCAGACATTCCGTCAGGCATGTATTCATCAGAGACTTAACAAAATAAGAAATCACACAAAAACTCTGCGTTCTGCGGCAATTATCTTAGTTCGCTGACGGCAGAATAAGTTAGTTTATCGGTTGCAAAATATCATATTTATTATTGATATAATAAGCAATATGGGGTCGTGCGGATGTCTTGGGATGGGAAGTTTGGGTTATTGAGAAAAAAAAGGAAAGATTTATTGATTTTGAGATATTTTTTTAATTTTTTTGACACATATTGGCGGTAGAATGGTGAGCGAAAATAGATGTCTTGAAGATAGATTGGGAGGTATCATGAGAATATGAGATTAGGTGGTTTGAGTAAAAAGTTGATGGCTGTTGCATTGTCGAGTGTTATGGTGATGTCCGGTTTTGCGGGGCTTGCACCAGCCGTTTCCGTGAGTGCAGCAGATGATACTGCAAAGTTACGTATGATCTTTACATCAGATCTGCATGGACAGTTGACGACAGAGGATTATGAGACCGGCAAGGGCTACACGACGGGTGGTGTGGCGAGAACGGCAAAATTGATCAAGAAAGCGAAGGCAGAAGTCAATGCAAAGAATTCTTTGTTATTTGATCTGGGAGATGTTCTCTTTGATTATACAACGGATTACATATACGATGTAAATAGTTCGGCACAGCAGCCGATGTACACTGCGATGGCCAAGATGGGATACGATGCGATCACACTTGGAAATCATGAATTTGATTATACACTGGATTATATTCAAAAACAGTTGTCTTCTACCGGGATGTCCGGCAAGGTGGTATTGTCGAATGTTACAAATGTCAATACAGGAGCACATATTTGGGCAGAGAATAAGATCATTACTAAGAAGCTGGTAACAGAGTCCGGTAAGACAATCTCAGTCAAGGTAGGTTTGATCGGTGAGACAGTTCCCACTTTGGCTAAGAAACGAACCAATTACACCGGAGTGCTGAATGGAGAAGATATTGTCAAAAATGTCAAAAAAGGAAGTACCGATCCTGCAAAAGAAAGGTGCAGATATCATTGTCGTACTGGCACACTCCGGTATTGGAGAGCAGAAACCGGCAGAGTTAGATGCCAATACGGGATATGCACTGACGAAGATCAGTGGGGTAGATGCGGTACTCTGCGGTCACCTTCACAAAGATTTTCCGGATGCCAAAATATGATGATTATCCGGGGGTCAATAAGACAACGGGTATTGTGAACGGCAAACCGCTTGTCCAGATCGAAAACCGAGGAGCAAGCATTGGTATGGTTGATCTGAATATCGGTACGAAGAATAACAAACCGACGATCACAGGAAAGTCTACACAGATCCGAAAAGTTAATGCTTCTACAGAGGTAGATCCAACGATCAACGCAGCATTTGGAAACTGGACCAAAACATTTATGGCTGATAGCAGCCAGATCCTCAGTGAGGTAGCGGCAGATACACAATTACAAAATTATTTTGGTACGATGGAAGATAATGATGCAATCCAATTGTTGAATAATATTAAGATTAGTTATGGATTGCAATGCATCAATAAAACGAAGACACAATACAAAAATCTCCCGGTAGTTGCGGCGTCTACTTATCTAAAATACGGATCGTCCGATGGAGAGGATTACATAGATATTCAAAATCAGTTTAAGAAGGCAAATATTTATGATCTGGTCAGTTATCGGACAGGCTTGTATATCTACAAGATGACAGGCGCACAGATCCGGGAATGGATGGAGTGGTCCGCATGCGGTTATGAGCAGGCCGGAAAAAATCTATTGGGAGACAATGCACCGGCAGAACCGACAACATCACCGGCAGAACCGACAGCATCACCGGATGTAGCAACCGGATCAGCAGTGTCTGCGGGGACGGCAGACAGAGAGGAAGAGACATCTTCTCAGGCGGCGGTATATGAGTCTCAGACAAATACTGCGCCGGCAGCGCAAAGTAGTTTACAGCAGAAAAATGCTTTGCTTCAGACCAAGGGGCTGCCATCGTTAGGAGATATCTTAAACTATGATTCCAGCAAACCGTTTCAGTTCGTAATGCAGGATGATTATCTGACGGATTGGTCGCAGTATTTTATATTTGATGGATTAGAGTACAAGATAGATACGACAGTAGCACCTCGTTATGATGCAGCGGGGAAAAAGATCAACGATACCCATCGTATCGTATCCTTGACGCGCAACGGAGCAAATATTTCAAATACGGCCTCCTTTATTGTGTTGTCTAATAAATTGCCGAATAACAATCTGTTTAAGACGATGAAGCCGACAATACTATCCATTAGCAAAAAGGCGTTGTATCGCAGCTATATTCAGTCCTTTATCGAGAAGATACAAATGGCCAGCGGTACGATCAAAGCCGATGCAGGATAATAACTGGAGTGTAAAAATACTCGGATAACTATAACTATATTGTACAGAGTGGTGCTAAGGCGTCCCGCTATTTAGGCAGCAAGGGATGGATTAAAGCATCGATCGGTGGCGATAGTAATGTTCGGTATTACGTAGCAAATCCAAACGAAAAGTCTACGACGGATACGACAGGACCTTGCCTGACGGCTGTTGTGAAAGATGAGAGTGTTACGAACAAAAAGGTACAGGTATTGATTCAGGCGACGGATCCTTCAGGAATTGCGTCCGTTCGTTATGCGGCTGGCAAATATACGGCAGACAATGTAATTTGGAAGACGGCATCAAAGATCAACGGTAACGTATGGTCTTGTGACCGCAATGGAACCTTTACCATTTGCGCAACTGATAAGAAAGGTAATAACAGTGTTGTCGTACTCAAAATACTCAACATCAATAAGAGTATGTTGTCGGCACCGGTAGTAGATGGTTATACAAACCGTAAGACAAAGATTACCGGTAAGGCAGAAGCCTATGCCAGAGTATATTTTAAGGTTGAGGGGGGCGCAACGTATTCTACAGTTGCAACCAAGAGTGGTACGTTCTCTTACAAGATGCCGCCACAGAGAGCCGGCAAACGCATCTTTGTATATGTTGTTGACAGTAAGGGAATGACAAGTGCACGTACGATCGTGACCGTAAAACGAACCGGTCCAAATAAGCCGACACTTCACAAAGTTAAGACGAACAGCAAACTGGTAACAGGTAAGGTAAACGACAGTTATGCTTATCCAATGATCCTTGTAAACAACAAAACAGTATATGTACCAAATCAGAACGTCAAGGCATTGTACCGTAAGTCTTCGTTCTACAAGAAGAAAAACAAGGTCAAAGTGGGACGTATTGCACTGAACAAGAATGGATCCTTTACGTTGACGCTGCCGTCTACGCTGAAGGCCGGTACAAAGTTGAGCTTCGCACGGTAGATGCGGTATCCAGATGCAGTTTGTCGACACATGTGATCACAAATCAGGCGGTGCCGATCAGACCGACGATTTCGCATGTCAGCAATAAGACGACGAAAGTAAAAGTGTATGCCTATGAAAAATGTAAAAAGGCAGTTGTAAAGATTGGCAAGAAACGTTGTGTGGCAACCAAAGGAAAGTATAAGTCCAAATCAAAACGTTACTGCTATACTGTAAAGATACCGAGAACCAATTCCACAGGCACTTTGAAAGTATACGTTGTGAATGTGAAAGGCAGAAGCCCGGTGCTGCGTGTTCATCCGGTACAGAAAGTACCAGACAGTCCGATTGTTGTAAGTGCACCAACCGGCAAAGGAAAGGTTGTCGGCAAGGTGAATTTAGTAGGCGCACCAAAGAAGAAGGCTGCTACGGTTTCTAACACAAAGACCAAAGTTGCTGCGACAGTAGTCGGCAAGGTATATAAGGAAAGGTGAAAAAAGATGGCACCTTTGTTATCAAAATACCAAAGCTCAAAAAAGGGTACAAAGTTTAAGGTGACGGCAAGCAACCGATATGGCAAGAGCGTACCGCGGGTCAGCAAGGTCGGTAAGAAAAAGTGATCATATTTTTGCATCATAGTGAATAGTTGCGAAATATAGAGAAATATTTTATAATAAAAGGTACTATTGGTTTGAAAGGGAATGCAGGAGAACAAAACGGTTGTTTTCCTGCGTTTCGTTCGTTAATATTAGGACAAGCAGGAAGGAGTATGCGCACTGCGGAAGTAGTGACAGAAAGTGAAAAGAAGAGGATATGGGAAACAGTCGATTTAAATTTTCGGTAATTATACCGGTATATAATGTGGAGAATTACTTGGAGGAGACGATCCAATCTGTTATACATCAGACGATTGGATTCAAGAAAAATATTCAGATTATTTTGGTCAATGATGGAAGTCCGGATGATAGTGGTAAAATATGTGAGAAATATCAGAGGAATATCCGGATAACATTGTATATGTTGAACAGAAAAATGCAGGTGTCAGTGCCGCTAGAAATAACGGATTAAAATATGCAGAAGGCGAAATTATCAATTTTCTGGATTCTGATGACAAATGGGGAAAAACTGCTTTTAAGCGAGCGTATCGCTTTTTTCAAAAATACGGAAATGAGATTGATATTGTTGCCGGCCGTATCAAATATTTCGAAATGAAAGATAATTACCATGTGTTGGATTATAAATTTGATAACGACAAACTTGTGGATATTCAGAAAGATCATGAATATATACAGCTAAGTATGGCAACAACATTTGTTCGCGCTGAGGCATTAAAAGGACGACAATTTGATTCTCGAATCCGTTATGGAGAGGACTGTCTTTTGATCAATACCATATTATTTGACAAGTGTAAATATGGCGTTATTCGAGATTGTGTATATTATTATCGTATGCGTAATACCGGAACATCCGCAATGCAAAACACAATTTCCCAGAAGACATGGTATTTTGACACAGAAAAACTTGTATTTCAGCACCTTCTTGAGATGTCCAAAGAGAAGTTTGGCAAGCCGATCAAATATGTACAGTATCTCGTTATGTATGATATGAAATGGCGGCTGCGTACTGTTGTGCCATCAGGTGTGCTGACAGAGGAGGAGAAAGAAACAATATTTGGAGCTTCTTCACGTTATATTGCAAGATATTGACGATGATATGATCGCTACTCAGAAAAATTGTCTAAGTCTGCATTACCTGCTAGCTTATCAATTAAAATATCAAAAGGATTGCCGGGATGAAATAACGTTTGATGGCGGTTTGGTTTGTTTTCATGGACAGCGGTTAACGCACATGGCAAGACGACGTTTTTGACATTAGATTTTGTAGATATTAAGGATAATGTACTGGAAATTACCGGTCAGGCAGATTATTGGATATATGAGGATGATTATAAAATTTTGTTTGAGGATCAAAATGGAACAGAGTATTATCCAACATATTATCCACTACCATTTCGGACAAGACATAGTTTGTTAGGCGATTATGGTGACGTTAGAGGATATCACGTATCCATACCGTTAGCCGGAGTCAGAAGGCTTCGAGCTGTGTTTGAATACAAAAACGGTGAAAGATGTTATATGATGATCGGTTATGGTAAGTTTTGCCAATTAACGCATGCAATGGATTCTTCGTATGGTTTATACGATCATCATATCCTTCGCGCCAAGGGAAAGACCATATATGTTCAGAAAAAACAAGAAAACGCTATCGTAAATGTGAGCGGAGATATTGTTTGGAACTGGTAAAAAAGGATATTTTAAAGAATGCTTTTATCGTTATGCGACAAGAGTATTTCGTAAAATCCACAGCAACAAAAAGATTTGGTTGTTGTCAGATCGAATCAATTTGGCACGAGACAACGGGGAAGCGCTGTTTCAATACCTGAACCGGATTGACACCGGAAATGTTGACGTTTATTTTGATATTTCCAAGAAATGCAGTGATTATGAACGCATGAAACAGATAGGAAAGGTAGTGCCACATGGTTCATTTCGATATTGCATGTATTTTTTGTCAGCGGATAAGATCATATCTGCACATATTGATGAGTATGTGATCAATGCCTTTGGTGTGAAGAGAGATTACTTGAAAAACCTCTTCCGATTTGATTTTGTATTCTTACAGCATGGACTGACGAAGGATGATCTGTCCGGGTGGGTGAACCGTTTTAATAAGAACATCAGCCTATTTGTGACGGCAGCGAAACCAGAGTATCAATCCATTGTGGATGGCAATTATTTTTATACAGACAAGGAAGTTAAGTTGACCGGTTTTCCAAGGTTTGACGATCTTGTGGCTAATAAAACAAAGAAGCAGATCATCATATTGCCAACCTGGAGAAAGCAGCTTGCGAACTCTATTGATCAAAAAACAGGGCAGCGCATTTACAACGATACATTTAAGAACTCTGCCTTCTTTAAGTTTTATGATCGGTTGATTCAGGACGAACGTCTGCTTGACTGTATGCGTGAACATGGATACACAGGTAAATTCTGTCTGCATGTAAATCATATGGAGCAGATTGGCGATTATCATGGCAATGATGTGATTCAGATTCATGAAGGTGCATTGAACTATCAAAAAGAATTTGTGGAGAATGCATTAATGATCACAGACTACTCAAGCGTGGCATTTGATTTTGCTTATATGAAGAAAAGTCTGGTGTATGCGCAGTTTGACCGCGAAGCCTTCTTTGAGGGACAAACATACGATGAAGGCTATTTCAATTATGAAACGGATGGTTTTGGTCCGGTATGCTATGATTATGAGACGACTGTGCAGTCGATCATTGATGCGATCAAACGTGATTGTGAAATGTCGGAAGAGTATAAGAAGAGAGTAGACAACTTCTATTACAAGACAGATACAGATAATTGCAAACGAGTATATGAGGCAATTTTAGCGATTGATCAGAATAAAGAAGCGTAAGAAGGGCGTCTTATATTATTTGATAAAATAGAGATATGACGCATAAAGTGCAGCAGCAACAGTTTGATCAATATAGAAGAAAGCGAGGAAAAGAGGATCGCACGAATGAAGTGGATAAAAATACTATTTATTGGATGTTTTGTGGCGTTTATCGGGTTCACAGGGCTTAAGACGATAGCAGGCAAAGAGGCGAAAAGCCTGACAGAGGGAAGGAGTTTGACTCAATTTCCGGATCTGGATTATTCGGAAATGACGAAAGATTCATATCTTTCTGAGGTTGAGAATGCGTTTTCGGATCAGCTTAGCAGTCGCGAGAACAAAATCCACCAATATTATGATCTGACAGTAAATAAGCTTCATATGAAGTATGCCGGTTCAGTTTCTATTGGAAAAGACAATCAATTATTTGAACAACCGCAGGTGATCAATGACTATGCGGCATTTGACCGCGAAGTAAAGAAACTCGCTAAGGTTGTGAATAGAGAAGCTGCCAAGATCACAAAAAATGGCGCAAAGTTTCTTTTTATCAATTATCCACGTAAAGATGTAGGTGCTAAACAGTATCTGCCAAGTTATTATCCGGATTCTACGAAAGATTATCAACGATATATTCGTATACTTCGGAAAGAATTGTCGGACGATGTGATATTCATCGATGCAAATGAGCTGTTTCAAAAATATGATGGAGATGGATTACTGTATTACAAGACAGATCATCATGTAAATGCAAATGGTACGCAGCTTGTTTATGATGAAGTCATGAAATATGTGAAACAGCAGTTCCCGGCAACCCAGACAAAGTCATTGTCAGACTATCGAATCAAGCAAAAGGTAGTTGCCGGATCCTTTAACCGTAAGATTGGATATGTAGTGTCAGCCGGAAAAGAAGAGATTACTCTTCGACCAAAATGGAAACTAAAATATAAACGGCTAAACAGTAAGGCGCCGCTTTTTGGCAAAGGAGACACTTATGCCAGTGCGTTTATGGGTGGCGATTATGCGTATACGGATATTACGACACCTCAGAAGGATGCCGCTAAGATCATGATCAGCGGAAGTTCCTATACGAATGCATTGGAAGCGATGATCATTCCAAGCTGCAGAGAGATGATATCGTACGATTATCGCTATAATACGAAGTCCGGTACTTTGGCACAAGAAGCAGCAAAGCAATCTCCGGATTATGTGATCTATATACCAAATCAATCAGATGCTCATTTTTCCTATGAGACATTTCGTCAACATTTGGGATTAAGCAATAAGGCAGGAAAGGAATAGTATGGTTTTTAGTAGTGCTGTGTTCGTTTTTGGATTTATGCCGCTGTTGTTATTTTTATATTTTTTTGGCGGAACCCAAATACCGTAATTATATATTATTGATATTTAGTCTGATCTTTTATGGCTGGGGCGGAGTTAATTATTTGCTGCTTATGTTAGCAGTGGTTATGTCGGATTATGTATTTGCAATTGCGATCGCGCAGATCTAGACACAGAAAATACGTAAGCTGTTTGTCGTGCTTTCAGTGGTCGTAAATCTGGGGGTGCTCGGTTATTACAAATACACGAATTTCTTTATTGAGAACATCAATCATTTCATCAAAAATGATATTAAAATTGCGACGATCGTATTGCCGATCGGTATATCGTTCTTTACGTTTCAGGCGATGAGTTATGTCATTGATGTATATCGTGGTGATGTTGCAGCACAGAAAAATCCGTTTTACGTTATGTTGTATGTATCGCTGTTTCCGCAGCTTGTAGCAGGTCCGATCGTCCGCTACAAAACCGTAGAAAATGAAATTGCACATCGACAGATACATATGGAGGATGTTGCAGACGGATTGGAACGGTTTATACTTGGTTTTGCAAAGAAGATCATTATTGCGAATAATGTAGGGGCATTGGCAGATAAAATTTTTTGAAATGAATAGTATTGATATGCCGCTTGCCTGGCTTGGAGCAATTGCCTATACGCTGCAGATTTACTTTGATTTTCAGCGTATTCGGATATGGCGATCGGTCTGGGACGTGTCTTTGGGTTTCATTTTGAGGAAAACTTTAACTTCCGTATATCGCAAAATCGGTTGGTGACTTTTGGCGGCGCTGGCATATTTCATTAACTACGTGGTTCCGTGACTATGTATATATTCCGCTCGGTGGTAACCGCAAGGGAATGCCTCGGATGTATGTGAACATGTTCATTATATGGACACTTACCGGCATATGGCATGGCGCAGAGTGGAACTTTATTTTGTGGGGAATGTATTATTTTGTGTTTCAGGCGATTGAAAAGTTATTCCTTGGAAAATGGCTTGCGAAGATACCGCGTGTATTCCAGCATATATATACCATGTTTGTTGTGACACTTGGCTGGGTATTGTTCCGTTGCGATTCTGGATTATCTCAGTGTGTGACTTGGTTTAAGGCATTGTTCTCAGGTAATGTTACGAGCGAGGGAATGTCATTGCTGCATATGTATGCAGTACAGTATGGTGTTTATCTTGTACTTGGTGTGATTCTTTCCATGCCGATATATCGTGTTCTGAAAGCAGCAGTCTACAAGCGGATACAAAAGAACCGCATCTGCAAATGGGCATGTGCTGCAGCGGGATATGCGGTACTGTTAGCACTGTTTTATGTCAGTGTATTGTATTTGGTCAATTCCACGTACAATCCGTTTATTTACTTTAGATTCTAGGAGGTTTGAGATGAAACTGATCGACAAGACAACGATAAAATTTATTTTGGTTGGAATAGTGAATACACTTGTTGGTACCGGCGTTATGTTTTTGATGTATAATTTACTGCATGCAAGTTATTGGATCTCATCAGCATCGAATTACATCATTGGTAGTATTGTGAGTTACGTTCTGAACAAGTATTTTACATTTCAGAATAATGAGAAATCATTTGCGATGATCATTAAGTTTGTTATCAATATTTCCATCTGTTATCTGGCAGCATATGGCGTTGCCAAGCCGCTGGTGCGCATGGTATTAAGCGGCGCATCTAAAAAGCATACAGGAAAATCTGGCAATGCTTGTTGGTATGGGATTGTTTGTTGTATTGAACTATTTTGGTCAGCGGTTTATCGTATTTAAGAAGGATGAGGCTTAATAGAGGTTTTGAAACTGTCAAAAGTTTGCAGATTAAGAAAGGGCTAGAGGTATAGGATGAGTTTATTATCAATTATAATACCGGCATACAATGAAGGTGCATTGATCCAAAATACGGCTTCGGTTGTCGCAGATATCATGGAAAAACACAGTATAGATTATGAAATCGTATTTGTGAATGACGGATCAAAAAGATGCGACATGGGATGAAATTCAAAAGGCACACCGGAATAATGAGAAAGTATGCGGAGTATGTTTCTCAAGGAACTTTGGAAAAGAAGGCGCAGTATTTGCCGGTTTGGAATATGCGAAAGGAGACTGCTGTGTCGTTATGGACTGTGATCTGCAGCATCCACCGGAGACGATCATAGAGATGTATCATCTGTGGGAGCGTGGATATGAGGTCATTGAGGGTGTCAAAGCAGATCGTGGTAAGGAAAGCTTTATACATAAAATATTTGTTAAAATGTTTTATGGCATGATGAGTGAGTCCACAGGAATTGATATGTCCAGAGCCTCTGATTTCAAATTGCTTGATCGCAAGGCGGTAGATGCCTTTATTGCACTGCCGGAGAGACATGTTTTTTTCAGAGCATTGTCATCCTGGGTGGGATTTAAGACAACGAGTGTAGAATTTAAGGTACAGGAGCGTGCTCAGGGAGAGTCAAAGTGGTCCTTTGCATCCTTGTTTCGTTATGCCATCAATAATGTCACATCGTTTTCAACGGCACCAATGCAGATTGTTATGGGATGTGGAATTGTTGTGTTTATATTCTCTCTTATTTTTTCAATATATTCTATCGTGAAATGGTTTATGGGATACTCTTTGGAGGGATTCACAACGGTTATTATTTTGCTGTTATTTATTGGAAGTGTATTGATGTTTGGCCTTGGAATTATAGGATATTATATAGCTAAAATATATGAAGAGGTTAAGCATAGACCACGTTATATTGTTACAGAAACAACTGAGGATCATTAAGAATGATCCTCAGCGAATAGAATGGCGATCACGTCTGCTTAGCGGATAAAATTGCGATCGCGCCATAATGTAAAGGTTACACTGTCGACAAGACAGTGTTTCTTTTTGTTATAAACAATAACGTGCATTCCGCCGGCAGGAGAAGTCAGCTCCTGATTGTTCATTTTAATGCTGCAGTCAGCATCGATAGTATTGTACTTTCCCTGACTGAGCAATGAGAACTGTTTATCGTCAATCGTGCAGTTATAAGAGAGCTTTTCCGTTCCGGTATTTGAGTATAGCGCTTTGCCATCATCAATTACGGCAAGGAATGACTGACGGAATGTCGGCGTTTTTGATATGCCACATTTTTTGAGTATTTTTTTATCTGTGCGATTAAGAAAATGTGAACCATCATCGTGTACAGACAAAAATGCAGTGTATCCTTTTTTACGGATTGCCCGCAGGTATTCGGTAAAGTCAGAGCATTTCGTGAAACGTCTTTCTGTATTTTTATAGATAAGATCAAAGCGTTCCTGCTTCACTGCTTTGACCGAATCTAATTTATAATGTTCCGCAAAAACCCGATTAGTCCAAAAAGTCGGGAATTCTGACAGATCGCATAACATATATTGTGCAGAGTACTTGGTTGCCGGTTCCGGAGTGATGTATGGAACAACAACCTGTTTCGCACCTTTGGCAACCTGAGTTTCTACATAATTGACGCGGTCAGTGGCTGCTTTATAACTGGTTACGACATCATAGGCACCGTTTACACCTTGATAGAATGTAAATAGCAGCAATACCGTCATACCGGCACTGCGGACAAAATGCAGCTCTTTGCGGTCGTAAGCCGTGCCTGCAAGTCCGATGGAGCATGCAATTACCAACAATATTGTCACACCGAATGTAACACGGTCAGTCTGACGTCCCGGAGAAAGGATCAGTGCATATTCACAGGCAAATGCAGCTAATCCGAAGAGGATCTCAGAGTAAATAAGCTCTTTTGCTTTCTTTTGATAAATATGCAGTATGATAAAGAAAGCAAGTAACAAGATGAGAACGATCTGCTTTGTAAATAAAAACTTTGTTGCGTTAGCAAATCGTTCCGCAATGATCAATAAAGGGTTTCGGTCATCAACAACACTCATCGCATATTGCGGGTCATTCATTCGAACGGAATGACCGGGCGAAAAGATTAATAATGCATAACCGATCAGCGTACCGATCAGACTTTCAAACATCCATGCTTTTAATTTGGTCTTGGTAAAAAAGAGCATAGACAATCCATCCAAGCATGATCATGATCAATGCACCGGAAGTGTTTTCACTGCTCCAACCGGCAACAACGGCTAATAGTATAAGCGGGATCTGTTGATACCAATGTTGACATGTGTTTTGACCATGAATGAAATACAGGCTGTACGGTAATAGCAAAGTGATGATCCAGACAGCCCCCCACATATAGTTGCATGTACCGACAAGCCATAGACATGTCTGTCCGATTACATCAACAAAAAGCCAAATGCTGCAGGGAATAAATAAGTAAGTCAGTGCGGAAATGTTTTTGGAAACTCGTGTATGTTTTGTTCCGTTAGCATGCAGATAAATGCAGTACGTAAGCCACAAAAACATTCCTGTATTTATAACGTCAAATAGTATTTTGTTTTGAGAGAGAAATACGCGTGCCAAAAAATGAGCGACAGAGCGTCCGTTCATATTCATGTATTGCATATATTCCTTGTGAAGCATATCAAGCAGAGATTTGCCACCCATATAAGTATAGTCATCTGCAACGTACGGGGTGAAAAGGTTAAAGCCCAAAAATACGAGCCCTGTTATAATAAACAGTATCATAAATGAATGACCCAGCAGGAAAATCGACAGTTGCTGCCACTTTTTTTCATAATTGTTATCTCCTTAGCAATATTAATTATGCGTTATGCGCAGAAAGCGTGCGCAAATATATGATTAAATATGAATACACACTTCAATAATGGTAGCAGAATGCAAATATTATGTCAAATATAGATAGAGATTACGTCGGCGTTCATTCAAATATCACAATAGGCGTATCATTGAAAAAAAGGATGAATATGTTAACATGATACGCAGATTATATGAGGACACGATCATTATAAAAATGCAGAGAACTTAATAAGTGTTATAAAAGAATGGAGAACGCGATGCATCATGTAGAGAAACTATGTAATATTTTATATGTGTTATTATTTGGAATCCTGTTAATTGTAGTAATGGGGTCTATGTTTACGTGGTCTTTTCGCATGGCATGGATCCTTCCAATATTTGTAGCATTGTTTATTATATACATTACGAAAAAGAAGAGAATATTGAAAGAAGAATGGTGTTCGGTGCTTTGGTATATTGTATATGGGGCGTGTTTGGTGTTTTTGATCGCGTTTTCTTTTTGTGTGAAGTGGCACCATCATGGGATTGGGGGCAGGTGTTGGAATCGGCATCAGAGTATGTGCTGAATGGGACGTTAGATGCAAAAGAATATTATGCACGTTATACCAATAATCAACTTTGCCTGATCTGTATGGTAACGTTATTTCAATGGATTCGTTTTGCTCTGCCGGATGCCAACTTTGTTGATTTTCAGGAAATATCCATTGTGATCAGTTGTATATTTGTATGGCTATCGATCGGGATGATCTATCTGATAGCTAAGAAAGTGTGGGGAAGACGCAGAGCGTGCATCGCAGGAATGCTGGCGGCCGGCTGCCTGCCGTTATATATGTACGCACAGTTTTTATATACAGATACGCCGGGGATGTTGTTGCTGACGATACAGTTATATCTGGGGATCTGTATTTATAAAAGTCATCGTTTTTATCGGAAACTATGGCTAGGCATCGTACTTGGTATTGTGGCAGGGATTACCTATCATATCAAAGTTATTCCGTTTATTGTTTTTTTAGCCATAGTGATCGCGTTATTTTTACAGAAAGAGCGTTGGTACCAGAAATGTATACTGCTATTAATGATGTGCTTGACGTTGGGTGGCGTGATTCAATGCATTGGAGTGTATTCAGATCAATATGCAGAGGACTGCTTTGGGATTACAGATGCAATAAAAGATGAGTGGGAGTACCCATTGACGCACTGGATCATGATGGGATTAAACGAGAAAAGCGATGGTGGCTATATGCAGGAAGATGTTGCATATACGGCAACCTTTGAGACAAGAAAAGAACGCACGGAGGAAAATGTCCGCGTTATACTTGCAAGACTTCGCTGTTTTGGTGCAGCTGATTACATACAATTTATCTTTTTCGATAAAATGCCTCGCACCTGGGGGGACAGTTGTTTTGCAGGGGATGACTATTTGTTCCGTATGCCGTATTTGCCGGAGTGTCCTTTGGTACAGATTATGAAATGGAATGGAACGTCACACTCGTATTGCCTGATCTATACATGGACCTATTATGTGATCTTGTTTTTTGGTATTGTATTGTCAGGGTTATTGGCATTGGGACACCGGGGCAGGCAGGATCCGATGATGATCGGCAGGATCGCGATGATCGGTATTGCCCTGTTTCAGATATTGTGGGAATGTAACAGCCGTTATGTGATCACATTTTTGCCGATGATGATATTAATGGCACTTGATGGCTATTTTACTTGTAAACAACGCCTCACACAGGCAGATTGACTTGACAGGTGAAATATGATACCCTCAAATTGGGCGTTTGCCCTAAGAAGTTAATGGAGGACTACTACTATTATGAAGATAGGAATTATTTCGATCAATGCGCATACAAAAGTATTAAATTTTGCGTCACCGCTGCATTCTTATGCATTTCAGCAGTTTTTGAAAATGCATGGATATGACAGTGTGATCATTGATTATAAACCAAACTATTATGGACAATATAATCCGAGACACCCACTGTTTTACCAGTTGTCTCATCCGATGAAAAATAAAAAGAAACAGCGTGCAGCATTGAAAAAATGGCTTAAGCTGTTTATTCCGCGTCAGATCCGTTTTGATAAATTTCAGCGTTTTATCGACAAGTATTATATTACAACGGACGAGTGCTACAACGAGAATACACTCGATACAAACGATCTGGGACTGGACTGTTATATCTGTGCGACAGATGTTATTTGGAAATGTAATAAGAAAGCCGGATTTGACAGAGGATTTTTCTTAGCCTGTGATTCGATGAAAGGCAAATACAAGATCGCATATGCGGCTAGCCGTGGTCCGGTAGTAGAGCTGGAAGAGGACAAGCGTAAAACCTTTATTGAGTACATTTCACAGTTTCAAAACATATCGATCCGCGAGAAAAGTTTTGGGGAGTATATTAAGCGGATTTCCGGTATCGAGACAACGCATGTGTTAGATCCGGTATTGCTTCATGACAAGAGCTTTTATGAGCCGATCATTCAGCGGCCGAAGAGAAAGAAAGGCTATGTACTGCTCTATGTTGTTATGGAAAGTGCGATCCCATTGATCGAGCTTGCGGTCGATTTTGCCAAAGAGCATGATCTGGAAGTGATCGAACTTAGCGAGAATCTGGCAGATGCCAAAATTCCGGCAGGAACACGACATAAAGTAGTTTATGATATTGGTATCGAGGAGTGGCTTGGTTATATGGATGAAGCAGAGTATATTTTTACCAATTCTTTCCATGCGACCTGTTTCTCCATCTTATTCCACAAGCAGTTTTTTGTCGGAAAGCGTAACGGCGACAAAATTTTGTCTGTCATGGAAATGTTTGGACTTTCGGATCGTCGTATTGAAGACTGTTTTGATGGACATAAGTGCATTGCCGACAATATTGATTTTGCGCCGGTGGAAGAGCTGCGCAAAGGCTATGTAGAGAGTTCTACGAAGTTTATTTTGGATGCACTGAAGCAGGCAGAACAGAGTCTGGAGGGATAATATGTGGATTGCAGACCGTTGGAAAGATTATGAGGTTATTGATACTTCCTGTGGGGAGAAGCTGGAGCGCTGGGGTGATTATATTCTGGTGCGTCCGGATCCACAGGTTATCTGGGATACGCCACATAAAGAGCCGCGTTGGAAGCAAAAGAACGGACATTATCATCGCAGCAATCGTGGCGGCGGTGAATGGGAGTTCTTTGATCTCCCGAAGACATGGAAGATCCATTATGGAGAACTTGCGTTTCATTTGCAGCCATTTCAGTTTAAGCACACGGGACTTTTTCCAGAGCAGGCAGTGAACTGGGATTGGTTTGGTGACAAGATCCGTCAGGCCAACAGACCGATCAAGGTATTAAATTTATTTGCTTATACAGGTGGAGCAACGCTTGCAGCAGCGGCAGCAGGAGCTTCTGACACATGTGGATGCGTCCAAAGGAATGGTTGCTTGGGCTAAGGACAACGCAGCACTGTCCGGGTTATCGGACAAGCCGATCCGCTGGCTGGTAGATGACTGCGTGAAATTTGTGGAGCGTGAGATCCGCCGTGGCAATCATTACGATGGAATTATTATGGATCCGCCTTCTTATGGAAGAGGGCCTAAGGGAGAGATATGGAAGATCGAAGAAAAGATTTTTTCCATTTGTGGAATTGTGTACAAAAGTGTTAAGTAAGGATCCGTTGTTTTTCCTGATCAATTCCTATACGACCGGATTACAGCCGGCGGTATTGTCTTATATGATGAATACTGCGCTGGTGCCAAAGTTTGGTGGTCATGTGGATGCACAGGAGATCGGATTGCCGGTAAGCAGCAATGGGCTGGTATTGCCGTGTGGTGCTTCCGGACGTTGGGAGAGGAGTAGGTCCTAATGAAGGGCGATAAGCGCAGAATCAAGAAAATAGTCACAGGCCTTGTGATCTTGGTACTGCTTGGGATCACGTTATCCGGTGTGCGGATCCGTTCGGTTGGTCAGTACAAACAAGAGCAGAAGCAGTTAGCAAATGATCTGTTTGCTACGCCGGATAAGACGCAGACGGACAACGGCACTGTATCAGAGACGGAGCCACCGGACGAGGTCGGTGCATCTGAGGCACCGGGAAGAACGTCAACGTCAGAACCGGGGAAACAGACGACAAAGCCTAAAACGGTGAAGAAATCGCCGCAACGTACGCCGGGGACGGATAACACTGCTTCGCCACAGCCTTCTGCGAAACAAAACCGTCTGTAAAGAGGACGACAAAGCCGTTGAAGGCACGGAAAGCGACCGGGAAGCCGTCGACCAAAACGAAGCGGTCATCGTCGGTACCGAAAGCAACGAAGAAGCCATCCGCTGCGCAGAAAGCGACAGCAAAACCTGCAGCACTTACCTGTACGATAACGATCCGCTGTGACAGTTTACGGAAGCATTGGGATTCGTTATCGGATAAAGTAAAGGCCAAGATGCCGGAGAACGGTCTGTTTCTTAAGAAGACAACGGTAAATATCACGGCATCCGATACGGTATATTCGATCTTACAGAAGGTGTGCAAGGCGAAAAATATTGCGCTTGATGCAGAGTATAGTACGATGTTTTCGACAGAGTACATTCGGGGCATCGGATATTTATATGAAAAGGAAGCCGGTGATATGAGTGGCTGGCTGTACCGGGTAAATGGCAAGCTGCCTAATTATGGGGCTTCCAATTATTCAGTCAAAGCTGGAGATCATATCGAATGGCTGTATACTTGTACCGGAAAGGTCGAGTAGGAAATAGGAAAGAGAATGTAGTAAGGAGGAAGAATGCAAAGGTCAGCGTTTGAATCATTTCATCCGTGGGTGATATTTGGATATTTGGCAGCAGTACTTGCTGTGACAATGTCTACAATGCATCCTGTAATGATCGTGACGTCCTTTGTGATCTCCTTAGTATATTCTCTTTTTTTGTGTGGGCGCATCGTGTGGAAAAGAAGTGTAATGACCGGACTGGGTGTGGCAGTGTTTACTATGGGAATCCTGCCGCTATTTCGACATAACGGTGCAACGCCATTGTTTTACATCAACGACATGGCAGTGACCCGGGAAAACATTTTGTTTGGTGGAATGATGACATTGCTGTTGCTGGCGGTACTACAATGGTTTTATGTATGGAATGAGCTCTTTGGGGCAGAGAAGATCATGTATCTGATCGGGCGTTTCTTCCCTGCTGTTTCACTGGTGATCACGATGACACTTCGATATCTGCCGTTATTAGAGCGCAGAATGGATCAGATTCGTGCCGGGGAACGCGGGATGGGATCCGGGAGCAGTGTGCTTCGGCGGCTCTCGGTGCTTTTGTCGTGGTCGTTAGAGGATTCGATAGAGACATCGACAGCGATGGAAACGAGAGGCTATGGGATCGGCAGGAGATCTTCGTTTCATTTGTTTCACTTTCGGAAGCGGGATGCAGTCATGCTCGTGGTTTTTACAGGTCTTACGGCTGTTATTATCGGCCAGTTTCTTCGTCAGAAAGCATCCTGCCAGTATTATCCAGTGATCCGATATGCACCGCTTGGTCAGATGTATTTGCTGCCGGCTGGTTTTGGATTGCTGGCAATGCTGCCACTTGTATATGATGTGTGGCAGTGGATGGTTCGTTCTTTGGAGGAGCGAAAGCAGGGGAATACGGATGCTAACATAGCGATGGCGCAGTATTTAGAGCAGACCTATGGTGTTCCTTATCATGAACGAAAAGCAAGGGAAACGAGAGAAGGTGAGATGTGATGGCAGTTATGGAGTTTGCAAATGTGTCGTTTCGATATCCGACAAGTAAAGAACAGGTACTTAAGGAGGTATCTTTTCGGGTGCAAAAGGGCGAATTTATTGTTCTTTGCGGGGCATCCGGCAGCGGTAAGACGACCTTGTTAAAACATATGATCAAAAGCCAGATACCGATAGGGATTGGGAGCGGATCGATGTATTTTGCGGGGCTGATATTGAAACGATGGATGACCGGGTCGCGGCATCGCAGATCGCCTATGTCGGCCAGGATCCGGAACACAATATGGTGACAGATTATGTATGGCAGGAACTTGCTTTCGGATTGGAGAGTCTGGGGATGAGTGTTCCACAGATGCGGAGACGGACTGCGGAGATGGCGGAATATTTCGGGTTAGAATCGCTATTTCGGAAGCGTACGGCAGCCTTGTCAGGTGGACAGAAGCAGTTGGTGCAGTTAGCGGCAGCAATGGTCGTACAGCCGAAGCTGTTAGTGTTAGATGAGCCGACCTCACAGCTTGATCCCATGGAAGCAGGACGTTTTTTGGATACATTAGCCAAGCTGCATGAAGAATTTGGGGTGACCATATTTTTATCGGAACAGCGGTTAGACGGTGTTTTGCCGATAGCGGACCGCGTTTTCGTGATGGAGGACGGTACAGTGACAGATACCACACCACGTAGAGTAGGGCATTTGCTGAAAGAACGTCATGATCCGGTTTATGCAGCGTTGCCAATAGCGGCTAAAACAGCACTATGTTGTGGGGAGTCTGGGGACTTGCCGCTTACTGTGCGGGAGGGAAAAGTATGGCTGCGAGACTATTTGAAAGCACATTCCGAAGTAAGCTTGGAGACAATTGTAGAAAGAATAACAAAAATGGCACCGGAAATATCTGTTTCGGAGTATTTCGGTAACGCAGACATCGAGAAGCCGGATATACAACGGGAAGACAGAACGACGATCCTTCATGCAAGTCAGGTATCGTATGGATATGAAAAGGGAAAGCCGGTTCTTCGTGACTTTGACTGGAAGCTGCCAAGGGGCAGTATCTATTGCATTATGGGCAGCAACGGCTCCGGCAAGAGCACAGCACTCAAAGTGATGACCGGCATATATAAGCCACAGCGGGGCAGGGTGATCACAAAGGCGAAATGTACGTATCTGCCGCAAAATCCAAAAGCAGTCTTTTCGGAGACAACGGTAGAAGAGGAACTGACAGAGTTTTTGTACCGCAGAGGTAGCAGAGAAGCAGAAGTTATCGAGACTGTAGAGCAAATGTTACGTTTTGTGGAACTTTGTGAGGTGCGGCAGAGACATCCTTATGACTTAAGTGGTGGTCAAATGCAGAGGCTTGCGGTTGCGAAGGCACTGCTTACCAAACCGGAGATCTTATTACTGGATGAGCCGACGAAGGGATTGGATGCTGCCTTAAAGGAGAAATTGGGACAGTATATTCAAAAAATTGTGGCAACCGGAGTGACAGTCGTGATCGTGTCGCATGATGTAGAATTTTGTGCAGATTATGCTACAGACTGTGCTTTATTATTTGATGGGAACTTGATCGGAGCGGATGCTGCCAACAGTTTTTTTGCGGACAATTATTTTTATACGCCTGCCGTACAACGGTTGTTTGCCAACGAAAAGGAGGATGCGTGATGCGAAAGGCACGGGATGTTTCGTATCGGAGAAAATTTGACCTCAAGCAGGTGGAAAAAGCGCAGAATAAGCGGCAATGGATTTTGCTCGGTGTAGTGCTCAGCTTGCTGGCGTGTCTGGCTGTTGCAGGGACTACTGCTGTAGTAACAAAGCATTATATGCTGCTTAGTGCTGTCGTCTTGGTCGGCGGTCTGCTGCCAATGTTTTTTGTCTTTGAATACAGAAGACCGCAGGCAAGAGAGATCGTGACGCTTGCCATTATGACGGCACTCTGCGTCGGTGTCAACGAGCTGTGCAGTCATACGATCCCACTCCATGCCGGAACGGCATTTGTCATTTTGACGGGAACGTGTTTAGGCCCGGAAGCTGGCTTTATGGTTGGTGCTTTAAGCAGACTGCTGTGCAACTTTTTTTGACGGACAGGGGCCTTGGACCCCGTGGCAGATGTTGACGTGGGGATTGCTCGGAATCTGTTTTGGCGTTATTTATTCGCGGGGAAAACGCTTTCATAACCCGGTGCGCTTTGTGATAGGATTGGCAGTTATGGCATTTATCACAGTGTTTGTTGTTTACGGTGGCATTATGAATTTTGCAGCGTGGTTAATGGATCATGCAATGAGTCCGCAAAACAGTGCACTCACGAAGGAAGAATTGCTAATGGTCTATGCAGCGGGCGTTCCGTATGATCTTACCCACGCCGGAACAACGGCTCTTTGCATTTTGCTGTTTGGTCATACCGTGATCGAAAAACTGCAGCGCATACAGATAAAATACGGGATATACAAAAAAGAACACCATGGCGTTGACAAACTATAGAATGGGGTGTTATCCTAGGAAAGATCGGTGGTGCGCAGATGCAGTCGCACTGCATGGATCAATGAAAAGATAAGATAATATTAGTAACTACTCGGGTTTTTGCGAAAAATTAATAGGGAAGGCGGTGTGAGTCCGCCACAGCCCCCGCTGCCGTATTAGGGGATGGCTGCAACAATATACCACTGGCATGATGTTGGGAAGGGGTTGCAGACAGGAGATCCTTAAGTCGGAAGACCTGCCCGGTAGGGTGAGATATGACCTTTCGGAGGGAGAGGGAGTGTTTTGACGAAATAATTTGCAAGTTGCGATTTTGTCATCACAATTCCTGCGTTTTTTGCACAGGAGCAGTGTAATCCATAGGGAGATCTGTTCCTTTGAAAATGAGTTCGCAGGAATTTTCTTTGTTATCCTATCGCAAACAATCTGTCAAAATGAGACTGAGGTATGCCTTGGATCTGACAGAAATTTAGTACGCGATATGCGAGAAAGAAGGGGACAAATGAAACAGAAGAAATTAATCGCCCTTTTATTGTCGACAGCATTATTGCTTTCCGGCGTTAATGTACAGACAAGTAAGGCGGCAGACGAGCAGAAACAGCAGACAGTAGCAGTTACACTTCATATGGAGAGAGATGCAGATACTGTATTGGCTCCGGTAACTGTAACAATGACAGAAGACGATAAGAATAATGATTTTGGTATTGGTCTGGCAACAGGTCAGGCTGCAACGTATTCTCCACTTCGTGCTTTTGCAAAATATTTGGCAACGAAGAAAAAGGTTACCAATGATCAGATGAGCAAATATATCATTGCCAGCCCATCCAGCTACGGCGGACTGTGGGTAAGTGGTCTTTCTCTGAATGGTGATGGAATTGGTGCAGCAAGCACAGCAGGAACAGACAGTGAAGTATCTTGGATGTATTCCGTCAATAAGACAGCAGGTGCGGTATCTATGGATCAGTACAACTGCAAGGCTGGAGATAAGGTTGACATTTATGCAAGTTATTATCATATGACAGATCCGGTTACTTATGCAGGCATTCAGAGTGCATATACGGCATTTTCTTCAGATCAGTATACAACATCTTTTGATAAAGATTCAAAGGGATCGGTCACATTGACTTTGACCGAATATGGTGCAACATACGATGCAAATTATAATCCGATCCCATATACCAAGCCGGTAGCAAATGCTGAAGTGTATGTTGCTAAAGCTCCACTTATCACGAAAACAACAAGCAGTAATACAGAAGTGACAGGTGCAACAAAACAGAATGCAGTGAAGACTCTTAAGACAGATGCGAATGGTAAAGTGACAGTTACATTTAACAATAAGGAATTCGGTGAGTATTATGTATCTGCGGCAAAATGGACAGAGGATGGTAAGCATAACCTGTTAGTACGTCCATTTACTACGATTGCCGTACATCAGATAACAGGCGGCCCTGCCGTTGTTAAGGTGACGAAACCGGCTCAGGTGAAGTCTTTGAAAGCAAAGGTTGTTAAGAGCAAAAAGGCTAAGAAGAGCGTAAAATTAACTTGGAAAAAGGCATCCCGTGCAAAGGGCTATCAGGTATACGTTTCCAAGAAAAATAAGAAGCACTTCAAGAAGAGCGCTACCGTTAAGAAGACTAAGAAGACCTTGAAGTTAAAGAAAGGTACCTATTATGTAAAGGTACGTGCTTACAACAAGGTTGGTAAACAGGTTAAGACCGGTAAATTTAGTAAGATTGTTAAAGTAAAAGTAAAATAAAAATAACAATTGTAGGAGGAGTGTCTGTGCTGTTTTGCAATACCGCACAGGTATTTTCCTTGGTACAAGAAAGTAAATGAGGTTATCATGAGACGAACGATTTGTAAGATAATGGGCGCCGTAATGATAATGTCTCTTATATGGAGCGCACCGTCCGTGACTGCATCGGATCGTTCTGAATCACAGAACATCACGTCGGTGCGTACTCCGATCAATGACAAAAAGGGCGGGACCGTTTGGACCCGTTCTTTTTTCTGTTGATGGGACATTAACATATAATTCTACGCCGGTCATTACGGACGATGCTATTTATTTGGTGAGTGGAAACACATTATATGAACTTGATCTTGACGGAAATATAAAACGTCAGACGACACTTGCGGCAACAATGAACTCGGTGTGCTATATGAGCAGACAGGAAAATACTTTGTGGATCCCACTGTCTGGTGGAACGATGCAGTGTGTAGATATAAACACAATGCAGTCCTTGTGGGTCAGCGAAGCCTTTGGCGGACAGTCGCTTTCGTATGTTACTGTATATAACGGATATGTGTATGCCGGCACAGCGGAAGTATCCATAAACAGCACACAGGGAACCTTTTATTGTCTGGATGCACGTACCGGCAAATTGCAGTGGAAATACCGCAATGAGGAACAGCCGGGCGGCTATTACTGGGGTGGATCGGTTGTTATGGATGACAAGCTGTATTTTGCAGGGGACAATGGGATCCTGGTGGAACACGATCTTGTGGAAGACACTGTTTATCGGGAAATATCCATTACACAAAAAGGAAGGATACGAAGTGATCTTCAATATGTGGCAGCAGAGCATGCAATCTATGCGACATCCAATGCCGGGGAGATCTGCCGTTTCGATGGCAGTGAAGTGACAACATATACTATGTTTCCGCGGGCAAAAGCAGTCAATTGCACCAGTACGATGTCGATCGTCGATGACACGGCATATGTGGGCGCAATGGCTGATGGCATGGGATATTTGTGCGTATGGGATATGCAGACACATAGCATGCGCTATACCGTGAAGACCGGAAAAGCCTGCGAAGTAAAGGCAACGCCTCTTGTCAGTACAGCATATGAGGATGGAAATTATGTATATTATACCTGTAATAATCCACCGGGTGGTGTGTACTTTATCAAAGATACGAAACAGGGGACGCCTGCGGTGCAGAAGACGCTGTATGAACCGGCTGCAGCCAGACAGTATTGCATGTCGAGCATTGTGGCAGGGTCAAATGGTGTATTGTATTACAGCAATGATACCGGGACGCTTTTTGCGGTATCGGAGGTAGAACACAGCTCAGATATTGTACCATCAGCAAGTCCGGCCGTGACCAAAAGTCCGGCTGGCATGTCGAAACCATCGACTTCGGTAAAACCGATGGCATCAAAAACAAAACGGCCGAAAACACCGACGAAAGTGCGTCTCGTCAAGAAAAAAATGGCTGTAAAATAAGCTGGAAAAAGGGAAAACTTGCCACAAGAACTATCGTGTATGTAAAGGTAGGCAAGGGAAAATGGAAAAAATGTGCGAGCACGACTGGAAAATCGTATCGTTATCGGAGCAAAACCAAGAAAAAAGTACAGTTTCGACTGCGCAGTGCAAGGAAAACGGCAAGAGATGGATTTACTCCGGATATACCAAAAGTACCAATATCGCAAATGACACTGCGGGCGCGAATAGCTTGCCTGTAGATGGACTTTGTGGTACTCTATAAAAAGAATGGCTGAATCTGTCAATTTTGATAAAAACGGGGGTTGTTCCATGGAACAGGATGTGACAATGTATCAGGGATTTGCGGATACGTATGACCGATTAATGGATGAAATTCCATATGATGCGTGGCATGCCTATATTTTGGAACTGCTTCGGGAAAATCAGATAGAGGATGGTATCGTAGTCGATCTGGCATGTGGTACCGGAGCCATGACAAGCCGACTGGCGGCAGATGGTTATGACGTGATCGGTATTGATCTTTCCGCAGAAATGTTAGAAGCGGCAAGAGATAAATGTCCGGATAGTGTACTGCTGTTGCAGCAGGATATGTGCGAGTTAGACTTGTATGGCACAGTAAGAGCATTTGTGTGTGTCTGTGACGGTATGAATTATTTGACGGAGTTAGAAATGCTGCGTCAGACGTTTGAGAAAGTGTTTCTGTTTTTGGATCAGGATGGCGTGTTTCTCTTTGACATGAAGACGGCATATTTTTATGAGCATTGTCTGGGAGATCAGACAATCACGGATAATCGTGAGGATGTATCGCTGATCTGGGAAAATGCCTATGACAAAGAAACCGGGCTCAATGAATATTTGCTGACGATCTTTGCAATGGTGGATGAGGAGCGGCAATTATTTGAGCGTACCGAGGAGTATCATGTACAGCGGGCATACCCGTTACAAGATATAATGGAACTATTGCAACAATGCGGCTTTCAGGCAGACGTATACGAGGCGTGTACGAAGGAGACACCGTCAGCAGAGACAGAGAGAGTATATTTTGTCGCGCATAAAAGGCCGGCATAAGGCAGGGCAGAACAGTGCCTTTTGCACAGTATAAAAGCATAGAATGTATGCGGACCTAGAAAGGAATGTAGAATTATTATGAATCAGGAAGATTATATTGTTAGAGCAATGGGAGCAGACAGACAGCTCCGCTTATTCGCAGTGACGAGCCGTAATCTGGTAGAACGTGCCAGAGAGATTCACAATACCAGTCCGGTGGCAACGGCTGCATTGGGTCGTCTGCTTACGGCGGGCAGTATGATGGGCAGTATGATGAAAGGCGATAAAGATGTATTGACACTGCAGATACAGTGCGGTGGTCCGATCGGGGGACTAACCGTGACGGCAGATGCACAGGCTAATGTCAAAGGCTATGTCAAGGAGCCAAACGTAATACTGCCGCCTAACGCCAAAGGAAAGTTGGATGTCGCCGGTGCAGTGGGACCGGGATTTTTGAATGTGATCCGTGATATTGGCATGAAAGAGCCATATAATGGACAAACACATTTGGTTTCCGGGGAAATTGCCGAAGATTTGACATATTATTATGCTACATCTGAACAGATACCATCTTCGGTAGGTTTGGGTGTACTTATGGACAAAGACAATCATGTCAAGCAGGCGGGAGGATTCATCATTCAAGTGATGCCTTTTGCAGAGGATACGGTGATCGATCGTTTAGAGGCAACTCTGAAAGAAATGCATTCCGTTACGCAGCTGCAAGAGCAGGGAATGAGTCCGGAAGATATGTTAGAGTATCTGATGGGAGATCTTGGCGTAGAGATCACAGACCGTGTGCCGACACAGTACCACTGTAATTGTTCCAAAGACCGTGTTTCCAAGGCGATTGCCAGCATTGGACGTAAGGATCTGGAGGAAATGATCGCAGATGGAGAGCCAATAGAGGTAAATTGCAGTTTTTGCGGCTCTCATTACAAGTTTGATACCGAAGATTTGCAGAAATTATTACAACAGTGATGAGGAGTGTTTCAGCATGTCGAAGAAAAAATTGGGCGTATGCATAGCGGTCACGCTTTTGTGTACCATAGTATTCGCATTTATCATGACAGATAACAAAATATCGAGTGCAACAGCGATAGGCGAAGTGCGCGTAAATGGTTATCTGAACGTGCGCAAGGGGCCAAGCAAAAAGTACGGTTTTGTGAAGTCCGGTGGTGCGAAAGTGACGCTTGCAGATGGCAAACGTGTGACGATCATTGCCAAGAATGGTAAATGGTATCATGTTAAATTTAAGCTTGCCAGAAAAACGTTTAAGGGATATTTGCATTCCAGTTATGTAAAGGTACAGACGGGTAAGGTGCGCACTTCGATATGTGGTAAGGTTTTAGTATCCGGTCAGCAGCTGCACACGAAAGCGAATGAGAACTCCAGCATGACAAAAGTGGACGGCAATGTTGTCAAGATGGTAAAAAGGGACATCCGTAAAAATCTTATCGGAAAAAATATATAATAACCAGAAATGGTATTATATCTCCTTTAAGCAGGGAAATGCCAAGTGTAAGGGTTATGTACAGTCGATCCATGTAAAAGTAGATTATAAAAAAGGAATGCCTGCCAAGATCACAACGAATGCCGTGCTCAATCTGATGGCGAAAGCAGGACGTGTTGCCCCTAAGAAAGTAAAAAGGAAAAAAGATCCGTCTAACCAATAATATGCAGGTGACTGCTATCGGGGAGAAAGCAATTGGAGGATTTCGTTATTATAAGATTTCTGTGCGCAGTGGTTCTAGGACGGTGAAAGGTTATGTGCCGGAGAAGCATTTACTTTTCCAGATCGTGAAGACGGAAGTTCCGGGTGTTGTACCGAAAGTAACTGCCAAACCGACACCAAAACCGACGAAGAAGCCAAAGGCAACACGGAAACCTACAGAAACAACACAGACAGAGCATTTGTCCGTGTCAGATGCTCAGTTCAAGAAACAACTACAGAAGCAGGGCTTTCCAAGTACATATATTACACCGCTTATGGAATTGCACAAGCAATATCCTAAGTGGGAATTCGAGGCCTTCAAGACCGGACTTGACTGGAATGCAGCCGTGGCAGCAGAATCCAAAGTAGGTTTAAACCTGTTAAGCAATAGCAAATCATACGACTGGAAATCGACAGCAGACGGAGCATATAACTGGAAGACCGATAAATTTGTCGTATTTGACGGATCAACGTGGGTAACGGCATCCGTTAAAGCTGTGAGATATTATATGGATCCGCGCAATTTCTTAGATGAGCGTGGTATCTTCCAGTTTGAATCGTTGAAGTACAGAAGTGATGTACAGACGCAAACCGGAGTAGAAAATGTTTTGCGGAATACGCCGATGTATAATACAAACTTTACGTACACAAACAACGCTGGAAAGAACGTTTCCATTAAATATTCCAAAGCATTTATGGAAGCAGCAGCGGCATCTAAGGTGAGTCCATATCATTTGGCATCCCGTGTGAAGCAGGAGGTTGTCATCAGCTCTACGATGATGTCCAGTTCTGTATCCGGTAATGTGGCTGGTTATAAAGGCATTTATAACTTCTACAACATTGGAGCCAACAGCGGTGCCAATGCTGTCAAGAACGGTTTGAAATGGGCCAGTACAGGTACGGATTACTCCAGACCGTGGAATAATCGATATCGTTCTATTTACGGCGGAGCCTGCTACATCGGAAAGCAGTATATCAATGTCGGCCAGAATACGTTGTATCTGCAGAAGTTTAATGTAACAGCGACGAAGAGGTACGATCATCAATATATGGCAAACATTGAGGCACCTAATAATGAAGCGACAAAGACAGCGAATGCATATGGAAGCGATAAAGACAATACGCCAATTGTATTTTCAATACCGGTATACAATAACATGCCGGTGAGTGCCTGTGACATACCATCCGGTGGTAAGAATCCAAATAATTATCTTAAGAATCTGTATGTTCAGGGTCATGCTTTTCGGCACCGTTTGCACTCGGAGATACCGGATCTAAGACGTATAAGACAACGGTAGCCAACAAAGTAAAATCCGTCAAAGTAGTGGCAAGTGCAGTGAGCACAGCAGCGACGGTAACGGGAACAGGCAGCAAGAGACTATCGGTGGGCAAGAATACGATCATCGTTAAGGTTAAGTCAGCCAGTGGCTCGACACGTTCTTACAAAATTGTTGTGACGAGAAAATCAGCGGCAAAGGGCGCAGTTAATACAGAAGCAGTTTCAAAGAAACAGACGAAATCCGGCAAAACGAAGAAGACGTCCAAGAAACCGCATGCAACCAAAAGACCGCAGGTAACCAAAGAGCCGCAAGCCTATGATGAAGATCTGTCGGATGCAGATTCGGGAGAATAGAATATAGAATAATGTGTATCCTGCTGCATCAGCAGCAGGATACTTATGAAAAGTTTGCAGACTGAGAAAGGAATGCAGTATTCATATGAAAAACCCCATACAGTACAAGCAAATAGTGGATCATGGGATAAGAGCAGCAGGGTGTATCATCCTGTTGCTCCTTATTTGCGTTTGTGGCTGGGAAAGTCATGCGTCTGCGGATTGTGCAGATATAAAGATCACAACGAAACAGCAGGTTGTATCGAAGGGAGATACCGTGTATGTTATGGTCACTGTCACATCAACAACGGCAATGTCGGGATTTGAAGGATTTTTACATACGATAATACGGTATTGCAATTTCAGACCGGGGAAGTGTTGTGTATGGCAACGATGATGCGTTTCAGATATCCGATATTAACCGGTCATCCACTGCTACAAAACTTAAATATTCCATTAAATTTAAGGCGAGAAAGGCTGGGGATACGGAAATTGCATTGACAGGACCGTATCATGTTTTTGGAGAAAGTACGTCCACGAAGTTGTCGGCATCTTATAATTCGCTGGTGTTGGTTGTTAAGGATCGCGAGAAGGCGACTGCGAAGGAACCATCTGTCGCAAAGAAACCAGTGCAGTCTGCACGACCGAAGAAACCACGTGGTTCAAAAACACCGTCACGTTCTGCGCAATCGAAAGAAAATAATAAAACAAACGCTGCCAAAGAAAATAAAAAAACATCGACGATAAACGACAGGGCTTTGCTCAAGTCGTTGGAGATCGAAGGCGTCACTTTATCTCCGGCATTTGCGGAACAGACTTCCGATTATACGGCAGTGATCCAAGAGGAGAAAGAATGGCTGAATGTCATATATGAGACGGAACAAAAGGGTCTTCAGGTGGAGATTACCGGAAATAAGAACTTGCAAAAAGGCAAGAATATGATTAAACTGATTGTTAAAAATGCAGATGGTGCACAGAGCGTTTATCAAGTGGAAGTGACGGTGCAGCCGGAACAGGAGACGATGGCTCCGGAGAGTGGGCAGAATGTGCCACCGGGGATCAACTCGCCGGCAACGCAACAGCAAAACCACAGGTGGATGCATCTGAGGAGGAAATGCGCATTGAAAAACAGCGCATGCAATATATTGTAGGAATTATGGCAGCGTTTTGTGGGCTATTGATCTTGGGGATCATTTCGCTGATCAGGCGGTATCGATCTCAAAATTTGAAATAAGAGCAGGAGGTTTAGAGAGTATGCGGAAACGTTATACGGCTAGTGCTGAGAAAGTATTAGAAAATGCGGGGAAAGAAGCAGTTTCCAGAGGAATGAGCTATGTAGGAACTGAACATTTACTATTAGCACTGATCAAAACAAAAGGTGTTGCGGCTGAGGTGCTGCGGGAAAATGCAGTTAATGCGGAAAGCCTAGAAGAAATGATACAGGAAATGGATAAGTCGGCGGCAGGTGTACTGACCAAGGAAAAGGGCGATTTTACACCGCGTGTGCGCAAAGTGATCGAGCAGAGCGTGCAGGAGGCAGAGCACTTAGGAACGGAACTTGCAGGAACCGAGCATTTGCTGATCGCACTGTTAAAAGAAACGGAGTGTATTGCAGTCCGTTTGCTGGGAACGGTTGGGATCAACCTGCAGAAATTGTATATGGATTCGTTGATCGCAGCAGGACAGGATATGAATACTGCGAAAAATGAGTTTCTTATGCATAAAATGAATAAAAGTAAATCAACAACGCCGGTATTGGATCAGTATAGCAGAGATCTGACAGAATATGCCCGCAATGGAAAGCTGGATCCGGTCATTGGAAGGGACCGCGAAATTGATCGTTTGGTACAGATATTAAGCCGCCGAACGAAGAATAATCCATGTCTGATCGGCGATCCGGGTGTTGGTAAGACCGCCATCGTGGAAGGTTTGGCGTTAAAGATCGCAGAGGGCGAGATCCCGGAGATCATTCAGGGAAAACGTGTTTTAACGCTTGATCTGTCCGGCATGGTTGCAGGTTCGAAGTATCGTGGAGAGTTCGAAGAGAGAATTAAACGATGCACTCAAAGAGGTTACCGGTTCCGGTAATATATTATTATTTATTGATGAGATCCATACGATCATTGGTGCCGGTGGTGCAGAGGGTGCCATGGATGCCGCCAATATATTGAAACCCGCCTTGGCGCGTGGTGAGATCCAATTGATCGGAGCTACTACCAGAGAAGAATACCGCAAATATATCGAAAAAGATGCGGCGTTAGAGCGCAGGTTCCAGCCGGTAGAGGTCAATGAGCCGGATGAAGCAGGGGCTTTGGATATTTTGAAAGGACTCAGACCTTGTTATGAAGAGCATCATCAGGTACAGATCACGGACGGAGCACTGGTGGCAGCCGTTAAAATGACGGAGCGTTATGTCAATGACCGCTTTTGCCGGATAAGGCGATCGATGTGATCGATGAAGCATCTGCCAGAGCCGGATTAAGTGTATATTTGCCAACGCCGGAGTTAAGCAAGTTAGAGGCATCAAAACGTGAATTGGATCAACAGAAAGAAGATGCGATCATTGCGGAGGACTTTGCACTTGCCGGAGAGATCAAAAAAGACAGCAGAAAGAGTTGCAGCTAACGATCGATCAGATGCACGCGCAGGCAGATGCCAAACGCCAGAAAAATAAACTGGTCGTTACGGAAAATGAAGTGGCAGAAGTGATCGCTGACTGGACGAAGATTCCGGTACAGAAATTGCAGGAAGCAGAGACAGAGCGATTGAAACATTTGGAAGAAATACTGCATGAGAGAGTCGTTGGCCAGGAGGAAGCAGTAAAAGCGGTTGCCAAGGCAGTGCGCCGTGGACGCGTAGGAATGAAAGATCCGAATCGTCCGATCGGTTCTTTCCTGTTTTTGGGGCCAACCGGTGTCGGTAAGACAGAGCTTTCTAAGGCACTTGCAGAAGCAGTATTTGGACAGGACAATGAGATCATTCGCGTTGACATGTCTGAATATATGGAAAAGCACAGTGTCTCCAAACTGATCGGTTCTCCTCCGGGATATGTCGGATATGATGATGGCGGACAGCTCAGTGAAAAAGTACGCAAGCGTCCATACTCGGTCGTATTGTTTGATGAGATCGAAAAGGCACATGGCGATGTGTTTAACATTTTGCTGCAGATATTGGAAGATGGTCATGTGACGGATGCACAGGGACGCAAAGTCAGCTTCAAAAATACGATCATCATTATGACATCTAATGCAGGAGCAGGACGTATTGTCTCACCAAAACATTTAGGCTTTGGTACAGGCGAGGACGAGAATGCCGATTATCAGAAGATGAAAGAAAGTGTTATGGAAGAGGTCAAGAGGATCTTCAAACCGGAATTTATCAACCGAATTGATGAGATTTTGGTATTCCATACTTTGACCAAAGAAAACATTGAGCAGATCGTTCGTATTTTGCTGCGTGGCTTAAACAAACGTTTACAGGAACAGATGAGCATGGAACTGATCGTTTCCGATGCGGCTGTCGCACATTTGGCGGAGAGCGGCTTCGACAAAACGTACGGTGCAAGACCGGTAAGACGCAGTATCCAGACAGAAGTTGAGGATGAACTGGCCGATCGAATGTTGGACGGAGAATTCGCTGCGGGTGACAAAATTTATGTGGATTGTTCACAAAAAAAACTCACCTTTTCCAAAGAGTAGCGGTGGAAAAATGAGGGCAAATGTGATATAATTGTCTACAACAGATATTCAGATAAATCGCACTTCCAAATGTGCGATAGATAACAGATTGATTACACACTTAGGAGGATTATATTATGGCGGGGATTACAGATTTGATCTGCAAGACGGCAGATGGTAAGTTGAGCTTTGGTAATTTTGATTTGGACAGCAAGCAGAAGCGTTCAGATTTTCCTTTTGAGGGGGATCTGTACAAGGTAAAGACTTTCAAAGAGATTACCAAATTAGAGCGTAACGGTATGTTTGTTTATGAATCTGTACCTGGAACAGTTGTAACAGATATGTCTGCAACAGAGCAGGAAGTTACTTTCAAGGTAGAGGGATGGGAAGATTCATCGATCACATTGGAACTTGAGCCGGAGATGGAATATGCAGTTACGATCTCTGGAACAGACATTGGCAAGATGAAGACCAATCTCGGTGGCAAGTTAGTACTCAGCATTGAGATGGATCCGGATCAGAGTTATGATGTGAAAGTGGTTAAAATGTAGTCTTTATTCTAAGGGCGCATAGTACAGATATGTTTTTCTGCGGCAGGAGACAGCATGCAGAAAGCATGGGTGGTTTAATATGGCAAAAGGAAAACAAAAACAACGTTTTTCTGTAAAGAATGTGGATTTGAATCTCCAAAATGGCTAGGACAATGTCCGGGATGCAAGGAATGGGATTCCTTTGTGGAAGAGCCGGTCGTAAAAACGGCTGCCGGCCGTTCCGTCACGGTGACGGAACACCGGGAACCGTCGAAATTGTCCGAGATCGTCACCAACGATGAGGTACGTACCTTAACCGGGATCGGAGAGCTGGACCGTGTATTGGGCGGTGGCATAGTGACCGGTTCGCTTGTGTTGGTAGGCGGTGATCCGGGGATAGGCAAATCCACTTTGCTTTTACAGATGTGTAAACAGCTTGCAGAGGCAGGCAAAGATGTATTGTATGTATCCGGTGAGGAATCGGTCAAACAGATCAAGATGCGTGCAGATCGTCTTGGAACTTTTCAAAAAGAACTATTTTTGCTGAGTGAGACCGATCTGGATATTGTGACGGAAGTGATCGGTCGGAAAAAGCCGGAGATCGTGATCATTGACTCGATTCAGACTATGTATCGTGAAGAGATCGGATCTGCACCGGGAAGTGTCAGTCAGGTTCGAGAGACGACGAGTACGCTGATGCGGCTTGCTAAAAGTCTTCCGGTTTCTATCTTCATTGTAGGACATGTAACCAAAGAGGGAGTTGTAGCAGGACCTCGTGTATTAGAGCATATGGTCGATACTGTTTTGTATTTTGAAGGAGATGGAGGTGCTTCTTACCGTTTCCTGCGTGGTGTCAAAAACCGTTTCGGTTCTACGGATGAGATCGGCGTTTTTGAAATGCGTGGCAACGGATTGGTAGAAGTGCCAAATCCGTCCGAGTATATGTTAGCGGGTAAGCCAAAACAGGCGCCGGGTTCGATCGTGGTATGCTCTATCGAGGGTACCAGACCGATCTTGATCGAGGTGCAGGCACTTGTATGTCAGACGAACTTTAATATGCCGAGACGAACTTCTACCGGTACGGATTATAATCGTGTGAATCTGCTGATGGCAGTCATTGAGAAACGGATGGGTGTTCGCATGGGCGATTGTGATGCCTATATCAATGTGGCAGGCGGCATGCGGATCCATGAGCCGGCATTGGATCTTGGTATCATATTGGCGCTGCTTACAAGTTATCGGAATCAATCGTTGGACGATGAGACGATCTGCTTTGGTGAAGTGGGACTGGCGGGCGAAGTGCGTGCGGTCAACATGGCAGAGCAGCGTGTATTAGAGGCGGCGAAGCTGGGATTTAAGCGTTGCATTCTGCCTAAAGTAAATTGCAGGCAATTAGCACTTACGAAAGAGCAGACGAGAGGATTGGAACTGGTTGGGATTGAGAGCATTCATGAATTGTTGGAGGTGTTCTGATGCTTGAAGAAACGGCAGTATCATCTGCAAAGATTATGGAGCGCATGGAAGCGACACTTGGCAATCTGGAGCAGATGTCTTATGATACGATCAACACAACAGATCAACTTGTTACATTGTTGGGTAAGGCGAGAGAGTACAATATGCAGATGCGTGACGGAACAGAAGCTGAGAGAACGGAAGCCAGCAAACAGATGGGCGTTATGCTGGACAGGCTTTTGAATATTTCATTCTTGTTGAACAATCTTTCTCATCAATTAGAAAATGAAACAGCGTACCAGCGTGAAACTTCTTACGCAATATGTCAGATTATTGATTTTTTATATGGAATGACAGATACAGAGCCTACTGTATGAGTACAGCAGGCTCTTATGCAGTCGACAAGCTAACCTGTTCTGACGTCAGAGAACTAAAATAATTGTCACAGAACGCAGAGTTATTAGTTGTTGTATTAGGAAAGGAATTTTAACATCATGTTTTTAATGGTTATGGACATGGCTGATTCGCCGAAAGATCAGCGAAAGATCGTAAAATTGTATGAAAAATATAATCGTCTCATGTATGTGATCGCCTATAATATCGTGCAACACCATGAGGATGCAGAAGACGTCGTATTGGCTGCATGGGAGAGAATTATAAAAAATCTTGATAAAATTTCTAAAATTGATTGTCAGAAAACGAAAGCTTTGATCGTTATAATAGTTGAAAGGATAGCAATAGACTTTTATCGCCGGAATAAGAGAACTCTTTCAAAAATCATCTATAAAGATGATTGCGAGATGTATCCTATTTATGGAATGAAAGATGCAAAGCTGGATGAAGTAGAGATGCATCAGGTGCTACAGAATATTCCCAAAAAATATGCAGAAGTTTTGATCTTGTATTATGTCAATGGCTATAAAAGTCGGGAAATTGCAAGCTTTTTGAACATTACGGAAAGCAACGTAACACAACGCTTATCCCGAGCTAGAAAATTTTTAAGGAAGGAGCTGACAGGCGATGAATGATCAGAAGATTAGAGAAATTTTATCCGCTTATGTTGAGGAAGGAATGCGGCAGCTCAACGAAGAGAAAATGGCAGGTGCAGATCATGTATATTCTCCAAAATATGAGAAGAAGATAAAGAGAATGTTATGGACGGAACAATATTTTGGTAAACATTTGAAACTAGGATATGCTTTACGGTATGCGGCTGTATTTGCTTTGGTTGTACTTAGCATGTTTGCTGCCAATGAGGCAAGTGCGCGTATCTTGAATGTAAATCCGTGGAGATATATTGTGTCATTTTCAAAGAGAAGTAAGATGGAACACAACACATACCAGAAAAAGCCGCAGAAATCACAAGAGCCAGAAAAGACGGTTATTTCGGATTGCCCTAATTATATTCCGACAGGATTTGTGCAAACCGCTGATGACAAGGACGAGGCTGGTGTATACATGGAATGGAATAGGAAACAAAAAGAATATTTGCAGTATACAAAAAAGAAATTGCCGAAGATGTAGCTCGATTCAAAGAAGAACGGACAAAAGGAGGGCTAAAACATCTTTTATGATGATTATATTGCTAGTTCTGCCAACATAGGTGTGTTTTATGTAATGGATGACAGTAGAATGTATACATCTGCCACAAAAGGACATATGAAGCTTGTTAAGGATATTAGCTCCAATGGGGAACTTCAAGGGGAGATGAAATCTTAGCGGTGAATGATTATGATTACACGCCATCCGGGAAAGGAAGCACAATATATGAGACGTCAAATGTACGGCCGCTGCTCAGACCTGGGGAATGTTATCTGATGGCTTATAAAAAGCTTATTAAGAAGAAAGGTTCGGCAATCTTTGAAACACACGGTGTCACACTGCCACAATTTTATACAGTTAATGTTGGAAATTATGATAATTCGAGTTTGCGTTTGTCTAAGGAAACCAATTATGAACCGATACAAAAAGGAAAAATATATACCCTTAAGGATCTGGCAGAGTTTGATATGTTTGCAGGTGACAAAAAGATTTTGGAAGAATGGTATCGCACCAAAGATGCAATCTTGAGATATTACGTGGGAGATAACTATGCAGAACTTGCGGCCAACTGGAAACGAAAGGAGCGTACAGGTAATGAATAAAAAGAAATACAGCAGTATATGGCGGGTATATGTCAGTGAACTTTACCGATTATTTCATAAGCGGAGTTTTTGGCTTGCGTTTATGGTGTTGTTTTTGTATGCGGCGGCAGATTATCTACATACTGCCAGTTGGATAATCCGGGGATTTGTAAAGGAACCGTATGCCGCAAGCGGCTATTTTATGGGAGCATATCAGAGTTTCAATAAATATCAGCCGATATTTATCAAGGTCTTTCCGTCTTCTCATGGCACTTCCCTGTGTGTCAGCGTGGTATGAGGAGACGAAAAGAAGCCGCAATGCAGCTTTGGTCATGCAGCGGACGAGCCCGTTCCGTTATCTGTCTGCTAAGGCAATGGCGTACTTTACAGGGAATGCAGTTATGGTGTTTGTGTGCTATGCGTTGAATCTGCTGGCATGTGAGCTGACCTATGGTGAAGCCTATCCGACACCATTTGGGGAAAGATACACGGAATTATATTACATGGCTCTGGCAGACAATCATCCGATGCCTCTGATGGGCTATTATGTGACACATACGGTACTCTATCTGTTTGTATTTTGTATAGTGATCGCAGTGTTTGCAGGAGTGCTTGGATTGTTCGCATATGCCTGCAGCCTGTGGCTGACCAGAAGCTTTGCCTTGGTGTTTGTATTATTATATGGATGCTTTTATTTTACGATGCGTTATTCACAGTATATTAAGGGATTCGATCTGAGCTATGTCCTATGTATTGGCGACTATTGGAATGCAGGGTATACACAAATATTTTTGCTCATAAATATAGGTCTTGTATTATTGTCAGGGATATTGATCGCGGTGAGACGAATCCGGGGATTGGAGATGTATTTTTGAAAAAGAAAATATATTTTTTGATGATTGCTTCTGCTTTTTTGGCTTTTTTCAATAATCTTACATTTCTGTTTGGAACCTGTTATCCGGGAAATACGACAGATGATATGTTTGTCAGCAGCATCTTTGATTCTATTAAAGTGGTGAAAACACATTCATTGACGCTGGGTATGCAGAATCTGTTTGTATTGATTGTGTTTATTTTTGTCATGCATGATTATCTCAGTAGAGAGATCCTGAATCAGGGAGTCTACGCATTGGTGCGGATGCACAGGCGGACGAAATGGCTTGTCCGCAGGATGGCAGGGTTGGCTGTTATATGCGCAGTCTATATGGGGATTTATTTGACCATTGTTTACGAACTTAGTTCTTACTATGTGCATAAACGACTGGTTATTCCACATTCTGCAGTGCTGCCGAAAGCATGGCTGGCATTATTTATGATGGTATATTTTGCGGCTGTGTTTACGGTGGTTTCAGATATACGGATTGGACGGAGTGCTTCCTGTATCGTCGGGGCGATCGTGTTAGCTGCATTGATCATGATCGGAATGTATGAACCTTACCGGAAATATAAGGATGCCATGTGGATGCTTGCATTAAATCCGGCATGCGCTATGTTTGTTTATACAACGGCAGGAAAAATAGGTTTTATTGAAAATGCTGACTGTGTTTGTGGGAGAGATTACAGCTCTTATTTTAGCCTGTGCCAAGTGGCTGGAGCATATCGATCTTATTAAAATTGAAAGTGAAGGATATTGACGGAGCAGATTGCCGGACGGACAGAAAGGGAGGAACACAAATGGAACGAATTGAGTTGATTCATGTCAATAAAAAACTGGGTGGTAAAGAGGTATTAAAAGGAGTAGATCTGACGCTGGAGGAAGGAAAACTTTATGGAATTATCGGAGAAAACGGAAGTGGTAAGACAATGCTGCTGCGTCTGCTGGCGGGACTGATCCATCCGGATGACGGAGAAGTGCACTACGGCGGCAAGAAAGTGAAGAAACTGACGCAGGTGGTAAATATAGGTTTAAGCATCGAAAATATAGGATTATATGATGATATGACCGTGTATCAGAATATGAAATATTATGCAAAATTAAGCGGTGGATGTGACAAAAGGAAGATAGAAGAGACGCTTCAGAGAATGGGATTAACAGACCGAAAGAACATGAGATTTGCAAAGTTGTCGCTGGGCTTAAAACAGAAGGCAGTGTTAGCGCAGGCAATTTTGTCAAGCCCGGATCTTTTGCTGCTTGATGAACCAACGAATGGTTTGGATACGGATGCGAAGGATGCGTTCAAAAAGGTGGTTTTGGAAGAAGTTCAAAGAGGCTGTACGGTTGTGGTAGTCAGTCATGATCATACTTTTGTGGAGCAGGAGGTAGATGGATTGTTTCATATGGAAAAGGGTGTGCTTACAGCGAAGGCGGTGCCAAGGTGATCAAATGGAGCCGTGATCCTCAGCCGAGATACGGAATGCACTTCGTGGAGCGATAGTGATCTATCCGGGCATTCCAATGATTTCATATTACCTGGGAAGTTCATTGCCGGTTAAATGGAGTAATTTGCTGCCGGGAAACTGGCTGATGGCAGCGCGAAGCAATTTAGTTTCAAAGGGTGGATATTCGATGGCGGCTGCGTTACTTGTGTCTCGTATTTCAGAGACATAAAGTAACGTGACGTAGCGAAAGTGTCCCGTCCAAAAATTGATGATACATTTCTAGATCGGGACATCTCAGACAATTCTTCAGGCATTTATTCATCAAAGACTTAACAAAATTAGAAATCACGTTTTTTGGGTGGTCGTGGTCCCATATATTGATAAAAGTAAGTTTTCATCATTCCGTTATAGATTTTGCGGTTTTTGGTTGCTTTCTTGCCAATATAACGTTCCGCCTGCTCGAAAGCAGTGATCAGATACATCGACCAACTGTCGAGGCGGTTATAAGCCTCGCCGATCTCGCGGTACAAAGCGGGCATTTCCGATTCGGAATCCAAACGCTGTCCGTAAGGTGGATTGGTGATGATGAAGCCGTATTTTTTGCGGTGGCTTAATTCCTGCACCGGACGCTGTTGGAAATGGATCAGGTGATCTACTTCCGCTAAACGGGCATTTTCCATCGCAGCGGCAATAGCATCGTGGCTGATATCGTAGCCTTGGATATCCATGGATACGTCGCGCAAGATCAGGCTTTCGGCCTCGTCAATGGCATCATACCAATGATTTTTTGAATGAGATGTGTCCAGTGCTCTGCGGTAAAGCTGCGGTTCATGCCTGGTGCGATGCGTGCGCCGATCATGGCAGCTTCGATTGGAAAAGTTCCACTGCCGCAAAATGGGTCAACCAGAATACGGTCTTTTTTCCAAGGAGTCAATAGGATCAGTGCTGCAGCCAAAGTCTCTGTGATCGGTGCCTTGACAGTGGCGCGTCGATAGCCACGCTTATGCAGAGAATCTCCCGATGTGTCCAGACATACGGTTACTTCATCTTTCATCAAAGTGACGCGGACCGGATAATCATTGCCCTCTTCTGAAAACCAAGAAGTATGATATTTTGATTTCATGCGCTCTACCATTGCTTTTTTCATAATAGACTGAATGTCCGATGAACTAAACAGTTTACTCTTGATCGAAGTCGCTTTGGTCACCCAGAAACGACCGTCTTCCGGGATATAATGTTCCCACGGAAGTGCCTTTGTCTGTTCAAACAGCTCATCAAATGTTGTGGCATGAAAGCTTCCAACTTTAAGCAAAAATTCGCTCTGTTGTACGTAAAAATATATTAGCGCGGCAGATGGCTTGTGCATCACCAAGAAAAGTGACTTTTCCATCTTCGACTTTCTGAATTTCGTATCCGAGATCCAAAATTTCCCGTTTTAACACAGCCTCCAGTCCAAAATGACATGGGGCGATCAATTCAAATTGTTCCATATGATATGTTAATCCTTTCTGCATTGGCAATAGTTGTATTCAGTATACTGAATAATGGGGAGAATAGCAAATAAAATCCGCATGTTGATACTTGACTAATAGAGGGCAAAACGCATATACTTTTAAGATATGGGTAAATGCAGGCATGGAGGATTTGTAATGCAACAAGAACAAAAAAGAATGAATATATTGAGTTATCTGAAAGGGTACAAAAAAGAATGTTTTTGAGCCCATTATTTAAGCTGTTAGAGGCTTGTTTTGATCTGACAGTGCCGCTTGTGATGGCAGCGATCATTAATAAAGGAATTGCCAGACATGACAGCGAATATATATTGCGCTATGGCGGGGTGTTGATCCTGCTTGCGCTGGTCGGTCTGACCTGCTCGATCACGGCACAATATTTTGCTGCAAAGGCGGCGGTTGGATTTGCGGCAAAGCTGCGGCATGGATTGTTTGCAAAGATTGAGAGTATTTCTTTCCGCGAAATGGATGAGATTGGTACTTCGACCATGATCACCCGTATGACCAGTGATATTAACCAGATCCAGTCTGGAACGAATATGGTACTGCGTCTGCTTTTGCGCTCGCCATTTATCGTGTTCGGTGCGATGGTTATGTCGTTTACGGTAGATGTAAAGGCGGCAGTGGTATTTGCAATCGTCATTCCGTTACTTGCGATCGTCGTTTTTGGTATCATGTTGATCACGATGCCGTTATACCGTAAAGTTCAGGAAAAACTGGATCATGTATTGGGAAGGGTTCGTCAGAATCTTACCGGTGTGCGCGTGATCCGAGCTTTTCATAAAGAGCAGGATGAGATCACTCGTTTTTCCGATGAAAATAATGCATTGACGAGAATGCAGTTAATGGTAGGACGTATTTCGGCGCTAACGAATCCGGTAACATATGTGATGATCAACGTAGCACTTGTTCTACTGTTGTGGAAAGGTGCAGTTCGTATTGACAGTGGACACATTTTACAGGGCGATATGGTTGCTCTGGTTAATTATATGTCACAGATTTTGGTAGAGCTGATTAAGATGGCCAATTGTATCGTTTTGGCGACCAAAGCAGTTGCCTGTGGAAAGCGTTTGCAGTCGGTATTTGATATGGATTCTTCGTTGAAGATAGAGGGAGAAGCAGAACCGTTACAGCAGGATGGTGCGGCTGCCGTGACGTTTGACCATGTGACGATGAGTTATCAGGGTGGAGGAGATGCAGCTTTAGAAAATTTGAACTTTGAGGCGAAGCCCGGACAGACGATCGGCATCATTGGTGGAACCGGTTCCGGTAAATCTACTCTGGTAAACTTGATCCCTCGTTTTTATGATGTATCAGAGGGCGCAGTCCTTATTGATGGACAAGATGTTCGTTCGCTGCCTCTTGATGATCTGCGTCAGTCGGTAGGTATCGTTATGCAGAAAGCGGTGTTATTTCAGGGAACGATCTACGATAATATTTTGTGGGGTAACGAGGATGCGACCGAAGAAGAGGTAATACAGGCGTTAAAGGATGCACAGGCATGGGAGTTTGTCAGTGCGAAAGAGCAGGGAATCTATACGAAAGTCGAGCAGGGCGGCCGAAATCTTTCCGGTGGTCAGAAACAGCGCCTCAGCATTGCCAGAGCGCTGGTACGCAGACCACGTATTTTGATCTTGGATGACAGCACATCGGCATTGGATTATGCAACGGATGCAAAACTGCGCAAAGCGATCCGTGAACTAACTTATCATCCGACAACGTTTATTGTTTCTCAGCGTACTTCTTCCATTTGTTATGCGGATGAAATTATTGTGTTGGATGATGGAGAAGTGGTTGGCATTGGAAACCATGAACAATTGATGGAACAGTGTCCGGTATATCAAGAGATACATCAGTCCCAGTTTCAGGACAGAAAGGAGGCGTAACGGATGGATAAAGATACGATTCGAACAATACTTTGTTATATTCGTAAACACACCTTTTTGGTGGTATTATCGTTGGTACTCGCTGCAGTGACAGTCGTTAGTACGCTGTATCTGCCAATCCTTACAGGACATGCGATCGATTGCATGATCGCAAAAGGAAAAAGTGGATTTTGCTGCGCTTCGTCCCATTCTGGAGAAGATGATCGTTACGCTTGCTATTACGGGATTTTCTCAGTGGCTTATGAATGTGTGCAACAATCGCATTACGTATCTGGTTATGCGTGAGATCCGTGAGGATGCCTTTCATCACATTCATGATCTGCCATTGAAATATTTAGATGGACATCCATCCGGTGATATTGTCAGCCGTGTGATCGCAGATGTCGATCAGTTTGCGGATGGTCTGCTGCTTGGCTTTACGCAGGCATTTACCGGAGTGCTTACGATACTTGGCACATTGTTATTTATGCTGCGCGAAAATATATGGATCACGTTAGTCGTTGTACTGGTAACGCCACTTTCCTTTTTCGTGGCAGGATTTATTGCCAAAAAGACACACCGTATGTTCTTAAAACAGTCTGAAACAAGGGGTGAACAGACGGCGTTTATTGATGAAATGATCGGCAATCAGCGCGTGGTTCAGGCGTATAGTTATGAGCAAAAAGCGATGGAGCGGTTTGATGATATTAATGATCGGTTGGAGAAGTGGTCACTGCAGGCGACCTTTTTCTCCTCGACCGTGAATCCGTCTACACGTTTTGTCAACAATCTGGTGTATGCCGGTGTTGGCGTTGTCGGCGCATTTGCAGTGCTTCGCGGTGCGATCAGTGTCGGTCAGTTATCTTGTTTCTTAAGTTATGCAAATCAGTATACAAAGCCTTTTAATGAGATATCGGGTGTGATCACCGAGCTTCAAAATGCTATTGCATGTGCTGCGAGAGTGTTTGCGCTGATCGAGGAACAGGAGCAGGAACCGGATACGGAAACACCGAAGAAATTAGAGCATGTGTCCGGCCAGATCGATATCGAGCATGTTGCGTTTTCTTATGTACCATCGCAGCCGTTGATCCGTGACTTAAATCTTTCGGTGAAGCCGGGACAGCGTGTCGCGATCGTGGGACCGACCGGTTGTGGTAAGACGACATTGATCAATCTGTTGATGCGATTTTATGAGGTGAATGAAGGACGGATCCTTGTGGATGGCGTGGATACGCGCCAAATGACCAGAGGGGATCTGCGAACCGGTTTCGGTATGGTGCTGCAGGATACTTGGATCAAGGATGGAACGATTTTTGATAATATTTGTATGGGTAAGTCGAACGCAACGAGAGAAGAAGTGATCAAGGCGGCGAAGTCGACACATGCGCATAGCTTTATTCGTCGTTTGCCGAACGGTTATGATACCGTGGTCAAAGAGGATGGTGATAACTTAAGTCAGGGTCAGAAACAGCTTTTATGTATTACGCGTGTTATGCTGTCAAAGCCATCTATGCTTATATTGGATGAGGCTACTTCTTCTATTGATACACGTACAGAAATACGTATTCAGAGGGCGTTTGCCAAATTGATGGAAGGACGCACCAGCTTTATTGTGGCTCATCGTTTGTCTACGATCCAAAATGCCGATATTATTTTGGTCATGAAAGATGGTAATATTATTGAGCAGGGTAACCATGAAAGCCTGATGGCAGCCGGAGGGTTTTATAAAGAATTGTATAATAGCCAGTATGCATAACACATAAGAAATACAAGTTTCCTTGTATTTCTTATGTGTATTGCAAATTGAGCAGAGCTCAAATTTGATAACTAGCGAAAGGTAAGAAATACAAGCTTCCTTGTATTTCTTATATGTATTGCATATTTGAGCGGAGCTCAAATTTGATAACTATTTTTATTTTATAGGAAAATGCTTGTACAGTAGCGTTATGCAATGCAAAGCGCAGGCTTTGTTTTTACATTGATAGGAATGAGGTTTTTTATGTCACGTAAGATTTTAGCATTAGATTTAGATGGAACATTAACGGATTCGAACAAAGAGATCACGCCACGCACAAAGGAAATGATCGCTAAAATGCAGGAGCAGGGTCATATCGTTGTGCTGGCAAGTGGAAGACCGACTCCGGGTGTTCAAAGGGGTAGCGGATAAGTTGCATCTTTCGGAGATGGGAGGATATATGCTTTCCTATAATGGGGCAAGAGTACAGGATTGCAAAACGGGAGAAATTCTGTTTCAGCAGACGATGCCACTGGATATGATCCCGATCTTATTCGATGAGGCGAAAAAAGAGCATCAGATTGGAATGATGACGTATCAGAATGGAAAGATCATTTCCGGGGAGATCGTTGACGAATACATGGGACTGGAGTCCCGGATCAATGGATTGGAAATATGTCCTTTCGCGGATCCGGCAGCGCAGGTCACAACGCCGGTCAATAAGTGTCTGGGGACGGCAGATCCGGAACATGCAGCACGGTTAGAAGTCCTTTTCCGAGAAAAAGTATGGAGACCGTATTGACGTAGGACGCTCCGAGCCGTTTTTCTTAGAGCTTTTACCGAAACATGTGGATAAGGCGGCGTCTCTTGGCAAATTGTGTGAAGCACTGGGTCAGACCAAAGAGGACCTGATCGCTTGTGGGGATGGGTTTAATGACCGTTCTATGATCGCATTTGCAGGGCTTGGGGTAGCAATGGCAAATGCGCAGGATGTTGTTAAAGAAGTGGCTGATTATGTAACATTGTCCAATGATGAAGATGGTGTTGCACATGTCATAGAAAAGTTTATTCTTGCAAAGGCAAATTGCGGATGAAACAATTAACTTTATCCAAGCAAAATGTATTTGCAGGGTGTTTAGAATTGCAATGATTTTTGAAATGACAATTGAGTAAAAAGGAGTGTAGAATTAGTATGAAAACATCAGATTTTGCGTATGATCTTCCGGAAGAATTGATCGCACAGGATCCACTTTCTGACAGAGCGTCTTCCCGTTTGATGATTTTGGATAAACAGACCGGGGAGATTACGCATCGCATATTTCGCGATATCACAGAATACTTAAAACCGGGGGATTGTCTCGTGTTAAATGACACGAAGGTGATTCCGGCGAGATTGATCGGAGAACGTGAAGAAACAGGCGGCAAGGTTGAGGTACTGCTGCTTAAACGTGGTGAGGATAATGTTTGGGAGACCTTAGTGAAACCGGGCAAAAAGGCCAGACCCGGTACCAGGCTTGTCTTTGGTGGAGGCCTGTTACGGGCAGAAGTTGTTGACATTGTGGAAGAGGGAAATCGTTTGATCCGCTTCGAGTACGAGGGGATTTTTGAAGAGATCCTTGATCAGTTGGGACAGATGCCACTGCCACCTTATATTACACATAAGCTGGAGGATAAAAATCGTTATCAGACTGTTTATGCGAAATATGAGGGATCTGCGGCAGCACCGACGGCAGGTTTGCATTTTACCAAAGAATTATTGCAGCAGATCGAACAGATGGGTGTATCGATCGCGCGCGTGACACTGCATGTCGGACTGGGAACATTCCGCCCGGTCAAGGTTGATGATGTGGAACAGCATCATATGCATACGGAATTTTATCGTGTTACGAAGGAAGCAGCGGATCAGATCAATCAGACAAAACAGGCGGGCGGCCGCATTATTTGCGTTGGGACGACCAGTTGCCGTACGATAGAATCTGCAACCGATGACAATGGCGTCATACATCCGGGAGAGGGTGATACGAGCATCTTTATTTATCCGGGTTATCGATTTAAGATGTTGGACTGTCTGATCACTAACTTTCATTTACCGGAGTCAACGCTGCTTATGTTGGTTTCTGCGTTGGCGGGTAAGGAACATATTATGGCAGCTTATGAAGAGGCGGTAAAAGAACGTTATCGATTCTTTTCCTTTGGAGACGCGATGTTTATTTCATAGAAATGGAGGATTAGTTATGAAGAAGATGTTATTTGTGTATAATCCGATGGCGGGTAAAGAACAGATCAGTACGCATCTATCAAATATTGTGCAGGTGTTTTGCAAGGCATCTTTTGAAGTGACGATCTTTGCGACAGCAGGCCCGAAAGATGCGACTCGTATTGTAGAAGAGCGTGGCACGGAATATGATTATATTGTGTGTTCCGGTGGCGATGGTACGATGAACGAAGTTGCAACCGGGCTGATGTCTTTAGAGCAAAAACCGGTCTGTGGGTACATTCCGGCAGGAACTGTAAATGATTTTGCATCGAGCTTAAGCATTCCGAAGGTGATGGAAGAGGCAGCGTCTTTGGTGGTTAACGGAGAAGTGTTCCATTGTGATCTCGGACAGTTTAATGAGAAATATTTCACGTACGTTGCAGCTTTTGGTGCATTTACAGAAGTTTCTTATCAGACACCGCAGGAGCTTAAAAAATGCGTTGGGAAAAACAGCATATTTTGTGGAGGCATTGAAACATATTGCAGAGATCAAGGTGCATCATATGAAGATCATCTATGATCAAGGCGTGATCGAAGATGATTTTTTGCTTGGACTGATCAGCAATTCTGAATCCGTAGCAGGATTTAAGGCATATCAAAACCGCGACATTAAAATGGATGATGGCTTATTAGAGGCACTGTTTATCCGTAAGATCAAAAATCCGGTGGAATTGCAGCTTGTCATCAACTCCTTGCTGACCAAAAATCTGGATTCCGAACAGTTGCTCACGATCAGCTCCAGTCATTTTCATATTGTGAGCGATGATAATATTCAGTGGACGTTAGATGGTGAGGACGGTGGATATTTTGATGAAGTAGATCTGCAATGTCATAAACGCGTACTGCCCATCATATGCGAACCCGCTGCAGTAGCAGACATATCAACACAATTTTAATGTCATACGAAATTTCGCACTCCTGCGTACCTCTTTTCAATCACATATTCATTATTATGTGAATAAACAGTTATGGTTTTGCAACCGTTATATACTGAATTCTGCAACGGAAGAAATATAGCAATTGCTCTCGTGCAATTTGTTTTCACAATGATTTCTAAGTTTTGTAGTCTCTGATATGCGATTTACATGCCTTACGGAGAACTCGATGTCCCGTAAGCAAGGTAATTATCATTTTTGAAAGGGACTTTGCACTCGTCGTTACTTATGTCTCGTATTTCAGAGACATTAAGTAACGTGACGTAGTGCATCGTAGCGAAAGCGTCCCGTCCAAAAATTGATAATACCTTGCTAAAACGGGACTTCTCAAACACTCCTTCAGGCATGTATTTATCAGAGACTTTACAAAACAAGAAATCATAGCAAAAACTTGCAACTACAGCAATTGTCTTATTTCTTCCTTTGCAGAACAACTTAGCATATTGGTTGCAAAACAAATTCTACAATACAGCACATAATAATGAATATGTGATTTTAAGGTTGTTTGAGGGAGTGCGAATGGGATGATATAGAGTTTAGTGGAGGAGATTTATGCAATACTATTTTGCTCCGTTGGAGGGGATTACCGGTTATTTGTATCGGAATATTCATCATAAACATTTTCCGGGGATAGACAGATATTATTCACCGTTTGTTGTGACGAGAGATGGCGGGATTATGAAACGCAAAGAGCTGCGCGATATTTTACCGGAAAATAACAGAGAGGTTACGTTGATCCCGCAGATCCTTACCAATCATGCAGAGAATTTTTTGTGCGCTGCAGAGACAATGTATGAACTTGGTTATCAGGAAGTAAATTTGAATCTCGGATGTCCTTCCGGCACTGTGACAGGCAAGGGAAGGGGATCCGGTTTTTGAAATGGGAAAATCGCAGTAAGCTGCAGCATTTCTTGGAAGAGATTTATCAATACGCCAAGCCAAAGATTTCGATAAAAACAAGAATTGGCTGGGAAGATCCGGAAGAGTTTACGGACTTATTGCAGTTATATAACACATTCCCAATTTGTGAATTGACGATTCATCCGCGAACCAGAACGGAGATGTACCGGGAGGGCGTACACCGGGAAATATTTAGGCAGGCATATAAGACAAGCGTGAATCCGGTGTGTTATAGTGGAGATATAAAAACAGAAGATGATGTCCGTGAATTGGGACAGGAATTTCCGCAACTTTCGTCTGTTATGATCGGACGGGGATTGCTTTCTAACCCTGGTCTTGTCAGTGGAATTGTGGGGAAGGATACCGGCAAGCAGGAGTTAGAAGCATTTTATTATGAGTTGTTTGATGCGTACCAACAGGAACTGTCCGGGGACGTGCATTTGTTACATAAGATGAAAGAGCTGTGGATTTTTATGGCACCGCAGTTTACGGAGCATGAAAAGTATCTCAAGCAGATCAAAAAGAGCCGTAAATTATCGGAGTATGAAACCGTTGTTCGAAAGTTATTTTATGAACAGGAGTTGGCTTAACGAAGGGAGGGCTTTCTTTATGGGGAAATTTCAGAGAGTATTTGTCATTGTATTGGATTCTTTAGGGTTTGGCGCAATGCCGGATGCAGAGCAGTACGGCGATAGCAATGTGGATACCATTGGACATATTGCTGAAAAGATGCAGCTTCATATACCGAATCTGCAGAAACTTGGCGCAGCAAATATCCGACCGATCAATGGAGTAGCGTCTGTTACGGAACCTTTGGCTAAGGTGACAAAATTGTGTGAAAAAAGCCACGGCAAGGATACGATGACCGGGCATTGGGAGATGATGGGACTATATATTACCAAGCCATTTAAAACATTTACGGACACCGGATTTCCATCGGAGCTGATCGCAGAACTTGAGAAACAGACCGGACGAAAGATCATTGGGAATAAGAGCTGCAGTGGTACGGTGATCCTGGATGAACTGGGCGAAGAAGAGATTAATGAGGGACATTTGATCGTTTATACATCGGCCGATTCGGTGCTGCAGATCTGCGGTAACGAGGAGACGATGGGACTTGACACGCTATACCATTATTGCGAGATCGCAAGAAAACTTACGATGCGTGATGAATGGAAGGTAGGGCGTGTCATCGCAAGACCATACGTTGGCAAAAAGCGTGGGGAGTTTGTGCGTACTTCTAATCGCCACGACTATGCGTTGAAGCCGTTTGGCAGAACGGCATTAAATGCGTTAAAAGATGCCGGTCTGGATGTTATCTCTGTTGGAAAGATTTTTGATATCTTTGATGGAGAAGGTCTGACAGAATCCAACAAATCCAAAAGTTCTGTGCATGGTATGGAACAGACCATCGATATTGCAAAGCGCAATTTCAAGGGATTATGTTTTACCAATCTGGTGGATTTTGATGCGCTGTGGGGCCATCGCCGTAATCCGATCGGTTATGGAGAAGAGATAGAACGGTTTGACAAAAAACTTGGTGAATTGCTGGATGTTTTGCGGGAAGATGATCTTGTGATCCTGACAGCGGATCATGGCAACGATCCGACTTACACCGGAACCGATCATACGAGAGAAAAGGTACCGTTTATTGCATACTCACCGTCGATGAGGCAGGGAGGCAATTTGCCGGAGCAGCAGACGTTTGCAGTGATTGGAGCAACGATCGCAGATAATTTTGGAGTAGAGATGCCGGAAGGAACAATAGGACATTCAATATTACAAATTTTGTAACCAAAAATGATATTTTTAACATGATAGCGATGCTATGATAATAGCCATCGCTATAGTTTATTGATGGCAGGATTCACTATATAGTGGCTGCAAAATATAATTAGACCATTAATATAATAAGCAATATGTGGTTGTGCGAGATAATGAGGGATGGGAAGTTTGAATTATAAACATGTTGCAGCAGAAATGAGGTATGATGGAATGAACAAGAATTTATTTGCGGTAACGCCACCGATGGGGTGGAACAGTTACGATTATTATGATACCGGTGTTACGGAGGAACAGGTTAAAGCGAATGCGGATTACATGGCAAAGTACTTAAAACAGTATGGCTGGGAATATATTGTCGTTGACATTGAGTGGTACAGTTATGATGCAGGCAGTCAACGAGATCGTTACCAGTATATACCATTTTGGGCTGTTGCCATGGATGAGTATTCCAGATTGATGCCGTGCGAGCAGCGTTTTCCATCGGCGGCGGGTGGCAAGGGATTCGCACCTCTTGCACAATATGTCCATGATCTGGGGCTTAAATTTGGTATACACATTATGCGTGGAATACCGAGAAATGCAGTGCATGCGCACGCTAAGATCTTACATTCCACCCACACGGCAAATGAGATCGCACAGCCGAATAACATTTGTGAGTGGAATCCGGATATGTATGGAATTGATCCGGCGGCAGAAGGAGCGCAGGAATATTATGATTCTCTGCTTGCGTTGTATGCTCAGTGGGGTGTTGATTTCATCAAATGTGATGACATATGCCGTATGGATATGCCGACAGCCAAAGAAGAAATACGAATGTTGTCGGAGGCGATTGAAAAATGCGGTCGGCCGATTGTTCTTAGCTTGTCCCCGGGACCGGCTAAGATTGAGGAAGCGTGGTATTATGAAACGCATGCGAATATGTGGCGTATCACAGATGATTTTTGGGATGACTGGCAGTTACTTGTGCCAATGTTTGAACGTTGCGAGCTTTGGCAGAGCCATGTGACCAAAGGCTGCTATCCGGACTGTGACATGCTTCCGGTCGGTAAGCTTGGAAAAGGCTTTGCGGATGAGCGGGATACTCGTTTTACGAAAAGAGGAACAGATTACGATGATGACACTGTGGTCAGTGTTCCGTTCGCCGATGATGATCGGTGCGGACTTGCCACAGCTTGATGACTGGACGAAGTCATTACTGACGAATGCCGACGTATTACATCTGTTGTCTCATTCGTCCGGAGCCAGACAAATGATGCGTGATAACAGACAGGTTGTGTGGTGTACCAAAAAGATACAGATGGCAAACATACCTACATTGCGGTATTTAATCTGCAGGATCAGGCAGGTGATGTGAGTCTGCCTTGGGATGCGATCGAGCGGTACGGCATTACAGCAAATATAGCGAAGGAATTGTGGAGTGGTGACCAACAGGATCTACGCAATTGTGAGGCAGTGTCAGTAGCTGCTCATGGCGCCAAATTATTCCGTTTATAAGAACAACACGAAACCCCGCATTCTGCATATAATACTATGAACTTTTTCGTATTGGAGATTAGTATATGTGTGGAATTGCGGGATTTTTGATGGAAATGCAGACTTTACAGCAAATCGTGAAAAGTATGAAAACATATTACAAAAGATGCAGCAAAGTATTTTGCATCGTGGACCGGATGAGCAGGGGATCTACTTAGGAAAACGGGCGGGATTAGCGCATACCAGACTTTCGATCATTGACCTCAAAGATGGCTCCCAGCCTATGAGCAGACGCAGAGGAAAGAATTCTTATCAGATTGTTTATAATGGTGAGATCTATAATGCAGGGGAACTTCGCAAAATGTTGCAGCAGAAGGGATGGCGTTTTCAGACTACATCAGATACAGAAGTGATCTTGTTGGCTTTTTTGGAATATGGACCGGAGTTTGTCATACGGCTTAATGGCATTTTTGCCTTTGCTATTTTGGATGAACGGCATGATACCTTATATTTGTATCGGGATTCTTTTGGAATCAAGCCATTGTTTTATACGCAGCAAAATGGAATGGTACTGTTTGGATCGGAACCCAAAGCGATCCTGTCGTATCCGGGTGTGAAAGCGCAGCTTGATGAGAAAGGATTATGTGAGCTGCTTGGTATGGGACCGGCTCGTATACCGGGGTCGGGATTGTATCATGGATTTTCGGAAGTCAAACCGGGCTGTTATCTGACCGTGAATCGTTATGGCTTGCAAAACAGACAGTATTGGAGATTGTCCAGTCATCCACATGAAGATGATTACGATACGACCATTGCCAAAACAAGACAGATGTTAGTTGATGTCATTGAGCGTCAAATGGTATCGGATGTGCCGATCTGTACTTTTTGTCCGGCGGGGTGGATTCCAGTGTGGTTTCTGCTGTGTGTGCAGCCAAACTGCGCAGGCAGGGGAAACAGCTTGTCACGTATTCGTTTGATTTTACCGGTAATCAAAAATATTTCAAAGCCAATTCTTTCCAGCCATCTCAGGATCGGCCGTATGTCGACAAAATGGTCGAATACCTGGGATCGGAACATCATTATTTAGAGTGTGATTATCAAACACAGGCAGATCTGCTGTATGATTCTGTGGAAGCGCATGATATGCCATGTATGGCGGATGTAGATTCTTCATTGGTGTATTTTTGCCAGTTGGTCGGTAGACAGCATAAGGTGGTTTTGACCGGAGAATGTGCAGATGAAGTATTTGGTGGATATCCGTGGTTTCACCGGGCAGAATTTTTGCAGAGTGGGACGTTTCCATGGACGCCGGATCTTGCACCTCGTAAAATGCTATTGTTAGACGAGGTACGTGAGAGCTTGCCGATGGATGCGTTTGTACAGGAAATGTATGACCGGTCGGTACGAGAGGTGACGATCCTTCCCGGAGAAGATGAGATCGAAACGAATCGCAGGCAGATCGGTTATTTGAACATTCGTTATTTTATGCAGACACTGCTCAATCGCATGGACAGAACAAGTATGCATTCCGGACTGGAAGCAAGAGTACCATTTGCCGATCGTGCATTGGTTGACTATATATTTAATGTTCCTTGGGAAATGAAAGCCAAAGACGGACTGGTAAAAAATGTGCTTAGGCAGGCTTCGCGGGGACTGTTGCCGGATGAAATATTGTTTCGACGCAAAAGCCCATATCCTAAGAGTTATGATCCGTATTATGAAACATTATTGGGAACAAGACTGCAGCAGGAAATTGAAGACTCGAAAGCGCCGATCCTGCAGATCGTGGATCGAAAAAAAGTACAAAAAGTTTATCGACAGCACCAAAGATTATGGAAAACCTTGGTATGGACAGTTGATGGCAGGTCCACAGATGTTAGCATATTTGTTGCAGATTAATTATTGGTTAAAAACGTATTCCGTAGAACTGATCTAGCACAGCGCCGATTAGTTACGTTGCTCAAACTTCGCATATCCGAAACTTTTTGATATGCGAAGTTCGAATTCTTAAGAATTATTAAGATTACGCTGCTATTGTTGACAAGGTAACAGACCTATGGTGTACTAAAGATGTAACTAACGGAAGTTCTGTATAAAGTAGATTGTTTTTTTGTATCTAAAGTATCTGTTTTTACATGTGAAAAGCGGCATGGGTAAGGAGGAGCAAATGAAAAGAAACGAATAAGGAAAGGTCAGGTGATTACTATGAAAGAAATGATCAAAGGGATGGTGTTTGTAGCATTGGCATTGGTCGTAGTATTGGGACTGGAAAGCAGAGTTGATGCTGCGGGCAGGACGGTACGCATTTCAAAAAAAGAATTTTCCAAGTAAAGCTGTTCGTGTAGAGTTGAAACAGCGATGGGATGAGGATAGTGATGGGAAACTCAGTCCATCTGAAATCAAGAAGGTAAAATATTTAATTGTTTTTGCGTCAGAGGATGAGAAAAAGACATCACTAAAAGGAATGCAATACTTTTACAATTTGAAGAGTGTTGATTTGGATGTTCAGACGATGAATCATATTGATCTGCGAAAAAATAAAAAGCTGGAGAGCTTGGAAATCTCCGAAAAAATTATCCGGTCTAAAATTTTATGGCAGGAACTTGAAAACAGTGGATATCAGTGTAGAGCAATATAAAGGGGATCTTAATTTGAAAAATCTGCCAAAATTAGAAAAAGTCTCTATATCATCGGATGGCAAATATGATAAAATAGACTTATCCGGTTCTAAGGTGCAATCGATTGATATTGGAGATCATTGGACAAGTGTGAAGTATCTTGATTTCTCTAATTGCAAGAGGTTGCAATATGCAACGGTGCAATTGCGTAATCTTGGCAAGATGAAAATGAAAGGTTCTAATGGATTGAAGGCATTGGATTTGGAGACGTATTATCCTGAGGACAGTACAATTCGAAAGGTTGATGTGAGTCGTATGAGAGATTTAGTATCTCTTAATCTGTCCGGAAGTAAAATATCACAATTGTCTGTAAAAAATAATAAGAAATTAGAGGTGTTGAATGTTCACGGTACTAATCTTAAAAAATTGAATCTATCTGTGAATAAAAAAGCTGCAGACATTAGATGTTGGCAGTACGAAGATTAAAAAATTGGATTTGTCTGCCAACAAAAAATACGAGAACTTGATGTAAGCCACACGAAAATTAGAACGTTAAATCTCTCGGCTAACAAAAAATACGGGAATTTCGTTGCGGAAATAATAGGATAACAAAGATGTTTTCCCTGCCAAATCCGGAACGAGTGGAGCTGTTAGATATCAGCAATACGAAGATGAAAAGCCCTAATTTAAAACGGTATACTGCATTGAAAGAATTATATGCCAACGGTATTTCGGCGACTTCCTTGGATCTAAAAAATGTCGAAAATTAGAGTACATTTATTTGAACGATACGAAATATTTGAAAAGGTTGGATCTTTCGAAGCAGAAGCTTTTGATCAATGTAGAATTTAGGAGAAGTAATGTAGAAGAGCTTGATATCCGTGCTACTACGAGAGTTTGTGATCAGGATGAGGGAGGACGTGGCATTGGATTTGATGATTGTAAAAAACTTCGTAAGGTTATTCACAACAAAAATTGGCGATATCTGTATTGGTTTCAAAATAGCGCAGAGGCCGAAGGATTGAATGTTATGTGGATTTCCGTATAAATGGTCATTCCTTACAGTGCACAGATCAAAATAATGTTAATAAATGTGAAGAATGTTCTTGAACTGGGCGGTTTGGTGTCGTATAATGATAAAGATGTACCATTATGAGAAAATGTCTGGAGCGCCTGTTGCGACAATAGGTGGCAGGCAAGATCTGCAAAGAAACAGTATAGAACTGGAATTTACAAAATATTTCATTTTAAGGAGGAACAAACTATGAATTTCGGCTATTTTGATGACGACAACAGAGAGTATGTCATCACCAAACCAAACACACCGGCACCTTGGTGTAACTATCTTGGCTCACCGGAGTATGGCGCAATCATTTCGAATAACGCAGGTGGATACAGCTTCGTAAAGAGTGGAGCGAACGGACGTATTTTGCGTTATCACTTCAACAGTGATGATACACCGGGCCGTTATATCTATCTTCGTGATGATGAGAATGGTGACTATTGGTCAGCATCCTGGCAGCCGGTTGGCAAGGACTTAAACGAATATAAGAGCGAAGTTCATCACGGTACTGCTTATACAAAGATGTTTGCAGAGTATGCCGGAATTAAATCAGAGGCAATGTATTATGTGCCATTGAATAAAGTATATGAAGTATGGTGCTGTAAAGTAACCAATACATCAGACAAGCCTAGAAAGATTTCTGTATTCGGTTATGCAGAACTTTCTAACGATGACAATTACAATCAGGATCAGGTAAACCTGCAGTATTCTCTCTGCACGACCAACACCAGCTTCCGCAAGAACAAGATCTATCAGCAGATCAACTTAAACTGGTACAAAGGTCCGGACGGAAGTAATGGTAAAGAGCGTTTCTTCGGTCTGGCAGGACAGCCTGTGACATCTTACAACGGTGATAAGGAAGCTTTCATTGGTTTGTACCATGATTACGGCAATCCGGTAGCAGTAGAGCGTGGTAAATGCGATGGCGTATGCAATTACAACGAGAACAGTTGTGGTGCACTGCATACAGCATTAGAGCTTGCTCCGGGCGAGACAAAGACGATGGCATTCTTACTTGGTAAGTACAAAGAGTCTGATGCAGATAAGATCATTGCTGCATATGAAGATGTTTCCGTATGTGACAAAGAGATCGAGGAGTTAAAGAAATACTGGCATGCTAAGCTTGAGAACTTCAAGATCAATACACCAAGCCCGGCATTTAACAGTATGGTAAATACATGGAATGCATATCAGTGCTTCTTAACCTTTACTTGGTCCAGAGCAGCATCTTTCATTTATTGTGGTGAGCGTAACGGATATGGTTATCGTGATACGGTTCAGGATATTCAGGGTGTTATCCATACAGATCCAGAGGCAGCTTTGGATAAGATCCGTTTTATGTTATCTGCACAGGTAGATAATGGTGGCGGACTTCCGCTTGTCCGTTTCGATCATGATGAGCGTGCAGGACATGAGGGAACTCCTGATGATCCGGATTATGTAAGAGAGACAGGACATCCCGCTTATCGTGCAGACGATGCATTATGGTTGTTCCCGACAGTTTATAAGTACATTTCTGCGACAGGTAATCTGGACTTTATGGATGAGGAGATAACATGGTCAAATGTTGAGGAGAAAGCAAGTGTTTATGAGCATTTGCAGAAAGCAATTGATTTCTCAATGAACCATTTGGGACCACACGGTCTTCCGGCAGGATTGCATGCAGACTGGAACGATTGTCTCCGTCTTGGTGCACAGGGTGAGTCTTCTTTCGTAGCATTGCAGCTTTACTATGCATTTACGATCATGCGTTACTTTGCAGAGAAGAAGAACGATACAGAGTATATTGCATATTTGGATAAGACACAGAAAGAGATTGGCGATAAGATCAACGATCTGTGGTGGGAAGATGACCGCTACAATCGTGGATTTAAGGATACCGGCGAATTGATCGGTTCCAAGAACGATCCGGAAGCAAGTATGTGGCTCAATCCACAGACTTGGGCAGTTATCTCCGGTCATGCTTCCAAAGAGCAGGCTGAGATCGCAATGGAATCTGTAGAGCGTGAGTTGAATACCGCTTATGGTGCTAAGGTGATGGCACCATCTTATGTAGATCATTATTTTGATGGCGCATTGGCTGGTTTGTTCCCACCATCAACCAAAGAGAATGGTGGTATTTTCTCTCAGACACAGGGCTGGTTGATCTTGGCAGAAGCTTTGATGGGACATGGTGACAAAGCATTCCAGTATTTTGAGGAAAGTTCACCATCTTCTCAGAACGACAAGGCTGAGATCCGTAAATTGGAGCCATATGTACACGGACAGTACACAGAGGGTGACGAGAGCCCATTCCATGGACGTTCTCATGTACACTGGCTGACTGGAACAGCTTCCACTTGTATGGTAGGCTGCGTTGAGGGTATCTGCGGTATCCGTCCTGATTTAGATGGACTTCGTGTTGCTCCAACGATCCCAAGTGATTGGAAAGAAATGACAATGGAAAAGAATTTCCGTGGCAAGAAAATCGTTATCAAAGTAGAAAATCCGAACGGCGCACAGGCTGGATTTAAGGAGTTCTATATCAATGGTGAGAAGCAGGATGATAATTACATCCCTGCAGACAAGCTTACTGATGTTACAGAAGTAAGAATGGTAATGTAATCACCAAATCCTTAGTTCTTAAGGCGCAGGTATTTGCCTGACATTAAGACATGAAGTGAGTTGGATATCTGTATACGAGGAAGTGTACAGTGCTTAATAATGCAAAAAAGACGCCTCATGCCTTTGGTATGAGGTGTCTTTTTCGTAATGGAGGATGAGGAAATGAGTAGTTATAGTTACGACCCAAAATCATTAAAAGCAGAAGAGTTTATCAATCACGAAGAAATTTTAGAGTCTCTCGATTATGCCGAGAAGAATAAAAATAACAAGGAGCTTCTTCGTCAGATCCTCGATAAGGCAAAACTGGCAAAGGGTATCAGCCATAAGGAAGCGGCTGTGTTAATGCAGTGTGACATTCCGGAAGTTAATGAAGAGATTACAAAATTAGCAATGGAGATCAAAGAAAAGTTTTACGGACAGCGTATTGTCATGTTTGCTCCACTGTATTTGTCAAATTATTGTGTCAATGGATGTACCTATTGTCCGTATCATCACAAAAATAAGCATATTCCTCGTATCAAACTGACTCAGGAGCAGATCCGTGATGAGGTTATCGCATTGCAGGATATGGGACATAAGCGTCTTGCACTTGAAGCGGGAGAAGATCCGGTCAACAATCCTCTGGAATATATCCTTGAAAGTATTGAAACCATCTACAGCATTAAGCATAAGAATGGCGCCATTCGTCGTGTGAATGTCAATATTGCTGCTACAACTGTAGAAAATTATACCAAATTAAAAAATGCCGGCATTGGAACGTATATCCTGTTTCAGGAGACATACAACAAAGAATCTTATGAACAGCTTCATCCAACCGGACCAAAGCATGATTACGCTTACCATACAGAGGCGATGGACCGAGCTATGGAAGGTGGCATTGATGATGTCGGACTGGGTGTATTGTTTGGCCTGGAGGGCTATATGTATGAATTGGTCGGCATTTTGATGCATGCGGAACATTTGGAAGCAGCACAGGGAGTTGGCCCGCATACCATCAGCGTGCCGCGTATCTGTCCGGCAGATGACATTGACACTGCAGACTTTAGCAATGCAGTACCGGATGAGATCTTTGAAAAGATCGTTGCGGTAATCCGTATTGCGGTACCATACACCGGAATGATCGTATCAACACGCGAGTCACAGCGCACACGTGAAAAAGTGTTGAAACTCGGTATTTCTCAGATCAGTGGAGGGTCTCGTACGAGTGTCGGCGGATATACAGAGCCGGTGCGTGATGACAGTTCAGCGCAGTTTGATGTGAGTGATACAAGAAGTCTGGATGAGGTAGTTAATTGGCTGATGAAGCTTGGCTATGTACCAAGTTTTGTACTGCCTGCTATCGTGCAGGGGCGTACCGGTGACCGTTTCATGTCTCTTTTGAAGTCAGGACAGATTGTAAACTGCTGTCACCCTAATGCGTTAATGACTCTGAAAGAATATTTGGAAGATTATGCATCGCCGGAGACAAAGAAAATTGGTGAAGAATTGATCGCAAAAGAAATCTTAAAAGTACCGAATGAGAAGGTACGTGCCAAAGCAATGGAATATTTGTCTGAATTAAATGATGGGAAAAGAGATTTCCGCTTTTAAGGTGCGCGCAAGTATGCTATAATGAGCCTAAAAACAACCAAAAGATAGGTGGACAATGGAAAAAATAAAGACAGATGTAGTTGTTGTCGGGACGGGTGCCGCAGGATTGTATCATGCGCTGCATCTTCCGAAAGAACTGCAAATATGTATGATAACCAAAGATGAAGTTGATCGGAGTGATTCTTTTTTAGCGCAGGGGGGAATGTGTATGCTGCGTGATGAAGAGGACTATGACGGCTATTTTGATGATACGATGCGGGCAGGCCATTATGAGAACGATCCGAAATCTGTAGAGATCATGATACGTTCTTCGAGGCAGATCGCTAAGGAGTTGCTCGGTTATGGCGTAGATTTTGAACGAGATGACAATGGATTGGTGTTTACCCGCGAGGGTGGACATGGCAGACCGCGCATCCTGTTTCACGAAGACATTACCGGCAAGGAGATCACCAGCACTTTGTTGGAAAGGGCCAGAGAACGCAGTAATATTACGATCTTAGAGCATACAACGATGATCGACATTATAGAGAATGAGTCAGGATGTGCCGGGATTGTAGCGAAAATGTCAGATGGCACTTTGCGGGAGATGTATGCAAAGTTTACGGTTCTTGCCAGCGGTGGTCTTGGCGGTTTGTACCAGCACTCGACAAATTTCCGGCATATTACCGGTGATGCGCTTGCAATCGCATTATGTCATGGGATAGAGATGGAACATATTGACTATATTCAGATCCATCCGACAACGTTATATTCCGAGAAGCCGGGACGGAGATTTCTTATTTCTGAATCGGTTCGAGGAGAAGGTGCAATACTGCTTGACAAAAATAAGCAGAGATTTTGTGATGAATTGCAGCCACGAGATGTAGTGACAGCGGAGATTCATAAACAAATGAAAAAGGATGGAACGCCTTTTGTATGGCTTTCCATGGAAAAAGATACCGGAGGAAGAGATCCGCAGTCATTTTCCAAATATTATGCAGCAGTGTTTGGAAGAGGGATATGATCCGACGAAAGAGTGTATTCCGGTTGTTCCTGCACAGCACTATTTCATGGGAGGAATACGTGTAGACCATGAGAGTAAGACAAGCATGAACCGTTTGTATGCTGTCGGTGAGACATCCTGCAATGGCGTACATGGGAAGAATCGTCTTGCCAGCAATTCCTTGTTAGAATCTATGGTATTTGCAGAGCGTGCAGCAGTCCAGATCAAGGAACTTTTGCCGGATACCGACTGGGAGCAGATCATGGATGGTTCTCCGGTTGACGAAACAAAATATAAGGACTTGAAAGGCTTGCAGCAACATTATAAAGATGTGGTTTTGCAGGAAATCGAGGAAGAGAAGAAACGACATTAGAAACAAAGCAATGATGTTGCAGGTCGGGCAGCAATGATGTGATGACATTTATAGCAGGGTTGCCGGAAGTTGATAGAGACGAAGCAACAGATGATAGACAGGAGGATGAGATGAAAGATCCGATTACATATCGTGTCAATGCTGATCGATTGATCCGCATGGCATTGGAGGAAGATATTACAAGCGAAGATTTATCTACGAATTGTGTGATGCCGGAGTACCAGAAGGGCGAGGTGCAGTTGATCTGTAAACAGGATGGCGTCATTGCCGGACTTGGTGTGTTTAAACGTGTATTTGAATTGTTAGATGATACGGTAAGCTTTGATATGCGTGTGGAAGATGGCGATGAAGTTACAGTGGGTCAGTTAATGGCCGTTATTACCGGAGATATTCGTGCATTGCTGTCCGGAGAGAGAACAGCATTAAATTACTTGCAGCGCATGAGCGGTATTGCTACGTATACACGATCCATTGCCAAGATGTTAGAGGGCAGTGGCACGACATTGTTAGATACCCGCAAAACCACACCAAATATGCGCATTTTTGAAAAATATGCTGTGAAAGTAGGTGGCGGCAGCAATCATCGTTTTAACCTTTCAGATGGTGTTATGTTGAAGGACAATCACATTGGCGCAGCAGGAAGCATTACGAAAGCGGTCAAGATGGCGAAAGAATACGCATCTTTCGTGCATAAGATCGAGGTGGAAGTTGAGAACTTGGACATGGTAAAGGAAGCGGTAGAAGCGGGCGCTGATATTATTATGTTGGATAACATGTCTCCGGAACAGATGAAAGAAGCCATCCAGATCATTGATGGCAGAGCGTTGACCGAATGTTCCGGCAATGTTACCAAAGAAAATATTCAGAATATGATCGATGTTGGTGTGGATTATGTTTCAAGTGGAGCATTGACACATTCTGCACCGATTATGGACATATCCTTAAAAAATCTTCATGCAATTTAAGGAATTATAAACGACTAAAAACGGCGAAAGATGATACTGTATCTTTCGCCGTTTCAATTTTCTTAAAAATAAGGTGCCAAATTATATTTTGACACCTTATGAAATCGTGCGTTTATACAATAGTAATTGTGGTTTTATTACCGGGCAAATACAGTTTTGCTAACTCTTGGAACTGATCCTTTAAGCAGGTATATAGATTCTTGTAGATCTGATGATACTTATCATACTCTGCTGTTGCCTTTGGATCAGCATGGCATTCCTTCGCAGGATCAGTGTGGATCATCTGACGGCAAGCGGATTCTACGCTTTCGTACAGTCCGGCACCAACACCGGCAAGAATAGCAACACCGAGAGCAGGACCCTCTGTTGCGGTTACGGTCTTAACGTCGCAGCCAAACATATCAGCCATCATCTGACGCTGAACGGCATTCTTGGCACCGCCGCCACAAGCCATCATTTCAGAAACTTCGATTCCCATTTCCTTGATGATATCGTTGCAGTCTGTCAAAGAGTACTGAATACCTTCCATTACGGCTCTAGCCATATCAGCGGTTGTATGCATACTGGATAAACCGAAGAATACGCCACGGCAGTTTGGATCGACATGAGGCGTTCTCTCACCATTTAAGTATGGGAGGTAGATCAAACGGTTTGCTCCGATCGGAGTTTTCTGTACATCTGCATTGATCAGATCAAAAGCACCGCATCCCTGCTCTTTTGCCTTACGAGCATACTCTGTTCCGATATTTTCCTGGAACCAAGCGAGGGAATATCCGGCAGCCTGTGTTACACCCATAACATGCCATGCACCTGGAACAGCGCAGCAGAAAGTATGTACACGACCCTTAGGATCAATAGAGATGTTGTTGCTGTGTGCGAAAACGACACCACTTGTACCGATCGTGGTAAATGCTTTACCGTCCTCTACGACGCCGGTACCTACAGCAGCGGCAGCATTATCGCCGGCACCACCTACGACAACAGTAGAAGTAGAAAGACCTGTCTTAGCAGCAATCTCTGGTAAGATCGTTCCGGTTACTTCCGGAGATTCATATACTTTAGCAAGAAGACTCTTGTCGATATCTAAGATCTCAAGAAGTTCATCAGACCACTGGCGTTTTGGTACATCCAAAAGCTGCATACCGGAAGCGTCAGAAACCTCTGTTGCAAATTCACCGGTCAAGATGTAACGAACATAATCCTTTGGCAGGAGAATGTGTTTACATTTTGCGTAGTTTTCAGGCTCGTTATTACGAACCCACAGAATCTTAGAAGCAGTAAATCCTGTCATGGCAGGGTTGGCTGTGATTTCGATCAACTTTTCTGCGCCAACTTTTTCTGTCATTTCTTCACATTCTTTTTCGGTACGCTGGTCACACCAAATGATGGAAGGACGGATCACCTCGCCCTGCTCGTCGAGCATGACAAGACCGTGCATCTGACCGGAGATACCAAGACCCTTGATATCATCTGCAGCGACACCGGAATCTTTTACGACTTTTGTGATCGTCTTTAACGCAGCATCGCGCCAGTCTTCCGGTTTCTGCTCTGCCCAGCCGTTGTGTGGTGTGTACAAAGGATAGTCTTTGCTTGCGGAAGCAATTACTTCTCCCTTTTCATCGAAAAGTACGGTTTTGGTTGAGGATGTTCCCAAATCAATACCAATTAAATAGTTCATATGAAACCTCCTTCGGTTAAAATGTTTTGTATTTTTACACGGAAAGACACGCTGCCGAAACAGTGTGTCTTTCCTATAAAATGTTACTATATTATTGTAAGGATCAGATTACATAAATGGATTCTCTGTCTTGTAAAGCATTCCCTTAGGCTGGTTGAAGCCGATCTCATCTACATCAACACCGATGTATTTGAATACTTCGTAAAGAGCCTTTCCATAATGACCGAATGCTACAGCACCATGATGAGGGTAGTTGCCTTCGATCAATACATGACGGTAGAAACGACCCATCTCTGGGATTGCGAAGATACCGATCGCACCAAAGGAACGAGTTGCAACCGGAAGAACTTCACCGTGTGCAATGTAAGCACGAAGTTTTGCATCAGCTGTACTCTGCAGACGGAAGAAAGTGATGTCTCCAGGTACAATGTCTCCCTCGAGAGTTCCGTTTGTAACCTCCTCCGGAAGAGAACGAGCCATGATCATCTGGTTCTTCATCTCGCAGAAGGAAAGCTTGCTGGAAGCAGTATTTCCACAATGGAATCCCATGAATGTATCTTTCAGTGTGTAATCGAATTTGCCCTTGATATCTTCTTCGTAAATATCCGGTGTAACAGTATTGTTAATGTCGAGAAGAGTAACCGCATCGTTGCTGACAACAGTTCCGATAAACTCACTCAATGCACCATAGATATCAACTTCACAGGAAACAGGGATACCCATCTTTGTCAGACGGCTGTTTACATAGCAAGGAACGAAACCAAACTGTGTCTGGAATGCAGGCCAGCATTTACCGGCGATCGCAACGAACTCACGGTATCCTTTGTGATCCTCGATCCAGTCAAGGAGAGTGATCTCATACTGAGCAAGTTTCTCAAGGATCTCAGGTTTCTTGTTGCCTGCGCCAAGCTCTGCTTCCATATCCTTAACGACATCAGGGATACGAGCATCTCCGGCATGGTTATTGAATGCTTCAAACAAGTCAAGCTCAGAGTTCTCTTCAATTTCAACATTCAAGTTGTAAAGCTGCTGGATAGGAGCATTACAAGCTAAGAAGTTCAATGGACGAGGACCAAAGCTGATGATCTTTAAGTGATCCAAAGCGTAGATTGCTTTTGCAATCGGAACGAACTCATGGATCATATCTGCACACTCTTTGGCGTTTCCTACGGGATTCTCGGGGATATAAGCTTTTACATTACGAAGCTTTAAGTTGTAGCTTGCATTCAGCATACCGCAGTAAGCATCACCACGACCCTGTACCAGGCCGCCATCCTTGGATGTCTCTTCTGCAGCGGCTACGAACATCTTAGGTCCTCAAAATGCTTTGCAAGTAATGTCTCAGAGATTTCAGGGCCAAAGTTACCAAGATATACGCAGAGTGCATTACATCCTGCTTTCTTGATGTCCTCTAAAGCCTGTACCATGTGGATCTCGCTCTCAACGATACAAACAGGACATTCATAAATGTCAGCCTCATCATATTTTGCCTTGTAAGCTTCTACAAGGTTCTTTCTTCTTGTGACAGAGAGTGACTCTGGGAAGCAGTCTCTGCTCACAGCTACAATACCAATTTTCATTTTAGGCATGTTGTTCATAATATTATTTCGTCCTTTCTTGATTTAAGTATTACCGGAAGAATATGTGGATCTTAAGTGTGGGATCCGCAAAAATATACTGCGGCCCGGCAACCGCTCGCTATAAAATATTTTATCTCATTTCTGCATATTTTGCAATGGAAAAAAGAGTGGATATTCGGACAAAAAACTGGAGAAAATTCCCCATAAAATATTGACCTTCGCAGGATACTAGAGTAATATTCCATTAGATTATGCATGTGGAGGATGACTATGGGAGATTACATTATTGAATTAAAAAATATTTCCAAATGTTATGAGGGGGACACTGCCGCCGTTGATAATGTTTCTTTATCGATCGCAAAAGGTGAATTTGTAACGTTATTAGGTCCGTCCGGGTGTGGCAAGACGACGATCCTGCGAATGATCGGTGGATTTGAGATGCCGACGTCCGGCCAGATATTGCTGGGCGGTAAGGATATCAGTAAACTGCCACCCAATGAGCGTCCGATCAACACCGTATTTCAGAAATATGCGTTATTTCCTTATTTGAATATATACGATAACATTGCGTTTGGCCTCAAGCTAAAGAAATTACCCAAAGATGTCATTGACGAGAAAGTGCGCCATGTATTAGATGTGGTGGATCTGGAGGGCTTTGAAAGGCGAAGGGTGCATACGTTATCCGGTGGTCAGCAGCAGCGTGTGGCGATTGCACGTGCGATCGTCAACGAGCCGGAGATCTTGCTTTTGGATGAACCGCTTGGCGCATTGGATTACAAAATGCGCAAAGAGATGCAGCTGGAGCTGAAATTAATGCATGAACAACTTGGCATCACATTTATTTTTGTGACGCACGATCAAGAGGAAGCACTTACCATGTCGGATAAGATCGTTGTCATGTCCAATGGTGAGATTCAGCAGGTTGGTACGCCGGAGGAGATCTACGATGAGCCAAAGAATGCTTTTGTAGCGGATTTTATCGGAGAAAGCAATATTTTTAACGGTGTTATGACAGGGCACAAGAAGGTCTCTTTCTGTCAAACAGAGTTTGATTGTGTGGATGACATTAAGGAGGGACTGCGTGTACAGGCGGTGATCCGTCCGGAAGACGTTGTTTTGACGGAGGCCGGCAAGGGAAAACTTCAGGGCGAGGTGCTGTCTTCTATATTTAAAGGAACCTTTCACGAGATCACGGTCCTGCACAATGAGAAAGATGAGATTGTCGCTCAGGCTTCCGGAGATATTGCCAAGGGAACGAAAGTTGGCGTTAATATCTTGCCGGATAGCATTCATTTGATGCATTTTAATGAAAAGGCAAATCATTTCACCGGCATGATCGATGATGCGATGCGTATTCGTCTGGTGGATGGAAGTATCAAAGTGGATATGACAAAGCTTTTTCCGGGTTCGACATTGCAGGATGGAGTTCTTTATGATAAGAGCGGTCATCCGATCGAGACAGAGGGACGCAAGGTGGTTGTCTATATAAATCCAAGACAGGCGCAGCTTAGCGATGACCCACAAGTTGGTTTGGTACAGGGGCATATTGATTCGTTGATCTATATGGGAGATCATTATAGTTATGAAGTACGTTCAGGCAATGATGAGTTGTATTTTGTATATGATGAATATTTGTGGAACATTGAGATTACGTTAGTGTTGTCGTGCCGGATACAGGCATCAGCGTTACATTAGCAGAGTGATCATTTATTAGTGCTGCCTTGGCAGCGGGATCATTTCATGGAGGAGACAGATGCATTTTACAAGAAAACAGTTAGGGATTCCGTATATCCTGTTTTTGATATTGTTTGTCGTACTGCCATTGTTTGTTGTGCTTTATTACGCATTTACTGATGGACAGGGACAATTTACCGTAGAGAATTTTCAACATTTTTTTACAAATGGAAAAACATTAGGAACGTTATTTTACAGTTTCGTGATCGCATTGCTGACGACAACCGTTTGTTTGTTCATTGCGTATCCGACAGCGTATATTTTGGCAAGAGGGGATTTCGCAAAAGTGGTGTATGGATGCTTCTTTTGGTGACGCCGATGTGGATCAATTTTACGCTTCGTATCACGGCACTCAAAGAAGTGTTAAACCTGATCGAGGGTAACTTGGCATTTCACCCGCTGTTTAATGCGGTGCTGTGCATGGTCTATGACTTTTTGCCGTTTATGATCCTGCCGATCTATACGGTGCTGTTGAAGTTAGATGGCGCACTGCCGGAGGCGGCAGCAGATCTTGGGGCAAAACGTCATCAGGTGTTTTTTAAGGTGATCCTGCCGCTCAGTATGCCGGGGATCATCAGCGGTGTGACAATGGTGTTTTTGCCGGCAATGACGAATTATGTTGTATTAGACATGGTGTATAACAGTACGTATATCATGGGAAGTCTGATCGGAAGTTACTTCAATACCTATGATTGGAATAACGGCTCTATGATCTCAATGGTACTGCTGTTCATTATTTTTGGCATCACTTGGATCACCGGCAAAATAACCGGTGATGATGCGGATATTCAGCGGGGAGGTGCAGCTTTGTGAAAAAGAAAGGATTACAGACAGTGTGGCTTATTCTTGTCGTTGCATTTTTGTATCTGCCGATCTTGATCTTAGCGGTGTATAGTTTTACAAAGTCGACGATGATCGGATCGATCCGTGGATTTTCTGTGCATAATTATGTCACGTTATTTACGACCAAAGAGCTGACAGATATGATCATAGGCACAGTTTTTCTGGCACTTTTGGTAGCTGTATTATCCAGTATATTAGGGACGTTAGGTGCAATAGGAATTTTTTACTCTTCCAAAAAGACACGTATGAGTATCGAACTTGTGAATCAGATACCGGTAGTTAATTCGGATGTTGTGACTGGATTTTCGATATGTGTACTGTTGATCGTTTTTGCCGGGATCGATAAAGATACTTATATTCCGTTGATCGTCGGACAGACGGTATTATGTACGCCATTTGTATATTTGTCAGTGCTTCCCAAACTAAAGCAGATGGATCCGGATATGTATATGGCAGCATTAGATCTTGGCTGTACTCCGGCAAAGGCACTTCGTACCGTAATCTTTCGGGAGCTGGTACCGGGTATTGCGGCAGGCTTTATGACTGCAGTGACCTTGTCGTTAGATGATTATTTCATAACTACGTATACCAAACCTGCTACGTTTAATACGATCAGTACGTATGTGGTTAATGCGACACGTGGAGCGCGGACAGAGATCAAGACGGCTCTTTGGGCGCTGTCAACGGTAATATTTTTTGCTGGTGGTGCTATTTGTGGTTGTGATAAACAGCAAAGATCTAAAAAAGTCGACAAATGTAGAATGACAGAATAAATGTATAACGATTGTAGAAAGGAATGTAGAAAAACCGTGAAAAAAGGAATTGCATTGTGTGTTTTGTTCTTGCTGTCAGCATTGTGTGTCGGTTGTGGAAAGCAGTCGGAAGATGATGTGACAGTACTTCGCGTGGCGAATTGGGAGGAATACATTGATGAGGGCGGCTGGTCTGAGGATGAGACGATCGAGCTTGCGGACGGCACGAAAATTCTCGGAAAGGAAGAGATGACGGAGCTGTTTGAGCAATGGTATGAAAAGAAATACGGTGAAAAAGTCAAAGTGGAATATTCCACGTTTGGCACAAATGAAGATTTGTACAATCAGCTTACTTTGGGAGATACTTTTGATCTGATCTGTCCATCAGAATATATGATCATGAAGTTGATGAAAGAGCATCGATTGGAACCGTTTTCGAGCAGTTTTTATGACACCTCGGATCCGGATAACTACTATGCGAAAGGAGTTTCCCCCTATATAAGGAAACGTTTTGATGAGTTAAAGATTGACGGAGAAGAGTTATCCAAGTATGGTGCAGGTTATATGTGGGGAACAATGGGGATTGTCTATAATCCAAAGGAAGTGGATGAAAAAGATACCGATCATTGGTCCATGTTGTTGGATACCAAATATCGTAAACGTATCACGATGAAAGACAGTATCCGAGATTCCTATATTGTGGCGCAGGCGATCCGCAAAGAAAAGGAGCTATCTTCACAGCAGTTTACACAGGCTCCTGATTATTCGAATCGTCTTTTGAGAAAATGAATGATACGAGTGTGAAAGCAGTGGATGAGATTCAGGAGATCCTTGGAGATATGCGCGAAAATGCGTATTCGCTGGAGACAGACAGTGGTAAAGCAGATATGGTTACCGGCAAAGTCGTTGCCAATATGCAGTGGTCCGGTGATGGTGTGTATACCATGGACCAGGCGGAAGAAGATGGGCTTGAGCTGAGCTTTGCCGTACCGAGGGAAGCCTCGAATCTGTGGTTTGACGGCTGGTGTATGCTTAAAAAGGCGTTCGGTCGGATGCAAAGAAGCAGCAGGCTGCAGAAGCCTTTGTAAATTTCCTGTCCCGCCCCGATAATGTGATCAAGAATATGTATTATATCGGTTATACTTCCGTGATTTCCGGTGGTGACAGTCCTTTGATCTATGAATACGCAGACTGGTGTTATGGTGCAGAAGATGAAGATACGGATACTGTGCCATATTCGTTAAGGTATTTCTTTACTGAAGAAGATGAGAATGCTTCACAGGACTATGTGCTGCAAGTGCCTGTAGGTGAGGAACGCAGACAGGTGTTTGCCGGTTATCCGCCGCGTGATGTGATCACGCGCAGTGCGATCATGCAATGTTTTGACGATGAACAAAATAAACGTATTTCCAGAATGTGGACAAATATTCGTTGTTTTGAATGGGAAGATCTATTTTGACATTATAATCCTATCTTCAAAAAGCTGCCGCTTTGTAAGGCAGCTTTTTACTTTGTTCTATTTCTTTTTGAAAAATTTATATTTTTGTTGACAAAAGAAAAAAAGATTGTATTAAATTATTATAGGGTTAGATAGAGCTAACCTAAATATGTGTCAACTTTCACACGATAGATAGACCTAACGAAAAGAAGTCGCAACAGATTGCTGTTAGTAACGAACTATATTGTGCGAGGAAGGACAGGAGCGGAAAGGAAAACATATGACTCTGAATGATGCAGTAGAAGGAAAAGAATATGTAGTAGAAGAGATTGCAACAAACGATGATGAAATGAGTGCATTCTTATTCTCACTTGGGTGCTACAGTGGTGAGCCGATTACAGTCGTTGCACGTAAAAAGAGAAATCTGGTGGTTTCGATCAAGGACGCCAGATACAACATTGATATTGAACTGGCGAAAGCTATTTTAATATAAAGAATTTGATAATTTGTCATTTTACAAGGAGGTTTCGTTATGAGAATTGCGTTAACCGGTAATCCCAATAGTGGAAAGACCACTATGTACAACGCATTAACGGGAAGAAATGAAAAGATTGGTAACTGGGCTGGTGTTACCGTTGATAAGAAAGAAAGCCAGATCAAGAAGGCGTATTACGACGGCTCCAAAGAGTTGATCGCAGTCGATCTTCCGGGTGCATACTCCATGTCACCATTTACATCAGAGGAGAGCATTACAAGCGGTTATGTAAAGAACGAGCATCCGGATGTTATTATTAACATCGTAGATGCTACCAATTTGAGCCGTAGCTTGTTCTTTACAACACAGCCTTTGGAACTTGGTGTTCCGGTTGTCGTAGCTTTGAATAAGAGCGATATTAATGAGAAGAAAGAGACAAAGATCAATACAGAGCTGTTGTCTCAGAAACTTGGCTGTCCGGTACTTAAAACAGTATCCACATCGGATGAGGGACTGAAAGAAGTTGTTGCTCAGGCTGCTGAGTTAGAGGGCGCAGGTCAGAAAGCACCGTATGTACAGGGTGAAGTGAATCTTCATGACAAAGATGAGGTAGAGGCTGCTGATAGAAAGCGTTTTGCATTTGTAAATGCAATTGTGAAAGAAGTAGAGAATCGTAAAGTGCTTACAAAGGATAAGACAATTGGAGATAAGATTGATTCCGTTATCACGCATCCTGTAATCGGTATTGCAATCTTTGCAGTAGTGATGTACTTAGTATTCTACATTTCACAGTCTACTTTAGGCACATATTTGGCAGATATCCTGACCGGATGGATCGAACAGTTCCAGGGTTGGGCGACCGATAGTTTGGAAAAAGCAAACGCAAGTGCATTCTTAGTATCTCTGCTTTGTGATGGTATTATTGGTGGTGTTGGAGCGGTAGTTGGTTTCCTTCCGCTCGTAATGGTTATGTATTTCCTTATCGCATTGCTTGAGGATTGCGGTTATATGTCACGGGCAACAGTCGTACTGGATCCGATCTTTAAGAGAGTAGGTCTTTCCGGTAAATCTGTTATCCCTATGATCATCGGTACCGGTTGTGGTATCCCTGCTATCATGGCATGTCGTACCATTAAGAATGAGCGTGAGCGCAGAACAACAGCGATGCTTGCAACATTTATGCCATGTGGCGCTAAGATGCCTGTAATCGCATTGTTTGCAGGAGCATTCTTCCCGAAATCAAAATGGGTAGGTCCATTGATGTATTTCGTTGGTATTATTTTTGATACTTTTAGGTGCATTGCTTATCAAAGCAGTTACCGGTATGAAATATAGAAAGTCCTTCTTCATCATTGAGCTTCCGGAATATAAGATTCCAAGCTTGAAGATCGGTGTTTTATCTATGTTAAATCGTGGTAAAGCATACATCGTTAAGGCTGGTACCGTAATCCTTGTATGTAATACTGTAGTACAGTTGATGCAGTCCTTTAACTGGCATCTTCAGGCAATCGAAGAGGGACAGGAGAGTACTTCTATCCTGGCAAGTATTGCCGGCCCGTTTGCTTATCTGTTAGTACCTGTCGTTGGAATTGCATCATGGCAGCTTGCAGCAGCAGCGATCACGGGATTTATAGCTAAGGAGAATGTAGTTGGTACAATCGCTACCTGCTTTGCAATTACAAACTTCATTGATACTGATGAGCTTGCATTAGTAGGTTCCGGTAATGCGGTAGCTGATGTTATGAGATTGACAAAAGTGGCAGCTCTTGCATACTTAATGTTCAACCTTTATACACCACCATGTTTTGCAGCACTTGGTGCTATGAACTCTGAGATGCAGAGTGGTAAGTGGCTGCTTGGTGGTATCTGCTTACAGCTTGCAACAGGCTTCACAGTTGGATATTTGGTATACCAGATCGGTACAATGATCGTCTCCGGACCTGCAGCAGTTCTTTCTACTCCTGGTTTCTACGCAGGATTGATCGCAATTGCTATCTTTGCGGCAGTGATCGTTAGTCTGATCATTAAAGGTAACAGAGCTATTGATGCAGAATATCAATTAGATTAATATATATATGAAAACTTCATGACGTCAGAAGATATGGCAACATATCTTCCGGCGTGGAAGATTTCATAGAATCAATAGAAAGGGATGGTTATTGTGGGAAGCATTATTGCAAACCTGATCGCAATATTGGTCATTGCGCTTATTTTAGGAGTGTCGATCTTTTATATTGTCAAATCTAAGAAAAAGGGTGTAAGATGCATTGGCTGTCCTTCGGCAGGTTCCTGCGCAAAGTATTGCGGAGCTAAGCCAAAGAAAACAAAACAGAAAAAATAGTGATGGGGCCGTTTGTTTTGCAAAAAACAGGCGGTCTTTTCTCTATATGATCAGATGGATGGTTATGCCTCTTTACGAACAGCGGTGCTTTAGGGAGCGGGAGAAGATAGCAGAGTCTTATTATTGAATCTCATTAATAAGCAGAAGCAGGATTTAACAGGACTTGTTTCTGACCCCGATGTGAATTTTACAAGAAATAGGAAAATTCCATATGAAAATATGATTTTGTCATTGCTAACGATGGAGGGGGCTACTTTAACGAACGAACTATTACGACAGTTTGGTTGCAGTACCACTACCGCAACATCATCAGCATTTGTTCAGCAGAGAAAGAAAATCCTACCAGCCGCACTGGAAAATCTTTTTCAAGAGTTCGCTTCCCAAACAGCCCGAAGCGATAATTATAGGGGATATAAACTTTTAGCTATTGATGGTTCAGATATTCAAATTGCAAAGCTAAAGAAGCCGGAGAAAACAAAGCATTAATTGAAATGGTTGATAGATCTGATTTTACCACAAAGACCATTGTTACTGCGGACAGAGGGTATGAGTCGTATAACAACATGGCACATATACAAGAAAAAGGTTGGTTCTACCTTATACGAGTAAAGGATTTTGGCAAGTACAAAACAGGCATTTTGCACGGCTTAGACTTACCTGACACAGAGGAATTTGATGAGTATATAGATTTAAATTTAACTCGGAAACAGACAAATGAAATGAAGAATTTATTGCAGCAGAAGAATACATATCGATGGATATCACATAAATGTACGTTCGATTATCTGCCGTCAAAAAGTAAAAAATCAGATCCTGCAGTATTGTATCATCTACCATTTAGAATTGTACGTTTTCCAATATCAGATAATTCATATGAAGTTGTAGTAACCAATCTGGACGCAGTAGAATTTCCTTCAGATGAACTAAAGAAACTATACGGCATGAGGTGGGGAATTGAAACATCTTTTAGAGATTTAAAATATACTATAGGATTACTTCATTTTCATTCGAAAAAGGTGGACTATATACTCCAAGAAATTTTCGCAGGGCTAATAATGTATAACTTTTCTGAATTGATTACCTCGCACGTAGTCATAGAAAAGGGTTCCAGAAAATATGAATATAAAATCAACTTTTCTGTTGCTGTACATATATGCCGTGATTTCCTGTTAAGTATAAATAACCCACCTGATGTTGAACTGCTCATTGCCATCATTCCAACTGCCTTATTCTGAACATTTTCATTCTTAATTAATTCTAATGCAGTATCTCCTGCTACTTTTCCAATTCCCATAAATTCCTCTCCTATGTAGCTAAAAACGCCCCAAAATCGGAGCGTTCTTACCATATAATTCATATCACAATTCTTACTTTATATTTGTGTCTTAAAGGATTAAGCGTCCAATCATTAAAATCAACTATTTTATCATTTTGCAATCTTCCTAAAACAATACCAGGATCACGATTTATTCTATTTGCAAAATCTTTAATTGATTGTAAATCAAATTTTGCGCATCCAACAAACTTTTGGTACTGGTCATTTGGTATCAAACTATCTTGTGCAAACTTATTTGCAGCTTCTTCCTGTTCCCCAGTTTCCTTTTCAAATGATATACCATAGTCACCATTTATAATATGCCCTATTTCATGAAATAAAGTAAACCAAAATGAGTCAGCATTCAATCTTCGATCATTTACCATTAGCATAATATTCTCACCAATCTTTTTTGTTGCACCATTAGTCTTTGAACCTGCAATGTTTGGCAGTATGACAAAAATTACACCTGTTTCCAAAAAAGCTTTTCTAATCAATGGATAAAAACCTTCGTGATTTCTAGTAAGTGTCAAAGCATATTTTACAGCTTCTTCAAACTTTTTTATTAAATCTGGGTGCCTCTATTTTAGTGCCTTATTAGTTGCAATTTGAACCATTGCATTTGCTTTAACAGTACTTGCTTCCGTTAAATCCTGTGTCGAACTTCTAAAGCTAACAGCCATGTCTCTTTTTACCCAATACAGTAAGTGTTGCTACATTAAGAAATGTTCTTAATGCCTTAATTTGTTCATTCTTCTGTCTTGGCAAATCCGGTAACCCGTAATTTTCTCTAAAAACTTGTAATCAAAATATTCAAAAATTTTTCTTTCTTCCGCAAGTTCTTCTTCTGACCTAAATTCAGCAATCAATGCATCATACGCATTTTGAAGATTTAACCAATAATTCACACTAGTTCCAATCATCCGTGATAATTTCATTGCAATATCAATTGATAAGCTCTGCTCACCCCGAATTAAAAGACTTAAATTTTTAGGTGTAGTATCAAGCCTTTTTGCAAAGTCCTCTTGTGTCAATCCACTTTCCTCAACAATTTCTTTTATATAATAACCCGGGTGAAATGCAATCTTATTATTATACTCAATATAGTTACTCATAATGTTTGCTCACCTCCGTAATTTCCACTATCCTCACATTTTCCGCTATTTCATCAATTTTACAAGGATTATACGACTGTTCATTTTCATCCAATGGCTCTAAAATAATTCTCCATTTCTCGCGTCTTGATTTTACATCAATTGCAAAATATCCTTCCAAATCTCTTCCATTCTTATTTATCAATTTATGAAAATGGAAAGCAGGTTGTACGATAATATCTTTTATAGTATCAGCTTGCTTCAATGCATTTATTCGAGCCATAAGACTATTTGCCAGCACTGTATTTCCGTCAAAATTTTTTTTTGCCACCTTTAAGTCTTCGCATAAATTTTCAACTTTATCAGTTGCATAAACTACTTTCAAATCCTCCCTCCTTATAATCAAATTACCCATCTGGTAATTTGATTATACTATTATCCTATGTGTAAGTCAACAGAGATGTTACATTACTTACAAAAATCACATAAAAAGCTGAGCACCCGCCCAGCTTAAATTCAACTATTCTTCTATATTGCCTTAAACATCCTCTGTGACATCGGCTTCTCCCCCCTGCGCCCGTTCCAATTCCTTTCTGGCATTCTGCAGGTCTTCCAGCCGCTTCAATTCATCCTCTGCATCCTCAAGTCCCAGATGCGTATAGGTGTTAAGCGTAACCCCT
>VOFB01000745.1_pt1 | contig 210935 bp, 211 predicted proteins | sample 5384141 | NCBI WGS metagenome assembly VOFB01 (sample SAMN12384721, study PRJNA508395) | human gut metagenome | isolation source: healthy gut A | host: Homo sapiens | reverse complement strand
CGAAAAGAGTAATAAATATCAATGTCCTGTCTGCGTGTGCCGTTCTCGTCATAGCTGCACTCATGCACAACGATTTTCTCCACAAACTCACGCAAAAGGGTAGGGGTAAGTTCTTCAAAGCTGGTGTACTTGCGGACAACATTCATAAACTTTTCTGCGTTTACCGTGGCTTCCTGCGCTTTGGAAAGCTCTGCCCGGATAGCGGCGGCTCTCTCTTTCAGTTCTTTCTGCTCGGCTTCATAGTCTGCCGACAGCTCCGTGAAAACGCTCGTCTGAAATGCGCCCGTCGCTGTCCTCGCTGCAAAGATGGCGCTCGCTGATACGCTTCTCGGCGGCCAGCGGATTGCCCCCGTCCTCGCTGCGTTTGCGCTGCTTGCGTAACTCCTGCACACGCTCCCACATCTGGGTGTCAATGATAGGCTCATGGTGGTTCTCGAAAATCGCCTGTTTCTCAATGGGGTTCTCTACGCTGTGCTTGGTCTTGTAGGACGGCTTCTCCGTCTTGAAGTTTACCAGACAGCCCGTGTACTCCCTGTTTTCAAGGATATGTACCACGGTATTGGTCGCCCACTTGCACTCATAGCCGGGGTGGTAGCGGCGGGTGCTTCCCGTCCGACGGTATTCCAGCGTTCCCGGCGTGGGGATCTAGCATACGGGCTATCTTGGTCGGCCCGTTCCCGGCAAGGCACAAGCTGTAAATCTGCCGCACAACAGGGGCGGCTTCCCCGTCAATGATAAAATTTTCGTCCTCGTCCATAAAGTAGCCGTATACGGGTTTGCTCGTGACGGGCTTCCCGCTCATACCCTTAGACCGTTTTACTGCTTTGATTTTCTTGCTCGTATCTCTCACCAGCCATTCGTTAAAAATGTTCCGCAGAGGGGCAAAATCATTGTCGCCCTGTGCGCTGTCCACTCCGTCATTGATAGCGATAAAGCGGACGCCTTTCTGTGGGAAAATCATTTCCGTATACATTCCCACTTGCAGATAGTTTCGCCCTAACCGTGACATATCCTTGACGATAACGGTGCCGACTTTTCCGGCTTCAATGTCCGCAAGCATGGCTTGAAAACCGGGTCTTTGGAAGTTCGCCCCAGAATAACCGTCATCTGTGTACCATTGCAGATTGGAAAAGCCGTTCTGCTTCGCATAGGTTTCAAGAATACGCTTCTGGTTTGAAATAGAATTGCTCTCACCTTGCAGCTCGTCCTCGTGGGATAATCTCGGATAAAGGGCGGTAATAAGGTTTCGGGTGGTCTGTCTTAACATAGTGTCCTCCATTTCCGACAGCCAGCCCCACTATTCCGTATGACTATCATACCACACGCCGGGGCTGGCTGTACAGTCCTTTCTGCTTCTTTACGTCCCGTCAAATTGCCGATTTTTGTGTAGCAGCTTCCGCTTCCAGCACTTTCAGCATTTTATCGGCGGCGGTGGCGGTGGTGTCCTGCTTGAAATAGCCGGAAACGACAAGGACAGAATTACCTATGCGGATTTCCGTCACGCAATCCGGGCGGCGGGTGCTGCGGTCATTCTTTGGGGTGTTGGTCATAGGCGGCTCTCCTTTCTGTTCATCAGCTTTTTCAGTTGTCCCATTTTCTCCTGCGCCGTGGCTTTTCGGAAGTTGCTCCCGGTAAAGCGGACAGGAGAACACATTTCAATCAGACGGTCATAAATGCGGGCGTGGGCGGTGTCCTCCGGGTGCTGCAAGTCCTCCAGCGTGAGATTAGTCGTGACGATCAGCGGCTTGCCGCTGCGGTAACGGCTGTCAATCACGTTGTAGACCTGCTCTAAGCCGTATTCCGTTCCCCGTTCCATTCCAAAATCGTCAAGGATAAGCAGCGGGAAGCTGCAAAGTCGGGAGATATATTCATTCCTGCCCTCAAAGCTGGCGGCAAGGTCACCCAATATCAATGCAAAGTTTGTCATGCACACGGGGATTTCACGCTCCATAAGGGCATTTGCGATACAGCCCGCAAAATAGCTCTTGCCTGTGCCAACGCCGCCCCATAGCAGATAGCCAATGTTGCGCTCTTTCATGGTTTCCCAGTTCTCCACATAGAAATGGGCGTGTTCCATTTGCGGGCACTTGCCGTTGTCGTTCTCAAACGTCCAGCCCTGCATAGCCGGGTCTGTAAAGCCCCGCCGCTTCAACCGCTCGACAGTTTCAAGGTGACTGCGCTGTTTCTCTGCGGCTTCCCGTTCCTCACGCTCTGCCCGCTGGCAGTCACATTCTGCCGGGTGGCGGTCACGCCCCAGCCATGCGGCGGTTTCTTTGGGGAAATAGCCCTCTTTGGGCTTGTGGCACTTCCCGCAGTATAAAAGCCCGTCCTCGCCGGTGTAGTCCTCCGGCTCCGGCGTGGTGTCGGTCATATTCAAAATCATTTCATCAAATCCATTCGTCATAAGCTCTCGCCCTCCTTACAGGTATAATCGGGTATGCCCTTTTTCGGGGCTTTCTTGGCTGCGTCCTCCTGCGCCCACTTGAAAATCGTGGCTGCATGGCTCTTGTATTTCCTCCCGCTGGAAGCGATATGGCAGGATAGGCGGTCAATGTAATACTCCCACTTGCCGGGAAGCTCTGTTTTCAGCCCGTCAAGCTCCGTATCGGAAAGAATGACATTGTGGTATCTGCCATAGGCGGCGGGGGCGGGGTGTCCCGTTTCTAACTCTCTCTCTTTTTCTATTTCTATATCTATCTCTTTCTCTATCTCTATCTCTGGTGGACAAATGTCCGCTCGATATGGTGGACATTTGTCCGCCCCTGTTTCCGGCAGGGCTTTTTGTTCCTGCAAAGCCCGCCGCGCCCTGCGCTTGCGCTCCCCCTCGGTAGAGGACTGGCCGATTAAAAGCTCAATGTTGCTCATGTAGAGTGCGCCGCTTGGCAAAGGCTCCACAAGCCCCAGCTTCATAAAGATTTTCAAAGCTCTCTCTACGGTACCTACCTGCTGGCGGCTAATGGTCGCAATCATCTGGGCGGTGTAGGGGATATTCTCGTCAAGCTGCAATTTCCCGCCGTTTTTCAGCGATTTCAAGTACAGCTTCAAGAGAATGTTGGAATAGATAACGCCGTCCTGCATACTTTCCAGCAGAACGATTGCATCATCGTCAAAATAGCTCTCTTTCAGCTTGAGAGTAATATTTGCGGTTATCTGCCATAGGCTGCGTCCTCCTTTTTCCAGCGTTTGGAATAATAGCGAGGGCATAGTATGATAACCGCCCGGAAGCTCTGTTTGCAGTCACGGGTGCAGCCCCGGCATAGGTCGTTGTAAGTGATACGGTTGCGGTGGTTGAGGAAGAAAGACCATTCCAGCCGCCGCTTCTTGCTCATTCTCGGCAATGGTAAGCTCCTTTCTGCCGTTCCTATCGGTGTAGCGGGATAGGGGGCATTTTCTGTATGTTCTCGGTATCATTTTCGGGCTTTTTCTGCCCTGTAAGCCCCGTTTGGAAGTCGGGGAGTATTGCGGTAAGGGTTCATATCATACCTGTATTTTTGTAGGGTTTCGGTATCATTTCGGGGCGGTCTTTAACGCTCCTGTTCACGCTTTTTCTGCTGGCTCGGTGCGCCCCTTAAAATCTGGTCGATATTGCGTCTGACTGTCTGAAGCTCCTGCGCCCGCTGGCGTTTCTCCCGTAGTCGTTATATCCGGCGTTCTTCTGGACGGTAAGCTGCTCAATCTCCCTTTGCAGGGCTTTGCTGGCTGGCAGCTTGGTTATTCCATGCTCCCGGAAATAACGGGCGGCTGTGTCCGCTATGATAAAATCGCTTTCGTGCTGTTCCCGGTAGGCTCTCCGGGCTTTCTCCGATTTCTGCGCTTTCAGACCGTCACGGGCGGGCTTCGTGCCGATATAGCCCAAAAGGTTGCGCTGCAATTCCTTTTTCTCCCGGATAGCGGCTTCCAGCCCTTTCAGTCCGGCAAGGCTCTCCTGCGTGGCGGTGTTGGCTGCGGAAATGGCAGCGTCCAGCTCGTCCGGGGAAGAAAAGCCATACTGCTGGTAGAGCATGAGGGTAGCCGACATCTGTTTGAGGTTGTGCATGGTCGCCCACTTCTCATAGCCCTGTCCTTTCCCCTCGGCTCGCTTGGCGGCTATGTCTACCATGCGCTGTACAGCGTCATTGTTCGGGGCGTTTTTCGCTTCTTTTTTCGTCCGTAAGCGGTCTTTGATACTGCCGGGGTATTCCGCTATGGCTGCGGGTTTTTCGGCGGCTCTGGCGGCGTTCTGCTCCAAAACGGCAAGGACGGCGGCGCGGTCAAAGTCGTCGCCCAGCTTCCGGGCGGTAATGGGCTTCGTCCTGTCCGGCGTGAGGTAGGACAGCCGCCCCCGGCTCTCCTTGACGGTCACGCCCTCCCGCAGCAGCAGAGAGGAAAAGTCCTCGAATGAGGTCGCCGCAGACAGCGCGGCGCGTATGGTCTGCCGCAGCTTCTCTTTGTTCGTTTCAAACTTGGTCTGCCGGGGCGTGATACCACCTGCAATCATGGGGGCGTTCTGCTTGTCCAGCGCGGCCTGTCCCTTTTTCTGCGCCCAATACTCCCGGTCGGTGACGCGGTTCTTGCTGCCGTTCAAGAGGTCGATTTGGTAAAGCCCCTCCCGGTGGCACATCTCCATGACTTCGGATTTGAAGTAGCGCAAGGCCGCGTCGGTACAGCGGTGCTTGCAACCGGCTTTTGTGTCGGCTGGCCTGTCCATATAGGGCAGGAACGGCACTTCCTCAATCCGCAGGCTGTTAATGACGATATGCACATGAATGTTGCCGCTGTGGTTATGCCCGTCCGGGTGGGTGCATACAAGGGCTTGGTGGCCGGGGAAATGCTCGGCGCAAAACTTCTCGCCCAACGCCTGCGCCCGGTCTACGGTCAAGCCGTTGTCCGGCCCGTCCCGTGGGTCAAAGCTGATGATATAGTGGTGGCTTTTCACATCTTCCCGCCGCTGGTTCTTCTCATAGCGGAGATTTGCCCGCATACAGGCAACGGCAAAATCCTCCCCGCCGCAGTTCAGCGTGGACAGCCGGTAGTCCTCGCGGGGGATAAGCCTGCCGGTTTCATCACGGACGGGCTTCATGGTAAACTCGTCATGCTCAAAGAGTAAGTATTGTTCAGCGGCTCCGTAGTCGGCGTTTTTAGAGTTGATATGCTTGAGTGTTGCCAACCGCGTCACCTACTTTCTTGAGGACTTCATACTTGAGGGCGGCAAGGTCGGCTATGGCGGCGCGTACCTCGCCGGACAGCGCATGGTAGGGTGCGCCGTACTCGTTCAGATACCGGGCTATCTGGTTGAGGTTGCCGCCGATCCTGCCGTACTCGGCGGCCAGCTTCCCGACAGCGGAGAGCAGTTCGTCATTGACCGCCGACACATGGATAACGGGGCGTATGGTCGCCCGCCGTATTGCCTGCCGGAGAAATTCCGACTGGCTGATACCATAGGGCGCAAGCCGCTCTGTGAAGTCGGCGTATTCATCTTCGGACAGCCGGGTTTTCACAACGCGGCTGCGGTGGGGTGTGTTGTATCGCTTCGGCATGGGCTGTAAACCTCCTTTCACTTTACAACGGGCATTTTCTCGGCGTTTGTCCGGGAACGCTTGAAATTTTTTCTGTGTGGGCGGGCTGGCTCTAAACATCCTCTCACTTTACAACGGACAAATTTTCCCAAAAACTTGGTAGCTGTTGCGGAAATATTTTTGCGGCGCAAGCCGCCATAGCAGGGTTTGGGGAAGGCACTCCCCAACAAGTTTCCCGCGAGGGGCAAAACCGCAGAATTGCGGATTTTGGCACCGTGGTAGAAACTTGCTCTTAGTAAGCCGCAGACTGCCCCTGTCCGGGCTTTTCCGTACATAGAGCGAACGGGGCGGGGCTTTCAGCCCGCTGTGCGCGGTCTTTTTCCCTTTCGCCAAAGATACATTTGAAAGGCCGCCAGCTACCCGCTGAACGGGGATTTTTCAAATTTTCTTTTGCCTTAGTAATCCGGGAAACAGGATTTTGGCAACCGGCGGGGCAGAGAAATTTTCCTTTCACTCCCTACACCACCGCATTTTGAAATTTGTCAAACGGGGCAGGCAGCTTTTTCTGGCTTCACCTACCTACTACGGGTGGCTTTGCGATTTTGCCAAACGGACAACAAAAAAAGCAGCAAATCTTTTTCAGACTTACTGCTTTCGCTGGCCGCCGGTGACGGCTGGTATTCAGTTTAGTAAAAGGCTATCAGGCAAATGATGTTGAAAGTGATTTTGCGGTGTCTTAAAGCAGTTCCAACGCTCTTTTATACAGTGGGTCTAATTCACACCCGCAACTTCCACATTCCTCATCAGCCTGCTTAATTGCTGATATTAAAGATTCTTTATCAGATTTTCCGTCTAACCATTGTTGCGCGGGAATAGCTATTAAATCCCAACCGGATGCAACAAATTTTTGCATAATAGTTTTTAATTCTTCCATAGTGCGGCTCCTTTCAAGATAGCAACTGACAAATTTGCGGTTACTCTGATTTTACCATATCTACAGTGCAAGGTCTATGCTTATCGGTCAAATCTGAACTTGAATAGCGCGGCAATTAGCTGTTGTTTCACATATTCCTCAACCTCGGCGTTGACCTGCCCGCGTACTTTGGAAAAGTAGCGGATATATCCGGCGTAGTGGGAAAGAACGGCGTTTACCGCGTCCGGGTCGCCCTCATGCGCTTTGACGATTGTTTCATAGGGGAGAAGTTTACTCATAGTCTTTCCCCTCCATGAGCCGCCGCAACCGTTTCAAAACAAGCTGGATATGCCGCCCCGCTGTGCTGCGTGTCCGTCCGATATGTACGCCGATCACTCTCTGCGGCTGGCGCAGGAAGTAATAGCGGAAAATTTCTTCCTGTGTCTGCTCCAGCAAACGGGCAAGGGCGGCGGCAAGTTCCGCATGATACAAAACGGCGGTTTGGTCGCAGGCGGTAAAAAGGTATTCTTCAAGCTGCTCCGGCTCGGCAAGCTGGACAAACTTCTCATTCATCAGATAGTCAAGGGAAACTTCCCGTTCCCACCTCCGGCGCAGCTTCAAAATTTCATCTATGGCTGCGTGACGAATAACAACCTTGCAAAAGGCGTTAAAGGTGTACTGGATATGCACTTTGTAGGCTTCATCTTCGGTCATGGAAATTCCCCCTCTCTGATAATAGTGCGGGGCGGCAGCACTTTTTGCTGTCGCCCCTTGATTGCCTATCTGCAAAGGCGGGCGGGGCTGTCAACGGCGGCGCGTATGCGCCGTTCATCTTGACCGTTGACTGGCTCGACTGGCTTTGCTATTCCGTTATCTCTTTCAGTTATTGTCAAAGGAAATGTAGATAGTTAGACTATTGGGTATGTAGCTGATACTTAACCACTTTTCGTCGTTTGATAAAAGCGTCCCGATAGAAACATAGTTTTCTCCCTCGATTTCCTCTGACACATTTTCAATTACGGAAAAGCCTTCTTGGTTCAAAAGCTCCATATACTCGTTATAGTCGTTTTCGCTAATGCCGGTAAGGTTGATATTGCAATTCTCATGTTCTGTATCAAGTGTAGCCCATGCAACCGTACCAGGCGCAACAGGAAGCCCCTCTGTGTACTCATTCGCAGGCCAAACACCCTCGTCCAATTTTGTAACACTATTAGATTGCGTATTGTTCTCATTGCTTGTCGGTGTAGATGATGTATTTTGATTAGAACACGCAGCCAAAAAAATCATAACCATGATTGTGAATACAGAAATATACTTTTTCATTAGTTACCTCCTGTTTTTGTGTATGGTTCGGATAATTAACAAAATAGCAATAGCTGTTGCTGCAAACCCAATAGCCAAAAGGATTTGCGAAATATCAAAGGCAAACGCGCCCTCAATCTGTATATTTGTTGTCGCGTCTGCTTGTCCGATTGCTCCTTCTGGTACTTTTCCTGATTGCGTAACAGCATATACCGAAAAGGCAGCAACCGCGATAACAAGCGTAGCAAGAGTAGAAATGATGCCGTTCCTTTTTTTCGATTTGGTGTTATCAATACCAAACTGTTCTGCGGTGCTGTCTGCAAATTCTTTTGGCGTCCCCAAACGCTGGATAATCTGCTGCTCTGTTTCTCCATGCTCCATAGCAGACGCAAAAACTTCATTCAAGTCACGCACAACCTCTTTTTTCATTTTGCGTGGTAAAGATAGTTCCTTTTCAACCTGTTTGATATATTGTTCTTTCATTTGGACACCCTCGCTTGTTGATAACTTTCTATAAAGCCATTTACGCAGTTTTCATAGCTTGACCAAAATAAGATTAGTTCATCAAGTACATTCCTGCCTTTATCAGTTAAAGAATAATACTTTTTTGAGCCGCCATTTGCCGCAGCCGGAGCCAACCGGCATTTGATTAGTTCTGCTTCCTGTAAACGATACAAAATGGGGTAAATGGTTCCCTCTTTCGCATATCCCAAAACAGACGCACTATTGTTCAATTCGGTTATAATTTCATATCCATAAGTTTCCTTGCGTCCGATTAGGCATAAGAGTATCATTTCCAGAGAGCCTTTTTTGAATTGCTGGACATATTTGTTATTCATATCGTCGCCTCTCTTTAGTTTCGCTATTTAGGTTAGCTAAGTAGCAACTATATTATATCTCTTCCGAGGTATCAGAGTCAATAGGCTTAACGAAAAAGTTACAAAGTGTGTGCGTAAGGTAATAACGGAATAGTGGGTTGCTGTCTATCAAATTCTTGCGTGTTACTTTATGGCACATGAGCGTTTGCCGCAGGGTTATCCGACCCGTAACCTTCCAGAAGGTTGATGACGCCCCATACCGCCAGACCGGCGCCAAGAGCCATGACCAGAATTTTGAGAATGTCGATTGCCTGATTGAAAAATTCCATATACGTTCCTCCATTTTGTTTGTTTGATGGTTTTGGGTACAAAAAAGCCGCCCACATCGGCGGCGCTTCGGGTCATCATGGCCCGAAGTTACACAAACTCGTCGCTGTCCAGATCATCGAAATTCAACAGGTCAGCTTCTTCGTCTGTGTCGGAGCCGTCCACTTCGTACACCGTGTATTCGTCCTCCGGCTTTAGTCTCAATGGCCGGTGGCGGAACAGGCTTTCAAGCGGAAGGCGTTTTTCTTTTTATCAAATTCGGCTGTGTACTTGTAATTCGGGTCAAGGACTTTTTCATCAAATTCAAAAAGAAGTCACATTTTGCGGACTTCTTCACGAAGCATACGCTTGATTTTGTCCTCCATTGTCTCCTTGGCGGTCTCGCTGAAATGGACACGGACGATATAGGTTGTCTTGCCAATCTGCTTTCTGACAGTCGGGCAAGTGGCGGTGTTGGTTGCGGTATTGTTCATTCAAAATCCTCCTGTAAATGAAAAATGCCCGGTGACTGTTCATCATCGGGCGGTGTCGGTATGAGGGAACAAGGCAAGGCGGCAACATTAAGGTATCTATAAAAACCTTGCCGTCTTTGCCATGCTTGCCGTGTTCCTGCTGTCAGTCTCGGAGATAGCAGACCCATGCTGTGCCGTCTTTCTCGGTCACAAGCCTGTCTCCGATACGGCTTTTTGCCGTTCTCATGGTGCGTGAGGAAATCCCACGCTCATTGACTGCCTTTTCCAGCTCTGCGCTCGGCATACGCTTTCCGTCTGCCAGCAGTTCCAGTATCAGTGCTTCTGCCTGTGCGGTCTTGCTTTCGGTCTTGGCGGTGTCTGTCCCGGCAAGAAGCTCGTCAGCGGTAATGTCATAAGCTCCTATCCATTCAAAGCCTTTCTCGTCTCCCAGAGAAAAGGCAAGGGACTGTCCGGGCGGCGCAAGGGAGCTTTTCTCATGGATAAGCACCCTCGTTGTGGGGCTGTCCTTCAGCTTGCCGATAAAAAGCAGACTGCGGACTGCCGCCGTAATGTCGATAGACCCTAATCCCCGATAGGTGCTTTGCGTTCCTGCGGCTTTGTTCAGGTGTCCGATCAGCACGATAGCGCATCCGGTAGCCTGTGCAATGTCTCCCAGACTACGGAAGATGGGACGGACTTCATTTGCCCGGTTCATGTCCACATCTGCGCCCAGAAACGCCTGCACCGGGTCAATGATAACCAGCCTTGCGTTGTTCTCCCGGATTGCCCTTGCTATGCGCTCATCGGCAAGGGTCAGCGGTGTGTCTCTATCGTCAATGACAAGCACTCTGTTCAAGGTCTGCTTCCGCTTCCATCAGCCGGGGCTTGACGGTATCGCCCAGACCGTCCTCGGCGGTCTGGTAGATGATGTTGAACGGTTCAAGGGTTTCCATACCGGGCAAGGGCTTTCGGTTGGTGCAAGCCGCCGCAAGACGCATGGCAAAGTAGGTCTTGCCCTCGCCGGGGTTGCCCTGTATGATCGTCAGCTTTCCAAAGGGGATATACGGAAACCATAGCCAATCCACGCTCGTCAGCTCCACATCTGCCATGCGGAGCATGGGAACAGGCTGGGCGGTGGGCAGCTCTCGCAGCGTGATTGTCTCGGCTATGAATTTGCGGCTGGGAATGTCCCCTTGCTGACGGAGAACATCGTTCCAGTCTTTCCTTGCCGGGACAAGGCGAATGACGGCGATCTCGCCGGGAATGTCCTGTGCCAGCCGGGTGCAGGCTTCACTTCCTGCGGTGTCGCTGTCAAGGCAGAGGAACACTTTTCGGGTGTCCTTGCGTTCAGAAAGGAAACGGTCAAGGGCTTTGCCTGAAACGCCGCCCAGGGCAAGGTAGCTCCTTGTCTGCCAGTCCTGCGGATAAAGGCAGATAAAGGACAAAAGGTCAATCGGTGCTTCAAAGACAAAGAGCTGGTTGCCGTTTCCCTCATAGTGGAACGGATAGGATTTGTCAGACCCGGCAATGTCCTGTCTGAATGGGTCTGCCGTTCCTCGCACATGGGCGTATCTCGGCGTACCGCTTCGGTCTCTGCCGACAAACACAACATTGTGCCGCTTTGCGTCCTCGTAAATATCCCCGGAAAGAAGAAAAGCCTCAACAAGCGTTTTGTTGAGACCTCGGCTTTCGCAAAGATATTGAATTGCTCTGTCGGCTGTTCTGTTGTGCAAGGGCAAGTGAAACGCTGTGGGCGGTGCTGTGCTGGCTTCGCTCTGTCCCTCGCCGCTTTCGCCGGTTAAGAGCTGGACAGCTTCGGGAAAGGACTTGCCGTAAAACTCCATGACAAAATCAATGGGATAGCCGCCCTTGCTCTGGCTGTGGCGAAACCACTTGTTTCCCCGGACGGTCAGGCTGTCATGTTCTTTCCAGCGGTATTCCCGTCCGCTTTTGATAAGCGTCTCTCCCTGTGTACGGAGAAAATCTTCCAGACTGACGACGTTTGCCCGATCGATCTGCGCTTGGGTGTACTGCATGAGCGTCCTCCTTACTTCTTGAAAACAGCGCATCGTCTGCAAACGCCATGCTCACGCTCGTCCAGCGTGTAGGGGCAGTTCGCACATTCCTCGCCGTACTGTCTCATGATAACAGGCAGATAGCCCAGCTCCTGCAACATATCAATCTGGCGGTCGGTGAGGGTGGCTTCAAAGGCAAGGCATTTCCGGGTACGCTCGTCCAACTCAATCAGGTCGGAAAGCGGTCTGCCATCGGTCAAAGGCTCACCGCTTAACAGGCGTTTTGCCGTTCTGCGGATGGGGTTGTACTCGTTCTTCCAGTCGTATTTTTTCATCGGGTCATATCCTCCTTTTTGTGTCGTGTTTGGGGTCGATTTTGGAGCATTTGTTCCTCTGTGCGCTCGTTAAAACGGGCGGCAGTATCTACGCATGACTTGACCTTCCAAAGACGGTGTAAATCGTCTCTGACGGTCTTAAACTCGCCATAGGTGGTGTTGTGCGCCTGTTCCAGCTCGTCATACTCGTCGGACAGCTTTTTCATATCCACCTTGCCGTCTGGGAACTCTCCGGTCAGCTTACGTCTGGCGGCGTAGAACTGTTTCAGTTCCGCTTCATGCTCTGCCTTGTACTTGGCTCTGGGCTTCTCAAACTTGATTTTCTGCAAGCCGTCATAGACAGGCTTCAAGCTCTGGAAAGCAGCGGAGCTGTCATAGAGCTGCTTAATTGCTTTCATTCGGGCAGTTTGTTCGTCCAGCGTTTTCTTCAAGCTCTCTGTGGCAGCACTGTGTTCGCTGACACGGTGTTCCAAATCTTCAAGGGAATAAATGCCGTTTGCCCGGAGATAATTGAAAGTTTCGTTCATCTCCTTTAGGTTGCTGACCTTGCCTTTCTGCGAATAAGCCCCGGCTCTGCGGCTGGTGTAATAGGCGTTCAGCAGAGAAACAAGGTTGGGTGCCTGCGGCTTGGCAAGCTCCGCTTTTGCTTCGGCAATCCAATCAAACAGGAGAGCGATTTTCTTCTTGATGTCCCGGATAACGGCATTGGTTGCTCTGATCCAGCGGTTGAACTCGCCTTTCTCGGTGCGTATGCCTTTCTTCTCCATTGCCCGGACGGTTGCGCCCTCATGGACGGTGGGAAGAAGCTCTACGCCCTGACGCTCATAGCTTCGGTGGTCGATACGAACGTCAAGCCCCTTTTCCGCAAACTTGGCGTTGCATAGCTCCGCCCATGTCTGCCGCCAGTATTCCAGCGTTTCGGGACTGCCCCAGTCGGTAGTGGGAACGGCGTTGAACACAAACTTTCCGTCTGCGTCCCGGATACGGTTGCCGTCCTCGTCCAGCTCATACACCCGGCGTTGCTTTAGTCCCCATTTGCCGTTCTGCTCGATGGGACGGATGGGGCAAAGCACATGAAAATGCGGGTTTGGTATGCCGCCGTCCTCCCGGTCTGGCTGGTGTACGGCGAAGTCAACCACCATGCCCCGGCTCACAAAGTTCTCCAACAAAAATTGCCTTGCAAGAGCGATGTTTTCCTCAAGGGAAAATTCATTCTGCAAGGCAATGTCAAAGCTGTATGCAAGCTGGGCGTTCTTTCCACGCTCGGCTTTTTCCACGGCGTTCCATAGGGTCTGGCGGTCTGCATATTCGGGCGGGGCATGGGACGCAGAGAATGTCGGAGCAGATCACGCCGCCCTTGCGGGTGTAGTCGCTGTATTCGCCGTAATACTCGCTATACAATCGCTCCCCGGCTCGGTAGGCGGCAGAAGCGATAGCGGACTGTCCTGCGCTTCGCTTAGTCTGCGTGACGCTCAGATGAAATAGTGCCATCGGCTTTCAACTCCTTTTCTCTGTTTGCTTGGCTGATATGAGTAATCGCCATGTGACGGACGGCTCGCTGGACTTCGGACAGGGAAAAGATGTGTTCCATCAGCTCTGTCATTTCGGTGCGTGTGAGATCTTTGACCTCCGGGGCAAGGCTCTCAATCGTGCCGCCCAGATTGCAAAGGCGGTGGGTGCGCTTGGTGCGTTCGCCTTTCTCCAGATACTTCTTTCTATTCTCCAGACGCTCCAGCTTGTGTTGCTCCTGTGCAAGCTGCGTCTCGGCTCGTTCCTTTTCGGCTCGAAGCTGGTCAAGGGTTTTCGGTTTTGTCATTGTGATTGACCTCCTTTTTTGATTTTTGGGATAAAAAAAGACCGTCAACTTTTCGCATAGTGCGACCAGTCAACGGTCTGATTTTCGGTATTCGGTTTTCCAAACTTGCTGGCGGCGAACAGCATTTTATGCTGTTTGCGGACGGCAAGTCCACAGGGGATAGCCGCTTTAGCGGCGCAAGGGGGTGTAGCCACCTTGACGGAACGAAGTGACGCAACTTTCTCGGTCGGGCAGTTTTCTTCTGCTGACAGAGAATGAAGCTCCGCAGGACGCACGATACTCCCGACAGGAGAGTATAGAAGTGCGCCCTTTAGTTCCTAAAGGGATTTTCTTCTGACCCAAATTACATAAAATGTAGATCAAGACATTTCTAAGAGGTACTCTCAGATTTTCACAACATAAGGTTCATCTTCAATAATACCCTGATCGTGGGTAACAATGATAACCGTTTTACCTTCTTCATTGAGTTCGTGCAATAACCTCATAACAATATCTCTATTTTTCTTGTCAAGTGAGCCAGTAGGTTCATCTGCCAAAACAACAGAACATTTTTTCATCATAAGACGAGCTAAAGCAACTCTCTGTTGTTCACCACCGGAAAGCTGATAAACTTTTTTGTTAACTTCCTTTGATAACCCCACACGATTAAGAGCTTCTTTAAGTGATACTTTAGTTCGGCTTGATTTTTTAATCAAACTTAAATTTTCTTTAACTGTCTTATTTTCAAGCAGTGCAAAATTCTGAAAAAGAAACCCCACTGTATCCGCAAAAAAACTGTTTTTATTTTTAAGCCGGGTAATATTCAGCCCTTCGATTATGATACTGCCGCTATCCGGCTTTCGATACCACCAATCATATTGAGCAAAGTGCTTTTTCCACTGCCGCTATCGCCGCTGATTACTACAAAACTTCCATCCGGAATTTCTAAATTAAAGTTAGAGAAAATTATTTTCTCTCCAAATGCTTTATTTAAGCCACGAATTATAATCATAAACATCCTCCTTTCAATGACTTTGAGATATTTGTTTTTTCAACCCACATAATATTTGTGAAAATGATTGCCATTTCAATAATGGTGAGCAACGATCCAATCAGTAAAGCAATCCCGACACTTGCGTTAGATATAAAAATCGAAACAATGCAAATCAATATCACAACGGCTATATTTTCTAAGAGATTAACGGAAATAAATCTTTTGTGCCTTTCATAAAAGCTATAACCTAAAACCTTTTTGAGGGAGATTTCCATAGAGCTAAGTCTAAATTCCATTTTCACTTCAGATATGATGATAGCGATATCTAACAGCAATACTAATACGCAAAGAGAGCTTATAAAGCCAATCAGTTTCACGAGGAAACTATGACTATAAATGTAATCCTCTCCGACATTCGTCAGCATAAAATAGTGTGAACCAAGCTGTTCTGAATATTTTTTCGCAACACTGCGAATTGTGCTTTCATCGCATCCGTAGATTACCTCACCATTATATGTTCCTGTTTCGATATAACTTCCATTTAAAGCAACAGCCTCATTTGCCTGATAAATCACAATCGGATTTGTTACTCTTGACAATCCGTCAATAGCCTCTTCTCTGTTCGAATTGAGATAATAAAATTGTTCTCTGCCAGAATATTCTTTATAAACAACACGCAGTTCTTCTGCATTTTGGGTAAGAGAGCCAATTTCCTCTTTTGCGATATCTTTGTATGATTCCGCATTTCTTCCCTTTGGCACGAAGACCACGATATCCTCTTTTTCATCATCTTCAGTAAGCATATCAGAAAACCCTTGCAGCATATCTCTGGCATTATGATTTACAAAAATATAATTATCCGTATCGCTTATCCGGCTGCCTATGCAGACCACCGGATTTATCGTGTTGTATTCATTTTCGTAAAGGTCATTCCAAAATTTGCTCTCTTTGGATTCCTCCTCATTTTCTTCAAAAGGAGGTTCAATCTGCATAACTCCAAAATAGTAATCATTATAATGATTTTCTAAAAGAGTAGTGTTTGTAAGTAAATTACCTTGAATGCTACTGAGATTTGTAGTTATTGTAAAAATCGTCATAGCAGTAGCAAATACTTTAAGACCGTTCAGAAGATAAAACATACCTTTTTTATCTGAAGCATTGGCAAAGGCTTTTTTTTACATCAAAGCGGACAAAAGCAGCATAAGGAATTACGGAAAGAACTGCTCCGGCACAATACACTGCCAAAATGAGATGATCTTCATACGCTCCCGATATAAATTGAGAAACAAGCAACTTTGCTAAGACGAATAATGCAGCATATGAAATCATATCAGCCACTACAGCTTTTAGAGCAATCACAGCAGCATTTTCGCCCAGAGAAGCTCGTACAACTACTTCCTTTTGCCTGCGTATCACCTCAATCATATTAAGTACAATCATCAATATGGCAACCAGGCCCCAAACAATGAACATCATATCAGTTTCGGTTGATTGCCAAAACTCTGGCTGCGATATAGAATATTCTTTTGCCAAATCTTGATATGTGGCAATAATGTCATCATCATCACCGATATAGCTGACCATTATTTCCTGTCCATTGCCTGTGTTTTTTGCTTCTCTAAAATCTTCAAATTCTATTACGGTGATTCCACCTATCAAAGCCGTATATGTTTTTTCCTCAATATCCATTGTGCTTTTAAGACTATCCCGAACAACGGTATCATCACCATAAATATAAAGTCTTGTCTGATAATTAGAAACTCTCTGATTAAAAGTCGAAAAAATATGAACACCATGCTTCTCAGCTGTATCTTCTGCATTGGCTAAAAATGAATCCATATCGTCATTAGTAGTTGTGTATCTGGACGATAAATAATAAGCACCATTAAAGTTCCAGAGCATATTTTGATATACTTCAGCTTGCATAACAAAAGCAAAAATAATCGTAATCAACAGCAATATATTTCTTATATGTTTCATTTGAAATTCTTAAACCTCCTTTGAATAGGTAACAGACACACGATTGCCCAAAATACTAATATGGATTTTTTCATACAACCACATTCTCTTGTTAGATTCTAATTTTCCGTTTTCTTTATTCGCATAAATTATACCATAAAACTTGTGAACAATTCTACCGCAACTTTGGACTATATGAGAAAAGTCCGAACAGTTTTCTGCCCGGACTTCCTCGCTCAATCATAAATCAATTCCGCTTTCACAATCTCCTCTGCCTGTGCCTTGCAAGCGTTCATCTGCCGCACCCATTCCATTTGGTTTTTGGCTTTTAGTTGCTCGGTCACGCCGTTTTGCTCTGCCAGTGACCGCACGATCAGCTCCATGCGGTTTCGTGCCGCTTCGTCAATCTCGGCGCAATGCTCAAAGAGCTTGTCGGATAGCACCAGCTCATTGAACAGTATCGGACGGTGCATTTCCAGATACGCCTTGCGAAGTCTGCCGTAGTGTCCGAGGGGCTTGGTCTTGCGGATAACGATGTTCGGGATAAGATAATCGCCGTTCTGTGTATAAGTGATATTCATGCTGTTTGTACTCCTTTCATCGGCTCTCTCTGCGGTAAACTGCTGACAGGGACGAACACGCCCTTTGCAATGTCCTCCGCACGAATGGCGGCTTTCTTGGCTTCGATTTCTGCCTTTTTCCGCTTCTTGATTTTGTCCTCGTATCGCTTCTGCGCTCCGCTGGCTTTCCGCTTCAAGTAGTTCTGATGAAGCCTGTCCTTGCGTTCCTCACGCTTGCGGATTTCCTCTAATTCTTCCGGGGTCAGCTCCACTTCTCCAAACGCCGGGGGAACGAATCGCCCAACAAAATTGAAGTAAATCTCGACCTCCTGTGTGGTCTGAATACTGCCCTTGCGGTCACGCTCATGCACAAGGATTTTCTCGATAAACTCATTGAGCATGGCAATGGTCAGCTTGTCGAAGTTCTCGTATTTGTCAATCAGAGCGATAAAACGGTCTGCGTCCTTTTCGTGCTTCTCATAGCTCTTGACTGCCTTTTCCAGAGCAGAGATTTCGGCGGTAAGCTCGGTCTGCTCCTTTTCGTATTGAGCGTCCAGAGTGGCGTATCTGCTGTCGGACAGCTTTCCCAAAATGTTGTCCTCGTAGATTTTGCAGAGCAGGACTTCCAGCTCGGACACTCTCTGCTTGGCTGTGGCAAGGCGTGTACGCTGTTTCCTGACCTCTGTGGTCTGCTGGCTGGACTGCGCTTCCTGCACCACACGGACAAACTCGGCTCTGTCATGCTTCGCATACTCGGCAATGGATTTCAGCATTTCAGAGACAAGGGACAGTACCACATCTTCATTGATACGGTGCTGGGTCTTGCAGAGCGTTCCAACAGGAACTTTGGTGTACTGTGAGCAGGTGTATTGAGAAATGCGCTTGCCGTTGTTGGTGCGGTGGACATACATCTTGCCGCCGCAATCGGCACAATAAAGCAAGCCTGTGAGGGGAGCTGCTTCGCCCCAGCCGTCCGGATAGCGTCTGACATTCCCACGGATTTTCTGCACAAGGTCAAAGGTCTGCTGGTCAATGATAGGCTCATGGGTATTCTCGAAAATTGTCCATTCGTCCTCCGGGACATAATGGCTTTTCTTGTCCTTGAAGTGCTTTCGGGTCTTGAAATTGATGGTGTGTCCCAGATATTCACGCTTTTCAAGAATGTTGCAGATGGTGGAAGAACCCCAGCCGTACACATCTTTGAAAGTCTTGTTTTTGTTCACGCCCTCGCCGTGTTGGGCAAGGTAAGCAGACGGAATGAGGACTTTTTCTTCTTTCAGCTTGCTGGCGATCTGATACGGACCGTAGCCGTCAATCGTCATGGCAAAGATGCGCTTGACCACCTCGGCGGCTTCGGGGTCAACCAACCATTGGTCTCTGGCTTCGTTCCAAAGATAGCCGTAAATGACCGTGCCTGTGAGGTGCTTGCCGGACTTGCCTTTGGACTGGAAAGTGGAACGGATTTTACGGCTGGTGTCTCTGGCGTAGTATTCGTTCATAATGTTGCGGAAAGGGGTAAAATCATCGTCCCCTCTGGCACTGTCCACGCCGTCATTGATGGCGATAAGGCGAACGCCACGCTGACGCAGGATTTCCATAATCTGACCGACTTTCAGATAGTCACGACCCATGCGGCTCATGTCCTTGATGCACAAATACTCCACATTCCCGGCTTCCACTTCTTTCATCATTGCTAAAAATCCGGGACGGTCAAAGCAAGTACCACTAATGCCATCGTCCGTGAAATGGACAATGTTTGTAAAGCCCTGCCGTGCGGCGAACTCCTCCAACATTGCCTTTTGATTGGATATGGAATTGCTCTCACGCTGTTGGTCATCATCTTTGCCAAAGTCATCACGGCTCAGTCGTTCGTACAGAGCTGTGATTTTCTCGTTTTTTCTCATAACTTGCGCTCCTTTCTTCGGTTTTAGGTTGTGTGTTCTAAGAGACTTCCCAACCGCTTGATTAAGAAGTCTTTTAGAGCATACAACACCGCTGGCGAGCTTGTATTTCTTATACTGCCTCACGGCGAAGTGCTGGGGGCTGCGGCGTTCCAGCCCGTCAAACATATAGTCCACCGCGTTTTTGAAGGTTTCGTCATCCTCCCGGACTTCCATGCTGTTTATCATTTCCACCAGCGTATTCATGTTGCGTTCTTCCTCCGGCCCCTCAAAGACGATGTAGGACACAAGGGCGCAGTACAAGAGGGTTTCTGCTTTTGTCCAGAACTCGTCGCCCTCCTTGCCGTCGCCTTTGGTGTTGGCAATCAAGGCGGTAACAAATTTCAAAACATCGCTTTCTGTCTTGATATAGGCCAGCGGATTGTAGTGCATGGATTTTGAAAAGTCGATACTGTTGAACACCCGCACCCTGTATTTCTCCCGTTGCAGAAACCGCCCGCACTGGTCGAGAGTGCCGCCCTTCGGGTCTACCACCACATACGAGGAATGGGCTTGAAGGAGCTGCGGGGTCAACCAGAACCTTGTCTTTCCCGAGCCGGACGATCCGATGACACAGGCGTTTAGGTTCCGGGCATTGGCGGGTATTTTCGGACGGGTGTTCATGGTCAGGAACTCCGTCCCGGTCAGAATGACATTGTTCTGAAATTTAGGGTCTACAAACGGCTTTATATCCTCCTTTGTTCCAAAGCGGGCGGTGCCGTACTCTGCATCCCGCCGGAATTTTTTCGCCTGCCTGATCTTTGACTGTATCAGCAGATACACCCCAGCCGCACCGGCAAGGCCCACCAGCAGGTCAATACCTCCCAGCCCCGGCCAGTAGGTTTCAAAGGCTTTGGGGAAGGTATCGAGCATCCCCATGAGCTTTGTCCCGAAGTCTGTGCCGGGGGCGATCCGGTAGGCCGTCCCGATTTTGGAGAAGAACCAGAACACAAAGAGGTACGGCAGGTTTGGGAGCACATATTTTCTAATCTTGTCACTCAACGTCCGTCCTTCACCGCCTCTCTGGTCCGCTGCTTTTCCTTTGCCTGCGTCCTGATCTGCTCCGTGAATTTCCGAAGCTGGCCGAGGATGGAAGCCTTGTCCTGCTCTTTGTTCAGCACCTTTGCGCTGTACTTCTGGAAGGCCGCCGTGATAGCGTCCGCCTGATTGGCTTTGAAGAACAGCAGGTAATGACCGGGGCTCACTTTATGGAAAGCGTAGTCCACATGGAACTCCTTTGCGATCCGGTCAAAATCCTTTGGAGCTCCCACATAGGGCATGGCACTTTTGCCGCCATAGTGGTTCATCAGCTTTTTTACACTCTGGCGTCCCTGCGGGGTCAGCGCCTTCCGGTGGTGCTTTTGCAGCGCCCGCGCTACCTTCCCAAGAGCGGCAGCCAGCACTTTTCCCGTGAGCTTCGTTGTCCTGATCGAAAGGGCAACCGTTTTTTGGTTTACTTCTTCCTGCATAAAACCTCCTTTCCGTCTGGGTTCCCGCTATCCGGGAGGCCCCGTACAATCTCGGGGAACAGAAAACCTCGGGCCAATGTGGCCCGAGGCTTACCGCTCGGCATCTCTGCCGGACGGAGCTTTCTTTTCCGGCTCCGTCTGGATTTTTTCGCCCTGTTCCCGCATGGTTTGCAAGATAGAGGGCTTCTTTTGAAGCTGGGAGGGCTTTTCGCCGGACAGCGGCTTGATACATTCCAGACGGTCAGCCGCCCGGATGGCGTTGTCCATGAGCTGCCTCTGCCATGCGCCTACACTGGGAGCCCAGCGGAAACCGCTGCTTTTCAACTCGGCCCGGGTGTCCGCGTCAGGCTTTCCATCAAAGAATACCTGCAAGCGGTTGTCCTCCCGGTTCATCTCCACACGGCCCCCGTCGAACTCCCAGCCGGAAAACTCCCGCTGCGCCTGTTTGGAGAGCTGTTCGATACGCGTCTTTACCCGGCGGATCTCCGCATTGTTGTTGGTAAGCTGGTAGCTTCCAAAGGGCCTCGGGTCGCTCCGCCAGTTTGCCGCCATACTTGCTTTCAGCTTTTCGATCTGGTCCGGCAACAGCAGCGCACAGCCATCCAGCTTGCCATGCTTGCGGTAATAGGCGTTGACCTCCTTCATAATGATCTGGGAGCGTTCCAGCCCGTCCAGCTTCTTCTGGAGCTTTTCAATCGCTGCCGGGTCATCGGCGCTGATCCCGCCCATGCCGGTACTGCGTATCTTATCCAGCAGCCCTTGAATATACCGCCATTCCTCCATATTGCTGTCCCGGGCCCGGTTCTGTTTTTCCTTCTTCCCCACCGGGAAATTGGCAGGTCCGGCGACCATCACAGAGGGAACCCTTGCGTCAATGGCAAAGCCCTGGTTCATGTTTTCGGCCAGCTTGCGGGCGTAGGTGTCCAGCAGATGGTCGATCTTCTCATGGTACATGGGGTCTACCCGGGATTTCTGCTGTTCCGCTATGGCGGCGGCCTTATCCACCATTGCCCGGTATTCCGCCGTTGCGCTCCCTTCCTTATAGTCGGAAAAGCTGTTCATTTCCTTTGCCCGGCGGGCGGCCCCTTCATTGATAGGGTAATAGTTGATGGTATACACCTCCTTCATGCTTCGGGCCATGCTGGCCCGAAGTCTTACCGTTCTTCGTGGGAAGGCCCCGCCTTGTCCTTCTTCGGAGCGGGCGGGGTCTCTTGAAACCGTTTGAGTGCGGCGAGAATGGAGTGGACAGGCTCGGCCTTTTCGGGATAGACAAATATCCGGTGTTCCGGCGGGATGTCCTGCGGTCCGTGGTAATACTCCTTGAAGCCCTCCGGGACTGCCGACACGTACCCACCGGGAGCGAATACGCCGCCCTCGTTGATACGCACATCCCGTCCGTATGCCTCATAATCGAAGTAGTTCTGAATGTGCTCCGGTATGTCGATAGTCCCAAGCTCGTCGGCGTAAAGACGGCCCAGCCCTTCATCATCAGAAATATCCGGGTAAAAGCGGTAAAGGTCAAGGTTCTGCGTCAGGTTTATCAAATCCTTCACGCTCCTTGTGTGGTTTCCCAAGACAAGAGCGGCTTCAAAGGTTTCCAGTCCGCCCTTATCCCGTACTTCCAGCAGGGCATGGCCCAGCTCGTTCAGCTCGTCGATGTTCTCACATTCGTAGAGATAATCGTAGAGCCCCAGCACATCACTGTCAAAGCTGGTAAAGAACACTTCGCTGTACCGTTTTCCGTCTATCCCGATTTTGGCAAGGGCGGCCTGCAACTCCTGTGTCGTCATGGGGAAATGTACCGTTGTCCCTACCTCAATCCCCATTAAGGGGTATAGGGCTGTATTGGTTATATAGGCTTCAAACATGGGCTCATTCCTCCTTTCCGGCCCTGTCAGCCAGCACCTCATAAATCCCGGCCATAATGTAATCGGCGCAAGGGAGGGCAATCGCATTTCCCAGCGCCTTGTAGCGTTGCAGAGGCCGAATCTCCACGCCGTCCGCCCCGTACTTTGTCCAGCCCTCTGGCAGCCCCATCAGCCGTTCGCTTTCCGTTTCCGTCAGAAAACGGATACAGCCGCCCTTCGGGTCGCCCTCATACCAGAAGGCGAAGGGCGTCACGTCACTGGCTAAAAGAGTGGGAAAAGGGTCAGTTGGTAATCCGAAGCTGTTTCGGAAGGCCGTTTCTTCCTGCCTTTTGCGGCTCCCCGCATACGGAAGCACTGAAAGGGGTGGATGACTGGTATCTGCCGCCCTGTTTCAAAAAGAAGCTGTTCGATCTCCTTCGGCGGCGGCCCACCCGCCCTCTCCGCAAGGCGGAGGAAGTGGGAGCATTGGACGGGGCTTAAATAGTATGTCTGCGGCACGCCTGCCTCCAAAATCCGCCACGACGAAAATCCGCTGCCTTCGTGCCAGTCTTCGGGAGCCTGCCCAATACTGGGCGTCCATGAGCCGCCAGCACACATCAGGCGTTCCCCCTCGCACCATTCCGGCGTTTCCCCATCTTCCCGAAGGAGGCATTGGAACTTCGGTGTCCGAGAAGGCGGATAAGACGGCTCTAAAGTCCATCCGGTCATTTGTAGAAAACGCTCCCATGACGTTTTCCCAAACAGCGATAGCTGGATATAGGTTATCAGTAGCATCCCTCATTTCCTGTATGATACGAAACGCCTGATAGAACAGGCTTGATTTTGCCCCGGCAAGGCCGGAGCGGTTGCCGATCAGAGAAAGGTTCTGACAGGGGGAACCGAAGGTTATCACATGGACCGGCGGGATTTTCCCGCCGTCCACCTTCGTAATATCCCCAAATGCACCATATCGGGAAAGTGCCTTTTGGTTATGGAGATGGGCGCTTTCTCAATCTCGCTGGCCCATACCGGACGGATACCGCACCGGGAGGCGGCCAGAGGGAACACGCCGATCCCGTCAAAAAGGCTCCCCAGCTTAATGTCCGGCATGGCCCGGGGTGCCGTGTCCCTTTACGGCAAGCACCCCTTCCAGCGTTGTCGCCGCAATGCCCAGCCGTCCGGCAACCGCAATATCGTTTTTCACATCCTCGTCCACAACGCTGCCGCAGACGATCAGGGTATGGGAGCGCCGCAGCATATCCCGGCGCATATCAATCCCGGCCTTATGTTCCTCGGGAACGCTGTCATTCAAAAACAGCGGCAGGTACAAGAGCGGGCAGATCGGGGAAAAGCCCGCCTCATAAGCAAGGCGGCAGTAGTGGGCCGCCAGCTCCATATCAACATCCGGCTCGCCGCTCCATGCGGCAGTCAGGTATGCTAAAGGTCGTTTCATTGGTTGAGCCTCCATTTCTGTTTTGGTTTAGGGAAAAGCAAGAGTTCGCCCAACCCCTCCGCCCCTTCCCCCGGGAAGGGGAACGGCTCTGGAGAATTTATATCCCCGTCGCTTGACCGGGAAAAAGCATAACCGGGAGAAATCCGTCAAGGGTGCCTCTGGCACCGCCTGCGGCGGCGCTGCCCTTGACTGATTTTCCCGGCTATGCTACGGAATAACTGGCGACGGGGAATCATTTATATCTCCAGAGCTTCGGGGCGCGGGGCAGAGCCCCGCAATCCTCGGGCCATGCTGACCCGAAGTTTCGGCTTATTTTTCCTGTTCGGTTTTCTTCTCCGGCTTTTCGTGTTCCTTCTGCTGACCCTTCCAGTCGTCCAGCAGCTTGATGATCTGGTCCTTCATTTCCCGCGGCGTAGTTTCCTTGCCGAAATACTTGCTCAGTTCCGCACCTGTCAAAATCACTTTGTCTACCTCCTTTTTGTCCTCCATCATAATGCCGTCGATCACATCCCCGTTGAGCAGCTTCTTTTCGTCCAGCTCACGCATACGCTTTGCCTGCGCCTGTGAAGGCGAGGACTGCTGGCTGTCAATGGCGACGGCGATATAGTTCTGGTTCTTCTTGCCGATATAGGAAAGCTCCACCGCCGTAGTAAAACCCAGCTTTTTTTCATCCATCAGCTTCATCAGGTCGGGAACCAGCTCATTGAGACGGATATACCGCTGCACCTGCTTGACCGCCATCTTATTGCGCTCGGCCACGATCTCGTTGGAGCGTTTGCCAGCGTCCTTCGGGTCAATCTGGCCCGAAGTGCGGGAGCCCTGGTGCTTGATAGCCTCAAGCTGCATTTTTAAGGCTTTGGCCCGCTCACTGGGGAGGATTTCTTCACGCTGGTTGAGATTGTCCTCCACCATCTGTGTGATGGCTTCATCGTCTGTCAGGTTTCGGACGATACAGGGCATATCCGCATACCCGGCAAGCTCGCTGGCCTTCTGGCGGCGGTGGCCGGACACGATCTCATAGCCGCCATCCTCACGGGGACGGACGATAGCGGGCTGAGTCACGCCCTTGTCCTTGACGCTGGACACCATAGCCCGCATTTCTTCATCATCCCGGACTTCAAAGGGATGGTTTTTGAAGGCGTAGAGCTCGTTCAGCTTGATATAGACGATTTGCTCCTTGCCCCGGCGTGGTGCATCCTTCGGCTTTTCGGGTTCCTTCGGAGTGGGAGCGGTCTGCACCGTTGGAGCCGTTTTTTTCTCCGGTTCCTTTTTGACCGCCTTTTCCGGTTTCTGTGCGGGAGTTTTGGACTTCGAGGCTGCGTCCTTGTCCTTATCTGCTTTCGGGGGACGGCCCCGGCGCTTCGGCGGTTCCGGCTCTTTGGGCTTTTCCTGTTTTTCCTCCGCTTTCTTCGGAGTCTCCGGCTGCTTTTCCGGTTTTTCCGTTTTTGCCGGGGCAGGCTTTTCTCCGCCGGGAGCTGCCGCCCGTTCCTCGACCTTCTTTTCCTTCATAATTTCAGCGAAGTTATAGACGGAAACCTGCGGGTTCTTTACCTCCGGTTCCGTCTTTTTTTCCGGCTCCGGGGAAACGGAAACCTTCTCCGGCTCTTTTGGGGGAGCGGGAGGCGTTTCCTTGCCCGGCCCGCTATCCGTTACCGGCTGTTCCGGCGTTTTTGTGGTTTTATCATCTGCCATAAGCATTTACCTCCTGTTTTTTGGCATGAAAAAAGGGGCTCAACTTTTCAGTCAAGCCCCCGTGGGAAGTTCCTCCTTTCTCCGCCATGATACAAAAATACCGCCCGTAGTCTCGTTTGGGCGGTACTTTGTGTAAGATTGGCAGTCCATTATTAAGTTTTTTATTATGTTCCCTTTGTACACCGTTGCAAGCATTGATGCAGAAACAGACACCGGTGCTGTGGGAAAGCAACAGGAGAGGGTGGGAAGGCGGCCTCTCCTGTTGTTCGTTTCTTGCTGCCTCAAAAGGAATTTGAAGAAAAAACGAAAAGTTTGGAAAAAACTGTTGACAAACGCTGACCCACGTGCTAAGATAACACCTGTTCCGCGAATGGAGCGTGCACCTTGTAAATTAAACAACGAAACTTTGACAAGCACCAGATGAAAAACTGTGCAAAATGCACAGTGGCTTGCGAGGAGGACGGTTAAGTCAATTGCGTCTGAATCGTAAGGATAAAAAGTTTTAAGCTATGACAAATAGCTCGATAAAGATTTAAGAAGCCTCGGCTTTTTAGATACCATTTTATTGAGAGTTTGATCCTGGCTCAGGACGAACGCTGGCGGCGTGCTTAACACATGCAAGTCGAACGAGAATCTGCTGAAGGAGGATTCGTCCAACGGAAGCAGAGGAAAGTGGCGGACGGGTGAGTAACGCGTGAGGAACCTGCCTTGAAGAGGGGGACAACAGTTGGAAACGACTGCTAATACCGCATGACGCATAGAGGTCGCATGATCTTTATGCCAAAGATTTATCGCTTCAAGATGGCCTCGCGTCTGATTAGCTGGTTGGCGGGGTAACGGCCCACCAAGGCGACGATCAGTAGCCGGACTGAGAGGTTGAACGGCCACATTGGGACTGAGATACGGCCCAGACTCCTACGGGAGGCAGCAGTGGGGAATATTGGGCAATGGGCGCAAGCCTGACCCAGCAACGCCGCGTGAAGGAAGAAGGCTTTCGGGTTGTAAACTTCTTTTAAGAGGGAAGAGCAGAAGACGGTACCTCTAGAATAAGCCACGGCTAACTACGTGCCAGCAGCCGCGGTAATACGTAGGTGGCAAGCGTTGTCCGGATTTACTGGGTGTAAAGGGCGTGCAGCCGGGTCTGCAAGTCAGATGTGAAATCCATGGGCTCAACCCATGAACTGCATTTGAAACTGTAGATCTTGAGTGTCGGAGGGGCAATCGGAATTCCTAGTGTAGCGGTGAAATGCGTAGATATTAGGAGGAACACCAGTGGCGAAGGCGGATTGCTGGACGATAACTGACGGTGAGGCGCGAAAGTGTGGGGAGCAAACAGGATTAGATACCCTGGTAGTCCACACTGTAAACGATGAATACTAGGTGTGCGGGGACTGACCCCCTGCGTGCCGCAGTAAACACAATAAGTATTCCACCTGGGGAGTACGATCGCAAGGTTGAAACTCAAAGGAATTGACGGGGGCCCGCACAAGCGGTGGATTATGTGGTTTAATTCGAAGCAACGCGAAGAACCTTACCAGGGTTTGACATCCTGCTAACGAAGTAGAGATACATTAGGTGCCCTTCGGGGAAAGCAGAGACAGGTGGTGCATGGTTGTCGTCAGCTCGTGTCGTGAGATGTTGGGTTAAGTCCCGCAACGAGCGCAACCCCTATTGTTAGTTGCTACGCAAGAGCACTCTAGCGAGACTGCCGTTGACAAAACGGAGGAAGGTGGGGACGACGTCAAATCATCATGCCCCTTATATCCTGGGCTACACACGTAATACAATGGCGGTCAACAGAGGGAAGCAAAGCCGCGAGGCAGAGCAAACCCCCAAAAGCCGTCCCAGTTCGGATTGTAGGCTGCAACTCGCCTGCATGAAGTCGGAATCGCTAGTAATCGCGGATCAGCATGCCGCGGTGAATACGTTCCCGGGCCTTGTACACACCGCCCGTCACACCATGAGAGTCGGGAACACCCAAAGTCCGTAGCCTAACCTGAAAAGGAGGGCGCGGCCGAAGGTGGGTTCGATAATTGGGGTGAAGTCGTAACAAGGTAGCCGTTCGAGAACGAGCGGCTGGATCACCTCCTTTCTAAGGAGACTTCAAGCTTTGAAAGATAAGCTTGTAACGTCCTAAGGTCAGGGTGCTGAAAACTTTCGTTGTTTAATTTAGAGGGCGCAGGCGATGAAGTCTGCGGGAGAGCGAAGATAGCTTGGGGATATAGCTCAGCTGGGAGAGCGCCTGCCTTGCAAGCAGGAGGTCGCCGGTTCGATCCCGACTATCTCCACCATTTAAGTCCATACGGGCCCGTAGCTCAGCTGGCTAGAGCGTACGACTGATAATCGTAAGGTCGGTGGTTCGAGCCCACTCGGGCCCACCAACAGATTACAGCGAGCGTGTAACGCGAGGTATAATCGTATCTCGTCCGGTGGACGAGATACAGAAACAACAGTTGTTGTTGGATTTGAAGACCTGGCGTAAGACAGATCTTCAAATCTGGCTGCAAAAGCAGTTGGAAGATCGAACCTTGAAAACTGAACAATGTAATGAAGAAGTGATAAGCAAGGCAACAGAGAGGTCTTTTGTTTGAAAGAACAGAAGAACGTATTTTTAGTTTTAATTGTGGAACATCGTATAGATGGGTAACAATTACAATTTCGAAAAAATCCTGTTAAATTGCCTGCATAATTCAACTTTGAGGATCAGCAAATGATTCGATAGGTCAAGCTAAAAAGAGCGCAAGGGGAATGCCTTGGCATCAGGAGCCGAAGAAGGACGTGACAAGCTGCGATAAGCCACGGGGAGGAGCAAATATCCGATATATCCGTGGATTTCCGAATGGGGAACCCGCTCGAGCAATACTCGAGCATCGTGCATTGAATCAAATAGGTGTACGAGGGGAACGGTCTGAACTGAAACATCTAAGTAGGGCCAGGAAAAGACATCAACCGAGATTCCGCTAGTAGTGGCGAGCGAACGCGGAGGAGGCCAAACCGGAGGATTATATTCTCCGGGGTTGCGGACAGACATCATGACCAGAGGAAGTTAGGAGAACGGCGTGGGAAAGCCGGCCATAGAAGGTGAGAGCCCTGTATCCGAAAACGAACTGGCAGTCTGGATCCAGAGTACCGCGGGACACGTGAAACCCCGTGGGAAACCGGGTGGACCACCATCCAAGCCTAAATACTACCTGATGACCGATAGAGGAGCAGTACCGTGAGGGAAAGGTGAAAAGGACCCCGGGAGGGGAGTGAAATAGAACCTGAAACCTTGTGCTTACAAGCACTCAAAGCGCGTTAAAGCGTGATGACGTACTTTTTGTAGAACGGTCCGGCGAGTTATAGTAACGAGCAAGCTTAAGGTATTGAGTACCGGAGGCGAAGCGAGAGCGAGTCTGAATAGGGCGTTAAGTTCGTTGCCATAGACCCGAAACCGGGTGACCTATCCATGAGCAGGCTGAAGTGAGAGTAAAATCTCATGGAGGGCCGAACCGACCCCCGTTGCAATGGTGGCGGATGACTTGTGGATAGCGGAGAAATTCCAATCGAACTCGGAGATAGCTGGTTCTCCCCGAAATAGCTTTAGGGCTAGCGTTATGTTAGATTACCGGAGGTAAAGCACTGAATGGTGGCGGGGCCGATAAGGTTACCAAGACCTATCAAACTCTGAATGCCGGATAATTGATGCATAGCAGTCAGACAGCGTGAGATAAGTTTCGTTGTCAAAAGGGAAACAGCCCAGACCCACAGCTAAGGTCCCAAATTCATGCTAAGTGGAAAACGATGTGGAATTGCGAAAACAACCAGGATGTTGGCTTAGAAGCAGCCACTCATTAAAAGAGTGCGTAATAGCTCACTGGTCGAGTGACTCTGCGCGGAAAATATAACGGGGCTAAGCATGAAACCGAAGCTTGGGCTTGTCTTAGGACAGGGGTAGGGGAGCGTCGAGTATGGGGTGAAGTCAGAGCGGAAGCACTGGTGGACTGTACTCGAGTGAGAATGCCGGAATGAGTAGCGAGAATTATGTGGGAATCATAATGGCCGAAAATCTAAGGTTTCTTGGGGAAGGTTCGTCCGCCCAAGGTAAGTCGGGAGCTAAGCTCAGGCCGAGAGGCGTAGTCGATGCACATACGGTAGAAATTCCGTAACCACCGAAACTTAAACAGAGGGACACTTCGAAATAGCGGAACCCGGGCGTTGGTTGACCCGGGCGTAAGGGAGCGAAATTAGAGTAGCGAAGTCCGCGATGTTCGGAGGCGAGAAAAGCTCTGAGGTATGCTAAGGTGCCCGTACCGCAAACCGACACAGGTAGATGAGGAGAGAATCCTAAGGCCAACGGGAGAAGGGTTGTTAAGGAACTCGGCAAATTGACCCCGTAACTTCGGAAGAAGGGGAGCCCCCTACGGGGGGTCGCAGAGAAATGGCCCAAGCAACTGTTTACCAAAAACACAGGTCTATGCTAAATCGAAAGATGACGTATATGGGCTGACGCCTGCCCGGTGCCGGAAGGTTAAGAGGAGATGTCAGGCAACGAAGCATTGAATTTAAGCCCCGGTAAACGGCGGCCGTAACTATAACGGTCCTAAGGTAGCGAAATTCCTTGTCAGGTAAGTTCTGACCCGCACGAATGGCGTAATGATTTGGGCACTGTCTCAACAGCCCGCCCGGCGAAATTGTAGTACTGGTGAAGATGCCAGTTACCCGCAACTAGACGGAAAGACCCCATGGAGCTTTACTGCAGCTTAATACTGAAATTCGGTAGTACATGTACAGGATAGGTGGGAGACTGAGAAATACAGGCGTCAGCTTGTATGGAGTCGCTGTTGGGATACCACTCTTGTACTGCTGGGTTTCTAACCTGCGGCCGTGAATCCGGTCGGGGGACACTGTTAGGCGGGCAGTTTGACTGGGGCGGTCGCCTCCCAAAAGGTAACGGAGGCGCTCAAAGGTTCGTTCAGCACGGACGGAAATCGTGCAGTGAGTGTAAACGCAGAAACGAGCCTAACTGCGACACCGACGGGTGGAGCAGTAACGAAAGTTGGAGTTAGTGATCCGGTGGTATGTGAGTGGAAATGCCATCGCTCAACGGATAAAAGCTACCCTGGGGATAACAGGCTGATCTCCCCAAGCGTCCACAGCGACGGGGAGGTTTGGCACCTCGATGTCGGCTCGTCGCATCCTGGGGCTGAATTCGGTCCCAAGGGTTTGGCTGTTCGCCAATTAAAGCGGCACGCGAGCTGGGTTCAGAACGTCGTGAGACAGTTCGGTCCCTATCTGTTGCGGGCGTAAGAGATTTGAAGGGAGCTGTCCTTAGTACGAGAGGACCGGGATGGACGTACCTCTGGTGCACCAGTTGTCCTGCCAAGGGCATAGCTGGGTAGCTATGTACGGACGAGATAAACGCTGAAAGCATCTAAGCGTGAAACTCCCCCTAAGATGAGATCTCTCATCCTTCAAGGAGTAAGGACCCAGAAAGACGATCTGGTTGATAGGCCGAAGGTGGAAGCGCAGTAATGTGTGCAGCTGATCGGTACTAATAGTCCGAGGGCTTGACCTACGAATGAAGCAGGCAAGGCCTTGAGAGGAGCTTTGAAGTTACATTGTTCGGTTTTGAAGGTTCGATTTGAAGACATGCACCTTTCGCTCATGCTGGTACTAACGCCCGCAGGCGTTGTATCGCGGGCAACCGCGGAGCGGCACTTAGCCCGCGATTGAGCACGTAGTGCGAGCAGGAGGAGCAGACAGAAAGATAAGCGCAATGAGCGAAAGAACATGCACCTTTAGCTCAGCTGGTAGAGCACCTGACTCTTAATCAGGGTGTCCAGGGTTCGAGTCCCTGAAGGTGTACCATCCCATCTGGATGGGAGCACCATCCAGTGGGGACCCCACGACGAAGACATGGCCCGTTGGTCAAGTGGTTAAGACAGCGGCCTCTCACGCCGTTAACATCGGTTCGAATCCGGTACGGGTCACCATCCCAAAAAAGCGATGCTTTTTCGGGAACCCTTGAGGACAAAAAATTCCTCGGGCGAAATGAATTCGCCCTGCGGCAAGGTTTTGATGCGCAAAACGCTTGAACGTGCCACTCGGCACGACTTGACAAATGAATAAAGGTTTGTTACTGTAGAGATGCAGTTGCAATACAGCAGTTGGTGCTGATTAGGGCGAGGGTCCACCCGTTCCCATCCCGAACACGGAAGTTAAGCTCGCTTCTGCCGACAATACTTGGCTGGAGACGGCCCGGAAAGATAGGTAGCGCCAACACGGAGAGAAGCCACTCAAGAGAGTGGCTTCTTTTTTTATTGTTTTGGAGGAAGGAATATAGTGCAGGCTATCCTCTTTGGTTGATATTGGCTCATATTTCGTTACGATCCGGTGAATTGAATTCAGTGGGGCAGTTGGAAGTACGTCACAAACAGATCGGATATCCGAATCAAGAATTTCTGAGTTTATTCAACAGGATATTCTATGAAAATTCTCGTATTTTATGTTGACAAACAGTACTTCAATATGGTAATATTATTCTTGCGTTTGAGGGTTAGACGTGAACTCATTATCCGGAGAGATGGCCGAGCGGTTGAAGGCACCGGTCTTGAAAACCGGCGATGTGAAAGCATCCGTGGGTTCGAATCCCACTCTCTCCGCCAACTGAATTTTTCCATCGACCTGCGGAAGTACCCAAGAGGCCGAAGGGGCTCCCCTGCTAAGGGAGTAGGGCGTGTAAAAAGCGCCGCGGAGGTTCAAATCCTCTCTTCCGCGCCAAGTAAAAACCTTGAAGCCATAACGGTTTCAAGGTTTTTCTTGTTTTTGGTAAAAACGTTTTTGCTTCGGTTTGGAATAGTTCCTTCCGTGGGCTACATTGTGGGCGACATAGTAGTTTACTTCACCGATTTTGTTCTACAGTTGACGCTATTGTTTATAATTTTATCCTGGGCAGAAGATAGCAGCTCGTCCCACGAAATAGACTCTGTAGAATATCGGTAATGGTTACTGCATGTCCAAAACACTTTAGCCTTTGGTTGACCTCTTGCATAAAACGCTTTTGATTTTCCGGCGAGAGGCGGCTAAAGTCCTTTTGGAGTTCCAGATAATGTACAATAAGTTGCGCAAATTGGAAAATGCATAAAAGAAGACATAGCTTGCAGGCTCTGGTAGAATGAAGTTACCACACACCATTCTGAAAGGAGACAGCAAACTATGTCCGAGAAAATTGTACAGCTAAACGAGGAAGTAATCAAGGGCCAAATCAAGGAATTGGTTCGCGGCAGCGTGGAGGAAACCCTGAACGAGCTGCTGGAGAAGGAGGCGGAGTCCCTGACGCAGGCGGCCCGCTATGAGCGCAGCGAGGACCGTCAGGGCTACCGCAGCGGCCACTATGACCGGAATCTCACCACAACCTCCGGTGACGTCACGCTCCACATGCCGCGGCTCAAGGGCGTATCCTTTGAGACGGCCATCATCGAGCGGTATCGCCGCCGGGAAAGCAGCGTGGAGGAGGCCCTCATCGAGATGTACCTGGCAGGCGTTTCCGTGCGCCGAGTGGAGGACATCACGGAGGCACTGTGGGGCAGCAAGGTCTCGCCCGCCACCATCAGCGAACTGAACAAGAAAGCCTACGTTCACATCGAGGACTGGCGCAACCGCCCCTTGCAGGGCGGACACTATCCATACGTCTACGTGGACGGTATCTATCTGCGCCGCAACTGGGGCGGAGAGTACGAAAATGTTGCTCTTTTGGTGGCGATCGCCGTGAATGAGGACGGTTTTCGTGAGGTTTTGGGCGCTGCCGAGGGCATGAAAGAGGACAAGGCCAGCTGGGTCAGCTTCTTCCAGTGGCTCCGCGGACGCGGCTTGGATGGCGTGAAGCTCATCGTCGGCGACAAGTGCATGGGGATGCTGGAGGCCGTGGGCGAGGTGTTCCCGGACGCCAAATACCAGCGCTGCACGGTGCATTTCTACCGCAATGTTTTCTCCGTTGTGCCCAAATCCAAGGTCAAAATTGTGGCAAAAATGCTCAAGGCGATCCACGCCCAGGAGAGCAAAAAAGGCATCCCGCGAGAAGGCAAAGACCGTGGTTGCCGAGCTGCGCGCCATGAAACTGAAGGAGGCTGCCAAGAAGGTCGAGGACGGCATTGAGGAGACGCTGACCTACTGCGATTTTCCCAGCGAACACTGGACACGCATCCGCACCAACAACGTGATCGAGCGGCTGAACCGTGAGATCCGCCGCAGAACCCGCGTGGTGGGGACGTTCCCTGACGGAAATTCCGCCCTGATGCTGGTCTGCGCGAGGCTGCGCCACGTGGCAGGCACCCAGTGGGGCAGCAAGAAATACATGAACATGAAGCACTTGGAGGCGGTCATGGACGACGCCTCTATTGCCGGCTGACTTCATTCAGCCGGAGCCTGCAAATAAATTTGCGCATAAATCTTGACGGGACCGAGTTCCAATCCTGATTTAGAAAGTTTTGCCATAAATTTCTCATATTGTCCTTGATCTGCCATGTGACACCTCCGTACTTCTTTAGCGTGTTCTGCGCTCCCATAAAATCCTAGCACGCCTTCTATGGACTGGAAAGGCAGTATCGAATTTACAAACAAGTTCTGAACGAAAAGGCAGCATTTCTTCTCAACGATTTTCCATTTTTCTGTTACACTACGGTTATCAAAACTTACGGAGAAAGACTATGACGAAAATCTTATTTATCTGCTTGGGCAATATCTGCCGCAGCCCGATGGCGGAATTTGTGATAAAGGACCTGGTCGAAAAGGCAGGACTTGCCGACGAATTTCAGATCGACTCCGCGGCGACGTGCCGCGATGAGATCGGCAATCCCGTCTATCCGCCCGCGCGGCGCAAGCTCGCCGAGCACGGCATTTCCTGCGAGGGACACGCTGCGCGCCAGCTCACGGCGCAGGACTACGAGGAGTACGATCTGCTCATCGGCATGGAGGGCGCGAACCTCAAAAACATGCAGCGTATCTGCGGCGGTGATCCGGCGGGGAAGATGCACCGGCTGCTCGACTACACCGACCGCCCGGGCGACGTCGCCGACCCGTGGTATACAGGCGATTTTGAAGCGACGTGGCGGGATGTCTCAGAGGGCTGCAAGTGCCTTTTGGCAGAGATAGAAAAAAGCGGGATTTGATGGCATTTCAAGACGGGAGGCAGACGATGAGCGAGATCAAGATTCATATTTTCCACATCGGCAAGGTGTGCGTCGCGCCGGAGCTGCCGTTCGGCGGCGAGCATTACAGCGCGCTCAAGGCGTCTGGCGTGCTGGATAGAAAGTCGAAACGGCTCTGGCTGCCGGTTTCGGCCTATCTCATCGAGTGCACGCACGGGAACGTTCTGTTCGACTGCGGCTGGCACCGCGATATGAGCCCGCACGGCGTCTTTGAGCGCAGGGCACAGATCCGCTCGCTCGGCTCGCTGCCGCTGTACTTTACGAATCAGGTTGTTGTCGAAAGCAGTGCGGCCATCGACGAGCAGCTCGCGGCGCGGGGCGTCGCGCCTGTCGATTGGGACGCGGTGCTGCTCTCGCATCTTGACTGCGACCACGCGAACGGCCTCAAGCTGGTCGCGGACGCGAAGAAAATTCTCGTTTTGAAGGACGAACTGCGCTTCGCGGAGAACGGCTCACCCGTCAACCGCATCCGCTACAATGCGGACTGGTGGCGCGGCACGAAGATGCAGACCTTCGACTGGAATGGCCTTATGGGCTCCGCAGGCCGGCCTTACGATGTGTTCGGCGACGGGATGCTCGTGATGGTCAACATTCCGGGCCATTCCAAGGGCCTGTGCGCGCTCAGGATCACGGGGGAGGACGGGAGGTTGCGCCGACGGCGGCTACGCGAAAAAATCGTGGGAGCAGATGCTGCTCTCCGGCATCGCCGACGACCGCGCGGCGCAGAAAAAGTCGCTCGCGTGGATCAGGGCACAGAGTCGGGAGCGGAACTGCGTTGCGTGCATCGCCAACCACGATTTCGATGTCAAACCGGGCGCGATTACATTATAAAAGAGTGAACAGGCAGCGCCAGCGGCGCTGCCTGTTACTCATTTCAGGGCTTAATAATTTCTACCGTGGATGTTCGGAATTTGTTAAGAATTTTCACAGTGGAATCACAAGGTTTGCATGATATAACTTTTCCCACAGGCGGGAAAGAAACCAAAATGGGCCGGAGCTTCCGGCAATGGAGGAACATATTATGCAGACTGTCATCACGATCAACGCCGTCATCATGGCGCTATTTTTCGTATGCTATTCCTATCAGTTCTTTTATGTGGCGGTGGCGCTGCTGAAGCGGAAAAAATTCACCTGCCGCAATGAAAACCACCGCATTGCCGTCCTCATCGCCGCGCGCAACGAGGAAAACGTCATCGGCCAGCTGCTCGACAGCATCCACGCGCAGAAGAACTATCCGATGGACCATGTGGACATCTACGTCGGCGCGGACAACTGCACGGATGACACGGCCCGCGTGGCGCGCGAGCGCGGCGCGATCGTCTTTGAGCGCCACGATACGGTGCATGTCGGCAAGGGCTATGTGCTCAATGAAATGCTCAAGCGCATCAAGCGCCCGGGCCGCAAGCACTACGATGCCTATCTCGTGCTGGACGCCGACAATATCCTCGACCCGAACTTCATCTCCGAGATCGAGAAGGTCTACTCCAGCGGCTATGAGATCGTGACGTGCTACCGCAATTCCAAAAACTACGGCGACAACTGGATCTCTGCGGGCTATGCGCTGTGGTTCCTGCGCGAGGCGCAGTATCTCAATAACGCGCGCATGCGCCTTGGAAGCAGCTGCGCCGTGTCCGGCACAGGCTTTCTGTTTTCCGACGGTGTGCTGGAAGCGTGCGGCGGCTGGAACTTCTTCCTGCTGACCGAGGACATCGAGTTTACCATTGACAACGTCGTCCGCGGGGAAAAGGTCGGCTACGCGGCGGGCGCGGTGCTCTATGACGAGCAGCCCACGAGCTTTGCCCAGTCCTGGCGCCAGCGCATGCGCTGGTCGAAGGGCTACCTGCAGGTGTTCCGCAAGTACGCCTCCGAGCTCTTCTCCGGCATTGCGCGCGGCAGCTTTTCCTGCTATGACATGACGATGAACATCATGCCCGCGGCGGTGCTCACGGGTGTGAGCGTGGTCGTGAACATCGGCGCGGCGATCGCGAACGCGACGTCAGGCGGTTCGATGGCGGTGCTGGCGGTCTCCGTGCTGCAAACGCTGATGAGCCTGTACTTAACGCTCTTTGTGCTCGGCGCGATCACGACCGTGACGGAGTGGAAGAATATCCGCTGCGCGGCGTGGAAAAAGGTGCTCTACGCCTTCACGTTCCCGCTCTTCATGCTCACCTACGTGCCGATCTGCATTGCGTCGCTCTTTACGAAGGTCGAGTGGAAGCCAATCTGCCACACCAGAGTGATGACGCTGGAGCAGATCGAAGAGCCCGGCCTGCGCGCATCGTAAAAAGCGATTTTCCATAAAAGGGGAGAGGGTGAAAACCCTCTCCTCGTTTTTTATTATTACCGTTTGTCGCCGGGCTTAAAAATGAGCGCCATCAGCACAGCAAAGACGACCGCTGCGGCGATGCCGCCCGCCGTGGCGCTGAGGCCGCCGGTCATCACGCCGAGCCACCCCTGCTCTTGAACGGCTTTTTCCACGCCCTTGGCGAGCGAGTAGCCAAAGCCGAGCAGCGGCACGGTTGCGCCCGCGCCGCCCCATTTGACGATGGGCTCGTAGACGCCGATGGCCGTCAGCAAAACGCCGCAGACGACATAGCCCGTCAGGATACGCGCGGGCGTGAGGGGCGTTTTGTCGATGAGAATCTGTCCGATGGCGCAGAGAATGCCGCCGCAGAGAAAGGCGTTCAGATAATCCACCGCTTATCCCTCCTTGTGATTCGAGAATACGACCGCGTGGCAGATGCCGGGGATGCTCTCGCCCTGAAATGTCGTCGTGGGGGAGAGCAGCGCGCCCGTCGGCGCGAAGATGATGCGGTTCCATTTGCCCTCGCGCATCCCGCGCAGCAGATACCCGCACAAAACGCTTGCCGAGCAGCCGCAACCGCTGCCGCCGCAGTGCATGTCCTGCGATTCGATGTCGTAGAGCAGAAGCCCGCAGTCGGTGTAGCGCTCACCGAGAGGGAGCCCATCGCGCGCGAAAAAGTCCGAGACGATCTGATGCCCGAGCCTGCCGAGGTCGCCCGTCACGATGAGGTCATAGTCTTCGGGTTTTGTCCTCGTGTCGCAAAAGAGCGCGCACAGCGTGTCATAGGCGGCGGGGGCCATCGCCGCGCCCATGTTGTTTGCGTCGGTGACGCCCTTGTCGACGATTTTCCCGGTTGTCACGTGTGTGATATAGGGCCCCTCGCCCTCGCGCGCGAGGAGGCAGCAACCGCTGCCTGTGGCCGTCCACTGCGCGGTCGGCGTGCGCTGCGAGCCGTAGGGCACCGGCATGCGGTACTGCCGCTCGGCGGTGCAGAAGTGCGAGGAGGTCAGCGCCGCGGCGCAAGAGGCATACCCGCCGTCGAGCATCAATGCGGCGAGCGACAGGCTCTCGCCCATCGTGGAGCACGCACCGTAGAGTCCATAGAATGGGATGCGGCTCTCTCGCAGAGCGAACGACGAGCCGACGCACTGGTTCAAAAGATCACCCGCGAAAATGAGATCAAGCTCACTCTCCCGCAGCCCCGCCTTTTCCAGCGCGCGGGAGAGCGCGTGGCGCTGCATGGTACTCTCACCCTTTTCCCAGGTCTTCTCGCCGAAGAAGTGATCCTCGCTCAATTCGTCAAAGTATTCGCGTAGCGGGCCTTCGCCCTCGAACCGCCCGCCGACGGCGGCGAACGAGAGGACGGAGGGACATGTGCGCAGGCGGCGCGTCTGCGCGCCGACGGTTTTTTGCTCCATCACGCTCTTCCTTTCCCGATGGATTTAGGGGAATCGTTCAAAAGTGGCATTAGTTTCTGCCGTTTTTCCAAGAATATGAGTACTTGACGCATATTGCGCAAGATGTTATGATAAAAATACATTGATATAGGAGGATTTTTCCGTGAAGCATGTGATTTCTACGACCACTGCCCCCGGCGCCGTCGGCCCCTACTCCCAGGCGATCGAAGCAAACGGTTTTGTATTTGTCTCCGGCCAGCTTCCGCTGGACCCGGCGACCGGCGCATTTGTTCCCGGCGGCACGTCCGAGCAGGCGGAGCAGAGCATCAAGAATCTGCTCGCGGTGCTCGAGGCGGCTGGCTGCAAGGCTGAGGACGTTGTCAAGACGACCGTGTTTATGATCGATATCGGTGAGTTTTCCGTTGTCAACGAAGTCTACGCCAAGTATTTTAACGGCGAGTGCCCCGCGCGCTGCGCGATGCAGGTCGGCGCGCTGCCCAAGGGTGCGCTGGTCGAGATCGAGGCCATCGCGGTCAAGCCGTAAAGCGCGAAAACCAAAAAGAAAAGGGAGAAACAGCGTGTTTCTCCCTTTCTTTTTGCGCACGGACGCGGTATAATATTCAAATTACCATATGATATTTTACTTTCCGGGAGGAAATGGAATGAAAGAAGAAATGCGTACCATCGGCTATCTCTGCCCCGCGTGCCACAAGCGCGTCATCCAGCAGAGAAGCGTGTTTGCCCTGAGCGCCTCGGGTGCGGTCGTGAGCTGTGAGTGCGGCGAGTCAAGCCTGACCATCGAGGCGGAGGAGAATAAGTTTCGCCTGAGTGTGCCGTGCGGCGTGTGCGGCGGCGAGCACACTGCGGAGTGCAGCGCGGAGAAGCTGCTGCACGGGCGCGGCATCGGCCTTGCCTGCCCCGAGACGAAAATGCTCTGCTGCTTTATCGGCGAGGACTACGCCGTCGAGCATGAGATGGAGCAGCTTTCCCTCGCGGCGGCCAAGGAGCGCGAGCAGGGCAGCGATCCCGCCGCCTTTGCCGACAGTGTTATCATGTATGAGATCTTATCCGAGCTCAAGGAGATTGCCGCGCGCGAAAACGGCATCACCTGCTCCTGCGGCAGCAAGGACTACGGCATGGAGATCCACAGCACCTACGTCGACCTTGTGTGCAAAAGCTGCGGCGCGAAGCTGCGCATCCCTGCGGCAACGGATGAGGACCTTGACCGCCTCTGCTGCCGCATGAAATTACAGATCAAAAGCGAGTGAGGGAAGACTATGATCGGTTTTCTTGCGAGTCGGTTCATCAAAGACTATCAGAACACGTCTGATGCCGCAGTGCGGCGCGCTTACGGTGTGCTTTGCGGCGCGGTGGGCATTGTCATCAACCTGCTGCTCTTCGCGCTCAAGCTGTTTGCGGGGACGCTTGCGGGCTCTGTCGCCGTCACGGCGGACGCCTTTAACAACCTGTCCGACGCGGGCGCGTCCATCGTGACGCTGCTGGGCTTTCGTTTGGCCGGGCAGAAGCCCGACCCCGAGCATCCGTTCGGCCACGGGCGGCTGGAGTATATCTCGGGACTCATCGTCTCGATCGTCATTTTGCTGATGGGCTTTGAACTGCTGCGCGACGCCGTGGGCGCGATCCTCCACCCCGAGGCGGTGGAGTGCAGCGCGCTGACGGTCACGATCCTGCTTGTCTCCATCTGCGCTAAGTTTTATATGTACTGCTACAACCGCGGCGTGGGGAAGAAGCTCAACGCCGCCGCCATGCAGGCGACCGCGGCGGACAGCCTGTCCGACTGCGCGGCCACCGCGGCGGTGCTGCTCTCGACGCTTGCGGGGCATTTCCTGCACTGGCAGATCGACGGCTGGTGCGGCCTTGTTGTGTCGCTGCTCATTCTGTGGGCGGGCTTCCAGGCGGCAAAGGACACGCTCTCTCCGCTGCTTGGCCAGCCGCCGACAGAGGAATTCGTGCAGGAGATCCGCGATATTGTGATGGCGAATAAGGCCGTGTGCGGCATCCACGACCTTGTGGTGCACGATTACGGCCCCGGCCGCGTGATGATCTCGCTGCATGCCGAGGTGCCCGCGCACGGTGATATTCTCACCCTGCACGACGAGATCGACAACGTGGAAAAGCAGCTGCACGACAAGCTTGGTTGTGAGGCGGTCATTCACATGGATCCCGTGGTGACGAACGATGAAGCGGTGAATGTCACGCACCAGAGGATCGCAGCACTGGTGCGCGGCATCGACGAGAACATCTCCATCCACGATTTCCGCATGGTCACGGGGCCGACGCACACGAATGTGATCTTCGACGCCGTTGTTCCCTACGGCTGCAAAATGAGCGACAGGGAAGCGGAGGAGAAGATCAAAAAGGCGGTACACGAGCTGGATCCGAGCTATTTCGCTGTGGTGCAGATCGACAAGAGCTATGTGAGATAAGCGCACGAGCGCAAAAGGAGAACCGATGACGGAAGAAATCAAAAAGCTGAAGGAACTCATTGACGGAACGGACAATATCGTCTTTTTCGGCGGGGCAGGCGTCTCAACCGAGAGCGGTATCCCGGATTTTCGCAGTGTGGATGGCCTGTATCATCAGCAGTGGGACGACCCGCCGGAGACGATCCTGAGTCACACGTATTATGAGCGCTATCCCGAGAAGTTTTTCGCCTTTTACCGCGCGAAGCTCCTCTGCGAAGGCGCAAAGCCCAACGCCGCGCACTTAAAGCTCGCCGAGTGGGAAAAGGAAGGGAAGCTCAAGGCCGTCATCACGCAGAATATCGACGGGCTGCATCAGGCGGCGGGCAGCAAGAATGTCCTCGAGCTGCACGGAAGCACCTTGCGCAACTACTGCGAGAAGTGCGGCAAGTTCTACGACGTGTCCTACATCAAGCATTCGCAGGGCGTGCCGCGCTGCACCTGCGGCGGGCGCATCAAGCCCGACGTGGTGCTCTACGAAGAGGGGCTTGACGAAAAGACACTTTACCGCGCGGTGGAGTACATTCAGGAGGCCGACGTGCTCATCATCGCGGGCACATCGCTCGCGGTCTATCCGGCGGCGGGCCTCGTGCGCTACTATCGCGGACACAAGCTCGTTGTCATCAACAAGACGCCGCTCGACCGCGGACTTGGTGCAGACCTTGTCATCACGGGCGCGGTGGGGGAGACGCTCGCGCAGCTTTAACACGAAAAAGATGCCGGAAAAGTTTGAAAAATCTGAGCTTTTCCGCCATTTCTCTTACAGCAAAATTTTTTATTTTTTCTCTCAAAAAAAGGTTGACATTTGGCCTATTTTGGGCTTATAATGGCCAAGCGGTCGTTGAGAGACAGCCGTTTGAAAGATGAACATGCGGGTGTGCTGGAATTGGCAGACAGGCTAGCTTGAGGTGCTAGTGTTCGTATGGACGTGCGGGTTCAAGTCCCGCCATCCGCACCATCTTTTTAAAAATCAAATATGCGCGAGTGGTGGAATTGGCAGACTCGCTAGATTCAGGTTCTAGTGTTCATTACGGACGTGCGGGTTCAAGTCCCGCCTCGCGCACCAAAGTGTTGAAACTCAAGGGTTTTTCCCTTGAGTTTTTTCTTTTACATTAGATTCCTTGGGGTGGTAGAGAACTGGATTTTTTAGAAATCAGAAAGCAGTGTTATTTTTTGCACTTTACGAACAGCCTTCCTAACAAAAATTTCCCTCTTGTTTCGCTTGCGTCAGAATGCAGGGCCGTTTCAAAAAATCTTTTCAAATGTGAAACATTTCCGCAGCCTGAATGATATAGTAAGTGAAAGGCCTTTCAAGGAGAATCCTATGTTGACAGAAGAACAGTTTTCGTATCTTGCAAAAAAGTATATGGACATGGTGTTCCGTCTGGCGCTCCACTACACCAAAAGCCGCTCGGAATCGGACGACATCACGCAGGAGGTGCTGCTCAAGCTCTACCGCGCGGACAAGGCGTTTGAGAGCGAAGACCACGTCAGGCACTGGCTTATCCGTGTCACGGTCAACGAGTGCAAGCGGACGTTCCTCTCTCCGTGGAAGCGGACGGAGCCGATCGAGGACTATGCCGAGCAGCTTGCGTTCAAAACGCCGGAGCACAGCGAGCTCTTTCATGCTGTGATGGCGCTGCCGCAGAAATACCGTGTGCCGCTCTTCCTGCACTATTACGAGGGCTACTCCTGCGGGGAGATCTCCCAATTCCTCGGCATTCCCAACGCGACCGTCCGCACCCGATTGCGGCGCGGGCGGGAACAGCTCAAAACCAATCTTCAGGAGGCGAACAACGATGTTTGACGAAAAACTTTATCAGGAGACGATCTCCGCGCTTCACGCCTCCGAAGACACACTTTCGGAGGTAATGAACATGACGCACAAGACGAAAAGAAGAGGCCGCCTGCGCACGACGGCGGTGCTTGCGGCGGTCATCGCGATCCTGTGCTGCATGGCGGCAGCTGCAGCGGCGCTTGGACTGGATCAGCGGTTGGCGGAGTACTTTGGAGCAACGGCGGAGCAGGAAGAGCTGCTCTCGACCGCGGCGGTTCCGATGAACATTGTGAAGCGGGACAGCGGCGCGGTGCTGCGCATCGAGCAGGTCATCGCCGACCGCTATTGTGCGGCGGTCCTCATCGACTTTACCGCGCCGGAGGGGACAGTTCTGGATCAGGACTACTACGCATTCGATCGGAGCGTGTCCGCAACGTCCAGGGACGGAGTGGAAATGGAGACCTACGGCATTGGCTGGGAGGTATTGCCAAGCAGCACGGAGGATGAGACGGGCCGCCATGCCGCGATCCTGATGACGATCCATTCTCTGAAAGGAGAATTCAACTTCATCGGTGCGAAGGTGAAGTTGACGCTCGATGGCCTGTATCGGGACAACTGTTTGGAAGAACTTGTTGTTCCCGGGCGCTGGAGCTGCACATTCACTTTGCCGGAGACCGATCCGGGACGCCTGTGCACGGTGAATGAGCCGATCGAGATCGAGGGAAAGAACGCCGTGCTGACGACGCTCTACGTCTCGCCGCTCTCGCTGACCTGCGAGATCAAGCAGGGAACGGATGATCTGAAAGAAACGGTTGAGCCCATCTACAGCGACGACGGGAAGGAGAGCATCGCTCCCGAGGTGACGCTGCAAAACGGCGAAACGGTCGGCGCGGCGGACTGGTTGTTCCTTATAACGAATTTTGTCGATAAGCGCGGGCGCTACTGCTTCCGAATGGACGAAATTCTTGATCCGGAAACGGTGAGCAGCGTTTCCGCCTTCGGAGAGACGTTCTCCATCGAATGACGGGACGATAAAGCATATTTATGTAAAAAAGGAGCCTCTGCATCAAAGCAGAGGCCCCTTTTTCCTGTTTTCACCGCAGCGCGTCCTTCATTTCTTTTACATACGCACCGATGTGCTCGGGCGCGTCCTTGCCGTACTGGGCAAGGAGCTTGACGATGGCGGAGCCGACGATTGCGCCGTCGGAGAGGTCGGCCATCTTCTTCGCCTGCTCGGGCGTGGAGATGCCAAAGCCGATGGCGCAGGGAATATCTGTGTTTTCCCGCACGAGGGAGACGATGGAGGCGAGGTCGGTCTTGATCTCGCTGCGCTCGCCCGTGACACCGAGCGACGAGACGATATAGAGGAAGCCCTCGGCCTCGCGTGCGATCATCGCGATGCGATTCTCCGACGTCGGTGCGATAAGGGAGACGAAGTCGACGCCGTACTTGCGGCACGCGGGGAGAAATTCTTCCTTTTCCTCATACGGCACGTCCGGCAGGATGAGCCCGTCGATGCCAACATCGCGGCAGTTGGACAAAAAGCGCTCTGTGCCGTAGGAAAAGACGACATTCGCATACGTCATAAAAACCATGGGGATCGTCACGCCGCGCCGCAGCTCGCGCACGAGATCGAAAATCTTGTCGGTCGTTACGCCGCTTTGCAGGGCGCGCAGGTTAGCGGCCTGAATGACGGGCCCCTCCGCCGTGGGGTCAGAGAAGGGGATGCCGAGCTCAATGAGGTCGGCACCGTTTTGCGCGGCAGCGCGGACGGCAGCCGCGGTCGTTTCAAGATCGGGGTCGCCGCAGGTCAGAAAGGCGATGAACGCCTTGCCGTGGTCAAATGCTCTTGCAAGATCACTCATGAAGATCCTCCCCTCTGTAGCGGGCGATGGCGGCGCAGTCCTTGTCGCCGCGGCCGGAGATCGTGACGACAAGAAGCTGATCGCTCCCCATCGTGGGTGCGAGCTTTCGCGCGTAGGCGACGGCGTGGGCCGATTCGATGGCGGGAATGATGCCCTCCGTGCGGGCGAGGTATTCGAACGCCTGCACGGCCTCCTCATCGGTGATGGCAACATACTCTGCGCGGCCGATGTCGTGCAGGTACGCATGCTCAGGGCCGACGCCGGGGTAGTCGAGACCGGCGGAGATGGAATATACCGGCGCGATCTGACCGTACTCGTCCTGGCAGAAGTAGGACTTCATGCCGTGGAAGATGCCGAGCCTGCCGGTCGAGATGGTCGCGGCGGTCTCAAGCGTGTCGATGCCGCGGCCCGCGGCCTCAACACCGATGAGGCGCACAGCAGGATCGTCGATGAAATGGTAAAAGCTGCCGATGGCGTTCGAACCGCCGCCGACGCACGCGACCACGGCATCGGGCAGACGTCCTTCCTTTTCGAGCATCTGCTGCTTGATCTCGCTTGAGATGACGGACTGGAAATCGCGTACGATGGTGGGGAAGGGGTGCGGTCCCATGACAGAGCCGAGACAGTAGTGCGTGTCGCTGATGCGCGTCGTCCACTCGCGCATGGCTTCGGACACGGCGTCCTTGAGCGTGGCGGTACCAGAGTTGACGGGCACGACCGTCGCGCCGAGAAGGCGCATGCGGTAGACATTCAGCGCTTGGCGGATGGTGTCCTCCTTGCCCATGAAAACGACGCACTCCATGCCCATCAGCGCCGCGGCGGTGGCGGTCGCCACGCCGTGCTGGCCCGCGCCGGTCTCGGCGATCAGGCGCGTTTTGCCCATCTTTTTCGCGAGCAGCGCCTGACCGAGCACGTTGTTGATCTTGTGCGCGCCGGTGTGGTTCAGGTCCTCGCGCTTTAAGTAGATCTTCGCGCCGCTGAGGTCCTTTGTCATCTTCTCCGCGTAGTAAAGCCGTGAGGGACGGCCCGCGTAGTCGTTCAGAAGCTGCGTCAGCTCGTGCTGAAAATCAGGGTCGGCCTTGTAGTGGTTGTAGGCCTCTTCAAGCTCGATGATGGCGTTCATCAGCGTTTCGGGGACGTACTGTCCGCCGTGCACGCCAAAGCGCCCGTTCGGATTCGACATGCCTTAGCCCTCCTTGCGCGCGGCGGCAACGAACGCCGCCATTTTGCTTTCGTCTTTGACGCCGTCCGTCTCGATGCCGGAGCTCACGTCCACGCCGTAGGGGTGCAGCGCGGCGATGGCGTCCGCGACGTTGTCGGGGTCGAGCCCGCCGGCGAGGAAATAGGGCCGCTGCACGCTCTGGACGAGGCTCCAGTCGAATGTCTTGCCCGTGCCCGCGCCGGAGTCGAGCAGCACGAGGTCGGCGGCGCAGTTTTCGATGGCGGGGAGGTCAGCTTCGCTTTTCACCTTGAACGCGCGGAAGATGGGCTTGCCCGTCAGCGCGCGCAGGCGCGCGATGTAGTCGTCATCCTCGCTGCCGTGGAGCTGCGCGACATCGATGACGCCGCGGTCTAAGAGCTCTGCCACGGCCTCGACCGGTTCGTTGACGAACACCCCAGCGGCCAGAATGTCGGGGGCAAGCAGCGATTTGAGGGCTGCTGCCTGCTCGGGGGACACATAGCGCTTGCTCTTTTTGGCAAAGACGAAGCCGACGAGGTCGGGCTTCAGCTTGTTGACGGCGGCAATGTCGCTCTCGCGCGACAGACCGCAGAGTTTCACCTTGGTCATAAGTTACCTCTCAATTCCGCGAGCCGTCTGGCCTTGTCAGGGGCCCGCATCAGTGTTTCGCCGATCAGCACCGCGTCGGCGCCGATCGAGCGGAGCGCGGCGACGTCCTGCGTGCTCTGCACGCCGGACTCGGCCACGTAGACCGCCTCCGGCGGGATGCGGTCGCGCAGCCGCGCGGCGTTGGAAAAGTCGACGGAAAAATCCTCCAGATTGCGGTTGTTGACGCCGATGATCTTCGCGCCCGCCGCGACGGCGGAGCGGATCTCGTCCGCGTCGTGCGTCTCCACGAGCGCGGAGAGACCGAGTTCGTCGCAGACGGCGAGATATTGCGCGAGCGTCTTCGTGTCCAGCAGCGCGCAGATCAGCAGCACGCAGTCCGCGCCCATCAGGCGGGACTGATAGAGCTGGTAGTCGCTGACGGTGAAGTCCTTGCGCAGCATCGGCGTTGAGACGGCGGCGCGAATTTCGCGGAAGATGTCGTCCGAGCCAAAAAACCACTTGGGTTCTGTCAGGCACGAGATGCAGTCCGCACCGGCGGCCTCGTAATCGCGCGCGATGTCGAGATAGGGAAAGTCCCGCGCGATGACGCCCTTGGAGGGCGAGGCCTTTTTCACCTCGCAGATGAAGGACAGATCATCTTTTTTGAGCGCGTCGTAAAAGCGCGCGCCGTTCGCGCGGCCCTTTTCGCGGCACATCGCCTGTAAGATATCAAGGCTCATGTTCTCGCTGTCTGCCAGCACGCGCTCGCGGGCGTGGGCGGCCAGCTTGTCGAGGATGCTCATGCGTTCGCCTCCGCGCGGTTGCTGACGGCGATGAAGCGCTCGAGCGTTTCAAGCGCCTTGCCGGAGTCGATGAGCTCGGCGGCGAGGGCGATGCCGTCCTTCATGCTCTCCGCCTTGCCGCCGATGTAGAGCGCCGCGCCCGCGTTCATCAGCACCGCGTTGCGCTTGTGGCCCTTTTCGCCCGACAGGATCGCGCGGGTGATGGTGGCGTTTTCCTCCGGCGCGCCGCCCTTGAGGTCGTCTTTCGTGCAGCGCGCAAAGCCGAAGTCCTCGGGTGTGATGACATAGCTCTTGTACCAGCCGTCACGAATTTCGCATACGCTCGTCGGCGCGCTGAGGGAGATTTCGTCGAGCTTGTCCTGTCCGTAGACGACCATGCCGCGCTTGACGCCAAGGCTCACGAGCACGCGCGCGAGCGGCTCGACAAGGTACTCGTCGTACACGCCGAGCAGCTGCATTTTCGGCGAACCGGGGTTCGTCAGCGGCCCCAAGATGTTGAACACCGTGCGGAAGCCCAGCTCCTTACGGATCGCGCCGACGTATTTCATCGAGCTGTGGTACTTCTGCGCAAAGAAGAAGCACATGCCGACCTCTTTTAAGAGCGTCACGCACTGCTCGGGGCTCTGCTGGATGTTGACGCCGAGCGCTTCGAGGCAGTCTGCCGTGCCGCACTGGGACGAGGCGGCGCGGTTGCCGTGCTTGGCGACCTTCATGCCGCCCGCCGCCGCGACAAGGGCGGAGGTGGTGGAAATGTTGAAGCTGTGGGCGTTGTCGCCGCCGGTGCCGACGATCTCGAAGATGTCCATGCCGGTGTCTACCTTTGTGGCGTGGTCACGCATGGCGGCGGCGCAGCCTGCGATCTCATCGGTCGTCTCGGCGCGGGCGCTCTTGGTCGAGAGGGCCGCGAGGAACGCTGCGTTCTGGGTGGGGGTGGTCTCGCCGCTCATGATCTCGTTCATCACGGCGTAGGCTTCGTCATAACTGAGATCGCCCTTGTTGACGATCTTCACGATGGCTTCTTTGATCATGGTTTCAATTCTCCTTCAAAAAGTTTTCCAGCATGGTTTTGCCGTTCGGCGTCATAATGGATTCGGGATGAAACTGCACCCCGTAGATGGGATAGTCTGTGTGCTGCACGGCCATGATCTCGCCGTCGTCTGTGACGGCGGTGACTTTCAGGCAGTCCGGCATGGTGGCGGCGTCGGCCGCGAGGGAATGGTAGCGCGCGACGGGCGCGGTCTTGGGGCAGTTTTGGAAGAGCCGCGAGCTTGTGTCGAAGTGGACGAGCGACTGCTTACCGTGCATTAGCTCTTTAGCATAGGTCACGGTCGCACCGAAGGCGGCACAGATGGCCTGATGCCCGAGGCACACGCCAAGCGTTGGGATGCGGGGCGAGAGCGTCTTCACAACGTCGATGAGAACGCCTGCGTCTTCGGACCGCCCGGGGCCGGGGGGAGAGGATGATGCGCGCGGGATGCAGCGCGTCGATCTCTTCGATGCGCAACTCATCGTTGCGGATGACGCGGATGTCTGGATCGATCGCGCCAACGAGCTGGTAGAGGTTATAGGAAAAGCTGTCGTAATTGTCGATCAAAAGGATCATAGGTCTTCCTCCTGCGCAAGCGTCAAGGCGCTGACCACGGCCTTCGCCTTGTTGATGCATTCCTGATACTCTGTTTCGGGGACGGAATCTGCCACGATGCCCGCGCCGCTGCGGACGAACACGCGCCCGTTTTTCTTGTAGGCGATGCGGATGGCGATGCAGGTGTCCATGTTGCCGGTGAAGTCGATGTAGCCGATGGCCCCGCCGTAAATGCCGCGCTTGTTGTTCTCAAGCTCACCGATGAGCTGGCAGGCGCGGATCTTCGGCGCGCCGGAGAGCGTTCCAGCGGGGAGCACGGCCTCAATGGCGTCAAGCGCGTCGCGGTCATCGCGAATCTCGCCGCGCACGGTGGAGCCGATGTGCATCACGTGGGAGTAGCGCTCGATGGAGTGCAGCTTTTCGACCTGCACCGTGCCGAATTTGCTGACCTTGCCGAGGTCGTTGCGCCCGAGGTCGACGAGCATGTTGTGCTCGGCAAGCTCCTTTTCGTCGTGCAGCAGGCTCTCTTCAAGCGCCTTGTCCTCCTCGTCCGTTTTGCCGCGCGGACGGGTCCCCGCGAGGGGAAAGGTGTGCAGCACGCCGTCTTTGAGCTTGACGAGCGTTTCGGGCGACGCGCCCGCGACCTCAACGTCGGTGCCGGAAAAGTAGAATATGTACGGCGAGGGATTGATGGTGCGCAGCACGCGGTAGGTATCGAGCAGGCTCCCCTCGAACGGTGCGCTCAGGCGGTTCGAGAGTACGATCTGAAAGATATCGCCCTCGCGGATGTGGTGCTTGGCGGTTTCGACCATCGCGCAGAACTGCTCTTTGGAGAAGAGCGGCGTGACTTCGCCGAGGAGCCGCCCCGGCGCTTCCTGCTTCTTTTCGCCGGTTTTGAGAAGCGAGACGAGCTGCTCAAGCTCAAGCTTTGCCTTGTTGTAGCCGACCTCGACGTCGCTGAGCGCCATGTTGACGATGAGCACGATCTTCTGCCGCACATGATCGAAGGCGATGACCTTGTCAAAGAGCATCAAATCGACATCCTTGAAGCTGTCCCCGTCCTGCTCGCCGCAGCGGACGCTCGGCTCGCTGTATTTGAGATAATCGTAAGAAAAATACCCCACGAGCCCGCCGGTGAAGGAGGGAAGGTAGTCGAAGCGGGGGCTTCTGTAGCTTGATAGCAGCTCACGCAGGTATTGGGACGGATCGTCCGTGCGGACGGTGAGGCCGCCAGCCTTCATTTTGCCGTCAATGCACGTGATCTCGAGCTTTGGGTCGAAGCCCAAAAACGTGTAGCGGCCCCAGCGGTCGTCCGCCTGCGCGGATTCGAGCATGTAACAGTGGGTGGACACGTTCTTGAGGATGCGCATCGCTTCGATGGAGGTGATGAAGTCGGAAAGAATTTCGCAGCTCAGCGGGAGCACGTCGTACTGCTGCGTCGCGGCGATGTCTTTGACGGTTTCGAGCGGTGGTAGGATATGCATGAGTGACCTCCTGAAAAAGAAAAGCTCCTTTGGCGTTCTGCCAAAGGAGCTTATTGCGCAAACAAAAGCGCCCCCGACAGAACGGTACAGTCTGTCAAGGACGAATGCGATACGAGAGAAACGAACGATCCGCGGTGCCACCTTGAATTCACGGTTACCCGTGCGCTTGGCGGAGATACCATCATATCTCCCGGCAACTGACGTATGCCAACACGTTGCAGGATACTCTGCGCATAAAACGCATTTCGCTGCACCCTCAGCGGTCCATTTGACAATGTGTATCTTGCCTGATTTTCAGCATCGCAGGCTCTCTGTGAAGGCATCACTGCCGTTATCTCCGCTTCAACGGTTTGCGGTATTAACTTGAGCGAAAATATAGCACACCCCATCGGCAATGTCAATAGGGTGTGCATGATTTTTTGTAAAATTTCGGTTCTTTATTCCGCGGCGCGGCGAAGGATGTCGGCGACAAGCGCCTTGTCGAGCTGCGGGAAGGGGATGACCGGTTCGGGATGCTCGGGATGCTCCATGAGCAGTTTTTCCGCCCAGGACATGTTGTACCAGCGGCCGAACTTGCAGCCGCTGCGCGTGAACACGCCGATGCGGCGGAAGCCCATGTGCTCATGGAAGCGGATGCTGTTGTCCGTTAAATATTCGTCGTCCGCGCCCTGCGGCTCGCCGATGCAGGCATAGAGATTGTAGATGTTCTGAGCGAGCGACAACTCCTCAATCGCGCGGTAGAAGCGCTTGCCGAGACCGTGCTTGCGCGCGTCGAGGGCGAGATAGATCGTCGTCTCTGCACAGTGGTCGTAGGCCTTACGCGCGATGAACGTGTGCGTATAGGCGTAGCCGAGGAGCTGGCCATTTTCATCTTCCGCGACGAGATAAGGGTATTTGCGCGAGATATCCGCGATGCGGCGGCGGAATTCGTCGAGCGACGGTACGTCGTATTCAAACGAGATGGCCGTCTTTTCGACGTACGGCGCGTAGATGCTCAGAAGCGCGGGAGCGTCGTCAAGCGTGGCGAGGCGGAAGCGGAACGCAGGAGAAGACATAGAGTCACCTTTCAAATCCATGCACCCAGTCAGAGCGCAGGTAATAAATGAGATAGATGGTGGAGCTGATCGCCCAGGTGAGGGGATACGCCCAGTAGATGTAGCCGATCTCGCCGATGAAGCGGACGACGAGCATGATGTAGATGATGCGGATGACGCACCAGACGGAGAGCATGATCATCATCGGCACGACCGCGCGGCCCGCGCCGCGGCAGACCGCCGCGATAGAGTGCGAAAACGCCAGCAGGCAGTAGAACAGTGCCACCGTGCGCGCCTGTTGCACGCCGAGGGCGACAACGCCGGGGGTGCTGTCGAAAAGGGAAATGAGCTGACTTGCCCAGATGTAATAGCACAGGCCGATGAGCTCGGCCATCACGACGGCGATGATGATGCAGAAGCGCGCGCCGCGCTTGGCGCGGTCGTACTGCCTGGCGCCGAGGTTCTGCCCCACGAACGTGGTGCAGGCCATCGTAAAGCTCGTGATGGGCAGGAAAGCGAAGCCTTCGATCTTGCAGTGCGCACCGTAGGCGGCCATGGCAAGCATGCCGAACGAGTTGATCTGCGACTGGACGATAACATTGGCAAGGCCAATGACGCAGTTCTGGATGCCGGAGGGGAGACCGTATCGCACGATCTCGCCGAGCATGCCGGTGTGGAAGCGGATGTTGCGCGGCGTGACGGTGTAGACCTCGCCCTTTTTGAGCAGGTGGATGAGGCAGAGCACGCAGCTCGTCCCCTGGGAGAGGACGGTCGCCACCGCGGCGGACCAGACGCCCCAGCGGAACGCGCCGATGAACAGCAGGTCGAGCGCGATGTTGACGAGCGAGGAAATGATCAGATAGTGCAGGGGCCTCCGGCTGTCGCCGAGGGCGTTTAAAATGCTCGTGCACATGTTGTAGAGCACCGTTGCCAGCACGCCGAGGAAGTAGTAGCGGAAGTATTCGACCGCCTGCGGCATGACCTGCGCGTCGGTGTTCATCCAGACCAAAAACGTCGGCGTGAGGAATACGCCGATGAGCGTCAGCAGTGTGCCCGACACGATACCGAACGCCAGATTCGTGTGAATGGCGCGCGAGACGTTTTCATAGTCGCCCGCGCCGAAGTACTTTGAGATCGCGACGCCCGCGCCCATGGCCGTGCCGATAAAGAGGCTTGTGAGCAGCATGATGAGCGTGCCGGACGAGCTGACAGCGGCAAAGGCGTTCGTGCCGAGGTATTTGCCCACAATGAACGCGTCCGCCGTGCTGTATAGCTGCTGAAAGACCTGACTGATGAATATGGGCAGCGCAAAGCGCAAAATCAGCGAGACGGGGCTGCCCTCCGTCATGTTCTGCACGGTCTGCCTTGCCGGAACTGTCTGCGCCATGCGCACCTCTCTTTCTCTGTCCCGCGGCGGGACGAATCTCTCATTTTTTGACGAAAAAGGAAAAGCGCCGCAGGAGCGGTGCTTTTCCTCAATCCCTGAAGAAACAGCAGATGAAAATTCTACAAAATCTTGACAGGTCCATTATATAGTTGTGTGGAACGAAAGTCAACCTTGCCGTTTACAGCACAAGGTTCAAAAGTGCAGGCGTGACGTACGTCTCGATGAGCGCGGCCACCAGCAGCAGCGGCACAGAGAATGTCAAAAAGACGCGGATGCAGTCCAGCACACGGCGGAAAAAGGGCGTATCGCTCTTTTTGAGGATCCGTTCCGTCCCCGTGCGGCAGATGAGAAGGCCCAGCGCGCAGGATAAGATCAGCGCGGACAGCTCAAAAATGCCGTGGGGCAAAACGCCGAGAACATACACACCGAGACCGATGCCCTGCTGCTGATAGATGGCGGCGAACGCGCCGAGCATCAGCGCATTCGTGCCGAGCGCGAGCGCACTGAGCGGCAGGAACGGGATGAGCCCGTAGAGCATCGAGAGGAGGGACGCCGTGATGTTGTTGAAAAACAGCGTCGCCATCATCTGCGACTGGGGAACATCGTCGGTAAGTCCCAGCTGCTCGACCTGCGCGGCGAAGTTTTGAAGCGTCTGCTGCGCCATATCGGGGAAGAGCATCCCTGCGACAAAGCCAAGAAGCACCAGCACGCCGAACGCGGCGGCGGTGTTCAAAAATTCCCGCTTGATGAGATCGCGCGAGAGCGTAGGGCAGAGTTCGAAGATCATGCCAGCTTGGCGATACCGGCCTTGACGCGCTTGATCGTCTCCTCACGGCCGAGGATATGGCAAATTTCGACAGCGCCGCCGGGCGTGACGAGCTTGCCCGCAACGGCGATGCGCAGCGGCCACATGAGCGTCGCGTTCTTCACGCCGAGCTCCTCGGCGAAGGAGACGAGCATGTCATGGATGGCATCGTTCGTCCACTCGGGAAGTTCCTCAAGCTTGGGAAGAACCTTCGTGAGCATGTCGAGCGAGACCTCGGCGTTGGTCTTGGACTTCTTGTTCGTGTAGAACTCAACGCTGTAATCGGGGAGAGCATCGAAGAAGTCGACCTTTTCGGGAATGTCGGTGAGCTTTTCGCAGCGTGCCTGCAAGAGCGCAGCGATCTCACCGACGGAGTACGCTTCGTTCTTGACGGCCTGACGGATGTAAGGCTCGGCAACTTTACAGAATTCCTCGGGCGGGAGATTGCGCAGATAGTTGGCGTTGAAATACGTCAGCTTTTCGATGTCGAAGATGGCGGGGGACTTGGAGATGCCGCCGATGTCGAAGGCTTCCACCAGCTCGTCGAGCGTGAAGAACTCCTGCTCGCTCTGCTCGCCGCGCGGCGACCAGCCGAGCAGCGCCACATAGTTGAGGATGGCGGGCGTCAGGTAGCCCTGCGCCTTGAGGTCTTCATAGCTCGGGTCGCCGTTGCGTTTACTCATCTTATGCTGCGCGTCGCGCATGACGGGGGAGCAGTGCACGTAGGTCGGCACCTCCCAGCCGAAGCCCTCGTAGAGGAGGTTGTACTTCGGGGCGGAGGAGAGATATTCGCTGCCGCGCACGACATGGGTGATGCCCATGAGGTGGTCGTCGATGACGTTGGCAAAGTTGTAGGTCGGCAGACCGTCGCGCTTCAAGAGCACCTGATCGTCGAGCGTCTTATTCTCCACCGTGATGTCGCCAAAGCTTGCATCGTGGAAGGTCGTGGTGCCGTCCTTCGGGATACGCTGGCGAATGACGTAGGGCTCGCCCGCGGCGACGCGCGCCTTGGCCTCTTCGAGCGGCAGGTCGCGGCAGGGATCGTCCGCGCGGTCAAATTCGCCGCTGTCCTCCTCGCTCTCGGCCTTCTCGCAGAAGCAGTAGTAGGCGTGGCCGCGCTCGACTAAAAGCTCGGCGTACCTGCCGTAGGTGTCGCGGCGCTCGCTCTGGATATACGGGGCGACGGGGCCGCCGACGTCGGGGCCTTCGTCGTGGGAAAGGCCGCATTCCGCCATCGTGCGGTAGATGACGTCCGTTGCGCCCTCGACGAGACGCCCCTGGTCGGTATCCTCGATGCGGAGAATGAAGGTGCCGTTTGCGTGGCGGGCGATGAGATAGGTGTAGAGCGCGGTGCGCAGGTTGCCCACGTGCATATAGCCCGTGGGGGAGGGGGCGAAGCGCGTGCGCACCTTGCCGTGCGGGATCTTCGCTTCCATTTCCTCAAAATACTTCATGTCGATGGACATAGGTGACCTCCTGAAGTGAAATCAAAATAAAGATAGCTTATTACACCATATTTTAACCGAAAAGTCAACGAACGCACGACGCTCTTTTTCACCGGAATATGCTTGTATTTTGAAGAGGGGTATGGTAACATAACAAATTGGGTCGATAGCTGCGCCAAAGCGGCGCAATTCGAGATAAAATGAGAAAAACAACAGATCGGAGAAAAAACGATGGAAAACATGGAAAACGCGGCGCGCAAGAAAGTGATGCTGTCCGGCATTCAGCCCAGCGGCGATCTGACCCTCGGGTCCTACCTCGGCGCGATCAAGAACTGGGCGGAGCGCGACGAGGAATTTGACAACTACTACTTCATGGCCGATATGCACTCGATCACCGTGCGTCAGGACCCTGCGGCGCTGCGCCGCCGCACGCTCGAGCAGCTGGCGCAGTACATCGCCTGCGGCTTGGACCCCGAGAAGAACACGCTGTTCATCCAGTCCCATGTGCCGCAGCATGCAGAGCTCGGCTGGGTGCTGAACTGCTATACGATGTTCGGCGAGCTCTCGCGCATGACGCAGTTTAAGGACAAGTCCGCCAAGAACAGCGAGAACATCAACGGCGGTCTCTTCACCTATCCTGCGCTGATGGCGGCGGATATCCTGCTCTATCAGCCCGACTATGTCCCTGTGGGCGAGGATCAGAAGCAACATGTCGAGCTCTGCCGCAACATCGTCCAGCGCTTCAACGGCATCTACGGCGACGTTTTCAAGATGCCCGAGCCGTACATTCCCAAGGTCGGTGCGCGCGTGATGAGCCTGAGCGACCCGGGAGCCAAGATGTCGAAGTCCGATAAGGACCCCAACGGCTCCATTTACCTGATGGAAAAGCCCGAGGATATCCTGCGCAAGTTCAAGCGCGCCGTGACCGACAGCGACACGGAAAACTGCGTGCGCTATGATCCCACGAACAAGCCCGGCGTTGCGAACCTGATGACCATCTACTCCGCCGTGACGGGCAAGAGCTTTGACGAGATCGAGCAGGAGTTCGCCGGTAAGGGCTACGGCGCGTTCAAGCCCGCCGTGGGCGAGGCCGTCGTTGAGACCCTGCGCCCCATCCGCGAGGAGGCCACGCGCATTTTGGGCGACAAGGCGTATCTCGAGTCCGTGTATCGCGCGGGCGCACAGAAGGCGTCTTACGTGGCAGAAAAAACGCTGCGCAAGGTCTACAAGAAGGTCGGCTTTGTCGCGCGCTGATTAAAGGGTGGAGAACATGAACGGAATTCCGAAAGAGTTATTGCTGAGCGTCGGCGGCGCGCTGCTGTGCGCGTTTGCCGTCAGCTTTCTGATGTGCCCGCTCGTCAAGTCGTTTGCCTATAAGATCGGCGCGATCGACGTGCCGAAGGACAACCGCCGCATGCACAAAAAGCCCGTACCGCGCCTCGGCGGCCTTGCGATCTTCCTCGGCTTTATCGTGAGCATGCTGCTGTTTGTCAAGGTCGACCACCAGTTGCAGGGCATTTTGCTGGGCGCGTCCATCATCGTTGTTTTGGGCGTAGTGGACGATATGTCCCCGCTGCGCGCGTATTTTAAGTTCTGCGTGCAGATCTTCGCGGCGCTCGTCGCCGTGTTCCACGGCGTCGTGATCCAGACGCTCTCCAACCCGAACGTCTTTGCTGAAAGCCTGTATTGGGACCTCGGCTGGCTGTCCATCCCCATCACAGTCTTGTGGATCGTCGGCATCACGAACGCCGTCAACCTCATCGACGGCCTCGACGGCCTTGCCTGCGGCGTTTCGACCATCAGCGCCATTTCGATGCTCGTCATCGCGCTGCTCGTCTCTGAAAGCGATGTGGCGCTCGTGATGGCCGCGCTTGTGGGTGCGTGCCTCGGTTTCATGCCGTACAACAAGAATCCGGCCAAGATGTTTATGGGCGACACGGGCTCGACGTTCCTTGGCTACATCCTTGCGACGATCTCGATCCAGGGCCTTTTCAAGTACTACGCCATCGTGTCGTTCGCGGTGCCGTTCCTGATCCTGGGCCTGCCGATGTTCGACACGCTCTTTGCCATCATCCGCCGCCTTGCCCACGGGCAGAACCCGATGGCGCCTGACCGCGGACACATCCACCACCGCCTCATCGACATGGGCCTCAACCAGAAGCAGGCCGTCGCGGCGCTGTACGTCATCAGCAGTATCCTCGGCCTCTCCGCCGTGATGCTGACGTCGAGCGGCGCAATCAAGGCGATGCTCTTTCTGATGGCGCTGGCGGTGGCGGCGTTCCTCGCCTCGCGCGTCATCTTCCGCCGCGATATCGACAAGGCATTGCAGGCGGAAAAGGCGGCGGCAGAGGAGAAGAGCACAGAGACCGCCACACCGGCGGAAACCGTGCCTGCGGAACCTGAAGAAGAATCCAACGAAAAGAAAAAAGAGGAAGCATAAATGGAAAAACTGCGCATTATGAGCGTGTTCGGCACGCGGCCGGAGGCCATCAAGATGGCCCCGCTCGTCAAGGAGCTTGCCTCGCGCGACGAGATCGAGAGCCTTTGCTGCGTGACGGCGCAGCACCGCGAAATGCTCGATAGCGTCATGGAGGTCTTCGACCTCAAGGCCGACTGCGACCTTGATATTATGACCCCGCGGCAGACGCTCTCGACCATCACGAGCAAGTGTCTGCTCGGTATGGACGACGCCATTGAGCAATTAAAGCCTGACATGATCTTAGTCCACGGCGACACGAGCACGACGTTTGCCGGTGCGCTCTCGGCCTTTTACCATAAGGTGCCCGTCGGGCATGTGGAGGCGGGCCTTCGCACCTACGACAAATACTCCCCGTTCCCCGAGGAGATGAACCGTAAGCTCGTCACGGCCATCGCCGACCTCTATTTCTGCCCGACGAAAAATAACCGCGAGAACTTACTCAAAGAGGGCGTGACCGAGGGCCTTTTCATCACGGGCAATACGGTCATTGACGCACTGAAAACGACGGTACGCAAGGAATATCACTTTACAACGGAAATCCTCAATGAACTGGATTATTCGAGAAAGGTCGTGCTCGTCACCTGCCACCGCCGCGAGAATTACGGCCAGCCCATGGAGAACATCATGACCGCGCTGCGCGATATTGCCCTCCAGAACGAGGACTGCGAGCTGGTCTATCCCGTGCACCTCAGCCCTGTCGTGCGCGAGAACGCGCAGAAGTTCCTCGCCGGTACGCCGCGCGTACATTTGATCGACCCGCTGAGCGCGGACGAGATGCACAATCTTATGGCGCGCTGCTACATGGTGATGACCGACAGCGGCGGACTTCAGGAGGAGGCGCCCGCGCTCGGCAAGCCCGTGCTTGTCATGCGAAGAGAGACCGAGCGCCCCGAGGCGGTCGCCGCCGGCACGGTGAAGCTCTGCGGCGTCGAGTACGACGATGTGCTGCGCATGGGCAACGAGCTTCTTCGCAGCAGGGAGGCGTACGACGCGATGGCGCACGCCGTCAACCCCTATGGCGACGGCCACGCCTGCGCACGCATCGCCGACGCGATTTTGTGGCACTTTGGCCGCCGGAGCGAGCGCCCCGCGGATTTTAACGCCTGATTTTGACGGAATGAAAGAAGGGAGTGGAGCGGAATGAGAAAGCGGAGAGTGACGCCCATTGGCGCTGCTTTCGTCGCGCTCGTTTTGCTGGTGTTCCTGTTTGTGGTGCGCGGCGCGCTGCACCGTCCCGCGCACGTCGTGCTGCCGCAGGATGCGAGCAGCAGCGATGTGAGCGACGCGTCGCTCGACGACAGCGCCGTGGGCCGCATTGCCGTGCGGCCCGACACGGTGCAGTCCGCCATCGCGACGCTTGAACGTCCCGCGCGCTACTCGCGCGCCATCACGATCGAGCGCTACTATTCCGGCGGCAGCGGCGTCGACCGCAGCAGTGTCAGCGTCGACGGAGCGTGGATGCGCGTCGACACCGAGCAGGCGAGCGGCGCGCAGAGCCACACGATCTCCAACGGGGAAAGAACGTGGGTCTGGTACGGCGGCAGCGAGCTCTATTACGAGAGCGCCGCAGCCTTCACCGCCGACGAGGAGCAGGGCATCCCGACGTATGAGGACATCCTGCGCCTTGACAAAAAGCGCATCGCCGCGGCGGATTACCGCCTGCTCGACACCGTGGACTGCATCTTTGTGGAAACTGCCGCCGATGACGGCGGCTACATTGAGCGCTACTGGGTCAGCGTGAGCGACGGCCTTCTCTGCGCGGCGGAAAAATTGCAGGGCGAGGATGTCGTCTACCGCATGGCGGGCATGAGCGTCGACAGCGGGAACGTGGCGGAGGACGCCTTTACGCTGCCGGACGGCACAGTGCTCCACGAAAGTGCGCTCGACGGCGCAAACCGGTAAAAGAAACTGAAAAGGCCGTCCGAAGATCGTTCTTCGGACGGCCTTTTTGTCAAAATATGTCATAAAATGAGCAGCAGCCCCAGCGCGACTAAAAGCTCGTCGTCCGCCTTTTCCTCAAAGAGGAAAAAGAGAATGAGCAGCAGCAAAATGTCCGCCGTGTCCACGCCCTTGAGCGGTAATTTGTCGAGGATGCGCGAGAAAAACTGCGACGCCTCCTGACTGATCGGCGGCGGAGGGGGAGCGTCCCCCTGCGGCGGCCTTGGCGGCGGTGCGTTTCCGCCGGAGGGCGGCGGGTGGAGGCGGTCTGTTATCACGCGGCGGTTCGCCGCGCGGCGCGTCCTGCATCGGCATGCGGGTGTAGACGCCGTCGTCGTTGCGCAGATAGCGGTTATACATTGCGCGGCCCCCCTTCGCTGAGGAGCAGCGTCTTCCCCAGGTGGATGAAGCGCGCGAGCTGTGCCGCGCGCTCGACCTTGTCCTGCCGCTCCGGCTTCAAAAATGGGCGCAGCGCGCGCAAAAACGCGGCGGTCTCGCCGCTCTCGGGCCGATTGAGCTGCGAGAGCACGGGCAGCAGCTTGGCGATCATGCCGGGGTCAATGCCGCCGAGCAGCGACGAAAGATCGCCCATCGGATCGCCCTGCGGCGGTGGTGGAGGGGGAGCCGACGGCGCAGGACCGGCCGCACCGCCCGCGGGCGGGGGAGGCGGCGCGCTGCCGCCGGACTGCCCCATCTGCTGCGACAGATTTTGCGCCATGTTCATCACCTGCGCCATGGCGTCCGGATCGGAGAGCAGGGTATTCAGTTTTTCCTCCCACTCGCTCATCGTGACGCCCTCCCGCGGTTTTTATTTTTTTGCGTTGTCGTTGATGCGGTTCATAATGGCCATGCCCTCGGGACTTTTCATCAGGTTCGAGAGCATTGTGGCCAACTCTTTCGTGTTGCCCGCCGCGGCATTCTGCGCCGCGTGATTGAGCGCTGCGCCGCCATCCTGGGAGGTGAGCATCTGCATGAGCCTCTGACCGTCGCCCGATTGCAGGAGCGACTGCGCTATGGCAGGATTGCGCTTGAACTTGTCGATGAGCTGCTGCGTGCTGTGATCCATTGCTGTGCCTCCGTTTCCTGTCTTTCAAGGCAGTATATGAGAGGGACGCGGCAGTTGTGCCGCCGCAGCGGCGAAATTTTTTGAAAAATTTTCCGAACCCGTGAAAGAAAACGCCCTGCCCGCGCACATGTATGGTGTAAGGCCTTTGAGGAGAGAAACATATATGTTTTCAAACGAAGCATTTGCCCAAAATGCAGAAAAGTACATGGACACGGTCTTTCGCGTGGCCTACGGCTGGCTCAAAAACCCGGACGACGCCAACGATGTGACGCAGGACGTATTGATAGAGCTGTACAAAACAGATAAGGCGTTCGAGTCGGACGCCCATTTGAAAAACTGGCTCATCCGCGTCACCGTCAATCGCTGCAAGATGCTCTTCCGCTCGCCGTGGCGCCGGCACGAGGACATCGACGACTATGCCGAGACATTGTCCTTCGAGCAGCCGCGGGACGGCGAGCTCTTCAAAGCCGTGATGGCGCTCGACAAAAAATACCGTGTGCCGCTGCTGCTCTTCTATTACGAGGGGTATACAACGGCGGAAGCCGCGTCGATGCTCGGCATTCCCGAAAAGACCGTCAGCACAAGACTTTACCGCGCAAGGGCGAAGCTCAGAACGATTTTGGAGGAGGAGTAAAGCAATGACAGAAAAAGAGAGATTTCAACGCGCGTTCGCGCCGCTGCACGCCTCCCCGGACACGATGACGGAGGTAATGAAGATGACAGAACGGAAAACGAAACGGCCCGCGCTGCGCCGCGCGGCGACCCTTGGCCTCGCGGCCGCCCTCGTGCTGGCGCTCGGCAGCGTTGCCTATGCCTCGGATCTCGGCGGCATTCAGCGCACGGTGCAGCTCTGGCTCAACGGTGAGATGACGGACGCAACGCTGACGGTAAACGAGGGAAGCTACACCCTGCGCTATCCGGACAAGGACGGCACCGAGCACGAAATGGGCGGCGGTGGCATTGCCATCGAAGACGACGGCACGGAGCGAGCGCTGACGGAGGAAGAGATGTTAGAGCATCTCAACGCGCCCGAGGTCGAAGAGCGCGAGGACGGCACGGTCACGGTCTACTACCTCGACCAGAAGCTCGACGTCACGGACAAGTTCGACGAGGACGGCGTCTGCTACGTGCAGCTTGAGGGCGGCGAAAAGACGATCTACATGACCATCAAGCGCGGCAACGGCTACGCAACGAGCACAACAAAGTACATCCTGCCCAGCGAATTCAACAACTGAAAGAAAAACAAGAAAGGTTCCGCACAGCGATGCTGTGCGGAACCTTTCTCCTATTGGGGAAAGCCTCGCAGAGTTTCGTGCCCGCAGGCACGAAATAAAATCAGATCGTTTTTCGCCGTGGCGTGTACGTGGTGAAAAACACCTCTCGCGGAGCGTGTGTCGAGCTGCCATATTGGCGGCGAGGCACGGAGCGCAGCGCGGCCTTCTCCAAAAAGCGGCAAAGCCGCTTTTGGGAAGATATTATTTCTGCGCTTTTCCGTAGTCGCAGTCTTTTCTAAGCGGGCAGCCGTCGCAGTTTGCCTTGCGCGCGGTGCAGATGTCGCGCCCGAAGAGCACCATGCGGTGGCAGAAGTCGCTCGACTCCTCCGGCGGCAGGATGGCGCGCAGCTGCTTTTCCACGCTCAGCGGGTCCTTGCTGCCGTCCGTCAGGCCGAGACGGCCCGTGATGCGGATGCAGTGCGTGTCGCACACGTAGGCGGGCTGGCCGTAGATGTCACCGAGGATCAGGTTCGCCGTCTTGCGCCCGATGCCGGGGAGGGCTGTGAGCTCCTCCATCGTGCCGGGGACCTTGCCGCCGTACTTTTCGAGCAGAATTTTCGCGCACTCGACGATGTCCTTCGACTTCGTGTTGTAAAATCCGCAGGAGCGGATCGCGTCGCCGACCTCTTCATACGTCGCGTTCGCGAAGGCCTCGAGCGTCGGGAACTTCTGATAGAGCGACGGCGTGACCATGTTCACGCGCGCGTCGGTGCACTGGGCGGAAAGGCGCACGGCGAACAGAAGCTCGTAGTCCTTTTGATATTCGAGCGAGCAGCGCGCGTTGGGGTAGAGGACCTTCAGCTCCTCCACGATGCGGCGGACGGCGGCTTTGGATTTCATGGCGAGACCTCCTGCGTTTCATCAATACTGCCGACAGTATAGCACAGAGACACGGAAAAATCGACAGAAAAAGTCTGTGCAGTGAAGAAAAAACGTGCTATAATCATTCCATCTGTGAAAAAGGAGGCTTGTGCGATGCGGCTACTATTCAAGCAGCGCTTTTTTTCGTGGTTCGACAGCTATGATATCTACGATGAGGACGGCAACACCGTCTTTACGGTCGAGGGCAAGCTCGCGTGGGGACATTGCCTGCATATCCTGAATGCCGCGGGCGAGCACATCGGTACCGTGCAGCAGCGGGTGCTGACCTTTCTTTCCCAAGTTTGAGCTTTACATCGGCGAGCAGTATTACGGCTGCATCTGCAAGGAATTCACGTTCTTTACCCCGCGCTTTACACTTGAGTGCAGCGACTGGGAAGTGAACGGCAGCTTCATGGAGTGGGACTACACGATCGACAGCGCCTCGCGCGGCTGTATCGCGACGATCACGAAAGAGCTTTTTCATTGGACGGACACCTACGTCATCGACGTCGCCGACCCGCAGGACGCGCTGGGCGCGCTGATGGTCGTGCTGGCCATCGACGCGGAAAAATGCAGCAGGAACAACTGATATGAGTGAAAAGAGACCTTTGGCGGATGAGATCCGCCCGCTGACGCTCGACGAGGTCGTCGGGCAGAAGCACTTGCTCGGAAAGGCGCGCTGCTGCGCCGGCTCATCGAGTCCGGCTCAAGCGCGAATATGATCTTCTATGGCCCGTCCGGCACGGGCAAGACGACAATCGCGAACATCATCGCCAACCGCACGAATAAGACCCTGTACCGCCTGAACGCGACGACCGCGAGCCTTCAGGATGTCAAGAGCATTATCTCCGATGTCGGCACGATGATGGCACCGGGCGGCATTCTGCTCTACCTCGACGAAATTCAGTATTTCAACAAAAAGCAGCAGCAGAGCCTGCTCGAATTCATGGAAAACGGCTCGATCACGCTGATCGCGTCGACGACGGAGAATCCGTATTTCTATGTTTACGGTGCGCTTTTATCCCGTTCGACAGTGTTTGAATTCAAAAACGTCAGCGCGGAGGAGACCATCCCCGCGGTCGAGCGCGCGCTCGGCATTTTGAAAGAGCGCAGCGAGCTGCCGCTTTCCTGGGAGGACGACGTGCCGCGCGTCATCGCGCAGCAGTGCGGCGGCGATGTGCGCAAGGCCGTGAGCGCGTGTGAGCTTTTATATGAGGCGGCGGACGTCACGAACGGCGAACTTTTGCTGAAAAGTGAAGACGCCTTACAGGTTGCACAGCGCAGTGCCATGCGCTACGATAAGGGCGGCGATGCGATGTACGACTGCGCGAGCGCGCTGATGAAGTCGCTGCGCGGCAGCGACCCGGACGCGGCGCTCCATTATCTCGCAAGATTTTTAGAGGCGGGCGATCTGGTCACGCCATGCAGGAGGTTACTCTGCTCGGCGAGCGAGGATGTGGGCATGGCCTATCCGCAGGCCATCGCCATCGTTAAGGCCTGCGTCGACACCGCGATGCAGCTTGGTCTTCCCGAAGCGCAGCTGCCGCTGGCGCAGGCGGCGATCCTGCTTGCCACCGCGCCGAAGTCCAACAGCGTGATCGAGGGCATCGGCGCTGCTTGGGCGGATGTGAAGGCGGGCAAGAGCGGCAATTTCCCGCGCTGCCTCCAGAATGTCCACGCCGATTCGACCGGCGGCGCGCAGGGGCAGAACTACAAGTACCCGCACGCCTACCCGAACCATTGGGTGAAGCAGCAATATCTGCCCGACGAGCTCAAAAACGTGCAGTACTACCACTACGGCGACAACAAGGTCGAGCGCGCCGCCGCGCAGTACTGGGAAGCGATCAAGGGGTGAGCACATGGACCTGAGGTTGAACGATATTGTCGAAATGAAGAAGCCGCATCCCTGCGGCGAAAAGCTCTGGCTCGTGACGCGCGTGGGCATGGACATCAAGCTCAAATGCACGCGCTGCGGCCGCGAGGTGATGCTGCCGCGCGCCAAGGCGGAAAAGGGCATCAAGAAAATCGTAGAAAGGGAGGAACCCCATGAATAAGAAGACGAGAGCCGTCGCGATCCTGCTGGTCGCGGTGATGATCTTATCGCTCGTTGCATCGATGGTTATTCCGTATTTATAAAATACAGCGCGCAGCGCTGCACATAATTCCCTGCGCCGCGCAGGGGAGCGAGTCAAAGGGGCCATTCTCTTTCGTGAAAGAGAATGGCCCCTTTGGAACCCCAAGAGAAAGGCTTAGATTGGCAGTCTCAGGCTTGGATGACTTTTATGCCTCCGGAATGAAAATGCCTGCGCGCGGCGTTGCCGCGTTAGCATTGCTATACGATTTGAGTTGCTTCTATTATCCGCTGCCGCTCTGCCTATCTTGTAGAAGTGCGCAGTAATCACCGTCTACCGGAGTGCTAATCAATGCGGCGAGCGAAGCAATGCCGCATTCCGCACGCAGTCTGCCGCGAGACAAACGTCACTCGCGCCTCACGATAGTAAGGCGCGGTTGAGAGTTGTCACGAAACGCAGGGGTTCATGGCGAAGCCATGTACACCGCGCCCGATTGCGCAGCGCGTGCAGTTCTTCAAGATAAAAACTGCCAATGTGCGGGGTCGAGGGGGAAGGCCCCTCGTCCTTTCTCTTGGGGGTGTAAGGGGGATATTCTCTTTCGAGAAAGAGAATATCCCCCTTATCCGCGTCCCCCACACGGTGTGGGGAAAACCCCGCAGCGCTTTTGCGCTGCCATTTTATCCCGCGAGGGAAAAGATAAGAAAAGGGCATCTTTCGCCCTTTTCTTTTTTTGTCCATTGCTATAATGGACTTCCATTGAGGGAGGTGTGCCATGGTCATCTACATAGAAAGCGTCTTCGCGTTCAACGTTCTCGTCGACTATCTGTTGTTGTTCGGCGCGGCGAGAGTCGCAGGGCGGACAGTCGCGCGGAGAAGACTTTTGCTCGGCGCGGCGGTCGGCGGTATTTATGCGGCAGTGCAGCTCTTTTTGCCGAAAAGCGTCGTTTTGTTGCTGCTTGGGCTCGCTTTGATGGGCGCGGCGGCGTATCGCGGCAGTGGGCGGGCGGTCAAGCTGACGCTGCTGTTTTTCCTTGCCTCGTGCGGCCTCGCTGGCGTGGTGATGCTCTTAGGGCAGAGTCTGGGGTCGATGGCGCGCCTTGCGCGCGGCGTGGTGACAGCAGACCTGCCGTGGGGCGTCTTCCTGATCGCGGCGGGGACGTCGTATTTGCTGCTTTCCGTCGTGTTCCGCTACGGCGCGGCGCGGACAGGGAGCGAGACGGCGGATGTGGTCATCGCCTATCGAGGAAAAACAGCCCGTGTGCGGCTGCTGCGCGACACGGGCAACACGCTCTGTGACCCTGTGACGGGCCTCGGCGTGCCGGTCATCGACCGTCACGCACTGGGAGACCTCATCAGCGAAGAAGAGACCGCGACGCTGCCGCATATTGCGTATTGCAGCGTGGGCAATGCGGATGGAACGCTGCCGCTGCTGCGCTGTGAAGCAATAACGGTTGACGAAATCAAACTCGGCTCGCGTGCCGTTGCCCTGGCGGAGCACCCGCTCGGCGACGGCGGTGCATATGCGGGACTGTGGTGCGAAGGATGCGAAAAGGGGGAGAAGCATGGAGAGCTTGCTCAAAACGCTGTGGCGTAGACTGCGCTTTTATCTCATCGACTGGGGGCTCATTGCGCGGCGGGGAATTTTTTACATCGGCGGCAGCGATACGCTCCCGCCGCCGCTCGAGCGGGAGAAGGAAGCTGAGCTCATCGCGCGCATGGATGCAGGCGACGAGAGCGTGCGAGGAACGCTCATCGAGCACAACCTGCGCCTTGTTGCCTACATCGCGCGGCGCTTTGAAAATACGGGCATCAACATCGAAGACCTCATCTCCATCGGTACGATCGGGCTCATCAAGGCGGTGAACACCTACCGCAGCGACAAGAACATCAAGCTTGCAACCTATGCCTCGCGCTGCATTGAAAATGAAATTCTCATGCACCTGCGCAAGACCGCGCCGCAGAAGTCCGAGGTTAGCTTCGACGAGCCGCTCAACACCGACTGGGACGGCAACGAGCTGCTGCTCTCCGACATTCTCGGCACCGACGAGGACCTTGTCTTGAAGCCCATTGAGGACGATGTCGACCGCCAACTCCTGATGGACGCGGTCGACAAGCTGACCGCGAGGGAGAGAACAATCATCACGCTGCGCTTTGGCCTCGGTGGACGGGAGGAAAAGACGCAGAAGGAGGTCGCCGACCGCATGGGCATTTCGCAGAGCTATATTTCGCGGCTTGAGAAACGCATCATCGCGCGGCTGAAGAAGGAAATCCTCAAAATGAGTTGACAAGCGGCGTAAAAAACGGTATGATTCAGTGTGGAAATGCGAAGAAGAGGAGCAGTATCCGCATCCGAAAGCGAAGAGAGAGGGCGGCCGGTGTAAGCCCTTGTGCAGGATGCGGGGAAGTCGCCTTGGAGCTGCCGCGCTGAAGGAAAAGTAAGCCGGACGGGAACTCCCGTTACAGAGACATGAGTGTCCGCACAATGCGGGAATCCAGGTGGTACCACGGTCATTGATCGCCCTGAGCAGTCAAAGCTGCTCAGGGCGTTTTTTAATGAAAGGAAGCGAATATGGGCATACAGTTTGAGACCGACTACAATATGGAAACGCTGACGGCCATGGCTAAGGGCCTGCGCAAAACCGTGCGCAAAAAGCGCAGCCGCCGCGTGCACATTTTTGCGGCAGTCGTGCTGATCCTCGGCCTTTTGACAATTCTTGCCACAGTTGCAGGTGGCGAGCCGCTCGGCGTGAGCGGCGTCGTGACGCTGCTGGCGATGCTGGTGGTCATTCTGGTGAGCCTTTTCGAGGACAAGCTGAACGCCTGGTTTGCGAGAAAGCGCCTGCTGCCGGGCACGGAGCACGCTGTTGCCACGTTTGAAGAGGACGGCTACGTTTCGGCAACGGGTGTGACGGAAAGCCGGTTTTCCTATGCCCAGATCGTGGCCGTCGCCGAGACGACGCGCTACTTTGTCTTTGCCCTGTCCTCGCACCATACGCAGGCGTATGACAAGAGAAATATCCGCGGCGGGAGCGTCGAGGACTTCCGCGCGTTTATCGCCGAAAAGACGGGAAAACCCATCGCAAATATCAAATAAGAGCAATATTGTTCAAAAGATAGGAGAAAACCAATGAAAGAATTACCCAAGATCTATGAGCCCCAGCAGGTCGAAGGCCGCATCTATCAGATGTGGATGGACCACGACTGCTTCAAGGCCGAGCCCGACCCGGACAAAAAGCCGTTTTCCATCGTCATGCCGCCGCCGAACGTCACCGGCCAGCTGCACATGGGCCATGCAATGGACTCGACGCTGCAGGACATCCTGACCCGCTTTAAGCGGATGCAGGGCTACGCCGCCCTGTGGCTCCCCGGCACCGACCACGCGGGCATCGCCACGCAGATCAAGGTCGAAGAGGAGCTGCGCACCAAGGAGGGCCTGACGCGCTACGACCTCGGCCGCGAGAAGTTTTTACAGCGCGTGTGGCAGTGGAAGGAAAAGTACGGCAACCGCATCGTCGAGCAGCAGAAGAAGATGGGCGCGAGCTGTGACTGGTCCCGCTCCCGCTTCACCATGGACGAGGGCTGCTCCAAGGCCGTGCGCGAGACCTTCTGCGAGCTGTACGACAAGGGCCTGATCTACAAGGGCAGCCGCATCATCAACTGGTGCCCGCACTGCCTGACGGCGCTGTCCGACGCCGAGGTCGAATACGTCGACAAGCCGGGCCACCTGTGGTATATCCGCTATCCGCTCTCCGACGGTTCCGGCGACATCGTCGTCGCCACGACCCGCCCGGAGACCATGATGGGTGATACCGGCGTGGCCGTCAACCCGAACGACGAGAAGTTCCAGCACCTCATTGGCAAGACCTGCATCCTGCCCATCATGAACCGCGAGATCCCCATCGTGGGCGACGAGTACTGCGAGATCGGCTTCGGCACGGGCGCGGTCAAGATGACTCCGGCACACGACCCCAACGACTTTGAGGTCGGCCTGCGCCACAACCTCGACGTCATCCGCGTCATCGCCGACAACGGCACGATCAACGAAAACGGCGGCAAGTACAACGGCATGGACCGCTATGAGTGCCGCAAGGCCCTCGTCAAGGATCGAGAGGAGCAGGGGTATCTGGTCAAGACCGAGCCCTATTCCCACAACGTCGGCACCTGCTACCGCTGCCATAACGATGTCGAGCCGCTCATCTCCGCGCAGTGGTTCGTCAAGATGAAGCCCCTGGCCGAGGAAGCCATCCGCGTCGTCAAGGACGGCACGATCAAGTTCGTCCCCGAGCGCTTCTCGAAGACCTACCTCAACTGGATGGAAAACGTCCACGACTGGTGCATCTCCCGCCAGCTCTGGTGGGGCCATCAGATCCCTGCGTGGTACTGCGACGAATGCGGCCATATCAACGTCTCCCGCGAAGACCCGACGAAGTGCGAGAAGTGCGGCTGCACGCATCTGACCCGCGACGAAGATGTGCTCGATACTTGGTTCTCCTCCGCGCTCTGGCCGTTCTCCACGATGGGCTGGCCCGATACGGACGCAGCAGACCTCAAATACTGGTACCCGACGACCGACATGGTCACGGGCTATGATATCATCTTCTTCTGGGTGGCGCGCATGGTCGTCTCCGGCATGGAGCAGATGAAAAAAGAGCCGTTCAAGACCGTCTTCATCCACGGCCTCGTTCGCGACGACAAGGGCCGCAAGATGTCCAAGTCCCTCGGCAACGGCATTGACCCGCTGGAAATGGCTGAGAAGTACGGCGCGGACGCCTGCGCTTCAACCTCATCACCGGCAACTCTCCGGGCAACGACATGCGCTTCTACGTCGAAAAGTGCGAAGCCATGCGCAACTTTGCCAACAAGATCTGGAACGCGAGCCGCTACGTGCTCATGAACCTGACGATCGACCATGTGGAGCTGCCCCAAAAGCTCGAGCTCGAGGACAAGTGGATCCTCTCGAAGCTCAATACGCTCATCCGCGAGGTCACGGACAATATGGACGCCTTCGAGCTCGGCGTCGCGTCCGCGAAGATCTACGACTTCATCTGGGACAACTACTGCGACTGGTTCATCGAGCTGACGAAGAACCGCCTCAACAGCGACGATCCCGCCGCGTGCGAGAACGCGCAGAACGTCCTCTGCTATGTCCTCATCGAGACGCTCAAGCTCCTGCACCCGTTCATGCCGTTCATCACGGAGGAGATCTGGCAGGCGCTTCCGCACGAGGGCGAGTTCCTGATGCTCTCCAAGTGGCCGGAGTACAACGAAAAGTTCAGCTTCCCCGCCGAGGAGGAGGCGATGCAGACCGTCATCGAGGCCATCACCGCCATCCGTGCCCGCCGCAATGAGATGAACGTCGCGCCGTCGAAGAAGGTGCACTACACCGTCGCCACCGCGCACGCCGATACATTCAGCGCCGGTATCCCGTTCTTCACGCGTCTGGCCTCTGCCAGCGATGTGACGATCGTTCCGGCTGACGCCGCCATCGACGCGGACGGCAAGGTCGAGGTCGACACCCACGCCGCGCGTATCTTCATGCCGCTTGCAGAGCTGGTCGACTTTGAAAAGGAGCTCGCACGCATTGCCAAGGAGAAGGCAAACGCCGAAAAGCAGCTCGCCGGTATCGAGAACAAGCTGAAAAACGAGGGCTTCCTCGCCAAAGCGCCGGAGGCGGTCGTGAACGGCGCCCGTGCCGATGCGGAAAAGCTCAGAGCGCTTATTGAAAAGCTGGAAGCTTCCGCTGTGGCGATGAAAAAATAATTACTTTCCTTTAGGAAACGGATTTGGTTCCCTGCGCCGCGCAGGGGACGGATAAAGGGGAAGGTTCTCTTTCACAAAAGAGAACCTCCCCCTTTTGATCCCCCAAGAGAAAGGTTTTGACATTGCAAGCGAGCAGCTTGAAGAGCTGCGGCGCTTGCCGAATCGGGTGCCTGCCAGGTGGTGTTGCTATACGACTTGGTTTGCTTCTATCTTCGCTGTCGCTTTGCCTGCGATTCGTTAGTCTTACGCAATCTCCGTCTACTAGGGATTTGTGCAAATTTGCTTCTGGCTGCCGGGGCGACTTTGCTGCGCTCGCCGCAATATACGCACTATCGGTAGTAGGCGATTACACTGAACCTGCGATTAGATTCGAGAGCGGCAGCGGATAATAGAAGTGAGTCAAATCGTATAGCAACACCAACCGCGGCAATGCCGCGCGCAGGCATTCCCATTCCGGAGGCATAAAAGTCATTCAAGCCCGAGACTGCCAATCAGACCCTTTCTCTTGGGGGTCAAAGGGGGATATTCTCTTTCCGAGGAAAGAGAATATCCCCCTTATTCGCTCCCCTGCGGGTACGCAGGAAATGTGGTGCAGCGCCATCAGCGCTGCTATTTCTCGCGCTACGCGCGGATTTTTTATGCCTTTTCCCAGGAAAAACTCACGCGTAAGCGCCGCCTGGGCCGCACCGGCCCAGCAGCAACATCCTTGTCGCGTACGACGCTGCCGACGCGCAGCGTGGAGAGCAGAAAACCGAGCTGTAGCATGTTGAGCAGGATCGCCTTGATGCCAAAGGTGAAAAACGGGAAGGCTACACCGCCGCTGATGGGGATCAGCGTGAGGTCGCAGCAAAGATAGGCGGCCGCCTGCGTGGTGAACGACAGCAGCACGGAATAGGAAACGAGGCGGGCGAGCATACTCTCCTGCCTGCGGCAGCGGCGGAAGGCGAGAACAAGCAGCGCCGTCAGCAGCGTGACGAGTGCGATGAGTGCCAGCCAGCCGCAGCGGTGGACGAGCAGTGTCAGCGCGTGCGCCTGTAAGTCGACCATGCCGAAGCCCTCCCAGCGCGCAAGGTGCTGCGCGCTGTACGGCCCCACGCCGCCTTGACCGATGAATTTGGCGTTTTGCAGCAGTTCACGCAGTACAACGGTTTGATAGCCGTGTCCGTCAATGTAGGAGTGAGGATCAAGCACAATGGCGAGCTGACGCGCAAACCAGTTTGCACCGAGAACAAGGACCCACACGATGCCGGCGGCGAGCGGCAGGGTGATGAGCAGCGTCTCCAACTTTTTGCCAAGGCCAAACCAGCCATTGCGGGCGCAGAAGATCAGCAGCGCGCTGTCACAGAGAAACAGAAAGCCCAGATCGAGCAGGCACGGGACGCGCAGGCAGAACATGCACTGCACCGCGAGGCAGACAAAGGCGGCGAAGACGCCCCAGCCGCGCCGCCCGCGCAGCGCGTAGAGCAGCACAGCGAACATCAGCGGGAGCAACGGCGGCAGACCGCGCAGGAGAATATGCGTCGAAACATAGATGTAGCGGAGCCAGAACCCGCCGATGGGCAGGAAACCGAGCAGGATCAATGCGGCATGGAACATAAGCGCGAGCGGCAGGGCGAAGCGCCCGAGCAGCGTAAAATCAAGAAAATACGCCGCGAGCAGCGCTGCCGTACCGAGCAGCAGCGCCACGCTCTGATGCACAGCAAAATAGGACAATTCGTAGTCACGAAAGCTTACAAGCGCGGTGAACGCAAGCCCTGCAAGCGCGATGAGTGCCGCGAGCGCAAAAAGAAGCTTTGGTGTTTTGGGTCGGTGGACGCGGTCAAGCTCCGTGCCGATCTCATAGGGATCACCTGTCAAACGCAGCGATTCCGCGGCGGCTGCGGCCTCGTCCATGCCGCCTGCCATCAGCGCGTCACGCTGGTCACAGAGGTGGGTCAGAAGTTCGTCTTCAACGAGCGGACGCGCCGCTTTCCATCGCAGCTGCTCAGCCGCGGTGCGGGCAAAGTGTGTGAAAGTCTCAGGCAGAACCAAGACAGCCGCCCCCTTCTCAGCACGCGGTCGACCGCGGTAGTGAATGTTGTCCATTCGGCCTCTTTTTCGCGCAGCAGATTCAGTCCTTTGCGCTCCAAATGGTAGTAGCGGCGCGGGCGCGCCGCGCCCTCATCTTTTTCATAGGAGCGGATGAGCTCCTTTTCCTCAAGTGAGTGCAGCAGGGGATAGAGCGTGCCGGTCTTGAGCGCGAACGCGCGCTCGGAGCGGCGGGAGAGCTCTTCGATCATCTGATATCCGTACATGTCCTGCCCGTCGAGCAGCTTGAGCACGAGCATCGTCGTACTGCCCGCGAGCAGACTTTTGTCGACCGTCATACATACGCCTCCTGATAAGTAGATTGTCTACATAGTAGATTGACTACATAATAGCGGGAGTGCGGCGCGTTGTCAAGCGGGAAACAGGATATTGCAAAAAAAGAGCGATTTTGCTATGCTTGTGGTATCCAAGATAGGAGGGAGAATTTCCATGAACAAGATCACGCTTGGCAAGACGAATCTTGTCATCGAGAAAAACGGATTTGGCTGCCTGCCGATCCAGCGCATCAGCGAGCAGGACGCGGTGAAGCTGCTGCACAAGGCGTATGACGGTGGCATCAACTTTTTCGACACGGCGCGCGCGTATTCCGACAGCGAGCAGAAGGTCGGCGCGGCGTTCTCGGCGATGCGCGACAAGATCGTGCTGGCGACGAAGACCGGCGCGCAGACGGCGGAGGGCTTCTGGAAGGATCTGGAGACCAGCCTCCGCACGCTGAAAACCGACTACATCGATATCTATCAGTTCCACAACCCGGCCTTCTGCCCGAAGCCGGGCGGGGAGGACGGCCTTTACGACGCGGCGCTCGAGGCGAAAAAGCAGGGCAAGATCCGCCACATTTCCATCACGAACCACCGCCTCGCCGTGGCGCACGAGGCCATCGACTCGGGCCTCTACGAGACCTTGCAGTTTCCGTTCAGCTACCTCGCGGGCGAGCAGGAGATGGAACTTGTCAGAAAATGCCGCGAAACAAATATGGGCTTTATCGCCATGAAGGGCATGGCGGGCGGCCTGATCCGCGACGGCTTCACGGCGGCGGCCTGGATGGCGCAGCAGGATGGCGTGGTGCCCATCTGGGGCGTGCAGCGCGAGAGCGAGCTGGATCAGTTTTTGCAGTGTATCCGCGAGGGCGTTGAGCTGACGGATGAGCGCAAAGCGACTATCGAGCGTGACCGCAAGGAGCTTTGCGGCGATTTCTGCCGCGGCTGCGGCTACTGCATGCCGTGCCCCGCGGGCATTGAGATCAACCAGTGCGCGCGCATGTCGCTTATGCTGCGCCGCGCCCCTGCAGCGGCGTGGCTCACCGAGGAATGGCAGCAGAAGATGCACCAGATCGAAAACTGCCGCCACTGCGGCCACTGCATGTCGAAGTGCCCCTACGGCCTGAACACGCCCGAGCTTTTGCAGGCAAACTACAAGGACTACTGGGAAGTGCTCGCGGCCAGCAAGGCGGAGAAATGAAGCTGGATTTTTCACAAAAATACGCCGTCCGGCCGCTGACGGCGGGGGATGTAGACAAGATTTTAGCGCTCTGCGCGGAGAACGAGCAGTTCTACCGCTACCATCCGCCGCTTGCGACGAGGGAGAGCGTTTTGGAGGACATGACGGCGCTGCCGCCGGGAAAGAGCGCGGCGGACAAGCATTATCTCGGCTTTTTCGACGGGGAAACGCTCATCGCTGTGCTGGACCTGATCGAGCGCTACCCGCAAGATGACACCGCCTACATCGGCTTCTTTATGACGAAAAAGGAGCGGCAGGGCTACGGCCTCGGTTCGACATTCATCGGCGAGCTGATGGACGAACTGCGGAGAGAGAGGTTCCGCAAGGTGCGCCTTGCGGTCGACAGGGGCAATCCGCAGAGTAAAGCGTTCTGGGAAAAGAACGGCTTTGCGCTGATGGGCGAGGAATTCCCGTACGGCGATTCGGCGTATCTGCCGATGGAACGCGCGCTGTAAAACTGAAAAGAAAGCACCGCTGTGCAGAGGGTATCTGCACAGCGGTGCTTTTCATTGTTAGCGACTATTTCAATTCGTAAGTCCAATCTTCACCGTCCTGGCGGTAGAACAGCTCGCTGAGATCATCTTCTTCAAACACGCGGAGAAGGTCGAGCATGTCGGAAGACGCAAGATCGAGCGAGGGGAGATCGGCGAGCTCCGCCCACCAGACCTCGCCCTCGTCGGAAGAGCGTAGCGTTCCGGTAAACTGCTCCGCGCGATAGAGCAGCACGACATGACGCACGCCGTCTTCGCACCAGTCCTTGATCCCGCACAGGCGCGGAGAGGAGATCGTCAGACCTGTCTCCTCCTGAACCTCACGAATGACGGAATCTGTAAAGGATTCGCCCTTTTCAACATGACCGCCCGGAAAAGCAACGCCTGGCCAGTTGGGATCTGTGCGGTCCTGCACCAAAACCTTGCTGCCGCGGCGGAGCACGCACATATTCATCAGTTCGACGGGCTCAGAGCGTTTCATGTACAACACGTCCTTTGGGGTTTGAAAACTTGCTTGCTATCCATGACTACTGCGCACTGTGCGGCACCTTCGCCTTGGCGCTGAGCTTGTCGGCGCGAACGGCAAAGACCTCGACCGCGCGGGCTTGCTGCTCGGTGAATTTGTCCTCGCGGCCCGCCATGTGGCGCATGAGGGAGGTCAGCGCGACGAGCTTTTCTTCACCGTCCAAAAATTCGACATGGCCGACGCCGGTGACGGAGGCGAAGTAGTATCCGCATTGGCAGGCGACATCGTGCTCGTCGAGCACACCGCGGCAGTCCATTTCAAAGGCGACGGTCGGATTTTTGCGCAGAATGTCGAGCTTACGGCCTTCGCGTGCGCTGTGGCAGAAGAACGAGAACGCACCGCCTTCACAGGCATAGCCGAAATTCAGCGGCAGAAGATACGGCTCTCCATCGTCTACCATGGCAAGATGGATCACTTTACAATCGTTGATAATGGAGAGAATTTCGCCCAGATCGGTGATCTCGCGGTCGCTTCTTCGCATGGGAGATCCTCCTTTGATCGTTTTCCTCATTTTACAGGGCGGAAGTGCAGATGTCAAGGCGGCGCGGCAAAGAAAAATCAAAATACCGGCGGTCTTCGACAAAAAAACGGCAGGAGGACAGGCTATACTTTGAGAAACGAAAGGGAAAACGCTTGAAAGAAACGGAGGGAGAGCAATGGAGGTCATTTCATCGGGCGAAGGGCGTGAACTGACGCTCACGCTGCGCGGGGAGCTCGACCATCACGCGGCGAAGGAGGCGATGCGGAAGCTCGAATGGGAGCTGGATGCGGCGCTGCCGAGCAAACTGACGCTGGATTTTTCGGGTGTGAGCTTTATGGATTCGTCGGGCATCGCCGTCGTGATGCGCGCGCTCAAGCGTATGCGCGCCATGGGCGGCAGCGCGGCGATCAAAAACGTTCCGCCGCAGGCGAAAAAAGTGTTTACCGCCGCGGGAATTTTCCGCATCGTACCGCTTGAGGAGGGGGAAAAGAGCGATGAAAGTTAAACCGAATAACTACATAGCCATTGAATTTCCGAGCCGCAGCGTCAACGAGGGGCTGGCGCGCGCCGCGGTCGCGGCGTTTGCCGCGCAGCTCGACCCGACGCTCGACGAGCTCGGCGACATCAAGACCGCCGTGAGCGAGGCGGTGACGAACGCCATCGTGCATGCCTATCCGCAGGAGATCGGCAAGATCGCGCTGCGCGCATGCATTTTCGACGGAAATCTCCTTGAGATCACCGTGCGCGACTGGGGCTGCGGCATTGCGGACGTCGAAAAAGCGCGAGAGCCGCTCTACACGACTGGCGGTGAAGAGCGCAGCGGTATGGGCTTTACGATCATGGAGAGCTTCATGGACGCGCTGGCCGTGCGCTCGAAAAACGGCAAGGGGACGGTCGTGACGATGAAGCGCCGGATCGCGCTGCGCCCGTCGCGCCGATGAACGCCGCGCCGGAATTGCTCGAGGCTGCGGCGCAGGGCGACGAGCAGGCCTGCGAGCAAATGCTGCGCGAGAACAGCGGCCTCATCTGGAGCATCGTGCGGCGCTATTACGGCCGCGGCGTGGAGCCGGACGACCTCTATCAGCTCGGATGCCTTGGATTCATCAAAGCAATAAAGGGATTTGACTTTGCATTCGGCACGCAGTTTTCAACCTACGCCGTGCCGAAGATCGCAGGGGAGATCCGACGCTTTCTGCGCGACGACGGCGCAATCAAGGTGAGCCGCAGCATGCGTGAGCAGGCGGCGACGATCTTCGCCGCGCGCGAAAAGCTCAAAAATACACTCGGGCGCGAACCAGCGCTCTCCGAGCTTTCGGAGGAGACGGGATTCAATGCCGAGGAGATCGCGCAGTGCGAACTGGCGGTGGCCGCGCCGGACAGCTTGCAGCGCGAGACCGGCGACGGCCTGACGCTTGAGGGGGCGCTGGGCGGCGAGTCGCCCGAGGATGGGCTCATCGAGCGCATCGCACTGCGCGAGGCCATCGACGAGCTCCCCGAGCGCGAAAAAATGACGATCCTGCTGCGCTTTTTCAAGGGGCTGACGCAGGAGCAGGCGGCGCGCCTTCTGGGCGTGTCGCAGGTGCAGGTATCGCGGCTGGAGCGCCGGGCGCTGGAGAAGCTGAGGGCGTCTCTTTCGGACGGGCTTTGAAGTAGCTTTCGTCCTGAAACTCCGTCATCATGCCCCAGTAGCGCTTGGGCATGTGCGTCATGCGAAGCTTTTCATTTTTGCGCGCCTCGATGGCGACGGTGTCGTAAAAGCGGCGCCAGAGGCGGCGATAGCCCGCCTCGTCTTCGTCGGGCTGCGCCATTTCAAAGTGATTGAGCGGTACGATGCGCGACACGCCGCCGCTGTAGAGCAGCGCCTCGCGGTGTGTGCGGTCGTAGAGGAAAAACGTCTCGTTGTGATAGCGCTCGCAGAAGTGGCGGCGCAGGACAGGGAGCACACGGTTTTTCGGTTCGATCTCCGCGCCGAGTACGCCGTCAAAGTCGGAAAAGCGGGTGAAGCCGCGGAATTGCTCGACCTCGCCCGAAAGCTGCCGCACGGCCTTGAGCAGCGGCAGATAGGTGTCGTCGCTCAGGCGCGAGAGCAGCGGCGCGCCCTCGCGGTAAAATTTGACGATGAAGCGGTAAATGGCCATCTCCTTGTCGGGAAGGCAGGTGAGAAACGCGCGGCGCAGGAAGGGGCCGACTTCCGGACTTCGCTTGTAGAGGCTGCGGTAGATGCGCTGCGCGTGGGCGCGGTCCGTCGTGACCGCGCGAATTTCAAAAAGAGAGGGCTCGTCGTCCCCATCGCGCAAAATCGCGGTGGGGCGTTCTTTTTTTGTATAGCTTTCAAACACGCAGCACAGGAGCCCTTCGAAGCTGCCATCATATTGATAGATGATCTCGCGCCATGCCATGGGTTCCTCCTTCAGCCGACCTGATCGAAAAGGGATAGCTGCTGTGCCTCGGCCTGTGGGAGCGCGCGGCGCTCCACGGCCATCAGATTTTGCAAAATGCCCTCTTGCGACAGCTTGAGCGGCGAGGCATAGCGCCCGCCGCAGGTGAGAAAGTATTGCGCACGCTTCATCACGACGCCGAGCTTTTTGAGGTCCTCCGCGCGCAGCGCGCCCGAGCGGCGCGCGACTAAAATGCGCTTGGCGCTCACAACGCCGATGCCCGGCACGCGCAGCAGCGCTTCGTAGTCCGCGCGGTTGACCTCGACGGGGAAGAACTCGGGGTGGCGCAGCGCCCAGCAGCACTTGGGGTCAAGGGCAGGATCAAAGTCCGGCGCGCTGTCGTCGAGCAGCTCGTTTGCGCGAAAGCCGTAAAACCGCAGCAGCCAGTCGGCCTGATAGAGCCGGTGCTCGCGCAGCAGCGGCGGCTTGGTGTCGAGCGCGGGCAAAAGCGTGTTCTCGACTACCGGCACATAGGCCGAGTAGAAAACGCGCTTGAGGCGGTAGGAATCGTAGAGCGCCTGCGTGAGATTTAAGATGTGCAGGTCGCTTTCCTTCGTTGCGCCGACGATGAGCTGGGTGCTCTGCCCCGCGGGGGCGAAACGCGGTGCGTGCTTGTATTTGACAAGCTCCTGCTTGCTCTGCTTTGCGCGGTCGCGGATCTGCGTCATCGGGCGCAGGATGGCCTGCTTTGTTTTATTGGGGGCGAGCAGCTTGAGTCCCGCTTCGCTCGGCAGCTCGATGTTCACGCTCAGGCGGTCTGAAAGAAAGCCGAGCTGTTCGACAAGCTCCGGCGATGTGCCGGGGATAGCCTTGGCGTGGATATAGCCGTTGAAGCGGTACTCGTTGCGCAAAAGCGAGAGCGCACGGATCATCAGCTCCGTTGTGCAATCCGGCGAGCGCAGCACGCCGGAGGAGAGGAAGAGACCTTCGATATAGTTGCGCCGGTAGAATTCGATCGTCAGCTCGGCAAGCTCTTCGGGCGTAAAGGTCGCGCGCGACGTGTCGTTCGTGCAGCGGTTGACGCAGTATTTGCAGTTGTAGCAGCAGTCGTTCGAGAGCAGTACCTTCAAAAGCGTTACGCAGCGGCCATCGGCAGAGAAGCTGTGGCAGCAGCCTGCGACAGACGAGGAGGTGCAGCCGATCTTCCCCTCCTGAAAGCCGCGCTTGGCCCCGCTCGAGGTGCAGGCGGCGTCGTACTTTGCCGCGTCGGAAAGGATCGTGAGCTTGTCGAGAAGGTTCATGTTCTCAGCGGGCGGATCTCGCTCTGCGGCGCTTGGGCTGGTCGAGCAGGAGCAGCGTGTTCATCACCTTGGTGGTGACGACGCTGACGCCGATGAAAACGAAAATAAATGTGGAAGCAGCCATGGAAAATTCCTCCTGACAAATAGAATCTTTGTTCGAGTATGATTATAAATCGAACAAACGTTCTTGTCAACAAAAAATCGAACAAAAAGTCGATTTTTGTCGAATGGAGTTGACCGGAGCACGAAAAAAGGGTAAGATGTGGAAAGATCAGGAAAGGTGAAAACAATATGAGCGATTTTATCGCCCGCTATGCCGCTGCGAGAAAAGCGGCCATTGCGCGGGATTTTGCAAAACTCAACCCTGAACAGCGCCGCGGCGTGCTGACGACCGAGGGTGCGCTGCTGCTGCTCGCGGGCGCGGGCAGCGGCAAGACGACGGTGCTCATCAACCGCGTCGCAAATCTTTTGACCTACGGGCGGGGGAGCGACAGCGCGGACGTGCCGGCGTGGGCGACGGAGGACGACCTTGCATTTTTGGAGAGCTATCCCGAGCATCCGACGAGCGACGAGCGCAGCCGCATGGTGCACCTCTGCGCGCTTGAACCCGCCGCGCCGTGGTCGCTGCTGGCGGTGACGTTTACCAATAAGGCGGCAAACGAGCTGAGAGAGAGACTCTCCGCCTTCGGTATCCAGGGCGCGGAGAGTGTTTGGGCGATGACGTTCCACTCCGCCTGCGTGCGCATCCTGCGCCGCGATATCGACCGCCTCGGCTTTTCGCGCGACTTTACGATCTACGACACGGATGACTCCAAGCGCGTCATCAAGGACATTTTGAAAGAGCTGAACATCGACGAGAAGAAGCTCACGCCGCGCGAGGTGCTTTCGGCCATCTCGAACGCAAAGGACGCGATGGAGTCGCATCAGGACTACTCCCGCCGCTGGAAGGACAGCGGCGACTGGCGCAAAGAGGCAATCGCCAAGATCTATACGCGCTACGTGCACCGTCTGGCCGAGGCGAACGCGCTCGACTTCGACGACATCATCCTCCACGCGGTCACGCTGCTGCAGCAGGAGGGCGAGGTGCGCGAGTACTACCGCCGCAAGTTCCGCTATGTGCTCATCGACGAGTATCAGGACACGAACCGCTTGCAGTATCTTTTGATGAAGCAGCTCGTGGGGGAAAAGGGCAATATCTGCGTCGTCGGCGACGATGACCAGAGCATTTACAAATTCCGCGGCGCGGACATCACGAATATTTTGAACTTTGAAAAGGAATACAAGGGCTGCCGCACGATCCGCTTGGAGCAGAACTACCGCTCCACGCAGAACATCCTCGACGCGGCGAACGCCGTCATTAAGAATAACACGGGCCGCAAGGGCAAGACTCTCTGGACCGATGCGGGCGCGGGCGACCGCGTGCTCATCAAGACGGTTTTCAACGAGCAGGACGAGGCGAACTTTGTCGTCAGCAGCATCATGATGGACTACAACCGCGGCCGGAACTGGAAGGAAAATGCCATTTTGTACCGCATGAACGCACAGTCGAACGCGCTCGAATACGCGTTCAAGCGCAACGGCGTGCCGTATCAGGTCGTCGGCGGGACAAAGTTCTTCGAACGCGCGGAGGTCAAGGACATGCTTGCGTACCTCGCGGTCATCAACAACCCGAGCGATGACTTGAGGCTTCGCCGCATTATCAACAATCCGCCGCGCGGCATCGGCAATACGACGATCGAGCGCGTGCAGGATCTCGCGAGCGAGCAGGGCGTGCCGATGATGGCCGTTTTGCAGCACGCAGGGGAGTACGCCGTGCTCAAGAGCGCGGCGGGCAAGCTCGAGCGCTTCGCCCAGCTCATCGCCGCGATGCGCGAGATGGCAGACACGATGGAGCTCGCGGAGTTCTATGACGCGGTCTGCGAGCAGACGAGCTATGTACGCACGCTGCAGGAAAAGGGCGACGTGGAGAGCCGTGGGCGGCTTGAAAACGTGCAGGAGCTCAAGTCGAACATCGTTTCGTTCCTCGAAAACGATCCGGAGGATGCGACGCTCTCGGGCTTTTTGAACGAGATCGCACTCTACACCGACCTCGACAGCGCGACGAGCGACAACTGCGTGACGATGATGACGATGCACAGCGCAAAGGGTCTTGAGTTCCCGTGTGTGTATGTCGTCGGCGTGGAGGAGGGCATCTTCCCCGGCGAGCGCGTGCGCTACAATGATGAAGAGGTCGAAGAGGAGCGCAGACTGTGCTATGTCGCGATGACGCGTGCCAGAGAGCGCCTCACGATGACCTGCACGCGCCAGCGCATGCTCTTTGGCCGCACGAGCGTCAGCGAGCCCTCGCGCTTTTTGGAGGAAGTTCCGTCGGAGAATGCCGACTGGGTCGGCCGTCAGGCGCAGGGCACGTCCGGCTTTGGCGACACGAGCTTTGACGAGGGAAGCTCGTATTCTACGCGCGGCTACGGTAGCTACGGTCAGGGCGCGGCGCGCTACGACAGCGTCATGCAGCGCAGACCAAAATCGCAGGCGTCGCAAAAACTCGCGGCGCAGAAGCCCGCCGCCTCCGCGCCGCTGCTTCAGCTTTCCTCCGGCGACCAGATCCACCACAAGACGTTCGGTGACGGACTGGTCATCTCCGTCACCCCTATGGGCGGCGATGCGCTGCTTGAGGTGGCGTTTGATACCGTTGGCACCAAAAAGTTGATGCTGAAAACGGCGGGGGTACATATTACTAAGTTGTGATTGCCCCACACCGTGTGGGGATGCGGATAAGGGGGCCATTCTCTCACGTGAGAGAATGGCCCCTTTGACCCCCTAAGAGAACGCAAGGGGCCTTTGCCCCTTGACCCCGCACTATTGCAGGTTTGCAGCTCGAAGAGCTGCGCAGCCTGCGGAATCAGGTGCGGTGTACATGGCTTCGCCATGAATCTTCTGCGAGTCGTCACCGATTGCAACCGCGCCTTACTATCGTGAGGCGCGAGTGACGTTTGCTCGGCGGCAGACTGCCTGCGGAATGCGGCATTGCTGCGCTCGCCGCATTGATGAGTGACCCAGTAGACGGAAATTAGTCCGCACTTCTACGAGATCAGCAGAGCGGCACCCGCAAGGGGTGTGCCGCATCCGTAAGGCAGCAGAGCCGCCAACGGCTGCGCAACAGCGGATAGTAGGAGTAGGTCAAATCGACTAATGCGGCAACGCCGCGCACGAGGCACTTTCACTTCGGAGACATCAGAGTTGTTCAAGCTTGAGACTGCCAATCCAAGGCCTTTCTCTGGGGGTTCCAAAGGGGGGGGATTCTCTTTGCGAAAGAGAATCCCCCCTTTGATCCGTGCAGCGCTGCGGGCGCTGCTATCCCCCTCGCGCCCAACGGGCGCGACTTAATCCCTCCAAACCAGTTTGGAGACCGAATCTCCCAAAATCCGAAGAGCTTCCTCTTCGATTCTTTTGCGCTGCAAGGATTGTAAAGGCATTAACCCTGTCAATTCAACAGCTTTCCCGCGGCGTTTCCAAACGCCGACGATCTTCCCGTCGAGTAGGACGCTCGGTCTAACGATACCGGCGAGCGTGAACACGCCGCGCAGAGCCTCTTCGGGCAGGAACGGGTTTGACCGCTTCTCATACCCGAGCATCAGAGGATCAAAGCCAGCGAGGAATCGGCAGCAGGACAGGTCGCCGATAATATTGATATCGCATAAGCTGTAAAATATTTTGCCTTCACAGATAAACTCTTGCGGGGAGAGCGATTCGATGACCGGCAGCAGCTCTCGCTGGGGCAGGCCGAAGAAGTATGCGGCGTCCTGTACTGTTACGGGACCGTAGTGCGTCAGATACCGCCGCATGAGAGCGCGCAGGGCGTCGGCTTTTGTCATCGGTGCAAACGGCGGGCAGGGGCGAAAGGCCTTTTTCTGCTGCGCGGTGTGGCAGAGCACGCCGCTTTCGCACAGCGCGCGGAGCAGCCCGCCCCAGGGATCGAACGCGCTTTGTTCTTCATCGGCGGTCATGCCGTGCTCGCGGCAAAGAAGGCGCAGCTCCTCGCGGCCGCCGCAGCCTTTTTGGGCGGCGTCTAAAATGATCGCGGCCAACTCGCGCTTGCGCGCGGCGGAGAGATGGTCGTCGTCTGACATCGTGTCGCACGGACGAAGAAAATGACTGCGCCCGTCGTAAAGAAAGATCGGCAAGTCGCTCTGTGCGATCAGATGCAGTGTGCCGCGCAGTGTCCATGTTTTGACGGTGGAGGTGCGCAGGATATCCTCATCCGGCGCTTTCCCGCAGCGGAGACGCAGCGCGTGCAGGCAGTTGCCGTAAAACTGCGCCTGCAAGCCGCAGAGACCGCGCAGCACTGTGAGCTCGTCCTTTGCGGGGGTAAAAAGATACTGCCGGTTCATGCGAAGCAGAAGCATGTCGTCGATCTGCATGGAATGCCTCCGTTCGGTGCAAATTTTCCTGCCGGAATACTTGCGAAAAATGCGGTATTTTGATATGCTATTCTGCATTGTAACATGTGTGATATCCGGGAGGCAACTATGAAAAATCCTAAAGTCCGCCAGGTCATTCTGCCGCTGATCACGGCCCTGATCTGGGGCAGCGCATTTGTCACGCAGAGCCTCAGCGCGGCGCATCTTGGGTGCTTCAGCTTCAACGCGCTGCGCGCCATTCCCGCGGTGCTGGTATTGCTGGTGCTGCTGGCCGTCATGCAGCGCATCCACCCGCGCGAAAAATACAGCGCGGAGGAAAAGCGCGCGCTGCTGCGCGGAGGGCTTGTCTGCGGCGCGTTTCTGGCGCTTGCGATCAACTTGCAGCAGTTTGGCATGGGGACGACGAGCGCGGGCAAGGCGGGCTTTATCACGGCGCTCTACATCGTGCTCGTGCCGGTGTTCAGCACGGTGCTTGGCAAAAAGGCGAAGAAAAGCATCTGGCTCTGCGTGATCGCCGCCGTCGCGGGGCTTTACTTCCTGTGCTTTGACGGCAGCAGTACGCTTTCGTTCAGCAGCGGTGATATGTATGTGTTCCTCTCGGCCTTTGCTTTCACCGCCCAGATCCTTGCTGTGGACTATTTTGTGCAGCAGGTGGACGGCATTGCGCTGTCCTGCGCGCAGTTTGCAGTGGTCATCATGCTCTCAGCCATCGGCGCACTTGCATTCGGCGAGCACACCACGCTCGAGGCGGTGAAGACCTGCATCCCGTATCTGCTCTATGTCGGCGTGGTGTCGAGCGGTGTGGGCTACACGCTGCAGATCATCGCGCAGAAGGACGGCGACCCGACGGTCGTGTCGCTGCTGCTGAGCCTCGAGTCGTTTTTTGCCGTTGTCTGCGGCGCGATCGTCCTGCACGAGCGCATGAGCCTGCGCGAGTATTTCGGCTGCGCGCTGATGCTTGCGGCGGTCATCCTCTCGCAGCTGCCGGAGAAAAGCGCCAAAGCGGTTGAAAGCGGCAAAAAAGAGTGATATAATAAACTGCTTTAATAAAAATGTGAAAGAAACGGACAGACTATCATGCGGATCAATATTTTAGGCGTTGGCTTTGATAATGTGACGATGGACGAGGCGCTTGCGCGCGGGGAAGAGCTTCTGTGCTCCGAGGGTGCGCACTATGTTGTGACGCCCAATCCCGAGATTGTGGAGACCTGCCGCGCGGATGCCGCGGCGAACGCCGCCGTCAACGGTGCGGACCTCGTGCTGCCGGACGGCATCGGCATCGTGTACGGCGCAAAAATTCTGCACCAGCCGCTCAGAGGCCGCGTGCCCGGCATCGAGTTCGGCACGGGCATGATCGAGCGCTGCGCCAAGCTCGGCAAGAGCGTTTACCTGCTCGGCGCAAAGCCTGGCGTTGCCGAGCAGGCGGCGGAAAACCTCAAAAACCGCTTTCCCGGCCTTGTGATTGCCGGCACGCACGACGGCTATTTTAAGGAGGATGCCCCCATCGCCGCGGAGATCAAGGCAAGCGGCGCGGACATGGCGCTCGTGTGCCTCGGCGCGCCCAAGCAGGAGCTCTTCATGGCGAAATATGGCGAGGCGACGGGTTGTCATCTGCTGATGGGCCTTGGCGGCTCGATGGACATTTTTGCGGGCGTCGCGCAGCGCGCGCCGGAGTTCTACTGCAAGCATAATCTGGAGTGGTTCTACCGCCTTATCAAAAATCCGTCCCGTATCGGCCGCATGATGAAGCTGCCGCTCTTCCTTGTCCACGTTTCGGGGGAGAAGCGCAAATGAGCGGGAAGCTGATCGTATTTGAAGGCACGGACGGCTCTGGCAAGGCGACGCAGAGCAAGCTGCTCTTCGAGAGATTGCAGCGCGAAGGGATCGACTGCCGCAAGCTCAATTTCCCGCGCTATGGGGAAAAATCCGCCGCACTCGTTGAACTGTACCTCGGTGGTGCGTTCGGTACCCACCCGAGCGATGTGAACGCCTACGCGGCGTCGACGTTTTACTCCGTCGACCGCTACGCGTCCTACAAGCAGGACTGGGGCAAATATTACGAGGCGGGTGGACTTCTGATCGCTGACCGCTACACGACCTCGAACGCCGTGCATCAGGCGGGCAAGCTGCCGGACGGCGAGCGGGAGAAGTATCTCGACTGGCTCTTCGACTTTGAATACGGGCTTTTAGGCCTGCCCGAGCCGTCGCTCGTCTTTTATCTCGACGTGCCGACCGAGCTGACCGAAAAGATGATGCGCGAGCGCGAACAGGCGACAAACACGAAGGCCGACATCCACGAGCAGGACGAAGCTTACCTGCGCGCGTGCCGCGAGAATGCGAAAAAGGTCGCCGAGCGCTGCTCCTGGCAGCGCATCGACTGCTCGAAAGACGGCGCGATGCGCACGGTCGAAGACATACACGAGGAAATTTACCGCCGCGTGACGGAACTTTTGAAGGCTTGACCACATCAAAAACAAGTGAAAAGGGGACGCTCACGCGCCCCATCTTCACAGGAGGAGAGTGCCTTAGCAGCAGCAATCGTTGCTGTTGCCGCAGCCGCAGTTGTTGCTGCAGCCACAGCCGCAACCGCAGCCATTGCCGCACCCGCCGCAGCCGAACAGCACCAGAATGATGATGAGGATCAGCCACACGCAGCTATTGTTGTTATTGCACATTTTCTGTTTCACCTCACTTGTCATGCCCTATCCTATGCGCGAGCGCGCAAAGGTGAGCCTGACCGATAGAAAAAGGTGAGGGAATTTCAAATCAGCAAGGAGGAGCTATGAGCTACGAGGACAACTACGATCAAACCGCCCGCTGGGACGCCGAGAGCGTCCGCGAAGCGGAGCAGCGCACGCAGCACCGCTCCACGCGCAGCAGCGCCGAGCGGCAAAAACTGAAGAAGAAAGGGCAGCGCCGCCGCTTTGCGCTGTGGCTTGCGTTCGTGCTCATCACGTCGGCGATCCTGGCCGGTGTGGGCTGGCTGCTGGCAGACGACATGTGCTCTTTCAACAAGGCACCGGTCGAGACGACCATCGAGATCACGCGCGACGACAACCTGAACACCATCGCCACGAAGCTCCACGACGAGGGGCTCATTAAGTACAAGTGGTTCTTCAAGGCGTTCGGCAGGCTCCGCCACGCGGAAAGCCGCATCGGCATCGGCACCTACGCCGTCGACAGCGACATGGACTACGACGCGCTCATCAACCGCATGAGCAACAAGAACGCGTCGCTCACGGCGAATACCGTTAAAATTTCGATCCCAGAGGGCTATAATGTCCGCCAGATCATTGCGCTGATGGACAAGTATGGTGTCAACACGGCGGAAAAGCTCACCGACGCGGCGATGAACTCGGACTTCAACTATTCGTTCATCGACAACAATAAAAAGGGCGACCTGACGCGCCTTGAGGGTTATCTTTTCCCAGATACCTACGAGTTCTTCGTGGACGAGGACCCGACGCACGCGCTGTCGAGACTGCTCGACAACTTTAATACAAAGATGAGCGATGAGCTCATGCAGAAGGTCGAGGCCTCCGGCTATTCGCTCAACCAGATCTTGACCATCGCCTCGCTCATCGAAAAGGAGACGGACGGCACGGACCGCGAGAACATCGCCTCGGTCATCTACAACCGTCTCAACAACGTCGGCGAGACGTATCACAAGCTACAGATCGACGCCTCGCTCATTTACGGTCTTGGCGAGAACTACACCGGAACGCTGACGAGCAGCGACCTCAATTACAACACGCCCTACAACCTCTCGATGTACGAGGGCTTACCGCCCACGCCCATCGCGAACCCCGGTCTCGCCTCCATCCAGGCGGCGCTCGAACCGGCGCAGACGAACTACTACTTCTACGCGCTCGGCAAGGACGGCGTGCACCACTTCTTCAAGACCTACGCGGAGCACTCGAGCTTCGTCAGCTCCAGCCAGTACGCAGGCTAACATAAAATGACGCGGCAGCGTGGCTTATGCCACGCTGCCGCTTTGAAAGAGGACAACGATGAGAAGAAAACCCGAGATCCTCGCCCCGGCGGGCGATATGGAAAAATTGCAGATGGCCGTGCTCTACGGCGCGGACGCAGTGTACTTAGCCGGTACGAGCTTCGGCATGCGCTCGTTCGCGGGCAACTTCACGCCGGAGGAGCTTCCCAAAGCGGTGAAGTTCGCGCACGACCATGGTGTGCGCGTCCACGTGACGGTGAATACGATGCCGCGCAACGACGAGGTCGCGCGCCTGCCCGAGCACTTGGAGCGTTTGAACGACGCAGGTGTCGACGCGCTTATTTTGGCCGACCTCGGCGCGTTTACGCTCGCGGGGAAGTATGCGCCCAAGTGCGAGCGCCATATCTCGACCCAGCAGTCGATCGCAAACTACGAGTGCGCCCGCGCGTGGTACGATTTGGGCGCGAAACGAGTGGTGCTGGCAAGGGAAGTGTCTTTACAGGAGATTCGCGAAATGCGCGCGAAAATTCCAGAGGAGCTGGAGGTCGAGACCTTCTGTCATGGCGCGATGTGCGTGAGCTATTCGGGCCGCTGCCTTCTCTCAAACTATATGACCGGCCGCGACTCGAACCGCGGCCAGTGCGCCCAGCCCTGCCGCTACCAGTATGCGCTGATGGAGGAGAAACGTCCGGGCGAATATTTCCCCGTCTTTGAGGATGAGAAGGGGACTTACATCATGAATTCGCGCGATATGTGCATGATCGACCATTTAGACGATATCATGGACGCGGGCATCGACTGCATCAAGATCGAGGGGCGCGCGAAGTCGGCCTACTACGCCGCCATCGTCACAGGTGCGTACCGCCATGTGCTCGACGACGTCGCCGCGGGCAGGGAAGTCGACCCCGTATGGCGCGATGAGGTAGAGCATGTGAGCCACCGCCATTATTCGACGGGCTTCTACTACGGCCAGCCCGGGCAGTATTACGACAATTCGCGCTACATCCGCGACTGGCAGGTCTGCGCCGTCGTGACGGACTGCGATGCGGACGGCAACGCGACGCTGTCGCTTCGCAACAAGTTTGCCGCGGGCGACGAGATCGAGCTCGTCGGCCCCGACAGCCGCCCGTTCACGATGACCGCGCCCGTGATGCACGACCTCGAGGGCTTCGAGCTCTACGAGCCGCGCACACCGCAGACGGTGTTCAAGATGAAGCTGCCGCGCTATGTGCCGCCGATGAGCTTTGTGCGCCATGCGGTTTCTTTGAGCGCAAAGGATTAAAACGCTTTTTCGCGCCTTTTCGGGCACGGGGGGATAGGCAGCGCCGAAGGTGCTGCACCACATTTCCTGCGAAGCGCAGGGGACGCGGTTAAGGGGGATATTCTCTTTCCTCGGAAAGAGAATATCCCCCTTTGACCCCCAAGAGAAAGGGATTAGATTGGCAGTCTGGAGCTTGAATCACCTTTTTCCCTCCGGAATGGGAATGCCTGCGTGCGGCAAAGCCACGTTTAGCATTGCAAGACGATTTGGCCTACTCCTACTATCCGCTGTTGCGCAGCCGTTGGCGGCTTTGCCGCCTTACGGATGCGGTACACCCCTTGCGGGTGCCGCTCTGCCAGTCTCGTAGTAGTGCAGCCTAATTTCCGTCTAACGGAGCACTCCACAATGCGGCGAGCGAAGCAATGCCGCTATTTCGCACGCAGTCCGCCGCCGAGGGAACGTCACTCGCGCCTCACGATAGTAAGGCGCGGTTGCAAGTGGTAGCGAATAGTAGGGGTTCATGGCGAAGCCATGTACGCCGCACCTGATTCCGCAGGCTGAGCAGTTCTTCGAGATTGAGACTGCCAATGTCGGGGGTCGAGGGGCCATCCCCTCGCGTTCTCTTGGGGGTCCAAGGGGGATATTCTCTCACGTGAGAGAATATCCCCCTTTCCCGTGCAGCGCCAAAGGCGCTGCTTTTTCCCAGAGACCTTTTTAAGCGTTTCGGAAAAACGCTTCCAACTTCTCTGTGCTGTCATCTCCGAGAAACGCATCAAGCGCCGCATCCATCGCGCTGCGGCCAAAGTCGCTGTAAATGCCCACATGCTCGACGCCCTCGTAGAAGCGGACATTTCTTGCGCTGTGGCTGGGCGCGGCGTCGTAGGCTGCACCCAGTGCTTTGGCGGTTTTCAGCTCGTCGTTCGCGCCATCGTGTAGAATACGTTCGATATCATTTCATGCAGGAGCAGCTTCCATGATCTTGAACCAGCGGCGCATCCCGATCCTTGACCCGCAGCGCCTTTCGAATTGAACTTATGCTTTGATTCGAAAGGAGAAAACCATGAATAACCCCATCAAATCACTCACACGGCGCGAATGGCGCCTCTGGCTCGCCTCGCTCGCCGTCGTGCTCATCGTGCTATGGATCATGGCGTCGATGGAAAATCCGGCCTACATCCCCGTGGCGGTCAACTTCGCCATCTTCCTGCTCAACGACCTCTACGGCTTCATAAGCTGGAAAAAGCGCAAGGTCTTGCAGACGGCCTGACATGTTTTACCGCATAAAAAGACACCCTCTTTTTTAGAGAGTGCCTTTTTCTTTTTATAACCACGCCTCAAAATAGTACCATCTGTCCTGAATTTTCTTCGTCATACCGCGGTTGTCGCCCTCGGCGCGCCACGTCCAGCAATTTTCGCCGTCCGGCACGAGCGTGACCTCCACGCTCTGAAAGCCGCGCGGCTCATCGTCGGGCGAATAGTAGCAGCCGTAATACTGGCGTCCGTGCAGAAGCGACGAGCCGAAACTGAATTCGCCGATGGGATGCTCACCGTACTGCCCCCAGCAGGTATACTGAACGCCCGCACCTTGCGAATAGTCTCCAGACAAGTCCTCATAGAGCGCTGCTTCCAAAGTTTCCGCATTTTTCACCACGAAGCGGTCCACCTTCTGCTCAGGCGAGCTCCATATGAACAGCACCGCGAGCGCTGCAAGCCATAGGATGATCGTCACGATCCGCTTTTTCTTCTTCATGGTCTCTTCTCCTCTCTGCACTGCCAAAAGGTGGTGGGGATTATCTTTTTAGACGTAAAAAGATTGAAAAAGTTTCAGTTTTTAAAAAATTTGCTTTTTCGCACAGGTGCAAAGCGTTTTGCGGCACTTGTGCCGCAGGGAAGCAACGCCGATGGCGCTGCACGGGTCAAAGGGGGATATTCTCTTTCCGAGGAAAGAGAATATCCCCCTTGGACCCCCAAGAGAACGCGAGGGGAGAACCCCTCGACCCCCGACATTGGCAGTTTGCAGCTTGAAGAGCTGCACGCGCTGCGCATTGCACAGCCGTTGGCAGCTCTGCTGCCTTACGGATGTGGCATACCCCTTGCGGGTAATCGGGTGCGGTGTACGTGGCTTCGCCACGAATCTTCTGCGAGTCGTTACCGGTAGCAACCGCGCCTTACTATCGTGAGGCGCGTGTGACGTTAGAACGGCGGCAGACTGCCTGCCGAATGCGGCATTGCTGCACTCGCTGCATTGAGGAGTGCTCCGGTAGACGGAAATTAGGCTGTACTCCTACAAGATGGGCAGAGCGGCAGCGGATAATAGAAGCAAATCAAATCGTATAGCAACACCACTTGGCAGGTACCTGATTCGGCAAGCGCCGCAGCTCTTCGAGCTGCTCGCTTGCAATGAGAATCCCTTTCTCTTGGGGGTCAAAGGGGGATATTCTCTTTCCGCGGAAAGAGAATATCCCCCTTAATCGCTCCCCCTGCGCGGCCGCAGGGAAAAATGCAAAAACTTATTTTTGCGATTTCAACGCCCTGCGTTGAGCAAGGATCCCCGGCAGGATCGCGCACAGCGATCCGATCAGGAAGCAGACGATGCCGACGATCATATTGAGCGGAATTTCCTCCTTGAGGAAAAGAAGCGCGAAGATCGGCGCCAAGATGGGCTTTAGGAAGAAAATGAGCGACGCCTCCTGCGCGGAGGTTTTCTCCATCGCCATCATGTGGCAGACGAAGCCCGCCGCGGAGTTGATGCAGCAGATGTACAGCAGTGCCGGAATGGCCGAGGCAGGGATATTTTCAAAGAGCGGCACGTCGATAAAGAGGTTCAGCCCCACCGCGCCATAGAGCGACGCGCCCGCCGCCGTGCGGCCGAAGAGCAGAATGAACACGAGCTCGCCCGCGCCGAAGAGAAAACTCAGGCACGTAACAGCGATGCCGCCGAAGCGCGGTGTGCGCTTTTTGCCGAACACACTGTAGAGTGCGAACATCACGGCGGAGAGAATGGCGAGCACCGAGCCTGTGGGATCGAGCGTCGCATGAATGGGGTCAATGATGATGAGCGCCGCCGTGAGCTCCAAAATGAGCGCGATAATGTGGTTGCGATGAATGTCCTCATGCAGGAAGAGATGGGCGAACACCGTGACGAAGATCGGATTGCAGGAGAAGATGACCGCCACGACTGACGCGCGCGTATAGGTCACGGACATCTGGTAGAGCGACATCGCGATGACGACGCACAGAAAGCCCGAAAGCGCGAAAAAGCCGATGTCCTTTCGCGAGAGCGAGGCGTTTTTCTTCTTTATCGAGCGCGAGGCGAACGGGATGAGCAGAATGCCGCCGACGAGAAAGCGCAGACACGTGATCTGCATGGGCGCAAACACGCCGTGCACGGTTTTGAGCATGACCTCCATCGTGCTGAAAATGACGGCACAGAGGACGATATAGACATAGCCGGAGCGGGAACGGTTCATAGCGATTCTCCCTTCATCATTCAAACGAAAGCAGTATATGCCATTTTCTGCCCAAAGGCAAGGGATGCTTGACAAAAGCTGAATTTGAGATATAATAACGCAAGTAAAACGCGATGAAAAAGTCAGCTTTGCAGACGAGCCTGAAGCGAGAGGGGAATGGTGCAAGCCCTCGGCCACCGGTGCGAAGCAGCCGCTTTGGAGCCGTCCGCGAGGAGCGGAACGCCTCGTCCCCGTTACCGGACGGCTAAGATGCTTTCCCTCAAGCGGAAAGATAATTAGGGTGGTACCGTGAAGTGTCAAGTCTTCGCCCCTATGTGTAGGGACGGGGGCTTTATTTTTTTGGAAAGGGATAGATATGCGCAAAAAAGTGTGGCTTTTCGCATTGGCTGCGGTGCTGCTGGTGATTTTGGCCGGCTGCCGCGGAAACGAGCTGCCCGACGGCATGGACGAGGACAAGGTCTCGAGCGCGGGACTTGCCGTCATGTCGCAGCTGACGAAGGGCGAATATGAAGAGGTCTACGACGCGCTGCGCGAGGACGTGCGCGAGCAGACGAGCGCCGATGCCATTGAAGAGATGATGGATACCGCGACCGAGGGGCGCGGAAGCTTCAAAAAGGTCAAGGATTCGATGGTGACGGGCGTGACGGACGCAGACGAGCCGCATGCCATCGCCGTCATCGGCGCGAAATACGACAAAAAGTCCGTGGTGTTCCGCATCGCGTTCGATACGGAGATGAACCTTATCGGACTGGATGTGAGAGGGAAGTGAGCAGATGACAAGAAAAATCATCGACATGACGAAAGACCCGCGCGGCGGCCAGTTTGAATACTTCCGCACGATGACCGACCCGTGGGCGGGCATCACGGTTCCGGTGGATATTACGGATCTTCTTGCTTCGCTTAACGGCCGTCCGTTTTTCCTCAGCTATCTCTATGCGGTGATGCGCGCGGCGAACGCCGTGCCCGAGCTGCGGCGGAGATTGCTGCCCGACGGTCAGGTCGTTGAGTACGATCACTGCGACCCGTCGTACACCGTGATGAAGCCGGACGGCATGGGCGTTTACGTCTACTGCCTGCTTGAAGACGATCTTTCATCGTATGAAAAGTTCGTCGCCGAGGGAAAGCGGCGGCAGCGCGAGACGCTCGCGCGCGGCACGCTGACCGAGGATGGCGACGTGCTGTCGCATTTCTTCGTCTCCTGCGTGCCGTGGCTCTACTACACGCAGATCAAAGAGCCCGCCGGCGGCGCAGACGACAGCAATCCGCGCTTCGCCTGGGGAAAATACCGCGAGGAAAACGGCCGCATGATGCTGCCGATGTCACTTTTCATCAACCACGCGCTCTGCGACGGATGGCACGTCACGCAGTTCTATAAAAATCTCGACCGTGAGCTCGCGGAATTGAGCGCTTATCTGAAAACACAGAACGAACAACAGGAAATTTTACAATAAAAGGAGAAACCAACCATGTCTCAGCCCAAGTATTACGGTCTCAATGAGCTGCGGGAAATGTTCCTGCACTTTTTTGAGACGAAAGGCCACCTGCGCCTGCCCAGCTTTTCCCTGATCCCGCAGAACGACGCGTCGCTGCTGCTCATCAACTCCGGTATGGCGCCGATGAAGCCCTTCTTCACCGGTGAGCAGGAGCCGCCGCGCCACCGCGTGACCACCTGCCAGAAGTGCATCCGCACCGGCGACATCGAGAACATCGGCCACACCGCCCGCCACGGCACGTACTTTGAAATGCTCGGCAACTTCTCGTTCGGCGACTATTTCAAGACCGAGGCCATCCACTGGGCGTGGGAATTCCTGACGAGCCCCGAGTGGGTGGGTCTTGACCCCAACCGTCTGTATCCATCCGTCTTCGCCGGCAACGAAACAACGCCTGCCGATGACGAGGCGTTCCGCATCTGGCACGAGGAGATCGGCATTCCCGAGGACCGCATCTTCAAGTTCGGCAAGGAGGACAACTTCTGGGAGCACGGCTCCGGCCCCTGCGGTCCTTGCTCTGAAATTTACTATGACCGCGGCGAAAAGTACGGCTGCGGCAAGCCCGGCTGCACCGTCGGCTGCGAGTGCGACCGCTACATGGAGGTCTGGAACGTCGTCTTCTCCCAGTTCGACAACGACGGCCACGACCACTACACCGAGCTCAAGCAGAAGAACATCGACACCGGCATGGGTCTTGAGCGCTTGGCCGTTGTGTGCCAGGACGTTGATTCGCTCTTCGACGTCGACACGGTGATGAACATCACCAACAAGGTCACCGAGATCACCGGCGCGAGCTACGGCCAGAGCCGCGAGAAGGACGTGTCCCTGCGCGTCATCACCGACCACATCCGCTCGGCCTCCTTTATGATCTGCGACGGCGTGCTGCCCAGCAACGAGGGCCGCGGCTACGTGCTGCGCCGCCTGCTGAGAAGAGCCGCCCGCCACGGCAAGCTGCTTGGCGTCAACCGTCCGTTCCTCTATGAGGTCGTGGATACGGTCGTGCACGAGAACGAAGGCCACTATCCCGAGCTGCGCGAGCGGCAGGCCTATATCACCAAGGTCATCCGCACGGAGGAGGAGAACTTTGCCAAGACCATCGACGGCGGCATGAAGATCTTCACCGAGCTTCTGAACGCCCACAAGGAGAAGGGCGAGACCGTCTTCTCCGGCGCGGACGCGTTCAAGCTGTACGACACCTACGGCTTCCCCATCGACCTGACGGTCGAGATGGTCGAGGACGAGGGCATGACGCTCGACCGCAAGGCCTTTGACCACGAGATGCAGGAGCAGAAGACCCGCGCGCGCGAGGCGCGCAAGGCGCTCGGTGACCTCGGCTGGGCAGGCGTTGAGTTCGGCAAGGACGTGCCGTCCACCGAATTTGTCGGCTATGACCACGACTCCATCGACGATGCGAAGGTCGTCGCGCTGGTGGTCGAGGGTGAGCAGGCCGAGGCTATGATGAGCGGTGTGGAGGGCATCATCGTGCTCGACAAGACTCCGTTCTATGCCGAAATGGGCGGCCAGATCGGCGATACGGGCGTCATCCGCTGCGGCGAGGCCGTGTTTGAGGTCACGGACGTCCAGAAGAACAAGGGCGGCAAGTTCATGCACACAGGTAAGGTCATCCACGGCAGTTTCCAGCTCGGCGACACCGTGACGGCATCCATTGATGTGGAGCGCCGCATGGCCATCCGCCGCGGCCACACCGCGACGCATCTGCTCGACGCCGCGCTCAAGGCGGTGCTCGGCGACCACGTGCATCAGGCCGGTTCTCTTGTTGAGCCCGACCGTCTGCGCTTCGACTTCACGCACTTTGAGTCCATCACGCCCGAGCAGCTGCTCGCGGTCGATACCTTCGTCAACGACGCGATCCTGCGCGGCATCCCCGTTGTGACCGAGGTGCTGCCCATCGAGGAAGCGAAGAAGAAGGGCGCTGTCGCCATGTTTGGCGAAAAGTACGGCGACGTTGTCCGCGTGGTCGAGATGGGCGATGTGTCCATGGAGTTCTGCGGCGGTACGCACCTTGACAACACCGCCAAGGTCGGCCTCTTCCGCATCAAGAGCGAGGGCAGCGTTGCCTCCGGCGTGCGCCGCATCGAGGCTATCACCGGCAGCCAGACGCTCGAAGAGCTTAGAAGCGGCCAGGAGAAGCTCATGCGCGCGGCGCAGCTCTTAAAGACCACGTCGAACGAGCTCGAAAGCCGCATCGGCGGCATGCTGAGCGAGATGAAGGAGATCAAGAGCCAGCTTGAAAAGTTCAAGGAGCAGGCATCGCTCGGCGAGGCGCGCACGTTCCTGACCTCCGCCAAGGAAGTGAAGGGCCTGAAGCTCGTCACCGCCCAGCGCGACGGCATGGATGCAAACGCCCTGCGCAAGCTCGGCGACTTCCTGCGCGACAAGGAGCCCAAGATCGTCGGCGTGCTCGCCTCCGTCAAGGACGGCAAGGTCACGCTTCTGGCCGTGTGCGGCAAGGAAGCGGTCGCAAGCGGCGTCAAGGCAGGCGATATCATCAAGGCCATCGCGCCTATCTGCGGCGGCAAGGGCGGCGGCAAGCCCGACTCTGCCATGGGCGGCGGCACCGAAGTCAGCAAGGTCGACGACGCGCTCGCGGCGGTGGATGATCTCATCCTGAGCAAGCTCGGCTGATGGCGGCGTTACCGAAAGATCCGGCGATGCTGCTGAGCGCCGTGAATATGAAGCTGCGCGATTTTTACGATTCTGTCGATTCGCTGTGCGATGATCTGGACGTTGCGCGCGAGAGCATCGAAACATCGCTTGCAGGCATCGGTTACACCTACGATGCCGAGAAAAATCAATTTGTGTAAGATAAAATTACTTTACAGAAAGGAGCGATAAAACATGTCTGATTGTCTGTTCTGCAAGATCATCGCGGGCGACATCCCGTCGAACAAGGTCTACGAGGACGACCTCTGCTATGCCTTCAACGACATCGCGCCGCAGGCGCCGGTGCACTTCCTCGTGATCCCGAAGGCGCACATCGCGTCTGTCGCGGGCGTGAACGCTGAAAACAGCGCCGTCGTCGCGCACATCTTCGAGGTCATTGCCAAGCTCACCAAGGAGATGGGCATCGAGAGTTACCGCGTCGTGTCCAACATCGGCGAGCAGGCGGGACAGAGCGTGCCGCATCTGCATTTTCATGTTCTCGCCGGCCGTGACATGACTTGGCCTCCGGGCTGATTGTTTTCCCGTAGGGGAAGCGAAATTGGCAGCGCACAGCGCTGCATCCATTCCCTGCGCCGCGCAGGGGATGCGGATAAGGGAGGGGTATCTCTTTTTCAAAAAGAGATACCCCTCCCTTACACCCTCCCAGAGAAAATTCACATTGCGGGCTTGTAGCTTGAAGAGCTGCACGCGCTGCGCAATCAGGTGCGGTGTACATGGCTTCGCCATGAACCCCTACGTTTCGTTACATATCTCAACCGCGCCTTACTATCGTGAGGCGCGAGTGACGTTTGTCTGGCGACAGACTGCGTGCCGAATGCGGCATTGCTGCGCTCGCCGCATTGAGAAGTGCCACGATAGACGGAAATTAAGTTGTACTCCTACAAGATGGGCAGAGCGGCAGCGGATAATAGAAGAAAGTCAAATCGTATAGCAACACTAACCGCGGCAACGCCGCGCGCAGGCAGTTGCATTCCGAAGGCATAAAGGTTATTCAACCCCGAGACTGCCAATCTAAACCTTTCTCTTGGGGGATTTAAAGGGGGATATTCTCTTTCGTGAAAGAGAATATCCCCCTTTGCCCTTGCCGCCCGCAGGCGGCATTTTCTTCCTTGCCAAACGGCAAGAATTGTTGTATGCTTACATGCATAATGTGAAGCCGTATGGGTGAAGATTCTCTCGGAAATGTTACCGAATGGTAGCATAAATCCGAGGTGATTTCATGTATTTCCAGCGGCTGGAAGATCTTCGAGTTGACAACGATAAGACGCAGATCGAGATCGCCGAATATCTCAATCTGAATCGCAACGTTTATTGGCGATATGAAAAGGGCGAGCGTGAGATCCCTGTGTGGGCGGTCATCAAGCTCGCCGACTACTACCGTGTCAGCACCGACTACCTGCTCGGGCTGACGGACGACCCCGCGCGCCGATGAGGGTACTGGCGATCTTCTGCGCGGCGTTTGCGGCGGGCGTTGCGCTCTCGCAGTATTTACTGAGCGCGCAGTGGGCGCTCATTTTGTGCGGCGTGTTTGCCGCGGCGGCGCTTGTCATGGGACTTTGCGGCTGCGCAAACAAGCGCGGGGACTGGGCAAAGCGCGCGTTTTTGTGCGCGCTGGGCTTATGCTTTGCGTTCGGGTACAACACGCTTTATGCGCATTTTATCAAAGCGCCGAACGACGCGCTGCTCGGCACGCAGGACACGGTTGAGGTCGAGCTTTTGGGCTATGCCGAGGAGACGAGCCACGGCGCGAAGGTCACGGTGAAGATCTTGAACCGCGGCCTGCCGGGGCGTGCCATCTACTACGGCGACGCGGAGCTTATGGACCTCGAGCCCGGCGCGCACGTGACGGCGGATGCGCTCTTCAACAGCGCGACCGACCCGACGGGGAAGGGGCTGCATCTGCGCAACTTCACGGCCAAGGGCGTCTATATCCTGCTCTATCAGCGCGGCGAGCCTTCGTATGACGAGGCGAACGCGGGCGCGATGCGGTATCTGCCGCAGCGCATCGCAAGGACGCTCGGTGAGACCATTGAGCGCAGCTACGGCGAGCGCGAGGGCGCATTTCTGCGGGCGCTGCTGCTGGGCGACAAGAAATATCTCGACGAGGAGGACGCGAGCAACTTATCCGAGGTGGGCCTTTCCCACGTGATGGCCGTCTCGGGTCTGCACTGCTGCTTTTTGGCGTCGCTGATCGGTTCGCTGATGGGCGATAAGCGGAAAAAGCTCCGCTGCGCCGTGACGATCCCGCTCATTTTCCTCTATGCGTTCGTCACAGGCCTGACGCCGAGCATCCTGCGCGCGTGCATCATGATCTCGATGGGCATGATCGCGCCGCTTCTGGGGCGCGACAACGACCCGCCGACGTCCATCTCGTTTGCGCTGCTGCTCATTTTACTCAAAAATCCGTTCGCCATCGCAAGCATCAGCTTACAATTATCGTTTTCCGCGGTGTCGGGCATTATCTGGCTGACGCCGAAGCTCACGAAGCGCGCCCACGGCAAGCACAAGCTTGTGCGCGCGGCGCTGCTGTCGTTTTCGACGACGCTCGGCGCGATGGTGTTTTCCACGCCGCTTGCGTGCTACTATTTCGGAACGCTCTCCATCGTGTCGCTTTTGAGCAACCTGCTTTGCCTGTGGCTCGTGAGCGTCGTGTTCGCGCTGGGATTACTTTCGGTACTGATCGCGGCGGCTGTGCCGCAGCTCGGCGCGGCCTGTGCCTTTGTGCCGGCGCTCGGCATTCGCGCGGTGCTCGCCATCGCGGGACTTTTGGAGGAGCTGCCGTTCCACGCCATCTATTTCAACACCGCGTTTTCCGTCGCATGGCTTGCGTACGTGTACGCGATCTTCATTGCCTGCGCGCTGGCAAAGCGGGGCAAGTACCGCTACTTTGCGGCAGTGGGACTTTCCGTCCTGTCGCTCTTCGCCGCAGCAAAGGTCAACGCGCTGCACTATGAACAGGGCGGGCTGAACGTCGTCGCGCTCGATGTGGGGCAGGGGGAGAGCGTGCTGCTCATTTCCGAGGGCCACGCGGCACTCGTGGATTGCGGCAGCAAAAATTCCTACATCGACGCCGGCGCGATCGCGGCGGACTATCTGCGCTCCGCAGGGGCGACGCTCGACTCCGTGGTGCTGACGCACTATCACGAGGATCACGCCAACGGCCTTGCCGCGCTCTTTGCGCGCGTGGATGTCGATACCATCTACCTTGCCGATATCGACGCGGGCGAGGGCGACCGCGATGAGGTCGAAGCGCTCGCCGAGCGCTACGGCGTGAACATCCACTATGTCACCGAGGTGACGGAGGTCACGAACGGCGCGTCGACAATGAGCATCTATCCGCCGCTCGGCGAGAAGGGCGCAAACGAGCTGGGCCTGACGATTTTGTGCTCGCTCGGCGACTTCGACACGCTCATCACCGGCGACATGGACGCGAAAACCGAGACGAAGCTCGTCGAGACCTATGATTTACCGGATATCGAAGTGCTGCTCGTCGGGCATCACGGCTCAAAGTACTCCACCGGCACAACGCTGCTCGAATCCGTGACGCCGGAGGTCGGCGTCATCAGCGTGGGCGACAACAGCTACGGCCACCCGACTGAGGAGGCGCTGCTGCGCCTGACGGACGCGGGCATGACGGTGTACCGCACGGACATGCAGGGCAATATTTTGATCACAGTGAACTGAGAGGACTTCATGGCAGAGAGAAAAACGCCCAACAAGGGCTATCAGAAATTGAAAAGCGACCTGAGCGCGGGCAATATCGGTCAGGTCTACATCTTTTACGGCGAGGAGAGCTATCTGCGCGAATACTACCTCGGCGAGATCAAAAAAAAGCTCGTTCCCGCGGGCTTTGAGGAGTTCAACTACCACCGCCTGAGCGGCAAGACGCTGACGATGCAGGAGCTGAACGAGGCGGTCGAGGCGATGCCGATGATGGCCGAGCGCACGCTCATCGTGGTAACGGACTGTGACCTTTTTAAGCTCCCCGAGGAGCAGCGCACGGCGCTCATCGCGCTGCTCAACGACTTCCCGCCGTACTGCTGCCTCGTGTTCGTGTACGATCTCATTGAGTATAAGCCGAGCAAGACCTATAAAAAGCTCTATGAGGCGCTCGACAAAAACGCACAGAGCGTCAAGTTCGAGGCACAGGAGCGCAGCGACCTCATCAATTGGATCGGGCGGCGCTTCCGCGCGCTCGGTAAGGGTATCGACGCGCAGACGGCGGAGCATCTGATCTTCACCTGCGGCGCGCTGATGACCGGCCTTGTGCCGGAGATCGAGAAGATCGGCGCCTACGCCAAGGGAAAGAACATCACGACCGACGACATCAACGCCGTGGCCGATCCTGTGCTCGACGCGGTGGTGTTCGATATGACGAACGCCATCACGAAGCGCGACTACGGCCGCGCGTCGGAGCTTTTGGGTCAGCTGCTCAAAAAGCAGGAGGAGCCGTTTGTGATCTTGGCCGTTATCAGCAAGGAGCTGCGGCGCATCTACACCGCGCGCATCGCGCTCGACAACGGCAAGGACAAGCTCTGGCTCATGGAGCTGTGGGGGATGCGGTCGGACTATCCCGCGCGCTTACTGATGGAGGCGGCGCGCAAAACGACGAGCGAGTGGTGCAGCCAGAGCCTTCTCATGTGCCAGCGGCTCGACCAGCGCATGAAGAGCGAAAAGGGCATCGACAGCGAGGGAGAGCTCAAGCTGCTGCTGATGCGCCTTGCACAGGGGAAGTGAATCTATGGCAAAGCCGAAGGTAAAGGAAGTCATCGTCGTCGAGGGACGGTACGACAAAAACACGCTCTCGCAGGTCGTGGACGCGGTCATCGTGGAGCTCGGCGGCTTCGCCGTGTTCAACGACAAGGAAAAGCAGGCCTTTTTGCGAAAGCTCGCCAAGGAGCGGGGCATCATCCTCTTCACCGACCCCGACGGCGCGGGATTCGTGATCCGCAACCGCGTCAAGGGCAATATCCCCGAGGGTCGTGTGCTGCAAGCCTACGTGCCGGACATCTACGGCAAGGAAAAGCGCAAGCGCAAGGGCGGCAAGGAGGGCAAGCTCGGCGTCGAGGGCATGAAGCCGGAAATTTTGCTTGACGCCCTGCGCCGCGCGGGCGCGACCATTGATGAAGAAAGCACTGTAAAGGGAAACTCCATCACAAAAGCAGACCTCTACGACCTCGGCCTGATCGGCCCGGACAGCGTGGAAAAGCGCAAGGCGCTGTGCAAAAGGTTGGAGCTTCCGGAGCATTTGAGCGCCAATGCGCTGGTGGAGGTGCTCAATCTGCTGATGGACAGGGAAGAGCTTGAAAAGCTCTTCCAATGAAGAGCGAAATTATCCCTGCGTGCCAGCAGGGAACGGGGCAAAGGGGCTGTTCTCTTTCACAAAAGAGAACAGCCCCCTTTAAATCCCCCAAGAGAAAGGTTTTGACATTGCGAGATTGGGGCTTGAAGAGGTGCACAGCCTGCGGAATCGGGAGCCTGCGTGGCAGCATCGCATCGCTCGCTGCCATTGGCGCTGCGATACGACTTGCCTCTGCTCCTATTATCCGCTGCCGCTCTGCTGATCTCGTTTTGGTACAGCCTAATCACCGTCTACCGATAGTGCGTATATTGCGGCGAGCGCCAGCAATGCCGCCTTGGCAGGCAATGGCAAGTTTGTACAAATCTGAAGTAGTCGGAAATTGCGTAAGGGTAACGAATCGCAGGCAAAGCGACAGCGAAAATAGAAGTAGGCCAAATCGTATAGAAGAACTAAACGCGGCAACGCCGCGCGCAGGTATTTCCATTCCGGAGGCATCAAGGTCATTCAAGCCCGCGACTGCCAATCTAAACGCCTTTCTCTTGGGGTTCCAAAGGGGATATTCTCTTTCGCGAAAGAGAATATCCCCTTTGTCCCGCACCCCTGCGCGGCCGCAGGGAATCTGCAAGCATATTATGCTTGCAATAACTCCCAATACGGGATATAATATTTCATTATTTTGTCTGCCTCACAGCAGACGCGAAGAAAGGAATGGATCATATGGCTGAGGAAGTCAAGACTGCCGCCGCTGAGGGCGAATCCGGCAGCAAAAATTTTATCGACGCCTTCATCGAAGAAGACATCGCGGAGGGTGGGCGCTTCCAGGGTCAACAGGTCCACACCCGTTTTCCGCCGGAGCCGAACGGCTATCTGCACATCGGCCACTGCAAGGCGCTGACCATCGACTTTGGCACCGCTGAGCGCTTCGGCGGCCTCTGCAACCTGCGCATGGACGACACGAACCCCACGAAGGAGGACGTCGAATTTGTCGACGCCATCAAAGAGGACATCCACTGGCTGGGCTTCGACTGGGGCGACCGTTTCTTCTACGGCAGCGACTATTTTGAAAAGGACTACGAGTACGCTGTCGAGCTCATCAAAAAGGGCCTTGCCTACGTCTGCGACCTGACGCCCGAGCAGGCGAGAGAGTACCGCGGCGACATCGGCAAGCCCGCTATCTCCCCGTACCGTGACCGCGACGTGGAGGAGAACCTCGACCTCTTTGAGCGCATGAAAAACGGCGAGTTCCCTGAGGGCAGCCGCACGCTGCGCGCAAAGATCGACTTAGCCTCCGGCAACTTCAACATGCGCGACCCTGTTATTTACCGCATCCGCTACATGCACCATCACCGTCAGGGCGACAAGTGGTGCATCTACCCGATGTACGACTTTGCGCACCCCATTCAGGACGCGCTCGAGGGCATCACGCACTCGCTGTGCTCGCTCGAATTCGAGGCGCACCGCCCGCTCTACGACTGGGTCGTGAACAATGTTTCCGTGCCCAATAAGCCGCGCCAGATTGAGTTTGCCCGCCTTGGCATCGATCACACGGTCATGTCGAAGCGCAAGCTCCGCAAGCTCGTGGAGGAGGGCATCGTCTCCGGCTGGGACGATCCGCGTATGCCGACGCTGTGCGGCCTGCGCCGCCGCGGCTTCACGCCCAAGGCGATCCGCAACTTCTGCGACCGCATCGGCGTTGCCAAGAGCGCGAGCGTGGTCGAGTACAGCTTCCTTGAGCACTGCCTGCGCGAAGACCTTAACGAGAAGGCTGAGCGCACGATGGGCGTGCTGCATCCGGTGAAGCTCGTCATCACGAACTATCCCGAGGGCAAGAGCGAGACGGTCACGGTCGAGAATAACCCGACCGACCCTGCGTCCGGCACGCATGAGATCACGTTCTCCCGCGAGTGCTGGATCGAGGCAGACGACTTCATGGAAGTCCCCGTGCCCAAGTACAAGCGCCTGACGCCGAACGGCCCCGAGTGCCGCCTCAAGGGCGCGTACCTCATCACCTGCACGGGCTGCAAGAAGGACGAAAACGGCAACGTCGTCGAGGTCTACGCCGAGTACGACCCGAACTCCCCGGGCGGCGATCCCGCCGACGGCCGCAAGGTTAAGGGCGCGACGATCCACTGGGTCGACGCCGCGACCGCGCTGGATGCCGAGGTGCGTGTTTACAGCGAGCTGTTCAGCGACCCCGCACCCGACGGCGCGGACAAGGATTTCCTTGCCTGCATGAATCCCGATTCTCTTGAGGTGCTGAGTGGCTGCAAGGTCGAGCCGCGCATGCGCGACATCGCCGCAGCCTACGACAAGACCGAGAAGAAGGGCAAGACCGCGCCGAGCTTCCAGTTCATGCGCCTTGGGTATTTCTGCCTTGATAACAAGGATTGCTCCGAGGATCATCTGGTGTTTAACCGGTCGGTTACTCTTAAAGATAGCTTTAAAAAGTAATCATTGAAATGTTCCCTGCACCGTGCAGGGGATGCGACAAAGGGGACCTTCTCTCACGTGAGAGAAGGTCCCCTTTTGAACCCCTAAGAGAACGGCAGGGGCGTTTCGACTTCGCCCCTGCACCCCTAACGACCAAAAGGGAGGGGCCTTGCCCCTCCTTTTTGGATTATCCACCCCGTGGCACTTCCGGTAAGCATTGCACCTACTTTGGATGCTTCTGAGCTGATAGTACCTGCCGGAGCGGCATTGCTGCGCTCGCCGCGCTGGGGATTTTTTTAGTTTTCTGCTGAATCGGTACTGCCGATAGGCTCGTCGGGGATGATATCATGTGTGATGACTTGTTCTTCTGCGTCTAACAGGGCTTTTTTCAGGACTTCACGGGCAAGAATGCCCTTGCCCTCATCGTAAAGATCGATGGCTTCGCTCATGGAGCGTACCATCAGGTGGTAGAGACTTTTATAAGTTGTCATAGTGCATCCCTCCTTGATGGCATTTTACCGCATTGTGGAGATATACACAATACTTGTTTTTCACTTTGCTCCATATAATAGGCTCATAAGAAGGTGGGGTGAGGACAATCATCAGTTACGAGCCTTTATGGAAAACGTTGCAGGAAAAAGGTATTTCGCAGTATTATCTGCTGCAAAATGGGCTTGACAATAAGACTTTGGATTCGCTGAAAAAGGGAAAGAACATCACGCTGCTGACGCTGGAAAAGCTCTGCAAACTGATCGACTGCACCCCAAACGATATTATCGAATTTATCTGAAAGCTACCGGTGTGTTAGTCGGTAGCGTTTCATTTTCCCGCGGCGAGCGCAGCAATGCCGCCCGCACGCAGTCTGCCGCCGTGCTACCGTCACTCTCGCGCCTCACGGAGTAAGGCGCGGTTGCGACTGGTAACGAATCGCAGAGATTCATGGCGAAGCCATGTACACCGCACTTACATTGCGCAGCGCGTGCAGTTCTTCGAGCTGCAATCTGGCAATGTGCGGGGTCGAGGGGGAAGGCCCCTCGTCCTTTCTCTCGGGGGTTGCAAAGGGGGATACTCTCTTTCGAGAAAGAGAGTATCCCCCTTTTTACGCACTCCTGCGCGGCGCAGGAAATCCCCCCGCGCCTGCGCGGAACAATTTGCAAATGGATTTGTTAAACCGTTTCCAGAATCTCGCGCGCGACATAAACACCGCTCGCCGATGCGTGCGACAGCGAATGCGTAATACCGCTGCCGTCGCCGATGACGTAGAGCCCCTTGTACGGCGTTTCAAGGTGCTCGTCGAGCGCGACCTCCATGTTGTAGAACTTGACCTCCACGCCGTAGAGCAGCGTATCGTCGTTCGCCGTGCCCGGCGCGATCTTGTCGAGCGCGTAGATCATTTCGATGATGCCGTCCAGAATGCGCTTGGGCAGCACGAGGCTCAGATCGCCGGGGGTCGCCGCGAGCGTCGGCGTGACGAGGCCTTCCTCAATGCGCTTGACCGTGCTGCGGCGGCCGCGGACAAGGTCGCCAAAGCGCTGGACGATGACACCGCCGCCGAGCATGTTGGAAAGGCGGGCGATGGACTCGCCGTAGCCGTTGGAATCCTTGAACGGCTCGGAGAAGTGCTTGGCGACGAGAAGCGCGAAGTTGGTGTTCTCGGTCTGGAGGGATTTATCCTCATAGCTGTGGCCGTTGACCGTGACGATGCCGTTCGTGTTCTCGTTGACGACGATGCCGTTGGGGTTCATGCAGAACGTGCGGACGTTGTCCTCGAACTTTTCCGTGCGATAGACGATCTTGCTCTCATAGAGCTCGTCAGTCAGGTGGGAGAAGACAACGGCGGGCAGCTCGACGCGCACGCCGATGTCGACGCGGTTCGACTTGGTGGGGATTTTGAGATCCCGGCATACGCCTTCCATCCATTTGCTGCCCACGCGCCCAACGGAAACGATGCACTTGTCGCAGGTATAGTCCGTTTCGCCGACGGTGACGCGATAGCCTTTCCCCTCGCGGGCGATGGTGGTGACGGGAGAGTCGAAGTAGAAGTCAACCTTGTCCTTGAGCGCAGCGTAGAGGTTCGAGAGCACGACGAGGTTCACGTCCGTGCCGAGGTGGCGCACGGAGGCGTCGAGCAGGTTGAGCTTATTCTGAATGCAGAGCTTTTTGAAGCGGGTGCCGGCGGTGGAATAGAGCTTTGTGCCCGCGCCGCCGTAGGCCATGTTGATCTCGTCAACATAGTGCATGAGATCGAGCGCCTGCTTTTTGCCGATGTACTCGTGCAGCGTGCCGCCGAAGTCGTTGGTGATGTTGTATTTGCCGTCGGAAAATGCGCCCGCGCCGCCGAAACCGCTCATGATCGAGCAGCTCTTGCAGCGGATGCAGGATTTGACCTTGTCGCCGTCGATGGGGCAGTGGCGCTTTTCAAGGCTGTGACCGGCCTCGAACACGGCGACGCGCAGGTCACTGCGATCCTTTGTCAGCTCGTAGGCGGAGAAGATGCCGCCGGGACCGCCGCCAATGATGATGACGTTGTAATGCATGGAAGAAACCTCCGTTTGATCCGGATTTGCCGGAGGAGCATCCCACCGGCGCAAAAATACATACTATATTGTAATAAAATGGCGGATAAAGTCAAGAGAAGAAACGGAAAAAGGAGCGGAAACATTTCCGCTCCTTTTTGTCTGAGTCTACATATTCTTCTTGATGCTCTTGATGGCGTTTTTCTTCAAGGCGCGAGACCTGCGCCTGCGAGATGCCGATCTCACTCGAGACCTCCATCTGCGTCTTGCCGTCGGAGTAGCGCAGGGCGAGGATCTGGCGCTCGCGCTCGCTCAGGCGCGCCATGGCCTCCTTGAGCGCGATCTGCTCGAGCCAGTCCTCGTCGGTGTTCTTGTTGTCGCGCACCTGATCCATGACGCACACGGCGTCGCCGCCGTCGGAGTAGATGGGCTCAAAGAGCGACACGGGGTCGCATACGGCGTCCATGGCGAAGACGACCTCCTCGCGCCGGATGCCGAGCTCGCGCGCGATCTGCTCGACCGTGGGCTCGCGCTGCTGCTCGCGCTGGAGCTTTTCACGCGCCTGTAAGACGCGGTAGGCGGTGTCGCGCATCGAGCGGCTGACGCGAATGGCGCTGTTGTCGCGCAGATACCGCCGGATCTCGCCGATGATCATGGGCACGCCGTAGGTGGAGAAACGAACATTCTGCGAAGTGTCGAAGTTGTCGATGGCCTTTAGTAGCCCCACGCAGCCGACCTGAAAGAGGTCGTCCGCGTTTTCCCCTCGGCCGGAAAAGCGCTGGATGACCGACAGCACCAGCCGCAGATTGCCCTCGACGAGCTTTTCGCGCGCGGCTGCGTCGCCGTCCTTTGCGCGATGAAGCAGCGCGTCCGTCTCCGCGGCGGTCAGCGTCGGCAGCTTCGTCGTGTTCACGCCGCAGATCTCCACCTTGCCAAGCATAAAAAAATCCCCGCCTCCCATGCGTAGTGCTTTCAGTATGTCCGCACGCGGCGGAAACATACGGAACGGGAAGCGGGGATATTTTTTATCGTTCGGCGCGCTTCGATGGACTTTGCGCCTTCAAACGGTTCTCACGCAAGAAGACCGATACAGAATGCAATGATCGCAGCGTTGAAGAAGTCGTTGAAGAGGCCGCCGACCATCGGGATGACGAAGTAGGCCGAGGGAGAGGGACCGTAGCGGCGGGAAACGGCCTGCATGTTGGCCATGGCGTTGGACGTGGCGCCCATGCCGAAGCCGATGAAGCCGGCGGTGATCATCGCGGCGTCGTAATCGCGGCCCATGACCGGGAAGACGACCAGCAGCGAGAAAACGACCATCAGCAATACCTCGGCGGCGAGGGCGACGATCATCGGCAGCGCCAGATCGACGAGCTGCCAGAGCTTGAGGCCCGAGAGTGCCATCGAGAGGAAAATCGCGAGGAACATGTTGCCCATCGTGCTGATCTCAGCGGCGGGGAATTCCATGATCTTGAAGTGGTCGATCACGTTGCGCACGACGACGGCCACGAGCATCGAACCGATGTAAATGGGGAAGCTGAAGCCGCAGAGGTTCGTGAGCAGAACGCTGACGACGTTGCCGACGCCGGCGCAGAACATCAGCAGCAGGAAACCGTAGACAAAGTTATTGGCGTGGGTGTTGTAATACGTGTCGTCGACATCCTCTTCCACCGTCTGCTCTGCGAGCTCGTCGCGCAGGTGGTTCTTGACGATGAGCTTGCGCGCGATCGGGCCGCCGAGGAGCGAGCCAAAGATGAGGCCGAAAGTCGCGGCCGCGACGGCGACCGTTGTTCCGCCGATGGCGCCCGCTGCATCAAGGTCAGGGCCGATGCCCGCTGCGGTGCCGGGGCCGCCGATCATCGAGATCGAGCCGCAGGCGAGACCGAAGAGCGGATTTTTGCCCATCAGCGCCATCACACCGCTGCCGACGGCATTCTGCAAAATGATCATCACAATGCTCAGAATAAGGAGCATGATGACGGCCTTGCCGCTCTTGAACAGCAGCGGAATGCTGACGGTAAAGCCGACGGTCGTGAAGAACATGATCATAAAGACCGTTTGCAGCGTGTCGTCAAAGGTGATGACCGCCGTGCCTGTTGCGTAAAGAATGGTGTTGAAGACCGCAAAGCACAGACCGCCGACCAGAGGGGCGGGAATGCAGAAGCGGCTGAACACGGGGATCTTCTTCGTCAGCACCAGACCGAGGGCGTACATGGCGGCGCCAAGCGCGAGGGCATGGTACATATTGAGCTGGATCTCTGTCATGTGTGGGAACCTCCGTAGAGAAAATTTTCCCTCCGGCATAGCCCGAAGAGAAGTCGCGGAAAATGCGAGGGATAGGACTTCCTGTTCCGGAAATACAATGAAAGGGAACAGGAGGGGATGCGCATGAACTGCCGCTTTGCCGACTTCCGCTGCAAGGAGGTCATCAACATCTGCGACGGCTGCCGCCTGGGCTATGTGGGCGACGTGGAATGCAGGCTGCCGGACGGGCAGCTCACCGCACTCATCATTCCCGGGCCGTACCGCTTTTTCGGGCTGTTCGGCCGGGGAGAGGAATACTGCATCCCATGGGAGTGTATCAAGCAGATCGGGGACGATATCATTCTCATTGACAAGCCCTTTCCGCGCCAGGAGATCCCGCGCAGAGAGCACCGCACGCGCCGCCGCCGGTACTGAAAAGGGCGGCGGACGAAAAGTCCCCCAATAGCAGACCTACCATATTATAAAGATTTTCGACATTTTTGCAAGCCTAAATTTTAGAAAGACATTATTAAAAAAGGAAAATGACAACTTCTGGGTGCAAAAGCGCGGGAAAACGACGCGGGAAAGGCGGCAAAAGGAAAAGAAAGCGGGAAAAACACAGGATTTTTCAAAAAGTGCTTGCAATTTTGAAAATAGCGGGGTATAATACCCGGGTATTCCGCATGGAGACCGGACTTCTTGTCTGTGCCATCAGGTTGGCAGGAGGGATGAAGGCTCCAGAGGTAAAACTAAATTTGAAGGAGAAACTACAAGCAATGGCAAACGTCGTATCCATGAAAGCCCTGCTCGAAGCAGGCGTCCACTTCGGCCATCAGACCCGTCGCTGGAACCCCAAAATGGCTCCCTACATCTACACCGAGCGCAACGGCATCTACATCATCGACCTGCAGAAGACCGTCAAGAAGCTCGAGGAGGCCTATAACTTCGTCCGCTCCGTCTCTGAGAACGGCCAGAATATCCTCTTCGTCGGCACCAAGAAGCAGGCGCAGGAGGCCATCAAGGAAGAGGCTTCCCGCTGCGGCGGCTACTATGTCAACGCTCGCTGGCTCGGCGGTATGATGACCAACTTCAAGACCATGCGTACCCGCGTGGACCGTCTCAACCAGCTCAAGACCATGCAGGCTGACGGCACGTTCGATATGCTTCCCAAGAAGGAAGTCATGAAGCACCTCGCCGAGATCGAGAAGCTCGAGAAGTACCTCGGCGGCGTGAAGGAAATGAAGAAGCTCCCCGGCGCGCTGTTCATCGTCGACACCCGCAAGGAGCGCAACGCCATCGCCGAGGCGCACAAGCTCGGCATCCCCGTCGTCGCTATCGCCGATACCAACTGCGATCCCGACGAGATCGACTACCCCATCCCCGGCAACGATGACGCCATCCGCGCCATCAAGCTCATCTCCTCCGTGATGGCCAACGCCATGATCGAGGGCAAGCAGGGCGAAGAGACCGAGGAGAAGGCCGAGGGCGAGGCTCAGGCCTGATTTTCCCAATCAAGCGAGAAAAGAACCTTACGGGGCGAGGCAAAGCCTCGCCCCGTCTCATTTTTACCACACTATTTTTCAGGAGGATATCAGAATGGCTATCACTGCTGCTGTTGTTAACGAGCTCCGCCAGGCCACCGGCTGCGGCCTGATGGATTGCAAGAAGGCCCTCATCGAGTGCGAGGGCGATATGGAAAAGGCCGTCATGTATCTGCGCGAAAAGGGCCTTGCCTCCCAGGCGAAGAAGGCCAGCCGCGTGGCTGCTGAGGGCATGGCTTACGCCACCGTCATCGACGGTGTCGGTGTTGTGGTCGAGGTCAACTGCGAGACCGACTTCGTCGCTAACGGCGAGCCGTTCAACAACTTTGTCAAGGGCGTGGCTGCTGTCGTCGCCAAGGAGAACCCCGCTGACGTCGACGCGCTCATGGGCTGCCCCTGGGTCACCGGCAACGGCACCGTCAAGGATGCGAAGGACGAGCTGTTCCTCGCCATCCGCGAGAACATGAGCATCCGTCGCTTCGCCCGCATCGCTGACGGTTTCTCCGTCCCCTATGTCCACATGAAAGGCAAGATCGGCGTTATCGTCAACCTGACCGTCGAGGGCTGCGACGCCACCGAGATCGGCAAGGACATCGCCATGCAGATCGCCGCGCTCAACCCCCGCTTCTGGGACAAGAGCCAGGTCACGCAGGACGTTCTGGACGAGGAGAAGGAAGTCATGCTCGGCCAGATGGCCAACGACCCGAAGATGGCGAACAAGCCCGATCAGGTCAAGGAAAAGATCGTTATGGGCAAGCTCAACAAGTTCTATGCCGAGAACTGCCTGCTTCAGCAGGCCTTCGTCAAGGACGGCGACGTCTCTGTCGAGCAGTATATGAACAACGCTGCCAAGGCGCTGGGCGGCAAGGTCAGCTTCAACACCGCCGTTCGCTTCGAGAAGGGCGAGGGCATCGAGAAGAAGCAGGAGAACTTTGCGGCTGAGATCGCTTCCATGGTCAACGGCAACAAGTAATTTCCAAATTACAAAATATGATGAAAAGAGGTTCGGCGAAGGCCGGACCTCTTTTTTGTTTCCGCGCGGCAGACAGAATTTTCTGCGAAATAAAAAATTTACAATTTCCTAAGGTGAATATTATTGTGTATATCTTGCATATTCATTTTGACTGGTGTATAATAGGCAATGCTAAGCAGCGGCGCAGTATCCTAGTCGGAGCTGCCGTTTCCTAAGAAGGGCCTAAAAATCCTTTAAAGGGCACAACTGTGAAGCCTTTGGTGCCTGCTTCTTACGCCCAGTTTGGGGTGGGTGCTGAAGGGAGGCGAAAGCGAAAGCTGCGCCTGCGGACTCCGGGCGACCCCTAATGGCATGGGGGAACCGACCCTGTTTCTGCGGAGACTCGTTGCTGTGCCGGAGCGGACTCCCGGTTTCGGGTATCGACTTCGGTACGGGACGGGATATGAACCTGCATTGCGGTGCTACCCGGCCTTTGTGCCGCGAACGCTGTGTGCAGCGTAGCCTGCCTTGCGTGGGGAATTCGGATAGGAGAACAACGTACAGACTCCGGCCAAGAGCGAAGTACGATCGCTCCTTGAAATTTTTCCTGCAAAAGAGGATAAGAAACGGCGTGACTCCGGGGTGGAAATCACCTAGGCTGTCGCAAGGGCAGCGAAAGGGTTACAGTGCGGACTAAGTGGCAATCGGGTACCTCGTCTGGTGACAACGGGGTGCAGCGCCTAAGGGGGAACCGCCTCCATCGGCAACGAGAGGTGCGCTGCGGGGAAAGCCAACCCGACCTATGCCGCAGGATTACCTTTTGCTGCTGCCGCTGATTAGCATGATTATGAAATAACTGTGGAGAAGAAAGCCTTGGAAAACGAAGAAGACCGAAAGCAGAAGAAAACGGAAAAGACGCCCAGCCACGCGCGCTGGGTCATCCGTGTGTTTTTGATCGCTGTGGCGCTTTCCGCCGCGATGAGCCTGTGCTCGGGTGCGCTGCTTGAGGATGCGGGGTATGTGGTGGCAACACTGATTCTGCTGCTGTTCATTGCGCTGGGCATCCTGTTCGATATCATCGGCGTCGCCGTGACGGCGGCGAATCCCAAGCCGTTCAATTCGATGGCCGCGCACCGTGTCAAGGGCGCGAAGGAGGCGCTGTACCTCATCCGCAACGCGGAAAAGGTCGCCTCGTTCTGCAACGATGTGGTCGGTGACATCTGCGGCATCGTCAGCGGCTCGACCGCGACGGTCATCGTCGTGCTGCTGCAAAACAGCTTCGGCTGGCGCAGCATCGTCGTATCCACCGTGGTCACGGCGCTCATTTCCGGATTGACGATCGGCGGCAAGGCCATCGGCAAAAAGATCGCCATGAAAAAGAGCAAGGATGTCATCTACCTGACGGCGAAGGTGCTGTCGGTGCTGCATCTTGTCAGATAAAGAAGGAAACCGTATTGATTCTTGAAACCATCCATGATCCCCGGGACATCAAGGCCCTGAACGACTCGCAAACGCAGCTTTTATGTACGGAGCTGCGTGAATTTTTGCTGAAAAATGTGTCGAAAACGGGCGGGCATCTGGCCTCGAACCTCGGCGCGGTCGAGCTGACGGTGGCCATCCACCGCGTGTTCGACACGTCGCGAGACCGGCTGGTGTTCGACGTGGGGCATCAGTGCTACACCCATAAAATTTTGACCGGCCGGCGCGAGCAGTTTTCGTCTCTGCGCCAGTACGGCGGCCTCTCGGGCTTTCCCAAGCCGCGCGAGAGCGGGCATGACGCCTTTATCGCGGGACATGCCTCCAACTCCGTCTCCGTCGCGCTCGGCATGGCGCGGGCGCGGACGCTGCAGCATCAGGATTATTCCGTACTGGCGCTGATCGGCGACGGCGCGCTCTCCGGCGGCCTTGCCTACGAGGGACTTAACAACGCGGGCGCGAGCGGCGAGCCGCTCATTGTGATTCTGAATGACAACGGCATGTCCATCGACGGCAACGTCGGCGCGGTGAGCGAGCATTTGGGACTGCTGCGCACCAAGCCTGCGTACTATGAATTCAAAAAAGCCTATCGTGACCTGCTCGACCGCAACGCGGTCGGCCGCGCGGTGTATGATTTTAACCATCATCTGAAAACGAATGTCAAAAAGGCGCTGCTGCCGAATTCGACGATGTTCGAGGACATGGGCTTTACCTACCTCGGCCCCGTGAACGGACACGACGTGGGGCAGCTCACCAACACGCTCAAATGGGCGAAGGACCTGAACTGTCCGGTGCTCGTGCATGTGCATACGAAAAAGGGCAAGGGCTACCCGCCCGCCGAGCGCGAGCCGGAGCGCTATCACGGTGTCGGCAAATTCGACCCGCGGATGGGCGTGCCGCGCGAGCATAAGCGAGATTTTTCCGCGGTGTTCGGCGACGAACTCTGTAAGCTCGCAAAAAATGACGAAACGATCTGCGCTATCACCGCCGCAATGCGCGACGGTACGGGCCTGCACGATTTTTCCGAGCAGTATCCCGTGCGCTTTTTTGACGTCGGCATCGCCGAGGGACATGCCGTGGCGATGGCCGCGGGCATGGCCAAGCAGGGGCTCACGCCGGTCGTGGCGATCTATTCGAGCTTTTTGCAGCGCGCCTACGACCAGCTCATCCACGACACGGCGCTCTCCGATCTGCACGTTGTCCTTGCGGTAGACCGCGCGGGCATAGTCGGCGCGGATGGGGAGACACATCACGGCATTTTCGATGCAACATTCCTCTCGGAAATTCCGAATATGACGGTGTTGTGTCCGTCGAACTTTGCAGAGCTGCGCACGATGCTTGACCGTGCGGTGAACGAGATCAAAGGCCCCGTCGCCATCCGCTATCCGCGCGGCGGCGAGGGAAATTATAAAGAAAACAGCGGGCGGCAGAATCTTGTCGTGCTGCGCGAGGGAGAGGACATCACCCTCTGCGCCTACGGCACGATGATCAACAATGTGCTCGACGCGGCGGAGATTCTGCACAAGCAGGGCATTGAGGCGCGCGTTGTGAAGATCAACGCCATCTCGCCGCTCTACGACCGCGACATGCGCGAGGTCATCGGCAAAACCAAGGCGATGCTGGTCGCGGAGGAGTGCGCGGGCGTCGGCTGTATGGGCCAGCGCATGGCGGCAATCCTGGGCTGGAACAAAATTTCGCCCGAGCGGCTGGAGCTGTGCAACCTCGGCAAGGAGTTTCCCGCGCAGGGAACGGTGGAGGAGCTGCACCGCGAGTTCGGACTGGACGCGGAATCGCTGGCAAAAAAGGCTGCGGAGGTGCTGCGATGAGCAATAAAACAAGACTGGACGTGCTGCTCGTTGAACGCGGGCTGGAACAGACCCGCCAGCGCGCGCAGGCGATGATCATGAGCGGGCTCGTCTTTGTGGACGGGCAGCGCGTGGATAAGGCGGGCACCGCCGTGCCGAACGACGCGCAGATCGAGGTACGTGGCAACACGCTCCGATATGTGAGCCGCGGCGGCCTCAAGCTCGAAAAGGCGATGACAACGTTTGGCCTCAAGCTGGACGGCTGCGTCTGCGCCGATATCGGCGCCTCGACCGGCGGCTTTACCGACTGTATGCTGCAAAACGGTGCGACAAAGGTCTACGCCGTCGACGTCGGCTACGGACAGCTCGATTGGAAGCTCCGCTCCGACGAGCGCGTTGTGTGCATGGAACGCACGAACGCGCGCTATCTCGACCGCGACCAGATTCCTGACGAGCTGGATTTTGCCAGCATCGACGTGTCGTTTATTTCGCTGAAATTGATCCTGCCTGCGGTGCACCGCGTCTTAAAAGAGGGCGGACATGTCGCCTGCCTCATCAAGCCCCAGTTTGAGGCGGGACGCGAAAAGGTGGGGAAAAAGGGCGTCGTCCGCGACCCGGACGTACACCTTGAGGTGCTGGAAAACTTCCTGACACATGCAAAGGATTCTGGCTTTACAGTGCTTGATATTACATTCTCTCCTATTCGCGGACCCGAGGGAAACATCGAATACCTCGGGTATCTCGAAAGCGGCGATTGGGTGGAGAAGACGTTTGACCTCCAGGGTCTTGTGGAGCAGTCACACGCGGCGCTCGACCACGGGAAGGAGGGCGCGGGATGCTGAGAAAAGTCATCTTATGCCCGAATCCCTACCGCGACGCGCAGCTTCGCGTCGCGAAGGAGGCCAAGCGCGTGCTCGACGAGGTTGGCTGCCCGAATGTCGTGTGCCTGCCGTTTCGCAATCAGGAGCCGCCGGAGGGCTACGGGCTCAACATTGAGCCGCTTCAGCAGGAGATCCGCGGTGCGGACATGATCATCGCGTTTGGCGGCGACGGTACGATCCTGCACCTGTCCAAAACCGCCGCGCACCGCGATATTCCGGTGCTGGGCGTCAACCTCGGCAGCCTCGGCTTCATGGCCGAGCTTGAGAGCAAAGACCTTTTGCGCCTGCGCGACTTGTGCGACGGGAAATATGAGGTGGAGAGCCACATGATGCTCGATGTGAGCGTTCAGCGCGACGGGCGCGTCATCTACTCGAACCTTGCGCTCAACGAGGCGCTGATCGCGCGCGGCAACATCTCGCGCGTGATCCGGCTGCAAATCTTCACCGAGCAGGGAAAGCTCGTGGACGTGGCGGGCGACGGCGTCATCGTCGCGAGCCCGACGGGCTCGACGGCCTACTCGCTCTCGGCGGGCGGCCCTGTGGTCGAGCCGACGGCGCGGAACTTTATCGTTTCGCCCATCTGCGCGCACAGCGTGCATGCCAATGCCTACGTGCTCTCGCCCGAGCGGGTCATCACTGTGCAGACGGAAAAAAACAGCTACAAGCCCGTCCTTTTGAGCGTGGACGGCGGGCGCGCATTCTCACTGCGCAGCGGCGACAGTATTGAAGTGCGCCGCTCGAAATTCGACACCAAGCTCGTTCGACTGAGCAAACGCAGTTTCTGCGAGATCTTACAAAAGAAAATGTTGATGGGAGGAACCAGCAATGAAGAATGAAAGACAGGAAAAGATCCTTGCGATCATTGCCGCTTCGGCGATCGAAACGCAGGAGCAGTTGATCGACAGCCTGCGCAAGGAGGGGAATCTCCTGCACGCAGGCGACCATCTCCCGCGATATCAAGCAGCTCCACTTAATTAAGGAGCCGACCGGCAACGGCACCTACCGCTACGCCGTTTCGACGCAGAAGATGCGCCTGAATCTGGCTGACCGCCTGCAGACCATCCTGCGCGAGAGCATCGTTTCGGTCGACTGCGCGCAGAATCTGGTGCTCATCAAGACGATGGCGGGTCTCGGCCCCGCGGCCGGCGCGGCGTTCGACGGAATGGAGATCTCTTCCAAGGTCGGCACGGTCGCGGGTGACGACACGGTGCTGATCGTGATGCGCGAAAACGAGTCCGCCGCCGAGCTCTGCTCGGAGATCGAGGACATGCAGAGACAGCGCCAGACCAAGTAAGAACAAAATTTTGCAGGAGAATGAGCGATGCTTGAGCTTTTGCACATTGAAAATATCGCCATCATTGAGCGGGCGGACATTCTGTTCGGCCGTGGGTTCAACGCGCTCACCGGCGAGACCGGCGCGGGCAAATCCATCGTGATCGACGCGCTCGGTGCGGTGCTCGGCCAGCGCACGTCGCGCGAGCTCATCCGCACGGGCGCGGAGAAGGCGTTTGTCAGCGCGACGTTCAGCGCGGTCCCGGCAGATTTGCCGGGGCTCGCCGAAAACGGCTTTACGCCGGAGGAGGACGGAACGCTTTTATTGCAGCGCGAACTGTACGGTGACGGCAAAAACGTCTGCCGCGTGGGCGGACGGCCAGTGACGGTCGCGCAGCTCAAGCGTATCGGCGCGAGCTTGCTCAATATCCACGGCCAGCACGACGGACAGCAGTTACTCGACGAAGAGCAGCACCTTGTCTACCTCGACCGCTTTGGCCGCGTGGAAAATGAACTGGCAGCGTACTGTACGCGCTATGACGTGATGAAAGAGACGCGCCGCGCGATCGACGCGCTCAAGATGGACGAGGCCGAAAAAGCGCGCCGTGTCGACATGCTGCGCCATCAGATCGGCGAGCTCGAGCGCGCGGACTTGCAGGAGGGGGAGGAGGAGACGCTCCTTGCCCGCCGCAATATTCTGCGCAACGGCGAAAAGTTCATTTCCGCCATCTCCGAGGCGGACGCCTGCCTGAACGGTGGGGACGAGGGCCTTGGCGCGGTGTCCGCTATCAAGGAGGCGGAGGATGCGCTGCGTTCGCTCCGCAGCCTCGGCGATGAATTCATCACGCTCTCGGACCGCTTGGAAGCGCTGCGCTGTGAAGCGTATGACCTTGCCGAAACGATCCGCGATAAGAAGGATGAATACGACTTTTCTCCGCAGGAGCTCGACGCCGTGGAGTCGCGCTGCGACCAGCTTTACCGGCTGAAAAAGAAGTACGGCTCAAGCGTCGAGGAGATGCTTGCATATCTTGAAAAATCGCGTGAGGAATTGGACCGCATCGAGTATGCAGACGACCGTGCGCAGCAGCTCGAGCAGACGCTCAAAAAGCAGGAAAAGGCTGCGCGCGAAGCGGCGCAGGCCCTCTCCGACCGCCGTCACGCGGCGGCAAAGGAGCTTGAGGAGCGTATTTCCCGGGAACTGCGCGAGCTCGATATGCCGAAGCTCCGCTTTGCCATCGACTTTCAGGAAAAGGACATGGGCGAGGACGGTGTGGACGCCGTGGCGTTTTTGATGTCCGCCAATGTGGGCGAGGCGCTGCGCCCCATCCAGAAGATCGCGTCCGGCGGCGAGCTGTCGCGCATCATGCTGGCGCTCAAAAACGTGCTGGCCGAGCAGGACAGCGTGATGACGATGGTGTTCGACGAGGTCGACACCGGCGTTTCGGGCAGGGCTGCCCAGCGCGTGGCGGAAAAGCTCGCCAAGCTCTCGCGCACACGGCAAGTGCTGTGCGTGACGCATCTGCCGCAGCTCGCGGCGATGGCCGACACGCACTTCGGCGTGGAAAAGGGCGAGGAAAACGGCCGCACGCTCACAAAGGTCGTCGCGCTCGACCGCGCGGCGCGCCGCGGCGAGATCGCCCGCCTAAGCGGGGGAGACCACCCGAGCGAGACGATGCTCTTAGGGGCAGAGGAACTGCTCTGCGCGGCGGAGAACTTTAAAAATCAACTACTGTAAAGCAAAATCACATGGCAGAGAAAAGCGCCGCGATGCGGCGCTTTTTCGAAGAAAGGAACATCAGATGAACGAATTTGCTGAGCGCATCGAGCGGGATTTTCCGGTGCGGCGCAAGGAAAAAGAAAAAGTGGACTTCCGCACCTGGCTTGTCTACACACTCAAGGAGCTCGGCTATTCGCCAAAGCTCGAGAGCGGGACGTCGGCGCTCTCGGCGGGCGGCAATGTGACGAATGTGGTCGTCGGCGACATCGAGAAGGCAAAGATCGTTCTCGCGGCGCATTACGACACCGGCGTGCGCGAGGTCCTGCCGCCGCTCATTTGCCCGACGCGACCGGCGACGTACATGCTCTACGAGGCGCTGATGCCGCTGCTGGCGCTGGCGGTGAGCTTTCTTATTTCGTTCGGCGTGACGTTCGCGCTCAACATGCCGAATATGACGCTGCCGCTCTTTTTGTTGCTGCTGGTCGTGACGCTCTTTTACCCCAAATATGGCAAGAGTGAGACGAACAACAAAAATGCCAACACCTCCGGCGTCGTTGCGCTGCTGGAGGTCGCAAAGGCGCTGACGCCGCGCTACCGCGGCGAGGTGTGCTTTTTGTTCCTCGACGGCGGCACGCAGGGGAGCAAGGGCGCCAAGCGCCTGATCCACGCGCACCCCGAGCTCAAAAAGAAGAGCGTCGTCGTGCTCGACTGCGTGGGTGAGGGCGACGAGCTGCTGATCCTGCCGGGGAAAACGAGCCGCTGGAACGATAAGCTGCTCGACACGATCCTTGAGCAGTTCAGCAACAGCGAGAAGAAGACCTGCTTTTTGAAGACCGACGGACTTGTTCACTATCCCTCGGACAACCGCGCGTTCACGGGCGGCACGGTCATCTGCGCATGCAAAAAGGTCAAGGGCTTTGGCCGCTGCATCCTGCCGCGGAAAGCGACGGGGATCGACGAGGAGAACCTGTCGCTCCTGTGCGACGGGCTGTGCAAGCTCGTGATGTATTACAATCCGCAGAATACTTGATACTTGACAAGACCGATTCTTTACGTTACAATATCCGCGTTTACGGTGATGAAGCGGAGAAGTAAGCAGCGATTTCCTGCGCAGAGAGCCTTCGGCCGGTGCAAGAAGGAGAGGAAACGTGCCGAAATACACCGCGGAGCCGGCGCCCGAACGAAAGTTTTCCAGTAGGCGCGCCCCGGGAGCGCCCGTTATCGCGCGGGAGTGTGTCGGCACTCCGTGAGGCCGTTTTTGCGAGAAAACGGCGAACCAGAGGTGGTACCGCGAATTATGTTCGCCCTCTGTCCAAACGGACAGAGGGCGTTTTTTTGCTATCCGAAAGCGTCTCAAAATGTCCGAAATGAAGTAAAATAGAAATACAGGAGGAATCAACAAATGGGAATTTATGAAGAGCTCAAAGCGCGCGGCCTGATCGCGCAGGTGACGGACGAGGAGCAGATCCGCGACCTCGTCAACAACGGCAAGGCGACGTTCTACATCGGCTTTGACTGCACGGCGGATAGCCTGCACGTCGGCCACTTCATGGCACTGTGCCTGATGAAAAGACTCCAGATGGCGGGCAACAAGCCCATTGCGCTCATCGGCGGCGGCACGACCATGATCGGAGACCCCTCGGGTCGCAACGATATGCGCAAGATGCTCACCAAGGCCGACATCGACCACAATGCCGAATGTTTCAAGCGCCAGATGGAGCGCTTCATCGACTTCGGCGAGGGCAAGGCCATGATGCTCAACAACGCCGACTGGCTGATGAAGCTCAACTACATCGAGCTGCTGCGCGAGGTGGGCGCGTGCTTCTCTGTGAACAACATGCTGCGCGCCAAGTGCTATGAGCAGCGCATGGAAAAGGGCCTTTCGTTCCTGGAATTCAACTACATGATCATGCAGTCCTACGACTTCTACCACATGTTCCAGGAGTACGGCTGCAACATGCAGTTCGGCGGCGACGACCAGTGGTCCAACATGCTCGGCGGCACGGAGCTCATTCGCCGCAAGCTCGGCAAGGACGCGCAGGCGATGACGATCACGCTGCTTCTTAATTCCGAGGGCAAGAAGATGGGCAAGACCGCGAGCGGCGCGGTGTGGCTCGACCCGAACAAGACCACGCCCTACGACTTCTACCAGTACTGGCGCAACGTGGGCGATCAGGATGTTTTGAAGTGCATCCGTATGCTCACATTCCTGCCGCTCGAGCAGATCGACGAGATGGATAAGTGGGAGGGCAGCCAGCTCAACCGCGCGAAGGAGATCCTCGCCTACGAGCTCACCGCGCTCGTCCACGGGGAAGAGGAGGCCAAGAAGGCGGAGGAGTCTGCCAAGGCGCTCTTCGGCGCGGGCGGCAATAACGCCAACATGCCGACGAGCACGCTGACGGATGCCGACTTTGAAAACGGCAACATCAATGTCCTTTCGATGCTGGTCGCGACCGGCCTGTGCCCGTCCCGCGGTGAGGCGCGCCGTTTGGTTCAGCAGGGCGGTGTGACGATCGATGATGTGAAGGTCGCCTCCATCGACGAGAGCCTTGCGCGCGAACGTTTTGAGGGCGAGGGCATCATCGTCCGCAAGGGTAAGAAGGTCTTCCACCGCGTGAAGGCGTAAGCAAGGCTGATTACAAAACGTAAACGAAAAAGTGAAACAGGGCTCTGTGCGTTTTCAGCGCAGAGTCCTGCTTTTTTGACTGAATACACAAGGTGGAAAACGGTGAAATGAATACGGCGAATATTCGCTGAATATCAAGATGAATATTATGCAGATGCAAAATGAATACACGATGAATATTGCATAAACGAGAAATAAGAATCACTTATACCGGGGCTCGGAACGGCTTTAGCGCACTGGAGAGCTGTTCCAAATGACGCTCGGAAATGCGGCACAGCGGCAGCCGCAATTCGCCGCCGCACAGGCCTAAAAGCTCCATGGCGGCCTTGACGGGGATGGGGTTGACCTCGCAGAAGAGCGCGCGAATGAGCTCATGCAGCTTGAGCTGAAGCGTGCCTGCCTCCAAGAAGCGATTTTCAAGGCAGAACTGTGTCAGCTCGTGCATTTCACGCGGGACGACATTCGCGGCGACGGAGATGACGCCCTTGCCGCCAAGAGCCATGATGGCGGCGGTGGAGCCGTCGTTGCCGCTCCAGACGGTGAAGCCCGGCGGGCAGAGGTTGAGGGTTTCCTGAATGAGATCGAAGTCGTCGCTCGCCTCCTTGACACCGGCAATGTTCGGATGCTTGGCAAGCGCTTGATAGGTCTGCGCCGTGCAGCCGACGCCTGTGCGGGAGGGAACGTTGTAGAGGATGACCGGAATGTCGACCGCGTCCGCAATGGCGGAGAAATGCTGCACAAGGCCGCTCTGCGAGGCTTTGTTGTAGTACGGCGTGACGGTGAGCAGCGCGTCGACGCCCGCGCTTTGCGCGGCTTTGGAGAGCGCGATGGAGGACGCGGTGCTGTTCGTGCCGCTGCCCGCGATGACGGGCACGCGGCGGTCGACGGTGCGCACGCAGCGCTCAATGAGCGCCATGCGCTCATTGTAGCTCAGCGTCGCAGCTTCGCCGGTCGTGCCACAGACGACGATGGCGTCGGTGCCGCCTTGAATCTGGCGCTCGATGAGACGGTCGAAGGCTTCGAGATCGACACCGTCGCCGCAAAATGGTGTGACGATAGCGACGGCGCTGCCGGTAAAGACGCAGGGTTTCATAAAGGACTCCTTTCCATGACGCTTGACCGCCAAAACGGTAGGGGGGAGCGGCGGCCAAAAAGAGATACAGTTTTGCTTGAAAGCAGAGGGAAACTGTCGTATAATGTAAAATACGATTCATATGGATATGTTCAGCCGGGCGCAGAGCGATCGCTTCTGCAAAACTGGCTGTGGAGGATACTATGAAAAAATGGTGCAGAACGTTCCTGCTTTCCTGCCTGCTGTGCCTTTCACTGTGCACGCTCGCGCAGGCAACGGACGGTGAGACGCTCCGCGTGGGGCTCAAGTACGGCTCGGACGCGATGAGCGCGGCGAACCTTCAGAATTATTCGGCCTTCGGCGGCTACGCGCTGGGGTATTTTGACGCGGACGGCAGCTTTGAAGAGCTGGGCGCACTGCCGCGGTTGTATGAAAAGATCACGGTGACGACGGACACGACCTATCATGTGCAGCTTTCCGGCACGTTTTACGATTACAACGACGCGTCGCGCACAGCGGCGCAGTACAGCGGCGGCTTCGCTGCCTACGAGGATGGCGCGTTCTATGCGCGCGCTGGCAGCTACACGAGCCTGAGTGCGGCGCGGTCCGCGGCAGCCCAATACGGCGGCACTGCCGTCGGCGGCAGCAGCACGGGCGTGACGGTCATCGTGACGGGAACGGATACGATCCTCTTTGAATTCGACTGCGGCGGGAGCGAAAACCTCGGCATCCTGCCGATCGAGACGCGTGAAAAGACGGTCACGTGGTTCCGCGGCTACCGCTACTACGGCGGCTTTGAATACCAGCGCGTGAGCGGCGGGAACATCAATGTCATCAACGTGGTGGATCTGGAGGACTATGTCAAATGCGTGGTTCCCTGGGAGATGAGCAAGGACTGGCCGGTCGAGGCGCTCAAGGCGCAGGCGGTCTGTGCGCGCACCTACGCGGTCTGTCAGACGAAGCACCGCTCGCAGGGGTTTGACATCTGCGCGACAACGCACTGTCAGGTCTATCAGGGCACGGCGGCGAGCGGTGCGAATTCCGATGCTGCGGTCGACCGGACGGCGGGGGAGTTCCTCTACTACAGCGGAAGACTCGTGCAGGAGGCTGTGTATTATTCAAGCAACGGCGGTGCGAGCGAGGACAGCCTGAACGTCTGGGGCAATGACGTCGGCTATCTCAAAGGCAAGATCGACCCCTATGAGGGCAAGATCGCCTCGATCATCCCACGGTACAACTGGTCGACGACGTTTACCGCGTCGGAGCTGACGAGCCTTCTCAATAACCGGGGCTACGGCATCGGTACGGTGAAAAACGCCTATGTCTCGGCCTATACCGACACAGGTAACGTCTATTCCGTCACCTTTACCGGTACGAGCGGCAGCAAGACCGTTTCGCGCGAGGCCTGCCGGTCGCTGCTGAATCTGCGCAGCCAGCGCTTTACGATCGGCGGCGGCGGGAGCGAGAACGCTTACAGCGTGAATGACACGGGCGAGAGCGTCGCGCTCGGCTCTATGAGCGCGATCGACAGCAGCGGGAAGAGTTCGGCGCTGTCCGGCAACGTGTACGTCATCACGTCGAGCGGCACATCGCAGCTTGTGCAGCGGACGACGACATCGTCCGGCAGCGGCAGCTTTGTGATCTCCGGCAGCGGTTACGGACATAATGTCGGCATGAGCCAGTGGGGCGGCGTACTCGATGGCGAACCTCGGCTATTCCTACCGCGATATTCTGCAGTTTTACTACACGGATGTCAGCATCCGATGAGGGAAGAGAAACAACATGAAGACAAAAGATTTTGATTATTACCTGCCCGAGGAGCTGATCGCGCAGACGCCGCTCGAAAAGCGCGACGAATCGCGCCTGATGTGCCTTGACAAGGAGACGGGTGAGCTCTCACACCACCATTTTTATGAGCTGCCGGACTTTTTGAACCCCGGCGACTGCCTGATCTTGAACAATTCCCGCGTGCTGCCGGCGCGCCTTTTGGGCCAGCGCCTACCGGGCGGCGGCGCGTGCGAGGTGCTTCTGCTCATCGACCGCGGCGACAAAAAATGGGAGTGCATCGTGCGTCCGGGCAAGCACCTGCGCAAGGGCGCAAAGATGCAGTTCGGCAACGGCGAGCTCAAAGCGGAGGTCGTTGACGTGTTATCTGACGGCAACCGCATGGTGAAATTCGACTTTGAGGGTATTTTCCTCGAGGTGCTCGAACACCTTGGCAAGATGCCGCTGCCGCCTTACATCAAGGAGGAATTGCAGGATCAGGAGCGCTACCAGACCGTCTATTCCAAGGTCAACGGCAGCGCCGCCGCGCCGACGGCGGGCCTGCACTTCACGCCGGAGCTGCTGGAAAAAATTCAGGCAAAGGGCGTGAATATCGGCTATGTGACGCTGCATGTCGGCCTCGGTACGTTCCGTCCTGTCAAGGAGGACGACATCGAGCAGCACGATATGCACAGCGAATACTGCGTTATCCCGCCTGAGACGGCGACGCTTATCAACGAGACGAAGGCGCGCGGCGGACGCGTGATCTGCGTCGGTACAACGTCGTGCCGCACGCTCGAGAGCTGGGCACAGGAGGACGGACACATGGAGCCGTCCGCAGGCTGGACGAGCATCTACATCTACCCGGGCTACCGCTTCAAGGTGATGGATGCACTCGTGACGAATTTCCACCTGCCGCAGTCCACGCTCATCATGCTGGTCTCGGCGCTTGCGGGCCGCGAGCACGTACTGCATGCCTACGAAGAGGCGGTAAAAGAACGTTATAGATTTTTTAGTTTTGGCGACGCTATGTTCGTTTCCTGAAACGGGGGAAGACTATGTTCAAAGTGATTAAATACGAGGGCAAGGCTCGGCGCGGTAAGTTCAAATGCGCGCACGGCGGGGAAGTGCAGACGCCGGTTTTTATGAACGTCGGCACGCAGGCGGCCATTAAGGGCGGCGTGAGCGCGCTGGACTTAAAAGACCTCGGCTGTCAGATCGAGCTTTCCAACACCTACCACCTGCATCTGCGCCCCGGCGATGATGTGGTGCGCCAAATGGGCGGCCTCCACAAGTTTATGCACTGGGACGGCCCTATCCTGACCGACAGCGGCGGGTTTCAAGTATTTTCCCTTGCGGGCCTGCGCAAAATCAAAGAAGAGGGCGTGACATTCGCCTCGCACCTCGACGGCCGGCGCATCTTCATGGGGCCGGAGGAGAGCATGCGCATTCAGTCGAACCTCGGCAGCGACATTGCGATGGCCTTCGACGAGTGCGTGGAAAACCCGGCACGCTACGAGTACGCGAAGGCATCCTGTGAGCGCACGCTGCGCTGGCTGGAGCGCTGCAAGATCGAGCATAACAAGCTGAATACCTTGTCAGATACGGTCAACCCGCAGCAGATGTTATTTGGCATCAATCAGGGTGCGACGTTCGAAGATCTTCGCATCTGGCACATGAAAGAGATCGCGAAGCTTGACTGTGACGGCTACGCCATCGGCGGCCTCGCGGTCGGCGAGCCGACGCAGACAATGTACGACATCATCGACGCGGTCGAGCCCTATATGCCGCAGGATAAGCCGCGCTATCTCATGGGCGTCGGCACGCCGTCGAACATCATCGAGGGCGTGGCGCGCGGCGTGGACTTTTTCGACTGCGTGATGCCTGCACGCAATGCACGCCATGGCAAGCTCTTCACGTGGAGCGGGTCGATCAATCTGAAAAACGAGAAGTACAAGCTCGATGAGCGTCCCATCGACGAACAGTGCGACTGCCCGACGTGCCGGAATTTCTCGCGTGCATATCTGCGCCACCTCTTTAAGGCGGAGGAGATCCTGGCCCTGCGCCTTGCGGTGATGCACAATCTGTATTTCTACAACAAGCTGACGCAGCGCATCCGCGACGCGCTCGACGCGGGAGAATTTGAGGCCTTCCGAGCGGAGTACAGCACGAAGCTGTCGGAAAGAGTTTGATTCTTTGGATAAACCCCTTGCACAATAGTGAAATATCCGCTATAATAATAACATCTTTGTGTTGAAAGGAACTACTGTACTATGGATAGCATTATTTTACTGGTCGCAATGATCGCGGTGTTTTACTTCCTCATCATTCGTCCGGAAAACAAGCGCAAAAAGCAGGCAGAAAACATGCGCAACAGCCTCAAGAAGGGCGAGCGCATCACCACCATCGGCGGTCTGGTCGGCCGCATCGTTCAGGTGAACGACGCGACGGTCGTGTTCGAGACCTCTGAGGACCGCGTCCGCATCGAGGTCGCCAAGTGGGGCATCCAGTCTGCGGAGTCGATGGAGCAGGCGGCTGCGCCCAAGGCCAAGAAGGCTGACAAGGCGGAGAAGAAGGCTGAGGAAAAGCCTCAGACCGAGGAAGAGGCCAAGACGGTGGCTCTGCCGGTCGAGGATAAGGCGGAAAAGGCTGAAAAGTCCGAGGATAAGCCCTCTTACGATCCTGAGATCAAGTAAGATCGACAACTGCATAGCATAAACAAACCTCCCCTGACATACGCTCATGTAGGCGAATGCAGGGGAGGTTTTTGCGTGGAAAAGACGGTGAACACCGCGTGGTACGCGAAAAAATGCGCGCTGGGTACGCTTGTGTGCTGCGGCATGGAGCTGGTGCTTTTGATGCTGGCATCGGCGCTGATACTGCGCGGTGCGATCAGCGAGGAGATGGCGAACGGCGCGGTGCTGGTCTGCGCGGCGGTCGCGGCGTTTTTGGGCTGCATGATCGGAGCGAGGAAGACGAGCAAGCGTGCGATGATGACGGCGGGCTGCGCGGCGAGCGCATGGGTCACGATGCAGGTGATCGGCTTTTTTGTTTATGATGGGTTGACGCCGGAGCGGTCGCTCGAGCTGGCGGCGGCGATGGCGGTCGGCGCGGTGGCGCCGCTCCTACTACAAAGAAACGGGAAAAAGGGGAGAGGCACCAAGGCACGCGCTCGCCGCAAGCGCAGGTGAACATAAAGCAATAGGCGTATTCACACGTTTTTGATCGGCGGTGGAGGAAATGCGGCGCGAAAAGCTGTAACAACTTGCACAAATGGAGCAAGAGCGACGGGAAAATATGACTTTTTCTGACTTGGGTGGTGAAGCGGAGAACTGCTTCCAGATATGGGGAACGGGTACGAAAACCACCCCATATCTTGGTAAAATGCCACCGCTTTTTCAATTTGTTTCAATAGTCTACATAATACACTTTACATAATATTTTGACATAATTAACAAAAATGGGAAAAGTTGGCAATTCCGCTTGCGAAAAGAGTGCAAACGGCCTATATTTATAGGTACGTTCTATCGTTTTGCTCCGTGGGCAGAATGCCGCTTCCCTTCACGAGGGGTGACATACTTGCTGAGTCGAACGAACAGAAGAGACCGCCGCGGCGCGCTGCCGCAGCGCGTGCCTGTGCCGATGCTGGTGTTATCGGCGTTTATTGTGTTGGGTGTGATCCTTGGGTACGTGTTTGCGCTCCGGTCGCTGCAGAGCGCGGGCGGCGAGCTGAAACAGTATTTCGACGCGTTTTTATCGGGCGGCGTGAACAGGCCGTTTTCGGTAAGGGTGCTGGGCGAAACGCTGTTGTGCTATTTCCGCGCGCCGGGTATCGTGTTTTTGCTGGGCTTTGCGTCCATCGGCATTGTGGCGGTACCGCTCGTGTGTGCGTGCCAGGGGTTTCTTCTATCGTACTCGCTGTTCTGCTTTGCGCTCTCGCTCGGGCGGGGGAGCTTTCCGTTGCTGCTGGCGCTGTTCGGCATCCGGCTTCTGGCGGTGCTGCCGTGCACGCTGCTGCTCGGGAACGCGTCGCTTGACAAGTCCCGCGCGCTGCTGTCGCTTTCGCTTGGCGGCGGGGGACGGGGACGCGCAGTCAGCTACGGGAGCGCGTACTGGTACCGCTTTGGCATTTGTTGTGTGTGTTTATTGTTTGCCGCTCTGCTGGAGCTGTGGCTCGTGCCGCAGTTTTTGCTGCTGGCGTCGTCTTGAGCTGTTTTTTAGGAAGGAGGGGTGCGATCATGGCCGACCTTTTGGCGCAATACGAAGAATATCTGGCCGCGGAAAAGCACGCCTCCCAGAATACGCTCAGCTCCTATCTGCGCGATCTGCACCAGTTCGCCGCGTATTTGGACGAGTTTCGTCCCATGCCGCTGCCGCAGGTGACGCAGGAGGTCATCAGCGGCTATGTCGCCTGGATGGGCGGCAAGGGCAAGTCCGCCGCGACGATCACGCGCTCCATCGCGTCGATCAAGTCGCTCTACACCTACCTCCAGATGACCGGAGAGGTCAGCGCGAACCCGGCCAAGGGCGTTGCCGCGGTAAAGGTGGAGCACAAGTTCCCCGAGATCCTGACGGGCAAGGAGGTCGAGCTCTTCCTCGACCAGCCCCAGTGCGTGGACGCTAAGGGCTACCGCGACCACGCGATGCTCGAACTGCTGTACGCCACGGGCATCCGCGTCTCCGAGCTCATTTCGCTCAATGAAGAGGACGTGAGCCTGAGCGCGAGCTTCATCCGCGCGCAGAGCAAGGGCAAAGAGCGTATCATTCCGCTCTATCCCGCCGCCGTCAAGGCACTCTCGCACTACATGAGGGAGGTGCGGCCACAGCTTCTGGCCGATCCGGAGGAAAGGGCGCTGTTCGTCAACATGAACGGCGAGCGCATGAGCCGCCAGGGCTTCTGGAAGATCGTCAAGCACTATCAGGAGACTGCCGGCATCTCGAAGGACATCACGCCGCACACGCTGCGCCACTCGTTTGCCGTGCATCTGCTCGAAAACGGCGCGGATCTGCGCTCCATTCAGGAGATGCTGGGCCACGCGGACATTTCCTCGACGCAGATCTACACGCATGTCGTGAAAAAGCACCTCAAAGACGTCTATCAAAAGGCGCATCCGCGGGCATAAAAAGAAGAATGAAAGGCCGCTCGGAGAGCGGCCTTTTTCATGCTGTGATTTCTCGTTGCATTTCGGACAGATGTTTGATATAATTTCTAAATAAGTATCGTGGGAGGTGATGCGCGTGCGCATTCTCGGCATCGATCCGGGCATTGCCATCGTGGGCTTTGGCCTGATCGAAGCGGACCGCGGCAAAACGCGGCTATTGAATTACGGCGAGATCACCACGCCCGCGGGACTGCCGCTGGCGCGCCGCCTTGTGCAGATCGAGCAGGACATGGAAGCGCTCATCGCACAGTTAAAGCCAGACGCCATTGCCGTCGAAGAGCTGTTCTTTTCGAACAACATCACGACCGGCATCGCCGTGGCGCACGGCCGCGGCATCATTCTGTGTACCGCGGAAAAGAGCGGCGTGCCGCTCTATGAATATACGCCCATGCAGGTCAAGCAGGCGGTCGTAGGGTACGGCCTTGCCGAAAAAAGACAGGTCATGGACATGGTCAAGCGCCTCTTAAAGCTCAAGGCCGTGCCGCGTCCCGATGACGCGGCCGACGCGCTGGCCATTGCCATCTGCCACGCGCGCAGCGCCACGTCGCTTTTGAGCCACGTCAGCGGCGGCGACGTCAAGCAGACCGTCTGAGCGGGAGAGAGGGGCAGCTTATGTTTTATTATGTCAGCGGAACGGTCGCTCATGTGGAGCCGTATCTTGCCGTGATCGACTGCGGCGGCGTGGGCTATGCCTGCAAGACCACCAGCACGACGATCGCACAGCTTCAAGTGGGTAAAGCAAGCAAGCTTTACACCTATTTGCACGTGGGTGAGGGGATCTTTGACCTTTACGGTTTTGCCACGCAGGGTGAGCTCGGGAGCTTCAAGCAGCTCATCGGCGTCTCGGGCGTGGGGCCGAAGGCGGCGCTCGCGATACTTTCGGTCTGCACGCCGCAGGGGCTTGCGATGGCCGTCATCACGGGCGATGAAAAGGCGCTCATCGCCGCGCCGGGCATCGGCAAGAAGATCGCCCAGCGCATCATCTTAGAGCTCAAGGACAAGCTCGCCAAGGAGCAGCAGGAGATCGGTATGCCGACCGCCCCCGGCATCGTTGCGGGTGAGAAGAGCAAGGCCGTCGAGGCCGCCGCCGCGCTTGCGGTGCTCGGCTACACGCAGCAGGACATCGCGGTCGCGATGAAGGGCGTGGACGTGGAAAACTTACCGCTTGAAGAGATCGTGCGCCAGAGCTTAAAGAAAATGGTAAAGTAACTTCATCAAAAGTCCGCAGGACTTTTGATGAGCAGGAATACGCGCCGCTCTGTGCCTCGGTGAGCCGCCGCGGGCGGGCTCATTCGACACTCGCTTTGCGCAAGGTGTGATTTGCCACGCGCACGCCCCAGGGCGGCCTCTCTTGCCGCTCTGCGGCAATTCACCTTCTGTCGCGGCAAATCACGATCGAATTCAGTTTGCGCCGCGCGCGGCGCAAAATCTGCGATGCTTGATTAAAGGAAGTGAGCTTTTGAGCATTGATTTTGGAACCGATATTTATGAAGAGCCTATCGTGGCCAAGACTTTCCTGAGCGAGGACGCGCAGGAGGGCTCGCTGCGCCCGAAGACGCTCTCGGAATACATCGGGCAGGAGAAGGCGAAGGGCAACCTTGCCGTCTTCATCGCGGCGGCGAAAAAGCGCGGCGAGTCGCTCGACCACGTGCTGCTGCACGGCCCGCCGGGCCTCGGCAAGACGACGCTTGCTGGTATCATTGCCCAGGAAATGGGCGTCAATATCCGCATCACCTCCGGTCCCGCCATCGAAAAGGCGGGCGACCTTGCGGCGCTTTTGACGAATCTGAGCGAGGGGGACATCCTGTTCGTCGACGAGATCCACCGCCTGAACCGCAGCGTGGAGGAGATCCTGTACCCCGCGATGGAGGACTACGCCATCGACATCATCGTCGGCAAGGGGCCAAGCGCGAACTCCATCCGCCTCGACCTGCCGCACTTCACGCTCATTGGCGCGACGACGCGCGCGGGCCAGCTGTCCGCGCCGCTGCGTGACCGCTTCGGCGTCACGCTGCGCCTGGAGCTTTACACGCCGCAGGAGCTTTCGAAGATCGTCACGCGCTCGGCGAGCATCCTGAATGTCGACATCGACCCGACGGGTGCGCTTGAGATCGCGCGCCGCTCGCGCGGCACGCCACGTATCGCGAACCGCATGCTGCGCCGCGTGCGCGACTTTGCGGATGTGCGGGCCGACGGCGTCATCACGAAGGAGGTCGCGGACGAAGCGCTCCGCGCGCTCGAGATCGACGACCTCGGATTAGATCCCATCGACCACCGGATGATGCACGCCATCATCGAAAACTACGGCGGCGGCCCTGTTGGCATCGAGACGCTGGCGGCGACCATCGGCGAGGAAGCCGTCACGCTGCTGGACGTTTACGAGCCGTATCTCATGCAGCTCGGCTTTTTGCAGCGCACGCCTCGCGGGCGCTGCGTCACGCGCAAGGCATATGAGCACTTAGGCCTCTCCGTGCCGAAGAGCATGGACGAAGTGCCGGAACAGCTTAGTCTATAAATGCAAACTACTTTACGGAAAAACTTCAAATCTTTTTGAGAAGAGGAATCAAAATCATGGGAAAACTGTTTGGCACCGACGGCATTCGCGGCGTTGTGGGAGAAAATCTCACGGCTGATCTCGCGTTCCGCACGGGCAAGGCCATCGCGGCCGTTTTGAAAGAGGAAAAGGGCAGAAAGCCGGTCATCACCATCGGCAAGGACACGCGCATTTCGTCCGATATGCTGGAAAGCGCGCTGATCGCGGGCATCTGCTCCGTCGGCGGCGACGTGATGCCGTTCGGTGTGCTGCCGACTCCGGCGGTCGCGTACCTGACCGTGCTCAAAGGCGCGGATGCGGGCATCGTGATCTCCGCCTCGCACAACCCGTATGAGCACAACGGCATCAAGGTCTTCAACGAAAAGGGCTACAAGCTGCCCGACGCGATCGAAGAGCAGGTCGAAGAAAAAATTCTCACCGACATCTATCCCGCCGCGACGCACGGCGAGATCGGCGTCCTGCGCCACGGTCTGCGGCAGTCGCGCGAGGCGTACATCGACCATTTAGCTGGCACGATCGAAGGAGACCTGTCCGGCCTGCGCGTGCTGGTCGATTGCTCGAACGGCGCGTCGTCCGCGACGGCACCGGAGCTCTTTGGCCGCTTCCGCTGCTTCTGTGACTTCATCCACCGCGAGCCGGACGGCGTGAACATCAACGACCACTGCGGTTCGACGCATCTCGACGACCTTGCACAAAAGGTCGTCGCGGGCGGCTATGACATCGGCGTCGCGTTCGATGGCGACGCGGACCGCTGCCTGCTCGTCGACGAGCAGGGCGGCGTCATCGACGGCGACAAGGTGCTTGCCGTCTGCGGCTCGGACATGAAGCGCCGCGGGAAGCTCTCGGGCGGCACGATCGTTGCGACGGTGATGTCGAACCTCGGCCTTCACGAGTTCTGCCGCGAAAACGGCGTCGGCCTCGTCTGCACGAGCGTGGGCGACCGCAACGTGCTCGAAAAGATGAATGAGTGCGGCTACAAGCTTGGCGGCGAGCAGTCGGGCCACACGATCTTCACCGACTACGCCACGACCGGCGACGGTCAGCTGACGGCGCTTCAGTTCCTCGACGTGCTCGCGCGCAGCGGGAAGAAGGCCTCTGAGCTTGCATCCGTCTGCCCGCAGTATCCGCAGGTGTTGCTCAACGTCGCCGTTTCGCATGAGCGCGGCGTCAAGGATGCCATCATGGCGTCCGATGCACTCTCCGCGGCCATCGCGGAGGAGGAGGGGAAGCTCTCCGGCGAGGGACGCGTGCTCGTCCGCCCGAGCGGCACGGAAGCGCTCATCCGCGTCATGGTTGAGGCAAAAACAGAACAAATCGCCCTTCTTGCGGCCGAGAATTTGGTCAATGTGATAAAAATGCTGTAAAACCGTTAGCGCTAATACTGAATTTTCGTAAATACTTGACAAAACCTAAGCACAGAAGGTATAATACATGCAGTATCATCAGAGTGAGAGCCAGCATAAAGAGCTTGCCGCCTGCACAGACGAGCAGCTGTGCGCCATGGCCGCCGCGGGCGACAGGGAAGCAGAAGAGCTTCTTGTCACGCGCTATTACGGAATGGTGCGCGCGTGTGCGCGTCCGCTTTTCCTCGCCGGCGGCGACGGGGAGGATCTGATTCAGGAGGGCATGTTCGGTCTCATTCAGGCGATACGGGAGTATGACGCAGACAAGGCGGCGTCGTTTCACACCTATGCAGAGATCTGCATTCGCAACCGCCTGTTCTCCGCGCTCCGTGCCGCGTCCCGCGGCAAGCATTATCCGCTGAACGAATCCATATCCCTTGATACCCCTTTCTTTGACAGTTCTTCTTACACCGCCGGTACTTTAGATCCCAGCCACACAGACCCCGAGCTCCTCATCGCGGAGCGGGATCACGTGGAGAGTCTACTCGAAAGTACCCGCAAGCACTTGTCCGAGTTCGAGGCGAAGATCTTAGGGTACTATTTGGAAGGCCTTTCCTGTCACGAGATCGCAAAGGCCGTGGGCAAGTCTCCGAAGTCGGTGGACAACGCCGTGCAGCGCGTTCGCCGCAAGGCTGCGCAGCACATTTTTTCCGGCGATATCAGCAAACGCTGAACGCATATATTTTTTTCTGATTCAAAGAGAGGGTAAAATCATGTACGAAGACAAGACTTTAGTTTGCAAAGAGTGCGGCAAAGAGTTCGTGTTCACTGCTGGTGAGCAGGAGTTCTACGCAGAGCGCGGCTTCCAGAACGAGCCCCAGCGCTGCAAGGCCTGCCGCGACGCTCGCAAGAACGCCGCTCGTGGTCCCCGTGAGTACTTCACCGCAGTCTGCGCAGCTTGCGGCGGCGAGGCCAAGGTTCCCTTCGAGCCCAAGTCCGACCGTCCTGTCTACTGCAGCGAGTGCTTCGCCAAGATGCGCGCTGAGCAGTAATTCTTGTAAACGTTTTGATCGAAAGACGTCCGCTAATGCGGGCGTCTTTCTTTTTTGGCTTTATGGCAGCTTCTTTTTTTACATTTCCTATTGAAAAAGTGCGAAAAATGGGATAAACTATTTTCAGCTATTTTCACGGAGGTGAATCGAAATGATCGAAATTACGCGCGACACCATCATCGGCGACATTCTGGACGTTGCGCCGCAGACCGCGCCGATCTTCCTGTCGATCGGCATGCACTGCCTGGGCTGCCCCAGCTCCCGCGGTGAGACGGTGGAAGAGGCCTGCATGGTCCACGGGATCGACGTGGAGAAGCTGCTGGCTCTCGTGAACGAAGAGGCCAACAAGCCCGTCAAGGAATAAGAAAAGGACGCATACGGGTCTTCCGTATGCGTCTTATTCGCTCAGCGAAAGGAGGGCGGCGGTGGAAAAGGAATTACAGCTTCAGCCGCGGCTGCAATGCATCGCAAGCCTTGTGCCGCAGGGCGCGAGACTGGCCGACGTCGGTACCGACCATGGGTATCTTCCCGTGTGGCTTTTGCAGCACGGGCGCATTGAAAGCGCCATTGCATCTGACATCAACGCGCTGCCGCTTGACCACGCGCGCGCGACGGCGCGAGAATACGGCGTGACGGAGCGCATGGATTTTCGCCTCTGTCCGGGCCTTGCGAAGATCAAAGCAGAGGAGTGCGACGCCATCGCTATCGCCGGCATGGGCGGCGAGACGATCCTCGGTATTCTCGAGGCCGCGCCCTGGACGCATGAGGGCGTACATACGCTCATTTTGCAGCCGCAGACAAAGATCGACCTTCTGCGCTGTTGGCTCTGCGGGCACGGCTACCGCTTTTTGAGCGAGACGCTCGTGCGCGACAAGGAGCAGCTTTACGTCGTCTTCCGTGTGAGAGCGGGAACGGGGCAGGAGCTGAGCGAAGCGGACGCGCTGACAGGCTTATTGCTGCGGTCCGACCCGCTGTACGGCGAATACCTGTCGCAGCATCTTATAAAGCTCAATCGGGCGAGAGACGGCCTCGCCGTCTCGTCGCTCGCAGATAAGGAGACGCGTATCGCGCATCTTGAAAATCTCATCGAAGAGATCGAGAGAAGAAAAGGGGAGTGGGAACATGGCAACGGTACATGAGATCGAACAGAGGCTTTTTTCCTGGGCGCCGCGCGAGAGCGCGATGGACTGGGACAATGTCGGCCATCTTGTCGGCGATCCCGAGCGGGAGGTCGAGCGCATTCTTGTCGCACTTGATATTACCGAGCGCGTGGTGCAGGAGGCCATCGACTGCGGCGCGCAGCTCATCGTGTCCCACCATCCGGTGATGAATGTGCGCTGGCACGAGCGCGAGATGCAGACCCTTCGGCCCGACACGCGCCTCGGCGGCGTTTTGACCACACTCGTCAAAAACGACATTTCCGCCATCTGCATGCACACGAATCTGGACGCCGCGGACGGCGGCGTGAACGACTGTCTGGCGAAAAAACTGGGCCTTAACGATGTTTTTTTGCTCAACGACGAAAAAATCGGGCGTATTGGCACACTTTCCTGCGAAAAAGGGCTTGAAGAGTTCCTGCGGGATGTGATAGAATTACTCGGCTGCGGCGGCTTGCGCTATTGCCGCGGCAGCGGGCGGGTGCACCGCGTGGCCGTCGGCGGCGGCGCGTGCGGCGAATACATCCCGCAGGCCATTGCGCAGGGCTGCGATACGTTCGTGACGAGCGATCTGCGCTACAACGATTTTCTGGATACGCGGGGACTCAACCTGATCGACGCGGGGCATTTTCCGACGGAGAACGTCGTCTGTCCGACGGTCAAGGCGTATTTGGAGGAGCATTTCCCCGAGGTGAAAACCGTAATATCGACGTCGCACAGAGACGTCATTCAATACTATCTGTAAGGAGAGATCACATCATGTCCGGACATTCCAAGTGGCACAATATTCAAAAGACGAAGGGCGCAGCTGACGCCAAGCGCAGCGCCGCCTTCACCAAGATCGCCAAGGAGATCATCGTCGCCGTCAAGCAGGGCGGCTCGGGCGACCCGAATAACAACTCCCGTCTCGCGACCGTCATTGCCAAGGCGAAGGCTGCCAACATGCCCAACGACAACATCAAGCGCACCATCGACAAGGCGCTCGGCTCGGGCAACACCGACAACTACGAGTCCGTCACCTACGAGGGCTACGGCCCCGGCGGCGTGGCCGTCATCGTCGAGGCACTGACCGACAACCGCCAGCGCACCGCGCCGGAGGTCCGCCACTACTTCGATAAGTACGGCAAGGGCATGGGCGCGCAGGGCTGCGTCAGCTGGTCGTTCGACCGCAAGGGCGTCATCATCATCGACAACGAGGACGGCGACTACGACGAGGACGCCGTCATGATGGATGCGCTCGACGCCGGTGCCGACGATTTCAACGCCGAGGATAACGTCTTCGAGATCACGACCGACCCCGACGCGTTCAACGACGTCGTCAAGGCCCTCGAGGAGAAGAACTACGCCTTCGTCAGCGCGGACATCAGCCTTGTCCCGCAGACCTACGTGAAGCTCGAGAGCGACGAGGACATCAAGAACATGGAAAAGCTGCTCGACATGCTCGATGACAACGAGGACGTCCAGAACACCTACCACAACTGGGACCAGGACTAAACCCCTTGCAAATGCTGACTTTTTCAGCAGGGAAGAGCGCGCAGTTGTGACATATCTTTGTCCTGCTGCGGCGTACACGGCAGCTTCTGTTGTGACATACGATTACATTGATCAAAAGAGCTTGAGAAGATATTCTCAAGCTCTTTTTTGCCGCCTGACTTATATGGATATGCTATAAAAATATATAAATATTCCACTTGAAATTGTCACCGTTGTTTGGTATTATATCTCGGCACGTCGGACGTCCGGTTTCGGCAGAAAAACAAGGTGCGCTGTGAGGAGGAGCTTTTTCCGCGGCGCGCTCCTGCTGTAACGTCTGTGTAGCCCCCCTTGCACGGACGGCCGGGTGAAAGGAGAAACATATGAGTAAGAACAACAACACGCAGAAGATCGTTGGTCTCGGTCTGTTCACCGCCATTGTGATCGTTCTGCAGCTGATGGGCAGCTTTATCCGGTTTGGCACGTTCAGCATTTCGCTGGTGCTGGTGCCGGTCGTGATCGGTGCGGCGCTCTACGGCGCCGGCGCCGGCGCGTGGCTCGGCTTTGTGTTTGGCGTGGTCGTGCTGCTCAGCGGCGACGCGGCGGCGTTCCTCGGCGTCAACGCGCTTGGCACGATCCTGACGGTGCTTGTCAAGGGTACGCTGGCGGGCTTCCTCTCCGGCCTTGTCTACAAGGCACTTGAGAGCAAGAACCGTATGCTTGCCGTGGCGGTGGCCGCTGTGGTCTGCCCGGTGGTCAATACCGGCGTGTTCCTGATCGGCTGCCTGCTCTTCTTTATGGAGACCATCGGCGGCTGGGCGGATGCGATGGGTTTTGGCGCGAATGTCGGCCAGTATATGATCGTTGGCCTTGTCGGCGCGAACTTTATCTTCGAGCTCCTCTTCAACGTGGTGCTGAGCCCTGTGGTCGTGCGCCTCATCCGCATCGGCAAGAAGGAAGTTTGATTCATAAAAAAGAAAAGCGGCGGGAGCTCCCGCCGCTTTTTCTGCATTTTGGACAGTTTATGTCAGAAAAGAAAAAACGGGAGGGACGGCGATTTCCGCCGTCCCTCTCATATTTTGCACGAGCATAACTGTAAGCCGGGTTCTGTATTTGACAGTCATCTATCTACGCGCCGCGTTGCCGCGGTACTCCAGCCACCCCGGGAGCGGTCGGGCCAACCTATTGCTCCCATACCGGTGTTGCTCCGGATAGAGTTTACAGCATCGGACACTCTCGAGCCGACGGGTGCGCTCTTACCGCACCTTTCCATCCTTACCTGAGATACTTGCGTACCTCGGGCGGTCTATTTCTGTTGCACTTTTCCTCAGATCGCTCTGGGCGGGCGTTACCCGTTATCCTTGCCCTGTGGAGCCCGGACTTTCCTCACAGCGGGCCTTTCGGCCTCGCCGCGCGACTGTCTGTCATACTCGCACAACTATTTTAGCCCATGGCGCGGGGCTTGTCAACGGAAAATGCATTGCTATTTTGCCGTTCCTGCGCTATACTATATATTGAATTTGTATGTGCAGACGAAAGGATGAACGTCTATGACGATACAGGAATATCTATCCTCCCTGCGGGGAAAAACAGCGGCAGTGCTCGGCATCGGCGTGAGCAATACGCCGCTCATCGAGCTTTTGTGCCGCAGCGGTGTGCAGGTCATCGCCTGCGACAAAAAGAGCCGCGAGGCGCTTGGCGAGCGTGCGCCGCAGTTGGAAGCACTGGGCGCGCAGCTGCATCTGGGCGAGGCGTATCTTGACGATCTTCGCGCGGACGTTGTCTTTCGCACGCCGGGCATGCGGCCGGACGTTCCGGCGCTGCTCGAAGCGAGAGCGCGCGGCAGCATCGTGACGTCGGAGATGGAGATCTTTTTCGAGGTCTGCCCCTGCACGATCATCGGCGTGACGGGCAGCGACGGCAAGACCACCACCACGAGCATCATTGCCGAAATGCTGCGCGCGGCGGGGAAGACCGTGTACCTCGGCGGCAACATCGGCCACCCGCTGCTGTGCGACGCGGAGAAGATGAAGCGCGATGATGTTGCAGTCGTCGAGCTCTCGTCGTTCCAGCTGCTTGATATGAAGCGCTCGCCGCACATCGCGGTGATGACGAACCTTGCGCCGAACCATCTGGATGTGCACAAGGATATGGACGAGTACATCGCGGCGAAGGAGAATATCTATCTCCATCAGCACGATGGCGACATCGCTATTTTCAACGAAGACAACGACATCACGCGCTCTCTTTCGAAAAAGGCATCCGCGCGGACGCGGCTTTTCAGCCGCCGCGAAGAGGTCGCGGACGGCGCATTCCTGCGCGGAGATACCATCGTCCTGCGCCATGACGGATGCGAGGAAGCGGTCATGCAGATCTCTGACATCCGTCTGCCGGGGATGCACAATGTCGAAAACTACCTCGCCGCCGTGACAGCGCTCGACGGTTTGGTGCCCTACGAGGTCATGCGCGAGACTGCGCGTACCTTTGTCGGCGTCGAGCACCGCATCGAGCCGGTGCGGACGATCCGCGGCGTGCAGTGGTACAACGATTCCATCGCGTCGAGCCCGACGCGTACCATCGCGGGGCTCAACGCGTTCAACGAAAAGGTCATTCTGCTCGCGGGCGGATATGACAAGCATATTCCCTTTGCACCCCTTGCACCCGAGGTGGTAAAGCACGTCAAGCTGCTTATTTTGTGCGGCGCGACAGCGGACGCCATCGAAAAGGCCGTGCGCGAGTGCCCGGGCTATCACGGCAGCCCCGAGATCGTGCGCTGCGAGAGTCTGGAGGACTGCGTGAAGACCGCCTACGAGCGCGCAGTGCGCGGCGACATCGTGACGCTTTCGCCCGCATGCGCGGCGTTTGACCAGTTCGCGAACTTCATGGAGCGCGGCAAGGCGTTCAAGAAGCTCGTCATGGCGCTGGGCGAATAGGGAAAAGCCCGCGCGGCATAGGCTTCACTGGAATCGGGGTGAGGCTCTGTGCCGAAATGGAGACACAGGAGACTTTCAGGAAAGAAGCGGGCGCTGCTGCTTGTGCTGTTTTTGCTCGCGGCGCTGCTGGCGCTCGCCATCGTGGCAATGACGCACCTAAAACCCGTGCTCACGTCTCTCGCAACGGCGCGCGTGTCAAATACGGTCAACGGCATCGTGACCGCCGCCGTGAACGAGACGATCTACAGCGGCGGCGTGGACTACGACCAGCTCATCTCCTTTGAAAAGGACAACGAGGGAAAGATCACGGCGGTCAAGAGCAACATGGCGGAGTTCAACCGTTTGCAGTCCGCCATCATCGACGAGGTGCTCGAAAAGCTCTCCGAGGTGACGACGAAGGAACTCTCCGTGCCGGTCGGCACGCTGCTCGGCTCGCCGTTTTTGGCGGGGCGCGGGCCGCTGATCCGCGTGCGGATGCAGTCGGTCGGCTCGTCGAGCGCGCATTTTGAAAATGCGTTCACGTCGGCGGGTATCAACCAGACGAAGCACCAGATTTATCTTGTGGTGGACGTCTACGTCAGCATTCTGCTGCCGGGCTTTTCCACAACGACAAAATTCAGCAACACCTATTCCGTGGCGGAGACCGTTATCGTCGGCTCCGTGCCGGACAATTACACCTATTTCAGCAATGGCGAGGACATGGAGCAGAACGCGGAAGATTACATCATGAACAACGGCTGACTGCCTTTTGCGCACCGCCGGAGAGAGGGAACGCACTATGGACAAAAATATCCGGATCGACGAGATCGTAACACGGCTGAATGCCGCCTCCGACGCCTACTACGGCGGGCAGGAGGAGCAGATGACGAACTACGAGTGGGACGCTCTGTTTGACGAGCTGACCGCTCTCGAAAAAGAGACCGGCTATGTCCGGCCCGACAGTCCCACGCAGGTGACGAGCCATTCCGGAAACGAAATGGACGGCGAGGGGGAGAAGGAAGCGCACGAGTACCCCGCGCTCTCGCTCGCCAAGACGAAAAAGGTCGAGGAATTGCAGGACTGGGCGGGCGAGCGCGACATTTGGCTCTCGTGGAAGCTCGACGGCTCGACGCTTGTGGCGACGTATGACGGCGGCGCGCTCACGCGCGTTTTGACGCGCGGCAACGGCACCGTCGGCACGAACATCACCTATATGGCCTCCGCCATCCGCGGTATTCCCGCGAAAATCAGCGACAAGGGCCACCTCGTCGTGCGCGGCGAGGCGACCATCTCCTACGCAGATTTCGAGGCCATCAACGACACGCTCGAGGACGCGGACGACCGCTACGCAAACCCCCCGCAACCTCGCCGCCGGCACGCTGGCGCTCGACAAGACGAATCTCGACAAGGTAAAAGAGCGCAACGTGACCTTCAACGCTTTCACGCTCGTCCACACGGATGAAGTGATCCGCTCCTGGGGCGCGCGCATGGACTATCTGGAAAAGCTCGGCTTCATCACAGTCGAGCGTGAGCGCACGAGCGCGAAGGACCTGCCCGACGCCATCGCGCGCTGGACGAAAAAGGTCGACTCCGGCGAGATGGGCATTCCCGTGGACGGCCTTGTCATCACCTACGACGACACGGACTACGCCGCGACCGGCAGCGTGACGGGGCATCACGCCACGCGCGCGGGTCTTGCCTACAAATGGGCGGACGTTTCCGCCGACACGGTGCTCGACCACATCGAATGGTCGTGCGCGGCGTCGACCATCACACCGGTTGCGGTCTTCGACCCCGTGCAGCTTGAGGGTACGACTGTCACGCGCGCAAGCCTCTGCAACGTCAGCGAGCTCGAGCGCCTCGGCATCGGCAAGGACCGCAAGACCGAGCTTCGCATCATCAAGGCCAACAAGATCATCCCGAAGTGCATCGCGGTCGTCAGGGCCGAGGGCAGCTATGAAGTCCCGACGGCCTGTCCCGTCTGCGGCGCGGCGACCGAGGTGCGTATCAGTCCCATCAGCGGCGTGAAGACGCTGCGCTGCACCGATCCGAACTGTCCCGCCAAGCACCTGAAGCGCTTTGTCCGTTTTGCGAGCAAGGCGGGGCTTGATATCGACGGCCTCTCCGTGCAAACGCTGCACGAGTTCGTCAACCGCGGCTATCTGCGCGATTTTGCCGACCTCTATCATCTGGACGCGCACGCGGACGAGATCTTAAAGCTCGAAGGCTTTGGCGAAAAGTCCTGCGCGAACCTGTTGGCGGCCATCGAAAAGAGCCGCAAAGTCGACCCCATCCACCTGATCTTCGCCCTCTGCATCCCAAACATCGGCGCGGACGCGGGCAAAAAGCTCATCGCAGCGCTCGGCACGAAGGGCTTTTTATCACGCATCGAGAGCGGGGAGGGCTTTGAGGATGTGGACGGCATCGGCGTGGAAAGATCGAACGCGCTTATGCACTGGTTTGCAGACGAGGGGAACCGCGCGCTCTTTGAGCGCTTGCACCATGAGCTTCAAGTGGACGATGTTGCGCCGAAAGCCACAAGCGACGGGACTTGTAAAGGACTTACCTTTGTCATCACGGGCGACGTGCATACCTTCAAAAACCGCGACGACTTCAAGGCCTATGTTGAGCATCAGGGCGGCAAGGTCGCAGGCAGCGTTTCGGGGAAGACGGCGTACCTCGTCAGCAACGACGGGGAATCGAATTCGTCGAAGACGAAAAAGGCAAAGGAACTGGGGGTTCCTATTCTTTCCGAGGAAGAATTTGTCTCTCGGTTCGGAGGTCCCGAATCTGCTGACTCTGCGGAAGTGCAAATCGGCATTGATACACTGCTGTGATCTGCTGCTGCACCGTGCAGCGGCGGTTTTCCGCACTATGCGGAAACGGGCAACTAAAGGGGGATACTCTCTTTCAAAAGAGAGTATCCCCCTTTAAATCCCCCGAGAGAAATTTTACATTGGCAGTTTGTAGCTCGAAGAGCTACACGCGCTGCGCAATCAGGTGCGGTGTACATGGCTTTGCCATGAATCCCTACCGCCTCGTTACCACTCTCAACCGCGCCTTACTACCGTGAGGCGCGAGTGACGTTTACTCGGCGGCAGACTGTGTGCCAAATGCGGCGTTGCTGGCGCTCGCCGCGATATGCGTACTATCGGTAGACGGTGATTACACTGCACCAAAACAAGATTCGAGAGCGGCAGCGGATGATAGGAGCACACTAAGTCGTATAGCAGGAATCAACGCGGCTCTGCCGCGCGCAGGCATTACATTCCGGAGGCAAAAGACTTGTGCAAGCCCGAGATTGCCAATCAAAACCCTTTCTCTTGGGGGGTAAGGGGGCTATTCTCTTTCCTCGGAAAGAGAATAGCCCCCTTGTCGCGTCCCCACACTGTGTGGGGAACATTCCTTCCGCATGAAGTGCGAAAAACTCACATCATATCCTTGATATGATTCAGCCGATCCAGCGCAGCGTACAGCGTCTCATCCTTCTTCGCGAAGTGCAGACGCACAATATTGTTGATCGGTTCATTGAAGAACGAGCTGCCCGGCACGGCGCCGACGCCGGCTTTTCTCGCCAGCTGCTCGCAGAAGTCGACGTCGCTCTGGCCCTTCTTGAGGTACGGGGAGATGTCGGCCAGCACGAAGTACGTGCCCTCGGGATCGGTGAAGGGGATACCGATGTCGCGCATGCCCTCGGTGAAGATCTTCTTCATGTGCGCGTAGTGCGCGCCGAACTCGTCATAGTAGCTCAGCGGCATGTTGAGGCCGACGACGGCGGCCTCCATCAGAGGCGACGGGCAGCCGACGGCGTTGAAGTCGTGGTACTGGCGGATGCGCGCCATGATGTTCTCCGGCGCGATGGCATAGCCGAGTCTCCAGCCGGTGACGGAGTAGGTCTTGGAGAGCGACGAGCAGGAGACCGTGCGCTCCCACATGCCGGGGATGCTGTTCATGTAGACGTGCTTGCGGCCGTCGTAGATGATGTGCTCATACACCTCGTCCATGATGGCGTAAACGTCGTAGCGAATGCAGAGGTCGGCGATGGTCTTGAGCTCTTCCTCGGTGAAGACCTTGCCGCTCGGGTTCGAGGGATTGCAGATGATGATGGCCTTCGCGCCGCCGCGGAACGCATCTTCGAGCACGTTCGGGTCAAAGGAGAACGTCGGCGGATTCAGAGGGACAAAGACCGGCTCGCAGTCGGCCATGATGACCTGTGCGCGGTAGTTTTCGAAGAACGGGGAGAACATCACGACGCGGTCGCCCGGATTCGTCAGGGCGAAGAGCGTGTCGACCATGGCTTCAGTCGAGCCGATGGTCGCGACGATCTCGGTCTCGGGGTCGATGGTGCGGCCCATGAAATGACCGCATTTGCGCGCGATGGCCTGGCGGAAATTCGGCGCACCCATCGTGATGGGGTACTGATGGGGGCCTTCGTGGCTCACGACCTCGAGGCGGTCCATCATCTCCTTGGGCGGGTCAAAATCGGGGAAGCCCTGCGCTAAGTTGATCGCGCCGCATTCGTTGGAGATACGCGTCATTCTGCGAATGACGGAGTCGGTAAAGTGCTGATTTCTTCTGCTCATTTCCTGCATGGGTGTGCCGTCCTTTCCGTTGCGGTCAGTGCGGAACACGCTCGCAGAGCCGCGATCAAGTGAAGTTGTTCTTAATATTACATAAAGATGAGAGAATGTCAAGTATTACAAAGGCCAACATGACGAAGTTCGACGCTTTGTCACGATAAAGCAGGAACGCGGCGGCCGCTTTTGTATAGAATGGAGCAGGCGAACGCCGGGAGAGGAGGGGAAAAGCATGTATTCGAATCCGCCGCCGCGCCCGCCGGGACCGCCGCTGTTCGGCCCGTGGCGCTGTGTGGGTGTTTGCGCGCTGGCGCTGGGGCTCGGTATTTTCATCACGGCTGTTTTTCCGGTTGGGGCGCTGATGTTTCTGGTCGCGTTTCTTCTCATCTTCTGCGGCATCGGCTGCCTGCGCAGATTTTAACATTGGTTGAAAAGGGCATGAATATTGGAAGGGGGAAAAGCATGAAAATTGTCGTTTGGAAGTCACCCAAGGTCCTCTCGTCGCTGCTGCGGCGCGTATTTGGCGTCAGGGAGGAAGCATAACGCGCGTCCACTACGCATAGAGTGCAGTAACCACTTAGCCGAAGGAGAGGGACTGCAATGGAACTGGAATTGAAAAAGGAGCAGTTTGCCTGTTATCAGGCGTTACCGCAGCTCAGCGAGAACCGCGAGGAGACAACGGAGACCATCGTGCCGGACTATCTGCCGGACATTGCCCGCATCGTGGATGCGAGCGGGTGCCTTTTCCTGCGCAGCCGTGAGATCGCAGACGGAAAAGCGCAGGTGTCGGGCACGGTCCGCATGACGCTTTTGTACGTGGCCGAGGACGCGCAGGGGATGAAGTCGTTTGAATACACGCTGCCGCTCGACGAGACGATCGAGGGGCGCGCGCTGAGCGGCAGCGCGGACAGCTGCCTCGACGGCCGGCTCTGCTCGTGCGAAGTGCGCATGCTCAATCCGCGTAAGGTGTTCACGCGCGTAAACGTGGAGCTGACGCTTACGCCCTACGTGCCCGCGTCGCTGAGCGTGTGCAGCGGCGTGAAGGAGCAGGAAGCCTACAAGATCGAAACGCTGTGCGAGAAAAAGGACATCGGCATTATCCGCGCCATTCGGGAAAAGGACTTCACGTTTTCCGATGAAGTGCTGCTTTCGGGCACGAAGGAGCCCATTCAGGAGCTTTTACGCACAAAGTGCGCGCTGCGCGTGACTGACTGCAAGTCGATCGGCAACAAGATCGTGCTCAAGGGCGTCGCGCGGCTGGATGCCATCTACTTGGATGAGAGCGGGAATCTTGCGTCGATGAGCAGTGAATTGCCGTTTTCGCAGATCCTCGACGGCCTTTCCGAGGAGGAGGGGGAAACGACAGTGCGCGCGTCGCTGCGCCTGACGGGCGCGGAGATACATGTCGGCGGCGAGAGCGAGCCGGACAACAACCGCGCCATCTCGCTGCGGCTCTACATCAGCGCGTTCACAGCGGTGCGCGAGGTGAAAAGCGTTTGCTGTGTGGCGGACCTTTACAGCACGGCCTACGACCTGACCGCGAAGACGGAGACGGTCGAGCTGTGCGACAGCGCGGCGCTGGTGCTGCGCGAGCAGCTCGTGCGCGAAAAGATCGAGACCGGGGCCGAGGTGCAGACGGTGCTGGCGACGGACGTGATCTTCAGCAGCGCGGGCGTGAGCGGCGGAGGAGAGAGCGCGTCGCTGCGCGCGACGGCGAATCTGCGCGTGCTGTATCTCGACGAAAACGCCGTGCCGCTGCTCTCCGAGCGGCAGAGCGAGGTGCTGCTCGAGACCGACCTTCCGGGCAGCGGACAGGCGCGGGTGCAGGACATGTACGCGGGCGAGATCGCCGCGTCCGTCGGCGCGGACGGCGTGGAGCTGCGCTTTCCCCGTAACGTTTGCCGTCAGCGTGGCGGAAACGCCGCGTTATCCTTGTCTTCAGTCGCTTGAGGCCGAGGAGTGCGGGAAAAAGGACGAGAACGTCCCCTCGCTCGTGCTGCGCGCGATGAAGCAGGGCGAGCGGCTGTGGGATATTGCCAAGCGGTACCGCACGACGGTCGAGGCCATTCTTGCGGCCAACGAGCTCAAGGAGGAATCCGCCGCGGTGATCGGAAAGCTGCTGCTGATCCCGCGCAGGCGCTGAGGAACGGAGGAAGAGGGTATGAGCATGAATACGGAGATCTATCAGGATATTTCCACCCGCACGGCGGGGGACATCTACATCGGCGTCGTCGGCCCTGTGCGCGCGGGCAAGTCGACGTTTATCAAGCGCTTTATGGAAACGCAGGTCATTCCGAACATCGACAATGTCTACCGTCGCGAGCGGGCGAAAGATGAGCTGCCGCAGAGCGGCAGCGGCCGCATGGTGATGACGGCGGAGCCGAAGTTCGTGCCGGAAGAGGCGGTGGACATCGCGCTTGACGAGGGCAGCAGCTGCTCGGTGCGGCTCATCGACTGTGTGGGCTATATGATCCCCGGCGCGACGGGACAGATGGAGGGGGAAAGCCCCCGCATGGTCTCGACGCCGTGGCTCGACCACGAGGTAACGATGAGCGAGGCGGCGGAGCTTGGTACCACGCGCGTGATCCGTGAACATTCGACCATCGGCGTTGTGGTGACGACCGATGGCAGCATTACCGACATTCCCCGCGAGGACTACATAGAGGCCGAGGGGCGCGTGATCCGCGAGTTGCAGGAGATCGGCAAGCCCTTCCTCGTCCTGCTCAACGCAGCAGAGCCGGAAAGCGAACGCGTGCAGGCGATGGCAAGGGATATTGCTTCACGCTATGGCGTGACGTGTCTGCCCGTCAACTGCCTGACGCTCGACGACAACGCAGTGGGAATGATTCTCAAGGCCATCCTTTACGAGTTCCCGCTCTGCGAGCTGGACCTCTTCATCCCGCCGTGGGTCGAGGCGCTTGCCGACGATCACCCGATCAAAAGCGGCCTCTATCAGGCCATCCGCGAGAACACAGGCAGCCTCCACTGTATCCGAGAGGTGCAGGGCGCGATCAGCGCCATCGGCGGCTGCGAAAGCGTCAGCAGCGCGCGCATCACGTCCATTCAGCTCGGCACGGGCGTCGCCGCGGCGGAATTGCAGCTCCCGCGCACACTGTTCTACCAGACGCTCAGCGAACAGTCAGGTTTTGACGTGAAGGACGACGGCGACCTTTTGAGCCTTCTCACTGAGCTCTCGTCGGTCAAGGCGGAGTACGACAAGGTGGCGCAGGCGGTGTCCGATGCGCGCGAGAGAGGCTACGGCATCGTCGTCCCGACCGTCGATGAGTTGAACCTCGAAGAGCCGGAGATCATGAAGCAGGGCGGGCGTTACGGCGTGCGGCTCAAGGCGAGCGCGCCGAGCCTGCATATCATCCGCGCCGACATCGAAACGACGGTTTCGCCCATCGTCGGCAATGAAAAGCAGAGCGAAGACATGGTCAACTACCTCTTGCAGGAGTTCGAGGGCGACACCACGAAGATCTGGCAGTCCAACATCTTCGGCCGCAGCTTCCACGAGATCGTGAACGAAGACTTGCAGGCAAAGCTCAAGCACATGCCGGACGACGCGCGCCTCAAGCTCCGCCAGACGCTTGAGCGCATCATCAACGAGGGCACGGGCGGTCTCATCTGTATCATCCTGTAAAGAAACAAAGCGAGAGGAACTTCCTCTCGCTTTGTTACATTCCTGTAACTGGAATGTCATCACTTTGTAACTTGTCATTTCCGCTGCCCGCTGTTATGCTGTTCTATAAGAAGGATAACAGGAGGAAGAGGATATGAGCCGAAAGATCGCGCTGCCGCTGCTGGTGGCAGCGGCGCTTGTCAGCATCATCTTAGCAAGCCGCACCCCACAGCCCATTATAGAGGAATTGCCACCGGAGGAGGCTGACGCGCCCACCGCGCTGCTCACGCAGACCGAGGAGGTCGGTGATCAGACCGTCACGCTGAGAGTCTACGAGCCGGATGAGGCTGGCTATGCGCGCTACGCGCTCTTTGGCGCGGACGGTGCGGAGATCGACATACCGTTCGGCGTGAATCGCGGCACTTGGATCGGGAATGGCAACGCTGCCGAAAAAGTCTCCCTCACCGCACGGGACGATGTGCTCGGCTTTCCGGGCTTCGAGCTTGAAACGATCCAAGGCATAGTTATGACTGTTTGTGACTTCTATGCGCTGACGGAGCAGGGCTTTGTCTATGCGGGCAGGACCGTTGGCTATGACTTTGATGATGCGGCGGAGGGCGACGGCGCGTGGCCGCTTGATCTCACGGGAGATGGGCGCAGCGAACTCATTACGCGCAGCACCTTTGGCGACGGTATGTCGTGTGTTTTTGTCTACCGTTGGAACGCCGCGGAGGGGGGCTCTCAGCGCAGTGAGGTCGACTGGGATAAGGCGGACGCGCAGCTTGCGCGCCTGAGTGCGCCCCTCGGCGTGACCGCGCGGGCGGAGACCTATCACGCACAGGACAATACCGTTACGCTGACGCTCTACACGGAAAGCGGCACGAAGGAAACGACGCTGCCGCTTACCACAGATATTCTCGGCGAGTGGTTTGCAGAGGACTGACCGGAATGATATAAAAAGGAACCGATTCGAAAGAATCGGTTCCTTTTTTTACTGAAAAATTTACTTGGCCAGCACTTTTTTGAGTTTGGCGAAACGGGGGAGGGAGTCCTCCTTCGGGAGCTTGGGCTCGCTCTGGATGAGGGGGAGGACATAGTCGATGAACTCCTGCTTAACGCCGTTGTGAGAGTCGTTGATCCACTCGATGGGAATCTTCTTCTCGAAGTTTGCGACCTCGGTGAGCGGCAGCAGCTTCGTCTTGCAAACGTAGTGGCCGTCCACAGTCTCACGCTCAAAGGCGACCATCTTGTCGGTGATGCCGGCGACGGCGTTCTCCACCGCGGCACGACCGGCCATGACGGCCTCTTCGATATCGGTCTCGCTTGCGAGGTGTGCGCCGCAGCGCTGGAGCAGCGACAGCTCGATGCCGCGCACCTTCGCGCCGGTCTTTTCCTTCACGATGCTCGCCAGCAGCGCGGCGAGGCCGCCGAGCTGCGCGTGGCCAAAGCCGTCCGTCGCGCTGGTCTTGGCCTCGGACACGAAGCTACCGTCGGCATAATGAATGCCCTCGGACACGGCGACCATGCAGCTGCCGGTCTCCTTATAAACGCGCTGGACGTCGGCAAGGAAGGTATCCATGTCGAAATCAGTCTCGGGCAGGTAGATGAGGTCGGGACCCGCGCCGTACTTCGTCGCAAGCGCGGCGGCAGCGGTCAGCCAACCGGCGTGGCGGCCCATGATCTCGACAATGCAGATCATGCCCGTGTCGTAAACGTGCGCGTCCTGATAGACCTCCATCAAGCTCGTCGCGATGTACTTGGCGGCGCTCGCGTAGCCGGGGCAGTGGTCGGTGCCATAAAGGTCGTTGTCGATCGTCTTGGGCACGCCCATGACGCGGCACTCGTAGCCGACCTTCTGCATGTACTTGCTGATCTTATTGCAGGTGTCCATCGAGTCGTTGCCGCCGTTGTAGAAGAAATAGCGGACATCGTGCTTTTTGAATACCTCAAGGATGCGCTTGTAATCGGTGTCGTCCTCGTCGGGGTCCTTCATCTTGTAGCGGCAGGAGCCGAGGGCGGAGGAGGGGGTGTACTTTAAAAGCTCCAGCTCCTTCGGGTCTTCCTGACTCATGTCGAACAGGCGGTCTTCGAGCACGCCCTTGATGCCGTGCTCTGCGCCGTAGACATTCGTGATGCAGCCGGAATCGAGCGCCGTGCGGATGACGCCGTAAGCACTCGCGTTGATGACGGAGGTCGGGCCGCCGGACTGGCCGATGATGCACGCGCCTTTCAATTCACTCATAGCAGTTCTCCTTATCGCTTAGGCCTTGCCGGCGCAGCCGAGCACGTCGACGAGCTTGTGGCGGACGAGCTCCTTGATGTTGGCACGGGCGGGCTTGAGGTATTCACGCGGGTCGAACTTGTCGGGGTGCTCATCGAGGAAAGCACGCACGGTGCCGGTCATGGCAAGGCGCAGGTCAGAATCGATGTTGATCTTGCAGACGGAGAGCTTTGCGGCCTCGCGCAGCTGATCCTCGGGCACGCCGATAGCGTTGGGCATCTTGCCGCCGTGCTCGTTGATCATCTTGACATACTCCTGCGGGACGGAGGAGGAGCCGTGCAGCACGATGGGGAAGCCGGGCAGACGCTTGGAGACTTCCTTCAGCACATCGAAGCGCAGCGGGGGCGGGACGAGGATGCCCTGCTCATTGACGGTGCACTGCTCGGGCTTGAACTTGTAAGCGCCGTGAGAGGTACCAATGGCGATGGCAAGGGAGTCGCAGCCGGTCTTGGAGACGAATTCCTCGACTTCTTCGGGATGGGTGTAGGACGCCTCGTGCGCGGCGACCTTGACCTCGTCCTCGATACCGGCGAGGGTGCCGAGCTCGGCCTCGACCACGACGCCGTGGTCATGTGCGTACTCGACGACCTTCTTCGTGATCTCGATATTTTCGGCAAAGGGCTTGGAGGAGGCATCGATCATGACGGAGGTGAAGCCGCCGTCGATGCAGGACTTGCAGGTCTCGAAGTCCGGGCCGTGGTCAAGGTGCAGCACGATGGGGATATCGGGGCAGCACTCGACAGCAGCTTCCACGAGCTTGACGAGGTAGGTGTGGTTCGCGTAGGCGCGGGCGCCCTTGCTGACCTGCAGGATCACGGGCGCGTGCTCTTCCTGGCAGGCCTCGGTGATACCCTGCACGATCTCCATGTTGTTGACGTTGAACGCGCCGATGGCGTATCCGCCGTCATAGGCCTTTTTGAACATTTCGGTAGATGTTACGAGCGGCATAATATCTTCTCCTTTGATAAAAGTTATTTCAAATGTTTGGTACGTTTGGAACTAATTGCATTGTAACACAGAAATTTGATTTTGCAAGAGAATTTGCGATATTTTTGAAAAAAGGAGACAAAACCGATTCGCTTTGTCTCCTTTCTTTGCTTAATTGACCCAGATCGCGGGAAGGCAGGTGCAGGTGAGGCCCATTTTCTGCTGCAAATGCAGCGACGCTTCGTTTCCGTCGACCACGTGGCAGTAGGGCGTGCGGCCCTCCTTCAGCGCCGCGGCGATCAGAAATGCTTCCAGCTGCGCGGCATACCCGCGGCGGCGGAACGGCGGTAGAATTTCGAGCATGCCCATGCTGCCGTCGTCATGAAAACCGGCGAAGCCTGCGAGGGCATCGCTCTCAAATACGCCGAAGAGTGCGCCGTGTTCGATGCGGTTACGGATGTACGCACCGTCACCGTCGTGATAGACGGACGCGGCCAGCGCCGCGTGCTCCTGCGTCAGCGGGCGGATGTCCGCCGTGACGGGGCAGGGCGGCTCGCCCTTTTCATAGACCCACTGCGTGCAGCGCATGGAATCGTGCAGGGAGAATTCCCGCATCAGCGCTGCTGCGGCATCGTCACTTTTGACGGTGAACAGCTTGGGAGCGGCAGGGCAAAGCGTGCGAATCTTTTCGCACAGAAGCGCGCCGTCCTGTATGTCGCTCAGCAGAAACGTTCCGTCCGTGCTGAGGACGAGAGAGCCTTCATCTCCGTTATAAAGCAGGCGGCCTGCGCCGCGGCGCAGTGATTCCGTCATGTCGATGCACTCGGGCGCGGTGTTCATCAGATGTTCGCCTTGACGGTCTCGGCGATCTGATCGGCCGTCAGGCCGTATTCGCGCAGCACGTCCGCCGCCTTGCCGGACTGGCCGAAGCGGTCGTTCACGCCGATCTTATGGAACTTGCAGTTGACCTTACCCATCAGGACGTCGGCCACGGCGTCGCCCAGACCGCCGATGACGCTGTGCTCCTCGACGGTGATGACCTTGCCGCACTTTTCAGCCCATTCGGTGACGCACGCAGCGTCGATGGGCTTGATGGTGTGGATGTTGATGACGGCGGCGTCGATTCCTTCCTTGGCGAGCTTCTCCGCGGCGGCGAGGGATTCGCTGACCATGAGGCCGGTCGCGAAGATCGCAACATCTTTGCCCTCGCGCAGGACGTTTGCCTTGCCGATCTCAAAGGGCTTGACCATGTCGCCCTCGAAAACGGGAGTGGCGAGGCGCGCAAGGCGCATGTAGACAGGACCGTTCATCTCGGCGATCGCCATGGTGGCGGCCTTGGCCTCGTTGGCGTCCGCGGGGCAGATGACCGTCATGCCGGGGATGGCGCGCATGAGCGCGAGATCCTCGATGCACTGGTGGCTGCCGCCGTCCTCGCCGACGCTGACGCCCGCATGGGTCGCGCAGATTTTGACATTGAAGTGGGGATAGGCGATGGAGTTGCGAATCTGCTCATAGGCGCGGCCGGCCGCAAACATCGCAAACGAAGAGCAGTAGGGGATGAGGCCCATCGTGGACATACCGGCGGCGATGTCGACCATGTTGGCCTCGGCAATGCCGCAGTTGTAGAATTTTTCGGGGTGCGCCTTGGCGACCTTGCAGGTCTGCGTGGCGTTGGCGAGGTCGGCGTCGAGCACGACGACCTTATCGTTCTTTTCGACCAGTTCGATCAGCGCTTCGCCGTAAGCCTGACGGGTCGCAATTTTATCAGCCATGTTCTTAGTCCTCCAATTCCTTCAAAGCCTGCTCGCGCTGCTCGGCATTTGGGGCCTTGCCGTGCCAGCCGACCTGATTCTCCATGAACGAAACACCCTTGCCCTTGACGGTGTGTGCAAGGATGGCCTTGGGCTTGCCGGGCATGGTCGGCTTGGAGAGCGCGGCCTCGACGGCGTCAAGATCGTTGCCGTCGGGCAGCTCGACGAGGTCAAAGCCGAAGGCGCGCAGCTTGGCGGGCAGATCGCCAAGGCTCATGACCTGATCGTTCGTGCCGTCGATCTGGAGCCCATTGTTGTCGATGATGACGGTCAGATTGTCGAGTTTATAGTGTGCAGCGGCCATGTAAGCCTCCCAGATCTGTCCCTCCTGGCTCTCGCCGTCGCCGACGAGGGCGAAGACCTTCGTATCCTTGCCGAGATGCTTGGCACCGAGCGCCATGCCGACGGCGATGGACACGCCCTGACCGAGAGAACCGGTGGAAGCGTCCACACCGGGGACCTTCTTCGCGTCAGGGTGGCCCTGCAGGATGGAGTGGAGCTGGCGGAAGTTTGCGTACTCGTCGCGGGAGATGAAGCCCTTGGCGGCGAGCACCGCGTAGTAGCAGGGGGCGGCGTGACCCTTGGAGAGCACGAAGCGGTCGCGGTCGGGATCGTGCGGGTTCTTGGGGTCAACGCGCATGTGGTTGAAGAAAACGCTGGTCATCAGTTCCACCGCGGACAGCGAACCGCCGGGGTGGCCGCTGCCGGCGTTGGCGGTCATCGTGATGATGTCACGCCGTACCTGCCGGCAGATGGGGGAAAGCTCTTTGGTATTCATGGAAACCCTCCTTGAAAAATACATTTCATCAACAATTAAGTATATCGGATGAGGCCGGGAAAGTCAATTTTAATCCTCGTTCTTTTTCATCTTTACATGCGACAAGGGATTTGCCTTTGCAGCCACGCGCAGCGCGTCGTTATCAATGTGTGTGTAGATCTCCGTCGTGTTCAGATGCTCATGCCCGAGCACCTCCTGCACGGCTTTGACGTCCACGCCGTTTTGCAGCATCAGTGTTGCCGCCGTGTGGCGCAGCTTGTGGGAGGAGTATTCTGAGGCGTCGAGCCCCGCGGCGCTCAGGTGCTTTTTGACGAGCGCGTGGACGCTCGAGCGGCTGATGCGCTCGTTGCGCGACGAGAGGAAGAGGGCATTGTGGTCGCGGCCGGAGATGGGGCGGCGGACGGCGAGATAGCCATTGAGCGCGTCCTTGCAGGCGTCGTTTAAGTAGACGATGCGCACCTTGTTGCCTTTGCCGAGCACGCGCAGCGCGTCGTCCTGAATGTCCTGCAGATCAAGGCCGCAGAGCTCGGAGATTCGCAGCCCGCAGTTTAGAAAGATCGTCAGAATGCAGTAGTCGCGCTCGCGGTTCTGCCCGTCGACGGACTGCAAAAGCTGCACGCTCTCGTCGAGCGTCAGGTACTTCGGCAGCGACTTTTTGATCTTGGGGGAATCGAGGTCCTTGCAGGGATTCGTGTCCAAAAGGTGCGCTTTATTGACCAAATAGTTGTAAAAAGACCGAATTGTTGCGATTTTTCGCGCTCTGGACGCGGCATTCAAGCCGTAGTCAGACACATCGCTGTTCTGATGCTGCACGCGGTCACGGCTCAGATAGGTCATGTAGGCGTAAATATCGGTCAATGTTACTTTTTTCACAAAGTCAAGATCGACGTCCATGATGGAAATTTCATTGAGAGGGAGGCCGCGCAGCGACGGATCGCGCGACTGCTTCAAATAGCGGAAAAAGTTGCGCAGGTCGAGGAAATATTCATCGACCGTTTTCTGCGAGTGGGCTTTGATGGTCTCGTGGTAGGATAAAAAATCGCGCAAAATCGGCGGCGATTCCAAGCGGTAGTCGTTCATAATATAAAGTAAGCCGCATTTTCACGCGAGCTCATTCGTTACAACAAAAATAATACGGAGAGATACTCCAAAATTGAATTTCAAAATGTCGGTATGTCGGCAAAGAAAAATTCAGCAGCTTTGATCTGTGAGCGTTGTTGGCAGTTCAAACGCGACGCAGAGCAAAGCTGCGCAGAGATTGATCCTTTGAACGGGATGCACAGCGCACATGCCGTTGATCGGCTGTACGGCGGTTTTCAATAAAGGAGCCGATGGAGAGGGGGCATTTTGAAGTCCATGCTCAATTGAACAAAATAAAAATTTTGTTCAATTGAGGGAGCGGAAAAGCGTATTCTTGCGGAAATGAGCGTTTTGGCGTGGCTGGCGACAAAAACCTCCTTTGTCAGGATCATGGGATTCTATGGGTCCGGCAGTGTGAAAACGCTGCCGGTTTTGCTACTATATTATAGATTATAGAAACTGCTTTACAATCGGCGCATCGGCGTTTACGCCTGCACAATGGCGCGCAGCGCTTCGGCGATGTTGCACGCTTCGATCAGCGCGAGCCCCTGCGGCGCGCGGATCTGATCCTTGCGCTGCTTCGGGATGATGCATGTTTCAAAGCCCAGACGGTGCACCTCGCCGAGCCGCTCGCTCAAATGGTTCACGCTGCGAAGCTCGCCGGTCAGGCCGACCTCGCCGATGGCGGCGACGTGATTGCCGATGGGCTTGTCGAGATAACTCGACGCGAGCGCCAGCACGGCGGCAAGGTCTGCTGCGGGCTCGTCCACGCTCAATCCGCCGATGACGTTCAAGAACGCGTCACAGCCGGACACCTTGAGCGCACCGCGCTTTTCGAGCACCGCCATCAGCATGGCGGCGCGGTTGTAGTCAAAGCCGTTGCTTGTCCGCCGCGAGACTGACTGCGCCGCGGGCGCAAGCAATGCCTGCACCTCGGCCAGCACCGGGCGCTGGCCTTCCATCACGCAGGTCACGCAGGTGCCGGGCGCGTCGTCAGGGCGGCCCGAAAGCAGCATTTCCGACGGGTTCGGCACTTCGACAAGGCCTTCGCTGCGCATCTCGAATACGCCGATCTCGTTCGTCGCGCCGAAGCGGTTTTTCGCCGCGCGCAGGATGCGATAGCTCATGTGCGCCTCGCCCTCGAAATACAGCACGCAGTCGACCATGTGCTCCAATACCTTCGGGCCTGCGATCGAGCCCTCCTTATTGACGTGTCCAATGACGAAAACAGTGATGCCCTCCCCTTTGGCGAGCTGCATCAGCTCCAGCGTGCAGGCGCGCACCTGCGCCACGCTGCCCGCGGGCGATTCGAGCGAGTCCTGATAGAGCGTCTGAATGGAGTCGACGATCAAAACGTCGGGCTTTTCCTCTTCGACGGATTCCAGCACATCGCCAAGGCAGGTCTCAGACAGCACGTACAGGTTGTCCGACTGCACGCCGAGGCGGTCGGCGCGCAGCTTGAGCTGACGCGGCGATTCTTCGCCGGAAACATACAGGATTTTAGCGTTTTCACTCAGTTTTCCGCAGATTTGCAGCATCAGAGTCGATTTGCCGATGCCCGGCGCACCGCCGACGAGCACGAGCGAACCCTGCACAGCGCCCCCGCCGAGCACACGGTCAAGCTCGCCCATGCCGGTGGGAAAACGGATCTCCTGCGCCGTGTCGAGCTCTGCGATCGGGTGCGCCTTGGCGCGCAGCGCGCGGCTGCGGCCGCCCGCTTTCGCCTTTGCGCCGTCGCCGACGGCCTGCTCCACGAGCGTGTTCCATGCGCCGCAGCTCGGGCAGCGGCCCGCCCATTTTGGCGTTTCGTTGCCGCACTCCGTGCAGAAAAAAACGCTTTTTGCCTTTGCCATATTGTAAACCTCTTTTGCTTTACTGCTGCTGTAAAAGACCGGACGCGATCACAACGGCCAGTCTTTGCTGATATTCGCCACTTTTCAAAAGCGCCGTTTCGTTTTCATTGCTCAAAAATCCGCACTCGATCAGGATTGCGGGCGCGGTGACGTTTTTCATCAGGAAGATCGATGCGTCGATGGCCTTCTCTGTCTTCTCATTGCCCGCATTGACAGTCTGATTCAGCGCGAGCTGCACCGCATTCGCGACCTCGGCACTCCCCTCTTTTTTGCCGTAAAACACCTGCGCGCCGTGCGTCTGCTTGGATGACGGAAGACTGTTCTGGTGGATGCTGACAAGGATAGCGCCTTGCGTGCTGTTGACCAGTCCCACGCGGTTTTCGAGGTCGGAGCGCTTCTTTTCCCGCAGCGTGGACGCACTGGCATCGTGGATGGAGATATCCTCTGTGCGCGTCATGCGAGTCTCCTCGCCGAGAAAAACGAGCAGCGCGTCGAGCCGCCGCGCGATGGCGAGGTTCATGTCGCTTTCCTTGCTGCCGTCGGCGGCGACGGCCCCGCCGTCCTCCCCACCGTGCCCCGCGTCGATGACCCAGACGGTCTTCCCTGTCGGCGCCGACACGCTCGTCTCCACCGCCTCCGGCGGCAGAAGCATGCTGACGGTCGCCGCCGTCAGCACGAGCAGCAGCGCGAATATGGCGTAAAACGCCTTTTTTCCGAACACGATAAACAAAATACCCCTCACCCCGGAACAATGTATGCCCCGCGGCGCGGCCTTATGTGCTTTTCATTATACAGGACTTTGAACAAAAAGAAAAGCCCCGCTTCCCTTTTTTCTCCCGCTGCATAGGATGGTGTGGGCGGATGCCCGATTTCTTTGCAAGGAGGAGACTTCTTTGGACGACAACAGAGCCATGCGCGCCGAGTCCGGCGTGGGCACGCTGCCGAACGGCTGCTGCGCGCCGCTGGCTTTTCCCTATGTCCCCGTGCAGAAAAACGACCCCGAGCGCTATTCCCAGCAGGACGCGCTCCAGGCAGGCACGCTGTTTCCGGGGCTGAACCTACCCTTTCACGCGCAGATGAAGACGAAGTTCCCCGCCGTCAACACGGCGCTCTCAGAGCTGATGGCGCTCGATTTTGCCATCGACGAGCTGGGGCTTTATCTCACCACACACCCGGAGGACACCGAGGTTCTGAACCTCTACTGGTCGTATATCAAGCTCGGCCGCGAGGGGCGCGAGGCCTATGAAAAGCAGTACGGCCCGATTTTGCAGACGGACGTGACGCCCGGCAGCTTCAAGTGGCTGAATGATCCGTGGCCGTGGGATCTGGAGGGAGAAAAGTAAATGTTTGTCTATGAGAAAAAGTTACAGTACCCGGTCAAGATCAAAAATCCGAATCCCAAACTCGCCGCGGCGATCATCAGCCAATATGGAGGCCCAGACGGAGAATTGGGTGCATCGCTGCGCTATCTTTCCCAGCGCTACTCCATGCCCTACCCCGAGCTCAAGGGCCTGCTGACCGACATCGGTACAGAGGAAGCGTCATGGCCCCCAATTTTGGCGCGGTATTTTTCCAGTCCGTCCAGCACATAGACCCATTTGGCGGGCAGCAGATTGAGCGCCACCTCTACCCTGCCGTCCCGGTACACGGTCATTTGCTGGAGGAGATGCCCGTAAAAGTCGTCGTCCGCCGTGCGTCCGCTGACGATGCCCGTGATGGCGGTGCGGATGTCCGGCTTTAGGGTCTGTGTGTCGGTGTTCAGCGTCTGCCGCTGTTTGATCGCGGCGATTTTCTCCTGCACCCGGTTCATTTCGCTTTCACAGCGGGCTTTGGCGCGCTGATAGTCAGCCTTGGTGATGCTCTCGTCGAAAAAGCGGTCATGGATGGTGTCATTGCGGGCTTGCAGCTTTTCAAGCTCCAGCTCCAGCCGCCGCAGCTCCTGCTCGCCGCTGTCCTCGCCGGACACCAGAACGCTTTCCACAACGCGGGTGAGGTTCGATATGATTGCTTTCTTATCCAGCGTCACGGCATTCACGGAGCGCCGCAGAAGGTCCATGGCGATGTCATCCCGGATCTGCCGCCCGACGCTGCATCCGATGGTATTTCCCGCGCCGTCTGTGCGCCGCAGGCCCTCGTTGGTGGCGGTGAAGCAGCACCAGCGATAATAGGAGCTTCCGTCCTGCCGCTTTTTGGTACGGTGAGAGAAGCTCTTGCCGCACTCGCCGCAGCGAATTTTGCCGGAGAGCGGATAGCGGTTGCCATGTCCGCCGCAGCCTGTCGCACGGTTGCGGCGGGACAGCTCCCGCTGCACCGCCTGCCACGTTTCGCGTTCGATGATGGGCTCGTGGTGGTCTTTCAGCTCGACCAGCGGTTCCTTGCCGTGGTTGTACTTCTTTTCATGGGTCAGAAAGTCCGGCGTGTAGGTCTTTTTCTGGATCAGGTCACCGCAGTATTTTTCGTTCTTCAGGATCTTAGTCACGGTGGCCGACGACCAAAGACAGTTGCCCTTGCTGCTGAGAATCCCAGCCTCTCGCAGCTCCCGCGCGATGGTGCTGCACCCTTTGCGCTCTTGCAGATACTTATGGAAGATGAGCTGGACAACTTCCGCGCCCTCCGGGTTGACGGTCATCTTGCCGCCGATCACGTCGTAACCCAGCAGCGAGCCGCCAAAAACGACACCCTTCTCCATGCTGCGCATCTGCCCCCATTTGGAGCGTTCAGAGGTCCTTCGGCTTTCGTCCTGTGCGAAGGAACTCATGATCGTCAGCCGCAGCTCCCCATCGTTGGTGCGGGTATCCAGGCTGTCATTGAGAAACAGCACGCCGACGCCGCGCCGACGCAGCTCGCGGGTGATTTGCAGCGCGTCCACCGTGTTGCGGGTAAAACGGCTGACCTCCTTGGTCACGATCAGGTCGATCTGTCCCAGCTCCGCCGCATGAAGCATTTTATTGAACTCCACGCGCTTGTTGGTCGATGTGCCGGAAAATCCTTCGTCAGCATAGATGCCTTGCAGCTCCCAATCCGGCTGGCGCTGGATGTACTCGCGGAAATACCGCTGCTGCGCTTCAAAGGAATTTGCCTGGTCTTCCTTATCCGTGGATACACGGCAATACGCTGCTACTTGTAACATAAAAATTCCTCCTTTTCGTGGTATCATACGATACAGAATGTGCCTTTGCAATTGTGTGAATACTGAAAGGCACTATTCCTTTACAGATTTTGATTTTCCTGTATTTCTTATCTGTTCTTCTAATTTTTGTACGCAGTTCCTACACTGCATTTCGTTAAGGACGCCTTGCCGCTGCAAGGTGAGCAGGACGGCTCGCTGATAGGTGAGAAAAAAGTCCTGCCCGATCTCGTCTGCCGCCTGATATTGCAAAAGCTCCGGCCTGCTTGCCATCCTGCTCCCCCCTTTCCTTGAAACTATGCGGAGAGACCGGTGAACTTGTTGCCGTTTTCCCGGAAGCGGTTTCCTGCCTGACGGAAACTCGATTTCTGCTCCTTGGCACGCTCGCGTCATCAGACGGTCATGGCCTGCTTCCCCGAAAGAGAAACGCTCCGGCGGTCATTCAATTTTGTGGAAGATCGTTTGTGCTGAATTTCAACTTCCACAAAAATGATAGCAAGCGTTGACGGAGATTTCAATATGTGGTAAACTAATTGCGTGACAAATGATATACCACACGCATTGCACAGCTGTGTCCACGAATGGAGGAAAAGCCTTGAGAGCCTTGTATTGCTTGAGTTTTGGCCCCAAAAAGGAATATGTAGAAACGGATTTCAAGCCCGTGGAATATCGTCTCGGGACAACCCTTATTGCCTTTTTGTCCACAGATTTCGCTTCTTTACGGGCGAAATTACTGGTGCGAACAACGCCCATGATGGAAAATCAAGCCATTACCGAGATCAAAAATGCGCTGAGCGCGATCCATCCTTTTGGGGAACGCTTTGTGCAGTCCCTCTTTTTTGAAGAAAAGCTGGCAGACGTGCTTGATGAACGCATGGAAGGTTTTGAGAAGCTGCAAAAGGAACTTTCCGCCTTTGCAGACGCCGTGCTCGTGCCGGACAAATCTAAGTTGAGCGCCAAGCAGCGTTTGGCGCTCTATATGAGCCGCGATTTTCAAGCTGCCACAGCGATCGCCGGTTTGGACCTCAAGATGCGCGCGGAACGAAAGTTGTATGTAGATGAGCAGAATTTTGATCCGGTGTTGGTGGCAGACCGCATTTCGACGCCACCAAAGTCCGTCCGGTTTGCCCGCATCGAGGGCTCGGACGATTTGGGCGCGACGTTGCTGACAGAACTGCTGGAGATGGTCGAGCAAGGAATTGAATTGAAAAAGTGTGAATATTGTCATCGTTACTTTATCCCGTTCTCTTCCAAAGCTCTTTATTGTAATCGGTCAGTCGGTGATACCGGAAAAAGCTGCAAAGAACTCGCAGTCAAAGAGAAGCATGAAAAGAAAATCGCTGCCGATGATGGCTTAAAGCTCATCCGGCAGCGGATCAAAACCTATGATATGCGTGTTCGCCGTACTCCGGCTATTTACACAGATGCCGCATTTCAAATCTGGAAAGCACAAGCGGAGAATGCACGAAACCGCTACGTGAACGGCGAATTGACCTACGAGGAATTGGCTGCTCTCACACAGCTCCCTAAGAAGAAAGGCGAAAAATAGACGAAGAAAACACGAAATGTTTGCGTATTTTTCTTGTTCTTTGCGTATACTGTGATATAATAAAGGCGAGGTGATGAGCGTGACCTTAAAAGAATTGCGTATTTCAAAGGGGCTGAATCAGGCCCAATGTGCGGAATACCTCGGTATGTCCACGCGCAACTATCAGAATTACGAAAACGATGCCGCAAAAGCAAATACAGCCAGATACCATGCGATTTATCAAAAGCTGGAAAGCTATGGTCAGCCTGTTGTTACGGCCACTGTATCCTCACAAACGCCTGAGTTTCATACGAATGTTGTCACGGGTACGGGCTTGCAGGCGTTGGCAAACAGCGTGGCAAAGTACGGCAAGCGGGACTGCTTCAGCACCTTACAGAAGTTTGTGACCGGCTCCTACGATGGGAAAATCTGTATTTTATACGGTCTCCGTCGAACCGGAAAGACAACACTTCTGTTTCAAATGCTTTCCGAACTGCCCATAGAAAAAACGGCCTACATCAAGGTGCAGACCACCGATGATATGTCGCGGCTGACAAAGGACTTGAAAGCTCTGTTTGAACTGGGCTATCGGTATGTGTTTATTGATGAAATTACGCTCCTGAATGACTTCATCGACACCGCTGCCGTGCTTTCCGATGTGTTCAGCATGATGGGCATGAAAATCGTTGTTTCCGGTACGGACTCTCTTGGCTTCGCTATGGCAAACCGCGATGAACTGTACGACAGAAGCGTGACGATCCACACCTCTTTTATTCCCTTTCGGGAGTATGCGCGGCTCCTGAACATCCGTTCTGTCGATTCTTATATTGAATACGGCGGAACGCTGAAAATGGAAAATATGAGCTTTGACGATCCGGATGCCGCCTTTGACGAGGTCGCGTTTCGGGACGATGAAAGTACCCGAAAGTATATTGATACCGCCATCAGCCGTAACATTCAGCACACGCTGAAAAATGACCATTACGGTGAATATTTCAATCAACTGCGTGAGCTTTACGAAAAAGGCGAGCTGACCAACGTTATCAACCGCATTGTGCAGCACATGAACCACCGGTTTGTGCTGCGCGTGGTAGAGGACGAATTTAAGTCCCATGACTTTGGATCCGCAAAGGATCTGCTTCTGCATGATCTCCCTGCGGAACGGGCGACCGTTCTCTATGATGTCAATGAAAAGCAAATATTGGAGCGATTAAAGGCCATCATTGAGGTCAAGGAAAAGAGTGAAACAACCGTCCCGATCACGCAAGAGCATATCGACAAAGTGAAAAAATATTTGCTTATGCTGGATCTGATCGTCAACTGTCCGGAACGGTACGAAAGCGGTAAGCAGGCGGAGCATATCGTCTTTTCCCAGCCCGGTATGCGCTATGCCATCGCAAAGGCTTTAGTCTACTCCTTGATGCAGGATGCCTATTTCGCATCGATTTCCGAAGCAGATAAGGCATATATCACAGGAAAGATTCTGGACGATGTAAAGGGCCGGATGCTGGAGGACATTGTTCTGCTGGAAGTCCGCAAAACCGCGCCCAGTACGATGGAAGCGTTCAAATTCAAGTTCGATGCCGGCGGCGAGTTTGACATGGTGATTTACGATAAAGCAAGTCAAAATTGCCGCATCTATGAAATCAAGCACAGCACCGAGGTCAACGAAAAGCAGACAATTCATCTGCGTGATGCAGAGAAATGCCAAATCGTTGAAAAACGCTTTGGCCCGATCAGCGGTAAATTCGTTCTTTATCGCGGAAAAGATACGTTTGCCGAGGGTGTTCAGTATTTGAATGTAGAAAATTTTCTGTGTGGTCTGAAGTAACTTTTGAGGAGGATTTATCATGAACTATATTTTAAAGCAGTTCGATGAACCGCTCGTTAAATTCTCCGCAACGACGGATACCAGTGAGCCGGAGATCCAAATTCTTTGGACAAATGAAGAAAAAGCGGCATTGCTGCCGCTTGATCTGACGCTGACGCCGGAGGGAGTAAGCCGCTGGCTGCGCCGCCGCACGATCCCGAAGAATCGTGCCTATGTCCATAGCCTTTTGGCAAAATGCGGCTTAAACCTCAATCGACCGCTCAGTATTATCAGCATTTGTAAAGGACTATCCCTTAACGATTGCTATTGGGTCGTCGAGGACGGTGACACCGCTTCTTTTGGCAAGGTAAATCTCTACGACAACCCATTCAGCAATGTTCTGGCAGAGCTTGCCTTTACCGGCTATGGCAGCAGCGTCCGCACTTCCCTGCTCTCCAGCCCGGAGTTTACCACCAACGGAATGCTCCGCAAATGCTGGCGGCGCATGGGCGGTAAGGTGTATCTCTATAAGGGCGGCACAGAGGGCGCGGCCAACACAGGCAACGAGCCATACTCTGAGTTTTACGCCGCGCAGATTGCTGCCGCCATGGGCGTTCACGCGATCCCCTACGGCTTATCCCGTTGGAAAGGCGTTCTCTGCTCCACCTGCGAGCTTTTTACCGACAAGGCGTATGCCTACCTCCCTATCGGACATCTCGTTTCTAAGGGCGGCATGGGGGCTGTCAGGGCGTATTACGAAAAGATGGGAGATAAGTTTGTCAACGCGCTGAACGAAATGCTGGTGTTTGATGCGGTGATCTGCAATGTGGACCGGCATTTCGGGAACTTCGGCGTAATGGTCGATAACCGGACGAATACCATTGTCTCCCCCGCTCCACTGTTCGACCATGGCAATTCCCTCTTTAACTTCGCGGGCACGGACGCCTGGGCGAACGAGGCCGCGCTGGAGGCATATATCGAAACGCTGTACCCCAGCGTGTACGATGATTTTCTCGGCACAGCCAAGGCCGCACTGACGCCGGAGCTGCGCGAGAAGCTGCGGCATCTGCTGAACTTCAAGTTCAAGAAGCACTCGCGCTATAACCTGCCCGAAAAAAGATTGCGGATGATGGAGCGGCAGGTGCAGAAACGGGCAAGTATATTGTTGGATATGTAAATATAATAGAATCGGCATCATGTCAATAGCATGATGCCGATTCTGTTATACTATAATTGAGGCTTTTCTAACACATACATCAACTGGCTTGCCAGCATGATTTGCTCCATAGCCTCGCGTTTTTCATATTGAAGATTGGCATGAGCCGCAGGATTGCGATAGGCTGCCATGATTCCTTCAAACAGAGATTGGATTCCGCGTCGATAGTCCTTGCCGCTGGCAGTAGTTGTGTCACAGAATTTGAAAGCGCCGTTCTCGCTCATAAGTGCGCCAATCACATCACCAATCTTCGCGGGAACTGCTGCGCCGGGTTTTAACTCCAAAAACTTTTCACGCAGACGAGATTCTACTTCTTTGACCGCCTTTTCTGCTGCGGTTGAACAATGACCATCTGCATATAACTCATGGGAGACATTCACAATTCGCGGATGAATTGCAGACCAGAACTGGACAACAACGGGTTCTGCTTCGATATGGCGAATAATAATTACAAGTTCTCCAAAAGCAGCTTGGTTTAAGATGAATGTTCCCATTCCGTTATCTATGAAGAGAACACTTGCAATTCGGGGTAGTGTAGCAGCATAAAAAGGATAGTCCGCTTGTATTCCTCTCGTAATTGCATTGATCCATTGGTGGACGCGCTGAATTTCCTGAGGTGTGTGGAGAAACTGCATCTGCAAGTTTGCGTTTGTAAAGTCTATCCACTTTCGCAGCTCATACAGTTCGTTTTCATACGGCAGTTTCAAAACACGCACCTCCCTTACAGCGCCTTAACCGTGTCGATAAACTGGCTCATGCTCATTGCACCCGGCAAGAGGTTTTCCTCATTCTCAAACACCATGTAATAGCGGAAATCCTTGCCCGCTGCTGTACGCCATGCTTGACCGAGGGCGATTTTCTCCCGGCTGTCATCGTTTTTCAGGTGTTCGCCCTTGGTTTCCGCGCAGATGAGCTTGCCGCTTTGGGTCATAATCAGAATATCGGGGTAATGCTTGATAAAGCCGTTGATTGCAAACCCTTGACGGGCAATATTCCTGTGCCACCAGCGGACATTCGGCAGGGCGGTCAACTCCACAATCAGCTTCTGTTCCAGCTTGTTCATGTCGCCGTCCTCCGCCGTGTACAGCGAACGGGCGTATATGTCGGTATGGGTGGTAGGATGGATTGCGTGGGGCAGACGGAACGAGGGCATACAGACGATACGTTCCGTTTCCAGCCATTTATCAAAGGTTTCCCGATAGTGGGCTTCCAGCAGCGTTTCGATCTTGTCACGGATCTTCGCCGCATAGCCCAGCGGGGCTTTCTCCATGGCGGCAAGCTGCGCCTTGTCCATGTCGTCCACAATGCGGTTTATGTAGGCTTTCAGTTCGGCAGCGTCTACCATGTTCAGCTTGTTAAGCTGATTGAACATCATATCCTTGCATTGACGCACCCGGCTCTCCGGCGGCAGATTGTTGAACCACTCCTTGAAGTACCGCTGCTCGGCGCTCTCCATCTTGAACACCTTCGGCAAACCGCCGTCCTGCTCCCGCACGTCGATTTCGCGGATTTCATCGTCTGCGGCGGCAAAGTCAATATCGTATGCCTTGCCCTTGAGGGTAAAGCCCTCTGCCAGCATTTCCTTGTCCAGCAGTTCAAAAGAACCGTCCGTAAACAAAGATTGCTCAACTTTCAGGAAAAACTGCGGGATTTGCAGCGTTTCAATATCTTCGTGGAACTGCGGGTTTACCCAAAATGTTTTCACTTTGTCCTGCACCTCTCTTGGAAGATTGTCCATCACCGGATCATTGCTGGTCTGCTGGATTGCATCTGTATATGCCTTTTCGACTTCTGCGGCAGCGTCTAGCATGGTGTCGGCTTTCGGGGCAGTTTCAGGCGTTTGCGCCTGTTCTCTGCGCCGCTCCAACTCTTCCTCAATCGATTTATCGTTCAGCCATGCAAAATCGTCCTCTGCGGGTTCCGGTTCGGAAACTCCTTGCGGGTCAGGCAGCGTAATTTGTTCCGCTGGCTGTTCAGGTGCTTTCGGTTTTACAGGCTCACCGATCCGATAGTCCTTATCGCTGAATCCTGCGCTGTTCAAGCCCTTGACGATATGCGCCACAGTATTGTTGAAGTCGTTGGAAGAAGTCAGCACATAGGACATATTGAGTGCGCTCTGCGTATGCTGGCTCGTATGGGGCAGACGGAGAATCCGTCCCAAAATCTGCTCCACGTCAACCTGGCTTGTCTTATTGGCAAGAGACGCAAGGATATAGGCAAAGGGGCAATCCCAGCCCTCTTTCAGCGCATTGACCGTGATAATATACCGAATCGGACAACTGGGGGACATCAAATCGGTGTTTTTCAGTTCATTCACATCGGCGGTTCGAATGGCAATTTGCTCGGCGGGAATCCCGGCGTCCACCAGCTTGTCCCGCAGCTTTTCAAAGGTGGTCGCGTCCTCCTTGCCTTTCGGCTGTGCCTGAAACAGTGCGATAGGGCGGATATATTTGCCCGTCTTGACGTACTCCGCATCTGCAATTTCTTCCAGTTTGTTCCGCAGGTCAATCGCGTCAATCAGCACCTCAGATTGGCTGTCCCGGTTATAGACGATCACGGGCAGCTTGACCATGTGTTCGTTTTTCAGCTGCACCGCGTCCACATAGGAAATGATATTGCTCTCCTTTTTCGGCGTGGCGGTCAAATCCAGCACAAAGCAGGGGTTGAAGTTTTCCAGCATTTCAAGGCTCAATTCCGACCGGGCATGGTGGCTCTCGTCCACGATGACAAGCGGGTTAAGCTGGTTGATAATCTGGAACAGGGCAGTTTCGTCCGCTTTTTCAATGGGGCTGTCGGGTTTGCCCAGCGCCTTTGCAAACTCGGCAAGGTTGCTGTTCTCCTGATAGGCTTTCAAGACCTCCTTGCCGCGACCACGGAACGAATCGTAGGACAGCACCATAACCGACAACTGCTCCGTTACGGCGGTGGGGTTGAAGTTCTGACCGTTCAAAAGCTCCTGCTTGGTGTAGACCTCCACGCGCCCGCCGAAATCCACGTCGATTTTCTGACGGTAGGGGTGGGACGTGTCTTTCAGGGCTTTCGCCGTCTGCGTCAGAATCGCGTCCGAGGGAACAAGCCACACGACCGCCTTTGTCTTGGTAGCGGGGAGTGCGTCAAAGATAGGGCGAACGGCGTTGCAGGCAATAAAGGTCTTGCCGCCGCCCGTCGGCACCTTGAAGCAAAGGTTCGGGACACCGGGTATCACGTTTTGGTATCGCCCTAAAGTCGGGGCTGATTTTTCCTGCCAGAACAGGCGAAACGCCGCTGCGTCATTCTTTGTTTCGTTCAGCAGTTCCAGATAGCGGGTCAAGTCCGCTATCACCTTTTTCTGATATGTTTTCAGTTCCATACAGCAGCCCTCTTTATCTCGGAATTTCAGGAGGCAAATAAGTCGAAATAGCGTCTGAAATTTCATTGCGCATTTTTCCATTGAGAAGCGCCAGTATACTTTTACAGTACTCTTTGTCTACCAATCCAAGGAAATGCCCAATGGAGCTTGTTAAGCCCTTTTCATTAAATACGCTAAGTACTTTAGCATAGTCATCTTCACATAACGCGCCTCTGAATTTTGACTCCTCCTCCGCTTTTGTTTTCTCGTAGTCAATATTCTGTAATGCAGTGTTTAAGCTGTTTTTAGCTTCATCATCATCCTTTTTCGATAGCTCGATGGCGGTTAACTGGTATTTCAAATGCGCAACTACACTTTGGCAAATTTGCCGATCAATTTGATGGGCAAAGCGAGTATGGATAACGTATTCTCTTATTGGGGCAAAGCTTTCATCAGGTGATTGTCCTAAGTGATCCGCTATCAGGCGTATCAGTTCCTCTACCAAAAACAGATTTTCTACCTCTGCGACTTTGAGCGCGTAAATCCCGTCATTCTTATATTTTTCGATTTCATAATCGGATCGGTAATCCCGATCAATAATGCCAAACACTTGGCAGTGGTGTAGTGATGGGCTGTTTCGGAAAGCTTTTGTTCTTGAAATAACTTGGGTGCAACTCCCGCAGGCAATCACATAGTAGTTCGGATACAGAATGCTATATAGCTGGGTGTCATAGCTGTTTCTTTCTCCCTCAACGAACAACACATTTTTTCGACTGCCCAATATATCAAAAAGCAACTCTTCAGGAAGCTCCTGGTCAGCAATTTTTTCGAGTTTCCAGTGCATCCCATCGTATTCTTTAATCCATACTTTATCAGACTGCCCGTGCGCGGCAGCAAATTGCGTATCATGAGTAATATAAATAAACAGGCAATCTGGTCGATAACTTTCAAGCGCAGACCATAATCTGTTCATAATGGAACGGTGTAAGTGTATCTCCGGCTCATCGATAATAAGCGTTTTATTTGCTGGAACGCAAAGTACTTGGGCAGCTAAATATAGAACTGCACGCTCACCATCGCTCATTTGGTTTGAGTTATACTGAAGTTCAGAATCATCACGAGTTAAAACAGCTAAAAACTTAGCATCCTCAACTCGTAGCTTTCTTTGCGGGAAAATAATATTCCATATCTGGGTTAATTTATCAATTGAGGTGAATGGAGGGTCAGGTCTTTCTTCACGGGTGGGTGCTGCTTTGCATTCATTTACAAATTTTTCGTTATCGTTATTTTTGAGTGCAATTAGTGCAGCGAGCACATTATCAAAATCATCAATCAGCTTGGTAGTATATTTTCCCCACGCCCAGCGGGGTCCCTTTCCACGCTGGCTTGATTTGTCATCTGTTCCATAAAGGACGAAGTCTTCTGCTTGTGAATAGCTCTTAAGAGGGATGTTTTCATTGAAATTAAGGTTCCTTTGCGCACCAATGCGGTGGATTTGATCCATGTTTTGTTGCTCAATCCATGCACCGAGTTTGCTCTTGCCTGACCCATTTGCTCCGATAATGATTACTGCGTTTGAGGTAGTCCCGTGTTCTGTCTTATTTCCATTCTCATCGGGGAGAAAATATGTAAAAGCCATGTGAACTCTCTTTCTTTTATAGTCTGCTAATATCTCTCGGTATTTTCTTGAATGTAACGCCTATTTTTGCCAACTTATCCTCACTGATGGAGCAGCGGTCGGCGTAGATCACCGTACCATCGGCTTTTTCCGTAATGGTGGAGAGGAACGCATAGTCCAGCACCGTCACGCGCTGCGGCTCGTAGTAGAAGTAATAGCCTGTGCTGTTGTGCTTGCCGAGGTAATGCGGATTGCCGCCGTTGGGCGGGGTGTAGGGCTGCTTGGTTTCCATGAACCAGATATATTCGCGGATTTTCTCCGGGGCAACCGCTTCATTCAGGCAATCGCCCACAAGCAGCGGCTCGCCCAGATCGTAGAAGCTGAAATTGCCGCCCGTGCCCTCCACGGCGTTCTTGCCCTCGCCGTAGCCACGGATCACGCGCTTGACGCGCTCGGCGGTGATGCTGTCGGCGTAGTCCATCATCTCAACGAGGATGAACTTGCGGTGTCCGCCATCGGCTTTGTTCATGTTGAGAACGGCGTGGGCGGTAGTACCAGAACCGGCGAAGGAATCGAGGACAAGTGCGTTCTCGTTTCCGGCAACTTTCAAAACAAACTCAATCAGGCGGTGAGGCTTTGGTGTATCAAAAGTAGCTTTGCCGTCAAATATCGCAAGCATTTCCTTTTTGGCTTCATCGGTATGTCCAGTCTCAGTAAATGCCCAAAAGTTTGTCGGCAGTTTTCCACCCACATTTTCGAGGTATGTTTTTCTGGCAATGCCGCCTTTGCCTCCTTTGGTGAAGAAAAAGCGCGGCCATTGTCCACGGTCATATACCGCCTGTGCCTTCTGCGCGGATATTTTGAGTGATTCAGAAAGAACGATTGCCTGTACGCCCTGTCGCACATCGCTTTCCGGAACGCCGCATACAACAGCACGCTCATGTGCGTCATTCAAGTCACGGAGTTCGTATTCGCACCATCCGCGCATAGATTCGAGCATGACATCCTGCGAATACCGCCAGTGCGCTCCGTTGCTTGGATAAAGTAGTCGTCCTGTAAACGGATGTTGTATAGCATATACCATACCTTGATGGGTAGCAGCATCAGCTGCATATGCGTTATCAGGACGCCATGGAGCGATGTCATTATCTGGATTTTTATACTTTGCATCCATTTCAGCCGTCCGAGGAAGTTTGTTTGGGCTCCAATTTGATAGCTTGCTATACACCACAAGATGTTCGACTTCATTAACGATACCTTTAGAATCGTTGCGGGTCGAGTATGTACGCTGCCAGGAGATATTGGAAACAAAGCAGTTACTGCCGAAAATCTCATCACAAATCAACTTGAGATTGGCATACTCCGTATCATCAATGCTGATGAAAATAACGCCATCGTCCGCCAGCAGCTTTTGCAGCAGCTTCAAGCGCGGGTACATCATGCACAGCCACTTGTCATGGCGGGTCAGATCCTCGCCCTCTTTGCCGACGACCTCGCCCAGCCACTTTTTGATCTTCGGGGCATTGACATTATCATTGTAGACCCATCCCTCGTTGCCGGTGTTGTAGGGCGGATCGATGTAGATGCACTTGACACGCCCCTCATACCGGGGCAGCAGTGCTTTCAGGGCTTCCAGATTATCGCCCCGGATGATCATGTTTTCGCTGCCGTTGTCCGCGTCTGTCTGTCCGTTTTCATCAAAGCTATACTTGCGCTCCAACACCCGAAACGGCACGTCCTGATGGTGATTGATCACCTTGCTCTTTCCAATCCATTCAAGTGTTGGCATTACTGATTCTTCCTTTCGAAATCCAAAATATTGTCGGCGCTTTCGCCTGTTTCACTATAAATTTTTGAAAAAATGCTTCCTTTCAATTGAAGTAAAGGACGATATATTTCTTGGTACGCATTTACGAGTTGCTGATTTTGTTCCGCAATTCTCTTACTTAAATCATCCAGATGCAACCCGTTGGTTCTTTTGAGAACATCATAGTCAAAAGCAATTGTTTCTGCTGGAAAAGTGCCGGGATGTTCTTTTTCAATTTTAAGTGTCTCTTTTACAACAGCAAGACTGGAATAGTCACGCAGAGACGAATATGCTTGGATCTCTCCGTCTGAAATTTTGTCGAATATTTCTGTAGCATTGCAGATACTATCAATCAACTTCTTGACTTTTGGATAGTCATTTACACATAAGTGTGCATTTAATTGATCCAAAGCGATTTTGCACATCATTCTATATTTTTGAAATGTAGTTATTGCTGCAACAGGGTCTTTCATTCCGGTATCCATTGTTTCGATTAGCGGATGCATCGGATTAATTTTATCGATAGCATTTGCAAAGATTGCCTCTATTTTCGTCCACTTTTCATTTTCCTGCTTTAGGAAATTCTCCATTTGAATTTGCTTGCGTGTGAATCCGATTGTAACGACTACTGTAATAATAGCTACTAATGCGCCAAGCACTACGCCGTAGTAAGCAAGCATATCTGCAGGCGACCATAATGTAATATATCCGCTATTTGACTTATAACACTCATTAATAATGAGAGGTCCGACAATGGCAAAGGCGCACACTACTATGATAGCCAATATCAAATATTTTTTTCGTTTATTCACCGTTTGTCCCTCCCGGCTATCTCATATGATTTACAGTTCCTCCGCCTTGAACGTAGTATATCCCTCGTAGTAGTAGCTGTGGTCGATGCCCTTCATATAGACTTCACGGCTATTCACCTCGTCGGTCAAAGCCGCCTTCAGCAGCACCTTGATCTCTACGTCCTTAATGGGACTGCGCTCCATCGCCAGCAAGTAGTCCTCTTTATCGACCTTGCTCCAATCCACCACCTGTCCGATGCCGGCTTTCAGCATCTGGTCAAGCCACAGGCGGGCGCTGCGCCCATTGCCCTCCCGAAAGGGGTGGGCAATATTCATTTCCACATACTTTTCGATGATCTCGTCAAAGGTGGACTGCGGCATCTTGTCGATGTTTTCAAGCGCCACCTCCAGATACATTAGAGGGGCGAAGCGGAAATTGCCCTTTGCCAGATTCACCGTTCGCAGTTCACCGGCAAAGTCATAAATATCCTCGAAAAGTGCCTTATGAATGGCTTGCAGTGACGCGAATCTGCCGGGTGCCAGCTTGTCCAGAGCGCCGCTTTCAAACAGTTCTACGGCTTTCTTCTTGCTGATACGCTCCTCCTCGCGGGCAAGCTCGGCGGAGTTGGTGATGCCAAGTTTATTTTCAAGTGCCATTACGGGCCTCCCCATCATTTATAATTTGCTTTCTAAACAGCTCGTCCAAGGTTTTTCCGTCCCTGTCTTTCCACTCTATCCAACCGTTTGTCGAGCCTCCAAGTACAAAGTTGCTTGCACCGCTCGGTGTGTTGAAATCTAATGTAACATTCAAGATGTACTTTTCTCCAGCCTTGACAATAGATTGCTTGGACAGCAGCTCATCTCTAAGCCTATTATAGCCCTGTAAATGCGCCGGCTTATCCATGTTAATCTCGGAACCGTCCAGCACTTCAAATTTCTCACCGTCATACATGCCGCGGGCAGCAATGCCGTTCCGCGTGGTATGAAGAATGCGTTCCTCATTGATCGACCTTTTCGCATCATCCATCTTATAGCCCTGTGTGGCCATGATAAACTGGATTTCATCGTAAATTTCTTCCACTGCTACAAGGTCATATTCATCGATCTCATACTTCGGAACAACGCTGTTTTCAACCTTGTATCGCTTGGATTCCTGCGCCTTCATAATTGCAAATTTTTCAAGACCACTGATCATATCCAGCGTAAATGTCTTACTCTCAGCAAGAAACATAATTGCTTTGTTCCAGAAATCTTTTGAACGGTTGTGATCGTCTAAACGATTGATGCCATTCCGCGTCTGTCCAATATAGATTTGCGCAATTCTGTTGTCATCACTCTCGTTGATCAAATAGTAAATACCCGGACGTGTAATTCCAGAAATACTTTTTGCCTCTGATAGGAGTGGGCGGGGAATTACATAGGTGGTCATCGTTGAGAGATTCCGGCGAATTGAGCGGATACCGTCCGGTTGTCCATTATGATAGATCGTTTCCAGCTTCTTACTGATTGCCATAGGTCGCTCTCCTCCGCCTGTACTTATAATTTTACAAAATAATTATACCACAAAACACCATATCCACAAGCAATATTTCGATGCTTGCGTCCCAGAAGCGGGAATTGATCGATATAACAAAAACGGGCGCGCAGCCTTGAGAAAGGAGGCTGCGCGCTCTGCTTTTTGTCGTTGGCCTTGTTCAGACGGCATATATCTTGGAATAAGCTATCTCAAAGCCGCTTTGCGATCTGCCAGATCACCCGCTGTGCTGTCGTGACTGCGGCAATGTCTTCCTTCGTGGCAAAGCCGCGGGTGTTGACAACATGAGCGATTTGATTGATGTTATTTCCAATGCCGGCGAGTTGACGCCGGATTTCGGCGTATTCAGCGAGTGGTCGGGATCGGAGGTTCATGCCAGAGATCAGCGCACGGAGGAATACTTCCATTGGGAAGCCAGAGAGCATAGCCTGCTGTTTCAAATGTTCATGTTCCTGCTCATTCAAACGGAGCGATATTTTGATTGGTCGTTTTCTCATGATCGTTTTTCCTTTCAATTCATAAGGGGTTATAGGGGAATTGCTTCCCCTAACAAGCGCATTTGGACGGCCAAATGCTATGCTTGCGAAAGCAGCTTCTGTATAGCGGTTTCATTTTCGTGACAACGCTGTTGTAAAATTAACTTCTTGATTTATTGGTGTCCAATAGGTATAATAATTGCAAGAAACTTTCGAGGTGAATGACCGTGCTACACGAGGAACGAACTGCAAATATTCTTATCAACAAGGCGGGTGGAAACGCCGGTCCGGATGCCAAGGGCTACCGCGTGGCTCTGCCATCTGCCTGGATGAAGGCCCTGGGCATCTCTGAGGGCAGCCGCACCGTAACGCTGCAATTCGATGGGGAAAGCATCACCATCCGCCGCCCTGCCGTGTCTGATTACGATGACTTTCTGGCCAATGCCCGAAGCAGCGCTCACGCCCTCCTGATCCTGTACTACTACGATGGGAACAAGCTCTGTACGAAGATCTGCGCTGACCAAACCACTCATCAACTTGCCATCGAAAACGAGGCCAGTTCTCCCCTTTCCACCGCTTTCGGCGTGAACCGCAAGCCCACATGGGACGATCTGCAAACCTTCTTGAAAGACCGCTGTGTGCCGCAGGAGCGGGACGGTTTGAAATATTACCTGTCTGACTTGGGACTGGACTGCTATGACCCGCTGGCGATCATCCGCAAGACCGAAGGGCGCATGGCAGAGGATTCGTGCTGGATCAAAATTGTGGAGGGCTGAATATGTCGATCAGACTGACAACGGGAAGCCGCATCGCGGAAACCTCGTCTAAGGGCAATCAGGAAAAATGGCTGGCAGATGGCCGCTGGTACAAGCTGGATCTGTTCGGCTATGAAGGACTGGCAGAAACCGTAACCTCTGCGCTGCTGGCACAAACCAATACCGGCGCGTTGGGCTTTCGCTATGTGACCTACCGCATGGAGCGGCTGGAAGTCCACGGTCATACCCGCAACGGCTGTTCCAGTGCCAACTTTCTACGTCAGGGCGAGGCCATTCTGACCCTTGCGGAGCTGCTGCGAAAAGGCGTTGGCCCGGACTGGCAGACCGCGGTAAACCGCCTGCCCAATCTTCAGAGCCGCCTTGCGTGGTTGGTGGAGCAGGTTGAGCGGCTGACGGGACTTGACCGCTTCGGCACCTATCTGACGCTGCTGTTCGAGGTGGATATGCTGTTCGGCAACGAGGACCGGCATCTGAACAACATCGCTGTGCTGCGCTGCGGTGATGGCTTTGACTACTGCCCCATCTTTGACTTTGGTGCGGGCCTGCTGTCCAACACACGGGACTATCCCATGGAGATCGAACCGGACGCATTGGTGCGGCAGCTCAAGGCTCAGCCCATGAAAACGGGCTTTGTCCGACAGGTCCATGCGGCCCAAAATCTCTATGGGCCGCAGCTTCGCTGCGACTTTGCCGAAAAAGAGATCATGGCGGCCCTTTCAGAGCCGCTGGAGTTTTACGCCAAGCGGGATGTTCCTTATATCCGTGACCGTGTGACGGCCTGCATCAAATTCCAGCGGAAAAAGCTATTCTGATTTTCTGCCGTCCTCCCGCAGCCACGCGCCCCGCAGCACCATGCGGAGATACGCCGCCCGCCCGATGCCGTGGTCCTGCGCGGTGCGGGTGAGCCGCTCATATTCTGCCTGCGTCAAGCGGAGATTTACCTGCTTTTCCCGTAAGTTCTCTTTGTTCTTCATCTGATGATCCTCCCTATTATTCTTTTTTCGGCTTGTATATATTTTCTCTCAGTATCGCTCTACTCAGTCTTATTAGACGCTGAAAATCAGCGTTCAGGTGCGCTGATTTTCAGCGTTCTTGAAGTTCGAAAATCGAAAGTCAAGAAATTCGATTTTCGAATTTCAGGGGATACAGCATAGACGGTTTCCCCAACCCCTGCCGTTTCCGGCGCAGCAGGCCAGCTTGCTCCAGTTCGGATAGCAGCTTCTCCGCCTTGCTGTGGGCGCAGCCCAAGTCCTCCATAATGCGGCTGATGCCATAGTAAACAAAGGCGCGCCCTTGCTTATCGAACCACCCGCTTTTGCGGGAAAGTCCCATTTTGTCCAGCAATAATCCATAAAGTAATTTTGCTTCACAATTCATGTTTTTGAATGGTTCCTCCGTAAACAGCACCTTTGGAACACGGTAAAATGTAAATAGCTCTGATTCATGCTCGTAGAAATAATCCATATTGTTCCTCCTTGCCCGTTCGGGCATAAAAATAGCGGAGGCAGGCATTTGACCTGTCTCCGCTGTTGTTCTTTTGCTGTTTTTACCGCTCGCGCATGATCTCGAGCGCGGCGCTTTTGATGTTGTTCATCGCACCTACCAACGCCATTTGGTTCCGCGCCTTCAAGTCCTCGTTGATGCCCTGTGCTTCCGCCATCTGGCGGATGATGGTTTCCAGCAGCTTGTCCTCCGTGGTGTCCGTTTTCGGTGGCAAAAGGCAGGGATAATACTGCTCGCCCCGCAGCTCGTAGTAAAGACCGTTCTCAAAAATGACCGGCGGCAATGGCGGTAAATTCTGCTCCATGATATTCGCTCCTTTCTGCCGCTATTGTACGGAAGAAATCTGTATAGCGCCAGTATGCGAAAATCATCGCTCTCCCCTGCCCTTTGCGCGGTAACGGGCCTCCAGCAGCTTGATGATCTCCCGCTCCATCTGCTGCGCGGAATAATTGCGCGGGAAATACTTCCGCAGCGACTCGGTTTTGATGCGGATTTGCTCTTTCTGATTGGGCTTTTCCTCGGTAAGAATGGCGTACAGTACCTCCGGCGTCAGTTTTGCCTCGCGGGAGAGCTGCTTCATACGGAGTGCCTGTGACAGCGATGGTGTGGCGTCCTCCCGCCCGATCAAGTCCCACAGCTCCGCCTGCTCGTCGCGGGTGAGATAGGACAGCTCCACGGCGGGAGAAAAGGCGATGCGTCCATCGTCCACCATCTGAAGCAGCGGCGGAACAAGGTTGGTCAGGCGAATGTAGCGAAATACAGTATCACGGCTTTCGCCAGACTCATGGCCGATTACCGATGCGGTATCATATTTTGTCGCAACTTGCGACTGATTTTTCTTTGGCCTCCCCGCTTGCCGTTTCATTGCCTCCAGTTTCATCTTGTAGGCGAATGCCTTTTCGCTTGGCAGCAGGTTTTCCCGCTGAAGGTTGCTGTCCACCATCAGGACCACCGCTTCATCGTCGGTCATTTCCCGCACCAGCACCGGCACGGTGGACAAGCCCAATTTCTGCGCCGCCAAGCGCCGCCGATGCCCGCTGACCAGCTCGTAGCCCTCCCCTTTTGGCCGGGCCAGTAAGGGTGACAGAATACCGTGGACACGGATGCTCTCCACCAGCTCGTCCATGGCGGCATCCTCCCGCACCCGATAGGGGTGCTTTGCAAAGGGCGTCAGCTTGTCCGGCGGGAGCTGCGAGATAAATTCCTTCACCATGCCGCCCCTCCCTCCGAAAGCGCGGCGGACACATTCACATGGTAGTGAAGGTCGGAGCCGCGATAGTGGTAGTCCGCGTCAAAGGAATGGAGCCAACCGGCATTTTGCACATTCGCGTTTTCGTTCTCTTTTTCGGCCTGTAACCCTTGCGGCGCAAGGCTTTTTCGTACTTGTGGCCCTTGGGCTTCCACAGTCGGCACAGAGGAGCTGGGGCATCTTGAGATGGTCGGCACGATCGTCCACCAGCTCACGCGAAATCTCACGGAGGAACAGATCAAGGAGGCTGGATTCGAGGCCTATTTTGTCGACCACACGACCGGCGTTTTCCCGCAGTTCGCCTCGGGCTACCCGTGGTCGGCGGGGACCATGCAGGTCACGGGCGACACCATCGCCGACCTGACGGAGGACCTGGCGGCGGAGCAGAAAGCGCGCGTGACGTACGACAATATCCTGCGCCTTTCCGACGATCCGGACGTGAGCGACGTCATCAAGTTCCTGCGTGCGCGCGAGATCGTGCACTTCCAGCGCTTCGGTGAAGGCCTGCGCCTCGCCAAGGACCGCCTGGACGAGAAAAATGTCTACTACGTAAACCCGAGCTTCGACAAGTAAAGATAGAAAATGAAAAGGAAGTCTCTGCCGACCGGCAGAGACTTCCTTTTTGTGGAGGGATACGGTAACGAAAACCCGGGAGCGTTTCAATCCACGCGCCCCTTGCGGGGCGCGACGTCGGATCACCCGTGGCGCAACCTGTGGGCGTGGGTATTTCAACCCACGCGCCCCTTGCGGGGCGCGACCAGAACGCCAATAAAATTACGAGACTGTTTCTTAATTTCAACCCACGCGCCCCTTGCGGGGCGCGACCGTAGCAGCATAAAAAAGTTACCATCAACAAACGGGATTTCAACCCACGCGCCCCTTGCGGGCGCGACCGAGACATATACAGAGATTTGCCAGAGCCTTTTATTTCAACCCACGCGCCCCTTGCGGGGCGCGACGGCTCCTCGCCGCCTGACCGCCAGCAGCGCAACATTTCAACCCACGCGCCCCTTGCGGGGCGCGACCAATCCGTAAGGGGATTGAAGAGGAGAGTTTATCATTTCAACCCACGCGCCCCTTGCGGGGCGCGACGCCGTCTCACTCCCCTATCGCTCCTGCATTGCTATGATTTCAACCCACGCGCCCCTTGCGGGCGCGACTATTGATATATACAAAAAGCCAGCAAATGCAAAAATTTCAACCCACGCGCCCCTTGCGGGGCGCGACTCCCAAAGACCACGAAGAACAAAACCAACGAGCATTTCAACCCACGCGCCCCTTGCGGGGCGCGACAGTGCAGCACACCTATCTCATCAATGAGAATAAGAATTTCAACCCACGCGCCCCTTGCGGGGCGCGACGAAAGAAGCCTTAAGCATGGCAACGATACTACGGATTTCAACCCACGCGCCCCTTGCGGGGCGCGACACATACGGAGCACAACAGCGCCGAAGACCATGAGCATTTCAACCCACGCGCCCCTTGCGGGGCGCGACAGCAAAAGTGTACAAATCACTATGCACATTTTTGCGATAACAGACAAATTTCAGATGCTTTTGCACAGAATGCCGCCTGTCAGGGCATTCTGCTCCTTTTTGATGCAGGAAAACCATGCGGATTTTGGGTGCGAACCGCCCAAGTGATCTCTGCGCGCTTGTGCTTCGCACTATAAGATCATCGGTTCCTCGGGCAGATACGTCTGCTTGCAGCCGAAGTGTTCGATTTTATTCTCGTACTTCTTGCCCAAGTAGTAAAATCGAAGGCTGTCCTTTTCTGGGTCAATGATCTTACAGAGTTCATTTTGCAGCTTCCGGCACTGCGCCGTGTCCAGCAGGCATTCGAACACCGAATTCTGCACGCGCTGACCGTAATTGACACATTCCTTTGCGATTCTGCGCAGCCGCCCGCGTCCGGCGGCGTCGCTCGTGTTCACATCGTAGGTGATCAGAACCAGCATAGGCGCCTCACTTCCATAAAAACGGCGGATAGTCGTCCAAGTCGCCGCGCAGGTACCGCGCGAGCAGCAGGCTTTGTACATACGGTACCAGACCCCACGGTATCTTTTCCTCGAGAAACGGATGCGTGATGGTCTCCTTTTTTCGCTCCTGCCACTTCTGCAGGAACGTCCTGCGCCCTGTGTCCGTCAGCAGCACCGCGCCGCTCTCGCGGAAGTCAAAATCGATCGCTTTAAGCACACGGTTGTTGATGAGCGTGAGCACAAAGCGGTCGGCAAAGCACGGGCGCAGCTCCTCCATCAGATCGAGCGCCAGCGACTCCCGCCCTGGCCGGTCGCGGTGGAGATATCCGACGTAGGCGTCCAGCCCCACGCTTTCGAGCGCCGATGCGCAGTCGTGTGCAAGCAGGCTATAGGCAAAAGACAGCATTGCATTGAACGCATCGAGCGGCGGACGGCGGCTGCGCTCGTGAAAGAAAAAGGTTTCCTTGCCCTGTAAGATCATGTCGTCCAGCACGCTGAAATATGCCGCTGCACCGACACCCTCGAGGCCGCGCAGACTGTCGAGCGACGTCTCCGCTGCGATCTGCGGCAGAAGTCCCTGTAACTGGTCGGACACGGCTGAAAAGCGCGATTCGTCAATGCGCATGGCGTGGTCGCGGCGCGTGCGCTCCACGCTCCATTTTGCGTTGTAGACCTTGCCGAAGATCATCATTCCGGCGACGCGACAGCTCTGCGACGGGTCGTCCGCCACGCGGTACTGCATCCGCCGCAGCAAGACGTTCCCCTGCGCCTGACCTGCTGCACGGGCGAGAAATTTCCCGCGCGGCGAGCAGAACGCAAGTCCAATCTCCCGCTGCGCGCATGCGCCCATCAGGGCGGGCGACGCGCCCGCGTAGGAAAATGAGACGATGCTTTGCAGCGTGTGCAGCGGATAGCGGGCGACCGCTTCCCCGCCGCGGTTCGCCACAACGTTTTCCCCGTCCAGCGAGAGGTAAATGTCCTCCGATGTGACAAAAAGCGTGTTCAAAAGCTGTCTCATTGCTCTCCCTCCATTGCGCCGCGCAGATACGCGGAAACGGACTTGCTTCTCATCAGCTTTGGCAGACACAATCCTTTCAGCGAGCAGGCGTTGCAGCCCTTTGTTGGCTTTACCTTTGGCGTGCTGCCGCGCGCATAGAGCGCGTGCATCTCTTCAAGGAGGGCACGCACCTCCTGCCGCAGCTCAGGGGTGAAGTCGACTTCCGTGCGCCGCCGCGGCTCGCCGTAATAGAGCGCGCCGCGCGGGATCTCGCAGCAGAGCATTTCTTCAAGGCACATCGCCTGTCCACAGAGTTGGAGCGCGTCCTCCGTGCCCTCTTTCGGCTTTCCGCGCTTATACTCCACGGGATAGGGCTGCCACAGGCCCTCGCGGCCTTTGAGCGGAATGCCCGTCTCGCCGCGGCGGAATTCCAGCACGTCGCACGCGCCTGATACGCCGAGCGTGCGGGAAAAGACGCGCATATCGCGCGTGATGACGAGGTCGCCCCTGCTTTCGGTGAATGAGCCGTCGTGCGCGTTTTCGTGCATGATCGCGCCGTCCGTTGTGCGGTAGTTTTCCGCCCATTGCTTTTCTACATGGATGAGTGCCCACTGGCGGCGGCAGAATTTGAAATGCTGTAAGCCGGAAAGCTGGAGGAAGTCCTCGTCCTGATAGATCACCCCATCCGCGTGCAAGTCACGCCGGAGGGAAGGTGCGTTTCATCCACGCTGACAGTGTAGTCGCCGTAGCTTCTCGGCGCGGTCACGCCGTCCTTGTGTTCGACCTTGACAAGGTCAAAGAGCTTGTGCGCCGGGGCGCAGCCCAGCTCGCAGTTGTGCTTGAAGACGATGAGCTCGCGCACGGCCATCTTGCCGCGCGCGGCAGAATGGTCGTTTTCAAACATGTTCAAAATAGCCGTCCACAGGAGTTCGAGGTCCTCTTCCGAAAAGCCGGTCGTCTTGCGCGCGAGATTCGCCGACACATAGCCCTCCGCGCGGTAGAGACCGTAAGGCACGATGTACTTGCGGCCCATTTCGGTGTTCTTCTTTTCCGCGTCCGCCTCGGTCGTGATGGCGACGCGCGTGATGGTCACCTCCTGCGGCAGAATGGGATCGATGCTTCGGGCAAAGCCGAGCTGCACCGGCCCACGCACCTGACCGCAGTTGAGCGCACCCTTGGTAAAGGTCGTCATCACCGCGCCGAACGTGCGGATATCGTAGAAATTGGAACACATGAAGTCGCGAATTTTTTCATCCAGATGCTCGTCCTTTTTCTTGGCTTCCTTCAGCTTATCGGGGTCTGCGCCGACGTAGGCACAGGCCTCTTTATCGCTCGAGTTCAGCGGTACGCCGTCTTTGATGTAGATGCGGTAGCCTTTTTCGCCCTCTTTTGCCATTTCAACATAATTGCGGATCTTGCGCTTGAGGCACACGTCGGTCACAAGGCCGTAGCCGGTCTCCGGGTCGACGCGCGGCATATTGCCCGCGTCGGGATCGCCGTTCGGATTGCCGTTTTCCACGTCGAACAGCACCACAAATTCATAACGGTTCTTGATGGGTTCAGACATTTTCTTTCTCCTCCTTTTTCGTATAGCGCTTCTGCGTCTGATGATAGTAGCCAAGGTCGAACGAGCCCTGCTGAGCGAGCGTCATGCGCGCGGGATAGTTTTCATTGAGCACGCCTTTGAGCTTCATGATCTGCTTGTCATAGTGGACGCGCTGTCTTGCGTCGAGCTTGCGCAGATGCTTTTGACAAAGATTGTTCAGCACCGGAAAAATGCTTGCAGGCATCGCCGCGGCAGAGTTGAAATATTTATCCTTGATCGTTGCGTTGATGCCTGGGTTCGCGGCCTGCTGCACCGCCTCGTAGACGGAGAACAGCCGTCCAAGCGTATAGGCGGGATTGGTGCTCGCTTCATTGAGACTCACGGTCAAAACCTCCTTTGGACAGTCCTCATGCGGATTTTTGAGATAATATGCCTTGATGATGGCGGCCTTGCCCCAAGTGATGTCCCGCTCTGCGCGGATGCGGAGCATTACCGCTTCAAGCAGCGATGCGGGATAACGCGCACCGGAAAATATGGCGCGCGCCGTCGCGCCGGCCATCGCGGGCGAAGGCGCTTTATCACGGGAATTTAGGTTCACCGTTTCCCTCAGCAGCGCCCACAGCGGCAGGTAGTTAAACTTCTCGTAGGCGGGACGCACGATCTCCATGCGCTCATAGTGCGCGTTTACATTCTCCATCAGCTTTCCGAAGCTGTCGCGCAGAAAGAAGCGGACGGAAAGGCGCGCCGCGTTGGGCGCGAGACCGAGAATGTAAAACGGTCGATTCGGGTCGACGCCGAGGTCGTCGCACGGCAGCCCATTCGCCAGACGTTTGAGCGCCGCGCGCAGATCATTGTCCGACAGGCCGCCGTATGTGCCGCCGCCAATCACGGCGCTGAAAAAGCCGGGATAGGCATCATCTGCGCCCTCTGCCCAGCAGACGACTGTCGTATCGCCGATGTGCTGGACGTGGTCGCTGTCCGCAAGCAGATGGTTCAGTGCGGCGGTGTAGGCAAAGGCGGCATATTTTCCCACCGGGGCGTTGAAGTTCTGCTCGTGTCCGTAGGACAGAACGCCGGAGCGTTGAACGACACCAGTGCCGCGCCGCTGGACTGCGCGTCCCGCACGCCCTTGACCGACGGATGCACAGCGGCGATCTCATCCTCTTTTCCGGTCACGAGACACTGCATCTTGACGCCGCTCTCGCCGCCGTCCTGATACCGCTGCCATGCCTCGCGGATAGCGGCATCCTCCTCGACCTTGCGGCCATCCACGCGAAAGACGAGGTTGCCGCCCGCGGTCACATCATCGAGCTGCCTGATAAGCGCCGGATGCTCTGCCGCGCGTTCCGGCTTCCAAGTGTCGAAGAAAGCCAGTATTGCGCGGGCATTGGGCGAATCGACGCTATCCAGCACCGCGTGGTGCAGCTTTGCCGCTGCGGCAAAGCACTCGCGGCTGCGTTCGGGCTTCCCTTTCTGGTCGATGCCGAGCAAATAAGCGGAATTGTCCCACAAAAAGTTCGAGGCAATGCTGACCGTTCGTTTCACCGCTGCCGGCAGCACCATCAGCTGCGGCTGCATGACCGTCCTTTTACCCTTTGTCCCTTCCACCATTGTCGGAACGATCTGCGTCAGCTCACCGTTTTCGTTTATGTAAAGTGCGAGACTGATTTTGGCAGGGGCCCAGCCGGGCGCGGCGATCTCGCCGCGCGAGAGGAGGTCTTCATAGTACCGTGTCAGCGCTTGCAGGATCATCCCCTCACCTCCCTGCTGTTCGGCGGCGGAACAGTCATCACACCATCGACAAGGCTCGCGCGGAAAAACTTCGGCGTGATGTTCGCAGGATCGCTGTAGTCGAGATCCCACAGCATCCAGCCGAGGTCGCGCGTGCCTTTGAGCTCATCGGGGCACGGCGGCAATTCCGTGCAGCGCCGGAACTGCGCGGGAAACTCCCGCGTGCCGAAATACGGCATGCTGTAACACTGCCCCTTTTCCAGCCGTCGCTTGATAATGTCCTGAAACTTGCCGGGATTGTCGCCGGGCGCAGCGGCGTCCGTCATGTCGAAGTGCGCGTCGATGACATAGTGTACATCCCGCAGCACCATAGCCGCGCGCTGTTGAATGCTCTCCGACGCGGCGAGGTACAGCTCCCCTTGCCCTTTTTCCATCACGGTCTTTGCCCTGCGGGCGCTAATGACATCCTTGACCTCGTTGCGGCGGATGTTGGTGAAGCGGATGGGTGCGCACACATGGATGCGGTCGATCACCCAACGGAGCCCTGGGTGCCAATAGAGGCTATCCAGCAGCCCGCGCGCTGCTGACGGCGTCATCACGTCATAGCTGACGCGTTCCGTTTTCATTTCAGGGCGCGTAAAGCAGGCGTAATCGCCCCAGACCTCCACTTGAATCGGCATTGGATCACTCCTCTCTTTGGTTTACCTTGGTTCTTGTCTCAGTATGAACGATGCCCTGTCCGATAAAACGGACAGCTTATATGAATTCGGCCTTTCCGGTTTCCGGTTCCAGCGTCAGACCGGTCGTTTTGCTGTACAGACTCATATCGTTTAAGATCGCACTGTCTTCATCCAGCGCAGGGACCTCTTGCGCCGTCAGCAGCGCGCCCGCGGCATAGAGCTTTTGAAAATGCGGTTCGTAGACCGAGACTGCGTAGCGCCCCAGCTTGCGGTAGAGACCCTTGGAGCATTCGCCTTCCTTTAGCTGCTCAACGAGCGCCGCTCCGCCGCCAAACGGGACATAGACCGTGCGCGTGTTCTGATCGATCAGATGAAAATTCTCCGCCACGGTGCGAAACGGCAGTTCGCAGCCGTTGATGCCCTTTTCAAACGCCTTGATAACACCCGACTTGTCGAGTGTTTCTCCGCTTAAGCTGCGCAGCGCGTCGAAATAGTTCTGCATCGTCTCCCGCGCGCCGATATCGCAGCTGTTCATCAATGCTTCGCGCGTAGCGCCGATTGCTGTGCGGAACAACATTGGCGGCAGTTCTGCCCGCTCGAAGACGGTGACGATGCTTTCCTCCGGTGCTCGTTTCCCCTCGCGGTTGCAGCGCCCCGCCGCCTGCAAGACGGAATCCAGCCCAGCCAGCTCGCGGTACACCGCGGGAAAGTCCACGTCCACGCCCGCCTCGATCAGCGAGGTCGACACGACGCGGCACGGTTCCCCCGCCTTTAGGCGCCGCCGGATCTCATCGAGAAGCGTCTGCCGCTGTGCGGGCACCATCAGCGTCGAGAGGTGAAAGCTCGCCTCCTGCGGCAAGCGCGCAAAGATGCTCTGCGCCGCCTTGCGGCTGTTCACGATGCAAAGCACCTGCCGGTGCTCGCTGAGCCTTTCCGCAAGCGCGTCGTCCTCCAAGATGCCCTCCTGCCGAAACGTCACGCGGCGAAAGCTGTCGTATTCCTCCGCCGTCTGCGGGCACAGTTCTGTGACAGGGCAGCTTGGCGCATAGGTGTGCAGCAGGTCATCGAGCGACGGCTGCGTGGCTGTGCACAGCACAAGCGTTGAACGGAATTGCTCGGCAAGCGATGCCATCGCCGCCACGCAGGGCCGCAGATGGCAAAGCGGCAGCATTTGCGCCTCGTCAAAAATGATGACGCTGTCGGCAAGATTATGGAGCTTGCGGCATTTTGACGAACGGTTTGCGTAAATGGACTCAAAAAACTGCACCGCCGTTGTGACGATGACCGGCATGTCCCAGTTTTCCGCCGCCAGCGCGCGGCGCACCTCCTCGGGCGACGCGCCGTCGGAAAGCTCGAACTGCACACCTGAGTGATGCTCGAGCACATTGCCGTCGCCGAGGATCTCGCGGAATACTTCGGCATTCTGCTCGATGATCGACGTGTACGGCACGACGTAGATCACCCGCTTCATCCCGTGCGCCACTGCGTGCCGCAGCGCAAAGGCGAGCGACGCGACCGTCTTTCCGCCGCCGGTCGGCACGGTCAGCGTGTAAATGCCTTTTCGTTTACTGCCTGTATCCAGACAGCTGTTTAGAATTTTGCAGCGCAGCTTGTTGAGCGCTGTTTTCGGTTCCTGCCACGGCGCGATGTATTCTTTCAGCCGCCTTAGCAGCGTCGGAAGATCGTCATATCCGCCGCGCCCGCGTTCGCCGTCCATGAACCGCTCCGTATCGAGAAAATCCGCGTCCACCAGACAGGAATAGAGCATCCTTGTCCGAAACGACGCTTTCAATGGATCCCGTTCCGGCGTCTCAGGCGGAAGAGTTGGCAGTGTCACGCCGCTCTCGCCGCAGCGCTCAAGATAGTGTCCCTCCACGCCCTTTTTGAACCGGCCGGAGAGCGTGGCCTCGCCCGCGCGGTCGGTCCTCAGATTTCCGACATCCAAAAGTCCACCGTGGTGACCGGCGACGCACGCGGCGGCGCTGGGCCGCTTCATCCTTATACAGGTGAGCATCCCCGCCGTGGTGTGGTCGACAACGGGACCACCTTCAAGCAGGCGCTTCTGGAATGCGTCAGTGCATTTGCCGAGATCGTGCGCGAGCCCCATCAGATCTCCGTCCGCCTCTGCGCCGAAGTCGGTGGCAAACTCTCGGCACAGCGCGGCTGTACCTGTCAGGTGCTCCGCGACGGTCTGATAGATGGTCTGGCCGTTTTCATCCTGCCGGATGTGTGCGTAATATGGCATGCGCTTCCCTCTCATTTCTCCCCAAATAGCAAAAATCAGCCCTGTGAGATCACAGAGCTGACTTCCCGGGGCCGGGATCCAGCCCTGCGTATAAAACTTGTGCGTTTATCATATCGTATAAGATAACGCCGAAAAAGTCAATGGAATTTATATGCCATGCACTGTTCATGGACGTTTTCTTTTGGCCTTTTTTCCAGCTTATCCGATACCATTGTCCCTCCATCTTGACGCTGCGGCGAAAGTGTGGTATCATCGCTTTGCCTTCCGGGAAGACTACTCTGACCGGCGGCGAACCAGATTCATTCTACCGTTCTGACAGCGAGGATGCGTTCCGAGCCACAAGAAGAGGGAAAACAAAGACACAGCCCTGCTGCGTCGTCATTTGCTGTTTCCATCCCTTCTGCTGAACGGCGGAAGGGATGATTTATTTTACAAAGGAGAATGCGTTTATGGAAACGAGAGTCGCCGTGCTGGCTGTTATCGTCCGCGAGGGGGAGCTCCGTTCAGCCGTTCAACGAGCTGCTGCACCAGTACGGTCAGTATATCATCGGGCGCATGGGCGTGCCGTACCGCGAAAAGGGCGTGAATATCATCAGCGTGGCGCTCGACGCGCCGGGCAACGTCATCTCCGCCCTGTCGGGCAAGATCGGCCGTCTGGACGGCATCACCGCCAAAACGGTCTACGCGCCCGAGGGCAGCATCGGAAAGGAAGAAAACCAATGAAAAAGAACCTCAAACATCTCTTGGCCCTGTGCCTGACGCTTGCGCTCGTCTTCTCGCTCGCCGCCTGCGGGCAGAAGGCGGATGAGACCGACCAGCAGACCGAGCAGGAGGAGTTCACCCCTGCGAGCTATTCCATCGCCGCGCTCAAGGGCCCTACGGCCATGGGCCTTGTGAAGCTGATGAAAGACAGCGAAAGCGGCGAAACGACTGGCAATGAATATACCTTTACCCTTGCCGGTTCTGCGGACGAAGTGACGCCCGCGCTCCTCAAGGGCGAGCTTGACATGGCCTGCGTGCCCGCGAACCTCGCCGCCGTGCTCTACAATAAGACGGAGGGCGAGATCGAGGTGCTGGCGGTCAACACGCTCGGCGTTCTCTACATCGTGGAAAACGGCGAGAGCGTGCAGTCCATCGCCGACTTGAAGGGCAAGACCATCGTGGCGGCGGGCAAGGGCTCTACGCCGGAATACGCCCTGCGCTATCTTCTGACGGAAAACGGCATCGATCCCGATAACGATGTGACGATCGACTGGAAGAGCGAGCACAGCGAGTGTGTCGCGGCGCTGGCTTCCGGTCAGGCGAGCGTTGCCCTCCTGCCCCAGCCCTTCGTCACCGTGGCGCAGAGCAAGATCGAGGGACTGCGCATGGCGCTCGATCTGAATGCTGAATGGGACGCACTCGATAACGGCTCGGCGCTCATCACGGGCGTCATTGTTGCCCGCCGCGCGGTCGTGGAGGAAAATCCTGCCGCCGTGGAGGCCTTTCTCAAGGACTACGCCGCGAGCGTTGACTGGGTGAACGCCAACACCGCGGACGCCGCCGCGCTCATCGGCGAATACGGCATCGTGGACGCCGCCGTCGCGGAAAAGGCACTGCCCTACTGCAACATCGTCTGCCTGACGGGGGCAGACCTTCTTGAGGCGCTGCCCGGTTATTTAGAGGTGCTCTACAATGCGTCTCCCGCCGCTGTCGGCGGCGAGATGCCGGATAACAGCTTCTATTTCGCATAAATTCTTTGCGGCGGCGGGCGCTGTCCCGCCGCCGTATTTCAAGGAAAGGAGAGATGATCATGCGCGGAAAAAAGCAGAACGTGCGTCTCTGGGCAGTCGCTTTCTGGCTGATCGTCTGGCAGCTTGCCGCGATGGCACTGCACGCGGCATACCCGCACGGCGCGCTGCTGCTCCCCTCTCCCGTATCCTCGCTCGCGCAGCTCTGGACGCTTGCGGGCACGGCGGTATTCTGGCGCGCCATCGGCACGTCGAGCATGCACATCTTGGGCGGCTTTTTGCTTTCCTGCGCGCTGGCAGTTGTGCTGGCGGCGCTTTCCGCGCGGTTTTCGCGCGTCAAAGAGCTGCTTGCGCCGCTCGTGGCGGCAGTCAAGACCGTGCCGGTGGCGTCGTTCATCATTCTGGCGCTTATCTGGCTCTCCAGCCGAACGCTGCCGCTGTTCATCGCGGCGCTGATGGTCTTCCCGCCCGTGTACTTAAATGTGCTTGAGGGCATCCGGCGCACGGACGCCTCTCTTCTGGAGATGGCGCGCGTGTTCCGCGTGCCGTTTTCGCGCACGCTGCGGGGCGTGTATCTGCCGCAGGTGCTTCCCTACTTCCGCTCTGCCGTCAGTGCGGCGCTGGGCCTTTGCTGGAAGGCCGGCACCGCGGCGGAGGTCATCGCCCTCTCCAGCGGCTCGATCGGTGAGAAGCTCTACAACGCGAAGATATACTTCCAGACCGCCGACCTCTTCGCCTGGACGGCGGCGATCGTGCTGATCTCGGCGGCGTTTGAAAAGCTGTTTCTTCTCCTCGTGGACAAGATCGCAGAAAGGATGGGCGCATGATGGAACTTCGAGTCGAACATCTTTGCAAGCGCTACGGCGAGAACACCGTGCTTGACGACATTTCCTTTACCGCGCGCGTCGGCGTGACGCGTCTGCTCGGTCCCTCCGGCATCGGCAAGACGACGCTGCTGCGCGTGCTGCTCGGGCTGGAAACGCCGGACAGCGGCACGGTCAACGGCGATAAATTTCGCTGGACGGCGGTCTTTCAGGAAAACCGCCTGCTCGAAGGGCTGGACGCAGAGGGAAATCTTCGCTTCGTCCTCGGCGCGAATTACAACGCCGCGGCGGCGCAGGCGCTCCTGGAAGAACTGGGACTTGGCGATGCGGGAAAAAGAAGGTACGCGATTATTCCGGCGGCATGCAGCGCCGGCTGGCACTCGCTCGAGCGCTGCTCGCGCCGTCCGACGCGCTCGCGCTCGACGAGCCGTTCACCGGCCTCGACGCGGAAAACCGCGAGGCCGCGATGCGCGCCATCCTGCGCGCGGCAGAGACGAAAATCGTGATCCTCTCCACACATGAGGAATTACCCATCCCCGTCCCCTGCCAGATCATCGAATTGTAAAAAGGAAGCGCAAGCAAAATGCTTGTGCTTCCTTTTTTGATGAAGTTACGCGCCGATGGCCTCGTCATAGACGGTGCTCGCGCCGCTGTGGGCGGCGACGAACTTATCGCGGAACGTATTGACCAGGCTCTCGTTGCCGTAGACGGACACGACGTACTGCCCCGAGGTGAAAATCACAAGCTTATCGGGGAAGCCGCACATCCACTGCTTGCCCTGCACGGCGCTGCGGATGTCGGCGGCGACGGTCGAAACGTTGCCCGCGTCACTGACGTGGAACGCGCCGCAGGTAAAGGTGTTGAGGTTCATCATGTGCACGAGCGATGCCGCGCCGTCGATGAGCGACACGTCGGCGGACGGGAACGTCAGCTGATAGGTCAGGCTGTCAGCGTTCGAGACATCGAAGCTGCCGGGCGCGCCGTCGACGCTGTGCTCTGCGTCTCCGCCCGCGGCGGGAAATTTGTCATCCTCGCTGTACGTGCTCCAGACAGACGTGAGCAGTGAGAGCGCGCCGGTGTCCTGCGCCGCAGGTGTTTCCGACGGTGTTTCCGCGGGCTTGGAGGGCTCGGCAGGTTTAGCAGGTCCGGACGGCTTGCTTGCGGGCGTCTCGTCCTTCTTGCTGTCGGACTTGGTCGGTTTCGCAGGCTTTTGTGCCTCGTCAGGCTTTTCGCCCTTGTTTGCGTCGGGGTCGATCTCTGTAGCGTCGGACGCATTGTCTTTGTCCGCGTCATCCGCGGAGGGCTCGTCTTGCTTGTCGTCGACGGGCGTCTCCGCCTGTGTGGGATCGTCCTCTTCCGGCGTCTTGTCGTCCGCCTTGCTGCCGCAGGCAGCGAGCGAAAGCGTCATAGCGAGCGTCAGAAGAAGGCAAAGCAGCTTTTTCATCAAAGTTCTCCTTGCGATTTAGTATTTGTATCCTGTATTGTAACAGAGATTTTTTAGAAAAGGAAGTCTTTTGTTTTCTTCTTGCAAGAAGTGCAAAGGGTTTTCCCTGCGCCGCGCAGGGGAGCGGGCAAAGGGGGATATTCTCTTTCAGAAAAGAGAATATCCCCCTTTAAATCCCCCAAGAGAAAGGTTTTCACATTGCAAGCGAGCAGCTCGAAGAGCTGCAATGCTTGCCGATTGCACTTCCCTGCGCGCGGCGTTGCCGCGTTTGGAGTTGCTAGACGATTTGACCTACTCCTATTATCCGCTGCCGCTCTGCCTGTCTCGTAGTAGTGCAGCCTAATTTCCGTCTACCGAGGCACCCATCAATGCGGCGAGCGCAGCAATGCCGCATTCGGTAAGCAGTCTGCCGCCGAGCAAACGTCACTCGCGCCTCACGATAGTAAGGCGCGGTTGAGAGTAGTTACGACTTGCAGAAGATTCATGGCGAAGCCATGTACACCGCACCCGACTGTGCAGCGCGTGCAGCTCTTCGAGCTGCTCTCTTGCAATGGCGGGGTCAAGGGGCAGAGCCCCTTGCGTTCTCTTTTTAGGTCAAGGGGGCCATTCTCTCACGTGAGAGAATGGCCCCCTTATCCGCGTCCCCCTGCACGGTGCAGGGAAACTGTAATTATATTACATAATCATAATCCCCATCTTCGCGCAGCAGATCCGCGAGCGTGTACTGATCAAGATATTTATTGATGACATCGTTCAGTCCCGCCCAGAGCGAAAGAGTGTGCGGCACTCCCCCGCGCGGTCGCAGGGCGAGCTGCCGGCTTCGAGGCAAGCGACGGGGGCGAGCGAGCCCTCCATCAGCCGCAGGATCTGGCCGGCGGTGAACTGGTCGGGGCTCTTGCACAGGCGGTAGCCGCCGCCCTTGCCGCGCATGCCCTCGACCACGCCGCCCTTGACGAGCGATTTGACGATGCTCTCTAAATACTTTTCTGAAATGTCCTGCCGCTTGGCGATCTCCTTGAGCGGGATGTACCCGTCGGTCTGGTGCTCGGCCATGTCGATGAGCACGCGCAGCGCGTAGCGGCCTTTGGTTGAAATCATCATAGTATGTTCACGCCTTTCTAAGCACATCCGTTGAAAGGCATACGGGAGTCGGCCTTTTTCAACTTTTGATATTCCTATTATATTACATGGTTTATGGGAATTCAATAGAATTTTTTGAAATTTCCTCTTGACAAATCCAAACGCACATCGTATAATCCCTACATACCTACTCGAAAGGTTGGTAATGAACGTGAATTCATTCCTTCACCCGTTCCGATGTCGCCGCGGCAGAACATAAGATGCAAGCGATCACCGAAACCTATAAAACAAACAATAAAATTTTGATATAGAACGTACATCGTTCAGGAGGAAACATTATGAGCAAGATTTACACTTCTGCGGACCAGCTGATCGGCAAGACCCCGCTTCTCGAACTGTCCCACATCGAAAAGGCTGAAAAGCTCGAGGCTAAGCTCCTCGCCAAGCTCGAATACTTCAACCCCGCAGGCTCCGTCAAGGATCGTATCGCCAAGGCCATTCTTGATGACGCTGAGGCAAGCGGCAAGCTGAAGCCCGACTCCGTCATCATCGAGCCGACCTCCGGCAACACCGGTATCGGCCTTGCATCCGTGGCCGCCGCACGCGGCTATCGCATCATCATCGTCATGCCCGAGACCATGAGCGTCGAGCGCCGCCAGCTGATGAAGGCCTACGGCGCAGAGCTCGTTCTCTCCGACGGCGCAAAGGGCATGAAGGGTGCCATCGCCAAGGCCGAAGAGATCGCCGCGCAGACGCCGAACAGCTTCATCCCCGGCCAGTTTGTCAACCCCGCGAACCCGAAGGCACACTATGAAACCACCGGCCCCGAGATCTGGGACGACACCGACGGGCAGGTCGACATCTTTGTCGCCGGCGTCGGCACCGGCGGCACGCTGACCGGCACGGGCAAGTTCCTCAAGGAGCAGAACCCCAACGTCAAGGTCGTCGCCGTCGAGCCCGCCTCCTCCCCCGTTCTGAGCAAGGGTGTTGCGGGCGCGCACAAGATCCAGGGCATCGGCGCGGGCTTTGTGCCTGACGTTCTTGATACCAAGATCTATGACGAGATCATCACCGTCGAAAATGACGACGCCTTTGCCACCGGCAAGCTTGTCGGCCACAGCGAGGGCGTGCTGGTCGGTATCTCCTCCGGTGCTGCCGTTTGGGCCGGTATCCAGCTTGCCAAGCGTCCCGAGAACAAGGGCAAGACCATCGTTGTCCTGCTGCCCGACACCGGCGACCGCTACCTCTCCACCCCCTGTTTCAGGATTGATATTTGATCCCTCTCTCATCTCTCTAAATGGCGAAGGCCCGCTTCCGAAAGGAAGCGGGCCTTCGCCATTTTATTTTCGGTTAGCGTCGTTTTTGACTGCCCGCGTTCCATTCGCGCAGGTCCTTGAGCTCGTCGTAGAGTCGGCAGTAGCTTTCATGCCGCCCTCTGACGATCCTGCCATCTTTTACGGCCTGACGCACCGAGCAGCCCTTTTCCTTTGTGTGGCTGCACCCGACGAATTGGCAGTCGCCAAGGTAGGGCGAAAAGTCCAAAAAGCACTCGGGTAGCTTTTCTTTGAGCTCCAAATTGAGCCCCGTCGTCTCGAACGAGGAAAAGCCCGGCGTGTCGATGATCTCCGCGCCGCAGGGTAGCTCATAGAGCTCAACATGGCGCGTCGTGTGCCGTCCGCGGCCGAGCGCCTGACTCACCTCGCCCGTCTTGAGCGACATGCTGGGGGCGAGCGCATTCAGAATGCTCGACTTGCCAACGCCGGAGTTGCCTGTGACGGCGGAGAGCCGCCCGACGAGCTGGGCGCGTAGCGCCTCGATGCCCTCGCCCGTCTCCGCGCTGACGCTGACGGTGCGAAAGCCCGCGTTTTCATAGTATTCCCGCAGCGCGTCCGCGGGGTCTAAGTCGCACTTGTTGATGCAGATGAGCACGTCGCAGCCCTTGAGCGCGGCGATGGCCGTCATGCGGTCGACCAAATATGGATCGGTCTTCGGGATCGCCTGTGAGCAGACGATGACCATCTGGTCGATGTTGGCGACGCTCGGGCGGTCAAAGCTGTTTCGGCGCGGCAGAATTTCGTCGATGCGGCCTTCGCCGCCCGGCACCTCGCAGAATTCGACGTCGTCGCCCACGAGCGGCGAAATGCCCTCCCTGCGGAATTTGCCGCGCGCCTTGCAGGTGTAGAGCTGTCCGTCCGCGCATTTGACATAGTAGAAGCCGCTCAGTGCGCGCTGTATTCTTCCTCTCACGGCTGCGGTTCCCCTCCGGAGGTCGTGGCGTCATCGCCGTAGTCCGGCATGGCGGGGCCTTCGCTGATGACGAAGTTGATGGTCGTGCCCGCGTCCACCTTCGTTTCGGCGTTGATGCTCTGATCGATGACCGTGCCGTAGGGCTCGTCGGACGCGCGCTGCGTCACCTCGCCGACGACAAGGCCGGTCTGTGTGACCTGCTGGCGGACGATCTCAATGTCGATGCCGATGAAAGAGAGCACTGTCACAGGCTTGGGCTGCTCGCCCTTGCTGACGACGAGCGTGACGCTGTCGCCCTCCTGGAGCGTTTCACCAAACTCGGGGATCGTGCGGATGACATAGCCCTTCGTGATGTTGCTGTATTCCTCGACCGGGTCGTTGACGACAAGGTTCAAGTCAAGGTTGGTGAGCTGGAGCGTCGCGTCGCGGTACTCCTTGTTGACGAGATTCGGCATTTTCTCCGTCTTGGCGCCGGAGCTGACGAAAACCGAGATGACGCGGTTGCCCTTTACGGTCTTGCCGCGCTCGGGCGACTGCTCGATAATCTGACCCGCCGCGTATTTGCTGCTCGCGCGCTGGCCGATCTGTTCGATCGTGAAGATACCCTTCACGTTTTCGTTCTCGTTCGCCTCGTCGATGGTCATGCCGATGAGATGCGGCACCACATACTCCGTCGGCGTCTGCTCGCCGCCGAGAAGATCGCTGAAGATCGCGTGCCAGAGCAGCACGATGAGTGCCACCGCGGCCACCGCCGCGCCGATGATCGTGAGCAGCTTGCGCGTGCCCAGCTTGTGCGGGGATGCCTCTTCTTCCTCCTCGTCGTCCGCCTCCTGCACCTTCTGTGCCTTGGAGACGGTGTGCACGGCGGGGATATACTGCGTGGGCTCGTCCACGGTCTCGCGGTGCAGGTCTTCGATCGTGAAGTCGAGGTCGACCTCGGGATTCTTGCGGAACTCTTCAAGGTCTGCGAGCATTTCATCCGCTGAGGCGTAGCGCTTCTCCAAATCGGAGGCCATCGCCTTCATGCAGATGAGCTCAAGCGCTTCGGGCACGTCGGGATTGATCTCGCGCGGCGAGAGCGGCACGGAGGAAAGGTGCTGGATGGCGACGGAAACGGCGTTGTCGCCCTCGAACGGGAGTCTCCCCGTCAGCATTTCGTAGAGCACGACGCCCGCAGAGTAGATGTCCGAGCGTGCGTCCGTGCGGTCGCCCCTCGCCTGCTCGGGCGACATGTAGTGCACCGAGCCGAGCGCCTCCTGCGTGAGCGTGTTGGCGGAGTTGGCGAGGCAGGCGATGCCGAAGTCAGCGACCTTGACGCTGCCGTCGCGAAGCACCATGATGTTCTGCGGCTTGATGTCGCGGTGGATGATGCCGCGCGAATGCGCGTGCGAGAGCGCCTTCATGATCTGCGTGATGAAGTGCAGCGCCTCACGCCAGTTGAGCTGGCCGCGCTTTTCCATATACTGCTTGAGCGTGATGCCGTCGATGAGCTCCATGACGATATACTCCGTCTCGCCGCGGCTGACGTCGTAGACCGAGACGATATTCGGGTGCGAGAGCATTGCGACAGCCTGCGACTCATCGCGGAAGCGGCGGCGGAAGTCGGCGTCCTCGGCAAGGTCGCTCTTGAGCACCTTGACCGCCACGAGGCGGTTCAAGCGGTGGCACTTGGCCTTGTAGACAACGGCCATGCCGCCGCTGCCGATGACTTCGAGCAGCTCATAGCGGTTGTCGAGCATTTTTCCGATCATATTGTTCATACGGTGCCACCTCCTTTACTCGTGTTCAATGAGCACAGCCGTCACGTTGTCCGGCGCGCCCTGCGCCTTGGCGAGCGCAATGAGATCGTCAAGGCTTTCTTCCGCGCTCTTACCCGCGCACACGGCGCGGCAAATTTCGTCGTCCGTCGCGGTGACGACAAGGCCGTCCGTGCAGAGGAGAATTTTGTCCCCCTTGGTGAACGAGACCTCGAACGCGTCGCAGAGCGTGTTTTCGTCGGGGCCGAGCGCGCGGGTGATGAGGTTGCGGTTGGGATGCGTGCGCGCCTCCTCGGCGGTGATGTTGCCGTTTTCCACGAGCGTCTGCACGACGCTGTGGTCGTGCGTGATGCGTGTGATTTCGCCGCCGCGGATCAAATACGCGCGGCTGTCGCCGATGTTGCAGACGATGGCGTACTTCTCCTCTGCCACTGCGCTGACGAGCGTCGTGCCCATGCCCTGATAGGCGGGGTCTTGCAGCGCGCGCTGATAGACCGCCGTGTTGGCCTTCGCCACGCAGAACGACGCGAGCTCGCGCAGCTGCCCGGCGGTCATGTCCGCACGGAGCAGCGCGCGGATCTCCTTCATAAAGGTCTCCACCGCAAGGGAGCTTGCGATCTGTCCGCCTTCGGCGCCGCCCATGCCGTCGCACACGACGGCGATGAGCAGCTTTTCGCCCTGCTCGACGGCAAAGGTATCCTGATTTTCATGCCGCCGCAGACCGACGTCGGTTTTTCCGCAGGCTCTCATTGCGCGGCCCCCTCTCTTGCTTTCATTTCTTTGCGCCGCAGCTGTCCGCAGCTGGCGTCAATGTCGCCGCCAAGGCTGCGGCGGACCGTCGCCGTCAGGCCGTGGGACTCGAGGCGCTTCTGGAATGCGGCGACGCGCTTGCTCGGCTTGAACTCGCTCTCGACCACGTCGTTGAGCGGGATGAGGTTCACATGCCCCGGCATGCCGTGGATCTTTTCGGCCAGCAGGTCGGCCTGCCAGTCGTGGTCATTCACGCCGTCGATCATCGCGTATTCAAACGAGATGCGGCGGCCGGTCTTCTTAAAATAGCGGTGGCAAGCGGCGAACAGCTCCTCCACGTCGTAGGCGTTGTTCACGGGCATGATGCGGCTGCGCGTCGCGCTGTCGGGCGCGTGGAGCGAAACAGACAGCGTGAGCTGCAAATTGTCCTCCGCGAGCGCGTCGATGCCCGGCACCACGCCGCAGGTGGAAAGCGAGATGTGCCGCATGCCGATGTTCAGCCCGTCGGGATGGTTGATGAGCTCCAAAAAGCGCAGTACATTTTTCCGGTTGTCCATCGGCTCGCCGATGCCCATCAGGACGATGTTGGAAATTTCGCGTCCGGAGTCAAGCTGCGTGAAAAGCACCTGATCGAGCATTTCCGACGGTGTTAAGTCCCTCACCTTGCCGGCCAGCGTGGACGCGCAGAATTTGCAGCCCATGCGGCAGCCGACCTGCGAGGAAATGCAGACCGTGTTGCCGTGGTGATAGGACATCAGCACCGTTTCGATGCAGTTGCCATCTTGCAGCTCCCAGAGGTATTTGATCGTCCCGTCGAGCTTCGACACCTGCTTGCGCGCGACCGTCGGCACGGTGATGTAGTACTCCGCCCTGAGCTTTTCGCGCAGGGATTTGGGAATATTCATCATCTCGTCAAAATCGGTGATGCCGCGGTGCAGCCAGGTGAAGACCTGCTTGCCGCGGAACGACGGTTCGCCCATCGCGCGCAGCGCCGCGGTGATTTCCTCCAATGTCATTGACTTTAAATCAGTCATGCGTCTTTCTCCTCATGCGGCTGAGATAGAACCCGTCCGTATTGTTGCGCTGCGGCCAGAGCGTCAAATGCCCCGGCGCGCTCACGCCGTTCGGTAGCGAAAAGGCTTCGTAAGTAAACTCGTCGTGTGCCTTCAAAAAGCCGTCCGTCACCTGCTCGTTCTCCTCGGGCAGGATCGTGCAGGTCGAGTAGACGAGAAGGCCGCCGCGTTTCACATAGCGCGCGCTGTTCTCTAAGATCGCGCGCTGGAGCTCCGGCAGCGCGGAAAATTCCTGCGCGTCCTTATAGCGGATGTCCGGCTTTTTGCGGATGATGCCAAGACCCGAGCACGGCACATCACAGATGACGACGTCAAAACGCCCTGCCCATTCCTCGCGGAACGCGCGGCCGTCGACGGCGGCGGTCTCGATGCACGTGATGCCGAGGCGCTGCGCGCCCTCGCGGATGCGCTTCAATTTGTTTTCATGTAGATCGCACGAGAGGATGCTCCCCTCGTTTTCCATCGCGAATGCCGCGGCGAACGACTTGCCGCCCGGCGCGGCGCAGACGTCCAACACCTTCTGTCCGCGCGCAAAGTCCGCGGCGCAGACGATCAGGTGTGCCGCCGCGTCCTGTACGGTGAAGCGCCCGTTGTAGAAGGCGCTGAGCGTCGTTAGGTCGCCCGTGCCGGAAAGCTCCAGGCATCCGGGCACCCACGGGTGCGGCGTGACGCAGACGCCCTCGCCGCGAAGTTCGTCGACGAGCGCTTTTTCATTCGTTTTGAGCGGGTTGACCTGTACGCTGATGGGCGAAGCCTCGTTGTCGATGCGAAGAAACGCTTCCGCTTCCTCGGTTCCCAAGAGAGACACGAGCTTTTTGACGAGCCACTGCGGGTGGCTGTAGGCGACGCTCAATCGTGCGATATTCCCCTCCGGCAGCGGCGGGAGATTCGACTTATTCTGCGCGACCTTGCGCAGCACGGCGTTGACGAGCCCGCTCGCGGCGCTCCGTCCGTTCGTGCGGCAGAGCTCCACGGACTCGCTGACGGCGGCGTGGTCGGGCACCTTGTCCAAAAACAAGATCTGGTACGCGCCGATGCGCAGAATGTCGGCAAGTGGCGGCTGCAAATGGTCGAGCTTCTGCGTGCAGTAGGCGCTCAAATACCAGTTCAGCAGCAGCTCGTTCTGCATCACGCCGTAGACGATGCGGCTGCAAAGCGCCGCGTCCTGAGCACTCAGCGCGCACTTGCCGAGCTGTGCCTTGAGTGCGGCGTCCGCCCACGCGCCGTTGCGGCGGCAGGCGACCAGAACGGAGAGCGCGCATTCGCGCGCGTTTGCGGTATTTCCCTTACGCATAGAGGACCGTCCCCGCGGCGATGCGCTTGCCGTTCAGAAAAGCGTTCGCTGCCATGCGCTTGCCGCCGTCGGGCTGCAGCTCCGTGATGAGAATGCTTTTGCCGTCGCCGCAGGCGGCTTCGATGCCCTTTTTGCGCGCGCACAGCATGCCAGGCACGTCCTTCGTTTCGCCGAGCGGCACGGCACGGAAAATTTTCGTGTTCGCGCCGAGAATGCTCGCCGCGGCGCAGGGCCACGGGATAAGCGCGCGGATCTGGTCGATGATCTGCGTGCTGCTTCTCGTCCAGTCGATGGGCGAAAGCTCGCGCGAGAGCATGGGCGCATACGTCGCCTGCGACTCGTCCTGCGGCACGCGCTGGGCCGTGCCGTTTTGAATCTCAACGATGGCCTCAGCGATCGCATCCGCGCCGAGCACAGCGAGCTCTTTGAACAGGTCCTCCGCCGTCTCGTCGGGGCGGATGGCCTGCTTTTTGACTAAGATCATATCGCCCGCGTCGCACTCTTTCGCCATGTGCATCACGGTCACGCCGGTCTCCTTTTCGCCGTCTAAGATGGCGCGGTTGATCGGCGCTGCGCCGCGGTACTTCGGCAGAATGGACGCGTGTGCGTTGATGCAGCCATGCACCGGCACGGCGAGCATTTCCTCCGGTAGGATGCGACCATAGGCCGCGACGACCGCGAGCTCGGGCGCGAGGGTCTTGAAATCCTCAAGCGCCGTGCCGTCGCGCATCGTCACCGGCTGAAAAACGGGGATATTCTGCGTCAAAGCATATTCCTTTACAGGACTTGGCGTTACTTTGTTTCGGTTGCGCGGCTTGTCCGGCTGCGTGAAAACGCCGCACACGTCGTGCCCGTCCGCGACCAGACGCTCTAAGATCGTGCGCGCAAAGTCGGGCGTGCCCATGAAGACGATCCTCATTCCTCGTCCAGCTCCTTTTCCTGCTCGCGGATATACTGCTCCAGCTCCTCGTCGGTGAGGACTTTGCAGTGCTCGGTGTAGAGGTGGCCGTCGAGATGCTCGATCTCGTGGCAGAAGCAACGCGCGGTCAGCTCTTCGTCCTCAACTTCAAACTCCGTGCCGTAACGGTCCTGCGCGCGCACGCGCACGACCATCGGGCGCGTGACGATGCCGTACTTGCCCGGCACGCTCAGGCAGCCCTCGAGGCCCGTCTGCTCGCCCTCGGTCTTGATGATCTCGGGGTTGATGAGCTCGATGATCTCGCCCTGCTCATCCTCCACGATGCAGACGCGGCGCAGGATGCCGACCTGCGGGGCGGCGAGGCCGACGCCACCGGCCTCCTCCAGTGTGTCCGCCATGTCGTCGAGCAGCTCATGCAGCCGGTCGTTGAATTCCGTCACGGGGCGGCAGACCTTTGCAAGGCAGGGGTCGCCCACTTCGTGGATCTTGCGAATAGCCATAATTTCATCCTCTTTTCTCTATTGTAAAGCATTGCAGTCGGCAAAAATGTCGAGACCGCGGTTTTCTTTTCTTGCGTAAAATGCCAGCAGATATTCGCTGACGGTGCGCCGCAGCACGCTGCCGCCCTTGCCGCACAGGTAGACGCAGTAGCGGTAGCGGTTGTTGACCTTCACGACCGGCGCGCCCGCGGGGCCGAGCACTTCGACATCGAGCCCGCTCAGCGGCGGCTGGGAAGAGGCGTAGCGCAGTGCGTCGCACAGTGCGCGGGCGGCGGCAATGACGCGCAGCTCTTCAAGGCCTGAGACCGTCAGCGTGAACAGATCTGCAAACGGCGGATAGCGCCGCAGCGAGCGCATGCGCAGCTCGTTTTGGTAAAACGTCTCGTAATCCTGTTTTGCCGCGGCCTGAATGACCTCGTTTTCGGGATGGTAGGTCTGGATGACCGCGCGGCCCGGGCGCTCACCGCGCCCGGCCCTGCCGACGACCTGCGCCAGCAGACTGTACGTCCGCTCGGCAGCGTGGTAATTCTGCGCGTAGAGCGAGAGGTCTGCGTCCAGCACGCCCACGAGCGTCACGTTTTCAAAATCCAGTCCCTTGGCGACCATCTGTGTGCCGAGAAGAATGGGGATCTTTTCCTCTTCGAATTCGCGCAGCAGCGCTTCGTGTCCGCGCGGCGCGCCGACGGTATCAGCGTCCATGCGCAGCACTTTAGCCTTTGGGAACAGGTCAAAAAGCTCCTGCTCGACCTTCTGCGTGCCGGAGCCGACGCGCTTCATTAGTCCCCCGCATTCGCTGCATCGGGTCATTACGGCTTCCGAATGCCCGCAGTAATGGCACATCAGCCGTTCGTTGGCGGAATGGTACGTCATCGGCACGCTGCACCGCGGACACTGCGGCACGTAGCCGCACTCGCCGCACAGCAGCATCCGCGCGCTGCCGCGCCGGTTGAGAAACAGAATGCTCTGCTCGCCGCGTTCGATATTTTTTTCAAGCTCTGCGCGCAGCGCATGACCGATCGAGGTCTCGTTCCCCTGCCGCAGCTCGTCCTTCATGTCGGCGATCAGCACCTTGGGCAGCGGCAGATCGTTGAACCGCTTATGAAGGGAAAACACTTGATAGCGCCCGCTTTTTGCGGCATAGGCCGTTTCAATCGTCGGCGTTGCCGAACCGAGCAGCAGCAGCGCATCGTGCTGCGCGCAGCGGAACTGCGCGACGTCGCGCGCGTGGTAGCGCGGCGGATTTTCGGACTGATAACTCGTCTCCTGCTCTTCATCCAAAATGATGAGCCCGAGGTTTTGCAGCGGTGCAAACACCGCGCTGCGCGTGCCCAGCACGACGCGCACCTCACCGCGGCGGATGCGCTTCCATTGGTCGTAGCGCTCGGTGAGCGGCAGCGCGCTGTGCAGCATCGCGACGTCACTGCCGAACTGCGCCGTAAAGCGGCGCAGCATTTGCGGCGTCAGCGCGATCTCCGGCACGAGCAGCATGGCGGTCTTGCCGCGCGTGAGCGCTTCTTCGATGAGTCTGATATAGACCTGCGTCTTGCCGCTGGCGGTCACGCCATGCAGCAGCGCGGCGCTGCCGCCCTCGCGGCCTAAGAGCGTACAGAGGCCGTCGAAAGCGGCCTGCTGTTCGCCGTTGAGCACAATGTCCTCGCGCGCGGGCGCATCATCATAGCGGCTGACGCGCAGCACCTCGCGCTCGGAAAATTCGACAAGACCGGCCTTTTTGAGGCCGCGCAGCGTTTGCATCGTCGCGCCGGTGTAATAGCTGATCTCGCTGCTGGACAGGCATCCTTCGCGGCTGAGAAGCTCGACGACCGCATAGCGCACGGGCGCGCTGCGGCGCTTGGGCTCGACTGCGGCGAGCGCGTCCTCCGCGCTGACGCAGAGCGACACCATGCGCACGGACTTATCCTGCAAGCGCTGGCGCAGCTTTGTTTCGCGCACGGCAAGGCCGCAGGCTTCAAGCGAGCGGAGCGCCTTTGCCGTCTTTTCGCCGCCAAGCTCATCGAGCGCGGCGCGCTCGATCTCCTTGGCGCTGAGCATGGCGCGCAGCAGCGTTTCCTCGAGCGAATCCGGTGCGACGGACGAGAGCGCGTCCTCCGCGCTGATCTCGCCGTTCACGTGCCACAGCTCGCGGTACTGGAGCCACACGCCGCCGGGCAGGATCGTCTTGATCGCGTCGTAATACGTGCAGAAATAGCGCGCTTTCATCCACCGTACAAGGCGGATGTCCTTTGCATCCAGCAGCGGCGCATCGTCGAGCACCGCGTCGATGGGCTTGAGCGGCGACGCCGCCGCCTCGCGCCCGACTTCGAGCAAAAAGCCCTCCACGCGCCTGTTTCCGCGCCCAAAGGGGATCGTCACGCGCTTGCCGGCCTCGGCGCTGCCGATGAGCTCGTCCGACACAAGGTAGGTGTAGAGCCGGTCGGCGGCAGAAGGAACGGAAGAGACTGCGACGCGAGCAAGCATTTTCTCTGTCATACAGTCTCCCCCTTTGCGTTATTCAAGACTTACTTTGCGATGTGCGTGTCGATATTCTCTGCGGTGAGCTTACCGGCAGCGACCTCGTTGATGGCCGTGGTGACCGGCTTTTCGCAGAGGGGATAACCCTCTTCGTCGGCCTGCTCGGCGATCTGGCGGGCGCGGCGCGCGACCACGTTGACGAGCAGATAACGGTTCTCAACGTACTTGTTGAGCAGGCTCATTGCGGGATAAAGCATCATAATAATTTACTTCCTTCTGCCTTTTCGGCTGATTTTTGAACTTATTCAGACAAGATAGCCATGCGCTCGGCGGGCTTGCAGTGCTCGGCGAGCATGATGGCGTTGATCTCGCGCACGGCGCGTTCCACCGTGTCGTTGATGACGAAATAATCATAGGTATTAGCGGTCTGAAGCTCGACCTTTGCGCGGACGAGGCGTTTTTGCACCTTTTCGGGGCTGTCGGTGCCACGGCTCGTCAGGCGTTCTTCAAGCGCCTGCCACGAAGGCGGCGCGATAAAGATGCGCACGACATCAGGCCGCTTATGCACGACCTGCAAGGCACCCTGTACCTCAATATCGAGGACGACGTCCTTCCCCTGCTCCATGGCCTCGTCGACAAACTTTTTCGGCGTGCCGTAGAAGTTGCCGACATACTCGGCATACTCCAAAAAGGCGTCCTCCGAGATCATCTTGCGGAACTCGTCGACGTCGGTAAAGTGATAATGGACGCCGTCTATCTCGCCGGGACGCGGCGGGCGCGTCGTGGCGGAAACGGAGAAATAAAGATCGTCGCGATCCTCAAATAGCTCCTTGAGCACTGTACTCTTGCCTACTCCGGACGGGCCGGAAATGATGAATGTTTTCCCCTTGTACATGATTTTCTATGCTTCCTCCTCCATGGCGAGCGTTTCCACGCCCAGCCTTGCGATCAGCTTGTCAGCGGCAATGGCCGAGAGCACCACATGGTCGCTGTCCATGATGAACACCGACGCGGTCTTGCGGCCGTAGGTCGCGTCGATCAGCATGCCGCGCTCGCGCGACTCCTGAATGAGACGCTTGATCGGTGCACTGTCAGGGCTGACGACGGAGATCAGACGCTCGGCGGACACCATGTTGCCAAATCCAATATTGAGCAGCTTCATTTGCCTCGCCCCTTACTCGATGTTCTGCACCTGCTCGCGGATCTTTTCGACCTCCGCCTTGAGCGCGACCACATCGCGCGCGATGGCGACATCGTTGCACTTCGAGCCGATGGTGTTGCTCTCGCGGTTGACCTCCTGAATGAGAAAGTCCATCTTGCGGCCCATGGGCTCGTCGGAGAGCAGCATGTCGCGCAGCTGCGACACGTGCGAGCGCAGACGCACGGTCTCCTCGTCCACGGCAATCTTGTCGGCATAGATGGCGGCCTCGGTCAGGATGCGCGATTCGTCGATCGTCGTGCTCTGCAGGACCTCCTGCATGCGCGCGGTCAGCTTTTCGCGGTACTCGCGCACCGTTTCGGGCGAGCGCTCCTCGACCTTGCCGGTGAGCGTTTCAATGGTCGTGAGCCTGCCGCCGATGTCCTCGGCGAGCTTCTTCCCCTCCGTCGCGCGCATCTGGTTATAGGACGCGAGCGCTTCGTCGAGCACCTCGCAGATGTCCGCGCCAACGGACTCCAGGTCCTCCTCCGCCTTCGTGACGGTCAGCACGTCCGGAATGCGGGCGAGGTCCGCCGCGTAGGACTGCTTTTGAAGGTAATTCCCGCCGTCGATCTCATAGAGCTTGCGCAGCGCCTCTAAATAGCTGCGGGCCAGACCCTCGTTGACCACGACGACCTCTTCATCCGCGCCGGTCGAGTCGATGGTGACGAACACATCGACCTTGCCGCGCGAGATGGCCTTCTGCACGCGCCCCTTGATGGCGTCCTCTGCGAAGATGTAGGCGCGCGGCAGCTTCACCGTGCAGTCAAGATAGCGGTTGTTGACAGAGCGCACCTCGACGGTGATATCGCGATTGGAGAGCGTTTTTTTGGCTCTTCCATAGCCAGTCATACTTTTGACCACGATTCTTCTCCTCCATGATATAGTAAAAACACAAAACTGAAAAGTACAGGATTAAACAAAAATCAGTAGTAAATGCAGGGCAGCAAATAGCATCCGCCGCCGCTAAAGAGCGTGCAGCACGACCATGCCGCGCAGCAGCGCAGACATGCGCTGTCATCAAAATTGGCCGTGTGGACCGAGCGGAAGCCGTTGGGCCGGTAGCCCGCCCCGTCAGCGCAGAGAGCGCGCTGCGATACTCTGGATTGTTCGGGTCCATCTGCACGGCGGTCTCCATATAGCGCTTGGCCTCGTCCATCCAGCCGCGCCGCGAGCAGACCACGCCCATCAGGAAGTTCCACTCCGCGTTGTGGTCGCTCACGCCGCTTAAGAGACGCTCAGCGAGCGAGATATCGCCGTGGCTGATCGCCATGCGCACCTGTCCGAGCGAGCCCGCTCCATAGGCGCCGCCGTAAGCGGAGTTGCCATAGCTATTCCCGCTGCCGTAGCCGTAGGAGTGGCTCTGCGAGGCGGCGGAAGACGCCTTGCGCTGCTTCTGAATCTGGTCATAGGCCTCGTTGATCTCTTTCATTTTTTCCTGCGCGAGATCGGCCAGCGGGTTATCGTGGTAATTGTCCGGGTGGTATTTGCGGGCAAGGTCGCGGTAAGCGCGCTTGACCTCCTCGTCAGTTGCCGTCGGCGGGATATTCAGGATCTGATAGGGGTCATTCATACGGTTTCCTCGTTTTTCTCCGCCTTGATGCGGAAGTGTATTCTGCGCGGGGACTTATGATACGTGCCCTTGAGAACGGCATTGCCGATCCCGTAAAGGCTCTCGTAAAAAATGCTGTCTAAAATGCTTGTCCACACGCTGCAGGAGAGCAGCGCGTAAGCGCTCGCCATGCGGTGCACGGAGAGGTCGAGCGAGGCGGCGACGGCTTCCCTGCTCTGCTCGTCCAGCTTGTCGCCATCAAGCTCATAGCGATAGCGCAGCGGATTGTAGCAATTCGAGTGCGCGTCCTTTTCAAAGTCATCTGCCGCGTCGACCAAGTAGATCCAGCGGCCGAGGTGGTAGAAAATTTCCTTCATCACGCGCCGCCGCATCTCGTCATCGACACAGTCGGCGATGTCCGCCATCAGCGCGGCGAAAGGCTCGGCGGCCTGATCGAGCGAGGCGCAGTGCTCCCGCTCGCGCTCGTGCAGATCGTTCAGGTGCCGCTGCACGGAAGCGTCAAATTCCGGCACGAACGTCCTCGCCTTGCGGTAAGCGCCGCGCAGCAAAAGCGCCGCGAGCCGGTATGGGATGGCTTTGAAAAAGCCGTGGTCTTCAATATGGTCGCGAAGCTGCCACCAGGCGAGCACCAGACTGTGGTCTGCCGCCGTTTCGAGCGCGACGGTGTGCGCCATGACGCACTGTGCCTTGCACGGATGCGCCGCGCAGCGGCAGCTCGCATTCCGGCTCCTTCGCGTCGGAGAGCAGGATAGCAAGGAACGTGAAGTCAAAATTCAGCACGAAACGGGCGGCAAAGCCGTACTTTCGCCCGAGCTCGTGGCACAGCCCGCAGTAAACGGACTGGAAGCGCGCTTCGTCCTGCTCGCTGAGGTGCGGCTTGGACGGTCTGATGTAACCAAACATGCCTTAGAAAAGACGCACGATGGTGAACGTCAGCTTGCCGTTTTTCTTTTGTGCGGCGGTCGCAGATGATCGCGGGATGATGCCGATCAAAAATGCCGCGATGGCGACGGCGTAGCGCAGTCCCTCGCTTTCGAGCGCGCCGGTCGCAAAGTAGCCGACAAGAAACAGCACGATCGGCAGAAGATAGACGAGGAGCATCACGCCGAGCAGATGCTTGGTGCTGCTCTCCACCACGACCTTTTTGTCCCACTTCGGCGCGGGCGTCGTTGCGCGCGACAGCGCGCACGCTTGCACCCGATACGCCGCAGCCCGCACACTCTTCACGTCGTGGCCGCAGGCGGATTTCCGCGGAACGGAGATTTCCGCCTTGCCGCCGGGGAGGATCTTTTCTACTGTTGCGATCTGAGTCATGCTGTCTCCTTTTGCGATTAGCTTAGCCGATATGAACGGTGACCTCGTAAGTGCCGACCGCGCCCACGTCGTAGCCGCTCACCTCGATGCGGGCGGGAACGGTGTAGCTGCCGCTGTCGGCGGCGATGTCGGATAGGTCTGCAATGACGTGGACCTCGCGCCCGTCGATGGCCTCAAGGTCGCTTGCGGAGCCTCGCAGCGTGACGGGCAGTGACGAGGTCACGACGGTGACGGTGTGATCGCCTGAGAAATTCTCGTAGCTGAAGTGCGTCGCCTCGACCTCTTTCGTGCTGATGTCGCCGCTGCTGATCGTGAGCGTAGCGCTTGTGATCCCGCTTAAGTTGTTCACCCCGTCGGGAATGAGAATGTCATAGGTCAGCGTCTCCGAGCCCTGCACGTCCTCAAGCGCGAGCGTGCCGAGCGTGATCTCGCTGATGCCTGCCATCTGTGTCGCATCACCGGAAAGGGTGATGCTGCTGTGGCTGAGCGTATAGGTGTAATTCTCGAGCCGCGAGCCCGCGGATTCGATAAAGTTGACGGTCAGCGGAACGTCCTTCACCTTGAGCACCGGCATTGTCACCTGTACGTTTTCACTCATGGGATGGATGTTCTTGCTCTCAATGAGCTGGTCGTTGAAGTCATAGAGCTCATAGTCGAGCAGCTTCACGACCGTGGAGGATGCATTTTCGATGTCGAGCGTGATCTGCGCATAGCTGATCTGCATGATGTCAGCCTGCTGGCCGCGCACCTCGAGCGTTTCGGGCAGCATCTCGATCGTGCCGGCGATGTAGCCCTCGGCCACATTGCCGACGACCTTGCAGCGGATCTCGATGTCCTTCTTGTTGAGCTCGCCGATCTCGACCTGAACGGTGCGGATGGTCGGCGATTCGACCTTCACGCTGCTCGATGAGACGTTGGAGGGAAGCAGGATCGTGTAGGAAACGGACTGCTTGCCCGCGTAGGTGATGGTCGAAAGGTCGCTCACGAGCCGCAGCTCGCTCGTGTCAAAGTCGTAGACGACGTTGCGCGGCATCTGGAGCTTTAAATCGACGGTGATATCCTCGTCCCCACTGATGCGCATGAGGCCCTTGTCGGCAAGCGACGTGTCCTCGTTGAGAAATTCGATCGGCACATCATGGACGTACACGGTCACGGATTCCTTGTTGTTCACGTAGAACCAGATCGTTGCCGCGATGAGAATGGACAGGGCGACATAGAAAATCTTACGTCGTTTACTTTTCATCGTCCTTGTCCCCCTTTCCGGCGCCGAGGAGCTTCAAGAGCTTCATGTGGAGCTTGTCGTCCTGTTCGGTGGGCTCCTGCGGGATCAGCTCATTGATGAGTAGCTTTTCGAGCGTTTCCGGCATCAGGTGGCGCTTTAAGAGTCCACCGATGGCAACGGAGATCGTCCCGTTTCCTCCGAAACGATGACCACCACCGCGTCGGAGTTCTCACTCATGCCGATACCGGCCCGGTGCCGCATGCCCAGGTCGCGGCTCAGGTTCACGTTTTTTCGAGCGGCGGCAGCATGCAACCGCCCGCGAGCAGCCGCCCGTCACGCATGATGACCGCGCCGTCGTGCATGGCCGCCTTAACGAAGAAAATATTTTTGAGAAGCTCGCTGCTCACGCGCGTCGACGATCGTGCCCGTGCGGGCGATGTCGTCCAGCGCCATTTCACGCTCGAAGACGATGAGAACGCCCGTGCGCGTTTTGGACATTTCCGTGCAGGCGAGCACCGTCTGCGCGATGGCGTTTTCAATGGCCGAGACCTGCTGCGTGCGCGCGAAGGGGTTGAACGAGCGCCAGCGGCTCGAGCCGAGCTGATCGATGAGGCGGCGGATCTCGGGCTGGAAGAGCACGATGAGCGCCAGCGCACCGAGCGAGAGAATATGGCTCAAAAGGAAGTAAATTCCGTTGAGCGAGAACGCGTCCGAGAGCATCAGCGCCAGCAGGAACAGCAAAATCACCTTGCCGACGCTCTCGACCTTCGACGTGCCGACAAGCTTTAAAGCCAATAGATCGCATACGCCATCAGTGCGATATCAAGATAGTCCGAGATCCTGAGCGTGAGCACATAGCGCCACGCGCCTTCCAGGATGGGCATGACAAATTCCATAGGCACGCTCCCCTTAAGCAATAGTTATTACTTATTCTAATATGAAACACTCCAAATTGCAACGGTAGAGCGATGAATTTTCTATGAAATCTCAGTGGCGAAAGGCCGTCCACCGTGAACGATAAGACCCCCTGCCTGCAAGCTTGCCTCCAGCGAGAGAAATCCGTGTACATTTGGAATTTTGCCGAGGCCCTCTCCTGCTCGACGGATGAGCGCGCGGCTGTGATGCAGGATACGCTCCTGCCGCTGCGCGCGCACAAAGGAGATCCCGGCTTCAAGTCCGGCAATGCCAGGAACATTGTGCGTGCCGGCCTCCAACCGGTCGGGCAGAAAGTCCGGCATGCTCTGACGCAGCGATTCGCTGCCCGTGCCGCCCTCACGAGCAGGAGCGCGTCGCTGCCACAGAGCAACAGCCCTGTCCCCTGCGGGCCGTAGAGCCCTTTATGCCCCGGCATGGCAACAAATGCGGGCGCGAGCGCGGAAAAGTCGATCGGCAGCGAGCCCGCGGATTGAGACGCGTCGATGATGAGCGGTACGTCTGCGCGGCGGCAGAGCTGTGCGATCCGCTCAATTGGTAAAAATAGCGCCGAAGACATTGGAGACATGACGGCGTTGTGCTCATAGCCTGAGACGACGACCCGCCCGCACGGGCGGACAAGGCTCTTGATGGAGATGTTCAGTCCATGCGTCGCGTTCATCGTAAAGACGACCTGCTCGACCGATGGCACAGAGAAAAGTGCCGCCGCTGCACTGCGGCAGCGAAACAGCGTTTCTTCCGCCTGCTGTGCCGCGCCATAACCGCCGCGTCCGGGCGAGCTCATCGTGCGCATCGCCTGCATGACGGCCCGCTGCACCGCGGCAGGCTTTTGAAAGGTCGTGGCGGCGTTGTCAAGGTAGATCATAGCGCCACCTCTTGCATGCCGTCATCCGAGACGAAAAGCACCTTGACCGGCAGCACACCGCCCGCGCGGCAGGCCTGCATGGCGCGCGCCGCGTGGCGGCGCGGGATTTCCAGCGTATAGCCGCAGCCGTGCCCGGTGATCGCGTGCCGGCGCGGCGTATTTTAACAGAACGCCCTCATCGCTCAACAGCCGCGCCATGCGTTGGGCGTGGGTGACAGAGCGTGCGGCGAAGAGATAATAGTCCATACCGATTCCCCTCACCGCATGATATGCGCGCGCAGCGGCGGTGTGCGGACGAAAAAACGGACGGGCGCTCAGAAAAAGCGTCCGTCCGAAGCGGTTTTGATTCAGTTGTCCGCGCGCTCAAGGAGCGCGATAGCGTGCGCCGCCATTCCCTCGCCGCTGCCGGTGAAGCCGAGGCGCTCCTCCGTCGTCGCCTTCACGCTCACGCGCAAGACATCGGTCTGGAGCTCGCGCGCGATGTTCGCGCGCATCTGCTCGCGGTACGGTGCGAGTTTGGGTGCCTGCGCCAAAATCGTCGCGTCAATGTTGACGACATCGTACCCCGCGGCGGCGAGGTGCAGCTTCACCCGCCGCAGCAGCTCCATACTGGAAATGCCGGCAAATTCGTCGGCAGAATCAGGGAAGAGCTTTCCAATGTCGCCCAGCGCGGCTGCGCCGAGCAATGCGTCCATTACGGCGTGGGTCAGTACGTCAGCGTCCGAATGGCCGAGCAGGCCCCTTTCGTAGGGGATCGTCACGCCGCCTAAAATCAGTGCGCGGCCCTCGGTCAGGCGGTGCACGTCGTAGCCGTGCCCGATGCGTAAATTCGTCATGGTATGGGTCCTTTCTTCAAAAGAAAAGGCAGAGGGGAAAGGTTCATTCCCCTCTGCGCTGTAAAATTGCTTCTGCGATCGCAAGGTCGACCGGCGTGGTGATCTTGATGTTTTCCTCGCTGCCCTCTGTCAAGTAAACTTCCTTGCCAAGCCGCTCCACAGCAGAGCAATCGTCCGTAATGGTGGCGCCGTCCGTCAGAGCGGACTGGAGCGCCGCCTTCAAAAGGTCGGCAGCGAAGACCTGCGGCGTCTGGACGGCGAAGAGCGCGCGCTGCGATCGGGCGTGCGCTCGACGATGCCGTCGTGCGCGACCTTGATGGTATCGCGTACCGGAATGGCAGGCGCGGCGGCGAGATAAACTCTTGCCGCGTCGAGCACTTCGTCGATGAGCTCGACGGTGACGAGCGGACGCGCACCGTCCTGCACGGCGAAAAAATTCCGTCTCGGGCGAGGCCTCGAGCGCCGCGCGCAGCACGGACTCTGTCCGCGTTGCGCCGCCGACGATGACCTTTACGGGTTTTCTGAGGCCAAAGGTCTTGCAGAGCTCAGCATAAGGCAGCAGCTCGTCCTCCCGCGCAGCGATGACGATCTCGTCGATGCCCTCCACGCG